>Ga0111538_10000012_pt1 | contig 393362 bp, 376 predicted proteins | sample SoiMethybrSBSTD1_FD_79669 | JGI IMG/M metagenome (GOLD analysis project Ga0111538, IMG submission 79669) | Bulk soil microbial communities from a Populus tree surrounding site in Tennessee, USA - Soil MetaG P. TD hybrid SBSTD1 (version 2)... | ecosystem: Environmental > Terrestrial > Soil >... | reverse complement strand
GAAGGCGCCGCGAACACGTTGTAGCCCTGTGTCGCCGTCGTGATCGTCGAGCACGTCGCCAGCGACGACTGCTGCACGCCGATGGCCGCATACGTGATGTCGTAGCCGCTCTTGCTGATCGCCGTCGTCAGCGACAAGTCCGGGCTGATGAACGGCTGGCCACCGCTGGTGGGCGGCACGCCGAGGTCGTCGAGGCTGTCCGCGTAGCCGCGGCCGGCCGCGCAGTTGGTCATCCAGTTCAGGTTCGCGCTGTTCACCGCGCGGAGCGACCCGATGGCCGACGCTTCGTTACCCGCGATACGGGCACGCAGCAGGCCGGGAACCGCGATCGCCGCGATGATGCCGATGATAGCCACGACGATCAGCAGCTCGATCAGTGTGAAACCTTTCGCGTTGTTTCTTTTCATTTTTGTGTGTCCTCTCACGGTGCTCAGCCGATGTTGTTAGATGTCGACGGCTAAGCCGTCGTGTTCCCCGAGACTAGAGCAACCCTCGTACCGAGGACGGCCAGAAGCCAATATGCCTTGGATCTAGTTGATAAGTATAGGCTTAACGTTTCTTGTAATTGCCCATTATAGCAATGGCACTCCTCCGTTTGACAAACTTTGTCAGCTCAGAGGCGCCACAAATTGTCACTCGATGTCGATGATCCAGAAGCCAGCCGGATCTTCTGACGCTGGCGCATAAAGGAGGCGGTAGGGGCCCCTGGACGCGCTCGGCAGTTCGTGGGGCACAAGACAGGCAATATAGCGGGCTCCGCGCTCGCGCCAGACACTCCATGGCTCGGTGACTCTGTCGAGGGTGATCGTCTTCTGGCCCGTCCACAGGTGGACCAATGCGGGATTGGTCGCCGCGACGACCGCATCCGTATCAAGATACGCCTTCATCCAGTCGAGAGAGGTCTCCAGTTCGTTGAATTTGGCCAACCAGTCGATGCGCCGCGGTTCGGACCTCAGGGTGCTGACATAGCCGGCGTGATCGTAGAGATTGAGCCCAATCGCCGTTAGGAGCGCTATCCGGGCTACGGGAAGCGCCGGCGACCACGTCAGGCCCTTGACGAAGTACAAATAAAGGAACGGGGTGAGCGGCACAACGAAGCGGAAGCTCCAGAACGGCCACAACACAGTGATGACCAGCGAGATTGGAACCAGGATCTCTGCGACGGTGACCCGCTCGCGTGCCGTCCGCACGAAGCCCCACACCACCACGGCCGACAGCAGCAGCGAAACCGCCATGTTGGCAGGCAACCCACCGATCCCTACGAATGTCCATGAGACGCGGCCGGCCAGCGACACGACCTCTTCGCCGCTCTCTTCGGGCGGCCGCAGCAGGACGGGAGCGAATATGCCTCCCACGCTTCGCCCGGAAATATCGACCAGGTTAGTTACGATGCGACCAGGTAAATCGGCGGCAGTTACTCTGCCGGAGGTGGCCGATCCGGCCCATCGCATCCAGAACTGCTCGCCGTATCCATAGACGAGCGAGCCGCGATGAATCTGCTGGTGCTCGGCCGTAGGTGCGTGCGCACGCGAATACAGGAGCCACGGCCCTACAAACAGGGCCACGACGACGGCAAATGCGGATGCGCGCTTCCACTGTCGCTCTTTCACAAGAAAGAGAAACACCGCGGCGACGACCCCGACGCCGACCGAGCGAATCAAGACGGTCACTGCCCCGAGCAGGCCGGCAAGCACGGCGAGTTTCCAGCCGCTCTCTGATGGCCGCTCGATGGCGCGATGCGCGACGATCACGGTACCGAGTTGCGTGAGAGTGAAGACACATTCGGACATGACGGTCGACGTCGCCAGAAAGACGAACGCCGGCGTCGAGGCGACGCCAATTGCGGCAAGCGCGGCGAGATGACGAGGCAGGCCTCGCAGTCCATGAAAGTACGAATAGCTCAGGAGTGCGACTCCGAGCATCGCCGTAATCGACACACTTTTCAGCAGCCAGACATTGGCGGGAAACTCCGAGCTCAGGCGAAAAACGAGGGACAGCAGCGCTGGGAATCCTGGTGGATAGCCCGGCAGGATTCCCGCCAGCGGCGCGTTGATCAGCTCATACCCGCGACCATCAGCGAGGGCTTTCGCCAGCAAGACGTACCAAGCATCGTCGACCACCATGCCGGCGACGCGATCGAGCCTCATCAGGTAGATGGGAGCGAGAACCAGCACCACGAGGAATGCCGGCATCAGACCCAGTAAGCGTTTCATCGGGCGGCCACGCTCGCAACAGCCATGACCGAGCTCCCGAACGGCAGCCACCCGGCAACCGCGTTCTCGGCGCGAAACCATGTCTCGAGCGCGTGGTTCACTGCCGGCGTCGGCACCCGCGGCACCGACGGCGCCGAATGCCGCAACCTCTCGGCCAGACGGACGAGAAGTTTGGGCGCGACGAGCGATTGGAAGAGGTACCGCGTCTCAATCGGCTCGAGTCCGGCGTTGCGGACGAGATCGCGCATCTCGGCGGCCGTGTATCGCTTGATGTGATGATTGAGGCGATCGTGTGACGTCCACAGCCAGTTGAACGCCGGTGTGGTAATCAGCATATGGCCGCGTGGTGCTAGGAACGTGGCCGCGTGGCGGAGCATCGTGTCGGGATTGGGTACGTGTTCGACAACGTCGAGGGCCAGGATGACGTCGAACGCGGCGCGCGCCGGCAATGTCTCGAGCCCGCCGAGATGGATGCGATTCCTCCACCGCCCGCTCTGCTCGACGGCAACCGGATCTGACTCGACTCCCTCCACGTGTCCAAACTGCTCGAGCGCATCGAAGAACAGCCCTGCCCCGCACCCGATGTCGAGAATACGCGCGTCGCCCGCGCGACCGCCCGCGAGTGCTCGAATCGCGTCGAGCAGAATGCGCTCGCGCACTCGCCACCACCAGTGCCTGCGGTACAAATCGGCATACGCGGCAGCGTAGGACGCCTCCATCAGTCGCCGCCCATCACGCGGGCAACGACGTAAGGTGGCCGGCCCTTGGCCTCACCGTACACTCGGCCGAGGTACTCGCCGATGACCCCGAGGAACAGGAGCTGCACGCCCGAGAGAAAGGTCATGATCACAAGGGAGGCCGTGAAACCCGCTGGAACCTGTCCGACGGCGATACGCACATAGACGGCATACGCGGAAAATGCCAGTGAGCCCGCAATGGCAGCGAGCCCCGTCACTGCGGCAGCGCGCAAAGGAACGATAGAGAAAGAGCACACGCCGTCGACGGCCAACTTCATCAGCTTCCAGGTCGTATATTTCGCCTTTCCCGCTGCACGCGCCTGGCGATCGACGTCGATGCCGACCTGGGTGAATCCCACCCACGCTCGCAATCCCCGCAGATAGCGCTCGTGCTCTGGCAGGCGGCGAAGCGCGGCGACCACCGGCTGTCCCAGCAGCGCGAAATCGCCCGTGTCGAGCGGCAGCTTCGTGTCCGACAGCGCCGAAATCAGCCGATAGAACGCACGGTACGCGAGGCGCAGCAGCCAGCCTTCCTCGCGGGTCCGCCTGCGCGCGAAGACGACGTCAGCCCCTGCACGATGATGCGCGACGAACTTCGGGATGACTTCGGGCTCGTCCTGTAAGTCGGCATCCATGAGCACCACCGCATCTCCGCTCGCGTAGTCCAATGCGGCGCCGAGCGCCGCCTGATGCCCGAAATTTCTCGACAGCAGGACAACGCGAATGCGCGGGTCGCGCTGCGCCGCCTCTTCGAGCAGCTTCCGCGAATTGTCGGTGCTGCCATCGTCGACGAAGATGACCTCGTGCGGGCCGCCTTCAAGGCGATTGAGGACCGGAAGAAGCCGCGCGAGCAGCTCGGGCAGCACTTCCTGTTCGTTGAACACCGGGATGCCGACAGAGAGCTTCATGATTTCTTCCGCCCCTGGAAATACACCATCGACCAGAGGCGGCCGCCATAGAAATACGGTTCGAAGGCAATCGGCTCGAACGCTGCGGCAAACAAGCTGCGCCAGCGTTCGACCGGCCGGGCGTACGCACCCCTGTCGAGCAGAGCCATCGCCCAGGCGAGCGATTTGTTGGGAGGCAGAACGAGATCGAGGATGTGGATCGTGCCGTCCGGCGTTAACAACGGAGACAACTGCGCCAGAATGCGCTCGGCATCTCGATCGGTGACGTGGTGCAGGAAGCTGTTGGCGAGGATCATGTCGAACGTGCCGAGTGACGACAGATCCGCGCTCGTCAAATCTGCTTGGACGAACCGGCCACTGAATCGCGCCCGCGCCACCTCGAGGTACCGTTCGTTGACATCGACGCCGACGTAGTCGACACCGCTGAAGTGCCTGGCGTTGGTGCCTGCTCCACACCCGACGTCGAGCACACGTCGAATCGGATGACTCCGCAGCCATCGTTCGACTGGAGCGAACTTCTTCGCGGCAAACGGGGCCTGCCAGGCCGAGTACACGGCCGGGTGTTCGAGCAGCCGGTCGCGCGCGCCGATCACCGCCACCTCACTTCGAGCGTACCGACGGCTTCCGAATTCGGGAACATGCGCCGCACTTTCGCGGCCAGATGCGCAGACGGCCCCAATGAAAATCGCCGGCCATGGTTGAGAACGACGACGCTCGCGGCGGGCAGTCCGGGCATGTCATTCAGTCCACCTTCCGCCGACACCTGATCCGTGAAGAAATCGAACAGCGTGCCCGATGGACTGAAGCGGCCGGCGAGAAAGTACACCTCCGGAGCATCCGGGCCCGCGACCAGCTTGCCGTCGCCGAGATGGGCGCGGATCAGCTCCACCACCCGTTGGTACGAAACCGCGTCGGCGGCGCTGACACGCAAACTGGCGCGCTCGACCCCCAGTGGCGTGTCGATAGCGAATGGGTGGTGGACGGCTCCCAGGTTGTACACGTAACCACGGTTCATGCTGATCAGCGCAAACGCGGCGAGCACCGAGGCCGCCACCGCCAATGTTGGACGGCCTAGCGCTCGGCTGTGACTCCCAAGCGCAGCGGCTGCCAGGACGGCCAGGGGCGCGACGTAGCAGAAGTAGATTGGAGCGCTGAAGGGGACCTGCACGAGGGAAGCCCAGGCGAGAAACACGGCGAATCCGAAAAGCACCCGACGCTCGGTCGGATTCTCCGCATGACCGGACATGACAAGACCGCAAATCGCCACCGGCAGGAGCGCGGCGCATCCGCGCGCCGCCTGCCAAATCAACTGATACGACGTGAAGTTGTAGAGGCTGTCGATCAGGAGTGCTGCTCCGGCCACCGAGAGCGCGAGCCGGGTGTGCTTACCGTCGAACGCACGAACACGAGCGAACGCCGGAAGCGGCAGAACCGCACCAAGGAGCGGCAAGCCGGCGAGCATCCATTGAGCCGGTGGCATTTCGAGCGCCGCAAACTGCACGCGCTTCTGGGGCAGCACGAATACGCCGTTCAACAGCGTGCCCACCTGCTGCTCCGTCACATACGGCGCCAGGAACCAGAGTAATGGAGCGGACGCCGCCGCCATGGCAGCCGCAGGCGCGGCCAGCGCTCTCCAGGAATCGAAGTTTGACCGCCGAACGTCATCGGCGAGCAAAAGGCGGCTGCAAGCCAGAATCGGCAGAAGCAGGTACAGAAGATCGGACAACGCAAGGCGAGCCGACAGAATCATGAACGCGAGTCCGAGCGCGCCGCCGGCCACAGCCACGCAGATGACGCGTCCAGGCAACCATCCTCTCCGCTCTTGACCTTGCCCGCCGCCATAGAGCAGCGCCATCAGCAGCGCGACGAGTACGTACAGCCCGGTCTGCTTGACGAGAATGGATAGGCCCGCCGCCAGACCCGCGACAACCGCGTATCGCATCAGCCCGGTTTCGACGTGTCGCAGAAACGCCCAAAGGCACAACAACGCAGAGACGAGCAGCCACCAGGACGGCAGGGCGGCGAAGTAATTGGGGAAGCTCCAACCGAGGGCAAGCCACGCGCCAAGCGCCGCGCCGATCGGCTGCAGGAATCGCCTCAGGATGAGATAGATCAGCACCTGCGCCAGTACGGCGCCCGCAAACAGCACCCACCGCGGATAAATCAAATCGACGCCGGCGACTTTGAACACCAGGGCGTGCATCTGCGCAAGGCCGCCGGTGTACGGCTCCTCGTAGTCGACGTGCGGCGTTTGGCCGCTCATCACTCGTTCCGCCGACTGCCCAATCATGCCCTCGTCGTGCGGGATCCACCCCCGCGAGACGAAGAACGCCAGATAAGCAATCGACAGCGCGACAAGTCCCGCCGCGACCAGGCGCGTCTTCATTTCAGGTTGTACTTCTTCGCGTAGTAGCGGAACGAGCGGAAGCTCATGCCGAGCAGTTCGGCGGCTTTCACCTGCACGCCACCGGCCCGGACCAGCGCCTGCGTGATGTATTCCTTTTCGAGCCCTTCGACGTGCTCCTCGAGGTTGAACCCGGACTCGGGCAGCACTCCCATACCGGCGGTCCCCTTGGGCGTGCGCCTGGCGATGTGCTCGGGCAGGCTTTCCGGCAGGATCGTCTGGCTCTTCTCGAGGGCGACCGCGCGCTCGATGACGTTCTCGAGCTCGCGAATGTTGCCCGGCCACTCGTATGCCTCGAGCAGATCCATCGTCTCCTGTGACAGTCCGTGAATATCCTTCGCCATGTGGTCGCGGTACTTCGTCAGGAAGTAGTCGGCGAGCAGCGGGATGTCCTCCTCGCGTTCGCGCAGCGGCGGCAGCTGGATAGGAATGACGTTGATACGGTAGAACAGGTCCTCGCGGAACTTGCCGTCGGCCACCATCCTCGTCAAGTCCTGATTGGTGGCAGCGATCACGCGCATCGCGCCCTCGAGCTCCTCGACGCCGCCGAGACGCCGGAACTTCCGCTCCTGGAGCACGCGCAGCAATTTCACCTGCATCATCGGCGTCATCTCGCCGATCTCATCGAGAAACAGCGTGCCTTTTTCGGCCGCCTCGATCAGCCCTTTTTTGTTTGCGCTCGCGCCGGTGAACGCTCCCTTCATGTGACCGAAGAGCTCGGATTCCAGGAGGGTTTCCGGCAGCGCGCCGCAGTTGAGCGCCACGAAAGGGCGATCGCGCCGCAGCGAGTAGAAGTGGATCGCGCGCGCGACCCATTCCTTGCCAGTGCCCGACTCGCCGGTGACGAGCACGGTGCTGTCGGTGCGCGCAATCTGCTCGATCAGCTTGAAGATGTCGAGCATCTTGTCGCTGCGCCCGACGATATTCGCGAACTGATGCGTGCTGCCGAGCGCCCGCTTGAGCAGCACGTTCTCCTGGCGGAGATGGCGCTGTTCGAGGGCGTTGCGCACTTTCATCTTCAGCTCGTCCACGTCGAACGGCTTGCTCAGGTAATCGTGCGCGCCCAGACGCATCGCTTCGATCGCGGTGTCCGCGGACGCAAACGCCGTAATCATGATGCCGAGGATGTCGGGATCGATGCGTTTTGCGGCGCGGAGCACGTCGACGCCGGTCATGTCGGGCATCTTGATGTCGGACACGAGCAGATCGAATCGCCCGCGCTCGAGAAGCTCGATCGCCCTGCGTCCGTTTTCTGCCAGTGTCACGTCGTACCCCTCTCGACGCAGCACGATTGACAGCAGCTCGCGCATCGATCGCTCGTCGTCGACGACGAGAAGCCGCGCCTGAGCATGCGGCTCCGGATTCCGAGCTTCGGGCTCGGAATTCACGGTTTCAGATTCGCCGTTCGCAAGTTCTTTATTGGCTGCCACGTCGCTCTATTCGTTTTTCGTTCTTCGCTTTCGTTACGTCGCCGCCGCCACAGCTTTCACCGGCAGCCTCACACTGACGGTCGTGCCTTTTCCCTGGGTCGAGCTGACCTGAATCTCGCCGCCGTAATCGCTGACGATGCGGTGGACGATGGCAAGGCCGAGGCCCGTGCCCTTCGAGAACGTGCCGCGGAAGGGCTGAAAGATGGCGTCGAGCTCCTCCGGTGGAATGCCAACGCCTTCGTCCGACACGTCGAGCACGACCGCATTCCCCGCTTCGTCTGCGCCTGGTTCGACGCGCGCGCCGAGCGTCAGCCGGCCGCCAGCGCGCATCGCTCGCAGCCCGTTCGTCGCGAGGTTCCAGACGATCTGGCGAATCTGATTCTCGTCGGCCTCAAACGCAACCTCGGTGGGCGGTACGTTGACGTCGATGAGGTGGCCGTCGAGCACCTCGGAGCTGTTGCGCAGCAGCAACGCCGCGTCATTGAGCACGCGCCGGACGTCCATCCGCGCGATCGAAAATCGCTGCGGCTTCGCATAGGCCAGAAACGAGCGGATGGTGTCGTTGAGCCGCTCCGATTCCCGCAGGACGATGTCCATCAACTGCGCCTGTTCGTCGGTGAGCGGAAGTTCCTGGCGCAGGATCTGAATCGATCCCGACATCGACGCGAGCGGATTCCGGATCTCGTGGGCGATACCCGCCGCCATCTCGCCGACCGCGGCCAGGCGCTGGCGAAGGCGGGCGTCGCGCTCGAGTTTCTTGATGTCCGTGACGTCCTGAAACACGAACAGCAGGCCGGCATTGCCACCGGGAGTTCGAAGCGCCGTCGCAGTGAATCCGATGTCGATCTTCCGCCCGTCTGCGGTGCGGTGCGAGGCCTCGAGACGGCGGCCCAGAGAAGGCTCTGAGAGACGCCACAGATCACTGACGACGCTCGGGGGCAGATCCAGGACCTCTTCAAGGCGCCGGCCGACGACGGAGACAGCCGGCTGTCCGGTGATCATCTCGGCTGCGCGGTTGAACGTGAGGATCCGCCCTTGACGATCGGTCGTCGCAAGTCCGCTCGACAGGCTGTCGATGACATTCTGGTTGAACGCCTGCAGGTCGGCGATCTCACTCGACGCACGCTCGAGGCGCACGCCCGCGCGCTGCAGGCGATCGGCCAGCGAGCCGCTCAGAAACGCGATCGAAAAGAACAGAAAGACGTTGAGCCCGGTCGTGTACGCGACGATGCGGAGCGGCGGCAGCGTGCCCGCGAGATCAAAATACGTCACTCCAAGCGCCCGGCCCAGCCCGAAGTACTGCGTCAGCACGATGCCCACGTACAGCAGCGCGCTCAGGGTAGCGACCATCATGCCGCCGCGGCGGAACTGGACGCTGCTCGCTGCCGCGATCGGCAGCACGTAGAGCGCGGCAAAGTAGCTGGTGATGCCGCCCGTCACCGTAATGAAACCCGAGACGATCAGCGCGTCGCACGCGAGCTGGATGTCGACGATCCACCGGTACCGCTCCGCCCACGTTAGCGTGAGCGCCCACAGGATGTTCAGGGCATAGGTGACGCTGATGAGGAGGAATAGCGCCTCGCCGGGGGAGGTCCCCGGCGAGGTGAGTTGCACGAACACGGCCGAGCCGAGCAGCAGCGAGCTGATCCCGACGCGAATCGCGATCAGCCAGAAGAGTTTGCGACGAAGGTCGCGCTCCGCCACCGCTGCTCCTAAGCCAGCTGCGAGATCAGGTCGAAGATGGGCAGGTACATCGCGATGACGATCCCGCCGACGACGCCGCCGAGGAACGCAATCATGATCGGCTCGAGCAGCGTCAGCAGGCCGGCGACGGCGGTGTCGACCTCTTCTTCATAGAAGTCCGCAATCTTCGACAACATCGTGTCGAGGGCGCCCGTCGTCTCGCCGACGCTGATCATCTGCGTCACCATGGCCGGAAACACGGCCGTCTCTTTCAAAGGCGCAGAAATCGTTTCGCCGCGCTCGATGCTCTTGCGTGTCTGCAGAATCGCCTCTTCGATAATCACGTTTCCGGAAGTGCGCGCGGTGATGTCGAGGCCGTCGAGAATCGGCACGCCCGAGCTCAGCAGCGTCGAGAGGGTCCGGCAGAACCGCGCGACGGCAATCTTGCGCATCAACAGTCCGATCACGGGCAGCTTCAGCGTGATTGCGTCAATCTGGTGCTTGCCTCCGGCAGTGGCGTAGTACGACTTGAACCCGTACCCGATCGCGCCAAGGCCGATGATGATGAACGGCATGAAGTTCACCAGGAAGTCGCTGAGCGCGATGACAATCCGCGTCGGCAGCGGCAGCTGGGCGCCGAGCCCCGCGAACAACGCCGCGAACGTCGGGATGACTTTCCACAGGATGACGCCGACGACGACCACCGCGATGACGATGACGGCGACCGGGTAGACCATCGCCGACTTGACCTGGCCCTTCAACTTCACCGCTTTTTCGATGTACGTCGCGAGCCGCTTGAGAATCGTGTCGAGGATACCGCCGGCCTCGCCTGCCGCAATCATGTTGGTGAACAGCGGATCGAACGCCTTCGGATGCTTCTTCATCGCGTCGGCGAGCGACGCGCCGCTCTCGACGTCCGAGCGCGTCGCCAGAATCGTCTCGGCGAAATTCTTGTCCTCTTCCTGACTGCCGAGAATCTCGAGGCACTGCACCAGCGGCAGGCCCGCGTCGATCATGACGGAGAACTGACGCACGAAGACGGCGAGGTTCTTCGGATTGACCTTCTTGCCAAGCTTGCCCTTCTTTGGAGTCGCGGCCGCCGCCGCGGCTTTCTCCTTCGTGGGCGCGATCCGCGTGACGAGCACCTGCTCGCGGCGGAGCGCGGCGACGGCGGCGTCCGCGTTGTCAGCGATACGCTCGCCGGTAATGGTCTCTCCACCGCGCGTGCGGCCCGAATACGCAAATGTCGGCATAGTTTCTCTCTTCGCACACAGAGCAGCGGGCAGAGAGCAGAGAGCAACCTGGCCCTCCGCTCTTTCCTCGTTGCTCTACTACCGCTTCACTACCCCGCCCGTCAGCGGCCGCTGCGGCATGCCGGGGCGCGGACCGAGGCCGGCGCCCTGCACGACGCCGGCGCCACGGGTGATCATCTGGTCCAACTCGTCCTTCATGGACGAGGCGGCCATCGCTGCTTCGAGCGTGACCTGCTTGGTCATGTACAAGGTCGCGAGGGACTGGTTGAACGTCTGCGTCCCGAGCTTCTCCTGGCCCGCCTGCATCGAGGAATAGATCTGATGGATCTTGTCCTCGCGAATCAGATTCCGAATCGCGGGCGTCGGCACCAGAATCTCCTGCGCCACGACGCGGCCGCCGCCGTTCGCCTTCGGCAGCAGCGCCTGACAGACGATGCCCTCGAGCACCAGCGACAACTGGGTGCGGATCTGCGACTGCTGATGCGACGGGAACATGTCGATGATGCGGTTGATCGTCTGCGCCGCCGAATTCGTGTGCAAGGTGCCGAACGTCAAATGCCCCGTCTCTGCGATACGGAGCGCCGCTTCGGTCGTCTCGAGGTCGCGCAACTCGCCGATGAGGACCACGTCCGGGTCTTCGCGCAACGCCGCGCGCAGCGCTTCGCTGAACCCCTTCGTGTCGCTGTGCACCTCGCGCTGGTTCACCAGACAACCCTTGTGCTGGTGGATGTATTCGATCGGATCTTCGATGGTGAGGATGTGCTCGTTCCGCTCGTTGTTGATCTTGTCGATCATGGCGGCAAGCGTCGTCGATTTGCCGCTCCCTGTCGGACCGGTCACCAGCACGAGGCCGCGAGGCCGATCTGACAGCGTGGCGAGGACCTGCGGCAGGCCGAGCTCCTTGAATCCCTTGATCTGCTCCGGAATCAACCGGTACACCGCGCCGACGGCGCCGCGCTGATTGAAGACGTTCGATCGGAACCGGGCGACGCCGCGGATGCCAAACGAGAAGTCGAGCTCGAGCGTCTCTTCGAACCGTTTCTTCTGGGCGTCGGTCATGACGCTGTAGGCAAGCTGCTTGGTTTCGGTTGGCGTCAGATCCGGCAAATCCAGCCGTTGAAGCTTGCCGTGCACACGAACCTGGGGCGGCGTGCTGATCGAGAGATGTAAATCGGACCCTTGCAGGTCGATGGTCGTTTTGAGCAGTTCCGGCAGTGTTGGCGGCATTCTCAGTCCCTTCGTGACGCGTTATTTCACCGTTTCCCGCGCTACCTCTTCTATCGTCGTCAGACCCTCTTTGACTTTACGCAGCCCGCTCATCCGGAGCGTCAGCATCCCTTCCTCGATCGCCTTGCGGCGCAGCTCGAGTCCTGACGCGCCCACGAGCACGAGCTCGCGCAGCTCGTCGGTGATTTCCATGACCTCATAGAGGCCCACCCGCCCCTTGTAGCCCGTGTTGTTGCACTTCTCGCAGCCGTTGCCCTTCTTGGGCACCACGGTCTTCGCGTCCTCGGGAGAAAACCCCGCCTGGGCGAGCGCCTGCGGGGCCGCCGGATGATCGGCTTTGCAGTTGGCGCAGATGCGGCGCACGAGGCGCTGCGCGCAAATCAGGTTGACCGAGCTGGCGACGAGGAACGGCTCGATGCCCATGTTCATCAACCGGTTGATCGTGCTGGGCGCGTCGTTGGTGTGGAGCGTGGACAGCACGAGGTGTCCCGTGAGCGCGGCCTTGACCGCGATTTCAGCCGTTTCGAAGTCTCGGATTTCGCCGACGAGGATGATGTTGGGGTCCTGCCGGAGGAACGAGCGCAGCGCCGCGGCGAAATTCAACCCGATGTTCTCGCGAACCTGGACCTGGTTGATGCCGGGCAGGTTGAACTCGACGGGATCCTCGGCCGTCATGATGTTGGTCTCTGGCGTGTTGACCTTCGCCATCGACGAGTAGAGCGTGTTGGTCTTGCCGCTTCCCGTCGGGCCCGTGACGAGCACCATGCCCCAGGGCTTCATGATGGCCGTCTCGAACTTCGTCAGCGACTCCTGCTCGAACCCGAGCTTGGTCATGTCGAGCATGAGCTTGTCCTTGTCGAGCAAGCGCATGACGATCTTTTCGCCGAACAGCGTGGGCAGGCACGACACGCGGAAGTCGATGTCTTTCGAAATCCCGTTGTCCGAGAAGCGAATCTTGATGCGGCCGTCCTGCGGTAGACGTTTCTCGGCGATGTCGAGCTTCGCCATGATCTTGATGCGCGACGTGATCGCGTCGCGCATCTTCATCGGCGGCGCCATGATGTTGTAGAGGATGCCGTCCACGCGGTAGCGGACGCGGAATTCCTTCTCGTACGGCTCGATGTGGATGTCGCTCGCGCCCTTCTGGATGGCCGACATCAGCACGACGTTCACGAGCTTGATGACCGGTGCTTCGCCGCCCTGCTTCTCGAGCGACTCGGCGCTGATCTCCTCGAGATCGTCGAGCACCTCGACGTCGTCGGTCCCCGCGACGGACATCTCTTCCATCGACTTGGCGGCCATTTCGAGCGCGCTCGAGCCGCTGACGACCGTCGCAGTTGCCGCCGGCTTGCCGAGCGCGTAATACCGGATGATGGAGTCGGCCACTGCCGTCTCGGACGCCACGACCGGCTCGACGTTGTACCCCGTCATGAACTTGATGTCGTCCATGGCGAAGACGTTCGTCGGATCCGTCATCGCGATGGTGAGCGTCGCGCCGGCGCGGCTCAGCGGGATGATTTGGTATTTCTGCGCGGTCTCGGCCGGAATCAGCTTGATGACAGCGGGGTCGATCTCGAACTGCGCAAGATTGATGGACGGCACTCCGTACTGCTTGCTCAGGAGCGCCGTGACTTCCTCGTCCTTGACGAACCCGAGCTTGACGAGATTGAAGCCGACCTTCCCCCCATTGGCCTTTTGGTAGTTCAAGGCCTCCTGGAGCTGCTCCGGAGTGATGCGCTTCTCTTTTAAAAGAAGTTCGCCGATGCGAACGGCCATGATTTGGAAGCTGCGGTTAAGAGACTTGTTGTCAATTCGTGACCTAAAAGGTGATTCGAGCGCCAACGTTCCATTCGGCCTGCTCGAGCGCGTCGCCGTTGGTCACTTGACCATCCACGTGCACCGAGCGTGGCAACCTGACCGTGAAACCCCCTGAAAACGCCACGTCAGACGCGCCCAACGTGCTCCAGCGGATGCCTCCCCGCACCCCAACCAGCCCTTTCAGCAGCCAATACTCGCCGCCGGCTGCCGCGCGGCGCAGATCGCCGTCCGGACCGGGCGTGCGCGTGACATCGGCGTCCAGCGCGAGCGAAAAAGGCCCGTGCACTCCGGTCGGCAGCGACCGTGGGACGAGCGCAGCGCCGACCCGGACCTGACGCGCCATTCGGACAGTTCCCCCATCCATCTCGAACTCGGGTGCCCTCAGATTCCTTCCGGTCACGCCAAAGCGCATGTTCCACACCGACACCATGGCGCCAGCATCGAAATCCACGGTTGTCCCAAGGTCGGCACCGTCCATTTCCGGACTGACCCCTCTCACCGTAGTTCCGATAACAACCGCTGGTACAATGGTTTGCACGACAGTCGCCCCGAAGTTCGTGGTCGTGAAGGTGCCAATGTGCACCTCTCCCGATCCCCCGTTTTGTCGGTCAACGGGGACTGAAACTGTAGTGAAACCAGCCGCTTGACTGGTCCGGTAGAAACTGGCCCCGAGAACGGGCAGAGCCGCCCCGACGAAGAGTGTCGATTCCCTCCCCGTCGAGACCTGGACATCGAAGGTCGCACCGGTCGCGATGCCGGCCGGGTTCCAATACACGGCGCTCGCGTCATCTGCGACGGCGACAAACGCGCCGCCCATACCTTCGGCGCGCGCGCCGACCCCGCCGAACGTCTGGGTTTGCGCTGAAGCTGTAACGGATGCAAAGAGAATGAGTGCGAAGAAGGCGATAATGCGCATCCGCGGAGTGTACGCGGAAGTAATGCCCGAACTCGACACCGACGGAACAACATGCGGGTCCGGCGCGTCTTAACGTGAGGTATTAGAAGACGTTGGCTCCCACATCGCCAGATGCGTTGCAGCGGCTGATCGGCATGATTCGAACGCCGCGTGCGACGCTGACAGCCGCTGTCGGGCACCGCCGGTGGCTCGACCTCGCGTTGCTGATCCTCGTGGTTTCGGCAGCATGCAGCGCGGGGTTCCTCATGACGCGCGTCGGGCAGCTGGCCGCCCTCGATCAGCAGGTCCGCCAGCTCGAATCCTTCGGGGCGACGGTCGGAGACGTCAGATACGAAGAGCTGCGGCGCGTCGTGCCGTACCGGCCGCTCATCAGCGCCGCGTTCATCTTCATCGGCTGGCCGATTCTCTGGCTGGTGATCGCGCGCATCTTGTGGTGGGTGGGTAATCGCGCCGCCGCTGAGGGCCCGGCACGAAGCCGGGCGACGTTTGCCGAAGTGCTGACCGTCGTGGTGCACGCCTCGGCGATTCTCGCGGTGCGGACGGTGGTGTCGGCGCCGATTGACTACGCGCGCGAGTCGCTCGGAGGCGCGACGAGCCTCAGCATGGTGATGCCGGCCTTCGGGGAATCGACGTTCCCGGCGCGCCTGGTGGGCGCCGTGGATGTGTTCGTCGTGTGGTGGGTGGTGCTCATCGCGATCGGGTTGAGCATTCTGTATCGGACACGCACGCTGTCGGTCGCGCGATGGCTCTTCGGCGCGTACGTCAGCGGCGCCGCGGCGCTCGCGTTGACGCAAGCTTTGCGAGGAGGCATGTAGTTGTCACGAACCAAGAAGATCATCATCGCCCTGCTGGCCCTGGTCATCATCGCCGCGGCCGGCGGATACGCCTGGTGGTCGCGACGCTCCACCGCGCCGATCGTGACCGTCGAGTCCATCCGCGCGCGCGATCTCGAGGCGATCGTTTCCGCGTCCGGCAAAATCCAGCCGAAGCGATTCGTCAACATCAGCGCGGACACGTCCGGGCGCGTGGTCGATCTCGCCGTCAACGAGGGCGACCGCGTGAAGCTCGGCCAGTTCCTCATGCAGATCGACCCGCGATCGCTGCGCACGCGCGTCGAGAGCGGGCAGGCCGCGCTGCAGGCCAACCAGGCATCGCTCGAACAGGCGCGACAGGCGGTCGAGACCGCGCGCGTGCAACTGGCGGTCGCCGAGCAGAACCTCAAGCGCCAGCAGGAGCTGTGGAAGCAGCAGCTCACGCCGCGCGAGGCGCTCGAGAAAACGCAGAACGATCTCAGCCTCGCGAAGTCGACGCTTGCCGAGCGCGAGAAGCAGGTCCACTCGCAGGAAGTGAGGCTCGGACAGGATCGCGCGCAGCTCGCCAGCGCGCAGTTCGATCTGAGCAAGGTGCGGATTGAATCGCCGATAGCCGGCATCGTCACGCGCAGGAACATCCAGGAGGGAGAGACGGCCGTCGTCGGCACGATGAACAACGCCGGCACCGTGCTCCTGACGGTCGCCGACATGTCGGTCATCCAGGCCGAAGTCGAAGTCGACGAAACGAACATTCCGAACGTCAAGCTCGGCCAGATCGCCAAAATCACGATCGACGCGATACCCGATCGCACCTTCAAGGGGCACGTCACGGAAATCGGCAACAGCCCGATCCAGGCGACCGGTCAGGCCGCCACCAATCAGCAGGCAACCAACTTCAAAGTGGTCGTCGTGCTCGACGAGGACGTGCCGGATATCCGCCCTGGGTTCACGTGCACGGCCGACGTCACGACTGCCAATCGCACGAATGTCGTGGCGGTGCCGATTCCGGCCGTGGCCGTTCGAGAGCTTATCTACGATGCAAAGGGCGGCGTCGTGAAGAAGCCACGCACCGATAAGCCACGCCCGGCGCAGCCCGCAGCCCCGCCTCAGGAGCTGGAACCGGGACAGACGCGCAAGGAGACCGAGGGTGTTTTCGTGATCCGCGACGGACGCGCGGAGTTCGTCCCAATCAAGATAGGCATCGCGGGCGATCGGTACTTCGAGGTGCTGACGGGCATGAAAGCGGGAGATCAGGTCATCACCGGCCCGTTCAACAACGTCCGGACGATGAATGACGGCGATCCGGTCAGGGTTCAGCCGCCACCGAAACCATCGTGAACAAATACCTGGACGCGGCGGGCATCGCCCTTCGAGCGATCTGGGGGGCGAAACTGCGGTCGCTCATGACCGTCCTCGGCAACATCGTCGCGGTGATGTCGATTATCGCGGTGGTGTCTCTGATTCAGGGCCTCAACGCCTCGGTGAGGCAGGCCATTCTCAACGAGGCGGGCGCCGACTCCTTCATCGTTCAGCAGTTCGGCATCGTGCGCAGCGACGACGAGTGGCTGCGCGTGCAGTCGAATCCGCGCATCACGCGACAGGATGCGGACGCGGTGAAACGGTATAGCCCGCTGGTGTCGGCGGTGATGTTGAGCTCGCAGGCCCGTGCGCGCGTCTCGTATCGCGATGCGTCCATCGACGGCATCGAGGTGACGGGCGTGACACCGGAATACGTCAATTTCTCGAGCTACGACGCCGAACGAGGCCGGCTCATCAGCCCGACGGAAATCGCGGTGGACCGCCGCGCAACCGTCATCGGCGCACAGCTCGCCGAGCGGCTGTTCGGGCCTGACGTCGATCCGGTCGACAAGGTCATTCAAATCCAGGGACTCCATTTCCGCGTCGTCGGCGTCAGCGCGAGGCGAGGACAGGCGCTCGGCCAGACGATGGACGAGTTCGCGGTGGTTCCGCTGGGACAGTTTCAGCAGATGTTCGGCGCGCGGCGCCAGTTGTCGATGTCGGTCAAGCCGCGTGACTTCGACCAGATTAAAGCCGCGATTGACGACACGACACTCGCGATGCGGATCGCACGTCGGCTGAAACCGACGCAGGAAGACAACTTCGCTATTTTCAATTCGGACACGGTGCTCGGCCTCTACAGGACAGCGACCGGCGGCATCTTCGCCGTTCTCGTCGGGGTCGTCGCGCTGTCGCTCGTCGTCGGCGGCATCGTCATCATGAACATCATGCTGATGGTCGTGACCGAGCGCACCCGCGAAATCGGGCTGCGCAAGGCGCTGGGCGCGAGACGCTCGGACATCACGACGCAGATCCTCACGGAATCTGTCGTGCTGTCTGTCTTCGGCGGCATCGTCGGGACGATTCTGGGCGCACTGATCGCGATTGGCATTTCCCGGCTCACGCCGGTTCCGGCGGCCGTTCAACTCTGGTCGGTTGCCCTGGGCATCGGCATCACCGCACTGGTCGGTCTGTTCTTCGGGTTGTATCCGGCCATCCGCGCCGCGCGGCTGGATCCGATCGAGGCCTTACGCAGGGAATGACAACGAATAGCGAAGAGCGGGAAGCGAATAGAGATAGAGCGAGCGCAGCGGCGCGGGGCGCAGGGGCCCCGCAAGCGGAGCGAGCGTGGAGCGGGGCGAGGGGCCCCCGCGACTAAACATGAAGACACCGCAGATCCGCTACGGACTCGTCAAGGAGGTCATTGTCATGGCCTTCGACACCGTGCGCTCGAACAAGCTGCGCTCGGCCCTGACCGTCCTCGGCGTGGTGATCGGCATCACGTCGATCGTCGCCATGACGGCGCTCATTCGCGGATTCGACATGTCGCTCCAGGAGAGCATCGCCACGGCCATGGGGCCGCGGGTCATCTTCCTGCAGCGATTCGGCATCGTCAGCTTTGCGAGCGGGCGCGAATTCTCAGAGGTCATCAAGCGGCCGACCCTGACGATCGGCGACGCCCGGGCGCTGCAAGAGCAGGCATCGACACTCGAGCTCGTCGACATCCAGATCGGCCTTGGTCCCGGACAGACCATGATGCGGCGGATTCAGTACCGCGATCAGAAAACGCGCCCGATGATTGTGTTCGGCGCCGGCGAGCGCTACGCGGAGGGCACGCGCATTCCGATGGAAGTCGGGCGGTTCTTCAGTGGAACCGAAGTTCAGCATCGCAGCAATGTTGCCGTGCTGGGCAACGGCGCCTATGCGCTGCTGTTCAAGCCATCCGGCATCGACCCGATCGGGAAGACGATTCGCGTCGGCTCGGATCAGTTCCTCATCGTCGGCGTATTTTCGGCACGGCCCGCGCCAGGCAACTTCTCGCTGAACCAGGATGATTTCGTCGTCCTGCCTTACACGACATTCCAGCGGGTTTACGGCGTCCGCATTGTCCAGTCGTTCCGGGGGCGGATGGGCACGCCGGTGATGATCTCCGCGATTCCACGCGGGGACATCAGCCAGGAAGCCGCGATCGCTGACATCGAACGCGTCATGCGAAGCCGCCATGGACTACGGCTGGACGAGCAGAATGACTTCGACATCGTCACGCAGGACGCACTGCTGCGCGTGTGGAATCAGATCAGCCAGGCGACGTTCTTCGCGCTGGTGGTGATCTCGTCGATAGCGCTGATGGTGGGCGGCATTGGCGTGATGGCGATCATGTCCATCTCGGTCACCGAGCGCACGCGCGAGATTGGCGTGCGCCGCGCGCTCGGCGCGCGCCGGCGCGAGGTCCTCTTTCAATTTCTGACGGAAGCCGCGGTCCTGACCTCGGTTGGAGGCCTTCTCGGCATCCTCCTGGGCAGCGGGCTCGGGCTGGCCGTCCATTTCCTCACCGGCTTCCCGGTCTCGCTTCCGATGTGGTCCTTCGCACTCGGCATCGGTTTCTCCGCCACCGTGGGGATCGTCTTCGGAATGTATCCCGCAATCCGCGCCTCGCGTCTCGATCCGATTGAAGCGTTAAGGTACGAGTAGAGACCAGATTCCAGATTCTAGATTTTAGATTTCAGTTTGGAGTTTCCAGTTCAGAGGCTGGCCCGCCGTGCCGGAGGTATGTCCTCCTGCACGGCGGGTGTGGGGGTGTGTTAGTAGATGAACTCGCGGCCGCGGGTCTCGCTTTGCGGAAACCACGCTTTCACCTTGGGAGGGATACCGGCAGCGGTTTCGCCGAGCGTAATGGCCGCGTCGAGATTGCCGCCGGACCGGCGTTCGATGGTGCGTGTCAGGCGCATGAGATACAGCTTCTTTCGATCGCGGCTGAGCACCTTGACGACGTCTGAGCTGCCGTCGGGATTCGCCACTTCGAAGATGTAGGTACCGGCGTCCAGCGCGACGCCCGGCAACTGCACCGCACCGCTGAAGGTGAAGTACGTCGTGCGACTGGCATTCATATTGGCCCCGGTCGTCGACGTCGCGAGCACCACCAGAAGAACGACACCGAACAGGGTGTAAACGACTTTTCGAGCAAACATTCCGTCCTCCTTCGATTCCTTCTACGCGTCGGCCATGCGCCGACCGCTCTGATGTAGTTAACGCTCCTACAAGACCGATCGAACTCGGGCTGCTCGGGCTCAGAATTTCGACGCAGAGGTGCAGAGGCGCAGAGAACCCTTCTTTTGAAGAAGTTCTCTGCGCTCTGCGTCGAAGGCGAGCGAATCGGATTTACTTGCGGCGCGCGGCGAAGTCGGCCGACAGACGCTTGACGGCGCGGTTCACCGCCATGCGGGCGGCGTCAACGGAGGGCATTTTGTAGCGGTGGGCGATCTCGGCGAGGCTCCACTGCATCTCGATGCGCGCGACAATCAGCGCGCGGTCCTTCGGCGTCAGGCGCAGCACCGCCTCGCGATAGTGGTCGTACTCTTCAGCGCGGATCGCGTCCTCCTCGGGCGAGGTGCGATCCGAGGGATGGTCTTCGGGCAGCTCGAGAGGCGGCGGCTGCCTGCAGATGCGCCGCACCTCGTCGCAGATCCGGTTGACGACGGACTGGCGAAGATAGGCTTGCATTGCCCCGACATGACGTGGCTCGAACCTGTCGAGGTTACCGATCGCATGCAGCGCCGCCTCTTGCACCAGATCTCCCGTGTCGAGACGCCCGCGCGCCGCCGCAGGCAGGCGGCCGTGGGCCCAGCGCTTGAGCGGGGGCAGGCAGCGTTGCAGCAGCGCCTCCATGGCAATCATGTCGCCGGTCCGCGCCCGGGTGACCAGCTCGATTGTCGGTTCATCCCGCAGCAACGGGTCTTGGTCGGGGTTTCTCCCGGTGAGCGCCGATTCGGCCGTCGTCGAGTCGTTCAGAATCATCGCGAACTCCAGGTGAAAAAGGGGAAAACGGCGGTGTCACAGGTAACAACGCCGGGGACGGCGTTTCTGAACAAGGTGGACTCCCCCGCCGGATTTGTTGGGGGTATGATGGCCTTTCATCCTAACTGCCACCCCAGCGCGCGTGCCGCGCCGGGACCCGCTTCGGAGGGCTACCGTCTATGAAGGTCTATGACGCGGCAAACATCCGGAATGTCGCCTTGGTCGGCCACAGCGCGTCCGGGAAGACCCAGCTCACCTCGGCCGCCCTGTTCGACTCCGGCGCGGTCAACAGATTCGGGAAAGTCGACGAAGGCACGACCATCACCGATTACGACGACGAAGAAATCGCAAGAAAGCACACCTTGTCGGCGGGCCTGGCATACGCCGAATGGAACAAGACGAAGATCAACTTCATCGACACACCGGGCATCGCCAATTTTCTGGCCGATGCCCGAGCGGCGCTGCGCGTCGCCGACACGGCCATTCTCGTCGTCGACGCCGTCTCAGGTGTTCAGGTGCAAACCGAGAAAACCTGGCAGGCCGCCGATGAGGCCGGACTGCCCCGCCTTGTGGTCGTCAATCGCCTCGACCGCGAGCGCGCGAGCCTGGAGCGCACGCTCACGTCGATTCACGCAGCACTGAGCCGGACCGTCGTCCCCGTTCAGATGCCGATCGGCGAAGAGAAATCGTTCCGCGGCGTCATCGATCTCGTCGCGCAGAAGGCCTACACATTCCTGCCGGATGGCAGCGGCAAGTTCTCCGAGTCTGATATCCCCGCCGACATGTCGGCCGCTGCCGCGAGCGCGCGCGAAGCGCTCATCGAGATGGTCGCCGAAGCCGACGAGACGCTGATGGAGAAGTTCTTCGAGGCCGGCACCCTGACGCAGGACCAGTTGGTCTCCGGGCTCCGCTCCGCCACAGCGTCGGGCAAATTGTTTCCGCTGCTGTGCACATCAGCGACGCTCAACATCGGCGTCCAGCCGCTCCTCGACGCGATTGTCGGCTACGTGCCGTCGCCCGCAGACCGCCCGCTGAAGATGATCAATCCAAAGACCGGCGAGGAGATCGAACGCCCGTTCTCCGACACCGGTGCAGCGTCGGCGTTCGTCTGGAAGACGATCGCCGATCCGTTCGCGGGGCGCATCACGATGTTCCGCGTGATGAGCGGTTCGCTCAAGACCGACTCGACCGTGCACAACAAGACGCGCGACACGGCCGAGCGGCTCGGTCACGTCGTCCTGCTCCAGGGCAAGACGCAGACGAACGTTCCCGAGCTGCGGGCAGGAGACCTGGGAGCCGTACCGAAGCTGAAGGACACCCTCACCAACGACACGCTCGGCGACAAATCTGACTCTGCAGTCTTTCCCGCGCTCAAGTATCCAGAGCCGGTGCTGTCGTACGCCATCGAGCCGAAGAGCCGCGGCGACGAGGACAAGATCAGCACGTCGATGCATCGGCTGGAGGAGGAGGATCCCTCCATCAGCTACAGCCGCGACCCACAGACGAAAGAGTTGCTGCTCTCGGGCCAGGGGCAGCTTCATATCGAGGTGACGGTCGCGAAGCTGAAACGGCGCTTCGGTGTCGACGTCAATCTGAAGCCGCCGCGCATTCCGTACCGCGAGACGATCAAGGCGGCCACGGAGGCCCACGGCCGCCACAAGAAGCAGACCGGCGGTCACGGCCAGTTCGGCGACTGCAAGATCAAAGTGGAGCCGCTCGCGCGCGGAGCCGACTTCGAGTTCGTCGACGATATCTTCGGCGGTTCAATTCCGCGTCAGTTCATCCCGGCCGTCGAGAAAGGCATCCAGGAAACACGCGTGCGCGGTTATCTTGCCGGCTTCCCGATGGTCGACTTCCGCGTCACGGTGTTCGACGGCTCGTACCACGACGTCGACTCGAACGAGCTCTCGTTCAAGATGGCCGGGCGGCTCGCGTTTCGAGACGCGATGACCCGGGCGCGGCCGACGATCCTCGAGCCGATCATGAACGTCGAGGTGTACGCGCCGTCGGACTTCGCCGGGGATCTGATGGGCGACCTCAACGGCCGCCGCGGCCGGATTGCCGGCATGGACACCCGCGGCGCGACGACGGTCATCAAGGCGCAGGTTCCGATGGCCGAGATGCTCACCTACGAGCAGCACCTCACGTCGGCGACCGGCGCGCGCGGGAGCTATCACATGGAGTTCTCGCACTACGACGAGGTGCCGTCGCCGTTACAGTCGAAGATCATCGCGGCCAGCAAGGCCGAGCGCGGGGCCGAGGTCGAGGCGGAGTGAGGGGGGAGCGGCTTGAATCTGGAGATCTACTGAGAGATCTTTAGTTCAGTAGATCAGTAGATTTCTAGATCTCTAGATCTATTGCGTCACCGTGACCGTCACGTCCTGCGTGCTGAAGTACGCGTCCGGGTCAAGCGCGTACGCGCGCAGCGTGTACGTGCCCGGATGGTCGAACGTGACTTTTGTGCTGGATTTTCCTTCGGTCGGTGCCGGCCGGCCGTCGGCGCCGAGCACAGCTGATTCCTTTGGCGTAATCCTCGCCTTACCGGCACCCCGATACTGCACCCACTTGACGCGGAACTGACCGCGAGCAGCCTCCGCAAATGGATCCGGTGTGGCGGCGTTTGGCGGCGTGGCCCTTTCTCTCGGCCCTCCGGTTCCACGGGCGCGGATTTCCGGCGTAGGCAGCCCATCATCCTTTACCGGAAGCACGAGCGTAAGCGGCTGGCCTACGATCGCCTTTTGTGCCGGCAACGGCGCCACGATAGACGGCGCCTGATTCACGGGCTCGCCGAACGTGCGAGCCGTACGTCCGCCGTTGTTCGCCGACATGGTCTGCTGGTCGATCTCCCACACCGGCCACAGCGATCCGAATGCTTTCAGCGTGGTGCCGTTCGCGGTCAGGGTCCAGACAAGGTCCTTGTCCGCCGGCCAGTCCGCCGGCACATTCACCTTGAACACGAACGCCTGGCGGCGCGGGAGAAAGTGTGTGGGTTGTCCGAGATCTTCGCTGCCCGCCCCAAACCCGTTGTTGGTCCCCGCCGCAATGTCCGGCGTCTCTTCCCAATTGCGGTTCAGGTAGCCGAACCACATGCTGCGCGAGCCGTCGGGGTTCCGCGTCCAGCCCTCGTAGGCGGGCTGGACGCTTTGCCCTGCATTGAATTTCAGCTCGCCCGATGCGATCTCCTGGCCGTTCGCGGTGACGGTCAGCGCTGCGAACAGGATGAGCGCGGCAAGTCGCATGTGTCCCCTAGTTGGTGTCGCGCAGCTTCGTACGCTCCGCGACCTTGGCCTTGTAGTCGGCCTCTTCGAGGTTCGACCATGTTATCCACGCAAATCCCATCTCGTCGATCGTGCGCTGCCCGTAGCCGCGCCAATTCCGGGGATCGGGATTCGCCCTGTTCGCCTTCGTATTGTCGTGCCACAACGTGCCGTGCAGCACCGTGCCGGCGGGAAGGATCGGGCTGACCTCGTCGGCGTAGTTGTAGACCTTGTGCCAGTTGAAATCCCATCCCATGCAGTTGAGCTGCATGGTCGTGTTGGTCGGCAGAATGGCCTCGAGACACATGCGCTTGCCGATGTTGTGCATGTGCGCCTGAATGGCCGTAATCTGCACCGGCTTGTCGAATCGATAGTAGCCCTCGTTGCGGCTGACGGCGCCGGCCGGAATGTCGAGCTCGCTGTTGGCCGATGCGATCTGCATCGAAATCTGGTGGTACTTGGGCACGTAGCCCTTCGGATAGAACTTCACGGCCACGCGAGACCGATCGGCGGTTTCCTTGCCGTTCGAGTGGTAGTGGATGTTGAAGCGCACCTTCGAGCCGGCTTTCATCAGCTTGCCGGTGCCTTGCGGAAGAATGTCGCCGTTCTTGCCCACCGCGTACTCGTTGAGGAACATCTCGGTCTGCTGCTGCCGCACATCGTCCTGGCCGACGAGCTTCTCGTTGTCGGCCACGTCCTGAATGAGATAGGTCAGCAGATGATGCATCACCGTCCGGGCGCCGGGCCCGGGCTTCGTCTCGACGGCCTGGACATACCGATCTTCCGTGAGTCCGCTGTCGGCGATGTAATCGATCCAGACGTCGGGGCCGCTCGCGGGCACCACATGCGGCTGCGGGATCTCCACGATGAGATCAGGTTTGCCGATGTGCCACACGTCGTCGTCTTCGAATTTGCGAGGCGGAGGCATGTTGGCCATGTCGCCCTTTTGCGCGCCCTGATCGACCCAGGCCGCGATGGTCGCGATTTCCTGCTCGGTCAGCGACGGGTCGTCCTTGAATTTCTGGATGCCGATGTTGCGCTCGATGTGCCATGGCGGCATCAGGCGGGACGTCGTCTTGGCCTTGATGGAGCGCGCATACGGCCGCGCGTCTTCGTATGAGATCAGCGACATCGGGGCGTTCGAGTCTGGCCGGTGGCAGTTCTGGCACGAGCGCTGAAGAATCGGGGCCACGTCTTTCGTGAACGTGACGGCACTTGGGGCGGGGGCAGGGGCCTGGGCACCCGGCACGACCGTCACCGTCATGACCAGCGCCGCCGCCGCAAGGACTGTAAGCGATCTCATTCCGCCCTCCACTTTCTACTTTTCACTTTTCACTTTTCACTTTTGACTTTCGCGATCTTCTCCGCATCGAACGACTTGTAATCGTAGTTGTTGGAGATGATGACTTCGGCGCCGCTGAGATCGACGCGCTGGCCGATAAACGGGACCAGCTTCGCGTACTTGTTCGCCGCAAATCCCCCGGTAATCTGGAAGAGGCCGTCCCCTTCGGTCAGGATGCCGAGGCGGCCGTCTGCGGCGACGCGCTTTTTGGCGCAGCCCATCTGCTCGGGCGTGCTGACGGTCGCCGCACCCTGCTGGCGGAAACAGGTGACCTCGACTATTGTCCCGCGCATGGTCGTCGGGGCCAGCCGGTTGGTAATTGGGCCCTGGGCAGACAGCGCCGCCGCCGAAACGAGTAACGCCATGAGGCTCGCCAGCATCATCTTTAGTCGCCGATACTTGCGCTTATACGCCTGCGCGCCTCGCGGTGTCAAGAATCTGCTAGACTCCGGGGCTTCAGGAGGCTTTCCATGTTCCAGCGTTTTCGCACTTTTTCTGCCATTCTCGTCACGGCCGCGTTAGCGGCGCCAGCCGCTGCGGCGGCACAGGCCCCGGCAGCACCGGCCGCACCGGCACGCGGCGGCCCGCCGGCTCCGACCCCGCCGTGCGGACCAGGTGTGACGGGCAAGAACATCGCGTCGGATTCGCGCTGCTTCGAGCTGCGCACCTACACGGTCAAGGGCGAGGGACCGGGCTCAATTGACCTGCTCCATTCGCGTTTCCGCGAGAACACCAATCGCCTGTTCCGCAAGCACGGCATGACCATCGTCGGCTTCTGGCAACCGCTGAACCCGGGCATGGAAAGCACGCTGATCTATCTGCTCGCGTACAAGGACGCAGCGGCCCGTGATGCAGCGTGGAACGCGTTTCGAACGGATCCGGAGTGGACGGAGGTCACCAAGAAGATGCAGGTGGGAACTGCGGTCCAGTCGGTCTTCATGAATTCGACCGACTACGGGCCGATGAAATAGCTACGCGGCCACCTTCTCCCGGCGGCTGTGCCGTGCGCGGCCCTTCAGCAGCGCCAGCACAGCCGCCTCATCAGCAGAGAGACCGGCCGGGCGGGGCCCTGCCTTGACCTTCGCAATGGTCGCGCCGGTGCGGTATCCATCGAACACGGCCGGATGAATGTAGCTGCTGCGGCACACCGCGCGAGTGTTGCCCAGCTTCGCCGCCACCGAGTCGACCGCGCGCACGACGTTCCGCTTGAACGCCGCGTCAGACGAGCTCTCCGGCAAGTCACACACGGCCTTCGCCGCCAGCAGCGTGCCGGCCCACGTCCTGAAGCTCTTCGCCGTGAACGTCCGCCCGGTGATCTCGCGCAGGTACGCGTTCACCGCTCCCGAATCCACCGACTGGCGCCTACCGTTCGAGTCCAGGTATTGAAACAGCATGTCGCCGGGAAGCTGGCGGCACCGCCGGACGATTCGCGCGAGCGTCACATCCTTGACCTCGATGGTTTGCATCACGCCGCTCTTGGCGCGGAAGCGAAAGGTGACCGACGCGCCCTTGATCTGCACGTGCTGATCGAGCAGCGTCGTAAGCCCGAACGAGTTGTTCGCCCTCGCGTATTCCTTGTTGCCGATGCGGATCAGCGTCTTTTCGAGCAGCGTGACGACGGTGGCAAGCACGTACGCGCGCGACAGCGGCGCGGCCTTCAGGTCAGCATGGACACGCCTGCGGATGGCCGGCAGGGCGTGCGCGAAGTCGATCATCTGGCCGTACTTCGCGTCGGTACGGGCGGCGGTCCACCCCCGGTGATAGCGGTGCTGTTTGCGCCCCCGAGCATCGCGTCCGGTTGCCTGGAGATGGCCGTCGGCGCGGGCGCATATCCATACGTCCTCCCACGCGGGCGGGATGACAAGCGAACGGACTCGATCGAGCGTTCGCGCATCGCGCACGGCGCGACCTTTTGCGTCGCGATAGGCGAACGTCTTTCCACGGCGGACCCTTGTCAGGCCGCGTTCGCCGTCCAGGACATAGTGCAGGCCCGCGGCCTTCGCCGCTGGCTTGTTGTCTGCGAGATCACGAGCGGGGACCATGCCGCGTGCTACTGCACGGTCGGTACCACGCTCTCAGAACGAATTGTGTTGGAATTTGCTACAGAAATGGGGAGTTCCCGTTCCAAGTTCCAAGTTCCGGTTCCAAGTTCCGGTTCACGCGAACCGGAACTGGAACTTGGAACTGGAACCGGAATCGGAACCTATCCAGCCTTCTGAGGAGTCGTCCGTTTGGCGCCGCGGCCTTTCGTCTGGCCGCCTTTGGAGCCCTTGCTCGACTCGGCCTCGCCGTCTTTCTTGCCACGCAGCCGATCGGCAGCCGCGCGCAGCCGCCCACCGACCCCGGCCTTCGGCTTCGGAGCCGCCGCAGCCTTCGCTTGCTTCGGCTCGGCCTTCGGATCGTATTCGCTGCCGACGAGCTCGAGCTGCGCGACTTCGGCGCTGTCGCCGCGGCGGTACCCGAGCCGCAGGATGCGCGTGTAGCCGCCTGGACGCTCGGCGAAGCGCGGCGCAATCGTGTCGAACAGCTTGCCCACGATTTCTCCGTCGACGAGCTCGCGGCCCACGAGCCGGCGCGCATGCAGCAGCCTGCCGTTGCCGTCGCCCGCGGCGACGCCGCGCTTGGCGATCGTGATGAGCCGCTCGACGAACGGTCGCAGCTCTTTCGCCTTGGGCACGGTCGTTTCGATGTGCTCGTAGCGAATCAGCGCCGTCGCCTGGTTTCGCAGCAGTGCGATGCGATGGTCGGTGACCCGGCCTAGTTTTCTGTGTGCGACTCTATGACGCATAAATATTCCCCGTACTCAGTGTCCAGTTACTCCCGGGTCCCGGTCGGCTGATCGATCCGCATGCCGAGGCTGAGCCCCATGCTGTGCAGGATCTCCTTGATCTCGTTCAGCGACTTGCGGCCGAAGTTCTTCGTCTTCAGCATTTCGCCTTCGGTCTTCTGCACGAGCTCGCGAATGGTGCGGATATTCGCGTTCTTCAGGCAGTTGTACGACCGCACCGACAGCTCGAGCTCCTCGACGCTCTTGTCGAGGTTCTCGTTCAACGATCCGCTCTGATGCTGCTCGACCTGTGCGTCGGTTTGCTCATCGGACGACTCGTCGAGGTTGATGAAGATGTTCAGGTGATCGCGAACGAGCTTCGCCGACAGGGAGATCGCGTCGCGCGGCGTCACCGAACCGTTCGTCCAGATGTCGACGGTCAGCTTGTCGTAGTCGGTGGTCTGGCCGAGGCGCGCGGCCTCGACGAGGTAGTTCACCTTCTTGATCGGCGAGTGCACGGAATCGATGGGGATCCAGCCGATGCCGAGATCCTCGTCGAAGTTCTTGTCGGCCGAGATGTACCCGCGGCCGCGCTTCACGCGCATTTCCATGTTCAGCTTTCCGCCCTCGGACACCGTCGCGATGCGCGCATCGGGCTCCAGAATCTCGACGTCGGCGTCGGTCTGGATGTCGCGCGCCTTCACTTCGCCCGCCTTCTCGACGCGGAGGTACAGCGTCTTGGTGGCGTCGGTGTGCATCTTGAGCGGCACCTGCTTGATGTTCAGGATGATGTCGGTCGCATCCTCCACCACGCCCGGGATCGGCGAGAACTCGTGCAGCACGCCGTCGATCTTGACGGCCGTGACGGCGGCGCCTTCGACCGACGAGAGCAGGACGCGACGCAGCGCGTTGCCGATGGTGGTGCCAAACCCGCGCTCGAACGGCTGCGCGTAGAACCGGCCGAACCGATCCGTTAGTGTTTCACGCTCGAACTCGAGCCGCTTTGGACGCTGAAAACCTTTCCACAACATGTGCTATGTCCTTCCCACGGGCCTTGCGGCCTCCAGACCTGCAAGTGTGATCACCGGCCTCCCACCGCAGGTCTGTAAGGCTGCGGGCCGGTGATTGGGGGCCGGATCTTGAGAAGCAAGACCCGGCCTGCGCATCGTCGATCGGCCATCGTCGATGGACGATGGCCGATGGACGAGTTATTTCGAATACAACTCGACGATGAGCTGCTCCTGCACGGGCAGGTTGATCTGCTCGCGCGTCGGCAGTGACGCGACTCTTCCAGTCAGCGCGTTCGCGTCGAACGACAGCCACTCGGGAATGCCGCGCCCCTTGACCTCTTCGATGGCGTGCTGAATCGACGGCGTGTTCTTGCTCGACTCGCGGACGCCAATCACGTCGCTGACGCGCACTGAGTACGACGGCACGTCGACCTTTTTGCCGTTGACGAGGAAGTGCCCGTGCCGGACGAGCTGCCGCGCCTGCGGGCGCGACGTCGCGAGGCCGAGCCGGTAAATCACGTTGTCGAGACGGCGCTCGAGCAGCTGCAGCAGGGTCTCGCCCGTGATGCCGCGCTGGCGCTCGGCCGATTCGAAGTACCGGCGGAACTGATCCTCGAGGACCCCGTAGATGCGCTTCACCTTCTGCTTCTCGCGGAGCTGGACGCCGTAGCCGACGAGCTTCGCCTTGCGCGTCTTGCCGTGCTGTCCAGGCGGGAAGTTGCGCTTTTCGATCGCGCACTTCTCCGTGTAGCAGCGCTCTCCCTTGAGGAAGAGCTTCATTCCCTCTCGCCGGCACAGCCGGCACACCGGACCTACATATCTCGCCATTACACGCGTCTCCTCTTCGGCGGACGGCAACCATTGTGCGGAATCGGCGTGACGTCGCGAATCGATTTCACCTCGATGCCGATCGTCTGCAGCGCGCGGATCGCCGACTCGCGTCCGGACCCGGGCCCGGTCACGCGCACCTCGACCGATCGCAGCCCCAGCGTCTTGGCGACGTTGCCGGCGGCGATCGCCGCCTGGGTCGCCGCGAACGGCGTCCCTTTGCGCGAACCCTTGAAGCCGACCCCGCCCGCGCTCGACCACGCAATCACGTTCCCCTCGGTGTCGGTGATCGTGATCATCGTGTTGTTGAACGAGGCGTGGATGTGCGCGTATCCGCTGTGCACCACACGCTTCTCGCCGCGCTTCTTGAACGTCTTGCGGGGCTTCTTCGCGGCGCCCTTTTCACCTTTTTCAGGTGCTGCGGCGCCTTCTGCGTCAGTCTTTGCCATGTTTATTCAACCTTCTTCTTCGCGACCGCGCCCTTGCGCGGGCCTTTGCGCGTGCGCGCGTTGGTGCGCGTGCGCTGACCGCGGACCGGCAGAGCCCGGCGGTGGCGGCCGCCTCGATAGCTGCCGATTTCCATCAGCCGCTTGATGTTCATCGAGATCTCCTTGCGGAGATCGCCTTCCACGCCGCCCTGCTCCTCGAGCACGCGGCTGATCTTGCGCACGTCGTCTTCCGACAGATCCTTGACGCGGATGTCGGGGCTGACGCCGGCGTCCGTGAGCACCTGGTTCGACCGGTGCCGGCCGATGCCGTAGATGTAGGTCAGGCCGATTTCAACCCGCTTCGTCCGCGGAAGATCGACTCCTGCAATTCTCGCCATGTCGTTATCCCTGCCTCTGCTTGTGCTTCTGGTTCGAGCAGATCACGCGAACCACGCCGCGCCGGCGGACGATCTTGCATTTATCGCAAATGCGCTTGACTGACGCTCGTACCTTCATTGTTCTCTTCCTTCGCCCGCTTCCGTTCGGGCAGCGAGAGTACTTCCACGCCGTCCGACGTCACGGCAACCGTGTGCTCGAAATGCGCCGAGAGACTGCGATCCGACGTCACTGCCGTCCAGCCGTCCCTGAGCACTTTCACGCCGGCGCCGCCGAGATTCACCATCGGCTCGATCGCCAGCACCATGCCTTCCGCCAGCCGCGGTCCGCGGCCCGGGTCTCCGTAGTTCGGAATCTGCGGCTCTTCGTGCAGCTCCGATCCGATGCCGTGCCCCACGAACTCGCGCACCACGGAAAATCCTGCTCTCTCCACGTGGCTCTGTACCGCGTAGCCGATATCCGACACTCTGGCTCCGGGCCGGACGGCGTCGATCGCCTTCCACAGCGACTCTTCGGTCACGCGCAACAGGTCGGCGGCCTGGCTATCGATGCGCCCGACGCCGACTGTCACTGCAGAGTCTCCAAAGAACCCGCCCATCTTGGCGCCGAGGTCGATCGAGATGATGTCGCCCTCGCTCAACACCGTCTTCGCCGACGGAATCCCGTGCACGACCTGCTCGTTGACCGACGCACAGATCGTCGCAGGGTAGCCTTTGTACCCCTTGAACGCCGGCACCGCGCCACCGCCGCGGATCTCGCGCTCCGCGATGGCGTCGAGGTCTTCCGTCGTGACGCCCGGCGCTACAGCCTCGCGCAAGTGCCCGAGGACCTGGCCCACGAGCTTGTTGACGTCGCGGAGCCGCCGAAGCTCTGATGCCGATCGGCAGACAATCATGACCGCTTCCTCGAGGTGACAGCCACCATCTGTTCTATCTGCGCTGACAGTTCCTTCGCGACCTGGTCGGGCAGCTGCGCGCCGTTAATCGATCGAAACGTCGGGCGGCCGCGGTAATAATCGAGCAGCGGCCTGCTCTCGCGGGCATACACCTCGAGGCGGTGCTGTCGCACCTGCTCGTCGCTGTCATCGGCCCGCGTCATCATCGTCCCTCCGCAGCGCTCGCACGCTCCCAGGCTCGATCCGGGCTCTGCAATCGCGGCGCACTCGCGGCATACCCGCCGGGTCTGCATCCGCTTCAAGAGCTCGGCATCCGGCACCGCGAGATCGATGACGACCAATGGCTCGCTGTGCAGCATCCGGTCCAGCTCTTCCGCCTGACGAACCGTCCGCGGGAAGCCATCGAGGATGTAGCCGTTCGCCGCATCCTTCCGCGCCAGGCGCTCATTGACGATGCCGATCATCTCGGCATCGCCGAGCAGCTCGCCGCGATCCATCAGCGCTTTCGCGCGAAGCCCCAGCTCGGTTCCACTCTGCGCGGCCTCGCGGAGGATATCCCCGGTCGAAATCTTGGGGATGCCGCGCGACTGCGCCAACCGGACCGCCTGCGTGCCCTTGCCGGACGCCGGAGGCCCAAGCATTACGACGTGAAGGGCCATCTATGCACGCCGGCCCCGAATCCGTGTCTTCTTCATGAAGCCGTCGTAGTGCCGCATAATGAGCTGCGACTCGACCTGCTGAATCGTGTCCATCGCCACACCAACCACGATCAGCAGCGTGGTGCCGCCGAAATAAAACGTCAGCCCCATGCCCTGCGTGATGAAGGTCGGCAGCGCGGCATCGAGCCAGTCTCCGATGAACGGAATCGGCGCGACGCGGAACCCGGTAATCAGAAAGTCCGGCAAAATCGCGATCAGCGCGAGGTAGATCGCACCCGCCAGCGTGATCCGCGTCAGGATCGTATCGATGTACTCCGCCGTCCGCTTGCCCGGCCGGATGCCCGGCACGAAGCCGCCGTACTTCCGCATGTTCTCGGCCACGTCATCGGGGTTGAAGATGATCGCGGTGTAGAAGTACGCGAAGAAGATGATCAGGCTGATGTACAGCAGGTTGTACAGCGGCATGCCCATCCGCAACTGATCGGTCACCCGAGCCATCCAGTGCGTCGGATCGTTCGCGAACATCTGCGCGATCGTCGCCGGGAACGCCAGAATGGACGAAGCGAAGATGACCGGAATGACTCCGCCGGTGTTGACCTTGAGCGGGATGTGCGTGCTCGCGCCGCCGTACATCCGGCGCCCGACCACGCGCTTGGCATACTGGACGGTGATGCGCCTGCTGCCACGCTCGATGAAGATGATGGCGGCGATGACGAGCACCATCACGATCAGGAGCAGAATCAGCCGAATCAGCCCCATCTGACCGGTGCGCAGCTGATCGAACGTCGTGACCACGGCGTGCGGCAGTCCGACGACAATGCCCGCATAAATGATGAGCGACATGCCGTTGCCGATGCCGCGCTCGGTAATCTGCTCGCCGAGCCACATGATGAGCGTCGTCCCTGTCGTCAGGGTGAGGACCGTCATGAGCCGGAAACCCCATCCCGGGCTGTACACGAGCGGCAGCCCGCCGGCGATCTGGGTCGATCGCTCGAGCCAGATGGCGATGCCCATCGACTGGATGACGCTGAGCAGGATCGTGCCGTAGCGCGTGTACTGCGTGATCTTGCGGCGGCCGAGCTCGCCTTCCTTCGAGATGCGCTCGAGGAACGGCCAGACGACGGTCAGGAGCTGCAAGATGATCGACGCGCTGATGTACGGCATGATGCCGAGCGCGAAGATCGTCATCTTCGAGAGGTTATTCCCCGAGAACATGTCGTAGAGCCCGAACATGGTCCCGCGCGCCTGCTCGGCGAGCTGGTTGAGCGCCGCGAGGTTCACACCAGGAATCGTGATGTGACCGCCGATGCGATACACGACCAGCATGCCCAATGTGAAGAGCACGCGCTTCCGGAGCTCGGCGACGGCAAACAGGTTTTTAACGCTGTCGATAGCCATGTGACTTTCTACTTTTTACTTTCTACTTTCCACTTTCCACTTTTGGCTGTCCGCTCTCGAGCGTCTCCGCCGCACCGCCGGCGGCTGCGATCTTCTTCGCCGCCTCGCCGCTGAACTTGTGCACACGTACCGTGAGCGCCTTCGCGATCTCACCACGGCCGAGTACTTTGATGTGCTTGGCTGACGGAGGCACGAGGCGCCGCTCGCGCAGCGCATCGAGTGTCACCACAGAGCCCGCCTCGAAGCGCTCTCCGAGCGTGTCGAGATTCACGACCGCGTACTCGACACGAAACGGGTTGTGGAAACCGCGCTTCGGCACGCGGCGCTTGAGCGGCATCTGGCCGCCCTCGAACCCGACCTTGCTCTTGTAGCCCGAGCGCGACTGCGCGCCCTTGTGGCCGCGTCCCGCCTGCGTGCCCTGGCCGGAGCCGTGGCCGCGGCCGACGCGCTTCTTCGAGTGCTTGGCGCCCTTGGGCGGCTTCAGATTTGAGAGATCCATCGTTATTGCACCTCGACGAGGTGACGCACCTTGTGAATCATGCCGCGAATCGACGGCGTGTCCGCGAGCTCAACCGTGTGGTTGATCCGGCGCAGACCCATGCCCTCGACGACCGCGGCTTGCCGTTTATCGAATCCGATCGTGCTCTTCACGAGCGTCACCTTGACGCGCTTCGTGACGGCCGATTTCTTCGCTGCTTTTTTCGCCATAAGCTCTTCGTGTCTTCGTGGTCGCGTCTTCGTGGTCAGCTCTTTGCCGACATCTCTTCGAGGTCCTTGCCACGCAGCCTCGCCACCATCGCCGGCTCCTTCAGGCATTCGAGCCCGTTGAAGGTCGCGCGCACGACGTTGTGTGGATTCGCCGATCCCAGCGACTTGGTCAGCACGTTGTGCAACCCAGCGGCCTCGACGACAGCGCGCACCGCGCCGCCCGCGATGATGCCGGTGCCGTCAGGCGCGGGCTTCAACAGCACGCTTCCGGAGCCGAACTTGCCGACGACCGCGTGGGGGATGGTCGTGCCCGCCAGCGGCACGCGAATCAGGCCCTTCTTGGCCGATTCGATGCCCTTCTTGATGGCTGAGGGCACTTCCTTCGCTTTACCCACGCCGAAGCCGACGACCCCATGGCCATCGCCGACCACCACGAGCGCGCTGAAGCTGAGGTTCTTGCCTCCCTTCACGACTTTCGTGACGCGGTTGATCGACACCACGGTGTCCTTGATGTCGAGCTGCGACGGATCGATCTTTTCGCGAATACGTTGCATAAGTTCTAGAACTCCAGTCCCGCTTTACGAGCCGCGTCGGCGACCGCTTGAATCCGGCCGTGATAGAGGTAGCCGTTGCGATCGAAGACCACCTTCGTGATGCCCTTGTCCTTGAGCCGCTGCGCGATGGTCTGGCCGATGAACTCCGCGCCGGCCTTGTTGTTGCCGCGCGTCTTTCCCGTCAGCCCCGACTTCAACGTCGGTTCGGTTGTCGCCGCCGACGCCAGCGTCTTGCCGGTCACGTCGTCGATGACCTGCACGTAGATATGCGCCTGGCTGCGATAGACGGTCAGCCGCGGACGCTGCTCGCTGCCGGCGATCCGCTTACGCAGCCGCAGCTTGATTCGTGTGCGGCGATCTTCTCGAGTCTTTATTCGCATAATCCCTACTTAGTCCCGGTCTTCCCGGCCTTCTTCTTCAGCACTTCGCCGGTGTAGCGCACGCCCTTCTGCTTGTACGGATCGGGCTGGCGGAGCCGGCGGATGTTGGCCGCAACCTGTCCCACGAGCTGGCGATCGACGCCGGTCACCGTGACGTGGGTCTGCTTCTCAATCGCGATGTCGATGCCCGTCGGCACGTCGAACACCACCGAGTGCGAGTACCCCAGCGCGAAGACGACCTGCTTGCCGCGCAGCTCGGCACGGTAGCCGACGCCGACGATGTCGAGCTCGCGCTTGAAGCCTTCGGTCACCCCGAGCACGCCGTTGGCGGCGAGGCTGCGAGCGAGGCCGTGAAATTTGCCGAGCGCCGGGTCCGGGCGCATCGGCGCCGCCTTGAGCTGGCCGTCCACCACCTCGAAGCCGATGCCAGGCGGAATCCGCTGCGTCAGCTTGCCTTTCGGCCCTTGAATATCAAGCGCGTCCGGGTTCACCTTGACGGTGACGCCTTTCGGGAGCGCGATCGGTTTTTTTCCAATTCGTGACATTGGCTAATCCCTAATCCCTGATCCCCAATCCCTGAAGGATGGGGACTACCACACGTTACACAGCACTTCGCCGCCGACGCCGGCGCGCATCGCGGCGCGCCCCGTCATGACGCCGCGCGAAGTGGTCAGGATGCTCGTGCCGAGCCCGCCCAGCACCGGCGGCACCTCCGTGCTCCGGAAGTACACGCGGCGGCCGGGTCGGCTGATGCGCTCGACGCCGGTGATCACCTTTTCGCCGTTCGGGCCGTACTTCAAGACGATGCGGATGACCTGCCGCGGCGCGGCCGCCTTGACCGCCTCTGGCGATTTCTCGTCCACGAGCTTGAAGCCCTGGATGTAGCCCTCGTCTTCGAGAATCTTGGCGATCTCGACCTTCAACTTCGAGACCGGCACATCCACCCGGGCGTGCTTCGCAATGACGGCATTGCGAAGGCGCGTGAGCATATCGGCAATCGGATCTGTCATATTTCCTGTTCTCTCTACTAGCTATTAGCTCTCAGCCGTCAGCTGTCAGCAGCCTTCAGCGAATCGCTGAGAGCTGACAGTTGATGGCTCGTGTCACCAGCTGCTCTTCGTCACGCCCGCGATGTCACCCTGCAGCGCCAGCTTGCGGAAGCAGAGGCGGCACAGCGCGAACTTTCGCAGGTAGGCGCGTGGGCGGCCGCAGAGATGGCAGCGGTTCCGCAGACGGACCTTGTACTTCGGAGTCTTGTGTTCCTTGGCGATCTTTGCTGTAGTGGCCATGCTTATCTCTGTTCCTGAGTCCTGAACGGCATTCCAATCAACTGGAGCAGCTTGCGTGCCTCGTGATCCGTCCGCGCGGTGGTGACGACCGAGACGTTCATGCCACGCGCCTTGTCCACCTTCATGTAGTCGATTTCCGGAAACAACAACTGATCCTTCAGGCCGAGCGTGAAGTTGCCGCGCCCGTCGAATCCCTTGGGCGACACGCCGCGGAAGTCGCGCACGCGCGGGAGCGCGATCGCCATCAGGCGGTCCAGAAACTCGTACATCCGCTCGCCCCGCAGGGTGACGCTCGTGCCGACGGGCTGCCCCTTGCGCACCTTGAAGGCGGCGATCGACTTCTTCGCGCGGCGCACGACGGGCTTCTGGCCCGTGATGCTCGCGAGCTCGGCCGAGCCCACCTCGATGATCTTGGCGTTCGACGTCGCCTCGCCCAGGCCCATGTTCACGACGACCTTCTCGATCTTCGGAACGGCCATGACGTTCGTGTAGCCGAACTCTTTCTTGAGCGCCGGCACGACTTCTTTCTCGTAACGCTCTCTCAGGCGGTTCATTTGTCCACCACTCCCTCGCACTTGCGGCAGATCCGGACCTTGCGGCCGTCGCCGAGCAGCTTGTGGCCGATGCGCGTCTGCGCGCCGCACTCGGGGCACACCAGCTGCACGTTCGACGCGTGCAGCGACGCCTCGCGCTCGACGATGCCACCCTTGATGTTGCGCTGCGGGTTCGGCTTCGTGTGGCGCTTGATCATGTTCACGCCTTCCACGACGAGGCGGTTCTTCGCAGGCACGACCTTCAAGACGCGCCCTTTTTTGCCGCGGTCCTTGCCGGCGATGACCAGGACGTTGTCGTTCTTCCGAAGCGGACTTTGTAATTGCGACATGACCTACAGAACCTCAGGTGCCAGCGAAATAATCTTCATGAACCGGCGCTCGCGCAGCTCGCGCGCGACCGGGCCGAACACACGCGTGCCGATCGGCTCGCGCTGGTCGTTGATGAGCACCGCGGCGTTGCGATCGAAGCGGATGTAGCTGCCGTCCTTGCGGCGCTGCTCCTTCACCGTGCGCACGATCACCGCCTTGACGACCTGCCCCTTCTTCACCGTGCCGTCGGGAATCGCTTCCTTCACCGACGCCGTGACGATGTCGCCGAGCCGCGCGTAGCGCCCCGTCGATCCGCCGATCGGATTGATGATGGCGATCTTGCGCGCGCCAGAGTTGTCGGCGACGTCGAGGATCGATCGCATCTGAATCATGACTCGTCTCCTATACCGCCACGGCGGGCCTGACGACCCGGGTGACGACCCACCGCTTCCGCTTGCTCAGCGGCCGGCTCTCGACGATCGCCACGCGGTCGCCAATCTTCACGGTGTTGTTTTCGTCGTGCGCCACGAACTTCGACGTCCGGCGCTCGGTCTTGCCGTAGAGGCCGTGCCGCACCTGCCACTCGACCGCAACGACGCAGGTCTTCTGCATCTTGTTGCTGACGACGACACCTTCTTTTTCAGACTTCTCTGCCATTGCGTATCTTTTCTTCAAATTGTCGTGGGGCCCCACCCCCACGACCTGTGCCGTCGCCGCCTTCGGCGACTCGGCGATGGTTGCGACATCCGTCTGCTCGGTGCGGCAACGCTGTCCTTTTCGTTCTTCTGTCTTCGGTTTTCCTTACGTTGTCGCCTTGTTCTGTTTCTCCGTAATCACCGTCTTGATGCGCGCGAGATCGCGACGCGTGAAGCGCAGCTTCAGCGGCGCGTCGAGCTGGCCGAGCGACTGCTGCAGCCGCATCCGGAAGAGCTGATCCTCGAGCTCTTTCGCGCGCGCTTCCAAATCATCGACCGACAGATCGCGCAGTTCCGCCACGTCCATCATGACGCCTTCTCCTCGGCGAACCGCGTCGCGAACTTCGTCAGGATGGGCAGCTTCGACGCCGCGAGCTGCAGCGCTTCGCGCGCTTCGGCCTGGCTCACGCCTTCCATCTCGAACAGAATCCGCCCCGGCCGCACGACGCACACCCACTCTTCGGGCGCGCCCTTGCCCTTGCCCATGCGCGTTTCCTGCGGCTTCTTGGTAATCGGCTTGTCGGGAAACACGCGGACCCAAATCTTGCCGCCGCGCTTGATGAACCGGGTCATCGCCACGCGCGCCGCTTCGATCTGCCGCGAGGTCAGCCAGCACGGCTCGAGCGCGCGCAGGCCGAAATCACCGAACGACACGTCGGAGCCGCGCCACGCCTTGCCGCGCATGCGGCCGCGTTGCTGCTTCCGGTATTTGACCTTCTTCGGCATCAACATGATTACTGCCTCGCCTCGCGCGGACCCGAGGGTCTCCGCGGCTGACGTTCGCGGAACTCCTGCTCTTCACGCGCGCTCTTCGGCGTGAGCCGCTCGCCCTTGTACAGCCACGTCTTCACGCCAATCTGTCCGTAGGTCGTGCTCGCCTCGGCAAACCCGTAGTCGATGTCGGCCCGCAGCGTCTGCAGCGGCAGCTGCCCGTGCAGATACCACTCGGAGCGCGCGATCTCGGCGCCATTCAGCCGGCCGGACACGCGCACCTTGATGCCGCGCGCGCCGAAGCGCAGCGCCGACTCCACGGCCTTCCGCATCGCCCGCCGGAACGCCACGCGCTTCTCGAGCTGCTGCGCCACCGACTCGGCGATCAGCTGCGCGTCGAGCTCGGGCTTCTGGATCTCCTGGATGTTGATGAAGACCTCGCGGTTGGTCCGCTTCTGGATCTCGGCCTTCAACTTCTCGACCTCCGTGCCCTTGCGGCCGATGATGATGCCCGGACGCGAGGTGTGGATGTCGATCTTCAGCTTGTTGGCCGCGCGCTCGGTCTCGATCTTCGCGACGCCGGCGTGCGCGAACCGCTTCTTGAGATCGGCGCGCAGCGCCAGATCTTCGTGGAGCAGCTTCGCGTAGTCGCGGTCGGCGAACCAGCGCGACTTCCACGTCTTGTTGAAGCCGAGCCGGAATCCATACGGATGTACTTTCTGACCCACAGTCGAACCTCTTTAGTATGTCGTGGGGCCCCACCCCCACGACCTGTGCCTTCGCCCCTCGCCTTCGGCTTCGGGGGCTCGGCTTTGGTTGCCGCGTCTATCTATCAGCGCGGCTTTTTCGTTCTTCGTTTTCGTTCTTCTTCGTTACTTCTTCTTCGCCGCAGCGGCCTTCTTCGCAGGCGCCGCGCGCTTCTTCGCCGGCGCCGCGGCCTTCGCCTCGGCAGCCGGTTGCGCTTTCGCGCGACTGCGCTTGGGCGCCGCCTCGGGTGCCACAGCCGAAATCTGCAACGGCCGCTCGGAGACGCGCACCGTGAGATGCGCGGTGCGCTTCACGACGCGAAACGCCCGCCCCATCGGCGCAGGGCGGATGCGCTTCATCGACGGCCCTTGATTCGCGTAGCACGCCGAGACGAACAGGCGGTCGACGTCGCCGCCGAATCCTTCCTTCTGCTGCGCGTTGGCGATCGCCGAGCGCAGCAGCTTCGCGATGTCGTGGCTGACGCCCTTGCGCGTGAACTGCAGGGTCGCGAGCGCGCGGTTCACGTCACGCCCGCGAATCAGGTCCATCACGAGCCCGGCCTTCTGGGCCGAGGTGCGGACATACCGAGCTATCGCGTGAGCTTCAATCGCCATGGCTAGCCACCTGCCTTCGCGCCGCCGCCGCCGCCGCTGCCGCCAGCGCCCGGAGCGGGTGCGGCCGCTGCCATCTGCGCGGCTTTTTCCGTCTTCGTCGTGTGACCCTTGAACGTGCGGGTCGGCGAGAACTCGCCGAGCTTCTGCCCGACCATGTTCTCGGTGACGTAGACCGGAATGAACTTCTTGCCGTTGTGCACCGCGAGCGTGTGCCCCACCATTTCGGGCACGACGGTCGAGCGGCGCGACCACGTCTTGACGACTTTCTTCTCGTTGTCGCGATTCATCGCCTCGATCTTCTCGAGCAGCGGCGTATCGACGAACGGGCCTTTTTTCAGTGATCGGCTCATAATCTTTTTTCAAATGTCGTGGGGCCCCACCCCCACGACGTGTGCCTTCGCCGCCTTCGGCGGCTCGGCTTTGGTTGCCGCGCCTATCTACGTCGCGCGTCTACCTCACGCCCTTCGGGCGGCGCTGGACGATGAACTTGTCAGTCGACTTGCGATTGCGCGTCTTGTAGCCCTTGGTCGGCTGACCCCACGGCGACACCGGATGGCGCCCACCTGACGTTTTGCCCTCGCCGCCGCCATGCGGGTGGTCGACCGGGTTCATGACAACGCCTCGGTTGTGCGGACGGCGGCCGAGCCAGCGGCTGCGGCCGGCCTTGCCGATCGACACGTTTTCGTGGTCGATGTTGCCGACCTGGCCGACGGTCGCGTAGCAGACCATCGCGATGTGGCGAATCTCGCCCGACGGCATCTTCACCGACGCGTAGTCGCCTTCCTTGGCCACGAGCTGCACCGACGAGCCGGCGCTGCGCGCAATCTGGCCGCCCTTGCCCGGCTTGAGCTCCACGTTATGGAGCATCGTCCCGAGCGGGATGTTCTTGAGCGGAAGCGCGTTGCCCGGAAGAATGTCGACGTTGTCGCCGGCGATCACGGCATCGCCGACCTTCAGGCCAAGCGGCTGCAGGATGTAGCGCTTCTCGCCGTCTGCATAGGTGACCAGCGCGATGCGCGCCGACCGGTTCGGGTCGTACTCGATCGTCGAGACTTTGCCCGGGATGTCTTTCTTGTCCCGCTTGAAGTCGATGATGCGGTACAGCCGCTTGTGGCCGCCGCCGCGCCACCACGACGTGAGCTCGCCGTGATTGTTGCGGCCGCCGGAACGGTGCAGGTTCTCGACCAGCGGCTTGTGCGGATCGTTCGTCGTGATGTCGTCGAACGTCTGAACCGTCTGGAAGCGCCGTCCGGGCGACGTCGGTTTGTATGCTTTAATCGGCATGTCGTTAGGCCCCCTCGAAGAACTCGGGCAGCTTCTCGCCTTCGCGCAATTTCACGTAGGCCTTCTTCCAATCCGAGCGCTGTCCGGCGAACCGCCCCTGGCGCTTCACCTTGCCGTGCGCGATCGCGGTGCGCACGTGCTCGACTTTCGAGCCAAGCAGCGTCTCGACCGCGCGCTTGATCTCGGTCTTGTTCGCCTGGGTCGCTACGACGAACACGATCGTCCGGCCATCGCGCTCGCGCTGGATGGACGTCTTCTCGGTGATGAGCGGCCGGCGGATTACGTCAGTGAGTTTCATAAAAAGCTCTCAGCTCTCAGAGGTCCTGGAGTTTCTCGACCGCCGCTTTCGTGGCGATCACTCTGGACGCATTCATCAGGTCTCGGGCGCCCACACGCGCGCTCGGCAGAAACTGAACGCCGGGAAGATTGCGCACGGCGATACCGAGCTTCTCGTCGGGCTGCACGTCGATGAGCAACGCCTTGCCGTCGGCGCCGAGGCGCTTCAACAGCTCGGTTGCCGCTTTCGTCTTGGTCTCGCTCGCGCTGAGCGCGTCGACCACGACGAGCGCGCCGTCCTGAATGCGCTGAGCGAGGGCCGCGACGATCGCGCCGCGCTTCACCTTGCCCGGCAGACGAAAGCCGTAGCTGCGCGGCTGAGGCCCGAACACCGTGCCGCCGTGGCGCCACAACGGGTTCCGGACACTGCCGACGCGCGCGCGGCCGGTGCCCTTCTGCTTCCACGGCTTGCGGCCGCTGCCCGCGACGTTCGCGCGATTCTTGGTCTTGTGCGTGCCGCGGCGCGCCGAGGCGTTCGTGTGGACGACCGATTCCCAGATCAGGGCATCGTTCACACGCCCGCCGAATACGTCGTCGCTCAGCTCGAGCGAGCCGACTTTCTTGTTATCCGTATTGACGACATCAACCTTCATGGCTAATCCCTAATCCCCAATCCCTAATCCCGACTGGGTTATTTCTTGCCCTTGGGCTTCTCGGCCTGCGCGACCTTGATGCGCTTCGCGGTGATCGCCTTGCGAATCAGCACGTAGCCGGTTGGCGCGCCTGGAATGGCGCCCCGCACGATCAGCAGGTTGTTTTCCGGATCCACCTTGGCCACTTTCAGGTTGCGCACGGTAATGCGGTCGCCGCCCATCCGCCCGGCCGCGCGCATGCCCTTGACGACGCGCGACGGAAACGACGAGGCGCCGATCGAGCCCGGCGCGCGGTGGAACATCGACCCGTGGGTCGCGGCGCCGCCGGCGAAGTGGTGGCGCTTCACGACGCCCTGAAACCCTTTGCCGCGGCTCGTGCCGATGACGTCGACGCGTTCGCCGTTCTCGAACATGGTGACCAGAATCTGATCGCCCACCTTCGGATCGCCGTCCTTCGCCAGCGTCACCTCACGCAGCACGCGCGTGGGAGGAACGTTGGCCTTTTTGTAGTGGCCCGCGAGGGGCTTGCGCGGCTTTGCGGGCGCACCGTCGACCAGACCGATCTGGACCGACTCGTAACCGTCGGTCGCCGCGGTCTTCCGCTGCACGACCACGCAGGGGCCCGCCTTGATGACCGTCGCCGGAACGACCGAGCCGTCCTCTGCGAACAGCTGGGTCATGCCCACTTTGCGTCCAATGATCGCTGTAACCATATGCTCTCTTCGCTGACGGGACTAGCTAGTCCCCAATCACTTCGTGTGTTCTTTCCCAAACGCCTTGATCTCGACGTCGACGCCAGCCGGAAGATCCAGCTTCATCAGCGCGTCGACCGTCTGCGGCGTCGGCTCGAAAATATCGATCAGGCGCTTGTGCGTTCTGACCTCGAACTGCTCGCGGGACTTCTTGTCGACGTGCGGCGATCGAAGCACCGTCCACTTGTTGATCGAGGTGGGCAGCGGAATCGGACCCGCCAACCGCGCACCAGTGCGCTTCGCCGTGTCGACGATCTCGGTCGTCGACTGATCGAGCACGCGCGAGTCGTACGCCTTGAGCCGGATTCGAATCTTGTCGGAAAACATCGCACTCATTCTTTACTCCGTCGCGGGGGCCCACCCCCGCGACCTGTACCTCGCGACCTTTGGTCGCTCGGCTATATTTGCGGCGCCTATCTGCTCTATTTCCCTTGCGCCTTCGCCACGACTTCTTCGCTGACGTTCGACGGCGCCTGTTCGTACCGGTCGAAGTGCATCGAATAGGTGGCGCGGCCCTGCGTGCGCGACCGTAAATCGGTCGCATAGCCGAACATCTCGGACAACGGCACGCGCGCCTGAATGATCTGCGTGCCTCCACGGTCTTCCTGCGACTGAATCTGCCCGCGGCGGCTCGAGAGGTTGCCCATGACGTCGCCCATATGTTCCTTGGGGACGACAACCTCGACACGCATCACGGGCTCGAGCAGCACCGGCTTGGCTTTCTTGGCCGCATCCTGAAACGCCATCGAGCCGGCAATCTTGAACGCCATTTCTGATGAGTCGACCTCGTGGAACGAGCCGTCGTACAGCTCGATGCGCACGTCGTCGATCGGATAGCCCGCGAGCACGCCGCGCGTGAGGGCCTCTTTGATGCCCATGTCGACGGGCTTGATGTATTCCTTCGGGATCGATCCGCCGACGGTCTCGTTCTCGAAGATGTAGCCCGAGCCCGGCTCGCCGGGATACAGATGGATCTTCACGTGACCGTACTGGCCGCGGCCGCCCGTCTGCTTCGAGTACTTCATTTCGCCATCGGCCGGGCGGGTCAGCGTTTCCTTGTAAGCGACCTGCGGTTTGCCGACCGTGGCCTCAACGCTGAACTCGCGCTTCAACCGGTCGACGATGATCTCGAGGTGCAGCTCGCCCATGCCGGCGATGATGACCTGACCGGTCTGCTGGTCGGTCTGCACGTTGAACGTCGGATCCTCCGCCATCAGCTTCTGGAGCCCGACGCCGAGCTTCTCCTGGTCGGACTTCGTTTTGGGCTCGATCGCGAGCGAGATGACCGGCTTCGGGAAGTCCATCGACTCGAGCACGATCGGGCGCTTCTCGTCGCACAGCGTGTCGCCGGTCGACACGCTCTTCAGGCCAACGGCAGCGGCGATGTCGCCCGCGTAGACTTCCTTGATCTCCTCGCGTTTGTTCGCGTGCATTTTCAGGAGACGGCCGATGCGCTCGCTGCGCTGCTTCGTCGAGTTGAACACCGACGAACCGGCTGCGAGCACGCCTGAATAGACGCGGAAAAACGTGAGCTGACCGACGAACGGGTCGGTCATGATCTTGAACGCCAGCGCCGCGAACGGCGCGTTGTCTTTTGCCGGACGCTCGATGAGCACGGCGTCGGGATTGTCCGGATCGACTTTCTTGTCCGGGTCGATGCCGGCGATGGCCGGCACATCGAGCGGCGACGGCAGGAAGTCGACGACGGCGTCGAGCAGCGGCTGCACGCCCTTGTTCTTGAACGCCGATCCGCAGATGACCGGCACGAACGCCGCCTGCCCCTTTTCACGGACCGAACTGTTGACGCGCTTGCGAATCGCCGCCTTGATTTCCGCTTCGGTCGGCTCCTCGCCGTGCAGGTATTTCTCGAGGATCTTGTCGTCGGCCTCGCTGACCTTCTCGATCAGCTGCTCGCGATAGTGCTTCGCCTCGTCCATCATGTCGGCCGGAATGTCGCCGACGATGTAGTCCGCGCCCATCGTCTCGTCTTTGTAGGTAATCGACTTCATCGTGACGAGGTCGATGACGCCCTTGAAGTGCTCTTCAGAACCGATTGGCAGCTGAATCGCGACCGGGTTCGCTTCGAGCTTCGAGATGATCTGATCGAAGGTGCGCTTGAAGTCGGCGCCGATGCGGTCCATCTTGTTGACGAAGCAGATGCGCGGCACGCGGTACTTGTCGGCCTGGCGCCAGACGGTCTCGGACTGCGGCTCGACGCCGGCCACCGAGTCGAACACGGCGACAGCGCCGTCGAGGACGCGCAGCGAGCGCTCGACTTCGGCGGTGAAGTCGACGTGGCCCGGGGTGTCGATGATGTTGATGCGGTGATCGCGCCAGAAACAGGTCGTCGCGGCCGAGGTGATCGTGATGCCGCGCTCCTGCTCCTGCTCCATCCAGTCCATGACGGCCGTGCCTTCGTGGACTTCGCCGATCTTGTACGTAATCCCGGTATAGAACAGGATCCGTTCCGTCGTCGTGGTCTTACCGGCATCGATGTGCGCCATGATGCCGATGTTCCGGGTTTTTTCCAGAGAATGTGAGCGTGGCATTGCTTTGCTTTATTCGTTTGTGTTTTTCGGTCTTCGTTACCAGCGATAGTGGGCGAACGCCTTGTTCGCCTCTGCCATCCTGTGCGTGTCTTCGCGCTTCTTCACGGCGCCGCCCCGAAGGTTCGCCGCATCCATCAGCTCGTTCGCGAGCTTTTCCTGCATCGTCTTGCCGTCGCCCCGCGCACGCGCGAAGCCGACCAGCCAACGGATGCTCAACGACAGCCGGCGGTTCGGGTTCACTTCGACCGGCACCTGATAGTTGGAGCCGCCGACGCGCCGCGACTTCACCTCGAGGCTGGGCTTGACGTTGTCGACCGCCTTCTTGAAGACCTTGACGGGATCGTCGCCGGTCTTTTCCTTGATGATGTCGAAGCTGCGGTAGAGGATGCCCTCTGCGGTGTTCCGCTTGCCGTCTCTCATCACGGTGTTGATGAAGCGGGTCACGAGCGGGCTCTGATAAATCGGGTCCGCCGCCAGTTCTCGTTTTGCGATTACTCTTCGTCGAGGCATAGTATTTTTTCGTTCTTCGTTTTTCGTTACGCCTTTGGTCTCTTCGCGCCGTACTTCGAGCGACCCTGTTTCCGTCCCTGTACGCCGACGGCGTCGAGCGTGCCGCGCACCACGTGGTAACGCACGCCAGGCAGGTCCTTCACGCGGCCGCCGCGGATGAGCACCAGCGAGTGCTCCTGCAGGTTGTGGCCGACGCCCGGAATATAGGTCGTCACCTCGATGCCGTTGGTCAGCCGGACGCGCGCGACCTTGCGCAGCGCGGAATTCGGCTTCTTCGGTGTCTGAGTGAAGACGCGCACGCACACGCCGCGTTTCTGCGGGCTGTTCTGCAGCGCGGGGCTCTTCGTCTTGCTGACGATCTTGGTGCGACCGCTGCGGACGAGCTGACTAATAGTCGGCACAGGAAAAAAACTCCAGCAGCCATCTCGCCGACACGGCATTCAAGCCGCGCTGGCGGACAGGCCAAAAAGCGCGTCGGGCCTAGAAGCACTATCGCTTGGCGCCCGATGCAAATACCCTAATGATGAAGTCGCGTTGCGCCGCGGTCCTTCCGCGGGCCGTGCCTAAGAAAGTGGCTTTGACGCCTCTTCCGTGCGGTTCGGAGGTAGATAGGGTTTCCTAACTCCGATACAACCTGACGAATATAACATCAACTCTCCAGGAGACGCAACCGATGGCAGAGCAGATCACGACGGCTTCGGGACTGAGATACGAGGACGTGGAGGCTGGAACAGGCCCCTCGGCCCAAAGCGGCCAAAAAGCGAAGGTGCATTATACCGGCTGGCTGAAGAGCGGGCAGAAGTTTGATTCGTCGAAGGACCGGAACGACCCGTTCGAGTTCACGCTCGGCGCCGGCCAGGTCATTAAAGGATGGGACGAGGGGGTCGCGGGCATGAAAGTCGGGGGCAAACGCCGCCTGACCATCCCGCCGGACCTCGCTTACGGCTCCCGGGGCGCCGGTGGGGTTATTCCGCCAAATGCTGAGCTGATCTTCGAGGTTGAACTGCTGGGGGTTCGATAGTTCTTGAACAGGAGAGTAGGAGATTAGGAGGCTTCTTTTCGAAAAGAATTTCTTCTAGTCTCCTGATCTCCTGTAAGCGTTCTTATTCAACCCAGTCCGCCACAAATACGTTCGTCTCCCCCTCGGTCTTGGCACTCCGGTTCGAGCCGAACACGAGCTTCTTGCCGTCCGGCGAGAACATCGGGAACCCGTCGAAGGTCGGGTTGAAGGTGATTTGCTCGAGGCCGGACCCGTCGAGGTTGACCATGAAAATATCGAAATCGCGCCCTTTCGGGTCTTTGACGTTCGACGCAAAGATGATCCGCTTTCCGTCGGGATGCCACGCCGGCGCGAAGTTGGCGCCGCCGAGCTTCGTCACCTGCCGCAAATTGCTGCCGTCGCGGTTCATCACGTAAATTTCGAGCGTTGTGGGACGCCAGAGACTGTCTTTGAGCAGACCCTGATAGTCGGCGAGCTCTTTGGCGTCGCTGATGGGGTGTCCTCTGAACACGATCTGTTTGCCGTCCGGTGAGAACCACGGGCCGCCGTCGGGTCCCGGACGGTTTGTCAGCCGGCGTACGTCGGAACCGTCGGCGTTCATCGAATAAATCTCCATGTCGCCTTCACGCACGCTGGTAAAGACGATGCGGCCGTCGGGACCGATGGTGGCTTCCGCGTCATACCCTGGCGTCGCGGTGAGGCGGCGTGGGCTGGATCCGTCGGGCGACGCGCGGAAGATGTCGTACGTGTCGTAAATCGGCCAGACATACCCACGGGCGTAGCTCGGACGCGGCGGGCACTCTGCCGATCCCAGGTGCGTGGACGCGTACACGATCGATTTTCCGTCCGGGAAAAAGTATCCGCACGTCGTCCGGCCGCCCTTGCTCAGTTGCCGCTTGTTCGATCCATCGACGTTCATCGTAAAAATCTGATCGCAGGTGCCCGGGGCGCCTGGAGTCGTCTGATAGATCAACTGTCTTCCGTCCGGCGAGAAATACGCCTCGGCATTTTCGCCGCCGGCGGTGAGCTGCTTGACGTTCGCGAGATGGCGCTCCACCGGTGGCTGCGGAGCCTGCCCGCGCGCGGCGACGCCTGCGCCGGCAAGCGCCAGCACGAGCACGAAAGTTCGATTGAACATAACTTCGCCATTATCATCTCGAAATGGACGAAAAGGGGTACGGCCCCCTTTTGGCGGCGGACATTGCGCGAGCGGTACACGCGCGCGGCGGGCGCGCGTTCGTCGTGGGCGGTTGGGTACGAGATCGCTTGTTCGAATCGGCCGGGGCCGACCGCAAGACCGGCGCGACGATCGAGGACCGCACCCCCGGAATCACGAACGCGGAGGAGGAGCTCGACATGGAGGTGTTCGGCATTCGCGCCGACGACCTGCCTGCCGTCCTCGCGCCGTTCGGCAAGGTCGAGCCGATCGGGAAGAGTTTCCCCGTCTACAAAATCCGCAACATCGACGTCGGACTCCCGCGCCGCGAATCCAAGACCGCCGCCGGACACAAAGGCTTCCTCGTCGAGGGCGATCCGTCGATGACGATTGAGGAAGCGGCAAGGCGGAGAGACTTCACCGTCAACGCCATCTCATGGGATCCACTGACCGGCGAATACTTCGATCCGTCCAACGGACGGCGCGATCTCGACAACAGGATTCTCAAAGCGGTCGATCCCACGACGTTCGGCGACGACAGTCTCCGGGTGCTTCGCGCCATTCAGTTTGCCGCGCGATTCGCGCTGACGCTGGACGCCGACACGAAAGCGCTCTGCCGATCGATCCGGCTCGACGATCTGCCGCCCGAACGGATCTGGGGCGAGATCGAAAAATTGCTGCTCAAGGCCGAGCGTCCATCCATTGGTTTTGCGCTCGCGCTGGAGCTCGGCGTGGTCGATCAGCTTTTTCCAGAGCTGAAAGCGCTCGTGGGTTGCGCCCAGGAGCCCGAGTGGCATCCTGAGGGAGACGTCTGGGTGCATACGCTGCAGGTCATCGATCAGGCACGCCAGCGGATCGGCGACCTCGATCGCGCCGATCAGCTCATCGTCATGCTTGGGGCGGTGACGCACGACTTCGGAAAGCCGGCGACCACCGCGTTCCTCGACGGCCGGATCCGGTCGATGAACCACGAAGAGGAGGGCGTGGCGCCGGCGTCGGCATTTCTCGATCGCCTGAATGTGCAATCGATCGACGGCAAAGACGTGCGCGGCCAGGTGCTCGGATTGGTCGCGCACCACTTGAAGCCGGGCATGCTCTACAAGGTACGCGAAGAACTGACCGACGGCGCATTCCGGCGGTTGTCGCAGAAAGCCAACCTCGAGCTGCTCGCGCGACTGGCTAAATCAGATTGTCTGGGCCGCGCGCCCGCCACGTTCGACTGTTCGGCGATGGACTGGTTTCTCGAACGCGCGCGCGAGCTCGGCGTCGATCGCCGCCCGCCAAAGCCGCTGCTCCTCGGACGGCACCTGCTCGAGCTCGGCATGACCCCGGGCCCCGAAATGGGCGCGCTGCTGAAACAGATTTACGAGAAGCAGCTGGATGGGGAAATCAAAACCACAGAGGAAGGAATCGCGCTCGCGTCGCAGATGGTGCAGTCTCAACACGGAGACACGGAGTCACGGAGACGCACGGAATAATTTCTTTTTAAAAGATAGTTCTCCGTGTACCTCCGTGCCCCCGTGCCTCCGTGCCTCCGTGTTGAAGATACGAATTCAGGCGGCGCGTTCTCGACCGCGCCGGAATTCTTCCAGCAAGCGCGGCACGTTGGTGCCGACGGAGTGCAATGTTGGAGACCAGCCGAGCGCGCGAGCGCGCGGGCCGCGGACACGCTGGTCCAAGGCCAGAGCATCGGCATAGGCGCCGAGTTTCTTACGGGCTTCTTCGAGCGGCACGTGGCGCACGTCGGGCGTCATCGACAGATGCCTGGCAATGCCCTCGACGATGGCGTTGACCGTTTCGTCGCCTTCGTCATTTCCGTGGTAGATGCCCGACGCGTGAGGCATCGAGGCGACGCGCACGTACAAATCCGCGAGATCGCGGTCGTAGACGAGCGGCCAGTGATTGCCGCCCGAGCCAATCACGCGGATGAGGCCGTCCAGCGCGTTTTTCAATAGATCCGAGACAATTCCGCGGTTGCCGCCGTACACGACACCAGGCCGGATGACGGCCGTGCGCAGATTCGGCCCCGCCGCCTGCAGCACCACCTGCTCGTGACCCGGCCGCCAACCGAGCAGTTGTCCTGGGTTCGGCTGAGCCGTCTCGTCCATCGGCTGCGCATTCGATCCTAGAACCCATACGCCCGACGTGTACACAAACGACACTTCAGACGACTTCGCACGAGCGGCGGCCGCAGGGATCAACGTCTCGATCGCTTTGCGATCGACGTCCTCGCGCCTCGCGCCGGAGTCGGCAGCGGTGTGGATGTACGCATCGTGCCCCTCAGCCGCGGCGCGGTACGACTTCACGGACGAGAGATCGCCGAGCACGGGGGTGACGCCGCGAGACGCGAGCGCGTCAACCGCCTGCGGTGTGCGTACGAGCGCAGTGATCTGATGATTCGCGCGGAGAGCAGCATCGAGCACGGCGGAGCCGATGTATCCTGTCGCGCCCGTGAGGAAAATCTTCATGAGGGTTCCTACATCATAATTCAGTCGATGCGTCGGGATACCTTACTCGATTTCTTCGGCGATGTCTCCGCCGGTCGCGGAGAATTTCTCGTCTACGACGACGGGTATCGCGCGCGATCTTATACGTACAGGGAAACCGCCGCCGCCGCGCGGGGCTTTGCCGCGCGCCTGCAAGCTGCGGGCCTCGTGAAAGGCGACAAAGTTGTCTTCTGGAGCGAAAACCGCCCGGAGTGGATCATCGCGCTCTGGGGATGTCTGCTGAACGGATCCATTGCGGTCCCGATCGATTACCGCGCGTCGCAGGAATTTCTCCGCACCGTCGCAGGCATCGTCGGCGCGAAGCTTCTGCTCGTCGGTGATGATGTGGAGCTGGCTGGCCTGAAGGCCAGCACTACGAACGAGCAGTACGTAGTGCCGACCTTCAGGTCGGCCGTGTGGAAATTTTCCGAAATCGACTTTCGCGCGCTCGATGCCGCCGCCTTCCGTCCCGTGCCCGTGACGCGCGACGACACGGTCGAAATCATCTTCACGTCGGGCGCAACGGCCGAGCCCAAGGGCGTGGTGCTGACCCACCGCAACGTCCTCGCCAACATCATCCCGGTGGAACGCGAGGTCCACAAGTACAAGACCTACGGCAAACCGTTCTTTCCAATCCGTTTCCTGAACCTCTTGCCGCTCAGCCACATGTTCGGCCAGGCCATGGCCACATTCGTGCCGCCGATGCTCGACGGCACAGTGGTGTTCATCCGCGGCTACAACCCGCACGAAATCGTGCGCCAGGTAAAGGCCCGACGCATCTCCGTCCTCGTATCGGTGCCGAAGATTCTCGATGTCCTCGCCGATCATGTCGCTCGGCTGTACCCGGATGTGCGCGAGACGCCGCCGGCCAACGAGGGCGTCGCGAAGCGATGGTGGCGCTATCGTGCCGTGCACCGCCTGTTCGGTCTGAAATTCTGGTCGTTCGTGGTCGGGGCTGCACCTCTGGAAGGGTCGCTCGAGGTCTTCTGGCGCCGCCTTGGATTTGTCGTCGTCCAGGGGTACGGCCTGACCGAGACCGCCCCGATCGTCACGCTCAACCACCCGTTTTCGACCAGCAAGGGCTCGGTCGGCAAACCGATCGGCGGCGTCGACGTCAGAATTGCAGCCGACGGCGAAATTCTCGTCCGCGGCGACAACGTCACGACCGGGTACTACGGAGCGCCGGAGACGACCGAAGCGGCATTCGAAGGCGGGTGGTTCCATACGGGGGACATCGGCGAGATCGACGAAGCCGGACGGCTCTTCATCCGCGGGCGCAAGAAAGAAATGATCGTGACGCCCGAAGGACTCAACGTCTTTCCCGAAGACGTCGAGCGGGTCGTCAACGGCGTGGCCGGCGTGAAGGAATCGGCCGCGGTCGGCGTGACGCAGAATGGCGAAGAACGCGTTCAGGTTGCGCTGGTCGTCGCACCAGGCACCAATCCAGGCGATGTCGTGAAGGCGGCCAACGCGGAGCTTGCGGACCACCAGCGGATCCGCGCGGCGCAGGTGTGGCCGGGGGACGCGCTGCCACGCACTGAGGGCACGAAGAAATTAAAGCGGCACGAGATCCGTGCGTGGCTGCAGACCGGTGTGCCGCCGGCGATGGCCGGGTCGCACGATCGCGGCATCGCCTCCATCATCGCGCGGTACACAGGAGGCCGCGAGCTGGAGCCCGGGGCAACGCTCGAGGAAATGGGTCTCAGCTCTCTCGAGCGCATCGAGATGATGGTGGCGCTGGAAGACGCGCTCAACACGACGATCGACGAGACGGCGTTCTCGAACGTCAAGACGGTCGCCGATCTCGAACGGCTGGCCGCCGCGCCTGCATCTGCCGAACCGGCGCCCGAGCCGGTGGACTTCCCCTCCTGGAATCGCGCGCTGCCCTTCCGCGTGCTTCGCGCGATCGCACAACCGGCATTCCTGCTGCCGCTCACCCGTGTGTTTGCGTGGATCAGCGTCGAGGGATTGCCGCATCTTCGCAATGTGGAGGGGCCGGTAATCTTCGCGTCCAATCATCAGAGCCACATGGACGTCCCGGTGATTCTCGCAGCGCTGCCCGGCCGGTGGCGCCGCCGCGTCGCGACGGCGATGGCGAAGGAATTCTTCAAGGCGCATTTCTTTCCAGAGGGATACACGCGCGGCAAGCGGACGGCGCGCAGCCTCGAGTACTACCTCTCGGCCGCTTTTTTCAACACATTCCCGCTGCCACAGCGCGAGGCAGGCGCGCGGCAGACGCTGCGCTACGCCGGCGAGCTCATCAGCAGCGGCTTCTCGGTGTTGATCTTTCCAGAAGGCAAGCGTACGGATCATGGCGAAATCGGTCCGTTTCGTCCCGGGGTCGGCATGATGGCGGCGCGACTGGGCGTGCCCGTGGTTCCTGTCCGCGTCGAAGGCGTCGATCGCGTGCTCCATCATTCGTGGAAGATGGCGAAACCCGGACCTGTCCGCGTGATTTTTGGCGCGCCCCTTCAGCTAAGTGGCGATGATTACGTGGGGTTAACGGAACAAGTCGAGACCGCGGTGCGAAACTTGAGCGCGTAGCAACTGTTTGTGGCACAATCATTGCGAGCGAGAAGCCGGATAACCGTTATCGCTCGAAGAAAGGATTTCGAGCCAGTTTGAGCAAAGACGATTTGATTGACATGCAGGGAACGGTGGTTGCGGTCCATAGCGGGGGTCTCTATCGCGTTCAATGCGACGCCGGACACGAAGTGCTCGCTCAGTTAAGCGGCCGTATGCGCCGCTTCCGTATCAAAGTTGTTCCAGGTGACCGCGTGACCGTAGGGGTCTCTCCGTACGACCCGGTCCGCGGCATCATCACCTTCCGCGCGCGTTAGGTCAGGACATGTTCGACGATTCCAGTTCACCACTCGCGAGGCCGACAGCCGTGGAAACGCCGGATGAAACGGCGACGCCGCAGTCGGCGGCCATCCAGCGCTACCACAGTTGCCGGTGGCGTAAAGCCCCCGAAGAAGCCAGCCCGCTCGATTTCTGCTCGCATCGCGACGTCCAGCCCATGGCAGGAACCACCGGCTTCGATGCCGAGGCCTGGTGCCCCGACTGTCAGTTTTACAAGGTGCGCCGCGTCCCCAAGAAGAGGCCTGTCGACGACTACGGATACTGAATTGCCAGATTGGTAGATTGAAAATTGTAGGAATGTTGACAGATTGCAGAGTGAAGAGTCGTGGATTGCGGGTTCGCGTAATCTGACAATCGACAATCTTCAATCCGACTCAATCGTCAATTTTCCAATGTTCTATTCGGAGAATTCCCTCGCAAGCTCTACCCATTCGCCGTCAGGCGACAGCGTCTGATACGCGCGCCAGTGCGGCTTCGCTTCGAGTGAGTGCCCGGTCTTTTCGAGGGTAATCGCCAGGTAGAAGTGCGCGTCGGCATATTGGCCGTTGAGGCGAAGCGCCGTGCGGTAGCAGCCCGCAGCCTCTTTGAAACGGCCCAGGTCGTGATAGATGTTGCCGAGGTTGAAGTGCGCCTCGAAGAAATCCGGGTCGAGGCCGATCGCGCGTTCGTACAACGCCTGGGCCTCGGCAAGCTCGTCCTTGCCGTAGTGAATGTTGGCAAGGTTGATGAGCGCCGGCACGAGGTACGGGTCGATCTCGAGGGCTTTGCGATACCACGTCGCCGCCGCGTTATGGCGAGACTCGTCCACGTCGAGCGCCGACGCCTTCGTAAAGTACTCCTCGGCGAGCGTCTGCGGAGCGGTCAGCGGCGCGACGGTCTCTTTCCCGGGCTCCTTCCCGATCTCTCTCGGTTTCGGACGCTTCAGCTTGATGATGCGCGCCGGCTCGGCATCGATGCGGAAATCGAAGGCGAGCTGACCGCTTCGCTCAGCCTGCAGCGATCTGAGAATCGCCCGAAACGGCGCCGATGCGAGCTCTGCGCTGACGTGCCGGATGACCAGCAAATCCGAAAATGGGTAATAGGTTTCAGTATGCGTCCGCATGACCGGACGAATCAGGCCCCACTTCTGTAAGTAGCGGAGATGGTCCTCGCGCAACCCGGGATACATGCTGAGCAGATCGCGCTGACCGTAGTACTGCTGCTTGAGATCCTCAGGGGGCTGGAGCCCTGCCATCCGGCAAAACTCGTTCTCGCCGATCACGCGCACGCCAAGGTCTTCTGCTTTTCTCTGCTTCTGACTCTTCTCGGCACTCGCGCCTCCTTCCGCGCCGACGACGACGAGCGTCGTCTTCGCGGTGACTTCGTCAGCGGCGGATCCGCCAAGGCGGATGACGAGCGCCTGCGCTTCCTTGCGGCCGAGCGATGAGAGTTTGCCGGTAAAGACGACAACCTGATCGGCGAGCGGAGCGTCCTGGGGCTGGCGGGTCATGGTTAGGGCCCCGCCTCTGCGCGGCATAGCCGCGCTACGGCGCGCTTCGCCGTAGCTCGCCTGTATCGCACGCGAGCGGAGGCGAGAAAGATGCAGTAGGGGCGGGTAGAAGTCAAGCATTCGCGCCGTACAATCAGGAGCCATGCTGCTCGCAGGCGATGTCGGCGGAACCAAAATCTTCCTCGGCCTTTTCGCCCGCGACGGCGCGCGGCCGAAAGCCGTCGAGGTCCGTTCGTACCGCACGCTCGACTTTCCCGATCTCGGGTCTGTGTGCTCGCACTTCCTTCGCGAGACCTCGACGAATCCCCACGTCATCGAAGCAGCGGGGTTCGGCGTCGCGGGTCCGATTACAGGCACGCGCGCGCATTTGACGAACGTGCCGTGGATAGTCGACCTCGACGCGCTACGGCGCGAGGTGGCCATACCGCGCGCCTCCTTGCTCAACGATCTGGAGGCGCTGGCATGGTCGATCCCCGTGCTCACATCGGATGAGATCGACGTGGTGCATGAAGGGCAAGCCGACGCCCGCGGCAACGTCGCGCTGATCGCCGCGGGCACCGGATTGGGCACGGCGTTGCTGCCGAACGTCGATGGGAGGCTCGTACCGCGCGCATCGGAAGGCGGACATGTCGATTTCGCGCCGCGCAACGCCGACGAGCACGCGCTCGCGGAAGCGTTGACCAGGGAGTACGGACGCGTCGATATCGAGCGCGTCGTCTCGGGCCCGGGCCTGGCGCACATTCACAGAATTCTGCATCCGCATCAATGCGCGACGCTGACGCCGATGCCATCCTCTGACAATCTGCCTGCCGCGGTCGCGCGAGGGGCACTCGAGGCTGGATGTCCCTCGTGCATCCGTTCGCTCGAATCTTTCGTCTCGGCGTACGGCGCATCGGCGGGAAACCTCGCGCTGACCGTGCTTGCCACCGGCGGTGTGTATCTCGGCGGAGGGATCGCGCCGCGCATCCTGCCTGCCTTGCGCTGGCCGTGCTTCATGCGCTCGTTCCTCGACAAGTCGCCGATGGATGCCCTCATCTCGCGCGTCCCTGTGAAGGTGATTCTCAATCCGCGCGCCGGCCTGTTAGGGGCTGCCACTTTCGCGAGTCGGACTGGTGACTGAGACCGCCGACTGCCGATTCCCTGTGCTAATTTAGTCGGATGTGTTTCGAAGGGGTGACGGTCGGATGACGTTCCGCGTCGCGTTGGTCCTGGCGTGCCTCGCCGCCACGCAGGTGCTGGTCGGACAGTCCGCAGCCAGAAAACCCGCGGCAGCCGCGCCGGCAAAGCCGAGAGGCGAAGTGGTCGTGCCGTTTCATGCCGGCGAGATGCTCACCTACGACGTGTCGTACTCGACGTACGTCACGGCCGGCACGGTCACCTTGCAGGTGCAGGCGAAGCGGCCTTCGTACAACTCGGTTGCCTACTACGTCGTCGCCGAAGCGCGGCCGACGCCGCTGATGTCCAAGCTCTACACGCTCTACTACAAGGCGGACGTCCTGATGGACGTCTACACGCTGCTGCCGCAGCGTGCGGGCGTATACAGCGAGGAAGGCCAGCGTCATCAGATGAAGGTGACGATCTTCGACAACGCGGCGCGCAAGGCGACCTTCGAGAACGTGACTGCCAAGAGCGGCAAGCGCGAGTTCCCCGTGCCGGCGTTTACACAGGACGCGCTATCCGCGATCTACGTGATGCGGGCGCTGCCGCTGAAGGTGGGCGCGAAAGAAACAATCCCGGTTGCGAGCGGCGGACGCAGCTTTCGCGCGCAAGTGAGCGTTGTTGGAACAGAGACCCTGAAAACCGCCGCCGGGCCTTTCCAGACATTCCGGCTGCGCACCGCGCTGTCTGACGAAACCGGCCGGCCGAGCGGACGGCCCATTCATCTCTGGATCAGCGACACACCGGGCCGGGTGCCCGTCAAGCTTCAATCGGATTTGAGCGTGGGCTCGTTCGTCCTCACCCTCAGCGAGGCCAAACTCGGGCAGTAGCATCGCTGGTCGTTTCACCGCTAAGACGCAGGGACGCAGAGTTTTCTTTGAAAGAAATCCTTGGCGCCTTTGCGTCTCTGCGGTGAGACAGGAACAGACTAGCTCGTCACGAGCTCGGGAAGTCCGAGCGCCTGCCGGACGCGGCTGTTCACGACGTCGCCGCCTTTCGCGACGAGCGTGTCACGCGTAATCTCGTCGTTCGGATCGAGCGTCACCGCGCCGTCCTTCACGAGGTGGGTCAGAAACGTCGTCACGTTCTTCGCATACATCTGGCTGGCGTGATACGGCACGGTCGACGGGAGATTGGTGGGACCAAGGACAGTCACGCCGTTTTCGACGACGACCTGATCCGCCCGGGTCAGCTCGCAATTGCCGCCGCGCTCTGCCGCGAGATCGACGACGACCGATCCCGGCGCCATGCGGCGCACCATCTCGGCGGTGACGAGCACGGGCGCTTTCTTGCCTGGAACGACCGCTGTCGTGATGACGACGTCGTTGGATGCAACCACCCGCCCCATCATCTCGCGCTGCCGCTGGTAGAACGACTCGTCCTGCGCTTTCGCGTAGCCGCCCTTGTCTTCGGCCTGGCCGGTTTCGAGCGGCAGCTCGACGAACTTCGCGCCCACGCTCTGCACTTGTTCCTTGACCGCGGGACGTACGTCGTACGCCTCGACGACCGCTCCAAGCTTGCGGGCCGTGGCAATGGCCTGCAGACCTGCCACTCCGACGCCGACGATGAAGACGTGAGCCGGCGTGATCGTCCCGGCTGCGGTCGTCAACAGCGGAAACATGCGCGGCAGCGTCTCGGCCGCGAGGAGCACCGCCTTGTACCCGGCGATCGTCGCCATCGACGACAGGACATCCATGCTCTGCGCGCGGGTAATGCGCGGAATCAACTCGAGGGCGAACGCGGTTACCCCGCGCGATGCCATCTCGCGCACGGTCTCAGGCGACCCGAGCGGGTCGGCCATGGCGATGACGATCTGCCCCTGGCGCATCAGCGCGAAATCGCTCGCGCGCACCTGCAGAACGACATCAGCCGCAAAGACGTCCGCCCGGCTGGCGGCGATCTGCCCGCCTTTCTCCTGGTACGCGGCGTCGGGAAAACCCGCGCGCTCGCCCGCGCCGCGCTCGATCATCACGTCGAACCCGGCTTTTTTCAGCACGGCAATCGACGCGGGCACGAGCGCCACACGCCGCTCGCCTGGAAGCTGTTCAATCGGGACTCCGATCTTCATGGCGAGATTCTATTGCATGCTAAACTGCCCACTGAAATCAGCGGTTCTGGGTGCTTGGTGCTGGGTTCTGGGGTGCTCGGTTCTCAGTTCCGCGTTCTGGTTCAGCGTCACCGAACTCAGAACCGTAGAACCCAGAACCAGAGCCTCAGAACCCAGCACCTAGCACCCAGAACCGCAGTATCACCGTGCAGTTCACCATCGCGCTCGCACAGCTCAATCCCACAGTAGGCGACATCGACGGCAACCTTGCGCGCATCAGGCGCGCGCGCGATCGTGCCGCGGCAGACGGGGCCGACCTGGTCGTGCTGCCGGAGCTCGCGCTCATCGGATATCCGCCCGAGGATCTCGTGCTGCGCCCGTCGGTCGTGGACGCGTGCCACGCAGCGATCGATTGTCTGATCAGCGAAAGCCACGCCGGTCCCGCTCTCGTCGCGACCACCCCCTGGCGTGAAGACGGGCACGTGTACAACGCGGCAATCGTGATCGACAAGGGCGCGACGACGCGGCGGTTCAAATCGGATCTTCCCAACTACGGAGTGTTCGACGAGAAGCGCGTCTTCACGGCGGGTCCGATGCCTGCGCCGGTCAATTTCAGAGGTGTGCAGATCGGCGTGCCGGTGTGTGAAGACATCTGGACGCCGGCCATCACCGCGCACCTGGCAAGCGCAGGCGCCGAGCTCTTCATCGTGCCAAACGGCTCTCCGTTCGAGATCGGAAAATTTCCGACCCGCCTCGAGCTGGCCCGCGCGCGCACACGCGAGACCAACCGCGCGCTTATCTACGTCAACCAGGTCGGCGGCCAGGATGAGCTCGTGTTCGACGGCCGGTCGTTCATTCTCAACCGCACGGGCGACATCGCCCTTTCCATGCCCGGCTGGGAAGAGACCATCGAGCTGACGCGCTGGACGCGTACGGCCGACGGATGGCAGTGCACCCCAGGTTCCGTCGACGCGCCGAGCGATGCGCTTGCCGACATCTACAGCGCGCTCATGACGGGCCTGCGCGACTACGTCGAGAAGAATGGCTTTCCGGGACTCGTTTTGGGTCTGTCCGGCGGCGTCGACTCTGCGCTCAGCGCCGCGGTTGGCGTGGACGCGCTTGGCCCAGAACGCGTGCTGGGAGTGCGGCTGCCGTCGCCGTTCACGGGCGTCGTCAGCATGGAAGAAGCGCAGTTCGTCGCGGACCGCCTTGGCATCCGGCTCCTGACGCTGCCGATCGGGCCGCTGATGGCGGGCGCCGAATCCTCGCTGGCGCCGGTGTTCGAAGGCCGCCCGCGCGATGTGGCCGAGGAAAATCTTCAGGCGAGGATTCGCGGCCTTCTCCTGATGGCGCTGTCGAACAAGTTCGGGTCGATGCTCCTTACGACCGGCAACAAGTCCGAGATGTCGGTCGGCTACGCCACGCTTTACGGCGACATGTGCGGGGGCTTTTCAGTGCTCAAGGACATATACAAGACCGAGGTGTATCGCTTGTCGCGCTGGCGCAACGCGAACAGGCCCCGGCTCGCAAAAGGCCCGCGGGGCGAGGTGATTCCGGAACGCACGCTCACCCGCCCGCCGACCGCCGAGCTCCGGCCGAATCAGACCGACCAGGACTCGCTGCCGCCCTACGATCAGCTCGACGCGATTCTCAAGGGTCTCATCGAGGAGGAGAAATCGGTCGACGCGATCGCGGCGGCGATCGCGCCACGCGAGATCGTCGCCCGCGTGCAGCAGATGCTGTACACCGCCGAATACAAGCGGCGCCAGGCGCCCCCTGGAGTGAAGGTCAGCCGCCGCAGCTTCGGCCGCGATCGCCGCTACCCCATCACCAACCGCTTCCGGGAGACCTCTACGGGGCCCCGTCATAATTGCTAGAATGCAGATCATCCTGAACGGCGACCCGCACGAGGTCGCCGGTCCGCTGACGCTGAACGCCCTGCTCGCGCAGTTGAACATCGACCCACGCCGCGTGGCCGTCGAGCACAACCTGACCGTCGTCAAGCGCGCCAACTACGACAGCACGCAGATCCAGGACGGCGATCAGATCGAGATCGTGAATTTTGTAGGAGGAGGCTCGTGAATCCCGACCCGTTGGTGATTGCCGGCCGCGAGTTCGCGTCGCGGCTGATCGTGGGAACCGGCAAGTACTCGTCGTTCCAGGTGATGCAGCGCGCCCACGAGGCGTCCGGCGCCGACATGGTGACGGTGGCGGTCCGCCGCGTCAACATCAGCGATCGCAGCAAGGAATCCCTCCTCGATTACATCGACACCTCCAGGATCGCGCTGCTGCCGAATACCGCCGGCTGCTATTCCGCAGAAGATGCGGTGCGGACGGCGCGGCTCGGGCGGGAGGCAGGACTGTCGAACTGGGTAAAGCTGGAGGTGATCGGCGACGAGCGCACGTTGTTTCCGGACAACGAAGAATTGATCGCCGCCACGAAAATCCTCGTGAAGGAAGGCTTCGTCGTGTTGCCGTACACGACCGACGACCCGATCGCGTGCAGAAAGCTCCAGGACGCCGGCGCCGCCGCCGTGATGCCGCTGGGCGCGCCAATCGGCTCGGGCCTCGGAATCCAGAATGCGAACAACATCCGCATCATCCGCGAATTCGCGCGCGTGCCCATCATCCTCGACGCGGGGGTGGGAACGGCGTCGGACGCGACGATCGCGATGGAGCTCGGCGCTGACGGCGTGCTGATGAACACCGCGATCGCCGAAGCGCAGGATCCGATCGCGATGGCGACGGCGATGAAGCTCGCCGTGCAGGCGGGCCGGCTCGCCTATCGCGCCGGACGGATGCCCCGCCGGATGTACGCGAGCGCCAGCAGTCCGCTCGCTGGCACCCTTAAGTGATGGTTGGTGGTCGGTGGTTGGTGGTCAGTGGTCCTATAGCCGGAAGATTCCCTTCCCCTCCCGGCCGCGCAACGCGTTCCTGGTGTCCACGATGAGCGGGAATTTCTTGACGACCTGGTCGTAGTCGAACGCCGAGTGGTTCGTGCAGATCACCGCGCAGTCGGCGTCGGCCTTCGCCGGCTCGACGGCTTTCAGCGCGAGCGCGTCGATCTTCAGCGACGGAACGAACGGATCGCTGTAGCTCAGCGTCGCGCCCCGCCGGTGCAGCAGCTCGAGGATGTCCAGCGCGGGCGATTCGCGGACATCTCCGACGTCCTTCTTGTACGCCACGCCGATCAGGTGAATTTTCGAGCCGTTGATGCTCTTCTTCGCTGAGTTGAGTGCATCGGTGACGCGCTCGACCACAAATTCTGGCATCGCCCCGTTCACGTGACCCGCGAGCTCGATGAAGCGGCATTCGAAGCCGCTCTGCCTGGCCTTCCACGACAGGTAGAACGGATCGATGGGAATGCAATGGCCGCCAAGGCCGGGACCTGGATAAAACGGCATGAAGCCGAACGGCTTGGTTGCGGCCGCGTCTATGACCTGCCAGACATCGATGTCCATCCGATGGCACATCAACGCGATTTCGTTCACGAGGCCGATGTTCACCGCGCGGAACGTGTTTTCGAGCAGCTTGACCATTTCCGCCACTCGCGTGTTGTCGACGGAAATGACGCGATCAACCACACGCGCGTACAACGCAGCGGCAAGCTCGGTGCTCGCCTTGTCGATGCCGCCGACGACCTTCGGGATGTTCTTTGTCAGGTACGTCTGGTTGCCGGGATCGACGCGCTCTGGCGAAAACGCCAGGTAGAAATCGCGCCCCACTTTCAGGCCGCCCTCTTCGAGCGCCGGCTGCGCGACCTCTTCGGTCGTGCCGGGGTACGTGGTGGATTCCAGAATGACGAGCTGGCCCTTGCGCAGGACAGCCGCGGTGGCTTCGATGGCCTTCACGACATACGACAGGTCCGGGTCGCGGGTCTTGCGCAGCGGTGTCGGCACGCAGATGTCGATGATGTCGACATTGGCAAGCTCACGCTGATCTGTGGTCGCGCGGAACGTGCCCGCTTTGACGACGGCGGCGAGCTCTTCTGACGGGACATCCGGTATGTAGCTCTTGCCGGCGCTCAAACTGTCGATCTTCGATTGGTCAACGTCGTAACCAATAACGTGCAAACCGGCCTTCGCAAATTCGACGGCCAGCGGCAGTCCGACATACCCAAGGCCGATGATGCCGACCCTCGCTTCTCCGCTCTTGATTCTCTGCAACAAGTCCATTCGTTACGCTCTCCGCACAAAGAAATGACGAATCTCATCGACCACCCGCTCCTGTTGAGCGCCGGTCAGTTCTCCATATATCGGCAGCGCGAGGACCTCACTGGAGGCTGTCTCGGCCGCCGGGAACGACCCGACGCCATATCCCAGCTCTCGAAAGCACGGCTGAAGATGAAGGGGAACCGGATAATAAATCTCGGTGCCGATTCCGGTGTCCTGCAGATGCGCGCGCAGCCGATCGCGTTCAGCCACGCGGATCACGAACTGATTGAAAATGTGCGTGCTGTCAGGCGACCGTGCGGGAAGCGTCACCTTTCCATCGAGGCCCGCGTTCTTGAAGAGCGCTTCGTACCTCTCGGCATTGCGACGCCGCAACGCCGTCCAGCCGCTCAGATGTGGAAGCTTGACGCGCAGAATCGCCGCCTGGAGCGCGTCGATTCGAAAGTTGGCTCCGACGACATCGTGATGATATTTGACCTCGCCCCCGTGCTGCCGAATCGCTCGCAGCTTCTTCGCAAGGGTGGCATCTGATGTCGTGACCAACCCGGCGTCGCCGAACGCACCGAGATTTTTCGACGGAAAGAATGAAAAACAGCCAAGAGTGCCGATGCCGCCGACGGATCTGCCGCGATAGCACGTACCGATGGCCTGGGCGGCGTCTTCAACGACAGATATGCCCGCACGCTCGGCCACGTCGACAATCGGCGCCATATCCGCGCTCTGGCCGAACAGGTGCACGGGCATAATCACTTTTGTCTTCGGCGTGACGGCGGACGCGACCGCAGCGGCGTCGATGTTGAACGTTGCGCGATCGATATCGACGAACACAGGACGCGCGCCGACTCGAGCGATACAGCCGGCCGTGGCGAAGAACGAAAACGGGGTCGTCACCACCTCGTCGCCGGGCCCGACGTCGAGCGCCATCAAGGCTGCGAGGAGCGCGTCGGTGCCCGACGACACGCCAACCGCGTGCGGGACTCCAAGAAACGCTTCGAGCTCGCGCTCCAGGCCCTGGACCTCCGGGCCCAGGATAAACTGTTGCGCATCGCACACTCGCGCGATCGCCTCGAGCACATCGTCGCGCAAGGGCGCGAACTGCGCTTTGAGATCGAGCAGCGGGACTTTCTGGTGCGGCATAAACACTGAATACTATCAGTATGCTCGACGATGAACGAAATTGACGTCGCAGTGATCGGTGGAGGTGTTGTCGGGCTCGCATGCGCGCGTGCGCTCGCGGAGTCCGGCGCATCCGTGTGTGTCGTCGAGCGGGAATCGCGGCCCGGGCGAGGCATGAGCACGCACAACAGCGGCGTGATTCATGCCGGCATCTATTATCCGCCCGGCTCGCTCAAGGCCAGGCTCTGTCTCGAGGGCCGCGATCGTCTGTACGCGTTCTGCGAGCGGCATTCCGTCCCGCATCAGCGGTGCGGAAAGCTGCTCGTCGCGTCACACGAGAGAGAGATCGGCGAGCTCGAGGTGTTGCGGGCGCGGGGCATCGCCAACGGCGCGGCATCGCTCGAGATGGTCGACGCGGATTTCGTGCGGAGGAAGGAGCCTCATGTGCGCGCGGCCGCCGCGGTCTGGTCGCCGGACACGGGCATCGTCGAGGCCGAAGCGCTCGTCAGCACGTTGGGGCGCCTGTGCCGCGAGCTCGACGTCGCGATGGTGGTTGGCACACCGATCGTGGACGCGGCGGCGGCAAATGGCGGCGTCGAGCTCGTCACTCCACACGAGCGATTCCGGGCGAAGACCGTCGTCAATGCCGCCGGGTTGCATGCCGACGAGATCTCCGCGATGCTCGGCGCAACACGGTTTCACATCAAGCCGTGCCGCGGCGAGTACGCCGAGCTCGCCGCCTCGAAGCGCGGCTGGGTGAACGGCCTCGTGTACCCTCTTCCGCACGCCGACGGATCCGGCTTGGGCGTGCATCTGACCCGCACGACGTGGGGCAGCGTGCTCATCGGGCCAACCGCCAAATATCAGGATTCGAAGGACGACTACGAGAGCGCGCGCCTTCCGCTCGACGCGTTTCTCGAGCCCACGCGCGCTCTGCTGCCGGACGTCAAGCTTGCCGACCTGCAGGCCGGCGGCACCGGTATTCGCGCGAAGCTGCACGGCCCAGACCAGAAGTTTGCAGACTTCCTGATCGAGCGCGATGCCCGGAATCCACATGTCATTCAGGTCGCCGGGATCGAGTCACCGGGCCTCACGTCGTGCCTGGCGATCGGAAACATGGTGACTCACATCTGGCGTGATTAGTCGTTTCCTTGTCTCGCCGCAGAGACGCAACGACGCGAAGTTTTTTAATGAGAATTCTCTGCGTCGTGGCGTCTTGGCGGTGAAGCACCGTTGTCCAGCTCCATGGACCTGACGCGGTAGAGCAGATCTTCGAGCAGTTTCCTGTTGGCAGAGATCACGTCCGCGACAAGGCCGATCAGCAGCACCTGAAATCCCACGATCATCAGCACCGCGGCGAGCAGCAGCGACTGCACGTGGCCCGACCCGTCGTTGTTGAGATAGAAGTACAGAAACCTGCCCGAGATCGCCAGTCCCAACCCGAACGTCAGCAGCCCGATGGTGGTGAACACCTTGAACGGCTCGTACATCGTGTAGATGCGCACGATCGTCGACGCGGATCGCTTGATGTACACCCACACGTTGTCGAACAGCCGCGAGGGGCGCGTCTTGGGATTCGAGCGGATGGGGACGTGCGCGATGGCCATCCGCTTCTTGCCCGCCTGGATGATCGACTCGAGCGTGTAGGTGAAATCGGACACGATATTCATCCGCAGGGCCGCCTCGCGCGTGTAGGCACGGAAGCCGCTCGTCGTGTCGGGGACGCGCGTATTCGACACCTGCCGCACGACCCAGCTTCCGAGATGCTGCAGCCGCTTGCGGGTCCACGACAGATGCCTGAGCGTCTCGACATTCCGATCGCCGATCACCACATCGGCTTCCCCGCTCACGAGCGGGGCCACCAACGCGGCAATATCGGCGCCGGCGTATTGATTGTCGCCATCGGTGTTCACGATGAAATCCGCACCGAGCTTGAGCGCGGCGTCGATGCCGGTGGTGAACGCCGTCGCAAGACCGCGCCTGTTGCGGAGCGAGATGATGTGCTTCACCCCGGCCGCCCGGGCGACATCCACCGTCGCGTCGCTCGAGCCATCGTCGATGACGAGCACCTCTATCGTGTCGATGCCTGCGATCGTGTGTGGAAGATCGCGCAGCGTCGACGGCAGCGTGTCGGCCTCATTCAGGCACGGAATCTGGATGATCAGCTTCTTCATCGAGCCGCTGGACTCCTGAGCTGTCGACTCGCGGACCCTGGACCGCTGGATTCCCCAACGAGCTTTTCAATGACGCCATCCCACGTGACGAGCCGGGCGCGGTCGTAGCCGGCCTCGCCGAGGCGCGCGGCCAGACGTTTATCCGCCGCGAGGCGGTTGACGGCAGAGGCCACCGCTTCAGCGCTCGGCTGGCAAATCAATCCGCTTGTCTCGTGCTCGACAAACTCGAGCGGGCCGCCCGCGTCGGACGTCGTGATCACGGGCTTGCGCGAGAGGAAAGACTCGAGCGTGACGTAGCCGTAGTCTTCGTCAAAGGGGCTGTAGATGACCGCGAGCGCTCCTTTATAGAGATCGATGAGCCCACGCTCGTCCACCATTCCGGCAAAGTCGATGCGATCGGCGACCCCGAGCGCGCTCGCGAGCTCTTCGGTGCGCGCGCGCTGCGTGCCCTCGCCAACCATCACCAGACGTATCGGCCGGTCAACGTGCTGCACTGCGCCCACGGCGAGGTCCGGCCGCTTAATCGACTCCAGGCGCCCGACGAACAAGACGTAGTCGCCATACGGCCCGGGTCCGAGGCGATCGGCGAAAGGAGGCGGGTGGTACAAAGCTTCGGCGGCCAGCCCGTTGTACCTGGCAAGGCGATTCGCGGTGTTCTGCGCGTTGGCAAACAGGCGGCGGCACTCGCCCAGCATCTTCGTATCGAGATCGATTAGCGTTCGCCTCAGCCCCACATCCTCATCGTCATGCGTGAAGTCACTGTACTCCGTGCCGCACAATTCATACGCGGCGCGATACTGATGAATCAGCCATGCGACCTTGTTCGGATGGCGGACAAAATACGACGGAAACTTCGTGCCTATGACGAGGTCGATGGACTCGCCGTTCGACTCGCTCAGATCGATCAGCCTCCACGCCGACGCGTGGGCAAGAATCTCGCGCTTTGGATACCACTTGAACGGAATGCTGACGAGCTCGGCCTGATACCCGTGTGCCCGCAGCTGCTGGTGCAGGGCGCGAACGTGGTACTCGGCGCCACCGTGCACGAACGGAACCTGGACCTCGCAAACGACGACGCGTCGAATACCCATCAGCGCGAGGGCATTCTATATCGCGGCAGAAGTAAACTATCCACCGTGCGTGCCTTTCGGTGGCGAACGCTGGTCGTTCCCACGCTGCTTTGCTGCATTCTGCTCTACGCCGCGCTGTTGCGCCTGGATGCGCTTTTCAAGTCCTACGGACCTTACGACGAACCGAGCTGGCTTGCCGCCATGCAGCCTGCCGTCGGAGCGGCCGCATCGGCAATCACACCGGACTGGCCGTGGGGTCACGACGACACACCGTACGTGGGCGGGGATCCCATCAACTACTTGAAGTTCGCCCGCGAAATGCGCCACTTCTACGCCGCGCACGTCCGCGAACCGATGTTCCCAGCCATGACCCGGATCGGCTTGATGCTCTCGGGCGATCGGGATGTCGGCGTCAGTGTCACGTCGATCACGTTCGCTCTGCTCACGCTCGTCGCGACGTACGCACTGGGATCGCTGGTCGCATCTCCCGCGGTCGGGTTGGCGGCGGCGGCGATGCTCGCCATCGATCACAGCGCCGTGTATTGGGCAATCGGCGGCTGGCGTGACGAGTTGTTCGCCTTCTTTGCCATCTCATCCACGTGGGCATGGATACGATTCGGACGCCGCCCCACAATCGCGAATGCCATCGTCGCCGGCGCGCTCAGCGGCGGGGCGTGCCTGACGAGAATCACCACGATCGCGCTCATCGCGCCGGCGGTCGTCTGGCTGCTCATGACGCGGGGAGCCGGCGTCCGGCGGGAGCTGGCTATCGCCGTAGGCCTCATGACCGTCATCGTTGCGCCGTTTCTCATCAACTGCGCTATCGCGACGGGCGACCCGTTCTACGCCATCGACAACCACACGACGTTCTATCTTGGCCGCGAAGGCGCCGCCGACGTCACGCCAGTCAGCGCGGTGAGTTACTCGCTCGACAAATTCAAAACGCGCCCGATCACGGCCGCCGACAACGCCGTGCGGGGGGTGTTCGCCTATCCGTTCGCGAACAAGTGGGTTGGACTGGATGAATGGTACGAGGGCCTCGGGACTGCATTGGCGGGTCTCGCGATAGCGGGACTCATCGCGTGGTTGTGGGTGCCAGAGGGCCGATTTCTTCTGTGCATGTTTCTCGGATCGCTGGTGCCATTCAGCATGACGTGGACGGTGCTGGGCGGCGCCGAGTGGAGGCTCACGTTCTTCGCGTATGCGTTTTACCTCATTGCGGCGTTCTGGTTTGTCGACAAGGCCGTCCACGTCGCGCGCGCATGGCTCCTCTCGGGTGATGCGCGAAGCTGGTCACCCGTCCCGCGACGTCAAATCCTCGTACGCGCGTCGATTGTGCTTGCACTCGTCCTGACCGCCGGCGTCTGGTGGCTCGCTGTGCCCTACGCCCTGACGAAAGAGGCCTTGCGCTACGACGGCGCCGCCAGCATCGCCGCGGGAAGTCGCGATCGGTGGTTCTTTGTCGACGGCTGGTCTGGGCTCGTCGTCGAGGGAAATGTCACGATGCGGTTGGCGTCGCCGCCCGGCGCGAGCCTCAGAATCCTGCTGCCCGAAGCTCGGAGTTACATGCTCACTCTGCGCGCCGATCCGGTCGATCGGGCTGCGGCGGCGCGTCCGATCCTGAACGTGTCGCTGAATGGGTCGCACCTGGACAACCTCGTGCTTCAGCGGAATCCAGAACGCATCGGACAGTACCAAGTTACGGTCCCTGCCGGTATTTTCGCTCCGGGTGATCAACGCCTGGGACTGCGCTCGGACGCGCCCTTCAAACTCTGGTACGTGCGCGTCGCGGCCTTATGAGCGAGCGCATCGTGATGATCGCCTCGTCGTATCCGAGATTCGAAGGAGACTCCGTCGGCAGCTTCATGGAGCCGATCGCGCAGGGCATCGCCGCACGCGGTCACGAAGTGCATCTGGTCGCGCCGTGGCATCCCAAATGGAACCGGCCGAAGGTCGATCGCGGCGTCCACTTCCATCTGTTCCACTACGCACCGGTGCAGAGCCTGAACACGTTCGGCTATGCCGAGGGCATGCGCGCCGATGTCCGCTTGCGGTCGTCAGCTGTCGCCGTCGCGCCGCTAGCGGTGCTGGCCGGCTGGTTCAAGGCCCTTCGTGTCGCGCAGAAGAAACGCGCCACGATCGTGCACGCCCATTGGGTGATTCCGGGCGGCGTCATCGGCGCCGCCGCGGCCGGGTCGATCCCGTTGGTCATCAGCCTTCACGGGTCGGACGTGTTCGTCGCCGAGCGGCACTCTGTCGCACGGCTGGCCGCGCGTGCCGCATTTCGTCGGGCGCGCTGGGTCACCGCGTGCAGCGAGGATCTGCGCTCCCGAGCCGTCGCGATCGGCGCCAGCAACCAGCGATCGAATGTCATCCCATATGGCGTGGACAGCGAGCGGTTCAAGCCAGGAGCGGATGCACGGGCGCGGGGGCGGGCATTCCTGAGGGTCGCAGATAATGTACCCGTCATCGTCGCCGTCGGGCGTCTCGTCAAGAAGAAGGGTTTCGAATACTTGATCGATGCCGCTGCCGCGCTGAACGCGCGACAGCCGCAGCTTCATATCGCCATCGCCGGAAGCGGCGATCTCGAGACAACCCTGCGTGCCCGGGCGCAGGCCGCCGGCGTGGGGGATCGCGTGCAGTTTCTCGGAGTCGTCTCTCACGACGTCGTGCCACTGCTGCTGGCTGCGGCGGACATCGCCGTCGCTCCGTCGGTGCACGACGATGCGGGCAATGTCGATGGCCTTCCGAACACGGTCATGGAGACGATGGCATCGGGAACCCCGCTCGTGGCGACGCCGGCGGGCGGCATCGCCGCCGTGGCCACGCATGGGGTCACCGCGCACATCGTCCCCGAGCGCGACGAGCTCGCGCTCGCAGCGGCGATCGACGCGCTGCTGCGCGATCGGTCGGCCGCAATGCTCATCGGAACGCGGGCGCGCGAGCTCGTGCGCCGGCATCACAGCTGGGCGCGGGTAGCGGAGGACTTCGAGGCCGTTTACCAACGATGCTAATCACCATCGCGTCGCTGTTCGCCATCGGGTGGCTGGCGGGTGCGGTCATCTTCCGGCTGCCGGTGGCCGATCGCGCAAAGCGTGCAGCGCTGCCGGCAGAGGAACGCCTGTTCTGGTCGGTCGTCATCAGCGTCACGACGACGACAACCCTCGCATTCGTGCTCGCGGCGATGGGCGTGTATTCGCTGACCGCACTCGTCTGGTGCAGTGTCGGGCTCGCCGCTGTGCTCGCGCTGGTGTCGCGCGGCAATCTACGGCTCGGCGCTTCTGCTGCACGGCCCGATTGGAACGCGGCAATCCCGGCGGCGCTGATTGTGGTCGGTGCGTGGATGTATTTCGGATCGCCGGCTGCCGAGTACGTCATAGGCGGACGCGATCCGGGCGTGTACGTCAACGAAGGTATCCAGATCGCGCAGAGCCGGTCTCTCGTCAGCACCGACCGCGTCGCCGCGTCTGTGCCGGCTGCGACGCGCGATCTCTTTTTCCCTGACTACAACGATCCCAGCTATTACAGCGTCCGCTTCATGGGATTCCACCTGCGCGATCCTGAAGCCGGCACCGTTACCGGCCAGTTCCCGCAGGGATATCCCATCTGGATTGCGATCGCCTATGGCCTCGACGGCCTCACCGGCACCCGGCGTGTCATCGCATGGTGGGCGATTCTCGGCGTCTTGACGGTGTATTTTGCAGGCAAGCGTCTGATCGGACCGCTTCCCGCCGCCGCGGCTGCGGTTCTACTGTCCGTGCATGTCATACAGACCTGGTATGCGCGCTATCCAAATTCTGAAATCGTCACGCAGGCGTTGGTGTTTGCGGCGTTGCTTGCCCACGCCTATGCGCACGAAGATGAGGATCGATTCTTCGGACCGGTCGCAGCGTCGCTGCTCGGCCTCGCTTTGTTCACCCGATTTCCGGTCGTGCTGGGTGTCGGCGCGGCGGTTGCGGCGTCGTTCGTCGCCCACGTGGGCGGCCACCGGGCCCGCGCTGGATTCCTCGTCACGCTGACGGCGTGGGCGCTCGCCGCAGGCGTGTACTACCTCACGCAGCTGCGACCCTACTTCGGGCGGCCGGTCGCCTACGTCCAGACGCTCACGCCGCTTCAACTGGCCGCGATTGCGGTCGCCGCGGCCATGGCGGGCGCGCTGATCTGGGCAAGCCGCCGGCCGCGTGTATCTGCGGCAATCCGCATATATTTGCCGATGGCGCTGATCGCGATCGTGACGATCGCCGGTCTGTATGCGCTCTTTCTACGCGAGCCGGGCGGCACGCTGGCTCCGCACGACGCGCACGCCGTTCGGATGTTTGCCGACTTCTATTTCACGCGCGTCGCATTCGTCCTCGCCCTGATCGGATATGCACTAGTGGTGCGGCAATCGTTCTGGAAAGCGCCGGCGCTGCTTCTGATGATCACGACGCTGGCGGGGTTTTTCTTTTACAAGATGCGCATCTGGCCGGAGCAGTTCTGGCTCGCGCGCCGGTTTCTCACGGAGATCCTGCCAGGCGCGCTCATCTTCGCATCCGCCGCGATCTTCGCGCCGGTGTGGATGACAGGACGGCCGTCACATGCGTCCAAGGTGCCGCGACTTCTGTTCACGGCGATCGGCATCATCGTCACGGCCCTGCTCGGCTACCGATATCTGTCCGCGTCGTGGTCGATTCGAGAGCATATCGAGTACGCGGACGTGATCCCGCGTCTCGAGCGGCTGGCATCCAGGTTCGGCGACGACGACCTCGTGCTGTTCGAGTCGCGTGCCGCTTCGGATTTGCATGCCCTCGCGCTTCCGCTCTCATATATCTACGCGCGGAATGCGCTCGTTCTGTACGACTCGCGGCCAGACAAGCAGTTGGTGCGCGACTTCCTCACATGGGCGGACGATCGATATAAGAACGTGTACTTCGTCGCAGGTGGAGGCACGGATCTCCTTTCTCGCGGGGTCGGCTCGATCGTGGTTGCGACCGAGCGATTTCAAGTGCCCGAATACGAGAAGACCGCGTACGACGTGTATCCGCGGAGGTCAGTTAGAAAGCCCTTCGACTTCACCATCTACAGGCTCGTGCAGACCGGTTTGACTCCGCCTCCACACTCGCTGGACATCGGCGGCACGGACGATCTTCATCTCGTCGACTTTTATCCCAAGGAGAGGCTGGGTGGCGGCAATCTCACGTTCCGATGGACCCAGGACACGTCGTACCTGCTCATGAGCGTCCCGCCGCAGAGCCATGAAGTCGCGCTCAGGTTGAGCGGCGGGCGTCCGCGTGACGTCCCCCTGCCGCGAGTGACCGTGTACCTCGAGAATGAAGAGCTGAGCAGCGTGGAGCTGACGAACGAATTTCGCGACTACGTCTTTCCGATTCCTGCCGCGACCGCATCGAACCTTTCGCAACGGCAGGATGGCGTGCAGGTACGCATTCTGAGCTCTACGTGGGTTCCGCGCACGATCCTCGGCGGATCCGATACACGTGCGCTTGGCGTCATGATCGACAGGGCCGAGATTCGGTAGTGTTCGACCATCTTCAGATTCCCTATCGGAAGGAACGCGCACTCGTCGGGCTGGCGGACGCGGGCCTTTCCGCAGCGACGCGCCTGGGATGGCCTCGCACATCAACCGGCGCCGCTGCACCGCCCCGCAGGATACTGCTGCTTCGACTCGAGCGCGTCGGCGACCTTGTGATGGTGCTCGACGCGATAGCCATGGTTCGAGGCTTGGCGCCAGAGGCCGCCATCGATCTCGTCGTGGGCAGCTGGAACCGGTCACTGGCCGGCCTGATCCCGGACGTGCAGGTCGAAACACTCGATGTGCCCTGGATGGCACGCGAGGGAGCGGGCCTCCCGTGGACGCAGCTGGTGCAACGGGCGCGCGCATGGCGTCGCAACGACTACGACCTGGCGATCAACTTCGAGCCCGATATTCGGAGCAATCTGCTGATGGCGGTGTCGGGCGCGCGACGGCGTGCCGGGTTCGTGTCGGGCGGAGGCGGTGCGGTGCTCACCGATGCGATCGCACCCGATCCGCACGCTCACATTGCTGAGAATGCGAAAGGGCTCGTGGCGCACGCATTCGCGCAAGTCGCACCGCCGGTGACGCAAAGGGATTTCTCCTCACGACTGCATATTCCAGAGGATGCACGCCGCAGGGCGGCCGAGCTCGTCGCCACGCCCAAACACGGTGCTCCCCTCGTGGGCATCCAGCCCGCCGCCGGCCGCCGCATCAAGGAATGGGACCCTGTCCGCTTCGCGGAAGTCGGCGGCGCGCTTGCGCGCTCGCGCGGTGCCTCGGTTGTGCTCATCGGGTCGACGGCGGACAAACCGGTCGTCGACGCCGTGCGGGCGGCCTGGCCCCGTGATGTGCCCGTCGTGGAATTGCCGGCCGACATCGACCTGGTGTCGCTGGCGGCCGTACTCGAGCGGCTCACGCTCTTCATCACCGGCGACACGGGGCCGATGCACCTTGCCGCGGCGGTCGACACGCCAGTGCTCGCGATTTTCGGGCCGTCTCTGCCGACACGATACGCGCCGCTGTCCGCACGCTCGAGAATCGTGCGCATCGACATCTCGTGCAGCCCCTGCAACCTGATGCGGCAGCCGCCCACACGCTGCCTTGACCGCGTACCAGACTGCCTCGCAGGTATCTCTTCTGAGGTGGTGCTCCGGGCAGCGATGGAGATGCTGGACGCGTCATGACATCGCGCCGGGTCACGGCCATCGCGGTTGCCGCGGCGATCGCGGCGCTCGTATCGATACTGCCTCCGATCATCCAGCGCCTATCGCCGCCGACGGGACTCGTCCGTTCGGTGTTCTCGCAGCTGGCATTCGGCGGCGTGCCGACGGATGGACAAACGAACGAAATCAACCTGCGATTTCTCGACGAGCAGCCCTCACTCCCGCGTCAGAACTTCAGCGCTCGATGGCGCGGCTATTTCTTCGTGGCGCGCGCGCAGACAATTGAGTTCTTCGCCGGCGGCAACGACGAAGTCGAGCTTCGCGTAGACGGAGAGCTGCTGCTCAGACGCAGTCTGGCCGACGGTCTCAGGACCGTCGGCCGTAAGGTCCGCGTGGATGCCGGGGCGCATGCAATTGCGGTCGATTACCAGCAATTCGGCGGCAGCATGGCGCTGAACATTCAGCGTGCGCTCGAAGGCCAGCAGCCGGCGCCGTTTTCTCCAGACGAGTTGTATGCACGGCACGTCGACTCTGGTCAGGTCCTGCTGCTCGATGCGGCGCGCTGGATGCGGCGCGCCGTTCCCTACGTATGGTCGGGTTTTGGACTTCTCCTGATCGGCATCGCGGTTGCGGCAAATTTCAGCGCCTGGCGCCGATCGGCTGCGCCGCGCAGCGCACGTGACTACGCGGCGCGTGTGTGGCTGGTCGCCGCGCCGGCATTGCTCGGCCCCGCGGTGGTGTTCGGGCTGGGACCGCACACGATCTTCGCGAACAACGTGAGCGAATTCGCCGTGGCGTATGGCGAGCTCGCGGCGCCATGGTTGCTGCGGACAGTCGTGCTCAACTGGGTCGTGCTCTTCGTTCTCGGGTGCGTGCTGGCGCTCATGTCGGAGCGGGCTACAAGGATGTACGCGGCGGCGCTGTTCGCGGCGGGGCTGCTGCTGTGGGGGCAGGGAAATCTGTGGAACGCGGACTACGGTGTGCTCGCCGGCCAGGACCTCGATCTCGCCACAAACGCCTGGCGTGCGCCTTACGAGCTCGCTGGCTGGGGGGCTTCGCTTCTCATCTCGCTCGTGTTCTTTCAGCCGATCAGCCGCATCGCGCCGTTCGCGTCGCTGGTATTCCTGGGCGTACAGACAGCCGCGATCGCCGCGAGCGGCGGCGAGTCGGACGCCGCGCAGCGCGCGCGGTGGATTGAGCCGCCCACCGCCATCTACCAGTTTTCGGCTGCTCGAAACGTCATTCACGTGGTGCTCGACGAGTTTCAAGCGGACGTGTTCAACGATATTTTTCAGCAGGACCGCGCAGCGCTCGATCGTCAGTTCGCCGGCTTCCAGTATTTTTCCGACCACGCCGGCTCGTTCCCGACGACGTCGTTCAGCATGCCGGCGATGCTGGCTGGGCAGGAGTACCGGAACCAGAAACCGGCACCGGAGTTCATTCGAGAGGCGTTCAAGCAGTCGTCGGTACTCGAGAACGTGTCAAAGGCTGGATACGACGTCGACGCGATGTCGATCGTTCCAACCGATTCATTCGAGCAGTGGTTGGGGCCGGAAACCGCGCCGAACTGGAAGGGCGCCCGGTTCCGGATCCGAAAGCCCTTCGTCAGCCGCGAAGATTACCGCGAGGTCTCCGCGCGTCAACTGCTCGAATTGTCCTCCTTCAGGCATGTGCCGCACGCCGCCAAGGTTTTCAGCGTCGACCGTCCCGACTCATTCTATTGGCCCATCGCGATGGACAGGACCGAATCGCCGGCGCAAGTCCGCCGGCACGAAGCCAGCAACTCGGCTGCGTTCCTCGAGCAATTCACCGGCGCCATGAGCGTCGGGCGCGATCGGCCGGTCTATAAGCTTCTGCACGTCGGCGTGCCCCACCGCCCCGTCGTCGTCGATCGCGGCTGCCGCTTCATCGGTCTTACCGAGATGTCTCGGCAGAGCTACACAGAACAGTCACGGTGCGCCATCAAGCTCGTTGCCGCGCTCCTCGATCGCGCGCGCGCGCTCGGCATCTACGATAACAGCCTGATCATCGTCTCCTCGGATCACGGCACCGACCTGACACCGCTGGGGTTTGACGGACGTAGCGAGAGCCTGGCCCTCATTCCAGGGCCATCGACGGTGCGGCTGCCTGCCATCGCATCGACCGCGAAGGCGGTGATGCTGATCAAGCTGCCAAACCGCACGGGCCCCATCACCATCTCCGACGCGCCAACATCGCACGTGGATCTGCCGGCGACCATTCTCGATGCGCTCGGCGTGCCGGGCGGCGCGGAGAATGCGCAGATGTTCCGGCGCGATCCGAGGCAACCGCGCACGCGCGTGTTTGGCATGTACAACCCTCATATCCGTTTCCCTAAGGCGTACCTCGATCGCCTCGATGTGCTGACGATTGACGGGCGTGTGCTCGATGCAGCGGCGTGGAACGTCAAGCAATTGATATGGCCGCCCGATTTCCGGCTCGCCGGTCGAGATGTCGATCTCGGTCCTCGCACGGGCCACGCCTACCTTGGGCCGGGGTGGTCGCTCGAGCGGCGTGAGTCGGCTGCCGGTTCGAAGGAGATCACGTTTGCGCAGGCGCTCACCAATCGCGCGATCATCTCGGTGTCGCTGCCGGCCAACGCCGTCGAGGTTGTCCTGCGTGCCTCATCACCCGCAGACAGCGGGCCGCGATCAATCCAGGCGGAGGTCGACGGCCGGACGGCCGCACACGTGAGTGTCCCTGGCGGCGACGGCTACCGCGACTTTGTCATTGCGATCCCGGCCGATTCGTCGCGTCCAGCCATCAGCACCATCACGCTGCACTTCGAAGCCGGAGGGCGCGAGGATTTCGTCTTCAAGCTCGATCGTCTGACGATGCGCTGACGGTGCTGTCCGTTACTCGCCATGCCATCACCGTCGACCCCTGAAACTCGACCGGCAATAACCGTCCCGCCAGGCCTAGTCGCAGGCGGGCGCTGCTCGTGACGAGGACCGCACCCCGGCTCCGGAAGAATCGCAGCAGATCGATGGGTGCCGCGTAGTAAACAGCATCGGCATCGCCGCCTGTGGCGGTGTGCAGAATCGGCTCGCGATAGAGGAATTCAGGCTTCTTCGATAATCGCTTCCGCCACGCGAGACCGGCATTGCGCTTGAACCACCGCCACGCGCCGCGGCCGCGCACGACGCCGAACGCGCGCCGGTCCCGGCGCCACACTCCATCTTCGAGCGGGGTCCATAACGACGCGTGATTCGGAAGGCCGATGATGATGTGTCCCGGGCGGCGTACGACACGAAGCATCTCGTCGAGCGCCAGGGCGACATCGGGGAGATGTTCCAGCACCTCGAACGCGACGACCGCATCGACGGAGCGTGCTCGAAATGGAAGCTCGAGCGCGTGGCCGGCAACGGCGCGAAGAGACGTTGAGCCGCCGCGGGTCGCGATCCGATTCGACGCAGGCGAGAGCTCCAACGCGATCGCTCTCGCATCGGTCCGCCTTGCGAGGAGCGTGTGCATCACCGCGGCCGAGCCTGCACCGACTTCGAGCACGCGGAGATTCGGCTGCGTCAGAACGGCCTCGATCACGCCGAGGAGCCGGTTGAAGTACGTCGCCGTGTGCGAGCCCTGCTGATGCGCGTACCCTTCGCTGCTTTTGTAGAACGCCGCCATCGCAGCGCGCACCTGCGAATCCGGGACCGTCGGTGTCAGCTCGCTGTCGAGCGCGTGGCGAGGAGCCTTGTCGTTCGGGGGACTCACTTTTGTGCGTACACGACGAACCCGAGCGGGAACTTCGTGCGGCTCGAGCTGAATTGCGCGACGAGAGGATTGAGCAGGTTCAGGATGACCCGGCTTCGCCCGCCGGCGTTGATGATCTCCCAGATGACCTGAAGGCGGTTGCCGTGGTGGATGACTTCGACATGCCGGAAATTCCTGAAGAGGTACTTCAGCGAATCCCACGTAAACCGGTAGTGATCCTGCGGATCGGGGTGGTAACGATACATGAACCGCGTCGACAGGATGCAGATCCCGCCCGACTTCAGCGCGGCGTGGATGCGATCGATGGCACGCTGCGGATCGTAGAGATGCTCCAGCACTTCAATCGCCAGGACGGTGTCGAACGGCTCGCCCCGCCATTCGAGATCGTGCAGATCGCAACAGATGTCGGGGTTCTTCGCTGGATCGATGTCGAGCCGTACATACCGCTCGGCGCGTACGTACGCGGCATAGGGCGCTGCCTTGGCGCCGACGTCGAGGACGACTCCCGGACCCAGACGTTCGAACTGCCGGCGCAGCTCTCGATCGAGCGTCAACCGATTGACCGAGCGGATCTTCAACGTCGGGATACGGGGCCAGAGAGAGGTGCGCAGCGCTCGAAACACGCCTGAAGCCTACAACGAATTTCGCTGCCCGAGCAGTTCCGCGTAGAGACTCAGCAGACGATCGGTTGCCGCACGCCACGAGAACTCTTTTTCCACGAGCGCGCGCCCGGCCGCACCCATCGACATGAGCCGCGAAGAATCAGCGAGGGCTTTCACGATCGCCCCCGACAGTGCGTCCTCGTTGCCGGGCGGCACGAGCCAGCCCGTCACGCCTGGCACCACCTTGTCGGGCAATCCGCCGGCGCGGCTCGCGACAACGGCCCGGCGATGCGCCATGGCTTCGAGCGTGACGATCGAGCTGCCCTCGTACAGCGTCGGGTGGACGAACAGCGTCGCCGCCTCATACCAGCCGTGCAAATCCTCCACGCTCGCCCGCCCGCGCATTACGACACATGACGAGAGACCTGCGGTATCGACAGCTGCCTGCAGTGCGCCGCGCATGGGGCCGTCGCCGACGAGCACCCATCGCCACCGCGCGGGCAGCGCCTTCTGACGCGCAAGCGCGCCGAGTGCGCGAATCAACACGTCGAAGCCCTTGTTCGCTTCGAGACGCCCGACGCTCACCAGCAGAGCATCGTCTGGCTGCAATCCGAGCGTGGCACGTAGAGCCTGACCTCGAGATGGCGCGTCAGGTCGATCGCACTCCGCCGGCTCAATGGCGTTGGGAATGACGCGGACCACTTCTTTGCTGACTCCAAGGTGCGTGATGACCGGACTCACGAGGGAACGATCGGTCGCAATCACGCGGTCGGCAGAACGCGCCGCACGCCGCACCGCGACACGCAGAGGCCAGTATCCGAGCCGCTTCAACGGCGCACGAGAAGGATCGGTGGCGCCGAATTCCTCGAGGCCTTGCGGGTTGAAGACGAGCGGCACGCGGGCATCGGCATCGAGCGTTGCCGTCGCGTACCCGAGCACGCTCGCGCCAAGCCCATGGACGATGTCGATCTCGCCAGACGCTGCCATGCGCGCGGCGAGCCTTCCGGCGCGATGCCCAAACATGGGATACGCCGTGCTGCGATCGAGGATCGTTGTCCCTCGGCGGTTCGCAAACGGGAAGGTCGTGTACGGGACCGGCTTCATCGTGAAATTCGGATGACGGAACACACCGTCTGCCGCCGCATCTGCCGGACGGCTCGCGGATGCCGGAGGCGTCAGCAGCGTGACCTGCACGTCGCGCGCTAGAAGGCAGCGGACGAGGTCGTAGACGTGGCGTTCGAGCCCGCCAAATCGATGCAGCGGGTAAACCGACCGCGCAACAACGGCGACACGCAGCGACTGTCCCTCACACAATCGCATGGTGCTTCCGTCGATGGGCGGCAACCAGATCTTCGTACAACGCTGCCATGCGCTGAACCACGACCCGGATGTCGAAGTGCGACGCTGCGTGCGCGGCCGCCGCTTGACCGAGCCGCCTGCGAAGCGACTCGTCAGCCGCCAGCCGCGCCACATCCTCCGCGAGGCCGGCGGCCGCTTCCGACAGAAGCCCGGTTTCTTCGTCGACGATGATGTCGGCAGTTCCGCCTGTGTTCACCGCAGCGGTTGGAACCGCCAACGCACTCGCCTCAATCAACACGCGGCTCAGCGGCTCCGGCCACACTGACGGGAAGATCAACAGCTCGGCGTGCCGCAGCCATTGGAATACTTCGCGCCGATCCCGCCAACCCAGAATTCTGACGTCTCGGCCCGCCGCTCTGGCCGCCCGTTCGAGTTGTGCGCGCTCCGGTCCGTCGCCGATCACCACCAACGGCATCGACAACGAGGCGCGTGAGGCGATGTCGACGAGCATGTGCGCGCCTTTGTTCCTGGCCAGCTTTCCGACGAAGATGGCGTAGCGGTCGGGCATCGGGCGCGCCGCTGCATCGGCATCCGCCCGAACGCCAATCGCATCGACACCGTTCGGAATCGCTTCGATTCGCACGTTCGCGAGTTGCGGGGCACGTTCCCGCAGTGCCCTTCCTACGTAACTGCTGACCGCCACAATGGCATCGGCGTCGGCAAGGCCGGCTTGTTTTCGCCGAAGATTGGCGCGCATGTACGGAATAGCCGGCAGCGTCGCCGGCCAGGCGATCCCGGTTCGCGGACGCAAACAGCGTGTCATCGCCGATGCGGAGCATCCGGGACACAGGACGCCCGCACCAGGGTCGGCGAGAACATCGCCCCAGTAGCACACTGGCCAATAGTCACGAACGGTACACACGACCGGAATACCTGCGCGACGCGCTGCGATCACGGAGGACGGGCCGGTCAGCACGTGCTGCGCATGAATGAGATCGATGTGCTCTCGTTTTGCGAGGTCTGCGAGATACGAGCCGAGCCGCCCATACAGCTGTTCGTTGCGGATGTAGTTGCGCAGAAAGGGCATGGGAGGCGCGAACGCGCGAAACCCGTCCACGTCAAATCCATCGTACGCAACGGGAATCGGATCGCGCTCCGAATAGGTCCGCACGATCCTGATGTGGTGGCCGTCTGCGCGCAGCCCTCTCGCCAGCTCGTACGTGCTCCAACCGCTTCCTCCCGCAGTCGGCGGAAACGCGTCGGTCGCGATCAGGATGCGCATGCAATGCGTCGGCGGGCGTCCTGTATCGCTGCGTCGAGTCGGCGGCAGTGGCTCGACCAGCTGAACTCGTTGATCGCCCGGGTTCGAGCCGCGGCGCCGAGGGTGTGGCGGACGAGCGGATCGCTCAACCGGCCGAGCGCATCCGCAAGCGCATCAGGATTCGCCGCATCGTAGAGCAGCCCTTCGTGTCCGTCTCTCACGATGACGGCAAGGCGCTCGATACGAGGCGCGACGACCGGCAGGCCGGACGCCATGTACTCGAAGATCTTCAGCGGCGACCAGTGGAATTCATGCGCCAGCGACGGATGAGCGGCGATGTCGAACGGCGCGACGCCGATGTCGGCGGCGGCAAGGATCGCAGGGACGTCTGTGTGCGGCACGGCTCCGACGAGTGTAATGCCGTCGAGCGCGGCGGCAGCATCGCGTACGCGAGACAGTTCCGGGCCGTCGCCGACGAAGACGGCTTTGAGGTTGTGCCGGCCCCGCGCGCGCAGCCGCCGTATGGCATCGACCAGGTTGATCGCACCGTGCCAGGCGCGAAACGCCCCTGAGAACACGGCAACGACGTCCCCCTCATTCCTTGTAAATGGAGACGGTCCGCGCGCGCCGGGACGGAAACGGTCTGTGTCGGCGCCCCATTCGGTACGCAGAATCTTCTCGGCAGGCACATCTGCAGGAATGATTCTGGCGCTCGGGGTCACGATCACATCCGCGTGCCGGCACTGCCAGTCACGCCAGCGGCGCATCGGCTCGATGAGGAGCGCGCGATCGACTTTTCCCTTGAGAGACCCTGGATGATCCACGACCGGCGCATTCACCTCGAGCACGGCGAGAGCGCCGACGTCTGCCGCAGCGAGAATGCCTTCTCCGCCGAAATTGTAGTAACGCTCGATGACCGCATCGGGACGGAAGTGGCGGGCGCGCGAGATTACCTCTCGTGCGCGAAGCAGCCGCAGGCGCCGGCTGCCGAGCGGCGGTGGAAGCGCGAACCAGTGGGCTCTGCCGGTCGGGATCTCGCCATTGTCTCCCGGAGACACGAGAACATGAACATCGTGGCCGAGCTCCGCCAACCCTTCTGCAACAGCCGTCACGTGCACCGATCCGCCATGGGCGGCGGGCACTGCTTGATCGATGGCCGAGTACAGAATCTTCATTGCGTCCGTGCTTGCTCTAACGTAGGGCCCGGCTTTAGCCGGGCTCCGGCCGTTTGACGAGCAAGGCGAAAAACGGCCCCGATCGCATTCGGCCAAAAAGCGCGACGTCAAGCATGACGAACCGAGTGATGGCCCGTAACGCGCGATATGCCATCCCGCGCCGGGCGATCTGCTGCTTCGCTGCAACGCGAGCCGTTCGCATCGCCTGTCGATCGACCGCGGCAGCTCCGGAGGTTGCGCGGGCAACCCGTCTGGCCATGGCGTGCGCAGCCACGGGTACCAGAATGCTCTCGGCGATCGAGGAAAAAAACGGTGTGTAGTATCGGAATCGGCGCACGGTGAACCCGGCCGCCGCCGCTACTTCATCCAGATGCGAGCGGCTCATCAGCGGGTTCAGGTGATCGGTCTTGCGAAGCTTTTCAATCGTCAGATCGGCCAACCCGGCCCGCTCGATGGCAAGGGAAGCCCTGGCAACCAGATTCAGCAGCGGCGCCAGGATCGCTCGTTGGCGCACATGGGTGTAGACGAACAGGGCACCGCCGGGCTGAAGTACGCGAGCCACCTCGTTGAGCGTAGCCGTCAGCCCGTCTGGCGACAGGTGCTCGAGCACGTCAATCGTGTAGGCCTTTGTCACGCTACCGTCGGCGAACGGGAGCTTCCGGAGCTCGCCGACGACCAGATCCACGGTCGAGAGCGCTTCCCTCGCGAAGAACGTCCCCGTGTCCGCACCGACGAGGTGCGCTCCGGTCTCGGCGCTCCAGACACAGAATCGTCCGCTGCCGCACCCAAGATCGAGCACGACATCCTCCGGCCGCATGTCGAGAAACCTCCGTAGCATCGTGTTGCGTACGGCGGCCGACAGGAGAGGCGGAGAGACCGTCTCGTCACGGCCATCCGAATGGAAGCTCTCGTCCAGAAACTTTGTCGTTTCACTGAACGCGTCGCTCGGGCGCAGCACGAGAAAATCCCCTGTTCCCTCCTGAAATGATCGGCCGCATGCCGCACAGTGCAGGGTCGATGGCCCCCCTTCGAGCCGCGCACGACAATCGGGACATCTGACGATGTGAAGGAGACGCGACGAGATCACGGCGGCGGTTGGCGCTGGTAGAACGACGCGCGATCGAGAAAGAACCGCGATACGAGCCCAGGCAGCTGGCGTGGAATCGTGACGAAATTGTGGTACGCGTTGCGAGGGGGATCGAGATGCTGACGATTCATCAACCCTGCGCCGAACTGCGCGATCAAGCCGAGGTTCCACCACACGGCGAGCGCCAGCAGGCACCACGTGGCGTACCTCGTTCGATGATGTCTGACGGCCACGAACACAGCCGTCAGCCCCAGTACGAAGAACACTGTCAGCCCCACGAGGCGACGCTGGCCAAAGGAGCCGGCTCCCGCCCACGTATCGAGTGCGCCACCGAGATAAATCTGCGTCATGACCATCACGAGGCAGATCGCTGCGATCTGGCGCCGGGCGGCTGGAGACACTTCCCCGGCAACCAATGGACTGCGCCGGGTCGCCAACCACACCAATCCCATCAGCGCGGGCAACGCGAGCGGCGTCCAGAACAACAGCCCGTTCGACGGCGACAGCAGCACGAGCCACGTATGCGGTGATGTCCACATCATCTTGCCTTGCACCGTCGATGACGGAGCGGGCCGGCCAAACAGCGAAACATATGTCAGCACCTGCGGCATGAAGCAGACCGCGAGAGCCGCTGTGCCCGCGAAGGCCCGCGTCACAGCGTCCGTCACGCCCCACGTGCCGTCCTGCAGCCGACGCTTCGCCGCGAGCAGAAAGTCGATCGCGGGACCGAGAGCCATGAACACATCCTGCTCGCGGACCATGCCCATCAGCGCCGCGGCGGCGCCGAGCCCCACGGCCCCCTTCAATGACCAGTCTTGCCTGACGTGCAGCCAGATGACGACAAACGCGGCGACCGCGAATGCCGAGCACGCATGCGAGAATCCGGGCGCCACGTACATGTAAAACACGATCGGCGTGCCCCACCACACTGCCATCGCAGCGGCGGCGGCAGCGGCAGCGTCTCCGATGACGCGAGAGGCCGCGTACGCCGAGAGTGCGACGGCGAGAAACCCGTAGAGCGCCGATGCATAGACGACGGATGCGATGTAAGGCGTCGAAAACCCGTCGGCGGTGACCGGGACGCCGATGGCGCCCGCGGCTCTCACGGTCGCGTCCGTGAGGATGTAGAACGGCGACCACAGAATCGCCGATCCGACCGGCGCAAAATTAAACCGCTTGCCGGTTGCGGTTTCGCCGTCGAGAAAGGTTTCCTTGAAGCGCCAGCCGCGCGCGACGCCCCGATCGTAAAAATAGCGGTACTCGTTGTCGAAGGAAAGATCGCCGTCGAACCACATCGACCGCAGATACGCGAAGTACTCGATCTCGTCGGACGCATAAAAACGCACGGTGACCGCGGGAAGCGAGAGGACGAACACGGCGGTCAGCAACACCCTGCGTGCGGCGCTGCCGCGCGCGCCTATCTGCTGAAAGTGCATTCGAGGCGTTCTGGAGGTACTATGTAACGCGATTGGGCCAGGCGCGAATTATAACATGCGGCTGCGGCCGATCTCCGACGCCACAGCATGCGGATCGCCATCTTCTGCCACAAGTTCTGGCCCGCCGTCGGCGGCTTGTGCACCTACACGGGACGGCTCGCGGAATACCTTGTCGATCGACAACACGACGTGCTGGTGTTCACAGCCAAAAGCCCGCCTGACAGCGCGGCTCATGAGCAAGTCGCGCCACGTCTGCTCGTGCGAAGATTCGATACCGCCTTCGGCAGCCACCCTCCGTACTATTTCATGCCCGCGCTGCTGAAAATGGCCGCCTCTTCGGAATTCCGCAGCGTCGACGTCGTGCATTCCGTCGGTTACTATTTTTTTGGGACGGTATTCGGGCACGCGCTGGCCAGAGCCCGCGGCGTGCCGCACATCTCGACACCGGTTTACACTCTGAATCCATCGAACTGGCAACGGCGCTCGTTCGATCGAATCATGGGCCGGCGCATCGTCCGCAATGCCGATCACGTCATTCCCCAGTCCGAGCACGAGCGTGGTCTGCTGCGCGCCGGCGGGTTCGAGGTGAAGTCCAGCACAGTCGTCCCGTTTGGCGTGGATTCACAGCTGTTCGACCAGGACTATGACGTCGAAGATCTGCGCAGTCGCCATTCGATCGCCCCCGGCGAGAAAGTACTGCTGTATGTCGGGAAGGTCATGTCGCCGAAAGGCGCGTTCGATTGCCTCGAAATGCTGGCCAGGCTGCGAACGAGTGGCCGGCACGTGCGGATGATCATGATCGGTGACATTCACGACCGGGAACGCGAGACGTTTGCGGCCCGCATCCACGCCCTCGATCTCGACTCCGCAATCGTGTCCCTCGGCCCACTCAATGATCGCCGCGAGATCGCGCGGTACTATCAGCTCTCCGATGCCGTGCTCTTCCCGTCGCAGTACGAACAGTTCGGCATCGTTGCGCTCGAGGCTGCTGCGAGCGGGCGGCCGCTGCTGGGCACGCCCGTCGGTATCATGCAGACCCTCGTGCCGCAGTACGCGTTCGGGCTGCTCCATTCCTTTGGCGATGTCGACGCGTTCACCCGCAACGCCAACGAAATACTCGACCTGCCGTCCTACCGGGCCAGGGCCGTGCAGAACCGGCGCGAAATCCTCTCGAAGTACGACTGGCGGGCGATCTCCGCGGACACCGAGCGGATTTACGAACAGGCCGTGAGGAAGGGCTGTTGATCGAAGGCGCGACACGCCCGTTCGGAAAATACGAGCGGTTCGGCGCCTATCACTGGCGCGAGGTCGAGCACCTGCCGACCAGGCACAACGCGGTCCTGACGGCACGGTATCGAGTGTTGCTCGACGCCATGGACCCGGGTGCCCGGCGCGTGCTGGACATCGGATGCGGCGACGGAACGCTCACCTATCGCCTTGCCGGGCGAGCCGCGACCGTATGCGGCGTAGACGATTCGCTGCTGCCATTGCGTCTCGCGCGAGACGAGTTCGACCGCCGGTCCGCCCATCGCCGCCCGCTGCTGACGAATGCCGACGCCCGCGTGCTGCCGTTTCCAGACGAGGCCTTCGACTGCGTCGTGATGGCGGATGTGATCGAGCACATCGACGCGCCCGACGCAGTCATGAGTGAGGCGCATCGGGTCCTTCGCACAGGCGGGCAGATTCTTCTGACCACCCCGCGACGGCAGGGCGCAGCCGCCGCTCACGAGTATCACTGCCGCGAATACACGGGAGTGGAGCTCGCCGACCTTCTCCGACACCGGTTCGGCAGCGTTCACATCCGCCCGTTTCAGCCGATCCGCGCCGCGCGGCTCTACGAGCGGAAGGTGTTTGGCCGGAAGGTCTTCAAGATCGCCATCAACTGCTGCGCGATCGCGGGCTGGAATCCGCTCGCGCGAACCGCCGACGTGTCGGAAGAAGCCCGGCACACCGACCTGTGCGCATGGGGACGCAAGCCATGACGGACGCCCCGACATCTCGGGCCGGCCTGCTGCATCAGGTATCGCGCGCGATCTTCTGGAACACGGCAATGCTGCCGCTGGTATCGGTGTCGGGGATTCTCTTGTCAGTGCTGGTGCGTCGGAGCTTTGGATTGGAGTCGGGGTACTACGACGCCGCGCTCGGGATAGCCAACTCCATCCTGTTCTACACGAGTCTCGGCCTCTCGGGGAGTCTGCCCAAATTCATTCCTGAGTTGCAGCTGACCGCCGGAAGGCACGCAGCAATGGAGTTGCTCGTGCGCCTAGGAACGCTCCGGGTGGCGGTCGTGGTGGCTGTCGTGCTCGTCGTCAGTGTGTGGGCCGAACCGCTCGCCCGGATGCTCGACCTCGGGTCGAACGGCCCCACCTACCTGCGCCTGCTCTCCGCGCTGCTGATCGCTCGCGCCGCGCTCGACTTCGCGTATCGCGCGCTCGATTCCGTCTTTCAGCAAGTAAGCGTCAACACACTCTCTCTTGTTCACGGTTTGATCGATCTGGCTCTGGTCGCTCTTGTCGTGCTGCTCGGGCTGGGTATGGCCGGCGTGATCGCCGCTCTCGGGGCATCAGCCGTCGTGATGGCGATCGTTGCCGCGGTCGTCGTGGTGCGGCACGTCCACACACTTCCACCGGACGGCGCGCACGCAACCGGCTGGGACGCTTTGCGATCGCGCGTCTGGAAGCTCTCGGCCGTCACGTTTGTTCGGGACCTGTCGCTGTACTTCGCAACACCTGCCTTCGCGAGCCCGGTCCTCATGAAAACGCTGGGCGGTCCTGAACCTGTCGCGATCTTTGCCACAAGCTACTTCGTCGCGTCTTCCACCGTCACGATGGTGGTGTCAGGCTTTCGCGGCATCTATCGGCCTGCATTCGCGCACGTCATGTCCGCCGGCGATCGTGCGGAACTTCGGCGAGCGTTCGATCTCATCAATAAGGTGCAGGTTTTGGCGGTCATCCCCGCCGGGGCAGGCCTGGCAGTCATGGTCGGCGACTACCTGCCGCTGCTATATGGGGCCCCGTTCCTCGCCGCCGTGCCGATTGCGCGTGTCCTTGTCGTGCTGCTGTTCGCGGAAACGGTATTTGCCGTCGGCTTGCTGCTGCTGTGGGTCGACGAACGGTACCGCGCCGTCCTCACGACTCAGGCCGTGATGGTCGCGGGCGCGCCACTTTTCATCTGGTCGGCGGCGCGATTCGGCCTGCTCTCGGCGGCGCTCGTGCTCGGTGGGAGCCGCCTTGCGGCCTCGCTTCTTGGCAACGCTGAAGCACATCGGCTGTACGGAGTGCAATTTCCGTGGAGGTTTGCGGCGAAGGTCGGTGCACTGTCGCTGCTCATGTCAACTGTCCTGACCGCCGTGCGCACAATCTGGCCCACGTCGATTGCTCAGGCGATGACGTGCACGTTCCTTGGAGTCGTCATCATCGCGCTCGGCCTGAGGCTCTTCCGGGTGCTGGGCCCAGGCGAGCTGGCGTTGCTCCAGCGCATGAGCGTTCCTGGTAAACATCTGCTCGTCAATTTCTTGGACGTGAGCGATCGCGCGAAAAGCCGAGCTTTGTGAACACAGCGCGAGCGGCAGGATCGATCCGCGGTCCGTCCCGGATGCAGAGCTCGATGTCGCTCTCGCGCCAGTCCCACAACCTGTATCGATACGGAGGGTTGTCATTCAGCGTCCAGGAAGACGGCCAGCAGAACGCGCCGATCGCCTGAATGACAATCGAGTACGTCAGGGCCGCAGTGACCGCAATCCGTCTGGCGCCAGCGCGCGACGTGCGTCCGAAGATCGGCGACAACCCGAGCGCGAACAGCGGGCCGAGGAAGGGCATGGCATCGGTCAAATACCTCGGGCCGTACCCATGGCCGCCCCACCACATGGTGAACTTCGAGTACGTGAGAAGAATCGCAAGCGCTGCAAGGCTCGAGTAGCGTGCAAGCAGGACGGCATCAGCGCGTCCGAATGGACCGGCCGTCCTGTCGGAATCGAGCGGCGACCGCCATGCTCGGGCGGCGCCGTAGACGGCCGCCAGCACAACAGGCGAATAAACCACGATTCCGCGGCTCGGACTCACGGTCAGGCCTGCGAGTCCGATGAACAGGGAACCAGTAAACATCCCGGTGCCCAACTCCTCGAGCCCATGTGGCATACGGAACGGTGCGCCGCCTACGGCGTTGTTGAACAGCCAGTAGTTGTATAGAACACCCGTCAGACCGGTGAACGCCGCAGCCGCGGAGAAACGAAGCACGTCCATACGGCGCACCGCTGCGCCCGCCGAATCCCATCCGTCTCGCCACGCACGATGCGCCAGATACAGCCCGAGCAGCGCAACGGCTGGCGCCGTCGCGGGCCTCGAGACGCACGCCGCAGCCGCCGCAACGCCAGCGACAGCGACACGCCCTGTGGTCAGCGCCCACAGCACCACTGCGAAACCCAGCACGGCAGGCGTGTGCGTCCACATCGCGAGGCTCGCCGTCGACCAGACTCCGGTCGCCAGCCCATACGCGATGGCCGCGAGGACCGCGACGCGCGTCGCGTGTTCGCCGTCATGAGGCGTGCCCGCGAGCGTCGGGATCAGCACCTGCCTCGACGCTCGAAAGATCAACACACCCGAGAGCGCGACCATCAGGGACGCGGCCAGCTTCGAAAACATGTTGGCGATGAGCTCTGCGCGAGCGGGGATTCCAATCCATACGGGCAGCGCGTACACCGGCAGGGCCAGCATCGGCCCGACGGGCGGATGACTGTCATAGAAGTGACCGCGGACGTAGAAGAAGTAATACGAAAAAAAATCGTCGCCCGCCTGCTGCTTCAGCACTTCAGGGACGAATTCATCCAGAATCACATCGCCATCGCGCAGGATGCTGATAGGAACGAACCGTGACGCGTAGGTGTCGTACGACGAGACTTGCCTGAGATTGATGTTGTATGCAGCGAGAAGACCGATAAAGAGCAGCAGTTCTACGTTTCGGAACGTGCGGCTCCGCCCCAGTGATTGACTGTTCAAACCGCACCTATGCTAACGCAAACGCTGCAGCAGAAACCTACGCTCAGACGTCACGGCTTGCGCGCCAGCACGAGATACTGCGCTCCCATGGGAATGCCGGCAAACCCTCGCTCGAGCGGCCGAAGCCAGCGCAGTATCCGCGGAAAAAAGAAAAGATAGTCGGATCGAACAATCTCAAAACCGGCCTTGCGAAGCAGCTGCCGTGCCTCAGGAGGCGGGATCGTGATCGCATCGCGATCGAACGGGATACGGCTCATCACAAACCGAGTGGCCGGGTTCCATGGATTGTTTTCCCAGAAGGCGAACAGACCGCCGGGGCGCAGCGCCCTCGAGACGAAGTCGAGTGCATCAGCCCTTTCGGACGGTTGAATGTGGTGAAACACTCCGTTGCAGAAGGCAATGTCAGCCTGCCCCTTCGGACGGTAGCCGTCCCGCAACACAAAGGTCGCCCTCGGCGAGCCGTGCTCGCGTCTGGCCACTTCGAGCAGGCGATGCGAGGCATCGATACCGGTGACCTCGACGACATTCAATGTTGAGAAGAAGAACGGAGTGCTTGCGCCGCTGCCGCAGCCGAAATCCAGGAGCGAACGTGGCACAAACCGCAGCTCTTCCAATCGACGAGCCAGCCACAGCACCCTGGCGTTCGCAAAGTAAGTAGCATCCTCGCCGGAGTACTTCAAACCCTGCTGCAGCGCGTCGACGTAGTCGTCAGCGTAATCGTCGAATTCGGCCACTTTCCATCAACGAGGAAACACTGAGGGGCGGGGAGTCGCAGCGAGGGGAACGTCAGGCTCTTCGGCCACCGGCAGTTCGCGGCCAACGCGTTGAGTCTTCCAGATCGCTACAACCTTGAAAAGGACTCCGAACACCAGGATGTGGCCCACGCTGAACAATGCGAATGCGCCGGTCAGCAGGCGCGACCAGTGCAGATTCACGTGTCCGGTTGTGACAAATTCGACGATGCCTGGCCAGAGAAGAATAGTCGCACCACTCAGAAGCGACGCGATCAGAAGAGTCAAAACCGCAGGGCGTCCAAGCACGTTTGCGCACAGCGACGACCAGAACCGGTCAGCCTCGGCGCGGCGTGATCCCAGATACGCCATTTGATTGGTCAACGCGGTCGCCAGCAGCAACAACAGCCCAAAAGCGCCCAGGAGAAAGCAGGCCATGAACCGGTAGATCATCCACTCTTCTACCTGCCCGTTCATCAAATAGAACTCCGTTGGGTAGGCCGCAAGCAGAACGGCCACTGACATACAGAGCACGAGACCCAACAGAAATATTTTCTCTGGGCGATAGCACAGCACGCCCGACACGATCGCCTGAAGGAATCGCATGCCATCGCGGAGCACGCTCAATTTGCTCGTCCCGATTCGCTCTGAATAGGTCATGGGCAGCTCGATCACGCGAAGGTCGTTCAACAAGGCACGTGCGCTCATGGAGGGCGTGAAGTGCAGTCCGTCCGGCAACGGCAGGAGGTCTCGCAGCGCGCTTCGCTGCACCACCCGCATTCCACTCGCAACATCAGTCACGTGGCGCCCACAAAGGAACCCGAGCAGGAGCGCATAAATCCGATTGCCGAGACGACGAATGCCGGGCATTTGCGAGCCGGCCCCGAGTCGAGATCCCAGCACGACGTCCGCGCGCTCGTTAATGGCCGCAAGACACATTCGAGCGAAGTAGACCGGGTCGCACGTGCCGTCGGCGTCGAGGAAAGCGAGCAGATTGCCCCTACCTACCCGCCACCCCTCCTTGATCGCCGCCCCGTAACCACGATTCTCGACGAAGGCGATCACGCGTACTTCACTGAAGCTGCTGGCGATCTCCGCAGTGCGATCCGTGGAGCCATCACTCACCACGATAATCTCGATATCATCCAGGCCGGCCGCAGTTGCAATTTCCTGGCGGGCCTGCAGGCATCGCGTGATCGTTGCGCCGATCGCGCTCTCCTCGTTCAGTGCCGGGATGACGATGGTCAGGCTATTCATACGGATTGGCGGGTGACCCTAAAATATAGGGTTCTGAAGCGACACGCAACACAAGTCGAGGCTGGGCGCGAAGAGTCCCATGTTCAAGAGCCAGCCAGGCAGAGCCACCGACTTCAGGAAAATGATTCGACGCGCGAGTATACTTTGACGATCTTCGCGCTTGACGCTCGTCCCGCGGAGCAGATCTGGTGATCGATACGCTGTACCCGGTTTCGCGTCTGCTGATCCGCGCGTCTCTCGCGCTCTTCACCTGCGTTGTGCTCGTACTCATCCAGTCGGCGTTCTGGAGCGCGCGCGTGTCTGCGTGGATGCAGGCCATCATCTTCGCGATCGCGCTGCTCTCCTATTTCCGGCCGCACTACGGATTATTCGCACTCGCTGTGCTGGCCCCGCTAGGGCAAGTCGGCAGCCGGACTCTCGACTCCCACATGCGCGGCGCCGAAGCGCTTGTCCTGGCGTTTCTCGCCGGCGCGCTGGTACGAGGATGGACCCTTCGCGAGTTTCGCACCTTCCCGTCGACTCGCCTCCACGTCGCAGCGCTGATTTTTGGATTCGTCGTGGCGGCTTCGTGGCTAGAGCAGATCTGGTTCGCGCAGATCCAAAGCGACTTCGCATGGCCCTTCTTGCAGGAGGTTTTTGCCTATGCCAGCCGCAACTATCTCACGTCGTTCCAAGGCTTCGGAAGCCTGTTCCGCGCGATGCTGCTCCTCGAGGGACTGGCCCTTCTGATTTATGTCGCTCGATACACCCGCGAGCGACCCGAGTTCGGGCAACGCCTTGCGGTGATGATCGTCGCGGGCGCGGTCGGCACGGCGATGCTTACTGTTTGGCACGTCTCCGCCGAGCTGATACGAACGGGGCAAGTACAGGAAAGGTTGATGGAGTTTCTTGCAGCCAGGCGATGGAACGCCCACATCAGCGATATCAACGCGGCCGGATCATTTTTCGCGATGGGCATGTTCATCGCATTCGGAATGGCGCTTCAAAGAAGCCACTATCGGTTCGCATGGATTGCGGCGGCGTGCCTCCTCGGGTTGACGACTTGGATGACGCATTCACGAACAGCCATCGCCGCGGTGCTTCTGATTCTTGTCTGTCTCGCGGCATCGGCGATGCTTCGCGGGCTCGTCAGTGTGAAGACAGCCGTCGCGATCGCAGCGACGGGATCAGTCGTCCTGATGGTCGCATTGTGGAACTATCTCGGTCCCGGGTATTTCGGACAAGGGGCCCAGTCCGCGATCAGAGTCCGATGGCTATTTCTCGGCACCACCTGGCGCATGCTTGTCGCTGAGCCGCTCTTTGGACTTGGGATTGGACAATACTTCCTGTGGTCCAGACAATTCGCGTCGCCCGAGATGCTGTTGCACTACCAAAGGGAGAACGCCCATAACAATTTCGCTCAGATTGCCGGAGAACTTGGAATCGCCGGCCTCATCAGCTTCGTTGCGGTTCTGGTTGCCTCGCTCGCGCGCCGCGGAGAGGAACAGAGCCATCACAACGTCGCAATGCCTGTGCTGCTCGGCCTTGCGGTGTTCATCCTCACGTGGCTGGGCGGACACCCGCTGCTCGTAGCTGAGGCGGCCTATCCTTTCTGGCTCGCGCTCGGTGTCGCGGCAGCTGTCGTTGCGCGTCATTCCAATGCGAACCTGTCGGCCGGTATCGTCGGTCTTGCGGCGGCGCTGCTCCTGGTCTCGATCCCCTTCCGTGTCAGCGCGAAATCGGCGCAGCTCGATTTTTCCGAGGTCAGTTACGGATTATCGGCGAAACGGCTGATGACGTCGCGCGCGCGATTCTTTGTTTCAGGCGTCGAATCGGGAATCGATATCCCTCTCCGTGCTCGCAGTGCGAGCGAGGATGTGCCTGTTGAAATCGAGGTGCTGGTCGATGGCTTCGCGTCTGAGACGATCGCGCTGCCCGATCGGAATTGGCGGAAAGCCCCCATCGCCTTGCCGCATGATCCGGCCCGCCGTTTCCATCGGATTGACCTGCTCATCAGACCTCATGCACCGGATACCGTCGATCCTAATCCGTCACTGGTCGAGGTAGGCAGGTGGGAGATAATCTCGAAGCCACATGGCTAAACTGCCCGTTCCGTTGGCGCCCATTCTCGTTGTCGGCGACATCATGTGCGACCACTACGTGTGGGGCGATGTCGAGCGAATCTCGCCCGAAGCGCCGGTGCAGGTGCTTCGCTGGGAGCGCGAAGCGGACAGACCCGGCGGCGCCGCAAACGCCGCGCTCAATCTCGCCGCACTGGGGTGCCGTGTCAGGCTCGTCGGGGTCATCGGAAATGACGAGCCTGGACGATGGTTGCTGCGAACGCTCAAGCGCGCGCGCATCGACGTCAACGGTGTCATCCGATCGAGCGACAGACCGACGACGCTGAAAACACGCGTGATGGCCAGGGGCCAGCATATGCTTCGCATCGATCGCGAGACCCGCGCGCCGCTATCTGAGCGAGATGAGCGGCTCGTGGCCGGCGCCGTGAAAAAGGCGCGACGAGGTGCGGCTGGCATCGTGTGCTCGGATTACGACAAGGGCGTTCTCACCAGATTGGTATTTCGCGCGATCGTCGAAGGGCGCCGGCATGCATTCGTCGCCGTCGATCCAAAGAGCCGCAATTTTCGCAAGTACCGCGGCGCGGATCTGTTGACGCCGAACGAGAAGGAGCTGGCCGATGCTGCGCCTGGCCTTATCGGAGCCACTCCTGACGCCGAGATCAAGCGAAGGGCTGAATCGCTGATGCGAGCGCTCGGCTTCAAGGCGCTCCTCGTCACGCGCGGATCGAGCGGGATGGATCTCTTCGAGAAACAACGGCGCACGATTCGCCGAACGCGCATTCCCGCCATTCAGCGCCACGAAGTGTTCGATGTAACAGGCGCGGGAGACACAGTGGCGGCCGTGTTGACCATGGCCGTTGCGGCCGGCGTTCCACTGGCGGAAGCCGCGAGAGTCGCGAACGCGGCCGCCGGTATCGTTGTCGGCATGGTCGGCACCGCCGTGGCAGAGCCTGATACCCTCGCGCGCATGATTGGCGGCGAAGCATCGCAGGCGCGTTCCAAAGTTCTCACGCCCGAGGCGCTGACCATGCGCATCGCAGAGGCGCGCGGAAATGGTTCGAGCATCGTGTTCACAAGCGGGTCGTTCGACTCACTGAACGTACGCCATCTCCGTGCGCTGCAGCAGGCTCGCGCGCAGGGAGATCTGCTGGTCGTCGGAGTCAACGGGGATGCGTCAACCGCCCCTCAGCGTGCCGAGATGCTTGCCGCGCTCCGATTCGTCGATTACGTGACGCTGCTACCCGAGCGAGGCGCCGCACGGGTCATTCGCGGCCTGCGACCGAACATCGTCGTCTAACGTACGGCGGAGGGCGATTCTGTGAGTGATGTTGCCTGAAAGAGTATCGTGCTGCCGTCGGGAAAATCGATCGCGATGGGCAGCGTCCACAGACGATTGCCGGTCCAGTCGTCGCTTTGAACGGGCAGGCTGAACCACTGCTGCCCGACCACCATGACCTCGCTGCGTCGATCCCTGCCCCATCGGACCGTGAGCCGCAGCGGTCTGACGCCATCGGGAAGAAACGTGTGCACGAGAAAGTTGACGTGCATCTCCCTGTCGAGGCGCGCCCGTTGCGGATCCGCGGTCAACCTCAGGTTGAGGGTCGGTTGTGTATTCCATCGTCCGCCAGGCTCGCGCGACGTCATCCGGTCAAAATCCAGAAAAAGGAACGTCCGATTGAACGGATAAGACACTCCAACCGTCATGCTCGGCGGCGCCATCAGCAGACACCCGACGCCAGTCGCAGAGACCGTGTCGCCATGGCCGACGCCGTCGCAGGCGAAGTTCTGAATGAACATCGGTTGTTGCCTCGATACGTTCTCGAAAAGCAGCCGATCGTTGGCGACGCCGCGGCCGATGACGTGCGCTTTTCGTCCCGGCAAGTAATACATCGCGAGCGCGGTCGATAGGCCACCAGGGTCGTCGGCGACCTTCAGCGTGAAAGTCTGGAACGGTAGTCTGCCAATCTGGTTCAACTGCCGCCACCCGGCTGGCCAGCGTGCCGGCCTGGAGACTGAAGCGGCCTGCACCGCGACGTTCCCGATGATGACACCGGCTGCCAGGTAGATGACGAGAGCGCTCGCGAGCTGGCGATCGGCAGATGAGCTGATCCAGCCAAGGAATCGCGACCGGCGAAAGGCCCAAACCGCCGCAGCCCACGCGAAAGGAACGAATGGTATGACCACGAGCACAGCCGCACGAAGCGCATTGGGCGTGTCTGCCTGCGGTAGTCCGTCTGGCACACCGAGCAAGGCTAACGGCGAGAAGTGGTGAACCGCTTCGACCAGGCCGCGTGCCACGTCGCTGGGCGAGCCGATCGCTGACCGTGCACTGAAAAACAACAGCGTCCCACCCGCCCCACCGCCGAGCAGAATCGAAGCACTAAGGCAACGCGCGGCAACGCCCCGACATACCACGCCCATGAGGTAGAGCACGCAGGTCGCGGACAACAACTCTCCGAGCGAATAGGTTGTGAGAGCCCACCGAAACATCGGGGCGCACACCGCAATCGCCCCGACTGCCATGGCAGCACGCCAAGAGAGGCCAAACAGAGACCGCACGAGACCCACCGTGACTGTCCCGGCCAGGGCCGCCGCCATGATTAAAGCCGGCACAGCGGCGTTCAACGGATCGCCGAGGTAGAACAGCGAATGCCACGCGAGCAGAAAGGCGCTCGCCGGGCTGCGCTGGTACTCGAAGGCCGCGAAATCGAGATTCGCGGTGCCGAATAAGAGCAACTCCTTCGCATATCGGGCGTACGTGAGCAGATCGAGGCCTCCGCCGGGTGGCAAGGCGAGAACGGCCGGCCCTGCTGGAGGCCGAACGAGCAGGTACGCAAGTACGTAGATGATGCCGAACGTAGCAAGCCACTCTCGCATTTCCTGATTCTTGCGGAGAACTGCGAGCCTCGCCTGCAGCCACCCGAACCTGATCGCTATCAGTCCCCAGAGAGCAGCGCCGAAAATCAGCGCGACGTAGACGACCGGGATATGGCGCGAGCTCGTGGCGATCCAGCACAGAAGTACGTATAGGGCCAGACCGACGACGATGCTGTCGGGCCACCAAAGCGAGGCCTGCCAGCGTCGTGGCAGCCAGAGCAACCCGATGAGATAGAACGTGGCGATCGAGACGAGTGCGGCAGCTAATCCATGGGTCAGGCTGAGCAGATGAGCGAACTCCGGCATGCCTCAGATGCGCTCGCCGATGGCCGCGTAATCCATGTAGGTGAAAAGCAGCGAATTGAGCTTTTTGAAGTTGTCGTTGAAAGCAATCTCGATGACGGTCGGTCCGCCGTATGGGCCCGTCCCGGAGTTCGGCACCGTCTGGAGCTTGTCCTCGTCCGGATAGGGCGCACTGTAACGGACGACGACGTTCTGAAATCCGTTGGCCCGCAGAAAGTATTGAAGGGTGTCCGGATGCAACGGACGGACATGCGTGACGTCGCGGATATAGCTCGAGAAAAATGCGAACCAGCACGCTGGGTTGATCGTCTCGAGAATGATTTTCGAGCCCGGGCGTAATTTGTCAAACGCCGCCTCGAGAAACTGGATGAGATAGTCGGGCTCGAGGTGCTCGACGACCTGTGCCGCGAAAAGTCCGCCGAGCGTACCGTCGGGAAGAGATCTGAGGTAGGACAGCGCGTCGCCGACCGTCGCCTCGAGACCACGCTCTCGGCAGACCGCCACCATTTCATCATTCGTATCGACACCCCGTCCGGATATGCCGCGCGCGCGGAGCAGATCGAGAAATTCTCCGCGGCCACAGCCGACGTCGAGAACGTCGCTTGCACCGTCGAAAAAGGAAAGATACTCTGCGACGCGTCCCCGGATGTCCAGCTGCGATCCGCGAAACTGGTCCTCGAAGCCGACGTACTTGTACGAATCCAGCGGCTTCGCCGCCGCACCCACGTTCGCGGCTGACGCCGCTTCGGTAGGCAAACCCGCCGCACCCGCCGCACCCGTTGCACCCATCGCACCCGCCTCCACCTCCCGCTTCAGCGTGTGCATGGCGCGCTGGAGGACGCTCAGGGTCGTCCTCACGTCGCTGACCTGCGAGTCATAGCGGCGCTCGCGCGCCACCATCGATTCCCAGCGCTTCTGTATGTCTTCGCCCAGGCTGTTCAGGCCCGCTGCGAGTCCGTGCATGAGACCCGCGACATGACGATCCTTCGTGTCGACGTACGGCGTAATCTGCTGCATATACAGAATGAGCAGCGTCTGGTACTGGATGAAGCGCTCATGGTCGTCGCGCACCGCCATCCTCGTCGCTTCGAGCGCGCGCGTCATGTCGCGGTTCATCGCCACGTTTCGGTTGACATGATCGACGAGCGCAGAGTTGAACGCCTGCTGTCGCTCGAAGAGCGGCGCAACCATCGCCCACGCATGCGCGCGCAGCCGCTTCAACCATCCTGCCCCCTCGTCCGGCTTGAGTGACAGCAGCTCCCACCGTTCGTTGAGCGGCGTGATCTGGAACTCATCGTAAGGCGAGACAGGATGCGGCAGGTCGCGCGGCGTCTGGATAGCAGCGTCGAGCTTCGTGAGCGCTTCGTTATAGAGTCGATCGGCTTCGTCGCGCTCACGCTTGAGTCGATCGATCTCTTCGGCGCTTCCCTTCTGTTCAATCGGCATCGCGCAGATGGTACTCCGGACCAACGATTTCTCTCACCAACGACTCGGCGTGTTCACGCCCGTCGGCTCGCAAATGAATCGGGAGAGACGTGGGGGTACTGGGATGGTCAGGCGAGGCCTCCAGGAGCTGCGCAACGACGCGCAGGTATCCTGCGGCCATTCCTTCCAGCCGGAACCGCTCCGCCCACAGCGTGCGGGCATTCGATCCGAGCGCCGCGCGCAGCTTTTCGTCGGTCGCCATCCGGCGGAGCGCCAGCTTCAACGAATGACCTTCGTCGAGGATATCGATGCTCACGCCAACAGGCTGCGCCGTTTCTCCTTCGGTCTCGCCAACGCTCGCTGAATCCTCTCGAGCGGCGGCGGGGAGGCCAGCCAACACCGACCAATTCCGTGGATCGAGCGTCGGAACATCGACAGTATGAACCAGGTCCGTCGAGATTGTCGGCTTCCCTGCCGCCAGGCATCGCAGCCACGACGCCGATGTTTCGCGGGACGTCGGCCACCGCATGCACAAACACACGTCCGACGCTGTCAGGTAGTCGTCGATGTCCTCGTCCGGCAGGTATCCGCTGAAGATCACTCGCTCGCTCACGCCGAGACGCTCAGCTTCCGCTTGCAGGTCGTAGTACTCGACGGTTTCGCCTGCCACCAGCAGCCGTGCATGCGGAACGCCTTCGACAACCGACGCAAAGGCACGCATCGCCTCGCGCACCCTCTTCTCAGGCGTCACCTTCCCGAATGCCGTGAATACGACGGCATCGTCCGGGATTCCGTGGCGCAACCGGATCTTCTGACGTGCCCCAGCCCGCAACACAGATCCAGGGACGCCCATCTCCACGACATCGACCGTGGCCGCAGGATGGGCCTCGCGGATCTGCTCGGCGAGCCAGTCGTTATGCACGAGGACACGCCGGCTCGACTCGACAACGATACGAAGCATGGGCCACAAGTAGGTCAGCGATCCCAAAAGCCCGACCGAGCCAAGCTCCGCCAGATCGGGGTTGGCTTCGGGATGATTGAACCGGAACTCGCGCCGATAGTCGTCCAGTCTCGGCTGTCGCCTTTGCAGCAGCATGCGCCCGCGCGCGTGATGCAGTTGTCCATCGTGCAGGACGACGAGGCCCGGATAACGGACCAGATACGCCCACATGTAATCGTGGCAGGGCGCGTTGCCGAGCTGATAGACGATGAGATCGTACGCCTCGCGCGCATGCATCCAGATGAAATCGTGGGCGTCGAATAGCTGAAGACGTTCGTGTGGCGATTCGAACCCTGCCGCCGGCCCATCGACAAACACGTCGATGCTGCAAGCGTCCCCGAATCCGCGCAAGAGCTCGCTGCAGTATCTCGCGATGCCGGATCTGACGGGAGGAAGTGGAGTAAACCACGCGAGTCGTGGCATGCGATCGAAGTCTACACGGAGCGGACGGGTATGGCGACGGGTCAGGATACTGCCACGAGGCTCTGCAGGTCGAAATGCATTCTCGACAGCTCGACGCCGTGCTCCGAACAAAGCGCCTGTAACAAATGGAGCGTCGTCACGTCAAACAGGCGGGTACTGATGACCACGCAATCGACACCGCCCTGCTCGATGAGCATTCGCAGCTCCTCGTAGCCACCAAGCACCGGATATCCCTGTATGCGGGCGCGCATCTTACGCGGATCGTCATCGATAAACCCAACTATCCTGAACATGCCATGAGACGAATTGAGCAGCTCTCGCATGGCTATGGCGCCGCCGTCCCCTGCGCCGTAGATCACCAGCCTTCGCCCTTCGTGGCGCCGTCGTCGAATGAACTCGCCAATCAGCCGGAACGAAGCGCGCGATCCGGTGATCAAGAGCATCAGGAGCGCAGCATAGATGACAAACACCGCCCGCGAATAGTCGGCGAATCTGTACACATAGACGATGACGCTGATGCTCGTGACGGCGCCGACGGCGATACCTCGGGCCAGGATGACACCATCCATCAGCCCGAAATGGCGCCACACCCCACGGTAGACGCCCACGACGAACAGCGCCACCATCTGCACGCCCAAAACGATCGGAAACGAGGCAAGGAACTGGGGAAATGACGCGGACCAGTCCGCGCCCTCAAAGCGAAGCCGGTACGCGGCGTAGTACGCAATGGAAACGAGACAGACATCCAGAAGCACTTCGGCCATTCGCCGCTTGTGCATGAAATCCTGGGCGAACAGCGTGACACGTCCACTCTGAAGTCTCTCGCGGTCGATGCCTTCGTAGACCCGCACCTGCGCAAGGTAGACAGCAAAGATGACCATCCCGAGAATGAAAATCGCCGCCACGATGCTCGACCATTCATCGTTCAGCTGCCGAAGCGCAACCGCCAGGAGCCCGCCCAGTGCCGCAAGCGTCCAAAGGACGGAAACCGCGGCTCGCTCGGACAATCCAATCGCCACCAGCCGATGCGACGAATGATCGCGACCTCCTTGAGCGGCGCTCCTGCCTGATCGCAACCGTGAAATGGTCACGAGCGTGGTATCGAAGATCGGCACCAACAGAATCAACAGGGGACCCGTAATGATCGAGAGCACGTTGGAGGGTCCAAAGACGTCGGCCGGGCTGCCTAGCGTCAAGACCGCGAAGTTCAGGCCGATGAAGAGACTGCCGGCGTCCCCCATGAAAATACTGGCTGGGTGTACGTTGTACACAAGAAACCCGGCCGTTGCCCCAAGCAGGATGGCAAGATACAGCGCCTGAGGTGTAACGCCGTGACTCAGCACGACAGTCGCCAGCAGCATCGTGCCAGCAATCAGCGCCACACCCGCACAGAGGCCGTCCATGTTGTCCAGAAGGTTAAAGGCGTTCGTCAGGCCGACGATCCAGACCAGCGTGAGTAGCGCATCTATCGTCAGCGACTCGGTCCAGTAGAGTCGATAGCCAAAGAACACGAACATCGACGCCAGGGCAATCTGCGCAATGAGCTTTGTATAGGGTTTGAGGTTTAGAAGATCGTCGGTCAGACCGACAATGAAGATGGCCCCCGTCCCGACGCCGAGCACCCACATTTCGCGGAAGTCGACGAGCATCCCTGCCAGAACAAGTACCGTCGCTGCAATGGCAATTCCCCCGAACACGGGCGTCTCACGCCGATGCCATCGATCCTGTCGCGGTTTCGAGACGTAGCCGAGCCAAATCCCTGCAGCCCGACAGACTGGGACGAGGAGGGCCGACACGATGAGTGCGGACAGTGCGCTGAGTAGCAGTATGCGCATGTAAACTTAAGTTACAGCCTTCTTTGGATCGCACGCGAGGCCACGCGCCGAGAATATTCCGTAAGGCCGCGTCTTGCAAATGTGGATCATCGCAACTTCCTTCACGAGCTGCGCGAATGGCTCAAAACCTCATGGTAAAGGTGAGCGATGTCGTCAAGCAGGCGGCGGACGTGAAAGCGTTCTCGTACGGATGTTCGAGCCTCGAGCCCTGCTTTCCTGCATCGCGCGGGATCCTCTGCGAACTCCGCCACGGCCTCAACCAGGGCCGAAGTGTCGCCCGCTCTGACTACAGTCCCCAAGTTTGGGGACGTGATGACGTCGCGCACTCCGCCCACATCCGTGCTCACGGTTGCGAGACCCGCAGCCATGGCTTCGATCAGCGCCACCGGTGTACCCTCGTTACGAGACGTCAGCACGAAGATATCCGTCGCGGCATAGAGTTGTTCCAGGTCACCCTGCCATCCCATAAAGCGAAGAGAACGGTCCACACGGCGATCACTGGCCTGACGTTCAAGGTCGGAACGCAGTTCACCGTCTCCCGCGATTAGAAACACAAACCGACTGGATTTCTGTTGAAGCCGTGCCGCCATATCAATAAATGCCGCGTGATGTTTGATAGCGGTAAGACGACCCACCGTTGTCACGACAATCGCATCCTCGGCGATCGAAAGGCGCTGGCGCGCCGCGACGCGGTCGGTGTGCGAGAGCGCGAGCAATCCATCCAGATTGAAACCCAACGGCACGATACGGACCTGCTGAGAATGGGCGATGCCATACGTAGAGAGGAGGTCGTTGCCGATCTCTGGCGAAACCGCGATGAGCACGTCCGTATGCCTGGCCAGCCATCGCTCAATCATGAGAAATACGCGAGTCACGGCCGGTCTGAAATATCCCTCAAATACATGCCCGTGATACGTATGAATGAGGCGCGCTTTGCCGACTCGTTTTGGAGTCGAGTTGTACGCAAGAGCCGCAAGTCTGCCCAGCGTGCCGGCCTTCGCCTGGTGGGTGTGCACGATGTCCGGTTTCCACTGCAGCAAGGTCTTGTAGATACGCCAGAACGCCCGAACATCCTTGAACGGGGATACCGGTCTCACGAGTGCTTCAATATAGACGGCTCGGTCGGCACTGATAGGCCGCAGCCGTGTCATATCCCCTTCGCCTTCACCGAGGTGTCCGTGAATCAAGCAGGTCTCGTACCCAGCCTCCGTCAGATCCCGAGTGAGACCGATGGCCTGGATGGACGGCCCGCCAATGTTCAGTCTGGTGATGATTCGCGCGACTCGAGTCACGCCCCACCAGATGACCGCGCGAATGCCTGGCGCATTATGGGAACAATCCCCGACAACGGCATGAAGGCATGCGTCATGGTTTAGTGCCTTCTGCAATCCAGCCAAATGACGGCATGACCCTCACATCGCGCAACCCGAGACGGCCCATTAACGATCGTACTTCGCCCTCGGTCCAACGTTGCTCAATAGGCGCTGAAAACCGGTCGAACTGATCGTTGTACAACACCGCAAACGGGTACCGAGCGTAGACAGCGAGCGGCCATTTCTCATGGCGTCGCACGCCGATCGCGGAAAACGCCCGAACTGGCAGCACCACTGCGAACCACAGCACCACACTGAGCATCCAGCACAACGCCTTCAAGACGCCGAAAGGCAGCCGCGTCGTTACGAGGCGCACCCATTCGACTCCACGAAGAATGGCACCGGCGATCCCATGCCGGCGCCAATAGAGGTAAATCCGGAGACGCCCACCTGGTTTCACCTTTGAAAGCAGCGACCTGACCGCGCCCTCGGTGTCCGCAAGGTGGTGAAGGACGCCGAGAGAGTAAACCAAATCGAAGGCGCTGTCCGCGACAGGCGCACTCGTAATGTCGCCTTGTATGCAGAAGACATTCGGCTGATCAGCGGTATTCCTGGCGGCGTGATCGATTGCCTGGCTGAAGTCCATGGCAATGAGCTGTCCGACATGCGGCGCCATCTGCCTCGCATGGCGTCCCATGCCGCAACCCGCGTCCAGTACAGTGCGGCCGCGAACCCACTGGAAGTCGAAATCGCTGAAGTACTGATGGAAGTTGGTTTCACCTGAAACGGACCAGTCATTGAACTGTGACCACTCATAGCCAAAGCTTGCCTGGGTGCGGCGTGCAGTGGCGTCGGCCGGCGTCAGGACGAATCTCGGAACGCCGTTGACGACGAAAAAGGTGGTCGCGCAGCCGATACAGATGAACGCCCCCTCCTCACTCCGGAGCTGTCGGCTGCACGCCGGGCATCTGAGCAACTCGACGGCGTCCTGCACGGACTTAGTCATCGGTGTGGGCTGGCCTTGTGATTTGGGTGGGATGCTGTCATGCCATTGTCACGCTTCGAGCGGCGAGTCCGTTCAACGTGCGATTATCTCCGCACTTGCCACCGATATGATGCTGTTTTTCGCCTTCAAGCCGATGCACGCTCTTCACGCAGTGGGTACGAAAGTTCGATCGAGGTCACGGTCGACATCGTGCCGATCGCTCGTGGTTGATCAAGAGCGAAGTCCAGCGTGATGCCGCTGCAGATCGTTTGATTTCGGCTGGTTAAGGGGACGCAACTGACAGATATAATCACGGAAGATCCCTGACCGTGTCCGAGATTTCAACGCAAGAACCCACTGTACTGCTGCTGATCACCAATTTCGATATCGGCGGCGCCGAGCGAGTCTACGTCCACACGGCGAAAGCGCTCGCTGAGCGAGGGTCCCGCGTCGTGGCGGCATGCCTGCAGTGGCGCTCAGGTCGCGTGGCAGACGAACTCTCGGCGACGACGGTCAGCGTGCATGACCTTGGCATGAGCGGCAAGTTTGACGTACGGGCACTCTATCGCCTGGTTCAGCTTTTACGCCGGGAGCGTGTCGATGTCATTTACACGTTCTTGATTCATTCCCACATCATCGGTCGGCTCGCCGGACGTATCGCCAGAGTCCCGGTGATTATTTCGTCCCAACAGATCGCCGGATGGGAAACGTTGCCCCAACGGCTGCTCAACCGTTTCACGGCAAGATGGTGCTCTGCGATCGTGGCTGTTTCAAAGGATGTTGAGGAATATCTGCTCGCCGACGTCGGGATTCCGAATAGGAAGCTCGTGACGATTTACAACAGTGTGGATATCAACCGCTTCCTGCCGAAACGCGGATTGCTCAGTGACCCATTGCGGCCCGTTCTCGGTACAGTCGCTCGGCTGAATCCAGAAAAGGACCACGACACCCTGCTGGAGGCGTTGACGTACGTACATGCGACGCACCCTGGAACTCAGCTGCTCATTGCCGGGGACGGCCCCGAACGCCAACGACTCGAACGGAAGGTCATCTCGATGGGGCTGGCGACTTCCGTGCAGTTTCTGGGTCACCTGGAAGACGTTAGACCGGTCTTCGCGCAACTTGACCTGTACATCCAGTCGTCTCACGTGGAAGGCCTATCCGTGGCGGTACTCGAGGCGCTCGCCTCGGGTTTACCGATTGTGGCCGCGCGCGTCGGCGGGAATGAGGAGGCCGTTCTTGACAACGTTTGCGGACTGCTGGTCGAGCCCCGCAACCCGAAAGCCCTCGCAGGGGCCATCTGCCAGATTCTGGCAAATCCCGAACGTTCGCGCCTGATGGGCATCGCGTCGCGACAGCATGCGACCAGGCTGTTCTCACATGAAGCGGCAATGGCGCGTATGCGAGACCTCATTCACCAGTTGTTGCACTCCCCGCGTCCGGGCGCAGCGTGACGGAAAGTCAAATGCCTCCGACTGCTCAGCAACGGCTCAACGATTTTCGCCATGAGGTCCTGTTCGACCGACACGAACGGCAACATTCGCTGCTCAAGGCAACAAATGCGCTCGGCTCAGAGCCGTACGACGTTCTCGATCTGGGAGCGGGCAGCGGTGTTACCGCGGTTTGGGCGGCGCGAAAAGGATGGCGCGTAACGGCGGTGGACGTCTCCTCAGACAATCTCGCGGTCCTGACGGAACAGATGGCGATCGAGCCTGGACTCAATATCCGGCGGGTGATATCGGATGCGGCCAACTGCGATGCAGTGCCTAGCGAATCTCAAGACATCGTCTATCTGAAGGATTTGATCGAGCATGTGGAAGACTACAGGGGCTGCCTCGCGACGAGCTACCGAACACTCAGACCCGGAGGCCTCGCCTACATCGCCACCACCAACGTGATCTGTCCCCTGCAGTTGGAGTATCACGGAGTGGGGCCCTATTCGTGGTATCCGCGGTGGCTGAAGGATCGAATAAAACACGTCGCGATGACCACACGACCTCAAATAGTCGAGTACACACCTCACCCGGCCCTTCACTGGTTCAGTCGATACTCCCTGGGAAGAGCATTGAAAGACGCAGGGTTCAGTCAAACCTGGGACATTTATGACCTGATCCGCGGACCTCAAGATTTGACCCGTCGAACGAGGCTGATCTATCCGCTGATACGGTACGCTCGGGTTGTGCCTTTCGCGCGGGCTGGAGTGGATCTTCTCGTCGTGGGTTTGACCATGGTCGCGCGAAAGTAACCTGAGCGCGACGTAGGGAAAAGAGAACACCGGCTCGGCGACGATGGCACTCCCTAAGACAGTAATCTCTTCCCGCCAACTGCTGCTGCTCGCGACGCTGCTGTTGTGCCTCCACGTATCGTTCACACTCGCGATCCGTGGATACGTCGTACCGCACCTGACGCCAGCCGCGCACTGGAAGTACGGCCTCCAAACGAATTCTGATTCGCAACTATTCCACGAAGAGGCGGTTCGCCTCGTTAACGTAATACAGAGCCGCGGATGGAGCGCAGCGGTTGCGGCGGTGCGGGTGCGGGAGAGTCTCGCTCACACGGCGATCATCGCGACCTTGTACTACATTACAGGCACACAATCACCGTATGTCGCGTATGCGGCGAACGGACTGCTATTTGTTCTCAACGGGTTGCTTTTTTTCACCCTCGTGCATAGGTCGTACTTGCCTTCTACTCGAGCGTCTTTCGCCGTGGCAGCTTTCCTGTCCGCGAGTCCGCTATACTTGTTTTCCCACTCTGAGCTTCTGCGCGAGCCGTTTGCAATTCTAGGTGGACTGCTTTACATCATCGGCCTCCTGGAGCTCGGCAGCCATCGAACCGATCGTTCGCCCTCGCCAGCTCTTCTGATTGCAAGCGCCATCGCGGGCGCGGTCGGATTTTTCTTGCTGACGACGCTTCGGCCCTACCTGTTGATCCCGGCGCTTCTACCGAGCTTAGGGATGCTGGCAGTACTCGTGTGGCCGACATTCGTCCACGGACGCCCAGTCAGGAAGCCGACACTGGCCGTTACCGTTAGTGTATTCGCAGTTATTCTGTTCGTTTTCGTAAGCCTACAGCTTCGAACAGTTCGAAAATACGAAGCATCGTCGTCGCTGCCCCAGGCCGAAGAACCGTGGAGGGACGCGTTCGTGCGGAGTGCAGGCTCGTCGTCACTCAGTCGGACGACCCTAAGCGCGGGGCATGTGTGTAAGCTCGCCTGGCGGCAATCGCCGTTTCTCCCGCGATTCGTCGATTCGAAATTCGAGGCACTCTCGTGTGCGCGTGAGGACTTCCTGCGCTTCTGCGACCAGGCCTTGCTCGGCCGTCACGCGGACCGCTTCTGCGATGATGTGACCCTGATGACTGCAACCGACGTCATCCGGCACATACCTAACGCCATCGCCTTCGGACTTTTTACACCCTATCCCAGAATGTGGACGGACGACTTTGGGACTGGTGGGACAGGGATCCGCCGCGCGGGATATGTTATCGACGGTGCGATCGCGTATCTCTTGCTGGTGGGCTTGCTCGGCCTCGTCCCAATAGGCCGTTCCCGGCCCGATCTTCTGGTCCTGACTGTCTGCGTTATTGGTGTAGTGACGATCTTGGGGCTCGCGATTCCCAGCCAGTTCATATTGGCGCGCATTCGACTCGCGTTCTACATGCCGCTTCTCGCCTTCGGCGCTATTGGTTGGCTATCGATGCTTCACATGTTTCAGTCAGGTCATTCCTCCGAATCTACCTGGCGCTGACATGCGCGCTCTCCCCCCGTGGAGCTTCCCCAAGCCAGGACGGCATCAACTGTAGCCACGTTTCGAACGAGAGTAACGCCCATAGAGACAGACCCAGATCCTCAACGCCTGCGTCGTGACGCTTGACGAGGCTCTGCACGTAGCCCGCAGACAGGTAGTCGCGATAACGAGCGTTCGAGGAGAGCAAGGTGTCGTGCAGGGCATCCCGGAGGCTCCCCCGAAACCACGCACCAAAGGGAATGCCGAAGCCCATTTTGGGACGCCGCAGAATCTCTGGTGGAACGAGGTCAGAGAATGCCTCGCGCAGAATAATTTTCGTGTGACCTCGCCTCAACTTCGTTTCATCGGGCAGCATGGCCACATATTCCATCAATGCGGTATCAAGGAATGGACACCTGGCTTCCAACGAATTCGCCATCGTGCAGCGATCCGTTTTCACCAGCAGGTCGTCGAGCAGGTAGGTATTGAAATTGAGCAGGAGTAAGCGGCTCAACGGGGACAATCCATCTAATTGATCCCGGAACCGATCGAGATACTTCAGCCGATCCAGCGGGTTCAGCGCCACACCAGCACCCATTAACGACTCGACGTCGGCGTAAAACAGGCCGACCCAGGAAGTAATGCGTTCCTCGAGTGGAAGGGCGGCTGCCGCCGCGAAACGGCGTACCCGAGACCGCCAGTGCCGCGTGGTGCGTGCCGCGGGAACGGCCGTGCGGAGTCGCTCGAGCGCGCGGCGGAATAAAGGCGGAACGTGTTCCGCGAACAAGGCCGCCGAGAATCGATCGTAGCCGGCGAACAACTCATCGCCGGCGTCACCGGTGAGAACCACGGTCACCTTCTCTCGCGTCAATTGCGACACGATGAAGGCCGGCACGGCAGAGGAATCCGCAAACGGGCCATCGTGATGCCATACGAGCTTTTCCATCAGATCGTAGGCAGCAGGCTCGACAATGAACTCGGTGTGGTCGGTCTTGAAGCGATCGGCAACGAGGCGCGCATACCTGGTCTCGTCGTAGTCCGGGCTGTCCTTGAAGCCTATGCTGAAGGTCTTTACGGGTTGAGCGAGAAGTTGGCTCATCACACCCACGATCACGGTCGAATCGAGGCCACCGCTCAGGAATGCGCCGAGCGGCACATCTGAGGCCAGCCGGTTGCGGACGGCCGACGTCACCAGAGCCCGGACGGTGGTCGCGGCGTCTCGTCGATCGATAACATGGTCCCTCGATGTGGCCTCATCGGGATACTCGAGCCGCCAGTAGCGACGACTGGACACGGAGCCGTCCCGATCGACGTTGACGACAGTCCCGGGCTCGATCTGCTGCACCCCTCGATAGAACGTCTGAGGGGACGGAACATAGCCATACAGGAAGTAGTACGGGATCGACTGTGTATCAACTTCGAGCTTCGGGCCCGCCGAGCCAAAGAATGCCTTGATCTCTGAAGCAAAGACCAGGTGTTGCCCATCGCGGCGATAGAACAGCGGTTTCTCTCCAGCGCGGTCCCTTGCCAGGACGAGGCGCTGATTTCGCTCGTCCCAGATGGCAAACGCAAACATTCCGTCGAGTTTGTCTACGCACTGCGAGCCATGCTCTTCGTACAGATGAACGATGACCTCGGTATCGGAGCGCGAGCGAAAGATGTGACCTCGGGAAATGAGGTCGCGGCGGAGCGTCTCGTAGTTGTAAATTTCGCCGTTGAATACGACGAGAACCGTCCCGTCTTCATTGGGAAGCGGCTGATTCGCCTGTTCGCTGAGATCGATGATCTTGAGACGTCGAAATCCCAATCCTGCAGCCCCTCCCGGTGAGAGATAGAGGCCGGCCGCATCCGGACCGCGATGCACGAGGCGGTCGCGCATGGCCACGACGCGTTCCGCTTGAACGACAGCAGCGTCGAACCTCAATTCTCCACAGATTCCGCACATCAGCGCGTGGGCTTCCCGCTCAAGACATGCCGCCAATAGCGGCGGCGATCCGTTCTGCACCGCCGCCGTCGGAAAACGTCAGAAAGTCACGTCGAGCCAGGGCTCGCGCATGACCGTCAATGGTCCTGTCATCGAGGTATGCGTTGACGGCTTCGCAGAACGCCTCCCGACTACGGACGAGCTGCACAGCCTGCGAATCAATAATGGGTTTGAGGTGCGACAACTCGTACAGCCTGGCGGATGACAACTCGATGGCGGCGGTCTCCATATCGAATGCAATGCTCACCACCGGCGTATCCGCGGCAATGGCATCCAATGTGGTCGTTGACGCGATGTTCACAAGGAGATCGGCGTGGGTCATCAGAGCGCCAAAGTGCACGACTTCATCCCGCGAGGGAATGCATTCGTAGACGCTTCCTGAGTCCGGGACACCGTATGGACGCTCCACGCGCACGCGCGGGTATTCTCGCATCAACGCGTCGTGGTTGCTGACGAGGTCCCACGGATGGAGGCGAATGATGACGTTCGGTCCACCTTTGATTTCCCCGGTCCGGACCGCCTCCAGCAGAAAGGAAATATAGAGGGGATTCTGCGGAGTGAATACGGGGCTGTTCAGGGCAAACACAACCAGCTGCCGCGCCGGATCGAGACCGAGCCCAGCGAGAAATTCCTGTCGCGCGGGGAGGCGATCTCGAGAAGAGAACACGTCGAATTGTGCTCCACCCGTCAAGACGACGCTGTTGTGGGGCATGCGGTAGAACTCCACGGCTTCATCCCGCATCCGCTCACTCCATGCGGTCAGCACATCCGGCGGGAGATAGGTCGGACGTTTGGACACGATGTTGTCCCACGTCGTATCGATGCTGATCACCGGAATCTTTTTGCTGCGGGCTGCCCTGATCAGGGCGAGATCCTCCGGTTGGTAACCCGGTTTTGCCACCACGACCGTGTTGATGTGCCGTTCCTTCAAAAGCGCGGTGTAGTACTCCTCAAAGGGTTGCCGAGCATGAGCAATCCTGTGGTCAATCCATTCCTCGGTGCATATCGACTCGGCGATCCTGGCGAGCGCCGTCGTGCCCAGGTGAAACAACGGGGTCTCGCGACGCCGGCGTTCGTTCTTGACGCGAAACGAATCGAGTCCTGTCCGTCTGGCGTAGAAATGCTGCTTGACGAACTTCAGCAGCGTGAAGCTCATGTATGGCCCGGCCGGCAACAGCCGGCGGACCTCGACCCCTGGAGGCAGCTGCTGCTCGATCCGCGCGCGATCAGAATCGCTGAGTTCCGGGAAGAGCAGCGTCGCTTCGGCACCTGTTGCGAGGCAGCTGTCGAGGATTCCACAACACACGACATTTCGAAAAGCGATGCCGTACGGGAGCGAAAATAGAAGCCGCTTCATCGCGCCAGTGCAGTTCCCGGCTGCCGCAGCTTCCAGAGGGAAGCAGTGGTGATTGACACGTAGAGGAGAAATGTAGGTAAGAGCAACATCAACTGGCCTGCCGCATCGACGATCCACATGCCGGCGACGGCCGGGACAAACAGCGCCGTGAGCCCGATGAGCGTGCCCCAGGCGCGAAACAGTCCTTCTTCGCGAGCCGACATCCGGGCCAGCACCAGAAGGTTGGCGCCAGCTGCGAGAACTTGCGCGACCGCGGCCCCTATCACTCCCAGCCTCGGCACCAGCAGCAGAAGGCTCGCGACAAGAGTGGCCGCGCTCGCTGCGGTGGCATACGAGACGGCTTGAGGTCTTGGCGAGTAGTAAAAACCCAGCTGCCAAAGCATGCCGAAGCCGCCGAGGATCTGGGCCAGTACGAGCACACCAACGAGTCGTTCGACCTCGACCCACCGATCGGCCCACGGAGTGAACTGGATAAACCACACTGCGAGCATGACGCCACTCGCGGCGGAGAGAAGGGTCAGGAGCAAAAGTCGGCTGAGGCTCGCGTACACCCGGCCGAAGTCATCTCCCCCAGGCTCGGTTCGTGACAACGCCGGCGCGATTGCCATCTTGAATCCGCCCGTCAGCAGTTTCAGGGAGGTGCTGAAGCGCGCCGCCGCACCGTAGATCCCGAGCCCGTCCAGATTGGACCACCCGAAGAGGGCAACACGATCGGCAACCATCAAGAATCGATTGAATGCCAGCGACGGCAGAATCCTCCACGTATAACTCCATACGTTCCGATCCAGCATCCAGCGCGGCCGTCGCGATTTCAGCGCTGTTCCTGTCGCGACCAACAGCAGCACCGTGCTGACAACGGGACCAGACGCATATCCGATCATGTACCCGAGGGCGCCAAGCCCGCTCCACACCAGAAACAGCTGCAGCACGGCACGGGTGCCGGCCGCAACCAGCTCGGCAGTCGCGTAGACGCGCATCGCCCCCGTCACTCGAACAACGGACAGCGGAATATTCCGTATTCCCAGCGCCAGGCCTGCCCATGCACCAACCGCCAGAGACAGACGATGCCCTTCGCCCCTGGAGATCCCGGCGAGCACGGCAACGACCGCGACGCCGACGATCAGCGACCATATCAGCGAAATGTAGAGAATCCCCGTCGCCAGCCCGCCGCGCTCATCTTCTTTCCACACGTAGTAGAGACGGAGAAGAGAAAAATCCAGACCGAGTGTGCTCATGAACATCGTGACCTGCGAGATCACAACGGCTGACGTGATCACCCCGAAATCCTCAACCGACAAGAAAAAGAAGAAAACCGGAAGCATCAGCAGCGTCAAGCCCTGCTGCGCTATCTCGACAATGGCGTACACACCGCCCTCGGCAAGCAGAACGCGCCCGGCTTCCGCTGCGGATCCAGGCCCTTTGGACGTCACGGCTTCGGATCGCTGGAGACGTCGCCTGAATCCGGACGCATCGCCACGACCCGCCCGGTCGCCGAGCTTTCGCGAATGGCATCCAGCACTTCCATCACGCGATACCCATCTGCCAGCGTGCACGATGGCAGTAATCGGCCGTCGATCACCTCTAAAAACTCTCGAGCTGCGGCCACAAACATGTCGTTCCGATCGCCGTGAAACTCTGTCTCGAGCCAGGCTCCATCCGCATTGTGGGCTTCGCGAACCTGATTGGGAGTGAAGCTCCAGTACAGCGTTCCCTCCTCGCCAGCCACGCTGATGTACTTTTCATGCGGGCGCCCGAATAAATCCAGGTGCACATACACCCTGAGGCCGCCAGCGTACGTGAGAACCGCGTCGACGTTGTCATCGGTCTCGATGTCGAGCGAGCTCAAACGCTCAACCTTCCCCCAGACCTCCACGGGCATGCCGAAACACCATAACATCAGGTCGACGAAGTGACTCTCATCCAGCAATGCTCCGCCACCCATCTCCGCACTGGCCATGAAGAAATCCTGATATCGCTCCCAGGGATGCCAGTCCGAGAGATGAGCGCTCATGACGCATTTGACGTGGAGCGGCCGGCCAACCGCACCTGCCCGGATTCGCGACCTGAGCTCCGCAAGAGCGGGCCACCACCGGTAGGTGTAACCAACCAGCAGCGCCGTCTTGCTCTCCCTGGCCTTCTCAACCAGCTTCCTGGCCAACGCCCCAGTGGTGCTCACCGGTTTCTCGAGGAAGACCGGGAGTCCCGCGTCGAGACCGGCAGCCGCAGCATCGACATGAAATTTTGGCGGTGAACAGATCACCAGGCCGTCGTAGCTCGAGGCTGCGTCAAACGCCTCGCGCAAGCTGGCGAAGGTTCCTTCGAGCGGAGCCGCCTCACGCGCTTCGCCAAGGCGATCCGGTCTCGGATCGACCGCGGACAGCCTGCATCCCAGCGCGTGTAGATTCCGCAAGTGACGTTTGCCGACGGAGCCGGTGCCCACGACGAGCAGATGGAAGGGTCTCGATGTCATCGCAGTTCACGCGTCAAGTCCGCGTACACCTTCGGTTCGAAGGATGCTTCCAGGAACAGAGGACTGGATTGCGACCACGACGCGATCGCCGTCTCGAAAGCATCGCGCCCTGACACCGCCCGAACCTGCCAGCCCATTCCCGCAATCGCAGCAAGCCAGGACGGTGCGTAAACGTCTATCGCTTTGGTGCTGAGCTGGCGGGGCTGCGGTACGGCAGCAATGCTTCCATATCGCCCATCACTCATCAATATCACGCAGAGCGGGAGGTGCTCGTCGACGGCGGATTTCAACTCGGCCACATAAGGACGAATACCTCCATCTCCCACGACACAGATCACAGGCACCTTGCGCGCCACGGCAAAGCCGATCGCGCTGGGAATGGACATCCCCATGAACCGTGAATTTCCGCTGCCCAGGAATGGCCGTTCGGGCCGTGCCGACCACAGGTGCTCACCAAGAGTACAGAACAGCCCGGTGTCAAGGACGAGCGCATGATCGAAATGGCACGCATTGAGGGCGTCAAAGCAGATTGCCGGACTCCACGCCGGTGCCAGGATACTCTCGACGAGACGGGTCCGAGCATGCGCGATCGAATCTGCTCCCCATGCTTTCGCGGCGAGGCGATCGAGTACCTCATCCGGAGCCTTCGAGGCGGCTTTGACCGCCCAGATGTCGGCGTCGAATCCGGCGCCGAGCTCATCCCCCGTCTCATCGACGAGAATGGCCTCTCGGCCGAAGACGTGAGGTGACAGTACCTCCGTATTGCGAAGGCCCAAGCCAACCACCAGGTCCGCCTCTCCGAAGATGCCGACTTCGGGTGCGAGCGCCTTGCCATCACCGGTGAACACGCCAGCGCTGTGCGAGGCTCTCTCGTCGATAACACCCTTGGCTGAAGCTGTGGTGAACACCGGTACGCGAAGAAGGGAGAGGCGTTTGCCCCAGGGCCGCCGAAGTCCGAGCGAGCCTACGACGACGACCGGCCGGCGTGAGGCTTCAATCTTTTCGAGCAGGCGCACAGAGTCAGCATTTTTTCTGGGCTGAGTGGGAGCGATGAATTGGTCGGAATCAGAGCCAGTGCGAAGATCCAGGTGTACTGGCCCTGGTACTTCTTCGGCGGCGGCCGCCAACAGCACCGGCAGCCGTTCTTCAAACTGATCCAGCGTGCAGATTCCTTTCACGATCCCCTTCAAGAGGCCCGCGTGATCGAGTCGCTTGTGACGACGCGAGGTGGGCACGCCGGCACTGTACGCTTCGGAAATACTCAGCGACGCATTTCCTTCAAAGTGGTTGTATACGATTCCTGGAATCATGTTCGCCAGGCCAGGCCCCTTGATTGAAATCGCCGCGGCCACTTGTCCTGATCCCCTGAACACACCCCCCGCCATCAATGCTGCAGCCGATTCATGAGCCACTGGCATGAAGCGCACGCCAATGCGTTCCAGGCTTGTGATGAGCTGCCAGGAGATACCGCTGCCTGTAACGCCGAATGCATGTGTGACACCACAGCCGACCAAGAGCTCGGCCAACAAATCTGCGGTGTCAGACATCGCGGCCATCGGCAAGCAGGGATTGGATACGGCGGCAGGAGAACTCGAGCACGTGTCGAACGGCATCCGGGCTGAACCCGCCGATATGCGGAGTGATGGTCACATTTCCGTGATGCCGGGCGAACTCGACGAGCGGGTGTGTGTCGATGTCCGGTTCGCCCGACAACACGTCCAGACCCGCCGACGCCACGCGGCCCGATCGAAGCGCATCAAGGAGCGCGTCCTGATCGACGATCTCACCTCGTGACGTATTGATCAGCACAACGCCAGGTTTCATGAGATCGAACTGCGCCCTGCCGATTAAGCCTCGGGTGCTGTCTGTCAGCGGGACGTGCACGGAAACAAAATCAGCTTCGCGCAATACCGTCTCGAGAGAAGCCAGTTGGATGGTCTCTGGCGCCCTCTGAACGAACGGATCGAACCCGATGCACCGCATTCCGAATGCCGTGCCATAGCGAGACATCCACCCGCCAATCCGGCCGCAGCCAACCAATCCCAGCGTGCGCCCGCGTATCATCAATCCGGGGTATCGGGTGCGATCCCAGTTGCCCTCGAGCACGCCGTCAACGGCACTCCGCAGTCCTCGCGCACAGGCGAGCAGGAGCAGCCACGAGTGCTCTGCCGCAGCCGTCACGTTTCCCAATACGTCTGAGCGCCCCTTGAGAGTGAGCAAGGGAACGCCACGGGACGTCAAGGCGGCCGCATCCACGTGATCGGCCCCAGTGGTTGCAGTGACGTACCACTTGAGCCTCGCCGCTCGGCTCACACGCACGGCCGGGAATCGCATCTGCATCGACGCATCCAGGATGACGTCGCACGCGGGGAGCATGCGATCGAACTCGGTCTCATCGAGAGGCATGCGAACCACGACCGGAGCCGGGAGGCAGGACCGCACGTAATCGAGCATGTCCGCCGGCCCCAGATACACAACGGTTGGGGGAGGATCGATCACCGGCCACCGGAAAGCAGAAACGCGGCGAAATGCAGGTCCAGCGGTCGATCGATATTCACTGAACGCTCAGCCGGCATGATGTACGGCACTGTCGACGATCCCCAGAAGGAGCGCTGCTCCATGAGCACGGCGCGGCGGACGCAATATACAGCTCCGTTCACGGCATAGGCCGGCGGCAGCGCCTGGCGCAAACGGCTCGGACTCGTGCCGTCAAAATAGGGGAGAATGCGCCCCTCCTCGATTCGCAGCGTTTTTGCGGGGTGGGGGCTTTCGATTCGGTACACACCGATGACCGCATCGGCGCCCGTCTCTTCGATGAGTTCGATGGCTCGGTCGATGTCCTCAGGTTTTCGCAACGGCGACGTCGGCTCGAGGAGGCAGACAACCTGATATCTGATCTGCTCTTCGGCCTCCACGGCCATGAGGGCATGACACGCCACGTCAACTGCGGTTGCCGTGGCGGTCGCCAACTCTGCAGGGCGTACAAAAGGCACGTCGGCTCCCCACTGGCGCGCGACTGCACAAATCTCCGGATCGTCGCTGGAGACGACAGCTCGCGACAAACGCGTGCTCGCGCGTGCGTGCTCGACGGTATGGGCGATGAGCGGGCGTCCAGCAACGCTGACAAGATTTTTCCGAGGAATTCCTTTGGACCCTCCCCTCGCGGGAATGATGCCGAGCACCTTTGTGTCGATCACTGATTGTCGCCAAACCGTCCGATGAATCGTTCACGCGCAGCGACGAGCTCTGGGACGAGCGTGAGTTGTTCTGTCCCCGCCAGCACCCGGACCTGCTCGGCAAAGCTGGTCAGCTCCGCCAGTTCGTCCGGGGTCATGTCCCACGGCATCACGCGGCCCGGACCCTTGCGACTCAAGCAAAAATGCTTCTCCACATAGGCGACGCCCATGGCGATCGCCACCTTCGGGGCCTCGAGTCCAACGGTGTGATCGCTGTATCCGAGACTGTCCGTCATCGTGGCGAGCCAGCGCAGCCGTCGCAGATTCACTCGCTCCGGCGGGGTGGGGTACAGGGACACGGTATGCATGAGCGTGAACGCCCCGCTCTCGAGTACAGAGGCTGCCTGCCGCACCTCGTCGTCTGTGGCCATCCCGGTGGACAGGATGATGTGCGAGAACTTTTCTCGCAGCGCCCGAAGCATCGCGTAGCTGGCCGTGTCGGCACTGCCCACTTTGATTGTCGGCATTCCCAAAGACGCGAGATACGCGACCCGCGGCAGATCGAAACACGTCGTGAGGAATTCGATGCGCCGCGCGCGGCATTCCTCGATCAGTTCCAGGTGCGCGTCGTTCGACAACTCGCTTCGCTGAAACCAGTCGTACTGCGAGTCGTCCGGCTGCATAAGGCGTGATTGCCACGATTGAAACTTCACAAAGTCCGCATGCGCCTCAGCTGCTGCATGGATGAACTCTTTGGCGAGGGCCATGTCGCCCCCATGGTTCGACGCGACCTCAGCAATAATCTGCGTCTTCATCCCAGCGACTCAAGCACGGAATGCGCGCGTGATGGCTCGGCGTCGTGCCAGACTTTCTCGCCGGGTATGACCATCTCCTCCAAGAGGGTGGCAATCCGGAGGCCGGCTTCTCCATCTCCGTAAATGGCCGACGAAGGATAGGGGCCATGGGCCACCTGCTCCTGGATTGCGCGCGCAATCTGAGCGCGATCGTACGAGACATCGCGGACGTTTCCGGCGCGATCCCTCCCCTGCTGCCGCGTGCCGATATTCACCGCCGGGACACCGAGATAGGAGCATTCACGAATCGCAGCGCTCGAATTTCCGACCATGCACGACGATCCGATGAGGAGTTTCAGAAAATCCACAGGCGGCAGGTTCTTCAAAAAATGAATCTTGTTTGCCTGCCGCTGTTCTCGAAACGCGCGAATGCCCTTCGAAATAATGTCTGAACCTGCGTCCACGTTCGGCCAGAACCAGAACGCGGGAAGATCAAGGTCTCCTACGGCGTGCAAGGTTTCCTCGATCTGCATCCGGGCGTGCGAATACTCCGTGGTGACGGGATGCTGCATCACGAGCAGATAGCCGTCAGCGACGTTGAAGGTGGCGCCTACACCCTTGGCAAAGACGTCGAAGTCCACCTTGGTCCATGACCGCTTGACGTCCGCCGCCAGATCGATAGATGGACAGCCGGTGATGAAGACTCGCTCGGGATGCTCGCCCATGCGAATCACCCTAGCTGCGGACGGCGCATTGGACACGAAATGAATGTCCGCGAGCTTGGTCACGGCGTGACGGACCCGCTCGTCGATCGATCCGCTGACTTCGCCGCCCTGAACGTGCGCCACCGGGATATTCAGATAGGCGGCGGTGACCGCAGTGGCGATCGTCTCATAGCGATCGGCAACGGTGATGACAACATCCGGCCGTAGATTGTCGAACAGCGTGGCGAGTTCGATGATCCCGACGCCGGTCGTCTTGGCCATCGTGGTCGGATTCTCCCCCTCGAGCACCATGTAGACACGTGCCGCGATCTCGAATCCATCGTGCTCGACCACGTCGGCGGCCTGGCCGTACTTCTCGAGCAGAAGTGAGCCCGCAAGGATCAACTGCAGTTCCACGTTCTGGCGGTCGCGCAGTGCGACGAGCAGCGACCGGACGCGCGCATATGATGCTCTGTTGGTGACGACAGCAGCGATCCTGCGTTTTGAGGTCACTCGGATTCTCTACGCCAACAGCTCAATCTGGACGGCACGTAGACAGGATCTTATGTCAAGTGCGGCCGGATGCCACTACTTCAGCCAGGCGTACAAATAGTCCGCTCGCCCGCTTTCTTCCAGCTCTGCTTTCCACACGCGATCGAATCGCGAACCAAGCACGGTGGAGTGTGCATTGCCCACCGGGCGAGAAGATGAAAGCCAGCTAGTGAAATTGCCGAAATTGAAACGATGAACGTATTGCGCCTCCACGGTGGCAAAACCCGCGCGGACGGCGGCCTCTTTCAGGGAGTGGACATCGAAGTAGTACGTATGTACGCTGCGGTAAAAGAACCGGCGGTATGCGTCGCAGCCAATCTCGAGCAGGATATCCCGGGCGTTCGGAGTGCTCAACAACAAGTGAGCGCCCGGCGCCAGCAGTGCCCTTGCGTCGCGAAGAAATGCGACTGGATTCGGCACGTGCTCGATCACGCTGAAGCACACGGCAAGATCGATCCTGCCCTGCCAGTGTTCATTCGCGCTCTCGATATCCCCGAAGACCTGATGCCCACGCGCACGAAGTGAGTCGTGGTATGGCAGCGAGGGCTCGATGCCGACGGTGGTCGCCGCGAATCCCTTGAGGCCGTCGAGGAACGAACCGCCGGCGCATCCAATCTCTGCGATGGTGCGCCCCCGAAGACGTACATCGCGAAGCAGGCCGTAGCGCTCCAGCTGTTCTGAGTCGTGCAGGCGGAAGAAACCTTCCGGATCGGGCCGTTCTCCGACGGTCTGGCGGTATTCAGCGCCGGCGTAAAAATCTGGTTGCAATCCGATGGAGGTCGGCAGGTACCCCACTCCGCACGTCTCGCACTCGAACACTTTCGCGTCAACGACCTTTCCGAACGTCCCATGACGAATCGGTCCGTCGTGCTTCGTGCGCCATCGATCCCCTCCGCATACGGCGCAGGAACCGGGATCGGAAGTGACGCTCACGTGAGAACGGACCCTCTCGCAGGCGATCGCGCCGACTGCCGCTCCATGTCGGCGTCGACCATCATTTCAACCAGTTGCTTGAATTCGACCTTCTGCTGCCAGCCCAGTGTCCGCCGCGCTTTCTCGGGATTGCCGATCAGATGGTCGACTTCGGCCGGCCGCAGGAACCTCGGGTCGGTTTTGACGTACTTCTGCCAGTCCAGTCCGACTCGGGCAAAAGCGATCTCGACGAGCTCGCGCACCGAATGGCTGACCCCGGTGGCGATCACGAAGTCATCCGGCTTCGGCTGCTGCAGCATCAGCCACATGGCGTTGACGTAATCCCCCGCGAAACCCCAGTCGCGCTGGGCGTCAAGGTTGCCCAGGCTGAGGGAATCGGCGAGGCCCAGCTTGATGCGCGCGACGCCGTCGGTGACCTTGCGCGTCACAAACTCGAGGCCGCGGCGGGGCGATTCGTGGTTGAAGAGAATGCCGGAGACCGCGAACAGATCGTAGCTTTCGCGATAGTTCACCGTGATGTAGTGCCCGAACACTTTCGACACGCCGTAGGGACTCCGCGGGTAGAACGGCGTGTCTTCGGTCTGCGGAATCTCGCGCACCTTTCCGAACATCTCGCTGGACGACGCCTGATAGAACCTGATCTTCGGACTCACGGTGCGGATGGCATCGAGCACGCGTGTGACGCCCTGCGAGTTGAACTCGCCGGTCAAGAGCGGCGTGTCCCACGATGCCGGCACGAATGACATCGCGGCGAGGTTGTAAAATTCGTCGGGCTGGTGTGCCTCGAGGAGGCGGATGATCGACAACTGATCGAGAAGGTCACCCGGGCACAGCGTCACGCGATCGCGGAAATGAGCGATACGCCAGTCGTTCGGAGCGCTCAGGCGTCTGACGACGCCGAATACCTCGTAGCCTTTTCCGAGAAGCAACTCGGCGAGGTAGGAGCCGTCCTGCCCTGTGATGCCGGTGATCAGCGCGCGCTTCGCCATGCGGGTGAAATTTTACGCCAAATACCGGCGCACCGCATCCTGCCAGGTCGGCACAGGCACGACGCGCTGGAGCTTCTCGTTTGCGAGCGCGGCAAACTGCGGGCGCGGCGCTCGCAGCGACACCTCCGCGACCGACATCGGCCGGAGCCGCGCGTCGCGCTCTTTGCCCATGACTCGGGCGATCTCGACGCCCACGTCGTACCAACTGGCGTATCCGGTACCCACGCAGTGGTACAGCCCCGGCTCCCCGCGGTCGACGAGCGCCCGCGTTGCGGCTGCGACATCGACGACGTAGCTCGGCGACACCATCCGATCGCTGAACACGACGGCTTCCCGTCCCTCGGTCATCGCCTGAGCGATGCGATCGATCGAGCTTTTCGCGGCGGCGCCGCCGAACAGGCTCTCGACACGCAGCACGAACGCCCGCGGAGCGTCCAACGCAAACCATTCGCCAAGCAATTTCGACTGGGCGTACACGCTTTGCGGATTCGGACGATCATCCTCCACGTACGGACGCGACGTGTGGCCGTCGAAGACGAAGTCCGTGCTGTAGTGCACGAGCGTCGCCCCGGTCTCCTGCGCCGCGCGCGCGAGCACCCTGACCGCGAACGCATTGGCAATCAGCGCCTTATCCGGTTCTTCCTCGGCGCGATCGACGTTGGTGTAGGCGGCGCAGTTGATGACGACGTCGGGCCGGTCGGCCAGCACGCGCGCCATCACGGCGTCAAAATCCGCGATGTCGAGCTCCGCGTGCCCGTACGCCCGCACACGGGCGTCCGCGTATTCCTCGACGATCGCCCCGGCGAGCTGACCCCGCGCGCCGGTGACCAGAATTGTTGGCGAACTGACGCTCATCTCTTCCGCTCCTTCACGGCCGCACGGGTTTCGCGATCGACCTCCCGCTTCTTGATCGCGTCGCGCTTGTCGTGCGCCTGCTTGCCTTTTGCCAGCGCGAGCGCCACTTTCACACGCCCGCCCTTGAAGTACATGCGGAGCGGCACGAGCGTCATGCCGCGCTCGATCGTCTTGCCAATCAGCTTGCGGATTTCGTGGGCGTGCAGCAGCAGCTTGCGCGCCCGCATGGGCTCGTGGTCGGCGTAGCCGCGATGGCTGTACGGCTGAATGTGCACGTTGTGCACGAAGACCTCCCCGTCCTTCACCTGCGCGTAGCTGTCGCGCAGGTTGACGCGTCCTTCCCTGATCGATTTCACCTCGGTCCCGAGCAGCGCGACTCCCGCTTCGAACGTCTCGAGCACGTGGTAGTCGTGGAACGCCTTCCGGTTCTCGGCGATGTTCTTCTGGGCGGCCTCGCGCGCGGTTTTTTCAGCCATGTCAGCGGCCGACCTCAAGGTCGGCACTACGACTCGCGAGTCTCGCCGCCAGCAGTACTGCCTGCACCATGCTCTCCGGATCGGCGATGTCTTTGCCGGCGATGTCGAAGGCGGTTCCGTGATCGACCGACGTGCGGATGATCGGTAGTCCGAGGGTCACGTTCACCGCCTGGCCGAATGCCGCCATCTTGATCGGAATCAATCCCTGGTCGTGGTAACAGGCAATGACCGCGTCGAACTCCCCTCGCATCGCCCGCAGAAAAATCGTATCGCCGGGGAACGGCCCGGAGATGTCGATACCCATGCTGGCGCTTCGCGCGGCGGCAGGCTCGAGCACGTCGGTTTCTTCGCGTCCGAGAATGCCGTGTTCCCCTGCGTGCGGGTTGAGCCCCGCAAGCGCGATCCGTGGATGCTCGAGGCCGAATCGCGGCAGCTCACGATTGGTGAGCTCGATGATCCTGCTCACCGATTCGACGGTCAGCGCCGCAGGCACGCTGGCGAGCGGGATGTGAATGGTCGCGAGCACGACGCGCAGCTTCTCTGACCAGAACATCATCGCGACGCTCGTCGCATGGGTGAGCTCGGCGAGCATCTCGGTGTGCCCCCGCCACGGCAGTCCTGCCAGAGCCAGGGCCTCCTTGTTAATAGGTGCCGTGGCAATCGCGTGAATCCCGCCCCCCTGCGCATCGCGTACGGCGTGCACAATGGTCTCGTACGCCGCGAGGCCGGCATCGGCGGACAAGACGCCAGGGGCGAACGGGTGCTGCGATCCGTAAAAGAGGGGTTCGCACACGGCGGTGACCCGGCTATCGGCCATCGCCTTACGCGCAATTTCAGGTCCGATACCGGCTGGGTCGCCGGCAGTAATCCCAATTCTGGGTAGTGACATCTATCCGCAGCTGCCGCAGCCGCCCTCGCCGCACGATCCGCAGCCGCCTCCGGTGCCACAACCGGTCGGGTTCCCACAGCCGCCTTCGTCACCGCAGCCGCCGCCCCTGACACCTTTGGCGTTCGGCAACTCATATCGGAGGCAGCACTTCAGGCGGCCGCACAGCCCCGACAGCCGCGATGGATTCAGGCTGAGATCCTGCTGCTTGGCCATCTTGATCGATACCGGCTCGAAAGCGTTCAGCCAGGTGGTGCAGCACAGCGGACGCCCGCACGAGCCGTAGCCGCCGAGCATCTTCGCTTCGTCGCGCGCGCCGATCTGGCGCATTTCGATGCGCGTGTGAAACTCGGAAGCCAGCTCGCGGACCAGCTCGCGGAAGTCGACGCGCCCTTCGGCCGTGAAATAGAAAATCAAACGCGAGCCGTCGAACAGCTGCTCGACCCGCGTCAGCTTCATTTCGAGGCCGCGCTCGCGAATCTTGAGCAGCGCGACGCGATGCGCCTCCTGCTCGCGCTGTTGCCGCTTCAAACGCACCACCACGTCTTCGACGGTCGCCTTCCGGACGACGCGATTGGGGGAATGCTCTGGCAGCTGACGCCGTTCCATCACCACCGATGGCGTCGGCACGACCGAACCGACGGCGGTTCCCGCTTCCGACTGGACGACGACCTTGTCGCCAGACACGGGTGGCGCGTCGGCGAACAACAGATCGTTCAACAGAAACATCTGTGGACGCCCGATCGGCGAAAACTTCACAGCGATCTGTTTAGTGGACATTTATCGCCAGCCAGTCTGCGACGACCTTCGGGCTCACGTTGCGGTCGAGGGCGTCCTCGGCCTGCACCACGGCGGTGAACATGTGATCGAGCCGATCGCGGCCGTGGGTGCGAGCCAGCGACTCGACCACGGGCGTGCGATCCAGGTTGGCGAGCAGCCGCGCATCGGCGCCGCTTGCGACGAGCCCCGCGTCTCGAATCAGCGCGGCCATCGCCATCAGCCGCGCCCCGAGATGCTCACGCTCGGACGCCGGCGTGCCGCTTCCCTTCAACAACTCCTTGGCCCGCTCCAATCGGGTCCGCGGATCGCGGCCCGCAGCCTCCAGCAGATCTTCCGCGTCGCGGCGAGCCTCGGTAAACGCCTCCGCTTCGAGATCGAGGGCGCGCCGGACGCTGCCGTCGGACGCCGCCGCCGCGGCCAGCGCGTGTGCGTGCGAGTAATCCTGAGACCGCTCGAGCACCGCCGCGACCTCAGATACCTGGAGCCGCCCGAAGCGCAGGTGCGCGCAACGCGAGCGCACCGTCGGCAGGAGCGTGTCCGGCCGCGACGTCACGAGCACGAACACCGACGCGGGCAGCGGCTCCTCGAGCGTCTTGAGCAGCGCGTTCTCTGCCGCCACCATGAGCGCGTCGGCCTGTTCGATGATGGTGACACGTTTGCGGCCTTCGAAGGGCCGAAAGACCGACTGCTCGATCGCCGCCCGGACCTGATCGATCTTGATCGACCCGCTTTCTCCCGGCTCGATCGTCATCACGTCCGGATGCGTGCCACGCGCGATGCGGCGGCACGCCGCGCACACGCCGCACGCGCCGGCATCGTCCATCTTCAGACAGTTGAGCTCCTGCGCGATCGACACGGCGATCAGGCGTTTGCCCACGCCCTCGGGCCCGGACAAGATGAGGCTGGGCGTCAGCGACTGGCGCGAGATGGCTTGCGCGAGCAGCCTTGCGAGGCGGCGATGGCCGACAACGTCGCGAAACGCCATTATTGGCGAATGCTACCACGTCGCGGCCCGACGAACGGACGGCACGCTCCCCTTCCAAATCCGCTGCAGGCCCGGTAAAGTCGGGGGCTGTGCGTGCAGTTCTGATACTCGCGTTTACGGCGATCGTCATCCTTCCTTCGTGCCGGCGCGCCGCGTCGCGCGAAACGGAGTCAGAGCAGGCGATTCCCGTGCTCGCCGAGCCTGTCCGGCTCGGAAACATTCGCGCGACGATAAGCGCGACCGGTCTCGTCGAGGCGCTCCCGGGTGCGGCGTTCACGATCGCGGCGCCTCAGCCCGCTCGGATTGCCGAAATCACCAAGAATATCGGCGACCCTGTAAAGAGCGGAGAGCCGCTCGTGCGATTCGAGTTCCCATCGCTGCGGGCGCAAACCCTTGTGAGCGCGGCGGCGGTCAAGTCGGCGGATCTCCGGGTGAAGCAGGCCGAGCTTGCTCACAGCCGCGTCCAGACGCTCGTCGACAAGGGCGCGGCGTCCCGCATCGAGCTGGACGATGCGAGCCGCGAACGCGAGGCGGCCGCTGCAGATCTCGCGATCGCCAAAGCCGCCCTCGATGCGGTCGAAGCGCAAGGCGAGAACACGACCATCCGCGCGCCCTTCGACGGCACCGTGACCGAACGTCTGCACAACCCCGGCGACGCCGTCCGGGCGGATGAAAGCGACCCCATCCTGCGGCTCATCGATCCAAGGCAGGTGCACGTCCGGGTGACGCTGCCGGTGGCTGCCACGACGAGATTCGTCATTGGCGCCACTGCGCGTGCGGTTGCCGAAGACCCGGCTTCGCGCGCGGCCGCCCAACCTGCGTTGTTAAGGGTCGCGACCCGGCCACTGCCAGAGAGCGGAGCGCAGACCGTCGACGTGACGCTCTCGTTCGAGACGCCGACCGAGCTGAAGCCCGGCACACAGGTCGGCATCGAAATCGACGCCGAGCAGCGATCCAACGTCCCGATCGTCCCGGTGATTGCCGTGCTGAAGGACGACAAGGCGCAACCAGTGGTGGTGGTCGCCACGGCAGGCAGCGCCGAGCGGCGTCCGGTCGTAATCGGCCTTGTGGATGGCGAAAATATCGAGATACTATCGGGGCTCAAACCCGGTGAACTGATCATTATTCAAGGGCACTCGACGTTGCGGGATGGAACCCCGATCAGCGTGAGCGCTCCGTAACGAAGGAGGATCGAGTGAAACGCATGTTCTTTGCTGTGGCACTTTGCGCAGCTCTCGGAATGGTGACGTTCTATGCTCAGGCGCCCGCCGGCCAGAAACCGGCCACTGCCGACCCGTATGCCAACAACCCTGACGCGGGTAAGCAGAAATTCCCGCTCGCGGCCCCGGCCGGGAAGGACAGCGGCGCCAAGACGACGGCACCTGCAGGCGCCGTCAACACCGGCTCGATCGATCCGTCGACCTGGAAATACGGGCCGAACAACAAGCCACCTGCAGGCGGGAAGCTCTGGAACCCGGTCAAGGTCAAGCTGCAGCAGGGCGGCAAGGTCACGGGCGGTACCGTGTTCAGCGCGACCGATCCGCTGACGTACTGCGCGATGGCGAACGCGGGGTACGACTTCATCTGGACCGAGATGCAGCACAACGATCGCGACTGGAATCAGGCCGCGCGCATGTGGCGTACCTGCCCGCACGCGAAGGCGGTTCCCGGCGCGCGTCTCGCATTCGGGGATGAGCGCGAAATTCAGCACGCCACCGATGCCGGCGCTCTCGTCATCGTCGTGCCGACGGTCGACACCGTGGAGGAAGCCGTTGCGGCGCGCAACTGGACCTACTTCCCGCCTCTCGGCAGGCGCAGCCAGGGCGGCGGCCAGGGCTTCGACGCGGCGATGTGGGGCAATGTGCCGGGCAGCTACCGCGCAACGGCCAACGACAACATCGTGCTCATTCTCATGATCGAGACGCTCGAAGGCGTGAAGAACGCGCATGAGATCGCGAAGATTCCTGGCGTCGATGCCCTGTTCGCGGCGAGCGGCGACCTCGGCAACTTCTCAGGATTCCCGCAGGGCTCGCCCGACTACGAGCGCCTGATCAACGTCGTGCACGATGCGGCCATCGGGGCGGGCAAGAAGCTCTGCGGTCCGTTCGCGTGGCGCGATCGCCCGGACTTCACCTGCTTCCAGAACGCGAGCGAAACAGCTGCCATCGCGGCAGGGGTCGCCGCAGAGCTGGGCGCGTTGAAGGATACGCAGGGGAAGGTCGAAGTAGGTCCGCTCGTGCAGCAGCCGATGAAGTAAATCAGTCAACGGTCGGCAGTCAGTCGCGCGGTGATGAACCAGTTAAACGCTACGAGTCATCACCGCGCGACTACTGACCACTAACTCCAACCACCAACCTCGTCAGCTAGTCCCGCACGATCACCCAACCGTACATCTGGACCTGGAAGTGCGGAAGGAACGCGCAAATCACAAGATACCTCCCGGGCTCATTGAAGGTATGCGTGACCGTCCGCATGCCCGGACCGCACGGCTGCGCATAGAGTGCGATGCGATTGATGTCGTCGTCGATCAGCAACGGCGCGCCGGGCGGCGGGCCCGGTTTCGGACAACCCGCAGGCGTCAGGACCAGGTCTGTTGTGTCGATATCGCCGGGCTCGGTGCCTGGCGCGTAAATCGCGACTTCGTGTACGCCAAACGTGTTGAAGGTCACCGCCCCGCCCTTGTCGATCACGACCGTCCTAGGCACCAAGTTGTCTTTTGCGTGCGCCGATTGATCGTGCGCGGGAACCGGCGGAAAATCCGACCCGACGTTCGGCTGGCCGAATTGCACCGTCGCCGTCATCGCTGACGAAGCCGTCGCCACAGGACCCGCGGACCGATTCGACGGCGTTGCCGTCCCACCGGTCACAACGCTTGGCGCCGTCGTGTTCGACGGCATCGAACCCTGCTCCATACATGCCGCCGTCAGTGCAATTACCGAAAAAAATGCCATCCGTGCGAACAATTTCATCGAAGACCTCCTGAGTGACGAGTTGACGACCCTGGGTGACGAGTTGACGAGGCGTGATTATTCGTTTCGATGCTTCTTGTCGTACTCGTAGTCGGCCCACGCCTTGTCGTTGGTGACTTTGGCGTTTGTCTTCTGGATGGCACTCAGAGACTTGCTTCGCGTGCCTGGGGCGTCGACGGCAAACAGAGAGATGAGACGTTCGAGGTTGACGGAGTGACAGGAAGGGCAGGCCGGTGACTCGTTCAGGCGCACAATCGCCTCGAAACGGTGACGGCAGTCACGACATTCATATTCGTAAATCGGCATGCCCGGAGCCAGCGAACGTTAGCACAAACTGTCGGCCCAAACGCCACAAGATCTTGAACAGAGGGCCAGGAGATCAGAAGTCCAGGTGCTGCTTCATCAAGGCGTACTCAACACGAAGCACGAAGAGCTCGAACCAGTCTCCTAGTCTCCTGTTCGTTTGTATTTGTCTCTTCCTGCGGTGACTTCAGTCGCCGCGGAGACGCCGCAGATCTTGAACAGGAGTTCAGGAGATCAGGAGTTAGAAGAATTTCTTCGAGACTCCCGTTGACGCGTGTTGCTTCATCCGGGCGTACTCAACGCGAAGACACGAAGAGCTCGAAGACACGATGAAAATACAATTCGATGTCGGCCCCCGTGCCTAGGAGAATTCTTTTCAAAGACATTTCTCCTACTCTCCTATCCTCCTGTTTAGAACTGTGGCAGCCTCCACGACTCGTCGAAGAACCCCGCAAATGGAACGAACAACGCATCCGAGTCCGCCTGCACCTGGAGGACGGCGATATCGCCGAGCGTCGGCATGCTGTAATCCGAGGTATAGGAGTTTTCCGCAATCGTGAGTCCGCTGTTGATGACTACGTAGCGGGATGGCGCGAGTGGATTGGGATAGACGAACACCGGTAGGTGCGTCGCGGATGGGAAGGATCTGGATCCGACGGCAATCGTGTCCCGGCTCCATTTCACCGGCAGACGTCCGGCAAGCCGGCCGATCCAGCGGTTGCTGCCAGGATCGCCGAAGAGCACGACGTTGTACTTCGCGAAGTCGGCGTCGGTCACATCGGTGTCGTTCTTCACGCGCGGGTGGGCGCGGTAAAAACGCGCGTAGGTCTGATCGAAACGCTCGAGCCGCTTCAGCGCGTGCTGGTGCGCAGGCTGATTCCATGGCGTGCCCGTCGGACGTACGAGCAGGAACGGCTCGAGGAACGCGTCGTCGATCGGGCCCTGGAGTCCGTGGGTCTTGTGAAGGCCTTCCCATTTCGTCGGCACAGATCTCCAGCCGGAGCCCGTTTTTTCGAAGGCCAGCTCGAGGGCGGGCTTCACGCGCAGCGTCTGGCCGTCAATCCGCACATTGGCAGCGTTGCCGGTCTCCCGCAGGACCAGCCGCGACACGTTCGTCGTCTTGATCTCGTATGACGTCCCACCGGACAGACGCATCGCGTCGACATCGGCCCGTTCGTAGTGCCGCGTGAGCCCGTCGACCGTCACCCAAAAACTCTTGTTGTAGCGCGTCGTGTAGGTGAGAAACCGGATGTGATCTGGCGACCGAAGGCCGCGGTCGGTCCACTCCTTGAGGAACGCGTCGAGCCGCTGCCGTACTTTCGGGCTCGTGCTGTGCCCGGTGTTCTCGGAAATCAGGAAGATGCTGGGCGTGCCCTTCGCGACATAGCTCGTCGGCTCCCCTTCGTACGGAAAGCCCTCTCGTGCGAGCTGTTCGCGAATTCTGATCGAAGACTCGAGCTGGCCGCGGGTGGGCTCGCCTTCAGGCGGCCGAGGAATCGACGCCACTTGCGGGTCGCTGTCGCCGTCATGGGCGGCAATTGGGATGTTGAGCGCATTGAGCGCCCATTCCGTCATGTTTTCCCAGATGCGAAGCGTCGGCTGCTGATGGGCCGGAAATTCCTTCATCATCAGGTAGCGACGCGGCCACGTGCCGGCGCCGATCTCTGCGGCCACCCATCGATCTGGATGATGCAGCGCCAGGTGCCACGCGCCTGCTCCGCCAAGCGAAAACCCGCGCAGCACGAGCCGCGAATCGTCGATCTTGAAACGCCGCTGCACGGCGGCTGTCGATTCGAATACGTCGACCTCACCAGCCCAGTGATTGGCGTTGTTGCCGCGCGCAAACACCTCGAGCTGAAACTGGCCGGCATTCCAGGCGCCGGTACTCGCGGGATTCGGCGCCGGCTGCAGACACGCTCCTGCCGCGTGCGTAAACAGCCGTTCGGCCGTCTGGGCATTTGCCGGCGACGGGTCGTAGCAAATCCAGTTGCTCTCGAGCAGCCGCTGCGATCGGCCGTGCAGGACGATGTCGAGGCGAGTCGGTTTTCCGTCATACGCCGCGGGAATCGTGAGCAGGAGCGGCTGAACGGATCCATCGAGCGGGGAATAAAACCCGAGCGCGACTTTGCCTTTCTGCGCGGTCCAGGGAGACTGCCCGTTCTGCAGCTGCTTTGCCCGTTCGATGCCGCGGTCGATCATCTTCAGCGCAAACGTCACATCGTCCTGCACCGTGACGTCCTGCGGGAACTCGAGAATCCAATGTCCGGCCTTCGCATGAATCTCGACGTCGGCGACGAGATCGTCTTCGCCGCGCTTATCTTTGAGCGCGCGTACGAGAGGATCGAGCTGGTCGAGCTTGGCCTGCAGGGCTTGCCGATCACCTGCGGTGAGCTCGTAACGCGGCGGCGCGGGCTGCTGCGCAATTACCGAAAGGCACGGCAGCGCGAGTGCCAGAAGGGCAACCGGAATTCTGGCGCGCATGAAGGCTCCTGAAGCTGACCTGAAGGTCAGCACTACGTACTAGGTAAAGGTCAACACTACGTTACGGCTGACCTGAAGGTCAGCACTACGTACTAGCTAAAGTCAGCACTACGTTTCATAGGCAGCCGAAGGATCGTCGTGCGGGTCGTAGTGCCGACCTTCAGGTCGGCCCTGGGTTGGCTGCGAGCCGCGCCTCATGTCCTGATAGACAATTCGTCGAGTGAGTTTGTCCCCGGTCATTGACTCAGTAGAGGACGTAGGCGGTAATGGAGCTCGTTCCGGCCAGCGCAATGTACTGTTTGCCGCCAACCATGAACGTCATCGGCGATCCCTGTGTCGTCTGAGAGATGTTGACGTTCCAGAGCGGCTTACCGGTCTTCGCGTCGACGACGAGCAAGCCTCCGCCGCCGCCAAGGAAGATCAGCCCGCCTGCCGTCGAAAGCACGCCCGAGCGCCCGGCGGGCGCCGGCAGATCCCACACTTTCTTCCCGCTGAACGGATCGATCGCGCGAACGAACACGCCGGTTTCGTAGTCCTTCGTCAGCGCCGCCAGCTGTTCGCGCGCTTTGTCGGAGGGCGTACCTCTACCGAACCATCGGTTGCCGGTGACGCCCAGCGGATCGTCGTGCGACGTGTAAATACCGCAGCTGTCGCTCACCCGCGCATAGAACAGCTTCGTCAACGGGTTGTACGACTGCGCCTGGAAGTTCGCGCCGCCGCCGCCCGCCGGGCACGCGGCGATGCCCTCTTTGGTCGCAATCGAGCCGGGATCCACGATCGGCTTCCCATCGGCCGTGAACCCCTTGTGCCACGTCACCTTGGTCGACAGGTTCGCTGTCCGAAGGACTTCGCCGTTCGTGCGGTCGAGCACGTAGAACATGCCGTTGCGGTCGCCGTGCATCAGCAGCTTGCGCGGCTTTCCCTGCCAACTCTCGTCGACGAGCAGCATGGGCTGCACCGCATCCCAGTCGTGAGTGTCGTGGGGAGTGAACTGGTAATACCACTTCATCTCGCCGGTCTTTGGCGCAAGTGCGACGACGCTCGAGGTGTAGAGGTTGTCGCCGATGCGCTCTTCACCGGCGATGTCCGGACACGGATTGCCGATGGCCCAATAGATCAGGTCGAGCTGCGGATCGTACGAGCCCGGCATCCACGTCGCGCCGCAGCCGTGTTCGAGCGCCTGGCCGATCCATGTCTCCGAGCCTTTTTCACCGCGTTTCGGAATCGAGTACCAACGCCAGGCACGCTCGCCCGTCGACGCGCGATAGGCATCGAGAAATCCGCGGGCGCCTTCCTCGCCGCCCGCGACGCCCACCACGAGCAAGTCACCGACAGGAAGCGGCGGCGACGTCGAGCTGTACGACTCCTGATGCGAGGCCATCTCGGCGTCCCATAACTTCTGCCCCGAAAATCGATTGAACGCCAGCAGGTGCGCATGATCGGTCACCATGAACGCCTTGTCGCCGCTGATGGTCACGCCGCGATTCGTGCCGATGCCGGCTTCGGCAAGAATGCCGTCGTGGCGCGCTTCGCTGTAGGTCCAGATCTGCCGGCCGGTGGAGGCATCCAACGCGTAGATTTCGTTCCACCCGGTCACGTACATGATCCCGTCCTGCACGACGGGGGTCGACTGAAGCGAGCGGGGATTGCTCGGAATCGGAAACACCCAGGCCGCGCCCAGCCGCTGCACGTTCGAGGGATTGATCAGCTCGAGTGGACTGTACCGATTGCCTGTAAGACTGCCGTCGTAGTGCGTCCAGTCCGCTTTTGGCGTGATGGGTTTTTCACGATACACGCTTCCATCTTTGGAGAGCAGTTGGAAGTGCCCGTTCTCGAGAAGCACCGCAGAGACCTCGGACTGCGCGAGCAGCACGCCCGTCCGCGAACGGCCGTCAGCCATCTTGATTGTCGTCTGTGTGCCGTCGACGACGGGTGTCGCCATTGGTGCTGCCGGAGATGATCCGCGCGCTGGAGTGGGGGCGGTTGCACCGCGTCCGCCAAATGCGGCGCCGGCGCCGGCATCTCCAGGGCCGCCGCCGCGGCGCCCAGTGAAGCCGCCAGTAGCCATCGCCGGATTTGTACCGGACAGTTCCCGCATGCCGGCGATGATCGCGGGCAGGTCCGAATCGGGCACCGACACGGCCTGAATGTTGCGGTGGCGCTCGCGAACGGCCGCGGTCACCTCCGAATCAGTGTGATATCTGATGTAGGTCAGGATCGGCGGAGCGCTGGCGCCCGTCATCGTTGCGCCATGACAGCTCGCGCACCGGCTCTGATAGGACGCGACGTTCGAGGATGATGTTTGCGCTGACGCTGACGGCGCGCAACACGCGAGGATGAGGAATACAGAGAAAAGCTTCACAGGAGAGTAGGAGATTAGGAGAAATTCTCTTCTAAACAAAGAATTTTCTCTTTACGCTGGCTTTGTTTCTTTAACGCAGAGACTCACGACCGCGGTCGAGTTCGACGGCCGTATCACGGCCGTCGCTCGGGAAGACACCGGCGATCAATATCAAGACGCGGGATCCAGCTCGTCTTGTATTGATCGCCGGTGTCTTCCCGGGCGCGCCTCCGGCGCGAACTCGACACACATCGTCCAACAGCCTCCTAATCTCATAATCTCCTGTTACAGAAGACCTCGGCGGCAGCGCAGCGGTGCTGTGAGCATTTGAATGTCCTCGTGGGTTCGTCGTGTCTTCGCGCTCGTCGTGTCTTCGTGTTTATGGTTGTCGAACCTTTTAGCGTCCGGTTTTCTGGCCGACGCCGGTCTGGTTTCCGACCCCGATTGGCTCGCCGCCGGCGAATTGGATCTCGAGCATTCGTTCGCTGTGGACGAACATGCCGCGCTCGTCCTCGAGCGTCGCCGTCACCTTCCTGGATTCCCGATCGACGACGTCTCCCGTGGAGGGATAGGCATATCGCCCGTCGATGCCGAACGTCACCCATCGCGGCTGCGCGCGCACCTCGACCGTCGTCGACGGGACCGGTGGATAGGTCGTCGCGTCGAAGACGTGAACGCGGTTGTCGACGCCGTCCGCAACCCAAAGCTCGCGTTCGTCCGGAGTCAGCGCGATGCCATGGCTGGGGCACTCGTACTTCTCCACGACATCCATCTGATAGCCCTCGATCACGACGCGGTCGAGGACGAGCCCGGTCTGCAGATCCCCGACTTCGAAGCCCACCAATCCATCGACATTGGCAAACACCTGTGACGCCCTGCCGTTGATCGTGAATGGGCACAGGGAGCTCGTAAACGGTCCAACCTCTCTGACAACCTTTCGCGATTTGGTGTCGACCACCGACAACACCGGCGATTCCCACGCGCTCAGGTACACGTATGCGCCATCGGAGGAAAAGATCGCCTGGCGAGGCCATCCCATCACGCCGACCGTGCCGAGAAGGGCGCCGCTTGCGGCATCGACGACGTACCACTTCGGCGCGCCGAAGGCCGGCGCGTAGATGGTCGCGCCATCAGGAGACAGCCCGATCCGGTCGCAGCAATCTCCGTCGAAGGTTTTCTCCCAGACGATTTTCTCCGTCAGCAGATCGAACGCGGCAAGACGCTTGACGGTGCTGATATACAGCCGCCTGGCCGATGCGCTCGCAGCGATACCGCGCACCTGCTCCGGCTCCTGTCCGGAAGCCGGCGGCCACGTCGGGATCCGTTTCACGAGCTTGTGGCCGTTGTCGATGTCGTAGACGAGGATGCCAACGCCTCGATACTCGTTCTCGTTGCCGGCGCCGGGAACCGCGACGTACAGCAATCGGCGGATCGGCTGCGCCGCCGGGTCTGCAATCGCCATCGCGAGGAGCAGAGCGGCCACGTGCACCGAACGTGGCACGAGCCCTACTCTCCGCAAGAAGGGTGAAGCGCGTCGAGCGAGGTGATGTTGAGGCGGTTTACCGTCGGTCGACGGATCAGAAATCCACGGACCTCGACTTTGTGCCCTTTGACCAGCTCCGGCTTGTAGGCGGCCGATACGAGCAGTTCATACGTGTCGTCACCAAGAGGCATTTTTTCAGCGGCTTCCTTTTCGCCGCTGGCAGGCTGCGGATTGCCCGTGCGGACGAGATCTGTCGAGCGCGTCAACATCCACGTGCCGTCGGAAGGCTTCGTGATGAGACACCCGACCACACGAACCAGCGAAAAATCCGGCACCTGCTGAGGGCCGTCTCGACCGACCATCTGAATGTTCGGCAGATCCTCGAAGCGAAGCTCCCGCCCGCCAGCCGGAAACTCATTCACGTTCAGCAGATAACTGACGATGTCGACGTAGACGCTGTCGCTCAGCGTCCCAGGCGCGCCGCGAGGCATCGTGGTTTTCGTCTTGTCGAACAGCAGATGAAGGCTCGACTCACGGTACTTGTCCATGAATCGGCGCCCCTTCAGAATGTCGTTGTAGCCGCTCAGGTCGTCGCGATGGCAGCGGGCGCAGTGCGTGGTGTACTCGCTGAGGCCGCGCGCAGCCTGCGCTTCCGTGTATACACCCTGCCACACCAGTGGAGTGGCCGCTGAGCCGGTCGATTGCGCAGAGCCGATGGCCGTGAAGGCAACGAAAGCAAATGCGTAGAGTCCGGCTTTAGCCGGACCTATCGAAACCGGCATCAATTGACGCATGTCGGCGCCATGGTCTCGAGCGCGCTGATCGTCATGCGCTGTTCCCCGGGCAGCCTGATCAACAACCCTTTGGCGTACATTTTCTGGCCCTTGTGAGAGTCGGGGTTGTACGCCATCGCGTCCAGCAGCCGGAACACCTGCGAGCCAAGCGGCCGATCTGTCGCCTCGGTCTGACGTACCGCTGGTCCGGTCACAGCGAGGCCGACGGGATCGCTGGCGTTTGTCAGCAACCATGTGTTGTCCGGGCCTGGCGTCAGGCACCCCACCACCTCGACGAACGAGAAGTCGCCGACCGGCGGCGGTGGTTTGGGCCGGCCCGGCAGCACCTCTACGCCGGACAGTCCATCGACCGTCAACTCGCTGTTGCCTTCGGGAAAGCCATTCTCTCTGAGCACGTACGCGACGATGTCGAGGTACACGGCGTCTCCCAGGCTCGCCGCCGCTCCACGCGGCATCGTCGTCGCGATTTTCGTGTAGAAGGTTTTCAGATCCTTGCCCGCGAAGATGCGCGCGAAGCGCTCGCCTCGGAGCGCTGGCCCATTCGCGCCGGCGAGATCCGGACGATGACATCCGCTGCAGGAGGCGTCGTATGACGCCGCGCCGCGAGTCGCCTGCGTGTCCGAATACACGCCGTCCGCGACCGTCTTGACGCTCTCCTGCGCGCGAACCGTGCGAACGGCAAGGGCCGACACCAATACCACTCCAAGCGCGACGCACGGTAGGAGGATGGCTGTGGATTTGTGCATCGGTGGCTATTGCGAGGCGGCTACCGTTTCGACGGAATCTTCGGCGTGCTGCCGGACTTGAGAATCAACGCCGTCAACAGGTCGACTGCCTTGTCGATCGGGCCGATGTCGGCGAGGCTGATTGCGGTACGTCCCGCCGCATCGATCTCATCGAGCTTCGCGCCCTTGTCAGCCAGGAACTGAATAACCTCGACAATCTCGTCCTGCGTCCGCTGCCCGCCGCCGCTGACCGACGCGTGAATCGGCGTCTGTCCCGACTGATTGACGACATCGACATTCGGGTCGATCTCGTAGGCGTACTTCACGGTTGCCAGCTTCGCGCCGGACGCATACATCAGCGTGGACGTGCCGTTGTCCGCGCGCAGCAACGGATCGGCGCCGCCGGCGACAAGCAGCTTCATGGCATCGAGCTGATTCGCGCGAGCCGCAACCATCAGCGGCGTCAGCGAGCCGCCGGCGACGGCACGCCCTCCGCCCCCGCCTCCGGCGCCGCGGCCCACCTGCATGGACGCAGGAGCGGTACGCACGTTCGGGTCGGCGCCCTTGTCGAGAAGCTGTTTGATCAGCACGAGGTTGCCCGACTGGGCGGCGACATGGAGCGGTGTGTTCGCGCCGCGATCGGTTGCGCGGATGTCCGCGCCTCCGTCGAGCAGCACGCTGGCCGTCTCGGTGTGACCGTACGCCATCGCCATCATGAGAATCTTGTTTCCAGATGGCAGGGTGAAGTTCGGATCGAGCCCTGCGCCAAGCAGCAATCGGGCCGAGGCCGCGTCGTTTTTCGCGACGGCAAACGCGAGCGCGTTGAAGCCGGTCCTGGACACCGCTTTCGCGTCGGCGCCGACTTCGATCAGCGCTCCGACGACATCGGCATGCCCTTCGGCAGCGGCCCACATGATCGCGGTTTGCCGGCGCCGCGGCTCGGCGATGTTCACGTCCGCGCCATAGAGGACGAGCTGGCGCACAGTCTCGAGATTGCCGGCGCCCGCCGCGATCATCACGGCCGTCTCGCCGTTCCATCGCGCCGCGCGCGGATTGGCGCCCGCCTTCAGCAGCCGTTGGACGATTTCGTTGTCGCCGTTGGCGGCGGCGAGCGTCAGGGGCGTCTCTCCGTACTCGTCGACGACATTCACCTTCGCGCCGGCCGCGAGCAGCGACTCGGCCATCGAACGCTCCCCGAGGTGCACGGCCCACGCAAGCGGGGTGGCACCGTCAGGTTGAGCCGCATTGATGTCGGCTTTCGCGCGGACCAGCGCGGCGAGCGCCTTCTGATCGCGGCGCTTCACCGCTTCGAGCACGCGGAAGTCCCTGGCGGGCGCGTTCTGCGCGATGGAAGGAGCCGCCACGAGCGCCGACAGGGCCAGCGTCAGCCCGATGAACACCGTCCGACTGAAGATTGGGCGCCCCACGAACCTTACGATCCTCACGACCTCTAAAGGCCCGTCAACCTTCCCGTGCTGTCTCCGAAGCCGGCGACGGTAGGCACGCCGGCCGCGTCGAACATGTTGAGGAACAAATTGTTCAGCGGCGTTTCCTTCGGATAGACGACGTGGCGGTTGCCTTTCACCTGGCCGTTCGCATTGCCGGCCAGCACGATCGGCAGATCGTCGTGCGTGTGAATGTTCGACTCGCTCAGGCTGCTGCCGAACACCACGAGCGAATGATCGAGCAGCGTGCCATCGCCGTCGGGCGTCTCCTGCAGCTTCTGCAGCAGATAACCGAACATCGCCGTGTGGAGCTCGTCGATCTTGATCAGCTTCTCGACGCGCTCCGGATCCTGCTGGTGGTGCGAGATCGAGTGGTGGCCGTCGGAGACGCCGATCTCGCGGTAGGCGCGGTTGCTGCCGTCGCGGCCCATCGTGAACGACGTGACGCGCGTCATGTCGGTCTGCCAGGCGATGACCTGCAAATCCATCATGAGCTTGCAGTACTGCTCGTAGTCGTCCGGAATCGAGCTCGGCCGCTCCATGTGCGGCAGCTTCATGGTGATGTTCTGTTCTTCGGCGCGCTGGATGCGCCGCTCGATGTCGCGGACCGCCGCGAGGTACTCATCGAGCTTCCGCTTGTCGCCTGCGCCGAGCGACCCTTGAAGGCGCGTCAGGCTGGACGTGACGTAATCGAGCACGCTCTTCTGGCTTTCGAGCCTGGCCATCCGATCTGCCGGCGAGGTGCTCTCGCCGTCGCCGAAGAGGCGCTCGAACACCGCGCGCGGGTTGATCTCGCCGGGCAACGGGCTGGTCTCCGAGCGCCACGACATCGACATGTAGGCGCAGGTGTAACCCGAATCGCAGTTGCCGGCGAGCGGCGGCTGCTCGAGCGCGAGCTCGAGCGACGCAAGCTGCGTCTGCTTGCCGAACTCCTGCGCGGCGATTTGGTCGGCGGAGATACCGAGCTTGAAGTCGGCGCCGCCGGTCTTGTACGGATGCACGCCAGTCAGCCACGTGGCGGTCGCGCGCGCGTGGTCGCCGGGGCCGTCACCGAGGGCGCGTCCCGTGACCTGCGCCAGACCGCTCAGCACGACGACGTTCTCACGGTACGGCTCGAGCGACTTCATCGTCGGGCTGAACTCGAAGTTGGCGCCCACCTGTCGAGGCGTCCACATGAATTGCTTCGGGCTCTTGTCGTTGCAGCCGATGATGCCGTTCGGCGTATAGACGTACCCGAGCCGCACGGGCGCCTTCCTGGCCGTCTGCGCGAGCGCGGTCATCGGCGCGAACATCGAATCGAGCGCGGGAAGAGCCATCGCGGCGCCCACGCCCCTCAGGAACGTCCGCCGCGGCAGGGTCCTGTTGGTGATGATCATGACTCCGAAGCCCTCCTCAATTTTGGTCGCGGGGCCCCGACACCCGCATTGTGAATGGTGTGCTCTTCACGATAGAGACAATCAGCGACGACATCCGATAGTTATCGGCAGCCGCCTGCCGCGCGATCGCCCGCACGGTTGGATTATCGTAGTACTCGACGCCGCGGCCAAGCGCATACGTCATCAACTTCTCGGTGACGGTCCGGACGAAATCTTCGCGGTACGTGGTCGCCATCAGCTGCGTGAGCCCGGCAGGCCCGTTGAACTCGGAACCATCGGGCAGCCGGCCGCTCGCGTCGATGTGCCCGGCGGCGTCCTCATCGCGCCACTTTCCCACGCCGTCGTAATTTTCCAGCGCGAAGCCGATCGGATCCATCCGCGCGTGGCACGCCGCGCACACCGCGTTCGAACGATGCTGCTCCATCTGCGCCCGCAGCGACAGCGCCTTGCCGTCCTTGTTCGCGACGAGCTCCGGCACGTCGGCCGGCGGCGGAGGCGGCGGCGTTCCCAGCAGGTTCTCGAGCACCCACTTGCCGCGAAGCACGACGGAGGTGCGATTGGGATACGCCGTGACGGTCAGAATGCTCCCCTTGCCGAGCAGGCCGCGCCGGTTCGGATCGGTCAGCGTGACGCGACGGAACTGCGATCCATAGACGCGCGGGATGCCGTAGTGCTCCGCCAGACGCTCGTTGACGAACGTGTAGTCGGCCGTCAGCAGGTCGAGCAGACTGCGATCTTCGCGAACGATGCTGCCGACGAAGAGCGCCGTTTCCTTCATGAAGGCCGCGCGAAGCGCCTCGTCGAACGGGAAGATGACCGGGTCTGGCGTCGATGTCTCGACGTTGCGCAGATGCAGCCACTGGCCGGCAAAGTTCGAGATGAGCGCTTCGGACCGCTCGTCGGTGAGCATGCGCTGCACCTGTTGCTGCAGCACGACAGGATTTCTGAGCCGGCCCTTCTCCGCCAGATCGAGCAGCTGATCGTCCGGCATGCTGCTCCACAGGAAAAACGACAAGCGCGATGCAAGCTCGACGTCCGACACGGGATAGGCCTTGCCGGGCGTATCGCGCGCGGGATCTCGTTCGATGCGGAAGAGGAAGTCGGGCGAGACGAGCAGCGCCTCGAGGGCGCGCTGAATGCCGGTGTCGAAGTCCCCTGGCGAGCCCCGTCCCTTTTCGTAGAACGCCAGCAGCGGCTGTATGTCGGCAGAAGTGACGGGGCGCCTGAACGCGCGGCGCGCGAGCGTGGTCAGAATCGTCCGCGCACAGGCGGGCTCTTCCTTCGCGGTCTTCGGTTCGCACGTGAAAATCTTCGCGCGGCTGGCGGTCACGCCGCGTCCGGAGGTCTCATACGGGCCGCCGATCACCAGTTGCCTGATGTCGGGTGTTCCGCCGGGCACATCGAATCGCTTGACGCGCGCGCCGTCCAGCCGGAGATCGACCGGATACGGCACCTGCAGTATGCCGCCACGACCGGCACCTGCGCCGCCGCCACGGGCCGGACCTTCGCTTTCGACCTTCAGATTTTCGCGCGGCGACGTGACGCCCACCCAATGCAGCCCCGCCTTCACGGGGACGCGCACCTGATACGGATCGATCTCGGGATCGTTCTCGCCGATCGGCGGACCGGGGATGCGAATCTTGAAGACGTATTCGCCGTCCACGGGAAAGTAATGCTGTATCGAGATGCCGGCGCGCGAATCGAATGGCAGATCGTCGCTGATGCGCTCGTTGCGCGTGCCCTTGATTGGATCGCGTTTGGCGTCGTAGATGTCTTCGACCGGCTTCAGCGAGATGTCGCCGACGGCGAGCCGGCTGATGCGCCGCGCCGCGGTCATGTAGCGCTCGAGCAGCGCCGGCGACGTCGACAGCACGGCCGCGATGTTGTCGAATCCGTAGCCGGAGTCGTCGACCGGCAGCCATGCGCCGGGCTTGACGTCGACCGCCAGCAGGTCGCGGATCACGTTGCTGTATTCGGCGCGGTTCAGGCGGTGCACGGGCGCGCGGCCGGGGTTCGGCCGCGCGACGGCTTCGCTATCCAGCGTGCGTTCCAGGAAGGCCGTGAATGCCGCCGACGCCTCGGGTGCGGGCCGCGTTCGCACGGTCGGCGGCGGCATCTCGCCCGACCGCACTTTGCGAAGGACCTTCTCCCAGATCTCCCCGTGAGCAGGGACGTCGTCGAGATCGAGACCCTGCAGGGATAGCCCGGCCGTCTTCGTCTTGTCGTTGTGGCAGGTGACACAGCTCTTTTCGACGAGCGAGGCGTGCGGTGCGACGTCGGCAACAGGTACGGCGGGCGCACCCGTCCCGCGTTGACCGCTGACGACGGTCGCGGAACAGACAATTCCCGCCAACGCGGCCGGCACCCACCGTGCGAGACTCATCAAATACGACCGCCCCTCCCCGTCACGCCCTATATAAGGATAGTTAAACAGTTTAAAGCTGATTGCTCTGGGGGGAAAGGCCCTTGGCGGCCAGGGGAACGGGTGCGGCTGGTGTGGCCCATAGCCGTTTCAGGCGCAGGAACGGGCGTTCGACTACTTCGTAGGAGAGGGCTGCCGCGATCCAAACAACCAGCGTGCACACGATAAAGCTGACCGCCTCGGGCGCTCCGGCCAAACGCAGCAGTTTACCGGCGGGCCAAAGCACAAGCTGCTGATAGAGATACGTGGAGTAGGAGATCGTCCCGAGATACACGACCGGCCTGGAATCCATCCACGAGGTGACCCGGTCGTTTCTCGAAAGCAGGCGCACGAGCAGCAACCCAATCAGGACGGGGTCGATCGCGAACCCGATAGTGTTCCTGTAGGGTATTCCGTAAGTGTTGCCGCTCACGATCGACACCACGAGGAGAGCGACGATGACCGGCAGGGACTCAGCCCGGCCCACCACTTTCCAGACTCCCACCCCTATCTGATGTCGCAGGGCGACGGCGATGGCGCATCCGACAAGCAGGTGATCGAGTCGAGTCTCGAACGCGGTGTAAATGTATTCCTCGGGCACGCCCACGCTGTGCAGAGTGATGCGATAGGCGTTGATGGCGAAGATGGCGCCAACAACGCCGGCGAACATCACCCGTGGCCGCTTCCCGAGGAGCAGAAACGCGGCCGGCCACAAGAGATAAAACTGTTCTTCGATGGCGAGCGACCACGTGTGACTGAATGCCGAGCTGGGATAGCCGTTCAGTCCCTGGTAGTAGTTCGCCACATAAAAAAACGACGCCCACGCCTGCGGCCAGATGATACGGACCCCGGCGGCGGTAAGCAGGATGACAACCGAAGTCCAGTAGACATAGAACGCCGGAAATATCCTGAGGGCCCGCCTCCAGTAGAACGCCCGAAGGGAAATGGCGCCTGTCTGATCGCGCTCCTTCAGCAGAAGCCACGTGATCAGAAATCCACTCATGACGAAGAAGCTCAGGACGCCGAATCCCGCAGGCACGCCGAAGCCGTAGTGGTAGGCCACCACAATGAACGCGCTCAGCGCGCGGAGGCCGTTGAGCTTCGGAATGACGGGCGAACGAAGGTTTGCCTCGAGTACCGGAGGCAGCGATGCCGAGCTCACCCTAAACACCGGACGCCGAAAACCGCACGACGCAGTTTAGATCGAAGCAATGCAGTCGATCTCCACGAGTGAATTCCCCGGAATCCCGCCTGCGGCGGCGATCGTCGTTCTGACAGGCGGTTCGGCGCCAAAGCGCCCCTGATACGCCTCGTTCATGCCGGCATAGTCCTTCAAGTCGTTCAGATACACGTTGACCTTGAGGACCTTGTCCATCGACGACCCGACCGACAGAAGCCGTTTTTCGATCTCGTCAAGGACGTGCTTCGTGTGCGCCTTGATGTCGCCTTCGAAGTGCGCGCCGATGCCGGCGATGAACACCATGTTGCCGAACGATACGACGCCGTTAAAGAGCGGCGTCTTTTCCGGCGGCTTGCCGCTCGCGTAATGCACCCGCTTCACCGGTTTCGCGCCCGCGGTGGTCTGCGCCTGCGCAGCCGCCGGCAGCGCGACCGCGGCGGCAACGACGGTGGACTTCGTGAGGAACTTTCGGCGGTTCGATCTCATGCAAGCCTCCTCTGGGCCGACCTAAAGGTCGGCACTACGTACTATTCGTTTTTCGTTTTTCGTTTTTCGTTTCGTTACTGCCACTCTGTTGCCGACAGTCCATTGAGGTCGTAAACCACCTTGCCGTTGCGCAGCGTAAGCTCCGGAACAACGCGCTGCGAGCCCTTGAGAACCGTTCCGCGACCGTCGACGAGCCCGATGCTGCCCTTCTCGATCCGCCAGACCGCGACGTCGGCGTTCGCGCCGATGCTGAGGTGGCCGAGCGCGTCCTGCCGTACCGCGCGCGCCGCGTTCCACGTGGTCCGCCGGACGATCTCGTCGAACGGGAGCCCGAGCGCGAGAAATTTGCTCATCACGTTCGGCATGTCTTTCATGCCGCCGCTCATGCTCACGACGTGCATGTCGGTGGAGATGACGTCTGGCAGCCACCCTTCTTTGATGGCGGGCACCGCGATCCGCCACGCGAAGCTGGTCCCGCCGTGGCCGACGTCGAACAGGACGCCGCGTTTTCTCGCTTGCCACAGGGCAAGATTGACCTTCCCGGATGCGTCCTGCTCGCCGCGCAAGCCCGAGTACATGTGCGTGTAGATGTCACCCGGCCGCAGCTTGCTGGTGACGAGCTCTGCCAACGGACGCTCGGGCTTGTTGGCGCCGAAATCGACCATCACCGGCAGCATCGCGAGCGTGCCGGCTTCGACGGCGCGTTCCACGGGGATCCACTCAGGCCCGGAAAAATGCGCGGTCTTGATGCCGACAATCAGGCCCGGGTACCGGCGCGCCGTATCCGCCGTCGGTTGGGCAGCCATATCCGACAGATCCTGTTCGAACTTTCCGCCGCGCATGCCATGGCCGACGATGTTCAGGAAGGCGAGGACGCGGGTGGTCGAGCGATCGATGATGCGCTGCTTGAAATCCTCGAAGCTGCGCCAGCCGGATCCGCCCGCGTCGACAACGGTCGTCACGCCGGAGCGCGGCGCGACGACGTCCGGGTACACGCTGTTGTCGCCGGCATATGAGCCCTTCTCACCCGTTCCCGCGTACACGTGCGTGTGAATGTCGACGAGGCCCGGGGTGACGAACAGCCCTCGCGCGTCAATCGTCTTCGCCGCATCCGCGGCATCGATCTTCGGCGCGATCGCGGCAATCGTCCCGCCCGAAATCGCGACATCTCGAACGGCGTCCACGTTGTTGCGCGGATCGATCACGTGCCCGCCCTGCAGCAGCAAGTCGTATTTCGGCGCGGCCGCGACCTGGGCGGCGAACATCGAACCGACGAGCAGGAGCGCCTGAAAAGTTCTCGTCATTTCTTCAACGGAGTCTCTATTCGCTTTTCGTTCTGTGGGCCGACCTGAAGGTCGGCACTACGTACTCCTCAAGGTCGGCACTGCGTACTATTCATTCTTCGTTTTTCGTTCTTCGTTTTTCGTTTTTTTCGTTCTTCGTTTTTCGTTCTTCGTTCCCCTACCCCCGCTTCGCCGTCCACCGGGCGCTCAGGTATTCCCCCATGTCGAGCTCCCCCGACATCCCGTCGCCCGAGGCCTTGCCGGCAAATGTGAACGACAGCGAGTCTCCGCCCAGCCCGTAGTTGCTCCGCAGGCGCACATCGCTCCCGTTGATCGTGCCCGTGACATCGCGCGCGACGAAATCGCCCTGGTGCGTGCCGGCGATGTCGTTGCCCTTCTGCCTGAGGTGCAGGACGTGCGTCGAGGACCCTGCCGCGTAGTCAATCCGCACGTTCCATCGGCCCGCCAGATCGACTGCAGGCGGATTCGCGGTCACGGCAGGATCGCGGAGCGACCGCGACGAAAGTAGTGTGTACAGGCGGTCCGCGATGATCGCTTCGTCGCCCGGCGACATCATGTACGGCGTCACGCTGATGCCGGTCTCGGGCGGAGGCCCGGGCCGCCTGCCCGCCACCAGCGTTATCCGCGGCTCGGTTTCGAACAGCGTGCGCGCGATGGTCTCGCCCGAGACGCCGAAACGCTCTGGATCCCACCATACGCGCAGCGACGGCGTGCGATTCGACAAACCGCTCGGCTGCGTCACGGTCGTCGTCACGCCCGGGATCGCCGTCAGACGCCGCGAGATGTGATCGAGCCACGCGACCCACTGCTTCCACTCGGCGTCGTGGTCGCGCTTCACCCACATCTCGACTGCGGTGAGCATGCCAATGGCTTCTTCCTTCCCGACTTTCAACGCTCTTCCGGGTCCGTGATGCGGCGCGCTGTGCACCCACGCAGCGCGGATGAGATCCTTGCGGCCGAGCAGCAGCCCCGCGGTCTGCGGTCCGCGCAGGCATTTGCCGCCGCTGTACCCCACGAGCGCCGCGCCGTTCTGCAGATGCACGTTCGGCACCGTCAGAATCTCCGCGGCCGCGTCGACGAGAATCGGCACCCCTTTCGGATTCGCCACCTGCGCGATCGCCTTCAGGTTGATCGGGCTTTGATCGGCGGCCGTGCCCGCGAGCACGTAAATCATCGCCGTGCGTGGGCCGATCGCCGCGTCGAGCTCGGCGGCCGTGTTCACCTCGATGATGCGCGCGCCAACCGCCCTGACCGCCGCATCGTAGACGTTGCGCGAATGGCCCGGAATGATCACTTCGTCTTTCGCAAAGCCCGTCAGGTTCGGCATCCGCACGTTGAGCTCGGGATTGCCGCCGGCGATGCACGCCGCGGTTGCATGGGTCAGCGCCGCCGAGCAGCCCGCGGTGACGAGCCCCCACTCGGCGCCGGTCAGCGTCGCGAGCCGCGCGCCGACGGCGTCGGCGAGCTCGTCGAGGTGCACGTAGTGGCGCGCCGCGGCATCCATCGCCGCCCGCACCTCGGGAAGCATCAGCGAGCCGCTGATGATGGTGAAGGTGCCGCGCGCGTTGACGAGCGGCTTGACGCCGATCGACCGGTAGACGTCTGGCCCGGCGCGCCTCGCGTCCTGTGCGGCGTCAGCGGACGCGACGAACGGTGACTCGACGCCCGCGAGCGTCGACAGACTGAGCAGCGCGGCGAGATCTCGCCCGCCGCGCAACGCGTCCCTGCGGCTGAAAGGGCCCATGTTGACCTCCTCTGTCAGTCCGCCGAAAGGCGGACGCTATGTGATGACTGGCGGCTGCACGAACAGCCGCGATCCTTCGTCTGACAGCATCACCCAGAGCCCGTACACCCCGAGGATGGTGCCGAACGGAAAATTCATCAGGTTGAGCGCGGACAGCACGATGGTGAGAATACGCGCCCACGGCTTGAATTTGAGCAGGCCGACGCCGGCGATGATGCCAGGCAGCGACAAGAACAGCATGAACACGCCAAGTGCCGCTCCGGTGAAACCGAGAATGGGTACAGCCATCCAGGCGTCAGGGTCGGACGCGGCGCCGGCCATGCCGATGAAGCTGAGAAGCGCCATCATGCCGAGGCCGAAGAGGCTGCCGAGGATGCCGAACACGATGTAGAGCCAGGCGAGAACCTTGACGTGGGTTACCAACCTGTCCTCCTTGTATGTGTGCGGGGGCGACTATATCTTAAAGTCCCATCATGAGCAGCCGGCGCAGATTTTTGTCGACGGGCTTGAAAGCGGCAGGCGGATTTGCCCTCGCCCGGCAGGTCACAGCCCGGCCGGACATACCTTACGGCGCCGCAACAGGCGACGTGACAGGCGATCGCGCGATCGTCTGGAGCCGCACCGACCGACCGGCCCGCATGCTGGTCGAGTGGTCGACCACTGAATCGATGCAGAACGCCCGCAGGGTGCGCGGGCCGCAGACGACCGGCGCCGTGGGTTACACCGCCCGGGTCGATTTGAGCGGGCTGCCGCCGGGACAACGGATTTTCTATCGCGTGCACTTCGAGGATCTCGCCGACGCGCGCAATCTCAGCATTCCAGCCGGCGGAACGTTTCTCACACCGCCGGGAGAGACGCGCGACGTCACCTTCGCCTGGTCTGCCGACACCGTGGGCCAGGGCTGGGGCATCAACACGGCGTGGGGCGGCCTGCGGATGTACGAGACGATGCGCCTCGCCCGCCCGGACTTTTTTATTCATACCGGCGACACGATCTACGCGGACTCGCCGGTGCCGCCGGAGATCGCGCTGCCCGACGGCACGATGTGGCGGAACGTCGTCACGGCCGAGAAGTCGAAGGTCGCCGAAACGCTCGACGAGTTTCGCGGAAATTACGCGTACAACCTGCTCGACGACAACGTGCGGCGGTTCAACAGGGAAATCCCGCAGCTGTGGCTGTGGGACGACCACGAGGTCAAGAACAACTGGTATCCGGGCATGAGCCTCGACGCCGACGAACGCTACCGGCAGAAAGACTCGCGGGTGCTCGCGGCGAACGCGCGTCAGGCGTTTCTCGAGTATGCGCCGATTCGTCTCAGGCCAGGCGCGGTCCCGCCGATCTACCGAGCGTGCCCGTAGTCCGCTGCTCGAGGTGTTCGCGATCGACCTGCGGACGTATCGCGGCCCGAACACCTCGAACCGCCAGGCGTCGGCAGACGCCGACGCGGCGCATGCCGGCGCGCAGCAGCTCGCGTGGCTGAAACGCGCGTTGCTATCGTCGCGCGCCGCGTGGAAGGTGATCGCGAGCGATCTGCCGATCGGCCTCGTCGTCCGCGACGGCCCGGACAGATTCGAAGCCATCGCGAATGCCGAACCCGGTAATCCCCTCGGCCGCGAGCTGGAGATTGCCGATCTCCTGCGCTATATCCGGCAGGAGCGCATCCGCAACGTCGTCTGGATAACGGGTGACGTACACTACGCCGCCGCGCACCATTACGATCCTCAGCGCGCGCAGTTCAAGGACTTCGATCCGTTCTGGGAGTTCGTCGCGGGGCCGCTGCACGCCGGCACGTTCGGACCAAGCGAGATCGACGCCACGTTCGGCCCCGAGGTGCGATTCGCGAGCGTCAAGCCCGGGTCGCCAGGCAACAGACCTCCGAGCGACGGCCTCCAGTTTTTCGGTTTCACGAAAATTGCGGCGAAGACAAGAGTGATGACGGTCGAGCTGAGAAACCTGGCGGGAGAGACGATCTACTCGGTTGCTCTCGAACCTCAGCCGTAGATATCTCACCGCAAAGACGCAGAGTCGCAGAGAAATTCTTCGAAAAGGAACTCTCTGCGCCTCGGCGTCTCTGTGGTTAAGACATAGAACGTTACTTGATAAACAACATCTCCCTGTAAGTCGCGAGCGGCCACTGGCCGTGCGGCACGATGGTTTCGAGCTCGTCCGCCGCATCGCGGAGCGCGTTCATCGCCGGGATGACCCCGTCGCGGAAGTGCTTCGCGTGCTTCTCCGCCGACCCGTTGCTCTCGTGCCCGAGCGTCTTCTCGAGTTTGTCGGCGTTCGCCTTCAATTTGTCGGTCAGCTTCGTCATCCTGTCGAGGAGCTTCTTGCCCTCAACGGACTTGCCGCCCGCCTGCTTCACCGCCGCCACGCTCTGCGCCACGTGCTTCTGGTATTCGAGCGCCACCGGCAGCACGTAGCGGTTCGCCATCAGCACCATCAACTGCCCTTCGACGTTGACGGTCTTGTTGTAGGTCTCCACCATGATCTCGTAGCGCGCGTGCAGCTCGCGCTCGTTGAGCACCTTGTACTTCTCGAATATGCCCACGACATCCTTCGCGATGAGCTGCGGCAGCGCGTCGACCGTGTTCTTCAGGTTCAACAGGCCGCGCTTGCCGGCTTCTTTCTCCCACTCCGCCGAGTAGTTGTTCCCGTTGAAGACGATCCGCTTGTTCTCCTTGATGACCTTCGGCAGCAGCTCGGCCGCCGCCTTCTCGATCGACTTGCCTCCCTTTGTCGCTTTCTCGAGCTCGGTGGCGATGATGTCGAGGGACTCCGCCACCGCGACGTTCAAGGCGATGTTGGGATACGCGATGCTCTGGTTCGACGACACCGCGCGGAACTCGAACTTGTTCCCCGTAAACGCAAACGGGCTCGTGCGGTTGCGGTCGCCCGCGTCGCGCGGCAGCTTCGGCAGCACCATGACGCCCGTGTCGAGCTCGCCGCCGTGCTTGGTCGATTTCGCTCCGCCCTTTTCGATCTGCTCGAAGATGTCTGTGAGCATGTCGCCGAGGAAGACCGAGATGATCGCCGGCGGCGCCTCGTTTGCGCCCAGCCGATGGTCGTTCCCCGCGCTCGCGATGCTCGCGCGCAGAAGACCCTGCCACTTGTTCACCGCGCGGAGGACCGCCGCAGTGAACACCAGGAACTGCACGTTGTCGTGCGGGTTCTTGCCCGGGGTCAACAGGTTGTTGCCCTCGCTGTCGCTCATCGACCAGTTGAGGTGCTTGCCCGAGCCGTTCACGCCTGCGAACGGCTTCTCGTGCAGCAGGCACGCGAGGCCGAACTTCGGCGCCATGCGGCGCATCGTCTCCATCGTCATCATCTGATGATCGGTGGCGAGGTTCGCGTTCTCGAAGATCGGCGCGATCTCGTACTGGCTCGGCGCGACCTCGTTGTGACGTGTCTTCACCGGCACGCCAACTTTATAGAGCTCGGTTTCGACCTCCGACATGAACGCCATCGCGCGATCGGCAATCGCGCCGAAGTACTGATCCTCGAGCTCCTGCCCCTTCGGCGGCTTCGCGCCGAAGAGCGTCCGGCCCGCGTTGATGAGATCGGGCCGCGAGAGATAGAAGTTCAGGTCGATGAGGAAGTATTCCTGTTCGGGACCGCAGGTCGTGACCACGCGATCGGCCTTCGAGCCGAAGAGCTTCAGGACGCGGACCGCCTGTTTCGAGAGGGCTTCCATCGAGCGGAGCAGGGGCGTCTTCTTGTCGAGCGCTTCGCCTGTCCAGCTGACGAACGCGGTCGGAATGACCAGGGTCGTCGCCCCGCCGGTCTTCAGCAGCCAGGGTGGGCTGGTGGGATCCCATGCCGTGTAGCCGCGCGCCTCGAAGGTCGACCGCATGCCGCCCGACGGAAAGCTCGACGCATCGGGCTCGCCCCTCACGAGCTCCTTGCCCGAGAACTCGTAGACCGCTTTGCCGTCGACGACCGGGGCGAGAAACGAGTCGTGCTTTTCCGCGGTGATGCCCGTGAGCGGCTGGAACCAATGGGTGTAGTGGGTTGCGCCGCTCTCGATAGCCCAATCCTTCAGCGCGCCGGCGACGGCGTCGGCGATGGACGGATCGAGCGCCTCGCCTTTGCTGACGGTACGGCGCAGCGCGTCGTACACGTTCTTTGGCAGGCGCTTCTGCTGCTCGGCGTCGTTGAAGACCAGGCTGCCGAACGAGCCCTTCCCGTTCCACGCACTCATGTCTTTGTCTCTGCTGCCGGACCAGTCGCGGATAGCGCTGATCGCTTCACCCAATACCGCTGAGCCCATGTACCGTCCTCCTTAGTCGCCCGTTCTGAGGTTATGTATTAATGCGAGGGTGGCCGTGCATTCTAGCAGCCGCCGGGCACTCGTCTGTGAGTCCTGAACCTGACATATCAAGAACAGCGCCAGTTTTCGGCGCGCATGGCGCGTGCCCACTTTTGACGTTTTTGTGCGAAAAACAGCCGAAATATACCCTGTTTGCCGGATTCGCGGCATCGCCAAGATCCGACGATCAGGTAAGACAACTGCTCAATATGGCACATTAATGTCAGAAACACGGAAGACGGCCGCGAAGGCTGCCAAAGCCGTTCAAGGACTCGCGATGTCATGTGCTCGAGTAACTGACAAACGTGTTGGGTTCTACAAATTCCCAAACAATCTTGTCATTAGCTCCTGTCCCTGTCGCGGTACATGATTTTGTTGGCCTGATGAATCTTCTTCCAGCGCCGCTTTTCGGCGGCTGCGGCCGATTTGTCGCGCTTGCGCTCTTCGAATGCGATCTCGCGGCCCAGGTGGCGGTAGTGCTCGAGCCGTTCGGTGGCCAGCTCTCCACGCTCGACACCGGCCAGCACCGCGCATCCGGGCTCCGTCTCGTGGGCGCAGTCGCTGAAGCGGCATCCGCGCGCGAGCTCGGCAATATCCTCGAAGGCCTCAGAAACCGCCGATTCCTCCACCCACGGCTGCAGCTCGCGCATCCCCGGCGTGTCGATGAGCAGCGCGCCACCCGGCAGCTCTACAAGGTTCCGGGCCGTGGTCGTATGGCGCCCTTTGCCGTCCACCTCGCTGATCTCCGCGGTCTTCAGGCGCTCGTGACCCAGCAATCGATTCACGAGCGTCGACTTCCCAACGCCTGACGACCCGATGAGGGCCACCGTCTGCGCCGGCGAGAGATACGCGTCGAGTGCACCCAGGCCCTCGCCCTCCTTGGCGCTGATCGCGAGGACGTCAACGAACGGCAGGCGCGCGCGTATCTCGGCTGCCTCCGCATCTGGATCTGCGCTGAGGTCGGTCTTGTTGAGGACGACGACGGGGACGGCGCCGGCGTCACGGACGACGGTGAGGTAGCGTTCGAGACGGCGCGGGTTCAGATCCTCGGCGAACGCGGTGACGAGGAAGATGGTGTCGACGTTGGCGGCCACGACTTGCTCTTCGACGGCGCGGCCGGCGGCTTTACGGGAGATGGTGCTGCGTCGATCGAGACGGCGCGTGATGACGGCTCGCTCTGAAGGACTGGAAGGAGTGACGCAGACCCAATCGCCGACGGCGGGAAAATCGGCGGTCGCGCGCGCATCGTGCCGGAATTTTCCGCTCACCTCGGCCCAGCCGTCGAAATCGCCGGCCACGCGATAGGCCCCGCGCTGCTCCTCGATGATGCGCGCAATCACGGGCACAACTGCGTCCTTCGCGACTTGCTCGCGGAAGAAATCGTTCCAGCCAAGACGCGCGAGCAGTGTCACCACTCGAATGGTAGATCCAGGTCTCTGTAGGACAAAGCGGGCTGTCCCATCTCCGGGGAAAGGTCGAAACGTACTCTGCCGTCTTTGCCTTCAAGACGGCGAAAACCATGACCACCCGCATTGTCCATCTCTCGCTCGGTTTTGCCCTGTGCTGCGCAGTGCCGCAAGAAGCAGCGGCTCAGGCACCTCTCATCGAGTTGAGCCTCGAAGCGTTGGGCGAGCTCGAAGTCGTGACGGCGTCAAAGACCCCCGAGACGCTCTGGCAGACGAGCGCGGCCATTTCAGTGCTGACCCAGGAAGACATCCGGCGGTCCGGCGCCACGTCGCTGCCCGAGTTGATCCGTCTCGTCCCCGGCGTGCAAGTCGCGCGCATCGACTCCGACCACTGGGCCGTCGGCGTGCGCGGATTTGCCGATTCGTTCTCGAAGTCGCTCCTTGTGCTCATCGACGGCCGCAGCATCTACACGCCGTTGTTCGCGGGGGTGTACTGGGGCGTCCACGACGTCCTCATCCAGGACATCGATCGCATCGAAGTCATTCGCGGGCCAGGCGGCACGATCTGGGGCTCGAACGCCGTCAACGGCGTCATCAACATCATCACGAAACCGGCAAGCCAGACGCGCGGAGTCGGCGTGTCGGTGGGAGTCGGCAATGTCACTCAGGGGGTCGCCGAGCTGCGCGTCGGCCACGGAAATGGGAAGGGGCTCGACTATCGCATCTCCGCGAAGGCGTTCAAAGGCGGACCGCAACAACATAGCGACGGCGCCTCGTGGGACAAATGGTGGCTCGGCCAGGTGGGATTCCGCAGCGACTGGGAGGTATCCGAGGGCAGCAGCTTCACGCTGCAGGGCGATCTGTACACCGGGGACAACGGACAGCGCGTCAGCGTCGGTGTCTTTGTGCCACCGTCTCAGAAAGTGCTCGACGATCCTCTCGAGGTGTCCGGCGGACACGTGCTCGGTACATGGAAACGCTCGACCGGCGCCAACGGACATCTGCAACTCAAGGCGTACTACGATCGCACGAATCTCGACGGCCCGCATTTCGAGGAGGCGCGGGACACCATCGATGTCGATCTCGTCCACAGCCTCGCGCTGGCGCGGCGCCACAACCTCTCATGGGGCGCAGGCGCGCGATGGAGTCCCGGCCGATTCACGCAGACGATACCGACGCTCGACTTCACGCCTCGCAATCAGACCGCCTCGCTGTTGAGCGTCTTTCTGCAGGATGAGATTGCGCTCGTGCCGGCCCGTCTGTTCGCGACCGTGGGCGCCAAGATCGAGCGGAACCATTACACCGGCGCCGAGACGCAGCCCACCGCTCGCGTCCGATGGACGCCAGGAGAATTTCAGACGGTGTGGGGGGCCGTGACGCGCGCCGTGCGAACGCCGTCGCGCATCGAGGCGGATATCGCCGTCACGAGCTTTGCGCTGGCCTCGCCGCTTGTCTACATCGAAATCGCCGGCAATCCGGACATCGACGCCGAGCGCCTCGTCGCCTACGAGCTGGGCTACCGCCGGCTGGTCGCATCGCGATTTCATATAGACATCGCGGCCTATCACAACGTGTACGACGGGCTGGTTAGCAACAGTCTCACCATCCTCCCTCCGCCGCCGTATACACTCTTCCGCTTTCCGTTCGAGAACGGCATCGAGAGCACGGCGGATGGCGGCGAGGTCGCGCTCGATTGGAATGCGACACCCTGGTGGCGCCTCGGCACGGCCTACGCGCGCATCCTCATCGATGCCAAGAACAAGCCCGGCGACGTCGACGTCACGGCCGTCAGCCGGTACGAGGGATCGTCACCGCGCAACCAGGCCCACGTGCAATCGTCGCTGAATCTTCCCGGTCGCGTGCAGTTCGACGCGACCTATCGTTACGTCGGCGCCCTGCCGGCGCGCGCCATCCACGCGTACCACACGGGAGATGTCCGCCTTGCGTGGCGCATGTCGCCACGCCTCGATCTCTCGGTCGCCGGGCGCGATCTGTTCTCGCCGGGCCATCTGGAGTTCCCGCACAGCCCCGGCCCGAACGTCGGCCTGCGGCGCAGCGTTCTTGCGTCTATCGCCTGGAGCGGCGGCCCCCTCTCGACGCCATGAGGACGACGCTCGCACTGACGTGCGTATTGGCGCTCGCGACGGCCGGGGTCCGAGGACAGCCGGCGCGGGCTACCGAGGCGCAGATCAAGTCGGCGTATCTCTACAGCTTCGGCAAGTTTGTGGAATGGCCCTCGGGCGCAGCCGCCCCGGCAGGCAACACCTTTCCCATCTGCGTGCTCGGACACGATCCGTTCGGCGCGACGCTCGACGAAGTACTCAGGAATGCGTCCGTAGGCGGACAGTCCGTCGTGGCGCGCCGCATCTCGACCACCGATGAGGCTCCAGGGTGCCGGATCGTGTATGTCGGGTCGTCTGAGGCCGCGCGACTCGACATCATCCTGGCCTCTCTCACACGCGCGCCGGTGCTCACCGTCAGCGATCTGCCGGACTTCACCGATCGCGGGGGCATGATTCGATTCGTCTCGGCCGACAAGCGCCTGCGGTTCGAGATAAACCTCCCTCCGACTCAGGAAGCGGGCCTGGTGATGCGCTCGGACCTTCTTCGGGTTGCCACAGCAGTGCGGAAATGAGCGAGCGCCATTCGATCTCGCGCCGCCTGACACGCATGAATTTTGTCGTGAGCGGCACGGCCCTCGTTGTGGCCGCGCTGGCACTCACGGCGTATGACGTGGCTTCGTCTCGGGAGACGCTGGCGCGGAACCTCTCGACCACAGCGCAAATCGTGGGGGCGAACAGCGTATCCGCCCTTGTCTTCGAAGATCCCCAGACAGCGGAACGCACGCTGGCCGCCCTCGACGCCGCTTCCAATGTGGTCTATGCCGGCATCTACCGCACGGCGGACGCCGTCTTCGCCGAATACCGCCGCGATCCCGCGGTGCCGCCGGCCGCCGTGCCGGCCATTCCCCCCAATCAGAACGAGGCGTATGTCTTCACGGGCTCCGAGCTGCAGCTCGCGCGGCGCATCACATTCGACGCCGAACAGACGGGCATCGTCTTCGTGCGCTCCGACCTTCGCGACATAACCGGGCGATTGAAGCGCAATCTCGCGATTATGGGCGTCGTGCTGGCGCTGGCGCTCGTCGCCGCATTTTTCGTCGGCCGTGTGTCTCAGCGAGGGATTTCCGGCCCGATCGTCGATCTGGCCGAAACGGCCCGGCGCGTGTCGCAGGAGCGAAGTTACTCGCTTCGCGCGGCGCCGGTCTCCGATCGCAACCACGAAATCAGCGTGCTCGTCGGCGCGTTCAACGACATGCTCGAGCAGATCGAGCAGCACAATCGGCAGGTCAAGGAAACGCAGAATCAGCTCGAGCATCGAGTACTCGAGCGCACCAGCGAGCTGGCGGCCGCCAACAAAGAGCTCGAGGCCTTCAGCTATTCCGTGTCGCACGATCTTCGAGCGCCGCTGCGCCACGTGCTGGGCTTCACGTCGCTGCTGCAGCAGAGCGCCGAGCCCGTTCTCAACGAACAGCACCGCCGTTATCTGAGCACGATCGCCGAAGCGGCACAGCGGATGGGACAGTTGATCGACGACCTGCTCGACTTTTCGCGCACGAGCCGGACGAATCTCGACAAGCGCCGCGTCAGCCTCTCAGAGCTCGTCACAGAGGCGCGTACGGATGTGATGGCCGGTGTCGCCGGCCGGGAGATCGCGTGGAAGATTCAGGAGAACCTCCCGGAGGCGCTCGTGGATCCCGCCCTCATCAGGCAGGTTCTCGTGAATCTGCTTTCGAATGCGGTGAAATACAGCGGCACGCGGCCGAGAGCCGAGATCGAAGTCGGAAGCACGACGAACGGAAATGAGCTGGTTGTCTTCGTTAAGGACAACGGCGTGGGGTTCGATATGCAGTACGCCCACAAGCTGTTCGGCGTGTTTCAGCGATTGCACACCCAGGAGGAGTTCGAAGGCACGGGCATCGGCCTTGCCAATGTGCAGCGCATCGTCCACCGCCACCACGGCCGCGCGTGGGCCGAGTCGGCGATCAACGAGGGCGCGACGTTCTATTTTTCCCTGCCGCTTCAGGCATCGTGACACGGGCTCGTCAGAGCCCGCCGAGGCGATCGTCGATGGTGGCGAGCACGCGCTTGATATTCAGAGGCTTCGTCAAGCAATCTGCCGCGCCTGCCGCCTTCACACGCCGGGCGACAGCGGGGCTGGCATCGGCCGTGAGCACGATGACAGGAACCGTGCGCGTCTGCGGATTCTCCCAGATGCTTCGGAGGACGTCGTCACCCGACATGTCCGGGAGATGCATGTCGAGGAACACGAGGTCCACTCCCCCGCCCTGCAGCACCCGCAGCCCCTCCCCTCCTTCTGGCGCGTGGCGCAGCTCGATCCCCGGCCGCTGTCGCATAACACGCTCCATGAGGTGCACATTCGCCACGTTGTCTTCGATGTAAAGGATGGTTCCCCTCGTTGGATGATTGGTGCGCGGGCGGTCGACGGCTTCTGCCGGCGCCGTTCTTTCGTCTGTCGACGCCACATTCAGCTCCACCCAAAACGCGCTTCCCTGATCGACGACGCTGTCGACGCCGATCTGCCCACCCATCAACGTGGCCAGCGCGGACGATAGCATCAACCCGAGACCCGTACCCTCCACCGTCGTGTGCTCCGCGCCGAGCCGCTGGAACGGCTGGAACAGCAGCTCGATCTTGGCCGGAGGAATACCCGCTCCGGTATCCGACACCACGATGCGGCACCGGTTGGGAGAATGGAATTGCGCGGCGATCGTAATCGCCCCGTTCGCCCGGTTGTATTTGACCGCGTTCGAGAGCAGGTTCAACACGATTTGGCTCAAACGCTGTCGATCGGCGACCACCGCGAGCTCCGCAGCCGTTGGTTCTCTGGCAATCGTGATCGAGCGTTGGGCAGCCAGGGGCGCAATCAATTCCACGGCTTGAACGAGCACAGGTTCGAGCGCGACGGGCTCGAGCGACAACGACAGATGCCCGGATTCGATTCGGGAGATGTCGAGCACTTCGTTGATCAGATCGAGCAGGTGGCGCCCGCCGGCCAGAATATGCCGGATGCTTTCTCGCTGTTCGGACGTCGGTTGCTCGAGATCGAGCAGCTGGGCAAATCCCAGCACGGCATTCATGGGCGTTCGCAGCTCATGACTCATGCGCGAGAGAAACTCGCTCTTCGCGCGATTGGCACGATCAGCTTCCTCGCGCGCGGCGGCCAACTCCGCCGTGCGGGCGCCGATCCGCTCTTCGAGCACCGCATTCAGCTCGCGGAGGTCTTCTTCCGCCCGCTTTCGCGCGGCTTTCATCTGCGATTCCTCGCGCGCGCGCTGCACGGCCGAGCCGAGGCGCGCCATGCGATCCTTCAACACGTAGTCCGTCGCCCCCTGCCGAAGGAGCGTCACGGCTCGCTCTTCGCCCACCGTTCCCGACAGAAAGAGAAAGGGCGTGTCGGGACATACCTCCTGTGCCATGGCGCACGCGCTCGCGCCGTCGAAGCCTGGCATGTTGAAGTCCGAGATAATGAGGTCGAAACCCCGCGAGCGAATCTCGGCTTCGAATTCCTCGCGGTTGGCGACAGGCGTTATCGTGCACTCCACGCCCTGAGCGTTCATGACATCGGCGGCGAGCTCGCGATCGAGCGAGTTGTCATCGAGGTGCAGAATACGGAGGGGGGTGCCGGAATCTCCCACATCGGAGTTATCGGCTCGAGAGCGCCAAAACTATGCAGGGCGATATGTGGGATCGAAGACGTCGCGATTATCGCAGATCGGTCAAAGCGTGCCGGTCGCTTCGAGCACTTCCTCCGCATGGCCGTCGACCTTCACGTTGTCCCAGCGACGCGCCACCTTGCCATCGCGATCGATGAGATACGTCGTCCGCACGTTGCCCATGAACTTGCGGCCGTAGAGCGACTTCTGCTGCCACACGCCGTACTTCTCCGCGACCGCGTGATCTTCGTCGGCGAGCAGCGGAAACGTGACGTCATACTTCTTCGCGAAGCGCGCCTTGCTCGCCTCGTCGAGGATGCTGATGCCGAACACGGCAGCCTTCGACTTGGCAAACTTCGGCAAATTGTCCCGGAAGTCGCAGGTTTCCTTCGTGCACCCCGGCGTGTCGTCCTTAGGATAAAAGTACAGAACGACCGGACGCCCGGCATACTCCGACAGCTTGTGCGTCCTTCCGTTCTGATCTTTCAAGGTGAACGCGGGCGCCTTCTTCCCTGGCTCGATCATCTCGAAGAGATCCTAGGGCGGTTTGTGAAAAAATGGAATTCTTTCGTACGGAGGCGCGCTCGGTACAATTGATGCACATCAACCCGAGATGCGCGCCCTGCTGGCTGCGGCGGCGTTGACGGCCCTCTCGTGCTCGTCCGGAGCGCACGCGACACCTCCCGCCTCCGCTCCTGAAACCCAGCCCCCGGCTTCTTCAGCGCTTTCGCCTCGTCCCGGTGTACAGCCGGTCGACGTGGAAATGAGCAACGTGAATCTTCGTCTTACGTCACGGGTTACGTTTCACGTAAAACATCTGCGCGGCAGGTTCCTGCCGGCTGCCGGCGCCCCGCGGCCCTATCTCGATAACACGCGCTCATACGTCATAGCGATCGACTCGGGCGAGATCGGAATGGATATGGCGTCCCTCAGTGCCCTCGTGAGCCAAACCCTCGAGGAAGGCGACGCGAACGTGGAGAACATTCGAATCTCCGCAGATGACGGGAAGGGCCTGCGGCAGAAAGGCGTGCTCGACAAGGGAATCAAAGTGCCCTTTGACTTGAAGGGCCGTGTCGAGGCCACCGCCGATGGCCGCATTCGTGTGCGCGCCGCTTCCGTGCGCACCCTGGGGATTCCGGTGAGGTCCCTGATGAAGGTGTTCGGTATCGAAATGGACGATTTGATGAAGGTGAAACCTGGTCACGGCGTGGTCGTCGAAAACAACGACCTCATTCTGGATCCGGAGCAGCTCGCTCCTCCACCCAGAATGCGGGGCAAAGTTACGGCCGTTCGCGTGGTCGACGAAGCGCTCGTGCTGACGTTCGGTTCCGGAGAGCGGCGCAGGCTCTCACCGGCCGCCGTGTCACGAAACTACATTTACTGGCGGGGAGGCGAGCTGCAGTTTGGGAAGCTCACGATGGCGGAGACGGATCTGGAGCTCATCGACGACGATCCAAGCGATCCGTTTGATTTCTCAGTCGATCACTGGAACGATCAGCTCGTCGCGGGCTATTCGAAGAATACGACGGTGCGCGGCTTGAAGACGCACGTTCCGGATTACAGCGACCTCGGCTCCAGGAAGTGACGATTGGACGACGACATACGGGTTACGGTTTGAACTGCGCTTTGTTTTCGGTCTTCGCTTTTTCCTGTGCCGCGGCGAGGTCGCTGGCTTCGGTCTTCTGCCGATCGATCTCGCGCTGAGGCGCTTCGTCCTTGTCCAGCCGCACTGCTGTAGCGCTCGCGGTGCGCGCAAGGTTCTCGAGCCGCGTTGAAGCCACAATCAACCGGAAAGACTCCGGGTAAGGCACGCGCAACAGGGTGACCGAGTACTCTTCACTTCCCCATACCGCCAGCGGCGTGTCGGGAAATCCGTATTGGGTCGTCGGCGTTCCCATCCGCCTCGACGGTGTCTGCGAGACAGGCCCGTAGGTTCCGGAGACCGCGGCGATCATGTCCGCGGGCGACATGCCTTCGGTGCGGCGTCGATCGTAGTCCACGACCACCATGAAAAGCTGGTCGTCGTAGAACTTGAAGAGCATCGTGTCGACAGGATCGGCGACCTGTGACGCGCCGCCGGCGTAATACCGCGGCCGGTATTCCAAATCCTGCATCAGCGCAGGTCGCGTGTGGATGGTCTTCGCGCCCGATGACGCAGAACCCGTCAGCTTGACGATCGCTGCGACGTTGCTGCCCAGTTGAAAGTCCCGATAGCGGAACGCCTCCTGTGCGGAAGGCGCCTGGGTAGAGAGAACGAAGAGACAAAGGCAGAACGCGATCGTGCGGATGTTGCTTACCATAGAGATGACATTAGCTCGTGTGACATGCGTGCGGCTGTGCTGAACAGCACAGACCGTTTACCTCAGCAATCGCTATAGTCCGCACATGTCTGAGCCACTGCTCAACGACGGCCTCGACGAGCGATGGGCTGCGTGGCAGGCCCGCGGAGCAGCCAACGACCGCAACACCAGACGAAGGCTGTTCGTCCTCGGCGCGATCCTCGTCCTCGCGGCAGCCATCCTGAACGCCGTGTGGTGGTTCTGATGCATCCCACACTGAAAGCGGACGCGCCGATGGTAGCGCTCATCCTCACGACGCTGTGGATCCTCGGATCGATCAGCTCATATACCCTGGGCGGCTACCTTCATTTCTTCCTGCTTGCAGCGATCTGCCTGATGCTGCCCCGGCTCATCTGGGGACGAAAAGCTGCCGGCTAGAGCGGGCCGGGGTGAGATACCATTGGCTTGAGCTTCATGCCACGCCCCCCCAAGAAAGCCTCCGTCAAACCAAACAAGCCGAAGACGCCGGCGTTCGATGCTCAGGCGTTTCTCGATTCGGCCGGCATTACAAAGAAAGTCACCGAATACCAGCCCTTGGCGGTGATTTTCGCCCAAGGGGATCCAGGCGATAGCGTCATGTACATCCAGAAGGGCGCCGTCAGGCTGTCGGTGCTCTCGCATGCCGGAAAAGAGGCCATCGTCGGGATGCTGGGGCCGGGAGATTTCCTGGGGGAGGGCGCGCTCGCCGGGCAGCCCATCCGGATGGGCACAGCGACGGCGGTCTCCACAACCTCGGTGCTCATGGTGCCGAAGAAGCAGATGATTCAGCTGCTGCACGACGCCCCCGGGTTTTCCGACCGTTTCATCGAGTACATGCTCTCGCGCAACATCCGCATCGAGGAAGATCTCGTGGATCAACTGTTCAACTCGAGCGAAAAACGCCTGGCTCGGACGTTGCTGCTCCTTGCCCGCTACGGGAAGGAAGACAAGCCTCAGGGAATCCTGCCCAAGCTGTCGCAGGAAATGCTCGCGGAAATGATCGGCACTACGCGCTCGCGCGTGAACTTCTTCATGAACAAATTCAGGAAGCTCGGCTTCATCGAATACAACGGCGGCCTCAAGATCAACACGTCCCTGCTGAGCGTCGTCCTCCACGACAGCTCACAGTAACTGTCTCCTTCTGAACAGCGCCGCCGCCGACGGCGTGGCACGATTCCGGTATGAAAACCCGGAATAGGCGCGCGTTCGACGCCGAAGCATTTCTTGATTCCGCCGGGATTGCGAGGAAGCTCGCGACATTCCGGAGGGCCCAGACCATCTTCTCGCAAGGCGATGTCTGTGACAGCGTCATGTACATCCAGAAGGGCGGCGTGAAGCTATCGGTGCGCTCCAAGACAGGCCGGGAAGCCATCGTGGCCATGCTGGGACCCGGTGAGTTCTTCGGCGAGGGTGCACTGGCGGGACAGCCACTCCGCATGGGCGACGCGACGGCCCTGACGTTGAGCACGATTTTCGTTCTCAGGAAGAAAACGATGCTTCGGCTGCTCCACAAGAAGCGTGAACTGGCGGACCGGTTCATCGCGCACATGCTCGGCACGAACATCCGTATCGAGGAAGACCTGCTCGACCATCTGTTCAACGACGACGAGAAGCGGCTCGCCCGGGCTCTGCTGCTGCTCGCGCGCTACGGCATGAAGGACGAGCCGGAACGGGTGTTGCCGAAAATGTCGTCACAGAAACTGGCCACGATGACCGGCACCACGCGCTCGAACGTCGATTTTTTCATGAGAAAATTCAAGAAACTGGGTTTCATCGCCGATGACGGCGGCCTCACGATTAACAACTCGCTGCTGAGCGTGGTTCTCCACGAGTAGCCCCCTTTTGCCCCTGTCTCATTCTGCACAGCGGCCGGAGGGGTTTACCGGTATCATTGAGGTTTCGTCGCGAATCAACGCGCTCACATCAAGGAACATCGACATGAATGGCACCATCAAGCGTCTCGTCAGTGACAAAGGGTTCGGATTCATCGCAGCCGGCGACGGCACGGAGTACTTCTTCCACCAGTCGGCATGCACAGGGACGGCGTTCGACCAGCTCCGCGAGGGGCAGGCGGTGACGTTCGATGTCGGTCACGGTGCCAAAGGCCCGAGAGGCGAAAACGTCAAGCTCGCCTAGGATGCGCGGCGTTCGCACGGTTGTGAGGAGGGTGCGTTTGGCGAATCGAACCAATTTGAAACTGAATGACATCGTGGTGTCGCAAGTCGAAGACGGACACCATCTGTTAATCGTCACCGCGGCGGCCGACGACGAAATGTCGCTCGTGTACAGAGGCGACGGCTGGAACATTCAGTACGCAGTTGCAAAAGGTGCGAGGTTGGCCGCAGGCAAAGGCGGCGACCTGTGGTACACGTCAGACGCGCTGACGACGCTCGAGTACCTGGAGACATTCCGGGCCGAGCGTCGCCTTACTTCCGTCCACTAGAGTCCTTCCTTCACCACGTCAGGGGCGGCCGGTCCGCCGCCCTCCGTTTTCATCTCGAAGTGTGCCACGCCATCCGCCACTCGATCGCATGGTGCGTGTGCACAACGATACAGACATCATTCCCCGCGCGCCCTACGATCATGTCAGCAGGTGCATCATCATGATGGACGGCAGCATGCGCTGCGAGGATAACGCCGCAGTGGGGTCGCCATGACCAAGAGAGAAGCCAGACCGAGAACGGCCCCGACAGTCAGCGGCGACGAGCCCGAGCGGCTCAGGCAACTGGCAGAGGAAGCGCGTGAGATTCGCGAACGCCAGCGCGATGCGCTCGAGTCGGCGCGTCAGGAGCGTGAACGCCTGCGGGACGTCGGCGAGATAACACGAGTCGAGAGCGAACGGACGCGAGTCTCCGCCGAGGCCGCTCGCGAGGCGCTGATGGAGTCGGTGCAGACGACCGCCGAGACGCTGAAAACCACGCTGGAACACATGCAGGCGCTCGAGAGGATGCGGCGGCTCGCTCGAAAATCGAAGGCCGCCAAGAAGCCCGGCGCGAATTAGGCGTCCGGGTCGGGCACCAGAGACGGCCGGGGCTCGGCTATGGAGCTGCGGAAGGCGACGGAAAACAGGTCCCACACCGTCACGAAGAGCGCCGCCAGGATGGGTCCCACGATAAAGCCCATCACCCCGAACATCATCAGCCCGCCCAGTGTCGAAAAAAAGATCAGCAGCTCGTGCATCTGCGTGTCGCGGCCGACCAGCATCGGCCGCAGCAGGTTGTCGACGCTGCCGACGACCAGCCCGCAGAATGCTGCCAGCGCGATCCCGCGCCAGACCTCACCAGTCGTCATCAGAATGAGCGCGGCGGGGATCCAGACGAGCGCGCCGCCGATGCCGGGAATAATCGAGAGCACGGTCATCACCGTGCCCCAGAAGATCGCCCCATCAATGCCCGCCACCCAGAACGCCAGCCCTCCCAGCATCCCCTGAGCGAGGCCGATCAGCACGGTGCCTTTGAGCGTGGCCCGCGTGACCGACACGAACCTCTCGAGCATGCGCTGCTTGTCCTCGTCGACAAGCGGAAGATTGGCGAGCAGCCCTTCCAGGAGCGCGGGCCCGTCCGTGTAGAAGAAGAACATCGTGTACAGCAGGATCACGAAATGGAATGTAAAAACGGCCGAGGCGCGCGTCGTCGCGGAAAGAGCACCGAAGATGAACGCGCTGGCGCTGCCGACGAGCTCCCCCGCCTTGATGAAGATTTGCGCCCGGTACGGCTCGATGAAGTGATAGCCAGGCACCGCGCGCAGCCGCCGATTGAACTCGCCCGGCTTCTGCACGATTCGCTCGAGATGCGGGCGCACGATCTCCGACACGCGGAGCGCCTCGTTTGCACCGGCGCCGACCACCGCGAGCAGCGGTCCCATCACCAGCGTCACGAGCACCAGAAGCGTCACGATCGCCGCCGGCAGCGATCGGCCGTGAAACACGCGCAAGAACCACCTGTACATCGGATAGCTCAGACCGGTAAAGATCGCCGCGAGCAGGATTGTGAGAAGGAACGCGCGGATCATGGCGACGAACGCGACCGAGATCGCGGCCACGAGCAGTAGCAGGAACGTCTGCCGGAAGCGGGTGTCAGTCATGAAGGGCGAGACATCATGGTTGCCGCGCGCCTCGATGAGCGTGCTACGAGGATGAGCCCTTGCGGGCACCGGCCATCATCAGCGCCACGCCGCCCGCCACCGCGACGATCCCCAGCACGGGAGGAAGCGGAAAGGTCTTCTCCCGCTCGGCCGTCGCGTGTATCGGCCCGATATCGATGACCGTTTCGCGGGTTGTATACGTCAAGCCCTGATAGACAAGCGCGAGGACCCCGAGCACGATGAGCACGAGACCGGCAAGGGTCATGGGTTTCATTTGTGCTCCACGTTGACGTCGCACACCCAGCGAAGTTGGCTATCCGCTTCTCTCTTGAAGTGCATTTTCCCGGTACACCCGGGATGCGTACAGGGTTTTGAATCGCCTCGTGCAGATGGCATGTCGCCTCCTATTGACGTTGAGGAAAAATCGCGCCGCAACTCCGAGTATCTCAGGCATTCATGCAGCGAAGCTGTCCAGAAGCGCACACTGGGCACGTATGTGCTGTTTTACACAGACACCCTTTCGCATGCAGAAGTACTCTGAATTGTCATGGTGATCTTCGCTGTTTTTTCCGCTGTCGCGATGCTGGCGTCCACGTCTGCCTATGGCAACAGCGCCAGCATGGACGAGGTGCAGCGCGCCTTCTTCAATGCGCGCTACGAGGCGGCGTCCGATCTGGCGCTTGCGATGCAGGACTCGGACGGGAGCGGCCTCGACGCGTATGAAATCCGCACCGCGGCGCTGCATTTTCTATTGAGGGACGCGCTCGGAAAAGACCCGGACAAGGCAAAGGCCTTCAAGCAGTGTTCGACCTGCGCACCGCTGCTGAAGGCATTCCTCGGCGACATCGCCAAGGGACAGGCGATCGCTCGCGCGCAACTCGACGTCAACCCTCGCGACACGGAAGCGCTGTTCTATCTGGGCAAGCTGAACCTCAACTACGTGTGGCTGCACGTGGAAACCCTCGGTAGAAAAACCGGTTGGGGCGAGTATTGGGAAGCAAGGCGCTCGCTCGACGCAGCGTTGAAAGAGAATCCACTGCACACGCGCGCCAGAGTCGCTCGTGCGTGGGTCGACTACATCGTCGGCACCAAAATGACGCGAGGCACGAGGTGGGTGCTCGGCGGCGGGAGCAAGAAGGCCGCACTGACCGGGGCTCGCGAAGCGGCCGCGGCCCCGTCGGACTTCTTCGTCCGCGCCGAAGCTGAATTTGCGCTCTGGGAAATGCTCGTGCGCGATCGGCAGTTGACCGAAGCGACCACGATCGCGCGACGGCTCGCGCGCGACTTCCCCGACAACCAGAAGCTCGCGAACTTCCTGAAGACGGCGCCGAAAATCTAGCTACGAGAGAATTCGCCGCCCCTGGATGATGCGGATGAGCACCGCTACGATGGCAAGGACCAGAAGAATGTGGATCAGGCCGCCCATCGTGTAGGCGCTGACGTAGCCGAGCAGCCAAAGCACGACGAGGATGATGGCGATCGTTGAAAGCATGGAGACCTCTCTTCAGTTGTTGCCGAATGACTGGTTGCTGTAGTGAGCGAGCGCTGTTTTCAAGCGTCCGACGCTCTCGGGAGAGACGCCGGCGCGCTCGAAGACGATGTCCTCGGTCGACAGCGCCTTGCCATGGAAGCGGGTGTTGGCACCACGACGCTTCGATTGCATTCATCGACCTCGCCGCCCACGTTAGCGGACTGCGAACGCCTGCGTCTGTGCAATAGAGCGCACGTGCACGTGTGCAATCCGATACAGCGGCCAGGGCGGGGAGCGCGGGATACTTCCTCATGCGCATCTTCCAGCCGGCCTTCTCATTCTGGCCGCCACCGCAGTTCCTTGGAGATTCGCGTGACGGATTACGGGCGTGGATGTCTCGCCGCGATGCGATCGAGGCACGCACGCGGGAACAATTGCGGGTGGACGTGGTCAAAGAGATAGTCGACTCGCACCACGATCGCCACGCGCGAACGATCGGACCCCGGAGATAAGGCGATGTTCAACAACTCGACCACACAAAGCGCAATGACAAAAAAGCCCGCTGACAGCGAGACGGACCAATCGTGGGTCGGGTTTCTTTGCAAGGAATGCGGAGCGCCGCTTGCGGTGCATCGCTCGAACAACGGCTCGAGGCCGGGCGAGCGTTCCCTGCGCGGCTGGCGCATCACCTGCATCAGCTGCGGAGTGCCCGACTTCTACGAGCTCGGCAGCGCGATGGTCAGAATCGCCGCCACCTAACCGGCTCTAGCGATCGATCCACTCGACAAAGCCGCCCGGAAATTCATTCCGCACGATCATGATCTTGAGTATCCGATCTTCGCGCAGGAGCTCGGCCGCGCCGAGCCGCGCGTCCTTGATTGACGGATACCGTGCAACCGCCTGTGGCAGAGAGCTCGCCGAACCGCGTCTCATCGTCGCAATCAGCCTGAACATAGACCCACTCTAGGACCTGGATGACGCCCGCGCTGTGCAATCGGGTACAGCGTCGCCACGGCGAAGTACGGCAGCATGTGAGCATATGAAATTCAGACCCCTCCACGACCGCATCATCGTCCAGCGCCTCGATGAAGGCGAACAGCAAATCGGCGGAATCATCATCCCGGACTCCGCCAAGGAAAAACCGCAGCAGGGAAAGGTCCTGGCCGTCGGAGACGGGCGGATGACCGATGATGGCAAGCGCATTCCCCTGGACGTAGCAGCGGGCAATCTCATCCTGTTTGGGAAGTATTCCGGACAGGAAATCAAGCTCGACGGTGCCGAGTACCTCATCGTCAAAGAAGACGAAGTGCTCGCCATCATCGACAACGCGACTGACATTCAGAAGCCGGAGTCTAAAAAATAGTGGCTAAACAGATTATTTACGGCGAGCAGGCGCGCCAGACCGTCCTGCGCGGCATCAATCAAATGGCGGACGCGGTCAAAGTGACGCTGGGTCCGAGAGGACGCAATGTCATTCTGGGCAAGGCGTATGGGTCACCGACGATCACCAAGGACGGCGTGACCGTCGCCCGGGAAATCGATCTGAAGGACCGCCTCGAGAACATGGGCGCGCAGATGGCGCGCGAGGTGGCCAGCAAGACTTCCGACCTCGCCGGCGACGGCACCACGACGGCGACCGTGCTGACACAGGCGATCTTCCGCGAGGGCGTGAAGCACGTCGTGAGCGGCGCCAACCCGATGGACATCAAGCGCGGCATCGATCGCGCCGTCACTGTGGTGACCGCCGAGCTGAAGAAGATGTCGAAGCCGGTGAGCGGCAACATGGTGGCGCAGGTCGGCACCATTTCGGCCAACAACGACCAGGCGATCGGCAAGGTCATCGCCGAGGCGATGGAGAAAGTCGGCAAGGACGGCGTCATCACCGTCGAAGAGGCGCAAACGATCGACACCACGCTCGAGATCGTGGAGGGCATGCAGCTCGATCGCGGGTACCTGTCGCCCTATTTCGTGACGGATCCCGAGCGCATGGAAGTCGTGCTCGAGAATCCGCGCCTGCTCATTTACGAGAAAAAGCTGTCCAACCTGAAGGACCTGCTGCCGGTGCTCGAGAAGGTCGCGCAGAGCGGCTCGTCGCTGCTCATCATCGCGGAAGACGTCGAAAGCGAAGCGCTCGCGACGCTCGTCGTGAACAAGCTGCGCGGCACATTGCGCGTCGCGGCCGTGAAAGCGCCGGGCTTCGGCGACCGCCGCAAAGCCATGCTCGAAGACATCGCCGTTCTGACGGGTGGCCGCGCCATCACTGAAGACCTCGGCATCAAGATGGAGAACCTGACGCTCGAGGATCTGGGCACGGCAAAGAAGGCCACGATCGACAAGGACAACACCACGATCATCGAAGGCGCCGGCGACAAGAAAGCCATCGAAGGGCGCGTCAAGCAGCTGCGCATGCAGATCGAAGAAGCGACATCGGACTACGACCGCGAGAAACTGCAGGAGCGGCTCGCGAAGTTGGTGGGCGGCGTCGCGGTCATCAAAGTCGGGGCCGCCACCGAAACCGAGATGAAAGAAAAGAAGGCGCGCATCGAGGACGCCATGCACGCGACGAAGGCGGCTGTCGAGGAAGGCATCGTGCCCGGTGGCGGGGTCGCGCTGCTTCGCGCATCGAAGGCGCTCGAGAGTCTTGCGCTTGGGGGCGATCAGCAGGTGGGCGTCAACATCATCGCCCGGGCCGTCGAAGAGCCGCTGCGCTGGATTGCCAACAATGCAGGCGAGGAAGGCTCGGTCGTGGTCGCAAAGGTGAAGACGATGCAGGCGGAAGACGGGTTCAATGCCCTGACCGGCGCCTATGAGAATCTCGTGAAGGCAGGCGTCATCGATCCCACGAAGGTCGTGCGGTCGGCGCTTCAGAACGCGGCGTCCGTCGCATCGCTCCTGTTGACGACCGAGGCGCTCGTGTCGGAGATTCAAGAGGGTGCGGAGGCGCCTGCGGCATAGGGAAGAGACGTATGAACGGCATCATCGGCGCGTGGGGCAAGATCTTGTCGGGCCGCCAGCCCAATCTTTCGATCGAGATTACACGCGAGTGCCCGCTCAACTGCCCGGGCTGCTACGCATACGGCGGCGATCACCTCGGCGGCGCCGTGACGCTCCGCGAGCTTCGGGACTACAAGGGACCGGAGCTCGTCGAGAAGATGTTCGCGCTCCTCGACAAGCACCGCCCGCTCCATGTGTCGATTGTCGGGGGCGAGCCGTTGGTTCGCTACCGCGAGCTGAGTGAGATTCTGCCGCGGATGGCGGCGCGGGGCATCTACACCCAGCTCGTGACGAGCGCGGTCCGTCCCATTCCGCGTGAGTGGGCGGCCCTGCGCCGGCTGCAGATCGTCGTGTCCATCGATGGCCTGCAGCCCGAGCACGACGCGCGCCGCAAGCCGGCCACCTACGATCGCATTCTCGAACACATCAAGGACCATCAGATCACCGTACACTGCACGGTCACGCGCCAGCAGGTGCGCCGCGACGGCTACCTCGAGGAGTTCGTCCGACTCTGGTCGGCGAACAACGCGGTCTCGCAGTTGTGGATCAGCTTGTACACACCACAGGTGGGCGAGCTGTCGGCCGAACGTCTCACCGCATCCGATCGCCGGCGCGTCGTCGACGATCTCATGCGGCTTCGCACGCAGTTTCCGAAGCTGCGCATGCCAAAGGGCATGATCGAATCCTATGTGGCGCCGCCGCACTCGCCTCGAGAGTGCGTGTTCGCCATGACAACGGCCTGCGTGTCTGCAGATTTCACGACGCCGATTACGCCCTGTCAATTCGGCGGCAACCCTGACTGTGCCAGTTGCGGTTGTATTGCGTCAGCGGCTCTGGCCGCCGTGGGCCGGCACAGGCTGCCCGGGGGCCTCCGCGTCGGCGCCATCTTCGAGCGCTCTTATCGCATTGGGCAGCGCGTCAACGCCGTTCGCGACGCCATAGCCTCACGCGAAGGAAACGTCAGGGCTTCGTAGGTCCCGGAAGTTTGAAGCGAAGAAGACTTTTATCAGATCCTGCACGAATAGCTGTGCAAATGTATTGGCTCTAGACCGTTTCGACGCGGGCATAATAACGCCGAGATGACGAGGCCCGCTCACGCGCGTGCCGTTGCGCGCCTACAGTCGGTCGACGTCCTCCGCGGCATCGTCATGGTCATCATGGCGCTCGACCACATCCGCGATTTCTTCCACTACGATTCGCAGCTGTTCTCGCCCGAAGATTTGACGAAAACCACCGCCGCATTGTTTTTCACGCGGTGGGTCACGCATTTCTGCGCGCCCGTGTTCGTCTTCCTCGCGGGCACCGGCTCGTATCTCGCGACGCGGCGGGGCATGAGCCGCGGCGCTGTCTCGCGGTTCCTCATGACGCGAGGGCTGTGGCTCGTGGTCGTCGAGATGACGCTCGTGCTGTTTGGCGCCACGTTCAACCTGTCGTACCGCTTCGTCGTCTGGCAGGTCATCTGGGCGATCGGATGGTCGATGGTTGCACTGTCCGTGCTTATCTATCTGCCGCGGCCGGCGCTGCTGCTCTTCAGCGTGGCGATGATCGCCGGGCACAACGCGCTCGATGGCGTCAGCTCCGCGCACATGGCGTCGCTCGGATGGATGTGGAAGATCCTGCACGAGGGGTTCGCACAGATCGCGCTTCGGGGCGGCGCCACGACGGTGATCGTGGCCTACCCGTTGATTCCCTGGATTGGCGTGATGTCGGCCGGCTATTGCTTCGGCCGCGTGTTCGACCTGCCTCCAGCCGAACGGCGCTCGCTGATGTTGCGCCTGGGCGCCGGACTGACCGCGGCGTTCGTCGTGTTGCGCTGGATCAACGCGTACGGCGATCCGAGCGCGTGGTCGGCGCAGCCCGCATCGCTCATGACGCTCCTGTCATTTCTTCGCACGTCGAAGTACCCACCGTCGCTTCTCTATCTTCTGATGACGCTGGGGCCTTCGATCATCGCGCTCGGCGCCCTCGATCGCGTGACCGTAAGTCAACGCAATCCACTGCTCGTTTTCGGCCGGGTGCCGCTTTTCTATTACGTCGTGCACTGGTACCTGTTGCACCTCGTCGCCATCGCGCTCGCGTGGGTGCGATACGGCCGCATCGACTTCATGTTCGGGTTTCCGCCCGCGCTGTCGGTCGTCCCAAGCCAGTACCCGGCCGATTACGGCTATCACCTATTGACGGTGTACGTGGTGTGGGCGGCCATTGTGTGCGTGCTGTACCCGCTCTGCCGCTGGTTCGCCGACGTCAAAGCGCGCAATCGTTCACCCGTTCTCAGCTATCTCTGAGCCGGTTTCTCCCGCCTTGACCGGTGTTCGGGCCGTGTTTTTCTGGCCCTCAGTTGCCGATAAAGGAACTGGTGGGTAAGGGGCTCGTATACCGTAAAGCTCTGCGCGTGCTGCTCGTGGAAGATTCGCCTCCTGACGCCGAACTGGTGCTGGCGAACCTCATCGAAGGCGGCTACGACGCCACCGCGAAGCGCGTCCAGACCGCGCAGGAAATGCGCGAGGCACTTGCGAGCGGGAAATGGCAGGTGATTCTCTCTGACTATTCGCTTCCGGGCTTCGGCGCTCCCGAGGCCCTGGCCATCGCGCAAGCACACGATCCCGGCATCCCGTTCATCATCGTCTCGGGCACGGTCGGCGAAGACACCGCGGTGACCGCGCTCAAGGCCGGCGCGTGCGACTTCCTCGTCAAGGGCCGGCTGACGCGGCTGGTCACGGCGATCGAGCGCGAGCTGCGCGACGCCGAGCTCCGCCGCGAGCGCGACATCGAGCGCGACGCGCTCGAAGACCGGCTGCGCCAGGCACAAAAGCTCGAGGGCATCGGCCGGCTCGCCGGAGGAATCGCGCACGACTTCAACAATCTGCTGACGGCGATCATCGGCTACACGGAAATGGTGCTGGATCAAATCGGGCCTGACAAGCCGATCAGCAAAGACCTCGACGAGATCCGGCGCGCGTCCGACCGCGCCGTCGCGCTCACACGGCAGCTCCTGGCGTTCAGCCGAAAACAGACGCTGAAGGTCGTGCCGACGGATCTGAACGGCATCATCGTCAGCATGCGCAACATGCTCGAGCGCCTCATCAGCGAAGACATCGCGATTCGCTCTCAGCTCGCCGAGCGTCTACCGCCGATTTTCGCGGATCACGTGCAGTTGGAACAGATCCTCTTGAACCTGGTGATGAATGCGCGCGACGCCATGCCGCGCGGCGGCGTCATCACGATCGAAACCAAAGCCGTCGAGGCCGGTGAAGTCCGGTCTGCGGCACACGAGCAGGTCGCCCCCGGCCAGTACATCGCGCTGATCATCCGCGACACAGGTCAGGGGATGGACAGCGCCACGCAAGCGAGAATCTTCGAGCCGTTCTTTACGACCAAAGGAGCGGGCGAGGGCACCGGACTCGGACTCGCCACGGTGTATGGGGCCGTACAGCAGCTCGGAGGTCACATCGCCGTGATGAGCGGCGTCGGACAAGGGACGACATTCAGCCTCTATTTTCCCGAGTGCGCGCAGGCGCCGTCTTCGCTCGAACCGGCTGCGCGACGGCCGAGTCCCGCGCCGCTGGCTGCGGGCCGCGAGGTCGTGCTCGTCGTTGAAGACCAGCGGGGCGTTCGGCAGCTCGCCTCGCGCATTCTGACCCGACATGGGTACATCGTGTGTGAAGCCGCCGATGCGATGGAAGCGATCAGGATTGCGTCCAACCTCGCCCAGCCGCTCGACCTCGTGGTCAGCGACGTCGTGATGCCCAAGATGGGCGGGCCAGAACTCATCGAGCGGTTATGGGCGCTCAGGCCGGGGCTCAAGGTGTTGTACATGTCGGGATACACGGGAGACGAGCTCTCCCGTCGCGTGGGACACGAGTCGAACGTCACGGTGCTCGAAAAGCCCTTCAGCGCGTCTGGACTCCTGCAGACCGTGCGCGATGTGCTCGACCAGCCCGAGATGACGCTGACCAGTCCGCGTCCGCCGGCGTCCACCTGAAAACACCAGCGAACATCGCGACGTTCTGACGCCTTTCCGGCGTGATTACCGGCCAGGCTTCGCCAGCACCATGTCGACAATCACCGGCCGGTGATCCGATCCCGACGAGCCGCCAACCCATGCACGGATCGGCCTCAGGTGGTCGCTTGCGAGGATGCGATCGAGCCGGAGGAACGGGCGTCCGACGAGCAGGGTGTGGCCGAATGTGTAGCCGTAGCCGCGCCCCGCGGCGCTGAATGCATCGACCAATCCTCGATCCGTCAGCATGCGTGTGACGAGCGACGGTGGGGGCGCATTCAGGTCGCCCGCAATGACAAGCGGCCCAGAGATGCCGCGCGAGTCCTCGAGCAGCCGGCGCGCCTGGCGCAGGCGCTGCGATTGGTTCTGCCGCATTTCCACCAAGCCAAGCCGCCACAGCGCGGGCGAGCGAAGCGGGCTCAGCGCGTCACGTGGCGTGGCGAGATGCGCGTTGAAGACAACGACCTCCGTCCCATCGACGTCGATCCGCGCCCGCAGGTAGGTGTGGGTCTCGCCGTCGTAGGAAATGTCGCCAACTGTCGCATCGACAACGGGGAACTTGCTGACGAAGACGTACTGGCCGAACATCGCGACGTTGCGGTGCTCGAGGTAGCTCGACAGGCCGGTGTTTTTCACGCCGCGCGCGTCCTGGAGGCACAGCACGTCAGGATCCGCTGCGAGAATTTCGTTGAGGATGGCCGGCACGTTGCGCCGTTGCCAGAGCTGGATGTTGTAGGTCATCACGCGCAACGGAACGCCCTCCGAAGTTTCGGGGGAACTCCAGGAAAAGCCCATCAGCGGTCCCGCGATCAGCAGAAGTGCAGCGATGAGCAGCCACGTGAGATTCCGTGCACGCCAGAGCGCGAACGGCAGAAGGATGAGGCCGGGAAGTGCAAGGATCAGTTGCGGGAGAAAGAGCAGGATGCCTCCCCACATGAGACGCTCAGGCCCTGCGGCATAGATCAGCGCGACGGCTGCGACGATTCCGACGTAGAGATACACGAGCGAGGAGACGATTCGAGTCGGCATCGAGATTGCGGGCGAGCGCTATATGTTCGATCTGACGATGAACGCGAAGTGCCCGCGCTGCTACGCGGAATCTCTGATCCTGGCCTGCAAATTACTGACAGGGAATCGCGTTACGGCACAGACGTGGGTGTGCAGCAGCTGCGAAACGGTGTTCGATCGCGCCGATCTTAAAAGCGATCACCGCCGATCGAACAGGGAAAATTTTTCCCAGTCGGAAAAAAATACCTCATGGGCCGGCATACTGCGCGCGCGGAGAGCTACTGCCCGCTGACGCGCCGGGCTTGTTCCTGATCGAGATCGGCGGGCGCATGGCGCAGCTCGTGCTCGGGCAGGTGGCAGTTATGTTTGCGTAGGAAACTCAGCAGCCGGCGATGGTCGTCGGGAACATTGAAGAGCGCCGCGACGGCCTTGTAACCTCCCCGAGTTCGAAGCAAACCTTCCTTCACAATCTTGCGCACGTCATCGCGCGTCAGATCGCGCGCCATGAACGGGGTGTACACCGCGCTCCAGAACGACTCGCCGTTCTGCACCATCCGCTTGAACAGCTCTTCGTTGGCCGCGGCTGTGGACGCCGCGGTTGCCGCGTCTCCGCTCGGAATCATCGAGAGCACTTCCCGCGGAAGATCTGCGGCGGTGATGACGGAGCGCGATGAATGCACCGCGAGGCGCTCGAGCACGTTTCGCAACTGTCGCACGTTGCCGGGCCACGGCGCCGCCATCATCTGCTCCAGCGCATCGGGGCTGAACGTCGGGCGCTTGATCTTGTAGGTCGCGCTGAAGATATCCAGGAAGTGGTCGACAAGAGGCGGCACGTCGTCCGGCCGTTCCCGCAGGGGCGGAATCTCGATGTGGATGACGTTGAGACGATAGAAGAGATCTTCGCGAAATTCGTTTGCGGCGACCCTGTCTATCAGCCGGCGGTTGGTCGCTGCGATGACGCGCACGTCGACGATGGCCGCGCGGCGTTCGGAGCCGACGCGCTGAATTTCGCCGTTCTCCAGAAACCGAAGCAGCGCGGCCTGCATCTGATGGCTCATCTCCCCGACTTCGTCCATGAAGATGGTGCCGCCATGCGCCTGCTCGAGCCAGCCCTGCTTGTCGCGGTGCGCGTCGGTAAAACTGCCGCGCATGTGTCCGAAAAGCTCCGACGCGAGGAGAGAGTCGGGAACGCCCGCGCAGTTGATCGCGATGAGTTTTGCGCTGCTGCGTCGGCTGCGCTGATGAATTAATTGTGCTACCACTTCCTTGCCGACACCGCTCTCGCCGGTGATCAGCACCTTCGCATCAGTACCGGCCGCGCAGTCGACATCTTCGAGGACGCCGCGCATCGCCGTGCTCACGCCAATCAGTTGTGTCAGGGTCGCCATCGGGTACGAGAAGTAGTCGGGCACTTTGCCCAATGTCTGCCGGAATCAGGACTAGTACGCGATTTTGCGATCGATCCCGGCGTGGACATTGTGCAACAGAAAGGCTGCCAAATGGAGCCGACTTTTAAATGTTTGCCGCAAATTTACAGAATTGTCGGCAACACGACGCCCCGTACAGTTCCGTGCTCCTGCGTTGAGGCGCGTGGCCTCAGTCGTGCATCACGCTGAGCCACAAGTTCGGAAACGCACAAATGTCGAGCCCGCATTCTGTCGTTGTCGTTGATGGCAACGCCCGCGAACGGACCAGCACGGTCACCCTGCTCGAGGCGGCGGGGTACCGCGTACGTTCGGCCCGGAGCTTTGACGAGGCCAAGACGCTCCTCGCGGCGGAGTGTCCCGACCTGCTGATTACCGATCTACGCCTCGGCCAATTCAACGGCTTACATCTAGTCCTGCGGACCCGTAACACCTACCCGGAAATGGCGGCGCTCGTGACCAGCCGTGTGGCCGATCCCGTGCTCGAGGCTGAAGCGGCCCGGCAGCACGCCAAGTTCATCCTGTCGCCGCTGACCCCCACGCAGCTCCTTCAGGCAGTCGCCTCGTCGCTCAGCAGCGCCGGTCATAAGCCAGCAAGCGCCGGCGGGGGCATTCAGCCCGTCAAAACGCCGATTTCTCAGGAACTCTGCTAGAATAAACGTCGTCTCCCCCCAAACCGAACACGATTTTTCGGCTCTTTTTCGGAGCCTTCCGGGGAGTGTCACGTGTGGCTCTGGCGAACGCGGTCATAGAAGACGTCGACGCGGTATCTCACAGGCTCGTGGCGGACCTGCATACGCCGCGGCCGTGGATCTTCTGGACCGATCTGGCCGTCAGCGCCGCCATCGGATGGTCGGCCCTCGCCCTCGCCGTTCTGGCCGCGCCTTTCTCGACCACGATGTGGACGGCCACGCTGGTCTCCGCCCTTGCGCTGTATCGAGGGGTCTGCTTTACCCATGAGCTCGCGCACCTGCAGCGCCGCGCACTGCCCGGGTTCGAGACTGCCTGGAACCTGCTCTTTGGCGTGCCCCTCCTTCTGCCGTCGTTCACCTATCTCGGCGTGCACCAGAGCCATCACAGCCTGTCGAGCTATGGGACGAAGGAGGATCCTGAGTATCTGCCTTTTGCCAGCTCGCGGCGCCTGATGGTGATTTTCGCGATTCAGTCGGCGCTGCTCATGCCGGTCGCGCTCATCGTCCGGTTTCTCCTGCTCGCGCCGATCGGGCTCGTCCTGCCGGCGCTGCATCGCTGGCTCGAAACGCATGCCTCCTCGTTCGCGATGAACCCGGAATACCGGCGATCGGTGAGTCCGGAGATGGCCACCAAGATGCGCCGATGGGAGCTGGCGATGCTCGCCTTCTGGGCTACCGCGCTGGGAGGGATGTACATCGGCGCCCTGCCATTGCGCGCGGTAGGCTTGTGGCTCGGCGTCCTGACGTTCGTGAGCCTGTTGAATACCGTGCGCGTGCTCGGTGCGCACGAGTACGACAGCGAGGGCGCGATCCTCAGCCGGCAGGGGCAGCTCAGCGATTCGATCGATACGCCCGGCGGTCCGTGGACCGAGCTGTGGGCGCCGATCGGCCTGCGCTATCACGCCCTGCATCACTACTTCCCCGGCATCCCGTACCACAACCTCGGCGTCGCTTACCGCCGCATCGTCGAGACGCTGCCGCGCGATGCGGCCTACCTCGAATCCACGAGCCCGGGCATCCGCCAGTCGCTGGTTGTGCTCTACAACAAAGCGACGCGGGCCGCGCGCGCTGCTCGGGGATGACGCACTTCGGCATCATCAGCCCTCCGGTTTCCGGTCATATACATCCGTTCGCCGCGCTCGGCCGGGCGCTGATCGCGCGGGGGCATCGGGTCACCTACCTTCAGATGCTCGACCTCGAGGAGAAAATCCGCGCTGAGGGGCTCGACTTTGAAGCCATCGGCACGACTGATCACCCGCGCGGCTCTCTGCCGGCATCGCTTGACGCGTTAGGGCGATTGGGGGGGCTGTCAGCTCTCCGGTTCACCATACAGGCCGTCGCGAAAACAACGCTGACGGTGTGCCGTGAAGCGCCGGACGCGATCCGCCGGCTGAAGATTGACGCACTGCTCGTCGACCAAATGGAGCCCGCGGGAGGCGCGGTCGCTGACCATCTCGGCATACCGTTCGTCACCATCTGCAACGCCCTGCCCCTCAACCGGGACCCGGTTGCGCCGCCCGCATTCAGCCCATGGCGCTATCGCCAGTCGCCGTTCGCGTCGGTTCGCAATGCCATCGGCTATGCCGTCTCGGACTGGTTGACGCACCCCATCACGCGGCTGGTGGCGGAGTACCGGGCACGATGGAAGCTGACGCCGCTCGCGTCACCGGACGACTCCTTTTCAACGCTCGCACAGATATCCCAGATGCCACGGGAATTTGACTTCCCGCGTGCCGCGCTCCCACCCCATTTCCATTACGTCGGTCCGCTTCGGCGAGCCACGCCGGGCGCGATCCCATTTCCATGGGAGCAACTCGACGGCAGACCTCTCGTGTACGCGTCGTTGGGAACGCTTCAAAACAGCCGCGAGGCGGTATTTCGATGCTTTGCCGAGGCGTGCAAGGATCTCGACGTGCAATTGCTCATCAGTCATGGAGGCGGGTTGACGGACGCCCAGGCGTCAAACCTGCCAGGTGCGCCGCTCGTCGTGCGCTACGCGCCGCAAGAGCAGCTGCTGGAACGGGCGCAGCTGACACTGACGCATGCGGGTCTCAACACCGTGCTCGATTCTCTGACCCACGGTGTACCGTTAGTTGCGGTTCCTATTACCTACGAGCAACCGTCTATCGCCAGGCGCGTAGAATGGCACGCATGCGGCGAGTCGATATCTCTGCCGCAATTGAACTTCCCCCGGCTGCGTGCCCGGCTGGAACGCGTGTTGAGAGGCGATCGTTTTCGCGATGGAGCCACTCGAATCAGGGCCGCAATTTCGGCCGCCGGCGGCGTCGAAAAGACGACAGTGCTCATCGAATCCGCAGTGAAGCGATACAGCGGCGGTTAGCTGTTGGCGCGTCTGCACATACGACGATTTTCGTGAAAAAACACGCGAGGTAAACCGGGCAACGTCTTTCGTCAACCTCAGAGGCGACTTTCGAGGGTGGTCAGTCGTAATACACACGAAAATGCCAGCTTATAAAGCATTCCATATCAGCTATTTACAGACCGCAGCAAATTACTTCTCACTTCGGCAACGGTGGGCATCGGATGTGCTTAGTTCAGGGCCGACAGGCACACGAGACGCTTCGGGAGGACGAAAACTATGAATTACCTAAGGACGCGGACAAACATGAAAAAGGCAATCTTTACGGCAATTGCGGTAGCAAGTTTGGCAATCCTCCCGGCGACGGCTCAGGCTGTCCCCATCGTGGGTTCAATCGACCTCGCAGGCCGCGTGCGCATCACGCCGGACACCATCGATTGGCTCACCGGTAACGTCGCAGGACCGCCGACCGGTACCGCGGTGGTGCTCGCCTCGGACGGTTACTTCTCCTCGCTGGGATTCTTGTCTACGGCGACGGAAATGGACCTGAGCGGCGTCCCAGTCGGCGTTACGGGGTTGAATCTGGCGGGTTTCGAGACTCTCGAAGATATGCCGGGAGTTAACTTCGTCCTCGACACGATCCTGAGCTGCGGGCAATCCTCGGTCGATCCCGCCACTCAGTGCGTCCTCGGTCCCAATTCAGCGTTCCGGTTCGACCAGGACTCGAGAGGCACCGTGGTCGTCATGAACTTCGCCGGTTTTGTCATCGATACAGACAACCCGGATCCAACCGAAGTATCCACCTTCACGGCCAAGTTCAGCGCGACATTCTTGAACAAGACGCCCGGGGAAATCCTCGCCGCGTTCGGCCCTGGCGGAGCCGGGTTCGTCGAAACGCCCTACTCGGCCCAGAAGGTTACCGTGGACCTCCCCACGCAGACTGAAGTTCCGGAACCGGCAACGTTGCTCACTTTCGGAGCGGGCACAGCCCTGCTGGCAGCGCATCGTCGGCGCCGCGCGAAGAAAGCGGCCAAGTAAGTACCGAACGCCACTAAGAGGAAACGTCAGGGTCGAGAGGCTGTTCGCCTCTCGACCCTTTTTTTGTGTGACCGCCCCGCCCTTCGATCTCGGCTTTCACCGCCGTCAGCACACGAATTGAAGCGCGCCCGTCCCACACTCCGTGGTCGCCGCAGAGCGTGAGTGTAAGCGTCGGACGCACCTCAGGATGGCCGTCAACGGCAACGACGCGCGAGCGCGTCTGGCCAGCCATGAGGAGTCCGGCAGTACTAAATGCTGAGGACATGGCCCAGTCCGCCGGTACTGTCGAGACTTGAAACGTACCTACGCCCTTCCGTCTGAACACCGCGCTCCTGAATAGGAGGCGTAGAACCGCCCGCCGCAGGAACCCGAATGGAACGAGCCGACCCCAGCGCCGGAGGAGTCGCTGCATCTGCTGATCGGCTTGCCGCACTTCCGGGGCTCGTTCGGCAACCTCCCGAACGATGTCGGCAACACTCTTCTCGTCGGCGCGCTGGATCACCATGACCGGCGCAATGAAGGAGTCGCCCGTGATCGACAATCCGATATCGACATGAGCCGGGTAATGCCGTTTGTTGCCTGCGACGACTTGATGGAGCTTGCCGTTTGCCGACAAGGCGCGAGCAGTGGCATATACGAGCAGATGCGTAGCCGTGGCGTGCACACCTTCATGTCGCAGTTCTTCGAGCCACTGCATGGCGTGTGTCATGTCGACGGTCGTCTGGACGACGGAGAACGACGGCCGGACGACACACAGGCCGTCACGAAACCATCGCTCGGCATAGTCGAGGGCTTCGTCGGCCGGAAGGCTACCCGACGCTGACACGCATCACCTGACTCTTCAACGCTTGTATATCCACTTTGCCGCTTGGTGTTCGCGGAAGCCGATCGAGCGAGACGAACACGTCCGGGATCATGTAGGCGGGCAGTGTCGTGGCGCAGAACGTCTTCAGGGCAACCGTCGCGAGCGCCGCGCCGTTCCAGACAAGAAATGCCGCGATTCTGACCGTCCCGTCGGCCTCCGTCACCGCCACCATGGCCGCTTCAGCCATGCGTGGGTGACGATACAAGGCGTGTTCGATTTCACCAAGTTCAATACGGAAGCCCTTCCGTTTCACCTGGCCGTCTTTGCGGCCGACATACGTATACCCGTCGGCTGGATGCCACCGTGCGACGTCTCCGGTGTTGTACCAGCGGACTCCGCCGAATTCGACAATCGATGCAGCTGTCTCGGCAGGGCGGTTCAAGTAGCCGGAGAACACAGAAGGTCCGCTGACATGCAGGAGTCCCTGCTCACCGGACGGGACAGGCAGACCCTCGTCATCGAGCAGGATGATGCCGCAGTGCGGGGCCGGAAATCCTATCGGATACGGGCTTGTACGGTCGGCCGGGATGTCATCCGGGATGCGTGCACATGTGCACGCCGTCGTGATCTCGGTGGGTCCGTACATGTTGTAAAAGGCCGTCGCCCGCCATCTCTGCTTCAGTTCGCGGAGCGGCCGCGGAGGAAACACCTCGCCGCCAAAGGTCACGACCCTCAAGCTGGTGCAGTCATGCTTCTCGAGATCGCCGAAACGCGCGAGCATGACGAGCGCCGACGGCGTCGAACACCAGAAGGTCAGACGCCGACTGGCAATCAAGGCGGCCATCTCGCCGGGGCGCTTCACGAGCTCGTCGCTCAAGAGATGTACCGAGGCACCATGTGTGATGCTCAGGTACAGGTCGAACACCGACGCATCGAAATAGAAAGGCGCATGATTCGCGAAGCGATCGGTCTCGTCCGGCCGAAACTCCGAGGAACACCAGTCGACAAAGCTGATCACGTTGGCGTGCGTGATCATCGCTCCCTTGGGCGCTCCCGTGGACCCTGAAGTAAAAATGACGTACGCCACATCACCTGAGGAAGGGCGCGCGGGCACGCCGGACTGCGCGGGGTCGATGGCATCCTGGAAGCTCATGGCGCCGCCGCTGCTCGATTCGCCGCCGACGGCAATCATCGTGACGTCCTTCGCCATCGATACCATCGCACTGGTGCGGCGATTCACCACGGCCGCTCGCACGCCGCATTCATCCAGGATCCGGCGGCCGCGCTCTACGGGTCCCCACGCGTCTATCGGGACGTAGGCAGCGCCGGCTTTCATGATGCCAAAGAATGAGACGACCGCTTCGAGGCACTTGGGAACGGCGACGGCCACGCGGTCGCCTACGCGCACGCCGCGGGTGGTGAGGCAACGCGCAAGCGCATCAGACTGCGCCTGTAGTTGGGCGTACGTCAGCGACCCGTCGGCCGCATCGACCACTGCGGGCCGATCGGGACATCGCCGGCAGCTGGCATCAAGCAGGTCTAGAAGGGTGCGGCTCACGTGTGTGCTTGGCGACAACCGTCGACGCGATGTCGTGAATGGTGTCGAAGCGCTCGATCGCCGTATCGTGAACGTCGAGCTCGATCTGGAACTCTTTTTCGAGGAAGGCGATCAGGCCGACGGCCGCGAGCGAGTCAAGTATCCCGCTCGATTGCAGAGGAGTGTCGTCTGCAAGCGTGTCCGGCGATTCGCCGGGCAAATGTGTGCAGAGAATGAACCGCCGAACGGCCCCTGCCACTGTGTCGATGGTGTCCATCTCTCCAGACGTTCTCGGCCGAAGTCCTCCCCGTCGACAGTCGATTGCGCCGCGAAGCGGCGCCCTGGGCATCACATCGCGATCGCCGCCGCCGGCTCGTAAAACGCTGACTGCATGTGCATTGGAAACGCCGGGGCCACGATCGAGACGCTCGCCATCCGTTCGCGCAGACGCTCGATGAGATCGTTGAACTTCGGGTTCGGCCGGCGCGAGTCGAATCGCAGAATCTCCATTTCGCACCCGTAGCGCGGATCGTAATACGACGGGACCGGAGCGCCGTCGGCCGCGAGTGGCGCGCCACCGAGCCGCCTCAGAATCGATGACGAGCAATGGCGAACGGTGGCCGTGGTGATGCCAAGGCAACCGCCGCAGATACGGCCGAGGCTGTAGCCAGCGAGCGCGAGGACGAGCCCTTCGGACGTGCAGCGGCTCTGTTCGGATACGGCCCACCCGCCGACTTCCGCGTAACGCAGCCGCTCGCTCCGCGCCCGTTGCAGTTCCGATTGCACGCCTTTCCAGAGTTTATTGCGCCACTCGATCGAACGCGCCAGCGGCGTGTGCCGAACGCGCAAATCATGCACGCCCACGGAGCTCGGATGCTCGAGATACCACGCGCACCCCGTGACGCGACGCCGCGAATCGACCATCAACAGGTGCCAGCTCTTATGGTCTTCAGCCGTGTCGTGCAGGCCGTCGAACGTCAACTGGTTCCGCCCTAACGCGCCATCCTCGAGATAAATCTGGCCGCGAAGCTTCTGCATGTCGCGGACAAGCCGCTGATGCAGCATCGGATCGTGTTCGACGTTCTTGAAAAATCCGGGCACGCCGGCCGTTGGGGCCAGCAGAATCAAGCGTTGGTCGAGAGACGCGACGGTACGTTCAAGTAGTTTGAGCACAGACCCCCCCTTCCATCGGTGCAGAACAAACACTTACCAGCGCTATTCCGAAACGGCTCGGACGGCTGGTGGCACCTAGGCTTTCAGAGTGTTGAAATTTCGTCTTCGAATTGCCGGACCGTGCAATCTTGGCAGTCGGGGGAACTGCCCTGTCATTTGAAACGAGGTCCACATCGTACTCTGAGTGTTTCGGCTGCGCAAGCTGAAATCTTTGCTGAATTTCCAGCGGTTCGAAAGAGTTTGTGCGGTCCGCGAAAGTCACGCCGAGAGTTAACGCAAGCACAGAGCCACGAATTGCCGGCGTGGGAATTTCCGCGCTAACGCGTTGCACCTCAAAGAACTAGACAATGGGTTCACATCGCGGCACAACGGGCAGAAATTGCACGACTAGCACGGTTCTGCAAGCCGCGTTACGTTCTTGGGCGGTTCTCAGCGGAGGCCAATCATCGTACACTCGCGGTATGTCCAGTCGTGCATCCGTGACTGCAGTCCTTGCCTTCGGTGTGTTGTCGACATCGGCGGCGGCTCGGCCGGCCTTTGCACAGACCGCCGCAAACGTGATCGCCGTCATCAACGAGGCGAGCCCGGAGTCCGTCCAGATTGGCGAACACTACGTCGCCAAGCGGAAAATTCCCGCGGAGAACGTCGTCCGGCTGCGGACGGTGCTGACCGACGACATCGACCGCGCTGCGTACGAATACACGATCGAGCGGCCGATCTCGGAGAACCTTACACGGACAGCGTCTCAGGACCGGATTCATTACATCGTCCTGACCAAGGGCATTCCGCTCCGCGTACGCGGAACGGAAGGGCTCAACGGCAGCGTCGCGAGCGTCGATTCAGAGCTGACGCTGCTCTACCGCAAGCTGCTCGGTGTTCCGATTCCACCGACTGGGAAAGTGGCGAACCCTTACTTTCTCGGCGACCGGCCGCCTTCCGAGGCCCAGCGGTTCGAGCATCGCACGCACGACATCTATCTCGTCACCCGCCTCGATGGCTTCAGCGTCGATGACGTGATCAAGCTGATCGACCGGGGCGCAGCTCCGCAACGCGACGGCATGTTCGTCCTGGACCAGCGCGCCGTGCCGGGGGGAAATCGCGTCGGAGACGCCTGGCTGAACGCGGCCGCTGACCGGTTGACGGCGGAGGGCTTAGGACCGCGTGTGCTGCTCGAGCAGTCGAAGGCGACTGCCGCATCCACGACGCCAGCGCTTGGCTACTACTCCTGGGGATCGAACGATGTGGCGATCTCTACGCGCAGCGTCGGTGTTTCGTTCGCGCCAGGTGCGCTGGCGGGCATGTTCGTCAGCACCGACGCACGCACGTTCAGGGAGCCACCGGCAGGCTGGAGCATTGGAAAATGGGGACAGCAGAACGGCTATTATGAAGGGTCGCCGCAGTCCCTCACCGGCGATCTCATCCGCGCAGGCGTCACCGGCGTCGCTGGGCACGTCGCTGAGCCGTACCTCGACGGCAGCGCGCGACCGCAGATTCTGTTCCCCTCCTACGTCGAGGGCTTCAATCTGGCCGAAGCGTTTTATCTTTCCATCCCGTATCTGTCGTGGCAGAACGTCGTCATCGGCGATCCGTTGTGCTCGCCGTTCACTAGAGCGGGCGCCGCGGCGGCCGATCTGGCGCCGCCCGCCGACGTCAACACGGAGCTGCCGCAGTTTTTCTCCGACCGGCGCCTCGAGGTGCTCGCGTCGTACGACGTCCGGCGCGAGATCTCGACCTTCATGTTAAAGGCGAGCGCCCGCCTGCTGCACGCCGACCTGCAAGGCGCCGCAGCGGCGCTCGAAGCGGTGACCAAAATCGAGCCTCACTTGAACGCCGCGCACTTCGTCCTCGCGACGATCTACGATGTGCTCGGCGAGATCGACCGCTCGATTGAACGCTACAATGCGATCCTCGAGACAGCGCCCAACGACGTCCGCTCGATCAACAATCTCGCGTACGCGCTCGCCGTCAGCAAAAAACAATTGAACGAGGCGCTGCCCTATGCGAAGCGTGCCTATGAGCTTGCCCACGACAATCAGGTCACGTTGACGCTGGACCTGGGGTACGCGGTCGCCGCAAGGAAAGGCACACCTCCGAACGTGCTGCCGTTCGCGCCCGTCGGGTACAACATCGAGGCCATCAAGGCGCAGATATCGGACACGCTCGGGTGGATATATCACTTGCTCGGGGATGACGCTGCGGCAGAGCCGTATGTCACGCAGGCGGGTGTCGGATCGCCGAACAGCGCGGAAGTGCTCTTTCATGTCGCGGTCGTCAAGGCCGCGCGGTCGGACCTCGACACCGCAAGAGCGATGCTGAAGAAAGCGACCGCGCTCGATGAGAAGCTTGCGACCCGGGCTGATGTAAAGGAACTGCAGGAGAAGCTGTCGAAACCGTAGAAGGCCACGAGGCGGCGAAGCGGCCTCATCAGGCCGCCACGCTGCCGCCCGGCAAGACCTATAGCGTCGACAGCATCTTTTGTGCGTCCGCCGCTCCTTCGAACGTCGGATTCAGCGCCAGCGCTTCTTTGAGAGCGACCCGGGCTTTGTCTTTGTCGCCGTTCTTGGCATACGCAAGACCCAGGTGATAGTGATAGATCGCGTTCTTCGGATCTTTCTGGACGCTGGCTTGGAATGAGGTGATCGCCAGCGTGGCCAGGCCCTTCTTGTAATACACCCAGCCCAGCGTGTCGTCGACTTGGGGGCTGTCCGGCAGGCGCGACTTCGCCGTCTGCGCCAGCTGCATCGCCACGTCGAGATTCCCTCCCTGCTCGGCGGTCAGCCATGCAAGGTTGTTGGAGGCGACGGGCGCGTTCGAATCCGCAGCGATCGCCTTCTCATACCAGCGCTTCGCTTCGTCTTTGTTGTTCTGGAGCTCGTGGATCATCCCCACCATCGTCGGCGGGCCGGCCGCCTTTGGCAGGCGGCGGGCGACCTGCTCGAACTCGATGCGGGCCTCGTTCAAGCGTTTTTGCGACGCGTAAATCCGTCCGAGCAGGCCGTAGGCGATCAGATTCGAGCTGTCAAGGTCGAGGGCCTCGCGCAGCGCGCGTTCCGCGCTGGCGAGATCGCTCGAGGCAAGGTAGGTCTGCGCCGCAATCATCCGGAGCGACGCGTTCTTCGGATTGGCCTTCACGCGCCGTTCTATCCGGTCGCGAGCCGCTGCGATGTTCCCCGCGCGGATGTCCAACGTGTTGAGGGCCTGGAGTGCATCGGGCTGGTTGGGGTCTGCCTGCAGCGAGCGCTCGAAGGCCGCGCGCGCCGGGCCTACGTTCTTGCGAAGCATCTCGAGATAGCCCAACTGAGCCTGAACCGCCGCAGATTTCGGGTTGCTGGCGATCAGGAGTTTGACCGACTTGTCCGCATTCGCCGCGTCGCCCTTGGCCAGGTACGCGCGTGATGCCACCAGGTGCACTTCGGGATTGGCCGGCTGCAGCTTCAAGGCCTCTTGCGCAGATGCGAGTGATTCGTCGACACGCCCCATGGCCAGGTACGTGCGGGCAAGCTGCAGATGCGTTTCGACGAACCGCGGACTGATCCGCACCGCTTCGTTGAACGCGGCGACGGCATCGTTGTACTCCATGCGAGCGACGTGAATGCGGCCCAGGACCATCTGCACGGGCGCGGAAGGGCTTTCCGCCGCGGCGACGGCCGACTTGGCTGAGGCGAGCGCCTCGTCCAGTTGGGTTTTGCGGAGAAACATCTCGGCCTTCGCCGCTATCGCATAGTAGTTCTTCGGGTTCTTCTGCAGCGATTCGTCGATCAGCTTGTAGGCTTCGTCCTCGCGTCCTTCCGTTACCGCAATGGCCGCGAGCCTGAGCGTTGCCATTGACGCGCCTTCGCCGGTGCCCTTGGCGACGGACTCCATCAAAGACCGGGCTTCCGCGCGTTTCCCTGCCATCATGTAGTACTCGGCCAGGCGGACGCGCGAAGCGTCACTCTTGTCGACCTCGACAATCGTCTTCAAGGGCTGCTCGGCCAGGGCGGGCTGCTTCGTGCCCATGTAGAACGCGGCCAGCGCCCGGTTGATCTGGACGTTCTTCGGGTTTGCCGCGTCGAGCTCCTTTAGAATGGCTTCGGATTCGGGGTTTCGGCTGCTCATCAAGTAGAAGTTTGCGAGCGACAATTTCGCGGTTATCGAGTTGGGATTCGCCTCGACGGCACCCTTGAAAGCCTGTTCGGCGGCGTCCTTGTTTCCCCTGATGGTCTCCAGAATGCCGAGATCGAGATGCGAGCTGACCCGAAGTGGGTCCAGCGCAATGGCGTCCTCCACCTGCCCTACCGCTTCGTCGAGCTTCTTCATGCCCGCGAGCGACGAGGCCCTGAGCAATTGGGCGTCGATGCTCTTCGGATCGACGGCGAGCGCCTTTTCAGCACGGGACTGCGCGTCGAGGAACTGCCCTCCCATCAGCAGCATGCGCGACGCCTTCACTTGAGCTTCGACATTCTCTGGCATCAGATCCGCGGCGCGTATGTATTCGCGGTACGCCTCAGCCGGCTGCTTGAGAAAGATGTAGGATTCGGCAAGCTTGTACCGAGCCTGTCCGAACTTCGGGTCCTGCTGAATCGCATTGCGATATTGGAGGACCGCCTCCGCATATTTTTTCTGCTCAAAAAAGGCGTCGCCGCTTGCGAGATATTCACGCTTGGCGACCTCCGGGTCCTTCGAGCAGCCGGCGCCAGACAGGGCAGAGATGGCGACAACAGCCGCCAGAATCACACGAAACATTTTTTGCTCCTTAGAGGGACAGAGGCCAGCTCTACAGCAAACCCCCTTCCTGCTACCTGCGAAGCGACCTAATTGCGGTAAACGATGCGAGATGAGTAGTTTACGACATCGACTCGTGGTGAAGAAGGATCATCAGGCGACGTTTGTCGTCCTAAAAGGAGACAAGAGTCTCCTATTCTGGGTTACTTAAGGCGCCGAACGGGCACCCGCTCTGTGTGAAACTGCTTTTCGGACGATGGTGTCCGTTGTAGTATTTAGTGTTCTTCAAAGTTCAAAATGGTGCTTAACCCCTGACGGGTTAACATCTTGCGTCACCGACACTGGCGTGGGTGCCTCACGCCGCCGATATTTTTTTTTGCGCAGCCGCCGACGTCGAATCGACCCGGCGAGCGGTTTGCTGACAGGGCGATGGTGTTGACGTCTAAACAATCTCGTCTATACGCTGCCATCGGCCTGGTGTCGGGGAGCTTCGCTCTGCTTTACTGGCAGGTCATCGCGAAGCTCGTCCATGACTGGGGCATCAACGATAACTACTCCCACGGCTACCTGATTCCGCCGCTCGCCGCGTATCTTGCGTGGGAGCGCCGCCACGCGTTGGCCTCGACGCCATCTTCGCGTGCGTGGTCTGGTCTCGTCATCATCGCGGGCAGCGTCGTTGTGCTGCTCGTCGGCCTGCTTGGCGCCGAGCTCTTCCTCAGCCGCATCGCCATGCTCGGCACGCTGGTTGGGGGCATCCTGTTCATCCTCGGATGGCGCCACCTTAAGATGCTGGCGTTTCCGCTGGGTGTCCTTCTGCTGATGATTCCGATACCGGCGATCCTTTTCAACCAGATTGTCTTTCCTCTCCAGCTCGTCGCATCGCAGGCCGGAGAGATGGCGGTCGCCGCAGCCGGAATTCCAGTACTGCGCGAAGGCAACGTCATCTTCCTGGCAAACACCACGCTCGAAGTCGCAGAAGCCTGCAGCGGCATCAGGTCGCTCGTATCGCTCCTGACATTGGCCATCGTGTTCGGGTATTTCACGGATCCGCGGCCCAGCGTGCGGATTGCGATTGCGCTCAGCGCCGTCCCTGTGGCGATTGTCGCGAACGCATTGCGCGTGGCGGGCACTGGAATCGCCGCACACTATTACGGCGCCGCGGCGGCGGAAGGTTTTTTCCATTCTTTCTCCGGTTGGATCGTATTCATCGCCGCGTTCGCGATGCTGTTCGCCATCATCCGCGCGTTGCGGTGGCTCATGCCCGAACCGATTAGCCGGCCTGACGTGATGTACGCACGGCCGATGGGGAGCGAATAGTGATTGCGCGAATCACCACAGTCGGCATTCTGCTTCTTCTGAGCGCAGGGGTTATCGCCAAGGCGTCGCGGATCGAAGACGTGCCGCCGCGCCAGTCTTTCAATCAGTTCCCGCTGCAAATCGCCGGGTGGCGTGGACAGGATACTGCGCGATTCAGCCCAGAGGTCATGAAAGTGCTGGGCGCCGACGATTATCTGAGCCGGTTCTACTCCGCGCGGCAGCGCACGGTCGGGTTCTACATCGGCTATTACAAGAGCCAGCGGCAGGGAGACACGATGCACTCGCCGCTGAACTGCCTTCCCGGGGCCGGTTGGCAGCCGCTCGAGAAATCCTATCTACCAATTCAGGTGACCGACGCGAACGGTGCCCAGTCTGAAATCACCGTCAACCGGTACGTGATTGAAAAAGGGCTCGAGCAGCAGGTCGTGCTGTACTGGTATCAGAGCCACGGCCGCGTGATCGCGAACGAGTATCGCAGCAAGATTGTGATGGTGTACGACGCGGCACGCTTGAATCGCTCCGATGCCGCCCTCGTCCGCGTCACGAGCTCGCGGCTCGGATCGGATGAAGGCCTCCAGAACGCCGAGGAAAGGGCAGTGGAGTTCGTAAAGACGATGTTTCCGCTACTGGGCAACTACCTGCCTTCCTAGATCACCGCCAGAGGCCGCGAGGGAGGGCTGTGCACAGTTGCGCAGCCGCGCAGAAGAAAACGTTTTGGATTCTCAGTTACGGAGTGGTATAGTTCACTCACCCTCCAGCACGTAAAAGGCCCCCCAGCCAGTACTAACGCATTTAACGCAACTTCTTGAGGGGATTCGTCTGCCATGACGCATAATCTGCGCCGCATGGTTGTGGGGGTCGTTGTGTGCGCCGCCACCTGGTTCGTGACCGCGTCGGGCCAGGAACCCGTCGTTCAAGCCGGTCGCCACGTGCCGAACGAACTGATCGTCCAATACAAGCCGGCATCTGCTGAATCGCGTCGCGATGCGATCGTTGCGCGCCGCGGCGCGCGACTCCTGCGGCGTCTTGAAAATATCGACCGAGTTCAGGTTACAGCCGGCACCGCGCTCGACAGCGAAATCGCAGCGCTCCAGAATGACCCCGATGTGGCCGAGGTGCAACCGAACTACATCCGCGACGTGACGCTCGTTCCGAACGACGCATATTGGAAGAACAACAGTCTCTGGGGCCTGCTGAAGATTCACGCGCCCTCCGCATGGACGATTTCGACGGGCACGCAGCAGGTGGTCGTGGCCGACATCGACACCGGCGTCAACTACGGCCATCCCGACCTCGCGCAGAACATGTGGCGCAATCCCGGCGAAATCGCCGGAAACGGCGTCGACGACGACGTCAATGGATATATTGACGACGTCTATGGGATCGATGCGTACAACGGCGACAGCGATCCGATGGACGACCACAGCCACGGTACGCACACCTCCGGCACGATCGGAGCCATCGGCAACAACAGCGTCGGCGTTGTCGGGGTGAATTGGAACGTCCGGATACTCGCCTGCAAAGCGTTCGGTGCCGGTGGAAGCGGGACCGACGCGGCCGCCATGGAGTGTTTCCAATACATCACGGCCCTGAAGAAGAAGGGCATCAATATCCGCGTGAGCAGCAACAGCTGGGGAAGCGCGCGGAGCGGCAGCGTTCCGCCGCTCATGAAGAGCGCGATCGACGCGGCCGCGGCGGCGGGCATCTTGAACGTGTTCGCCGCGGGCAACAACGGGTCGAACAACGACGTGACGCCGTTCGATCCTGCAAGCATCGATTCAGTAGGCAGCGTCTCAGTTGCGGCATCGGATTCAGCGGATGCTCGCGCCAGCTTCAGCAACTACGGTGCAGCCTCGGTCGACATCGCGGCGCCCGGAGTGTCGATCCTGAGCACGGGGCTCACCGGCTACATCTCGAAAAGCGGCACGAGCATGGCCACACCACACGTCGCGGGAGTGGCTGCGCTTCTGAGCGGTTTGAAGCCCAGTCTGACGCCGGCCGGGATCAGAGCACTGCTCATGAGCACCGTGGATCCCCTTCCTGCCTGGAATGGAATCGTGGCCTCGGGCGGACGCTTGAACGCCTACCTCGCGGCCCTCGACGCCGACGGCGACATCACTCCGACCGTGGGCCTCACCGCCCCTGCGAACGGTTCGACGTTCACGGCGCCGGCTTCGACGACGGTGACGGCATCGGCAAGCGACGCAGACGGGACGATTGCCAAGGTTGACTTCTACGCCAACGGCGTACTCATCGGCAGCGATACGACGAGTCCGTACAGCGCAGCGTGGTCTGGCGCAACAGCAGGACAATATTCCCTGACTGCGGTGGCCACCGATAATCGGCAATTCGCGACGACATCAGCGGCAGTCTCGGTCTCCGTGACGGCGCCAACCGTGCCTTCAGCGGGGCGGCCCAACGTCGCGCTGGCTTCGAGCGGCTCGACGGTCTCTGCGTCTTCGACGTTCAGCACGAGCTATGTGGCGACGCAGGCGATCGACGGCGATCGGAAGGCGTCGCTATGGGGAAAGACATGGGCTGATTCGACATCGGGGGTCTTCCCGGACTGGCTGCGCGTTGACTTCGGTGCGACGCGGACGATTGATGAGATCGATGTCTTCAGTGGCTACGGCAATCTGTCAGTCGAACCGACCACGGCTTCGACGAGCACTTACGCCGTCAAGGATTTTCAGGTGCAGTACTGGTCGGGCTCGCAATGGACGGTCCTGCCGGGCGGGAACGTCACTGGCAATCAACTCGTCTGGAGGCGTTTCACGTTTGCGGCGGTGTCAACGACAGCGATCCGCGTCGTGGTGACAGGCGGCCCGGCGATGAGCCGCATAGGCGAGCTCGAAGCATACCAAGCGACGACGGCACCACCGCCACCACCGCCACCGGCAGGACGGCTGAACGTAGCCCAAACGGCGAATGGAGGGCGCGTCTCGGCATCTTCGACATTCAGCGCCAATTACCTTGCCAGCTACGCCGTGGACGGTATTCGAAGGTCAGGATTGTGGGCGACGACGTGGGGGGATGCGACTCCAAGCGTGTACCCGGACTGGCTGCAGGTCGATTTCAGCGGCTCAAAAACGATCGACGAAATCGATGTCTTTTCCGGACAGCAGAACGGCGCAATCGATCCCACGGCGACGATGACGAGCTCGTATGCTGTCGCCGATTTCCAGGTTCAGTACAAAAACGGCACGACCTGGACGACGGTGACAGGCGGCTCGGTCACAGGGAATCAGCTTGTCTGGCGTAAATTCGTCTTCACAGCTGTGACGACAACCGCGATTCGCGTGCTCGTCACGCGCAGCGGAAATACGATGAGCCGTATCGCCGAGCTCGAAGCCTATCAATCCGGTACCACGGCGCCGCCGCCCAACGCGGCGCTCATCGGATTCCCCAGCGACAACTGGTGGAATCTCGACATTTCGACCGCGCCTGTCGATCCGAAGTCGGCAAGCTACATCGCGTTCATCAACAACGGCTCCGTGCGTGCGCTGCATCCGGATTGGGGAGCTCAGGCCGGGACGCCTCCCGCAATCTACGGGATGCCGTACATCGTCGTGGACAGTGCGGTGCCCAAAAAGGCGGTGCAGTTTCGGTGGCCCACCGAAAGCGACGGCGTCGATCACACGACGAATGTCAGCGTTCCCTTCTATCCGATCCCTGATTCCGTCATTACTCAACCATACATGATTGAAGGCGGCCATCCCGGCAACGTCGACCGGCGTAGCGTCCAGGATCGCCATCTCCTGATCGTCGATAAAGACAAACGCCATCTGTACGAGCTGTACAACGTGTTCTATGACGGCACGAAGTGGTTGGCCGACTCCGGCGCGTTCTTTGACATGAACAAGAACGACCGACGGACGGATGGTTGGACGTCGGCAGATGCGGCTGGGCTGGCGATACTGCCGGGCCTGGTTCGATATGACGAAGTCTTCGGCACCGCCGAGATAACGCACGCGTTTCGGATGACAACCCGGGCGACCAATGGGTACGTTTATCCAGCCTCGCATCGAGCGGGCTCGAACGCCAGTGCTTTGCCGATGGGTGCCCGGCTTCGGCTGAAGGCCAGCAAGGATATTTCGGGCTTTACGCCGGAGATGCAGCGGGTGTTCCGCGCAATGAAGCGCTACGGGCTAATCGTGGCGGACAACGGCTCCGACATGTTCATCAGCGGCGCGTTTGATATGCGCTGGAACAACAACATGCCGTACGACGCGTTTAAAGCATTGAACGCAAGTGACTTCGAGGTGATTACGCTCGGATACAAGTAGGGTCTGACGCCGATGACACGCCACCTACTTGATGATACGCAATCTGTTCGGGGGAACTGGCGCCGTCTGCTGCACGTTGGCCTGCGCATCGCCAAGCACCTTTAATACGAGGGTATGGGCGCCAGTACCGCTCACCGTCAGCCGCGCCAGATCGCGCGACGTGTCCGCCGAGGGCAGGACCAGTCGTCCGTCCACTTCGACACCCCATCGCTTCCCGCGGTCTAAATCCGCAAGATACAGCTCAGTCGTGTCGGCGAGGGCAGTCCATCGGACTGTATAGCCGGAGATCCGAAGACGCGCGCGCCGGAGCGCATCGTCATTCGAGGGGTTAAAGGCCGCTCCTTCAAGTCTGGCACTCGGTTGAGCGTTGAAGAGGGCGAGCACATCGGACTCGCCAGGGCGGGACACACGAGCCCCCTCGACATCACCTGGAACGCTCACGAGCTCGATTTCACCAGGTGTTCCGATCTGAATCACGTTGAGAAACGTGTCCCAGTCGCGTTTGCCATTGGGCCACAATCGCACGTGATACTTCAGTTCCGAGTCGAGGGTGCTGGTGTCTTTCCAAACAGGGTCGCCAGCACTCTTCAGGGCGCGCTCGTCATAGATCGTTCGGACTGCGCCAACTGGCAGTACCGGCGTCCAGCGGACCGGCTGTCCTCCCGGCGTGGACCAGGTGATCGCCGACGTGTCGACCGAGGGTCGCACCGGCATGTGCATGATCCATTGCTTCGCGGCCGACGCCCTGTCGAACAGCGCCTGATCCTGTGGATAGTATCGATCCCGCCTGAGGACATCGGACACGTTCGCACGGTCGTAGACGATCACGGTGTCCGTCGTCCCGGATACGTACAGAACTCCACGCGTCCATTCGTGCACGAAAACAGACGGCGGATCGTAATAGGGCGCCGTTACGGCTGCTCCCCCGGTCGTGCCGGTCTGATAGGCAAAGGTGTCACCCCACGCCACGCCACCGATTTCCTTGAAGCCGTACATATCGCCAAAACCCTGCATGAGCACGGCGTTCGTGCCCATGCCGGAACTCGGCGCGCCAGCGTAGCCGCGCGGATGGGTCAGCACCCATTCGCCCTTCCGCCACAGCTCGAAATCGCCAAAATAGCGCACCTGATGATCGACCAATTTCCTTTCTGGTCGTGGAGCGAGGTGAGTGGCAAAGAGGCTGGCACCTGCATCGAACCCGCTGCGGTGAAGCAGCAGTCCCGCTCCCGCCGCGTGAAAGGTCCTGTTCGCATCCGTGCGCCAATCAGCGGCAGCGGCGTACGGATTGAAGGTGAAGAAAAGCCTGCCCGTCACGATCGGCTCCGCGGATTCGAACCCCACGGCGCCATACTTGTCGACCAGGTCCAACAGATGTTGTTGCAGCGCAGCGCCGGACGGGGTGCCTTGCAGAAGGCCGGCGGCGAGGCCAGAGGCATTGGTCCACGCAAACAGACGCCTGTTCCGCGGATGCTCCTCATCTCCCCATTGGTACGCCTGGGCCAGATCCGGAGTCCAGAACGCGATCTGCCGCTTCGCCCATAGCGGAGTCCATTGAGTAATCTCTGGAAAATCATCCGTGTTCGTCGCCGTCCTCACAGCTTCGGCGCCCATCAGCAGTAGATTGACGGTGCCCAGGTTGTAATAGGCGCTTTCAATCCATTCTCCGCCGACGGCAAGCTGCTCGACGTACGACTTGATGGCATTGCGGGCCGTCGTTCGATCGGCGGCTGTGGCACGTAATCCACCCGTCTGCGGATGGTTGAACGCGGCTTTGGCGTACGTGTTCTCGGGATTCGTCAGATGAAACGACACAACGGCAAAGTAGGTTCCGATCACTTGATCCGAGTCGCCCAACCTGTAGCCGTTGATGAATTTGTTGCCCGTGAGCTCGGCCTCCAACATCTTACCGATGCCAGCGGCGAACTCTTCGCGCTGCTGTGGCGTCAACCCGGGCCACAGCCAATCAAGCAGAACAACGAACTCGATGCCGTTCTCGCGAACGTAATTGCTGACTGTTTTTGCTGGTGGCATTTTGAGAAAGCCACTGGAGATTTTCGCCCATGCCAGATCCACGTACCGGCGCTCACCCGTCCATTGGTACATGAGCGTGGCCCATAATCCGGTGTCGTTGTAGCGGCATCCACACTCGGCGTTGTCCTTGACGAGCTTGTACCACCTGGCGCCGAGCGTATCTGCGTCCTTCTGGTAATCCGACTTCATACGATTCCAAATCGTCTGCCGTTCAGATGTCCACAACAGTTTCGGTGTGCGGCCTGTCGGCGATGGGTCGGCTGCGGCAGAGGACGTGAGGATCGGAATTGTCGAACCGATGAAAATCGCCGCGGCGAGCACCAGCGGAGTGACGCGCGTTTTCATTCTTGATATTCTATCCGTAGACCGCCGCCCCTGATGCCGAAAGCGCTATCACCCGATAAGAAACAACGTATTCTTTAAGTCAGGTGACATACGTACGACAGCCGAGTGTCCGACAATTTCTGGCCGTTTCGGACCATTGGCTCGCGCGCCGTGCCAGGACATTGCGACACCGCTGGTACACGTTCGCGCTGCCCGTCCCGAGACCGGTCGCCAAAATTGTCCTCGGAGTGTTTCTGCTGGTCCGGGGTGTGTACTACTGGTGCCGCCGCGTCTTCGTGGCTGAGGTCCTGTTCAAGGCGTATTGCCGCAGTTACGGCCGCCGCCTCCGGACGGACATCTTCATACACTGGGTTCAGGGTCGCGGCGATATCGTCATCGGAGATGACGTATTGATCGACGGAAAATGCAGCTTCACGTTTGCAGCGCGGTACACACAACGGCCTACGTTCATCGTGGGCAGCGGCAGTGGAATTGGACACGAATGCGCGTTCACAATCGGCAAGGGCATCACAATCGGACGTAAGTGCAGGATCGCGGCGGGCGTGTGGATGTTTGATTCGCACGGCCACCCTTCCGATCCACATGCGCGTCTGCAGGATTGTGCCGCGCCTGATTCAGAAGTGAAGCCGATCTCGATTGAGGACAATGTGTGGATCGGCAGCCGCGCCGTCATTTTTCCCGGCGTCACCATCGGAGAAGGCAGCGTGGTTTCAGCGTGTGCGGTGGTGACGACTGACGTACCCGCCTATTCGATCGTCGCCGGCAATCCCGCGCGGCGTATTGGCACGCTGTCACAGCCCCAACCACACATCGAGTGAAGGAATCGCAACCGTGGCCGACAACGATCTGGACAAGATCATTCACCTCGTACAAACGACCGGCAAGGTCGAGAAGATCACCGCGTCAGAGGATTTTTACGATGCCGGCTTTTCATCAATCAACGCGCTGCAGCTGCTCCTGGAGCTCGAAGCCGCGTTCGACGTGACGATTCCGGACGACGAATTCGTCACGGCACGGACGTGCACCGCGCTCCAGGGCCTCGTGTCCCGCCTCGCGCAGGGAGCAAGATGACCCGCCGCATCAGCGTCAAGCTGGCCGCACCGGCCAATGACATGGTTCAGGAAGAGATCATCAAGCAGGTCGCCTTTCTGTCGGTGGATCTTCGGAACCCCGCGTTTGCGGCGTCCGGCGACACATTGGAATGCGACCTTCCTTCCGAACATGTGGACGAGCTTACGCCGCAGATTCAAGCGCTGGCGACGCGCGTGCAGGCGAGTCTCCGTCGCCTCGAGCGGAAGGTGGTGTTCAGCAATCTCGACGCCGCGACGTTTGAAGGTTCCCAGCCCGACGAGCTCCCAGGAGTGCACTTCCTTGGACTGGGTCAGGCGGCCCTCGATGGGACGGCGCTCCGGTTGTTCAGGTATTTCGATCGTGCGTTCGAATCGCTCGGCCACACATGGGACGCTGAGCCCCTGCTGACGCCCACGCTGATTCCCGCACGCGTACTGGCCAAGTGCGACTACTTCCGATCGTTTCCGCAGAACGTCACGTTCGCATCTCATCTCGAGCCGAACGTCCAGACGATCGACAGCTTCCGCTCCAGGCACGCCGATCGCGAAACGCTTGATGACCGCGCGAGCGGCGACATGTCGACACCCGATACGTGTCTTTCCCCGGCGACGTGCTATCACGTGTACCACCTGCACGCCGGCACGATCGTGCCGGCCGCGGGAACCGTTCACGGTGTGTGCGGCAAGTGCTTCAGGTTCGAATCAACCAACACCAGCGACCTCCGTCGCCTCTGGGATTTCACCATGCGTGAGATCGTCTTCATGGGGACGCGAGAGCAGGTATGGCAACAGCGGGAAGTCGGGCTGAAGCGGACGGCCGATCTGCTGACCGCACACCGGCTCGCATCGGAGATTCGCACGGCGAGCGATCCCTTTTTCGTGGCACCGGATGCCATGGCCAAAACGTATTTTCAGCTGAGCTCGGAGACCAAATACGAAATCGCCGCGCTGTTGCCTGATGGCCAACGCCTTGCGATTGGATCGCTGAACTATCACACGGACTTTTTTGGCCGCGCCTTCGACGTGCAACTCGAGGGGGGTGGTCCCATGCACAGTGTGTGTATTGCGTTCGGCCTCGAGCGCTGCGTGTACGCCTTTCTCAGACAGCATGGTACCGAACCGACCCGCTGGCCGGATGTCGTTCGGCAGGGCGTTGGCGTCTGACGGGCGGCATCCTATGATTGCGCGGGTCGAAATCATCGATCCCGTGCTGTTTGCGGGTATCGCCGGCGAGATTCTGCAGGCGGCATGGAAGCCTCCGTGCCTCTATTACTCGGCCGACTACCTCTCCTGGCAGTTCGCATTTCCGAGCGATTTGCCGAGAGTAGCCGCCATTGGTTACCTGGACGATCGGCCGGCAGGCTGCATCGCTGCTACGGCGCGCCGCTTTACCGTCGCCGGCGAAACGTTCCCGGCTTACGTGCTTTCCTTTTTGGCTGTTCACCCGTCAGCGGGCCGCCGTGGACTCGCATCGGCTATGAAGACGGCAATACTCGACGCGCTCCCTCGCCACACGCCAATCGTTGCTTTCTGTGAGCCGGGGTCGACAGCCGAGGGGCTGCTGATGCGGCTTCTGCAACGTGCGTCGTTCCGGGTCCGTTCGCTGCTGCCTTGCCGGGCAATCGGCTTTCTCGCCCGGCCCAGCAGCCGGGAATCGAGCGCTGTCGCGCATGCGGTGGATTACGAGCCATTCGCAAAGGCCGCAAGCACGTCGGGCGATCCCCATGCGGTGTGGACCGACATCAATCTCGACCACTTTTACCATTACCGCGACGATCCCAGAGGACGGGCGATGCTCGTGGTACATGACGAGAAAAGCAATCCGGTCGGCACCGCGATGTTCGTGAATGTCGAGGTTCTCTCGACTCAGGGCGTGCAGCGGGTTCCAATGCTCGAAAGCGTGTCACTTCCGGAACCGACGCCGGCCGCGCTTTCCGCGGTGTTTCGGTATGCCGCTGTGCGCGCTCAACCGGGAAGCACGGTCATCGCGTCAAACCTGAGCTATCTCGACGCGGGGCTGCTGCGGCCCGCTGGCGCAAGAGCGCTTCCCTCGTCCTTCAACGCACATGCCTTCGTGAAAGGCCAGAAGCACGTCATTGAGACCGCCGCTGCGCTCAATCTGGAGGTTATCTAATGACACGGGGCCAGATCTGATGAGTACGCGGATCGAAATCCTCGATCCTGTGCCGTTTGCGGGCATCGCCAGCGAGATTCTGCAAGCAGCATGGACCCCCCCCTGCCTCCACTATTCCGCCGATTACCTCTCCTGGCAGTTCGCATTTCCAAGCGATCTCCCGAGAATTTGCGCAATGGCGTACATCGACGATCGCGCGGCGGGCTGCATCGCCGTGACGGCGCGCCGCTTTGCGATCACACGAGAAGCGTTCGCGGGATACGTACTTTCCTTTTTGGCTGTTCACCCATCAGCGGGTCGCCGTGGACTCGCATCAGCTATGTATGCCGCAATACTCGAGGCGCTACCTCGCGACACGCCAATCGTCGCATTTTTTGAGCCTGGCTCGGTCGCGGAAGGGCTGCTGATGCAATGTCTGCAAAGGGCTTCGTTTCGGGAGTATCCGCTGTCTCCATGCCGGGCGATTGGTTTTCTGCCTCGTTCGAGCGTCCCGGCAGGGTCGAGCGTGGTCGCGGATACCGTGAGCTACGCGACGTTTGCCGCTGCGGCACGTACATCCGACCACCACAGGACCCTTTGGACCGACGTCACCCAGGAACACTTCGAGCACTACCGACAGGACCCGCGGCAGCGATCGATGCTGACGGTTCATGACGAAACAGGGAATCCGCTCGGCACTGCGATGTTTGTTGATGCCGCGGTTCTCTCGTCTCACGGCTTGCAGCGGGTTCCAATGCTTGAAAGCGTCGCACTGGAAGAGCCGACGTCAACAGCGCTTTCCGCGCTGTTTGAATTTGCCGCCTCGCGAGCTCAACCGGGAAGCACAGTCATCGCGTCAAACCTTAGTTATATCGACGCTTCGCTGCTGCGGGCCGCCGGTGCGAGAGCGCTTCCTTCGTCGTTTAACGCACATGCCTTCGTGAAGGGCCAGAAGCACGTTGTTGAGACCGCCGCTGCGCTCAATCTGGAGGTCATCTAATGACACAGGCAGCGGGCCGTGGCGAGCCCTTACGCATAGCGATTGTCGGTTGCGGCCAGATCGCCGACGCCCATCTGCAGGAAATCAGGAAAATTTCCGACGCCCGGGTCGTTGCCGTGTGCGATCGCGAGGCAGATCTCGCCTATCAGGCCGCCGCGCGTTTCGACATCGCCAAACAGTATCAAGATGTCGATCGCATGCTTGCCGACGTTCGACCAGACGTCGTGCATGTGACGACGCCGCCGCACACGCATTTCGCGATTGCGTCGAAGTGTCTGGAAGCAGGCGCCCACGTGTATGTGGAGAAGCCGTTCGCGCTGAACGCCGACGAAACCAGACACCTCCTCGAGCTCGCGAATACACGGCGCCTCATCGCGTGCCCCGGCCACGACCATCTCTTCGATCCGGTCTGGAAGGAAGCGCTCCGCGTTGTAGCCTCCGGCGAGATGGGGAGCATTGTGCACGTCGACTCCACGATGGGATACGACGCAACGGGCCCGTTTGGAACGCTCATTCAAACAGACCCGCGCCATTGGATCCATAGGCTACCAGGCGGAATTTTTCATAACGTGATCTCCCATCCTGTGTATAAGGTGACGCCTTTTCTCGTAGACGATAAGCCTGAGGTTATCGCGTTGTCATTCGGCGCAGCCGACGTTGCGCCGCTACCCACTGAGTTGCGCGTGCTCGTCCGGGGAGAACACGTCAGCGCGTACATCGCGCTGCTGAGCCAGGCACGGCCGGTACGTCGACTTGTACGCCTCTACGGTACCGCTAACAGCATGGAGATAGACTTCGATGCCGGTTTGGCCCGGCGCATTGGCTCATCGGCGTTGCCTGGAGCTTTTGGGCGGATTGAAGCGCCGGTTCGCCAGACGCTCGAAGCCGCCCGCAGCAGCGGTAAAGCGCTGCGAAAATTCGCACGGTCTGAAATTCAATACTTCGCGGGGATGCGCGCGCTATTTCAAGCGCTGTACGACGCCGTCAGAACGGGAGGGGCTCCGCCGGTTCCGTACGCTGAGATACAGCGCGTTGCCAACATCATGGACGCCATTTTCCAACAAACGCCCTGCAATTCATTGCCACCACCCAAGACGGAACTGGCCAAATCATGAATCCTCGCAGCGCCTGGGTTACCGGCGGAACAGGATTTTTGGGATCGCGCGTGGTCCGTTCGCTGATTGAACGCCAGTTCGACGTGCACTGTCTCGTCCGCAGCAAGAGCGCGGCGGCGGCGCTTGCTGGCTCACTACGCCCGGATGCAGCACCACGGGTGACGTTCGTCTTTGGGTCGTTGAACGATCCGGAGGTGTGTCACGCACTGGCTGCCAGCGCCCCCATCGGCTATCACCTCGCATCAGCTCTGAGCGGATCCGCGGCCTCGCTATTCAGCGCAAACGTGGTGGCGACGCGAACGCTGCTCCACGCCGTCCGCGGATCTGGATGCCGCCGCTTTGTCCTGGTGAGCTCGATGGCGGTGTACGGAACGTATCAGCTGCCCAGGAACGCCGTTCTGGACGAAGGTTGCCCGCTGGATCCGATGCCTCAACAGCGCGATCCTTACGCGTTCAGCAAGATCGTCCAGGAACAGGTGTGCTGGAGCGCGCATGCCGAATGGAATCTTCCTCTCGTCGTGGTTCGGCCTGGAATGATCTACGGGCCAGGTCGTGATTTACTGAGTGCTCGAGTCGGTCTCAAGGTCGGTCCGTTGATGGTTCGCCTCGGTGGGTCTCAGCGGCTGCCTTACACCTATGTGGACAATTGCGCGGAAGCCGTTGTGCTCGCCGGCACCCAGGAAGGCATCGATGGCGAATCCTTCAACATCGTCGATGACGAGTTGCCGACCGGCCGCGAGTTGATCCGCGAACGCCGCAAGCATGGCGCGCGCGTTCCGGCAATCGTAGTGCCCTTGTGGGCTGTCATGCCGATGGCCCGATGCTACACGGCCTATGCGAAATATTCAGAAGGCCAGCTTCCGTCGATACTCACGCCGTATCGCGCGTCCGCCCAGTGGAATACGCTGCGATACTCCAACGTGAAAGCAAAAACCCGGCTGAACTGGACGTGCCGAACTTCTCTTTCCGACGGGCTGCGGCTGACGTTGGAATCCCGCAGCGCCGGGTCTCGGTGAATCAGGGCCGCTGACTGCGGCCGTTCATGAGACAGGACAGCCTCTAGAAGTCGATACGCCTGGCGTGCATATCTGGATTAACCCCTCTCGCGTGCTTGGAGAAGGATACGTAAGCTTTCCGTAGGAATCCTCGTGTCACCTGGTTGTCGATTTGCTTGAAGAGCTGTGACCGGTGATACCTTCGGATGCACGTGCGCAGAGCTGCCGCCATTGCGCGATCCTGAACGGAAACAGCGAGTCGATAGTTGTCTTCAAAGTATGTCAATTCCGAAACCCCGCTCATGGTCAATCGTCGAATTGGTCTGAGGGCAGTCAGCTCCGGCAACCGCGCGCCTTGAACACGTAGCAGTCGCATGGCGATCATCGTTCGCAAGCACTTAGAACATCGCCCACAGTTGTCATCCTTGTTCTCCCAACACACATGCAAGTGTCCAAGAATCTTCTTGTCGGATACGATGTGTGACATCTTCTCGGTCCGGCTCGCATCCGCGCCGTCGTGAATGAACATCGTTCCCTCTGTCGACCACAGTCCATCCGTCATGGGATGGCTGCCCCACGGAAAGAGCTCATAATAGGTATGGGTGGCCGGGATGTACATAACTGGAAAGGACAGCGCCAAGCCAACGGCTGCGAGCGCCGATCCATGGTAACTACCCCATCCCAGGTCAGTAAATGGATACGCAAGATGATTTACATTCGTGGCGACTGGTATCAACGCTTTGCCGAAGCTGCGTGCGAACGCCTCTTGTGCAACGGTGGTGTCATCCCATAGTGCTTCATCCTTCGCGTCAAAATCGAAGCCTCGGATGAAGACCAGATGAGTAATGGCCTCCTTGTGTTTAAGAAACGTGTAGCTTGAGTCCACGCCGCCGGAGAAAAACGACGCCACGCCTTCGTTCCTGGCCGCAGCAGGAGCAGTCTTAGCGGTCACCTCAATGATCTTGAAAACCGGATTCCAGCAATGGAATATGCGCTGAAGCTCGGATATCTCCATCAACAACTTCGGAGAGACAGGCGCCGATTCTTCGATTTCCAAGGGTTCCCCACGAAGCATGGCGGGGAGTAACGCGGCGGCCAGGAAGGCGTCTCCCCGCAAACTGTCCACGCCGTGTGAAGACGGAAACCGGAACCAGAGGTGGAATTGGTCGATGAATCCTGAAAGCTCGACAACATTCTCTCGTTGCTTCAGTTTTATTTCGGTCACTCGCATCCTGGATCATCTCCGCCGTAAAAGTTGTTTGTATTCAGGACGGCATCAAGGGAGAATCTTTCAACATCGTCGACGACGAACTGTCTGAATACAAAAGCCAAAAATGCGCCTGAACAGGACATGCCGGATTCCGCTTTCGGAGAGACTTCGGCGCACATCGGAAGCCCAAGGGCCTCGTCGCGGTGATTGAAATCCGCGCGCCTTACCGGCCCGACGCGCAGACCGTCGCCGCTGCCGTCGTGACCAAGCAGGGCTCGACGAACGTATGGTACCGCAGTACCCATCCTCTCGGCCTCGAGCCCGAAGCGTGGCTGTCTGTGGCGTTGCCGGTAGCGATGAAAGCCGGGGAGCCGCTGGTCAGCGAGGCGCCCGTGTCCGCAAAGTGGCACGCCGGGCAGCAACACATTCAGCAGATCCTTGCGAGTTGGTACCCCGAGCTGCGCGTAGTGCCGGTGACGGCGGCCGTTGTGGAGCGTCCTCGATCCTCGGCTCGTGTCGCGTCGTTCTTCTCTGGTGGCGTGGATTCGTTTTCGACCGTCCTGAGAAACCGCCCGAAGCTGTCAGCACTGTGGGTGGTACGCGGGTTCGACATCACGCTGCAGGACACATCCGGCTGGACGCGCACGCTCGAACACATCACCGCCGCCGCTGACGATTTGGGAATGCCGCTTGTCGCGATCGAAACGAACCTCCGGGACGTCGCCAATCTCGCGGGCGACTGGGGACGGGTGACGAATGGGGCCGCCCTCGCCAGCGTCGCTCTGCTGCACCAGCAGACGTTCGGCGCAGTGCTCGTGCCGGCCTCGCATTCCTATCGCGATCTGTTCCCGTGGGGATCTCACCCGCTGTTAGACCCCTCCTGGAGCACCGAGGCGATCGATCTGATTCACGAAGGGGCGGACCTGACCCGTTTCCAGAAAACGGCCGAGGTCGCCGCCAGCCCAATCGCGCTGAACCACCTTCGCGTCTGCTGGCAGAACACGGATCAGTACAACTGCGGTCGCTGTGAAAAATGCGTGCGAACGCAGACTGCACTGGCGCTCAACGGGGCGAGCGAGACGCCGACGTTTGCGACCCGCATCAGCCCGTCGCTGGTCAGGACCGTCTGGCTGCAGGACGAAAATGCCGCCTCGTTCGCGCGAGAGATGGTGGACCACGGACCCGGAGACCACCCGCTCATGCCGGCCCTGCGCGATCTCCTGTGGCGGTACCAGTGTCGCGCGCTGGGGCGGGCGGTAGCACCGTCTCTCAAGCAGACTACGGCCCGCCGCGTATGGTGGTGGCTTACGAGCCGCCACGGCAGCTAACGCCGGACGGCAACCACTCGCCGAAGCGAGCGATAGAACGCTCTCCCCTTTTCGATTTGTGCGAGAGCGGCTGTCAACAGCTCCGCGCGCATGCCGGGAGCGCCATGCCAGAGCTCCTCGATCGACGCAGCCAATACAGCGGTATCGGCGTTGTTCACCGACACGGTGCGGACGCCTCGGCCGAATTGATCACCGAGGCCTTGAAACTTGTCGACGTAATATTGCGATTTCGCGACAGCTAGAACGGGAATGCCTTGCGACAACGCGAACACACCTGCGTGATAACTCGACGTCACGACAACACGACAATCGCTGACGAGCCCGATGGTCGCGGCGGGCGTGACAGGTATCGATCTGATGTCCGAACCGGCTGCGCCTGCCGGGAAGAGCTTCTGAAATGACTCCAGATCGTCTTCCCACGGCTGGCGGCTGATAGGTACCGGAACCACAGCGGCATTGCATCTCGTGCTGAAGATGGAAACGGCGTCCCTTACCGCATCGGCCTCTTCGCGGGTCGTCTCCGAGTAGTCTGCCAGACGGAAATTGAACCCAATCTTCGAACCGAGCGTCTCTTTGCGGTTTTCATATCCCAGCTCGAGCGCGTCATCGCCCGTCACGAATGTTCGCGACGACTCGGCGCCCATTGTTTCAGCCACCTTCAGGCTGGCTCTCGCTTCACGCAGCCCGAGGAACGACAGCCTGGGAAAAAGCGTTCGCCCGAGCCGGACTAAGGCGCGATCGCTGACCGGCCCAAGACCCTGCCCCACCATGCCGACAGGCTTTCCAGATCCGGAAGCCAGGAGAAGAGGCATGAAGGTGCCGTGTGATCCATCCGCGAACTCATCGTTGAAGTAGCCGCCTCCAGGGCCCACGACAAGATCCGCGGCGTCCAACTCGTCGAGGTAGTCGCCAATCGCCGTTCGCTGCCCCGGACTGGCGGTTCTGAACAATTCGGCCAACATGCGCCACGCTGGACGGAACCCGCTGAGCCGGTAATCGAGCCGGGATCCGACGTTCTTCTGCAGACGCCATACAAACGGCAAAGACAATGGGAGTATCGACGGGCTGAAACCAGGCGTGCGGCCGGCGTCGAGCACCCGAACTCCTGGACACAAGCCCGAAAGACGATCGGGCGCGGGGCTCGGAACCGTTATCTGCGCCTCGGGAAACACGTCTTGCAGCCGATTGACGGCGACCTGGAGCATCGCCACATCACCCACGTTCAAGTGATGCCGCGAGTTGTTTTCAACGCGAATTCGCTTGATCGGCACGTCCGCCGTTACATCTGCTTCCATGCAAAGCCAACAGCGGGCATTACGAAACCAGAACCGCTCGATCGGGTCCGCTTCAACACGAACAAGTAGCAGATGGCGAAGAGCGCCGTGTATGCGGCTCCGTAACCGAGAAAAAGGCCCCAGGTTCGCGCCGGATAGTAATGGTTTGCCATGCCAACGATGCCGGCCGGCAGCACCACGCACGAGACCGGCGCGGCAATCACCTGGAGCAAATACGAACGCAGCGGCATATCGACCACGCGGCAGCCCCACCACATTCTACCGACTCCGCCCAGCAGAAAACGCGGGATCGCCATCGCCAGCCCCGCGCCGATCAACCCGAAGGTCGGGATGAGCGCAAACGTGAACAGGCAGACGGCCACAATGTCCAGCAACGCGAACAGCGCCGGCACGTAATGACGGCCGGTGGCCAGGACGATCGTTGCGGTGACGTACTGAGTGCCGGGAAGAAATTCGCCGAGAGCCAGGATGGTCAGCAGAAGAGGGGCATCCGGGAACTTTGGCCCGATCCATAGATTGATGAGCGGCCCGCCCAACACGATTAGAAATGAAACCAGGAAGGCGGCCAGTGCAGTGTTGTAGTGTCCTCCCACCATAAAGATCGACCGCTGGCGCTCCCTCTGATCCGTCGCATGCAACGTCGTCGCGAACGGGGAAATGACGCCAGTGAGCGCGGAGAGGCCAGCCGCGATGACGCCGAGCAACCGCGATGCAATCGCATACGGAGTCACCAGCGCCAGCCCGAGGAGCGAGCCGATCAGGAGCGTCGTCAATTGCGCTCGCGTCACCATCGCCACGCTCATGATCATGTTCCAGCCGCCGAAGCTGAGAAGTTCCGCGAGGGCAGCAGGCGTTACAGAACGAAGTCCCAGCCGCAGCCCCGGATCCGCGCGGAAGGCGAGGGTGCACTTGGCAAGCCCGCTCACAATCGTGACCGCGAGCGTGATCGCGGCCAGCGTCACGAGATCGCCATCGGACCGCACGAGCGTGAGCGTGAGACCACCGCGCAACAGCGAGGACGGGATCTCGATGGCATTGAGCCAGTCGAACCTCTGGAACCCCCAGAGGATGGCGTCGAACGTGGTGCCGACGAGAAATAGCGCGAACTGCACCGCAACGATCCGAAGGGCCAGACCGGCGGGGGCCTGCAGCTCCACCGGCACGGCGAACAGGCGGAAGAAGAGCGGTTCGGACGCGAAGATGACCGCCACCGTGGCCGCACCAACCAGCGCCATGACCGCGAGACCGGTGCTGACCGTCTGGTCGAGGGCGATGCGGTTGTTGCGCGCGTGATGGAGCGCGACATGCCGTCCGATCGACCCGCGCGTGCCGAGGTCGAGCAAGCCGAAGTAGCTCGTCAGCGCACCCAGGACGATCCAGATTCCATATGTCGATTCGCCCAGCCTGTGAATCAGAAACGGCATGACCAGGAATCCGACCGCCGTCTCGACGCCGAGACCGGCGGTGTTCCAGGCCATGTTCCGCCCCAACACCCGCTTCATGCTCACCGGCCGATCCATCACGTTGGCCTTTCGCGAAGTCGCCGCAGCCGGTCGTACATCCGGCCGCCCACCAGGAGACGCGCGATGATCGGCGTGCGCGGAAATCTTCGGAGACGCCGATCGCCGAACGACCAGGGCCAGGCCAGCAGCGACCTGACCATCAACGCACGGGCACGCCGCACGTTCCCCTCTTCGAGAAAGATCCAGCTGGCATCAACGTACATGTAGCTCCACCCGAGCCGCTGCAACGGTGCGTGCTGCGGGTGCTCGCTGAAGAATTTCGTCAGGACTCGCTGGTAGTTCTCGAGCATGCGAGCCCCATGTCTGCTCATCTGCCCCTGATGCGGCCGATACCACCAGCACGGGCTCACGACCTCCACTGCCGGAAACCGCGCCGCGATCCGCAGCCACATGTCGCGGTCCTCGATGGACCTGAGGCTCTCGTCGAACAGGCCTACGGCATCGAAGCACGTGCGCCGGATGAGCGTTCCTGATGGACCCGTACGGATCGAGAGCAGGAAATCTCTCACCGAAAGCGCGTGAATCGCGGGCGCAGGGTCGAGCGCCGGCGGCAGGACATCGGCTGGCAGCGAGCCGATCAACCCGGCGCCGGCAACAGACTGTCCAGCGGCCAGCTGGATCTCCGTTTTTTGCGGGTGCCACACGTCGTCCGCGTCGAGCAGCGCTATCCAGTCACCGTTCGCCAGGCGAACTCCGGTATTTCTGGCGGCCGACAACCCGCGGTTGTTTTGATAGACGTATCGAATCCTCGAGCCGAATCGCTTCAGAACGCGCTGCGTGTCGTCGGTACTGCCGTCATCGACGACGATCACCTCGATATCGCGATAGGTCTGGGCAAGTGCGCTGTCTACTGCGTCGCCGACGAAGTGGCCGTAGTTGAATGCAGGAATCACAACCGAGATGAGCGCCCGCGGCATGATGGTGGGTTATCAGTGGGAGCTACGGTTTCCGCGCCTCGACGACCATCGTCTCGAACCGGTTGTATTCTTCGCCGATCAACGCGCCGTGCGATTCGAGGCCGCGCAAGTCTGGCACGGTGCTGTCGCCAGGCACACACGAGACCGTGTCGAGAAAACCCGCCTCGCTGAGCGTCGCAACGAGCGTTTCCTGATCATAGACAAAGTAGTGACCGAACTCCCAGAAGAAGTTGTTGATGACGTACGACGGGCGATACCGATCGTCGCGCACATCGGTTTCGAGCACGCCTGACGCGTGATTCGCAATGGCCCAGCTGACGTACTGCCGCTGCACTGCCGATGGCGTCGCGGTTCTGAGACCGACAATCTGTTCGAGATTTGGCGTCGCGATCCGAATCCGTCCGCCTGGTTTCAAAACCCGATAGCACTCGGTAATCATCCGCCGGCCCAGCGCGAACGGCACGTGCTCGATCATGTGCTCGCTGAACACGAAATCGAAGCTGTCTGCGGGCAGCGGGAACGGGCGCGTCGCGTCCATAAAGATGTCCGCCGGTCGCCGCGGCGCGAAATCAGCGTTCAGCCATCCGGCCATTGCATTCGGGCCGGCGCCGATCTGCAGCTTACGCACCGTATGCGTTTCCAGATAATGCCGAATGCTCTCCTGGCGCCGCAGATACGCGCGCCCGCGCCGCAGGTCTCCGGGAATCTGCCGAAGCGCCACGACAACGCCCCTGACAAATTGTGACTGCCGAAGCAGATCCTTCATCGATCCGAGCATAGCGAACATTGCGACAACAGCATGGCCTGGTATGTTATCGGCTCGAAGCGGGAAGTTCTATCGAGGACTCCGACAATGGGAATGCGCACTAATTTGTTGAACTCCCTGGGGTTACGGGGCTTCCATGGGAAGTCACCGCTCGATTCAGCTCCGTGTGCAGTGCCCGGCCGAGGTCATTCCACGTCAATGACGGCACGCTCGTACGCAGGAACCCAGGATCCCATCTCCGCTGAAGGGCGGCTGTAATTGCCGCGGCGAGCGCATCCGGATCGTCCGCCGGCACCATGATGCCGTTTCGCTCGTTGAGCAGCTCGGGCACCCCTCCCACAGCCGAAGCCACGACCGGCCTCCCCGACGCAAGCGCCTCCAGTACAACGTTTGGACAGCCCTCGCGCCGGCTCGGAAGACACAGCACATCGGCCGCTGCGATGCAGACCGCAACTTCGTCGGCTGTAAGACGCCCAAGGAACTTGATGCGGTCGCTCAGTCCCAGGGCGGACGCCTTCGCAGCCAGCTCTTCCTTCGCGCGCCCCTCCCCGGCAAACAAGACGCGAAGATCGGAAACGCCCGACCCCCACAAACGTGACAGAGCGTCGAACAGGACATCTGGCCCCTTTTCATAGACCAGGTTGCCGACAAAACTGACCACTCGTTCGTCGGGAGGTACGCCAAGTCGTCGCCTGGCTTCCCCCGCGTCGCGGATGTGAAAGCGTTGGCCGTCGACGCCATTGTGCTGGACGATCGCACGGTCCGCCGGAATCCCCAGTTCGAGCACGCGCGACCTCAGGCCGCCGCTCACGGCGACCACCGAATTCGCCTGCAGAAGCGCCGCGCGGATCGAGTTCTTCAGCTCCGGCCTCTGGGCGAGCTCGTTCATGTCACTCCCCAATACCAGGGCGACGAGCGGCAGGTCCAGTTCCCGTGCGAGCTTGGCTGCAGCGACCACATCCGGATACACAAACGCGCCGAGGATGACGTCGAATCGCCGCTGCCGGTGCAATTCGTGGACAAGTGCCCGGGCCGATCGGTACATCGCTTCCGGATGTGCCAGCATGCCGACGCGCGGTAAACTCCACCACGTCGGGTAACTCGCCACGAGCCCTTCATGATTCTCGACGACGCGGCGTCCCCAATCGCGGGGCCGACGCAGGCGGCGCCACGCCGCCACCGGAACGACGATCTCGACGTCGCAAAAGCTCGCGAGCGCTCCGAATCCTCGAAGGTTGTAGATGCCTCGAGTCGGCTCGTAGTGTGAAGGGAACAAATGGGTGAACAACAGCGCCCGCATCAGCGTCGCGCACTCCTGCCCGCAAGGGCCTCGTCGTACACTTCGTCGTACCGATCCACCATTGCCGACAGCGAGAACGTCGTGTTGGCGCATTTCCGCGCCGCTTCGCCAAGACGGCTGCGCAGCGCGGGATCTGTGGCCACCCGGTGTATGGCGGACGCGAGCGCCCTGTCATCTCCGGCAGGAACCAGCAAACCGTTGACGTCATGCTCAATGATCTCCGGGATGCCCCCGACGTTGGACGCGATGATCGGCAAACCGTGAGCCATCGCTTCGAGAATCGACATCGGAATGCCCTCTATGTCCGACGGAAGCACGAAGAAATCAGCGCCTTCCAGCAGGCGGTCAATGTCGAACCGGCGGCCGAGAAATATCACACGATCGTGTCCCATGCCCAGTCGAGCAGCTTCCGTTTCAGCTGCCGGGCGCGCGGGACCGTCACCAACAATCCACAGCGTAAGGGCACGGCCAGGATCATTCATGGCGCTCAGGCTTTTCAGCAGCGTGAGGTGTCCTTTTCGCCCATCGATGCGCGCCACCAAGATGCCAACGCATGCGTCACGGGCGCTGAATTCAGCCCGGGCATCTTCGCGGTTCTTCGGGTTGTCCGGTACCGCTGCCACACCGTTGCGGACGACGATCAACCGCCCAGCATGAGCAGGTAAACGAAGCGTCTTTACCGCTGCATCCGACACGATCACCGTCGTGCTGGTGAATCGCCATTCGAACGACGAACCGAGCCGCGCGTGCGTGTCCTGATCGCCGTGAATCGTCACGACAATTGCCGGCTGTGAAACGAGTTTTGAGAGCACCGCATACTGAAGCGACGTGGGATTATGGACGTGTACGATGTCGGGGTTCTCCTCCCAGAAACAACGGAGCGCTTCGAGGCTCCGACCAAGTCGTCCAGCGCCGCTCGACAGAACCCTGGCGCGTATCGATCGATCTGCCGCCTCCTGCTCGAGTGCGCCGGCTCGCAACGCGAGCACCGACACCCTGTGGCCCGCCTCCTGCTGCGCCGTGGAAAGTTGTAGGAGCATGCGTTCCATGCCGCCCACGCCGAGGCTGGAAACGATGTGAAGAATCCGCCGCGGACGCCGACTCGAGTCGAGGGCGGCGATGCCCGTGCGGGAAGCGGCGCCTTTCGACTCGACGGGCGGCTCGTGTGCTGGTCCCATGCCCTTTCCTTCCACCGAAAAAAGCGCAAATCTGGCGGTCCGCCGCTACCCGTGACCGGCTGAGCATCCGATAATTCGGGCGAACGGGCGCAGCATGTCTTCCGACATCTCCTTCGGCTTCATGCTTGGTAACTGGCCACTCGACGCGTCCGTGGCAATGGACGCGCTGCCGACGTGGACTATCAACAGCGTCTGTGACGCCGGTCACGATCGGCATGGCCTCGCGCTGACGAATCCGGAATCATGGCACATCCGTGCGGCAGTACGTCAGCGTACCGACGTGCTATTCTGCGCAGCCGAAGATGACTAATCTCCAATCACGCCGCATCGTGATGATGATAGAGCAGAGCTGGCCAGGTCTCTACACGGCGACGAATCTGGCCCGTTCCGGTCTCTTGTCCGCCGTCATTGTGGAACTGGAACCGCTGGACGACGCACGCTGGAGCCTTCGCGGCTTGCGAGGAGCAGCACAAGTCGCCGGCTGGCGGCCGGCGCTCGAGGCTTTTCTGGGATTCCGCCACGGAATCAAGCACTCCATTGGAAGAATCGGTAAGCCCAGGACGTATCCGCAACTGAGCGATCTTCGAAAGTGGCATGTCGACGTTCACCGCGTGGCCGCGTTCAAGTCGGAACCCTGCCATGAACTTTTGCAGCGGCTCGCACCGGACGTTACGATACTCTGTGGCACGCCAATCCTGCCGGAGTCCCTGCTTTCAATCGCGCGCATCTGTACATTGAACACTCATACCAGCGTATTGCCGCACTATCGTGGCGGCGGCTCGCTTGATTGGCCGCTTTTCTTCCGGGACACGGAGAAGATCGGCTTCACGATCCACAAAGCGGTTGCGAAAGTCGATGCGGGGCCGTACCTCTATCAGGAAGCGATCGCCGTAGAGGCGCGCGACACTGGACACGATCTGCTGCGTCGCGCGTTCGTACGGGCAACCGAGAAAATGATTGAAATCCTCCGAGAGTCGCCCTTGGACGCAACGGACTTCAAACAATACGAGAAGCCGCTGGCCCATTCCTGGCGCACTCCGGATAGCATGGTGAGACGCTACATTCACGGGCCTTCCTTCAGGCACAAGACGAGACCCGTGGTGCAGCGCCTTGCATGGAACATGAGACTGAACCCCTTTCCACGCCGGAAAGATCACGGCATCGCCGTATTCGTCTTTCACCGGGCCCTTGCGAATGATACGCCGAGGAGTGACTGGCGTCGGATTATGGGCCATCCCACCGTCGACGAATTGCGAGAGAAGCTACTGTATCTAAGGGAAAGGCTCGACATCATTCCGGCGGCGCAAGCATTGGAGCTCATCGACCGTCGCCAGCCGCTTCAACAGAGCTATGCGGTGATTACGGCGGATGACGGATACCGTGATTTCCGGACACATTTTCTGCCCCTGGCGGACGCCCTGAGGGTGCCCGCCACGCTTTTCGTCTGCACCGGGGCAACCATGAGCGGTTCCGTCTGGTTTCAGAAGCTGTACGACCTTATTACACAGATCCGTAGCGACCGCTTGTACTTGCCGTGGGCGGACCGCCGGATCTACTTCGGCGATGTCGAGCACCGTGTGCTCACGATCGAGCGCGTCATCATTCCCTACATCAAGCGGCTCACCCGGGAGAATCGACGACGCCGTTTGGAGGATTTGTTCCAGAGTAATCCAGTCGATTCTGAAACCGATCCGCGGGACGCTTTTTGTGATATTCGAGACCTGCTGGAACTGAAGGCGTCGCGAGGGATCGAGCTCCACCTTCACAGCCACGAGCACGATCCTTACGAAACGTTGACCGACAAGGAACTGGAGGAAGATGTCAGGGCTTGCCAGGGGTTTTTTTCGGAGAAATTGGGAATTCAGAGCACGGTTCTAAGCTATCCGAATGGGGGATTCAGATCCGAGCAGGCGTGTCTCCTTTCCCGATTGGGGATCAAGCACGCATTCTCAACCATCCGCGGGTTTGAACAGCCTCCTACAGCGCGGCCGTATTCGATCCTCCGCGCAGGGATGGCCAACGAGCCGCTTGCTGGATTTCATTGGGGCCTTTCCAGAGACCTCCGCTGATGCGTCGCCTGGATCCTTCGCATTTCCGCCGCGGCGCTCCGCTTGCAACCTTTTCGTAGGCGTCCTGCACCCGATCATGCCGTTATCACTGCCCAGAAACGCCCAACTCTGGTTTCCAGGAGTGCTGGCGTCCCACTTGCGCCGGACGTTCCAGCCCAAGCGGTATACCGGTGTAACCGACATTTTTCTCTGTATTGCCGACCACTTTGAACCGGAACACGGAGAAGTCGATCTAGGAGTGCAGCGCGGCCGCGTTGCTGCGTGGGTCGAACGGTATCCAGCCGTTGCGAAGCGGTTCGCGGACAGCAACGGGCGACCGCCACAGCATACGTTTTTCTTTCCCGCGGAAGCGTATCGTCCAGAGCTGCTTGACCCGCTGGCAGAACTGTGCCGCCAGGGTTTTGGGGACGTGGAGATCCATCTCCATCACGACCACGATACGGCAAGTGCGTTGCGGGATCGATTGGGCACGTTCACCGAGGCGCTCTTCCACAAGCACGGGCTCCTCCGCCGCCGCCGCGATGGCGCCATCGCATTCGGCTTCGTGCATGGCGACTGGGCTCTCGACAATGCGCGCCCGGACGGCCGATCGTGCGGCGTCAACAACGAGATCACCATTTTGCTCGAAGCCGGGTGTTACGCCGATTTCACATTGCCCGCCGCACCCGATCCATCTCAAACGCGAACGGTCAATTCCATCTATTACGCCGTCGATGATCCCGCCAGACCTCGATCTCATGAGTACGGCATCCCGGCGCGCGCCGGTGCGCAGCCCCCGACGAACGGTCTTCTCATGGTTCAGGGGCCGCTCACGTTCGACATGCGCCGCCGGATCTGGAAGATCTTTCCCGGACTTGAGAACGGCGCGCTCGACAGCTCCGATGCGCATCTCCCCACACTCGACCGTTTTGTCTCGTGGGTGGATGCGGGCGTTTCAATAGAGGGATGCCCCGAATGGATCTTCGTCAAGATCTACACGCACGGCGCCATCGAACGCAATGCAGCGATGCTGCTTGGGCCTGAGATGGCGGCCTTCCACACGGACATCAACTACGCATTCAACGATGGCGTTCGTTACCGCCTGCATTATGTGACTGCCTACGAAATGGCCACGCTCGTCAAAGCTGCTGAAGCTGGGCTTGAAGGCAGTCCGCGGGATTTAATGCAGAAATCTTTGTTTTAGCGTTTTAGCTACCCCCAGATCGCCAGCGTTCGAATCGAGATGTTCACGAGCAGGAGACCTGCGACCGTCCATGCCACGACTGCCGCCACGTCGCCTGGGGTCATCCGCAACCTGGCTTGATCTTTTTCCGGAACGCTGATAGTGACCGCACACGCGCCGACAGCAATCATTATGTAGAAAATATGGACGTATTGGCGCGACAAAAACCACCCACACGTAAGCAGTCCCACAGCACTTGCCGTGAGCGCGCGTCGCCACGCCGCAGATTCTGGCGTGTCCTGCGGGAGCAGGTTAAGTCCTTTAAACAACCAATAGAACATCCCCACGAAACAGAACGCTCCGAGCAACCCGAGCTCGGCAAAGGTGTGCACGAAGGAGTTGTGAGCAACCCTGATGTGATGATCGAGATACTGATCAAAGCCCACGCCGGTCAGCGGATTCGATTTCAGCATGTTCCAGCCTTCGGCCCATGACTGTATCCGGCTTTGCGCGGAGGATTCTCCGGCATCCATTTCGCTGCCACGAGACGGCGCCGCCACAACGATGACGCCCAGGAGCGCGACGGCGGCAATGGTGCCCGCCACAGTCTTGTATCGAAGCAATGCCAAGCACACCATCGCGGCCGCCAGCCCGACTATCGCTCCACGTGAGTTCGTGTAGTACAGCGCGAGCATCACAGCACAGAGGCCGGCGAGCGACAGGGCTCGAGTAATCACCCCCGTCCCCGCGCGGCCAATCACAAACAAAAACAACGGCACTGACATCACGAATGTCATGCCGAGGTCGTTCGGATCGTTGAAAATTCCCGTCCCATAAATCCGATCGAGCACGAGGCCGACATCCCCGAGTCCCACGCCTGTGTGGTATTGAACAATTCCATTGACAGCGAGGAAGACGTTGAGCGCCATGAGAAGATATATGAGTCCTCTCAACTGACGCTGAGATTGGACGCCGGCGCGAATCAGGAAATAGGCAAACACCACCGGCATGAACGCAAGAAACGCCATATACACGCCGGTCAGCCAGACCTTGAAGCTGGAAATCAGCATGATCGCCCAGTACGCCAGGATCAGTTTGTCTTGTGGCAGATTGAGAATCTTCCGGGGCTTCGCAGCCATGGAGAAAATGCCGATCGCAAAGCAAATCACCGTCAGGATGTCGACGAACGGAATCCTTTCCCACCCGGGAACGATCTCAGCCGGTCTCACATAGATCAAGGTGATGTACAGAAGAAGGCAGGCGTACAGCATTGCCTAGCGCGCGGTCCGATCCCACGCAGCGCGCTGACGCCCCGAAGCCCAGCGGAAAAATCCCACGAGGAGCGCCGCGTTCATCGTCGCGAACATCGTTGTCAGCCGCAGCGCGCGCCCGGCTGATGACCTGACCGACAGATACTGCCCCAGCAGTGCAACGACGGCCAGCACAAGACCCAGTAGCAGCGACACGCCATAAATGCCGGTGTCGACCAGCACGAGATTCGCCACGGCCAGGCCAAGCAGAAAAAACGGGCAGAGCCACCGCAAGACTTTGTGCGAGAAAAATGTCAGCGCGATCCAGCCGTTGCGTGGATCGAGCAGCGGCCACAACACCGCCAGACTCTGAAATCCTCCCGCGCCAATCCGCGCGCGGCGCCGGAACTCGACAGCAATTTCAGGCGGCGTCTCCTCGTATGCGATCGCTGATTCGTCGTAAATGATGGCGCAGCCGGTACGCACGCGCGCGAGCAGAGGGATGACGAAGTCGTCGACAATGGTGTCGTGGCTGAGACCGTGAAAGACGCTTCGCCTGATCGCATAGATGCCGCCGTTTGCGCCCAGCAGCGCACCCAGCCTGCCCTCGGAGCGTTTCAACAGCGTCTCGAACCGCCAATACAGGCTGTCCACATTTGTCCCTGTGACGGGATCCGTGAGCACCAGCTTGCCGCAGACGACTCCCACACGTGGATTCTGGAACCATCGCACCAGCCGCCGCACGGCCGAAGGTTCCATCATCGTGTTCGCGTCCGAAAGCACCGCGATCGAGCCCTTCAGACGCGGTATCACCGCGTCGAGAACGGCCGACTTGCCGGTTCTCTCGGTAAAGGCGATGAGCTGGATTCCCCGACCCTTGTATTCGTTGACGATGTCCACGGTGCGATCGCGGCTCGAATCCGATGCAATCACCAGCTCGAGCTTGTCCTTTGGATAATCGAGGGCGAGCAGATTGTCGATCCGTTCCCGGATGACTGATTCCTCGTTATGAGCCACGACCAGCACGGACACACTCGGGAGGTCCGCGTCGTTCGGTTCCGGTTGCGCGACCGGCGCACGCCGCAACGCCCCCAGAGTCACCAACAGCACGGGGTACACCATGTACGCGTACACGATGAGGGCGGCGCAGCCCCAGAACACGACAAAGGCAGATGTGTACAGCAGCTGCATGTCTTATCCGGCCGCTTCCACGACGTCCGATGGGGCCCGCCGGCGCACGACGCGCGCCGGGATGCCGACGACAGTGGCGTACGCCGGCACGTCGTCGAGCACAACGGCGTTCGCGCCAACGCGTGAGTGATCGCCAAGCGTGATGGCGCCGATGACCTTTGCCCCTGCGCCGATGAACACGCCGTTCCCGATGCGAGGGCTTTGACGGCGTTCGGCCCCGATCGTCACCTGATGCTCGATGAACACGTTCTTGCCGCCGATGACGTCGCCATTAATCACCACGCCAGTGGCGTGAATCAGCACGAGACCCGGGCCGAACTCCGCGCCGCGCCCGATGATGCAGTTGCAGCAAATCGCATTGAGCCGGTTCATCACCAGCTCGACCGGAACAAGCCGGTACCGTCTCGCCCACTGCATCATCCGATAGAACACCATGGCGAACGTCCCATCGGTCAGCAGCACCTTCAGCATGGCGCGGGGACGCTCGTCCTGGTAACACCAGGCGGCCTTCGCGCGCAGATCGCCGAGGATGAGCTGGAACATTACCGGCCTATGCCAGCCGGGATGTGCAGGTCCGCCTTGGATGCGGCGCCGGCGACATGGCTGGGCTGCTTCAACACGGTCTGATAAACGTCTCGATAGCGCGAGATGAGATCGGGCCACTGGCGTTCGCGAAGCACCCATTCGCGAGCTCCGTGACCGAGCTGATCTCGAAGGGTCGAGTTGCGGAGCAACCGAATCAGCTTCGACGCAAAATCGCTCACGTCGCCGGCCTTGAAGACAACGCCTGTCTGTCCGTCCCTGACGAGCTCGAGCATCGGCGCCACGTCGCTGACGACGACAGCCTTTGCCATCGACATGGCTTCGAGCGGTTTCAGGGGCGTCGTCAGAGCGGTCGTTCGCGTCAGCCGCCGTGGATACGCGACCACGTCCGCAAGCGCGTACATGTCCTTGACCTCGGCATGTGGAATCCGGCCGGTGAACGTGACGTGATCGCCGGCGCCGGTCTCGCGCACCACCGAGAGCAGCTCGCGCTCTTCCGGGCTTACGGTTCCCGTTCCATGTGCGAACCCGGCGGATCCGCCGACGATGACGAGGTGCGCCGATGGCCGGCTCCGCACGATATGGCCAATGGCCCGCACCAGAAGATCGAGACCCTCGTAAGGCTGGAACGTGCCGGCGTAGAGAATCACTTCCTTGCCGCCGAGTTTCCAGCGCTCCTTGAGTTGAGCGCTGGCGGTCTGGGGCGCGAACGCATGAGCATCGACGCCATTTGCCACGACGTGTACTTTGTCGGGTCGGGCGGCACGAGGCTGCAGTTCTGCCTTGAGCAAATCGCAGATCGTCACGACTGCGTCGGCGCGTGAAAGCACGTGGCTCTCGAGCCTGCGGGCAACGCGGTACATGGGCGACTCCGCGCCGAACCTGCCGCGATCGACAGAGGCGTTCTCCCACAGGTCGCGAATCTCATAGACGAAGCCCAGACCCAGCTTCCTGGCGACGCGCAGCGCGGGCAGCCCCACCAGCACCGGCGAATGAGCGTGGATGAGATCGGGGCGAAACTCGCGCGCGGCCAGCTCAACCTCGCGCTCGAGATTGCGCATCAACATGCCCTCGCGCAGAAACGGCACGGACACCTGCGATGCAGCTGTGCGGCGGTACTCGACGCCATCAATCGCTTCGCGCATCTGCGCGCCATTCGGGTGCTGGCCAGAGCTGACGACGGACGTCTCCAAGCCCATCGCCCGCTGGAGGTTCACGATATATCCGCTGCGGATGCTGTAGCCGCACAGCAGCGGCAGCGAGTTGTGGAGGACGTGTAGAATCTTCATCGAATGGAATGCTCTCCGGCCATGGCTGCGGTGCAAACAGACGGCCACGGGATCGATTGGTTCAGGCGGTATTTTCTTAAGAAAAACCCTTTGAAGCCGACAAAAACACTCGAAAAGACGACAGAAGGTCTGTATTTAGGAGACTTTTCTCTCCATATCGTAAAGGCGGCCATTTGACCCGACGCTTCAGCCTTACTGTCATCGCCGGCGCCCGGCCCAATTTCATGAAAGTCGCCCCCATCATCCACGCGGCGCAGACGGTCCCCGCCATCGACCTCCGGCTGGTGCACACCGGGCAGCATTACGACGACCATATGTCGGCGCAGTTCTTTCGCGAACTTCAGATTCCGCACCCCGACCTCCATCTCGAAGTGGGCTCCGCGAGCCATGCGGTGCAAACGGCGCGGGTCATGACCGCGTTCGATAAGGCGCTCGACGATCATCCCACCGACGTCGTTCTGGTCGTCGGGGACGTGAATTCGACGCTCGGCTGCGCGCTCGTCGCGGTGAAACGCGGCATTCAGGTCGCCCATGTCGAGGCCGGCCTTCGCAGCCGCGATCGCCGCATGCCCGAAGAAATCAACCGGATCCTCACCGACCAGATTTCCGATTATCTCTTCACCACCGAACGCGACGCCGCCGACAATTTGCTCGCCGAAGGCATCCCGGCCGACAAGATCCACTTCGTCGGCAACGTGATGATCGACACGTTGATGAAGAACCGCGCGATCGCCCGCGAGCGCAGCACCGTGCTCGCCCGACTGGCGTTGCGGCCGCGCGAGTACGCCGCCTGCACATTGCACCGTCCAAGCAACGTCGACACCCGCGTGGACGCCGAGCGGACGCTCGAGGCGGTCACGCAACTGGCGAACCGCCTGAAGGTGGTGTTGCCATTGCACCCACGAAGCACCGGGAAGCTGCAGGAGTTCGGGCTTCTCGATGCGTTCCGCGCGCGCGCCACCGTCATCGAGCCGCTTGGCTATCTCGACTTCCTGTCGCTCCTCGACAACGCGCGCCTGGTAATGACCGACTCGGGTGGCATCCAGGAAGAAACCACCGTGCTCGGCGTTCCCTGTTTGACGTTCAGGGAGAACACGGAACGCCCGATTACAGTGACCCACGGCACCAACCGCGTCGTCGGGCTCGATCCGGCACGCGTCGGCGCGGCCGTCGACGACATCCTGACCGGCCGGGGATTCACGCCCCGCATCCCGGAGCTCTGGGACGGTCATGCCGCGGAACGAATCGTCCAGATCCTCGCGGGCCGGCAGGCGCCGTAACGTGTCTGGCCGCCGGCTCGCGCTGCGCGCCATCGTCACCGCGGCCGTGTGCGTCCTCGCGCTTGCCGTTCTGGCCAGCCCCATCGCCCGGTTCCTGATCGTCCCCGCCGAACCGCTGCGCGCCGATGTCGTGGTCGTGCTGTCAGGCTCTTCCGTGTACGAGGAGCGCGTTCGCCACGGCATTCGCGTTTTGCGCGAAGGCCGCGCACAGTCGATGGTGCTCACGAACGACGGCCTTCGCGGACGATGGTCGCGAAGGCGTCAAACGAATCTCACGTCCACCGAGCGGGCAAAAGACGCGGTGCTCGACGCCGGTATTCCCGAACAGCGTCTCGTCATCCTTCCCTCGCGCGTCCGCAGCACGTACGACGAAGCTGTCACGGTTCGCGCCTTCGCAGAGAAGTCCGGGATCAGGAACGTTCTGGTGGTGACATCTCCCTACCACTCGCGCCGCGCACTCTGGGTATTTCGACGCGTGCTGGAGCCCGCGGGCGTGCAGGTCGGGATCGAGTCGCCGCTGGCGGGCGAACAGAGCCCGCAGCCCGGAACGTGGTGGCTCAGCAGAGCCGGATGGCACAACGTCGCGCTCGAGTACCCCAAGCTCGTGTATTACTGGATCATGCATGGGTGAGAGCCGGCTCGCGGCGCTCACCAGAGCTCAAGATCGACGTGTCTTTCATGGTCGATGGCCGTTCGATTCCCAGAAGATCGAGCAGGGTCGGGGCGACGGCCGACAGGGGCACCTTCTCGGCGTGCTGAGAGTGCGAGCGATTCGGACGGCGAATCCAGAGCATTCCATCGGGATGATGCATCCCGCTTTTCAGCCCCTCGATCTTGTAGAACAGATCGAAGAAGTTGATCGACTTCCCCGTTTCAGAGGAGACGAGCTGCTGATTTGCCGGCAGATTGTCGTAAATGTGGCACCCGGAGAAAATCTGCGTTCCGGTCCGGATGACCCCGAGGGCCTGACGGCCATTCACGGTCAGCGCTTTCAGTTGCGTCTCCGCGCGTTGCGCCGCCTGCTCGCTTTCAAAGTACACGTGGAACTGATGCGCCATGACCGGCGCAATCTTGAACGGTTCGGGCACACCGGCAAACCGCACCAGCGGCTCGAACGTCGAGGGGCGGTACGCCTGGCGGCCGCCCTTTTCTTCATACGCCAGGTACGGCTGCTGGCTGATCGCCGTGCAGAACACCAGAGTGGCATCGGTGCCCGCCAGGTCGACGAATTTCCCGACGAGCCGATCCATTTCCTGATAGCCGAACAGGATCGCCGACTCGTACTTCGCGGCTTCTTCCGGCGACATCTTCACCGTGAAAATTTCGGGCTCCATGTTCCGCCAGTAAAAGTGCTGAAAGTGCGCCGTGCTGTTCAGGAAGAATGTGGAGAACGCCGGCTTGATCTTCTTGTAATAGTGGCGGAAAACGTCGAACTGCAGCTTGTCGAGGATCACCGCGCGCTTCCAGCGATCCTGGCCTTTGACTTCCTTCAACAGTTGGCTGGCGATCGATGTCATCGTGCTCGCCGACAGACCGTGGCGGGCCATGAACGTGACGAAGTTCAGGTAGTCGGCTCGCGTAAGAGGCACGCGGCTGTTGGTGTATTCGAGGACGTTTCTCTGAATGAACGAGAAGTACGGCTGCAGGTCGTCAGGGGCCGGCTGAACATGAGTCGCCCATGGATCCGGCATCACCGCGCCGCGAAGCCCAGGGCGGTATCCGACGCTCATGCTCCCACAAATCCAGACGGGCCGGCCTGATTCCGTCACGAAATCCCATACCCGCTTTGCAGTGACGGTATGGCCTTCATTCAGCCGCTCGATGCCGTGCTCGCGGAAGTTCAGGCCCGTATGCACGGTGATCCACTGAATCCACGGGTCGAGATGCGGAGCGCGTTCCTCGGCTTCCGTGAGATACACCGCCGCCTCCTCGGAGAATCGCTTGAAGTTCGGAAGGTGACCCTGGTTGATGAACCGGTTCATCAAGGTGGGCGACAACTCGTTGAACTCGAGCAGAATCACGTTCTCACTCATGACGACACTCCCTGGACCGATGGGACAGGTGATTCGACCGGCTGGCCATGTTCCGCCCCGGAAATCATGGTCTTCACTGTGTGGAACATGATGACGAGATCGAGGGCCAACGACATGTTCTTGATGTAGTACAGCTCGTACTGGAGCTTTTCAAGCGCGTCTTCCATCGTCGCCCCGTACTTGTACCGAACCTGCGCCCATCCGGTCACACCAGGTCGCACCGAATGACGTTGACCGTAGAACGGAATATCCCGGGTGAGTTGCTCGACGAACTCCGGCCGTTCGGGGCGGGGGCCAACAAGGCTCATCTCGCCGATCAGCACGTTCCACAGCTGCGGCAGCTCATCGAGCCTGCTCATCCGCAGGAACCTGCCGATACGCGTGACTCTCACGTCGCCAGGTTGCGCCCATACGGGGCCGGTGACCGCTTCCGCGTCGGCGCGCATCGAGCGGAACTTGTAGAGCGTGAACAACCGCCCGTTCTGTCCCACACGCGTCTGCCGGAACAGAACGGGTCCGGGCGACGACACCCGCACGAGAGCAGCTGTGATCAACATCAGTGGCGCGCCGATGAGTAGGCCGAACACAGCCGCTGTGACGTCGATGGCGCGCTTGGCCGCCCGCCGGGCGCGCGTGTCGTGGAACCCTGACGAAAAAATCAACCAGCTCGGCCGAAGGTTCTCGACGGCGATCTTGCCGGTGAACTCTTCATAGACCGACGCCAGATGGTCGAACGTAACGCCCTGCAGCTTCATCTCGAGCAGCTTGTCCATCGGCAGCTTGCCGCGCGCGTCCGCAAGGCTCACGACGACGCGATCGACAGCCCGGCTTTTCACGATCGCGGGGATGTCCTCGATTCTGCCGATGACGCGCACACCGTCCTTCGGTCGCTCGGCTGCCGTGGGGTCGGCGTCGATGAAACCCACAATCTCGACACCGAGCGCCTGCCTGCGATCCATAAGCTCGCGCTCGAGCTTGATTGCCGCACCGCCGATACCGACCAGCAGCAGGCGCTGCCTCGGCCCGACGCGGTTCGAAATCCACTCGAACGCCACTCGCCATCCGGACACGAGAACCGTGACGAAACCGGCGGCCAGAAAAAACACGCCCCGCCCGATCATCGACGCGGGGAACCAGTAATAGACAGCCGCGAGCACGAACGACGCTCCGCCGAGCGCCTGGATGATGCGGACCAGGAGCTCCTTGCGATCGGCGATCTTGCGAAAATCGTAGAGATCGGAATAGTAAAGGCACAACTGGCATACCGCCGCGATGAGGAGCGCCTTCGGCATGCCGTGCTGCTCCGCCATCACGTTCCACATCCAGTTCCCGAACCGAACGTAGGCCGCGATCCACACCGCTGCGATAATCAGACCCGTCTCGCAGACGATGAGCAGAAGCACGCGGCGGGACACGCCTCTCATTGGGCGGTCTCGGGGCGATTGGCGACGAGCGCGCGGCCAGGAAGGTACTTCCGCCGGCGGTGCGTGCGCGATGAATCGTCGTAGTACTTGTAATCGGACGCATCGGCCAGGGCTCGCTCCTCGACGCGATTGAGGACGACGCCGACGATCTTCTCGCGGCCGATGCTCTCAACGGCGCGCTGGATGATGGCGTGCTGAGTCCGGCCGGCGTCGATCACCAGGACCGCGGCGTCAACCATGGCAGCCAACAAGTGCGCGTCGGTCAACAGACCGACCGGCGGGGTGTCGATAATCACCCAGTCAAAGTTCGCGGCCGCCCGCTCGATGACTTCCTGCATACGGCCTGACGTGAGGCCTGACATCGGATCGCGATCGGCCCTTCCGGCAAGCAGAAGGCCGAGCCCCTCCGTCACATTCGTAATCCGCAGTGCCGGCAATTCCGGCGTTTTCAAGCACTCGCTCAATCCGCTGCCCGGCACCACCCCGAACACCTTCGCGACGGACGGCCGGCGGAGGTCTGCGTCGATCAACAGCACACGCCGCTTGTAGGACTCGCTCAAGGTGAGCGCGAGGTTCACCGCCGTCAGCGTCTTGCCCTCGGCGGTCTGTGCGCTCGCGAGCATCACGACCTTGACGGCGCGCTCGACCTGCGCCTGATGGAGGATGCCGGCGAGGCGGCGATATTGCTCGACCACGATCGTGTCGGCGTTCTGGTGGGTGATCAGTCTTTCCGCGATTCCAGGCGGCGCCGACGTGACGGCGTTGCTATGGATCGTCGGCACCGCGGCGGCCGGAGCCTGACGTACCGCCTCCTGAACCGGCTCACTCACCGTCGACGTGGCCGGAAAGGCGTCCAAGCTGCCGTCGCTATCCCCTGATGGGACCGCCGGCGTCTTCCTGCCCGCCTGCCTCATTGCTTCTTCAATTCGACTCATTCAGCCCTCTACTCGAAAAACGAGTACCAGCGTTTCGGTTTCAGAATTTCCCCAAACACGTCGCGCTGCCGTATTCGCGGCGGCATGATCTCCGTAGTTTGCGACGGCCGCGTCGGTCCGCCCGCCGCCAGGAGCGTCTCCGACCGGTGCGCGCCATTCGGCCCGGCTGCGGCGGCATTGCCCAAGTCGAAATCGCGGCACACCTCGAGCACGCAGTCCGTTGTCACCGGCTTGCGTCCTTGCGCGAACGAGTTGATCAACGCGTTATGGCAGATCACGCTGATGACGCGTGGAATGCCGTTGGAGCGCTCGTGAATCATCATCACGGCCTCTCTCGTGAACAACGCCGGGGCCTGTCCACCCGCGACTTTGACGCGCGCGGTGATGTAGGCGCCCGTCTCGCCAAGATCGAGCGGCCTGAGATCGCAACGAAGTTCGACACGCTGCTTCAACTGCCGCAGCGACTGATCGTTCAGCCGGGCCGCCAACTCGGGCTGCCCCGCCAGAATGATGGGCAGCAGCTTGACTTTGGCCGTGTCGATATTCGCGAGCAGGCGAATCTCCTCGAGAAGCTCGTACGGAAGGCTGTGCGCTTCGTCGATGATCAGCGCCGGCGTAATGTCGGCGTTCAGCATCCCGAGCAACGCTTCCTCGAGATCGCGGAGCAAACGTGTTTTCGAATCGGCGGCCTGGGACGGCAGCTGGAATTCGGCCGCCATGAACTCGAGAAACTCCGATCGCGTGAGCGTCGGGTTGTTCATGTAGATGGTCTTCGTCTTCGCCTGGTCACGCGCGTCCAGCGTCGCCCGGATGAGCGTGGTTTTGCCGGTCCCGGCCTCGCCGACGAGCACGGTCACGCCGGTGCGCGCGGATATACCGTACTCCAGGTTGCTCAACGCCTCGCGATGGCTGGGCGTGAGAAACAGATAGCGCGGATCGGGCGTCAGATCGAACGGACGGCTGTCGAGCCCGAAAAAGGCCTCATACATAAGCGTCAAACATCCTCAGCAGGTCATTAAAGACGCCGATACGCCACAGCGCCGCTGTGACGACGACGGCGGCCGACACGGCGGCCGCGGCGATGATGCGCCGTCTTCGGCGATACTGCTGCAACTCGTCTGGCGTGGCGATAAGCGGAATCTGTGCGAGCACAGGAAGCGACAGCACCGCCGTCACCTCGTCCTGGGATCGAAAGCTCGCGTCGCGATACTCGAGGAACGCCGCGAAGGCAAACCCGAAGACGAGCCCTCCGACGGCGCCGGCGATGTTAATCAGCAATCGATTCGGGCTGAACGGCTTCTCAGCCGGGCGCGCGGAGTCAAGAATCTTGAACTGCTCGCCGATCTGCCGCCGTTCGAGATTGGCGGCGATCTTCGACTCCTCGTTCTTCGCCAACAGATCGGTATACATCTTCTGTACGGTTGCGTGGTCGCGCGTCAGTTCGGACAGTTCTGTTTCGCGGGCGGGGACGGCCTCGATCCGCGCCTGATAAGCAGCGGCGAGACCGCGCAAGCGCTGTTCTTCCGCGCGTTTGCTGGCAATCTGGCGATCGAGGCTCTCCATCTCGAGCTGCAGCGCGCGCTCGCGGTTGCGTTGGAGAATCTGCGCTGGCGTCCGCGGTGCGGCCGACTCCGGCGACAAGGGCGCGGCGAGCGATTCCGCTTCCGCCCTCTGCTTGAGACCGGTGATTTTGCGCTTCAGACGAATGACATCGGGGTGTTCAGGCGTCAGGCGAAGCTGCAGCTCACTGAGGTATTTCTCCGCCGCCGCAAGCTGTACGGTCACCGGTTGATCCGAGTTGTCGCCCGGCGTTGCTGCGGCGGACGCCACCGTCTGCGCGTCAGTCGCCTTCAAATCAGCCAGCGCCCGTTCGATGATGAGTTTGCGGTCGACGTCCCGGTTCAACGATTCAACGACGTTCTGAACCTGAACCTGCAGGTTCTGCACCTGCTGCAGATTACCGGCAGCCTGCGATGGAAGCTCACCCGAGTGGCGCAGGCGGTACTCTTCGAGTTTCTTTTCCTGCTCGATCAGCCGGCGCCGTGCGTCTTCGAGCTGGACGGTCAGGAACTGGCTCGTTCCCTGCGCGAGGATCTCGCGGTCGCGCAGGTTCTCGTCGATGAAATGCGAGGCAAGCCGGTCGGTGACCCTCATGACGGTGATCGGGTTGTCGCCGATGAACGCGATGCGGAACGCATCCCCTTTCAGTGTGTCGACCCGGATGTCACGCGTGCGCATTCTCTCGACGACATCTTCCATGATGCCCATCTGGCGCTCGCGCTCGTACAGGTTGAAATCCTGGATGATGCGCTCGAGGCGCGTGCGGCTCAGAATCTGCTGGCTGATCGACTGCAGGCGGTCCTCGATTCTCGAGGTGACCGTCGACCGCACGTAGGATTCGGGTACCTGCTGAGGCACGACAAGGATGACGGTTTCCGAACGGTATCTGTTCGGCAGATAATGCGCGACGACAATGGTGGAGACCGCAATGATGACGAACGGGAGGATGATCGCCCACTTATGGCGCGACGCAATCCTGACGAAATCTTCCGGTGCGTAGGTCTTACCTGGTAACACGTGGCGTCCTTTCTCGAATGAGCGGGAATCTGAAACGCAACCCGGCGCGGACGCCGTGCGTGTTCACCTGGCGCGGTATCGAGGCGAGCGCCGTCGTGGCCCCGCCGAACTCGTACGAGTAGAAGTAGTAGTCGGCATACAGGCCGATGCGATCGCGTTGGACGATCCATTCGAGACTGCTGTTCGCTTTATAGCCGATATAGTCCTCTCCCCGCGATCCAAGCCCGACGATGCCATTGGCAAATCCTGCGCCCATCTCCAACGCGATACTGCGGGACAGATGGCCGCGAACATTCCCATTCACTGAATCAGCGAAGAACGGTTCAGCGAACCCGGCGACAACACTCATCCCGCGCTGATACCCGACGTTCGCTTCCCACGTCCTGCCTATCTGGTGACGCAGCGCTGCCGCGGCAGTAAAGTTGACAAACGTCTCTAAGCCGTCGTTTATTGCCGACGAGCCGGTCGAGAACGAGACTGTCGTGCGCCGCGAAATTGATAAAGGCTTGGAGAAGTCCACGCCGCCATCGAACGATCGCTGCGAGTATCGTCTGGCCGGCATCGGCCCATACGACGGATAGTCTGAATCCTGCTGGCTGTAGCCAATGCGAAGCTTTGCGTACCGGCTGACGGCATACGAATAGCCCGCGCCATAGCCCCTGGTGGCGAGGTTGATGTTGTCGTCGAGCAACTGCTGCCTGCTGCCCGAGAGGGTCGCATTCAGCCACGACCGTCGCGTCACGCGGAAGGTCGCCCTGGTACCGACCGCAATCTGCCTTACGGACTGGGCGGACAAGCCATAGTCCAGCGGCGTCGGAGTTGTGACGGTCGCCGCCTCGCTGTCGAGAGGCAACAACGAATACACAAATCGCGGAGAGTAAAGCGAGCTGACGTTTGCGGTGACGTTGAGTCGCGATGTGAGTTCCGCCCCAAAGACGGACTGGCCGCCGTACGACACAGCAGAGACCGGCATGTCCGTGCGGTAGTAACGATAGTCAATCGATCCTCTGATCGAGAATGCGATCTTCTCGTTTCGAGTCTGATAGTTCAATGACGCGTTGCTTCCAGCGTAGGGCGCGCTGGGCGATGCCTCCGGATCAGCCGCCATGCCGGTAATATCGCTTTCCCAACCGCCGAACGTAGAAAGGTTCAGTCGCAAGCTGGTCGCGGGATCCCCCTGGGCGCCTGCGGATATAGGCAGCGTCAATGCCGCACACATACCGGCGAACGTCCGAAAGGCGTATCGAGAAAATACAGACATTTTGAATTACGGGACCAATACCGTATCGCCCGGCTTGAGCGCGATGTTCTGCTTGAGATTCTTGCGTTCGCTTACTTCTTTGTAATTGAAACGATAGCTCACAGGATTCGAGTTCTCTGTGCGCATGATGACGATATTCTTGCCGTCGGCGTATTCAAGCAACCCCCCAGCCATGGAGATCAGCTGCACAATCGTGGTTGGCGCGTTCAGGTTGTACGGTCCAGGCTTCGCAACCTGTCCGGTAATGAACACCCGCCGGCTCTTGATTTCCTTCACGACGACCGTGACGTTGGGATCCTCGACAAATCGTTCCGCGGTCTTCGTCAGTGACTCGCGCAGCTGTTCCGGCGTCAGACCTGCGGCATTGACGTCCTGAAGCACAGGAAGCGAAATGCGGCCGTCGGGCCTGACAATCACTTCACTGGACAGATCCTTCTCGCGCCAGAACACGATGGTCAAAACGTCTTCCGGCCCAATCACATAATCCGCCGGCACCACGGCGCCTGCCGGCACCGCAACCGGCGGCTTCGCCGTCGGCGCCGGAGCGGATTTCCCGGCAGCCGGTGTGGCTGGCGCTGGTGACGCCGGCGCAGCGGCGCCTTGCGCGTACAACGCAGGAGTGACGGCAAACAGCGTCACGAATAGCGTCAGGAGCGTCCGTACAGAAAAATTGGTTTTCATTTGCTCCCCGATTAGCGGTAGTCCTTGAACGGCAACTGGCAGTCGTGCTTGCGCAGGAAATTCAGGAACTTCTTGTACTCGTGCGCCTGCATGTTGAAGATGCGCGACACAATTTTGTAGTTGCCGCGCGACTCTTCGAGCCCCTTGCGCACCAAGTCGCGCACGTTGCCCTTAGTGATTTCCCGCTGCATGTACAAAGGATATACAAGGCTCCAGAACGACTCGCGTTCTTCGGTGAGTCTCTTATACAAATCGTCTGCCACCGTCCGGCGCCGCTCGCGTTTCGGTCGGATGCCCACGCCGCGTTGCGTGCGGACCTCGGGCGGAAGATCGTCGACCGTGACCTTTTCGCCGCGTCCGCGCACGATCAGACGCTCGACGACGTTTTCGAGCTCGCGGACGTTACCGGCCCACGAATGCGAGTTCAGGGCCTCCATCGCTTCCGGAGCGATCTCGGGAACGACACCACCTGTGGATTCAGTGAACCGGTTGAGAAAGAAGTCGATGAGGACGGGAATATCTTCGCGGCGATCGCGCAACGGCGGCACGTTGATGTGAATGACATTCAGCCGGTAGAAGAGATCCTCGCGGAACAGGCCTTGAGAAATGAGATCGCGCAGGTTCCGGTTCGTCGCGGCGATGACGCGCACGTCAATCCGGCCGTCATTGCGGTGCGCGCCGACTTTCTGCACGTCGCCCGTTTCCAGGAACCGCAACAGAAGACCCTGCATGCGGAGCGTCATCTCGCCAATTTCATCGAGAAAGATCGTCCCGTCCGCGGCCATCTCGAGTTTGCCCGGCTTGTCTCGATAGGCGCCGGTGAAGCTGCCCTTCACGTGCCCGAACAGTTCTGATTCGAGCAGCGTTTCTGGAATGCCCGCGCAGTTGACGGCCACGAACGCCCGCTGGGCGCGCGGGCTCTGCGTGTGCACCGCCGCGGCGACCAACTCTTTACCGACGCCGCTTTCGCCGGTGATCAGTACCTTGGCATCGGAGCGCGCGACACGCGCGATCTCCTCACGCAGTTCGTCCATCGCCGCGCTCGCGCCAATCAACCGTTCAGTACCCTGTCCGTTTCTCATAGTCTCCCTGTGCGCGGCACGCGTCGCTGACGCGTCACGCGTCAGCGGCCAGCCATGCCAATAAAGTCTTCTAGGCTCGCCCGGCTTCCTTCGGCGAGCGACGAGAACGCCGCGCCAATGCGATAGCCGCCTGATGGAGTCTGATACCTGTCGCTCCGCCGAATTTCGATGTCACCAACAAAACTGTTGTCGCCCAGCCGCAGCCGCAATTGCGCTTTTGCGCCCGGCGGCATGCGCTCCGACGCCAGAAACAGCACGCCCGACACGCTGATATCGAGCACCGTCACCGTCGACCACTCAGGTCTGTTCATTTCGGTGCCGTCGACCGGTGGAACTCGGGGCCACCGCCGTCGCTCGACTTCCGCCGGGACCGAACGCGACGTCCCGCCCGCTACGGCATCGTCTACGGGACTCGTCCCGTCGGCCCATGCCAGCCCGATGAGATACCGGCCGGTGCCTCCCGCTCCGCCGTCCTCTTCAGTGTGCCGAACTTCGGCTTTCACCTCGCGCTGACCGCCCTGAAACAGCAGCTTGCCGTTGAGTCGGCTGCCGGCGGGCAGAGGAACCGTCGATTCCACCAACGCGCCCCCGGGGCTCAGGTTCCTGACCCGGTGGCGATGCCACGTTTCGAGGGTGCCTGGAAGCGTGCCGACCAGCTCGAACCGATTCTTGACTCGTCGATCTCCGCGAATGCGTTCTTTCACGACGCCCCGCCCGGTTCTCGCAGCGCCGCAGTCGCGGCGAACGGGAGTGCAAAGAAGTCGCCAAAGCGGAAGATTACTGTCTTCCCAACAGATCCCGCCATTCGGACGGGTTGTCTGTCTGCGACTCGATTTAGTTTCCCAATATTACAAGATAAAAGTCTGCTTAATAGATGAATTCTTTCCACGGTGGGTCCCTGCCCAGTCTGGCGTGGTCTGGGCAGTCCTGCACGGACAGCCGACGACGGCAGCCTCCATGACAACGCAACCCGAGTGCCAGACAAAGCCTGGGAAATACTGAAGAAAACTACGTAGACGCGCTGTCGAGTCACACATTAGTACTCTCTGAGGTAGTAAAAAGGCTCAACAGCGGGCCACATTTGTTAGCCGCAGATTGATCCGAAAACCACACATAACGGTTCTTTGTCGCCGCCGCGGTGGACTATCACAGCCCTTTGCGAGCGAAATTACACAAATTCCATGGTCCTCTGATTGCACAACGTGGCACACCAGAACACTCTACGTGTCTCGATACGTCCTTATCGCCGAATTCGATCCCCAGCAGACGGCGATCTACCGCCAGTCTGTCGAACGACGCGCCGTAGAGGCCGTGTTCGTCCGCGACGGCGCCGCGGCGACACGCGTCCTTCAAGCTCGCGGCGCACCCATTCTGCTCATCTGCGACGTATCGCTCCCGCAAGCCGATGGATTTTCTGTGATTGCAGAGTTGAGGCGTCTGGCGCCCCCCGAGCGATGCGCGATTCTCGTGTTTTCGGCGCATACGGCCCTCAGGGCCGCCGCGCTGAACCTGCGCGCGACGCTGGGCATCGCCGAAGTTGGTGACAAGAACCAGCCACCCGACAGCATCGTTGATGCTATCGGCCGAACGCTCGATCGCGTCACCGAATCTCTCCCGTCCACCCGTTCTGGAGCCCGCGAAGACGAGCTGCTGCAGAAGATCATGCGTAGAACGGCACAAGTGTTCCGCAGCCCGATGGTCCTGCTCTCGGTTGAGCTCCGCGCGCAACGGAGAATCCTCGGCCACCTCAGGCTGGACGAACCGCGCGGGGCATCCTATTTCTGGCCCGTTTTGCAGCAGGTCAGCAGCACCCGCGAGCCGCTGGTGATTCCGGATATCACAAAACATTCGCTGTTCGGCATCGGCGTGCACGGGCCGTCCCTCGCTGTACGCGCCTTCGCGACGATTCCTCTCATCGCATCCAACGGACAACTTGTCGGCACCATCGGACTTCTAGACCTGCGGCCGCAGACGTTGACGCCCTACCAGCTCGACCTCCTCTTACAGGCCGGGCGCCGCATCGCTGACGAGTTGGTGAGTCACTACAAGGGTGAGCTGGCAGACAACGAAGACGACGCCGGCGCCTGGCGGTCGCGTGAGCAATGGGCGGCGCTCGAGAGGCTGGCCCTGACCGACCGCGTCACCGGGCTCTTCAACCGCCACGCCGGAGAGCTCGCGCTGGAACGGGAAGTCGCGCGCGCACGGCGGACCCGGGTGCCGTTCAGCCTTGCACTGATTGACATCGATCACTTCAAACAGGTCAACGATCGCTATGGACACGCGTCGGGCGATACCGTGTTGAAGCAGGTCAGCTCGATTCTCACGTCGACGTTCCGGGGCTCGGATCTGGCTGTGAGATGGGGAGGGGACGAATTCTTGGTGTTTCTGCCCGACGTCCCCGCTGGCGGAGCGATGGTGTTCGCAGAGCGTGCAAGGAACCAGGTTGAAGCGCTGTGCTTTGACAACGTCGGCGCCGTCACGCTGTCGGCAGGCGTCGTCGAGGTGCAGCCCGACGAGGATGCCCGCACCGCAATTCAGAGGGCAGATGCCCAACTCTATGAGGCTAAACGGCTTGGCCGGAATCGGGTCAGGATGGCTTCAGCCGAGGCGTGAAGCGCATGTGCGCGATATTGCTACAACGTGTCCCATACTGACCCATACTTTTTTACGCGATTCGCCTAGTGTTTTTCGAACTTCTTACCTAGTGGCGTGAAATCGTGTCTCATTTTGGCTCAGATTGTCGGGAGCACGGCCCACCGTTAGCCTTACCGTTCATCGCGATAACCACTTCAACGACGTGTAGTTAGCCTGCATGTATCGGCATCTGTGGGATGGCGTTGGTGATGGTAGCCAAATTGCTCATCAGTCAGTGCCTAATGTCGAGCCCAAATCAGTTCATCGGTGCAAGCAGCGCCACTCGCGTGATTCGTGAAGAGATCGAATACGCGGCCAAATCCGACGCGAAGGTCCTTATCACTGGCGAGAGCGGCGTCGGAAAGGAAGTCGTCGCCCAGCTTGTCCACCAGCAGAGCCGCAGGCGCAACGCACCGCTGGTGACAATCAACTGCGCCGGCGTTCCCGACACGCTGCTGGCGTCCGAGTTGTTCGGCCACATGCGCGGCAGCTTCACAGACGCGCACCGCGACAAGCCCGGATGGTTGGAACAGGCAAACCGCGGGACGATTTTTCTCGACGAAGTCGGCGAGATGAGCCTGTCGATGCAGTCGCTTCTCCTCCGCTTTCTCGAGAACGGCGAGATTCAACGCGTCGGCTCCGAGCGGCTCGCCACGAAAGTCGACGTACGCGTGATCGCCGCGACCAATCGCAAGCTCGTGGATCGCATTGCCGCCAACGAGTTTCGCGAAGACTTGTTCTACCGGCTGAACGTGATTCACATCCCGATTCCGCCGCTGCGCGAGCGGCGTGAAGACATTCCGCTTCTCCTTGATTACTTCCTGAGGACATTCAGCACGTCGCACGGCGTGGAGCGGCCGAGGCTCAGCGACGGCGCTGCGGCGCAACTGTCGGCGAGCGACTGGCCGGGCAATGTGCGTCAGGTGCGAAACGTCGCCGAGCGTCTTATCCTCAGGGCGAAGAACGGCATCATCACGATTGCGGACCTGCCGAGAGAGGTGCTTTCCCCGTACGCGCCGAAGGTGGAGTCGGCAGCCGATCTCGATCCTCGACCGATCTGCGAGCAGCTCTTCGACCGCATGGTGCGCCGGGGCGAGAGCTTCTGGACGGTGGTGTACGAGCCGTTCATGTCGAGGGATCTGACTCGCGACGACCTCCGCGCGATTGTGCGGCATGGCCTGAACCTTACGCACGGCAGCTACAAGGGCATGGCGCAATTGTTCAACGTGCCCGCAGACTACAAGCGGTTATTGAACTTTCTTCGGAAGTATCAGTGCCATCTGCCCATCCAGGAATTCCGCACGGCGTCGATTCAGCCTCTGGGCCCACGAGCCGTCCTCGAGCGCGCGGTGGGCGACTGACGGAGCAATTGAGGATCGCGAAACCGCTGCTCGCGTCTCAGTCGCTGTCTGAGCCCAACTGCGTGAACGATACGTCCTTGGTGAAATTCTCGCCGGCGATGGAGACGACCGCCGAGCGGCTGCCCGAGCCCGAATAGTCGTCGATCTTCACTGTCACTGTCAGGGTGCCCGTCTTGACGCCCGAGGGCACACGCGCCCATGACGCGCTGCTCGTCACACTCCATTGGCAGTGTGACTGGGTTGCGACCTGGAACTTCACTTCCTGCTTCTTCCGTGTGACCGTGAATTGATCTGCTGCGACCGTGTAGGTGCACGGCGGCAGCGCTGCCTGTTCGACGCGGAGCTCGCGTCCGCCGACCGTGAGTGACGCCGCTCGCGGAGCGCCTGAGTTTGCGGGTGTCGACACCTTGAGCGTCGCCGGCCCGCTCCCGCTCATCGGCGACACCGTCACCCAGTTCGGCTGGCCCGTGACGTCCCATGCGCAGCCATTCGGAGAAGTCAGCGACACCGAGACCTGACCGCCTGACGGAGAGGCGGTGACCAGCTCCGGCGTCAGGCTCACGCTGCAGATCACCGCCGCGGCGCGCTGCTCGATCGTCACGCTCTGCCCCGCCACAACCACCGAAGCAGACCGTGCGGGCCCGGTGTTGGCCAATACGCGCACGTCGATTCGTCCTCCACCAGATTTCGTGTCCGTTGGCACTGTCAGCCAATCGACTCCTGACTGCGACGTCCATGTGCAGCCGGCCTGTGTCGTCACACTAACCCGCAACGTGGAGCCGTTCGCTGGCACGTCGGTAAAACTGACCGAGTCGAGCACGAACGTGCATGGCGAAGGCCCCGGCGCCGGCGGTATGGGAGGAATTTCCGCCGGCGAAGGCCCCGGCGCTGGCGGTATGGGAGGAATCTCGGCCGGCGAAGGCCCCGGCGCTGGCTTCGGAGGAGCTGGCGCTGGAGGCTCCGGTGCCGGCGGTAGAGGGGCCGAGGGGGCAGGTGCCTCGCGCTGCGAGACCTCGATGACGGCGTTCGAGACACTGACCGTTTCAGTCCGAGCACCCCCGGTATTTCTGGAGACGCGAACGGTGATTTCGACCGTGCCTTGCCCGCGGTCTGGGCTCATCGTGATCCACGAAGCGGGTTTCGGCAGCTCCCAGGAACAGAATTCCTGGGTTTCCAAAAGGGCCTGGGCGTCGCCGCCTGCTGCGTCGAGTGAGATCTTGGGCGGCGACAGACTCCACGAGCACGCCGCCGCATCCTGTGAGACCACGGCGCGCTGATCGGCGACGACAACTTCCCACAAGCGCAGGGCCGTGGATCGGTTCTCCTCGACAACGAAGGCGATCTCAGCCGGCCCCTGGGTCGCCGCGGGCTGGCTCAGTTTCACCCATGACGGTCGAGTCGGAACGCTCCACTCGCACTCGCGATTCGTTTGGATGCGCACCAGGCCGGTTCCACCCGCCGCGCTTATCGATGGCGTGCTGACATCAAGAGTCAGGCCGCAGCGCCCTGAGGGAGGCGACGGCGTCAGGAGCGTGGTTGATGACGACCCGCACGCCGCGGCGATCGAGCCGAGGAGAGCAATGAGTGCGAACGAGAAGGATATCCGCGGTGATGACATACGGACGTGCACTCGCGCACGTGCACTCGACGCAGGCAGACAACGTGCCATGCAGAGGTGCGTGTACATACCACAGGAACGCGCCTCACGACGCGATCGTGAACAACAGGCTCGAGCAGTTGCAGCGATTTAGTTCAGAAACGTGGCGACCGCGAAGACGTCCGGCTCGACTTGCTGCACGCGATCCGGCACGCGTCTGCATCAGGGGTAGGTGCGGTCGCGCGCTCGTTCAGGCGTGGAAAGAGAATGCAGGCTGACGGAAGGGGCGCCGAGGCGCCGTTGAGCAGCGACATGATGATGGCGAGGGTCAGCCCGCCGAGGAAACTCTTCATGATGAATGGCGGGGTCGACGGGGCTCGAACCCGCGACCTCCGGCGTGACAGGCCGGCGTTCTAACCAACTGAACTACGACCCCGCAAGGTCATTGTGATGCTAGTGGGCGGTACAGGGATCGAACCTGTGACAGCCGGCGTGTAAAGCCGGTGCTCTACCGCTGAGCTAACCGCCCGTTCGGCTCTCCACAGGCGCAGTCCTGCAACTGCCCACAAAACCGCGATTCTATCACGGCTTCCGATCTCCGGACGAGAGTTGACAGAGAATCCTCTTGACGGTCATCCCACGCGGCACGCACTCGAACGGTCCGTGATTTCGGGTGACGACCGTTGCGCTTCGATGAAAAGCCGTTCAGTGCGCGAATGATCCGTTTCCGCGTTCTGGCGAAAAAAGTCATCTCAAGCGCAGCCTACAGCTGAATCGGAATGCTGAAGGCGGGAGAGTCATGCCGCAGAACGCGCCTAAAACATGTTGGTTTGGTGTCGGACAGTGTGATTACACTTTTGGCAACCAGTTTGCACACGGGTTGACGAACTCGGACTCCTCAGGACTCCTTATGACAAGCATGCGCCAAATTCTCTACACTCTGGTTGTTTTCACCTCATTCACCCTCGCCGCGGCTCCCGCAAGCGCAGCGATGCTCACGTTCAACTACGACAATGAATTCAGCGGTGGGACGGCACCGGAAGGTCCCGACCCGTGGCTTACGGCGGTGTTCAACGACGACCCCGACGGCAATGGCTCGGTGGACACTGCGGTCCGGTTGACGCTCAGTGGCAGCGGCCTGACGGATGCCGAGTTTGTGTCTGGGTGGTATTTCAATCTCAATCCGGCCTACGACCCGACGTTACTTACCTTCTCGGATGTCGACGTCTCGGATGTGGGATCCTTCACGGTGGAGACAGGACTCAACGCCTTCAAAGCCGATGGCGACGGAAAATATGACTTCCTGTTCAATCTTTCCACAGCACCTCCGGGCACCCGTTTCACCTCTGGAGACTCTCTTGTCTTCGACATCGGTGGGATCGGGGGGTTGACGGCGCTTGACTTCAATTACCTGTCAGCCCCTGATGGCGGGCACGGTCCGTTCCTGTCTGCCGCCCATGTTCAGGGAATCGGCCCGTCCAATGGACTGAGTGGTTGGGTCAATCCGACGACCGGAGACGTACCCGATATCACGGAGGTGCCGGAGCCCGCATCGCTTCTACTTCTGGCCTCGGGTATCGCGGCCGGCAGCCGGCACTTGAGAAAGCGCAACAGGAAACGATAATCAGCTAAAGCTGGTGCCGCGTGCGCGGCACCAGCTGATTTACCCATCCTGAAGCCAACTCCCCTTGGCGAACAAATCCCAACCCGAGTTGCCTGTTTCGTTCAAACTGGTCCGCAGAAGCCAAGGACACATGCCCTTTCGGATGAAATTCGCAATTGTGTGCATCATTCTGCTTGCCTCCGGATGTTCTCGGGGCGGCTCGTCCGGCGCGGTCGAAGACCACGTCACGCGCGGTGATGCGTTTGCCGCGAAGAAAGAATTTCGCGCGGCAACGATCGAATATCGCAATGCCCTTCAGATTGCTCCGACGGCGGGTGCGCCTCGACTGAAGCTCGCGCAGGCGTACGAGGCGCTCGGTGAATTGGACAACGCGCTCCGCGAGTACGTTCGCGCCGCTGATGCGCTTCCAGCAAACCGCGACGTGCAGCTGAAGGCCGGCAGCTTTCTGCTCGCCGCTCGACGGTTCACCGACGCGGAGAGCCGCGCGCGGAAAGTGCTCACGAGCGATCCCAATAACGCGCCCGCGCTGTTACTGCTTACAAACGCGCAGGCGGGAAAACAACACATTGAGGAAGCCATCGCGGCGAATGAGCGTGCGCTTGCGCTCGATCCGACGCGGTCTGGCCTCCATATCAACCTGGGTGTGCTGCAGTTCGTCAAGGGCAAAACAGCCGAGGCGGAAGCCACATTTACGAAAGCCGTCGCATTGGCGCCGAAGTCGGCCGACGCGCATATCGCTCTGGGAAAGTATTACTGGGCGGTGAATCGACGCGAGGCCGCCGAGCGCGCGTTTCGAAACGCCGTCGAGCTCGATCCGCGAAGTTCGGTTGCCAATGAGACCCTCGCACTGCTGCTCATCCAATCGAATCGCGGGCCGCAGGCCGAACAGTACGTCAGAGCCGCGACCGCTGCTGCTCCGAGTGCCGAGGCGAGCATTCGGCTTGCTGATTATTACGTCGCGCAGAAGCGGTATGACTCAGCCCTGGCCGAGTTGCAGCAAATTCCCTCGTCCGATCCGTTTTTTGTCGTCAGCGGCGTCAGGGCCGCGATTATCGAGTACACGCGCGGAAATCAGCAACGCGCAACGACGCTGCTGGACGAAATTCTCGAGAAACATCCGGCTCACGCCAATGCCCTCGCGTACAAGTCGCAGTTCCTTCTGGCGGGCGGCAATGCCGTCGACGCGCTGCGTTTCGCCAAACAGGCGATCGCCGCGAACGCACAGTCGAAGCATGGGTATTTCGCGCTCGGGAAAGCACAGCTCGCACTTGGCGAGCGGGAGAATGCGCGGAGAGCGTTCATTGAAGTGCTCACGCGCGAACCGACCGCCTCCGAAGCGGCTATCGAACTGGCGCTCATCGACCTCCGCAGCGCGCAGATAGATAACGCGATCACTTTTGCGCGGCAGGCCGTGGAGGCCGCTCCCGGCAGTGCGGAGGCGCTGTTGACCTTGGTCCGGACGCTGTCTGCGCGGCCCGAGGACGCGCGTCGCGCTGAATCCATCCTCAAGGCGCTGCTCACGAGCGAGCATATGCCGCCGGAAGTGCATCTCCTTGCCGGCGATCTCAGTCTCAGGCGGGGCGACACTTCGGCGGCGCGTTCAGCGTTCGAACGTGCGCTCGCCCTCGAACCGAATTCGCTCGAAGCACTCAAGCGCCTGGTGAGCCTCGACGTCGCTCAGAAGAAACCCGATTCCGCACGGCGCCGGTTGCAGGCGATTGTTGCCGAGCCAACGGTGCCGGTGAACGTCCTACTCCTGTCGGCACGGTTTCATGCGCAGCAACGCGATTTTGGGCAGGCGATCGTTCTGCTGAAACGCGTCCTCGAAAGGGATTCCTCCAACCTGGAAGCCTATTCCGCTCTGGGCGCCATTTATGTAGCGCAACGGCGCCTGCCTGCCGCCCGGGCGGAGCTGATCGAGGCCGCGCGGCTGCACCCCGCGGTCTCTACACTTACGATGATCGGATTGTCGTATCACCTCGAGGGGGACCTCGCAGCGGCGCGCCTGTGGTACGAAAAGGCGCTGGCGCTCGATCCGCGTGCCGCGGCAGCGGCGAACAACCTCGCGTGGCTATACGCGGAGTCGAACGAACAGTTGGAAGCCGCCCTCCTGCTTGCACAAACTGCCCGGGCGCAATTGCCGACACGCCCTGAAGTGTCAGATACGCTTGGGTGGGTCTATTACAAGAAGGAAATGGCAGGGATGGCGATTTCGATGTTCACCCGTTCGGTCGAACTGGATGAAAAAAACCCTGTCTATCATTACCACTTGGGACTGGCGCTCGCCCGACAGGGAAATGACGCGGCCGCACGGGCGTCATTGCAGCGTGCCCTCAAGCTGAAGCCCGACTTTCCGCAGGCGGACGATGCGACGCGTGCCTTGCGGGCCTTGGCGTACTGACGTTTGCCCGTGTCAGAAGCGACTTCTAGTTAAAAAAAAAGCCTTCACGGCGAAAAGAAGCCCGACCGCTGCGAGCCCAGCTATCGACTTGTGCTCCTTATTTTTGATTGCGCGCGCGAGGCTGAAAGGGCGCGCCACCGGCTTCGCGCGCGACTCGGCGTACGCGTCGTACGCGTCCCCGAAGGCTGCACGCATGGCGGCTTCTTCATGCCGAACAGCCGATGCCAGGGTGGCTGCCATATATGCGGCGATGACCCCCATGGCACTCACACGAGCCGACGCAACCGCGGCACCCAGTGCAATGATGGCCGAGCCGACATACAACGGATGCCGCGTGAGTCGGTAAGGCCCCGATTGCGTCACCTCTTGACCCTTTTCGAGATGTCCCGCGGCCCAGATGCGAACGATTTCGCCGCATGCCGCGATGACGCTGCCGATGGCGAGCGATCGTGGTGTCGGTCGGGCGAGCCACAGCACCGCGCCGGCGCAAAGGAATCCAAGCGGAACCCGCATGCGCGCGAGCCGGGTGGCAAACATCTCAAACACGCGTCAGCCGCCTATCTACGAGATCCATGACCTCCCGAGGAGAGATGTCAAGCAGGCACCATCCCGGGATGCGGCATTGGCGCTGGTAGTGGCAGGAACACGAACGATACCGGGAGGCGACGAGGTCATCCTGTGCCCATGGACCGTTGCGTGCGGGGTCAGTTGGACCGAAGATGCCGACAATCGGCGTGCCGGCTGCGGCCGCGACATGGAGAGGGCCGGTGTCACCAGAGATCATCAGCGCCGCCGCCTTGCTCAGCGAGACCAGGTCGGCCATGGTCGTCCTTGAAGATACTATTGCCGTGTTATCCGACGCCATTGCAACCGTACGAGCGAGCGCCTCTTCCTCTGGGCCCCATAAGACCAGCGAGCGCAGACCGCGACGCTTCGAGATCTCTTTTGCCAGCTCGGCGAAGTAGACAGGAGGCCACCGCTTATTGGGCCATGCCGCACCGGGATTGAGAAGCACGAAGGGCTCGGCGTCGCCAACCCCAAGACGCGCTCGTACGTCAGCGGCGATGCGGGGATTACGATCCTCGAGCGGAAACGCCACGTCAGGCACGCGCACCCCGATGGCTGTCAACATCGACAGATTCTTGTCGACGACGTGTGACGCGCCCTCACCGGCATTTTCCGTGTAGAAGAGGCAAGCGGCCCGCTCGCGCAACAGATCCGCCGGGAATCCGATGACGCGGGCGGCGCCGGAGAGTCGCGCAAGCCCCGCGGATTTCAGGAGACCCTGCAGGTCGAGGGCAGCATCGTAGCGGGTGCTCCGCAACTCAGCCAGCGCGGACCACATGGACCGGGCATTGCTAGGCTGAATAGTAATAGCTCGGTTTATAACCGGCACAAGATCAAGGATTTCCGCGTGGCGCACGTCCACGAGCCAGTCAATTGTCGCGTCGGGGTAGGCGCGACGAATCGCGGCAGCTGCCGGAACCGCGTGAATGATGTCGCCCAGGGAGCCGAGCCGGACGATGAGAATCCTGGTCAAAAATCAGGCATATTATATCTTCGGCCCGCGCCGGCCGCCTGGCGGGTCTGGAGGTGCGGCGAGTGGAAAAGGCTCCTAAGTGGCGGTAACCAGAGTTTATAGGGCTTTAGTCGCATGCCAGGGAGACTAATTCACAGCTTTTCACCAAAAACCTTGGGAAAATAAGCGGCATCGATCTTGTTAAATAGATCCGCGCTAGGCTTCACGCGTTCATTTGTAAAGGACATTACCGTGCGCAAAATTCTCCTTCTCTGCCTTCTGAGCCTGTCATTCGGTGGTTACGCTTACGCTGCACCCATCGGCTCAACGACGTTCGATGGCGATCTTTGGACTCTGGTGCAGATCAACCCGACGACATTCGAGTTGACCGTGGACACCGACGGCAGCGATGCCGACAACTACATCAAGGCCGTGGCCATCAATCTGGGTGGTAACTCGACCGGCGGCTCGTTGGCGAGTGAGACTGCCCCCGGGAGCTGGTCATACGTGGATGGCGGGACGAATTCCAGCGGCTGCTCGGGCGCTGGCGCGGCGTTCGATTGCGCGCAGCGGTCGTCCGGTGCCTTGGCCTACGACGACGGCTCGATCTATTCCTGGACCTGGACGATTCTGAATCCGCATCTAGACCCGGAGCAAGATCACCTGAAAGCCGTCTACTGGGATTCCAAAGGCACGGAGAGCCTGGCGGACGACGCATTCGCGGGTCTGCAAATGTCGCAGGGTATCGGACCCTTCGTCGATCCGCGGTGCACGAACCCCTCGGAGTGCGAACCGGACATTACGGAAGTGCCGGAACCGGCGACTCTGCTCCTGATTGGAAGCGGATTGACCTTCGCGGCACGTCGGAAACGAGCCAAGCGTTAAGGCGTCAAGGATCAGTCGCGCGCGCTGCGCGACTTGATCTGCGACAAGAGATCCCGGGTCGAATGATCTTTCGGATCGCCGACGATGGCGATGCGACCGCCGTAAGCACGGACGGTGTCGCGCTCGGGAACAGTTTCGAGTGTGTAGTCGGTTCCCTTGCAGTGGACGTCGGGCTTCAACAGGCGGAGCAGGCGGTTCACATCGGGATCTGAGAACAGCACGACGTAGTCGACGCTCTCAAGCTCCCCCACGAGCTCAGCACGATCGGCCGCCCCTAATATGGGGCGGCCGTTGCCTTTTAGACCCTTCACAGAATCATCGTCGTTAATCGCCACGACCAAGCGCTCCGCCTGCGCTTTCGCAGCCGCAAGATAGCGGACGTGACCCACGTGCAGCACGTCGAAGCAACCGTTCGCAAACGCGATGGTTCGACCTTCCGCTCGATCGGCGCGAATGGCCCCGGTCAGCTCGTCTTCGGTCAGGATCCTCCCCATCGCCTGTTACTCGTCGTCTTTCGTCGGCCGTTCCTCGCTTCGTATCGCGTCTCGGAGTTCCTCCGGCGATACGGTGGCCGTCCCGCGCTTCATCACCACGAGCCCTGCGGCGTAGTTCGCCAGCCTCGCCGCTTCGTAGAACGAACCGCCGGCCGCGAGCGTGAGGGTCATGGTGGCGATCACCGTGTCGCCGGCGCCGGTCACGTCGGCGACCTCGTCCGATCCGTAAATCGGCACGTGAACGGTCGGGCGCTCGGGTTCGAACACGGCCATTCCGCGGCTGCCGCGGGTGATCAACACAGCGTTCATGCGCGTCTGCTTCAGCAGCTCGCGCCCCGCCCTCTCGAGCGATTTCACGTTGTCGCCGATTCGCGTGTCGAGCAGCTGCTCGACTTCGGATTCATTCGGCGTGCACGCGGTGAGGCCGCGATATTTGAGCAGGTCGTACCGTGAATCGATAAGCATGGGCACGATCCGGCGCCGCGTGCCGCTGTTCAGCGTGCGGCTGATGGCCGCGGCCAGCTCGGGCGTCACGAGGCCGGTGCCGTAGTCCGACATCAGAACCGCGTCGCATTCGGACGTCGCCTTCAGCGCCGCGCGCGTGAACGCCGCCCGCGTCTTCGCATCGTAATCGCTCGAGACCACCCGATCGATGCGGACGATCTGCTGTTTCGCGGTGTGCACGCCGCCCGCGAGGATCCGCGTCTTCACCGGCGTGCAGTAGCCGTGCGGGCTCAACAGGCCGCGGGTGTTGACATGGGCGAGGCTCGCGTGGAGGCGCTTGCCTGCCTCATCTTTCCCGGTGAGGCCGACAATCTGCGCGCGGCCGCCGAGCGCGGCGACGTTGTTCGCGGCGTTGCCCGCCCCGCCCGGAAGGATCTGCGTCGAGTCGTACTGAAGAATGAGCACCGGCGCCTCGCGCGACACGCGCGCGACGCGGCCGTAGATGAATTCATCGGCGATCAGATCGCCGATGACCGCGACCCGGCGCGTCGGAAACGCGTCGAGCAGGCCTGTGAGTCGCGCCTCGTCTCTCGGTATCGCCAATGGAGGTCAGACCCTCTTTTTAGGTATTTCGTAAAATCCAGCTCGTCGCGTCGATCAAGTTCGCGCTGACGGGCACCGGCGGGATATTGGCTGGGCGCCGCGCCGCTTCGGTCCTGCCATACCCTGTTTCCACGAGCACTGCCTTCGTTCCGGCAGTCAGTCCCATCTCGATGTCGCGCCAGCGGTCGCCGACGACAAACGACCGCGACAGATCGAGCGAATGGTCCCGCGCGGCCGCCAGTATCATACCGGGCTTCGGTTTGCGGCACTCGCAGTCGGTCCGGTACCGCTCGACCACGGCATGCGTCGAGTGCGGACAATAGTAAAACCCCTCGATCTTTCCTCCGGCGTCTTCGCACAGCCGCGATACGTGCGCATGCGCCTCGCCGAGAAATTCTTCAGTGAGGACGCCCTGGGCCACGCCGTTCTGGCTCGTGACGACCACCACCTTGTAACCGGCACGATTCAGGAGCCGGATCGCATCGAGGGTGTAGGGAAACAGCTTCAGCCGCTCGAGCCGATCGAGGTAGCCGACATCTTCTATCAATGTCCCGTCGCGATCGACGAAGACAGCAGGATGCTTCACGCGTGAATCTCCTGGAGAAACCGGCGGACCGCCTCATGGACGCGCTCGGTGGGGATCCGTTTCATGCAGCGGTGATCGATCGGACAATCGGCCAGAAAGCACGGACGGCAGAATACCGGCTCGGACAGCGCCGCGACCATTCGCGCATCTTCGTACGGCGTCACCGGCGTGCTGAAGCGTTCGTGCGTTGGCCCCCAGATGCCGACGACCGGCACGCCGAGCGCGCCCGCAAGATGAAGCGCGCCGGAGTCGTTCGCCACGACCACATCGCAATGCGACAGTACACCCATCAGCATCGTCAAATCGGTCTGTCCGATGAGATCGATGCCCTTGATGTCGCGTGCCGCATCGCGATCGTCGCTGCGGCCGATGATGACGCACGCGACGCCGGCGTCGATCAGCTGCGACGCCAGCTCCGCATACCGCTTCGGCGACCATCGTTTGGCGTGGCCGAATGCGGCGCCCGGCGCAATCCCCACCAGGGGCTGCCCCGATCGCCATCCGCGCTCCTGGAGCAGCGTCGTCGCGGCGGCACTGGCGGCCGCGGGCGCTTTCAGCTGCGCCGTCAACGGCCCGGTTTCGATGCCGAGCCGACGCACCAGATTCGAATAGTACTCGGGAAAACTGACGCGGCCTCGCGGCTTCGACACGGACCGCGTCAACAGCGGCCGGCGGAAGTCGCTGCGATACCCCCACCGTTCTTTGACGCCGGCCTTCCGCAATATCCACGCGGAGCGGAACGAATTCGGGAACAGGATGCCGACATCTCCACGAAGCTGCGACGGCTCGTCCCCGCGATTGAGCACGAGGATGCGATCGATATCCGGCACGGCGCGAAAGACCGGCGCAATTGACGGCCGCGCCGCGACAGTGATCGGCTGTCCCGAAAAATGGCGGCGCACGTCGCGAATTGCAGGCAACGCCATGATCGCGTCGCCCAGCCAGTTGGGCGCGAGTATGAGTATTTCCAATCCCTAATCCCCAGTCCCTAGTCCAGTCGGGTCTTCCGACAAGTCGGACTTCGCCGAAGGGAACATGCCTGGCGCCGCGGCAAGCGCGGGGCCTGGCGCATCGCGCCATCGGCGGTGCATCCACAGCCACAGCTCGGGGTACCGTCGCACGTGCATCTCGAGGACGTCGGTGCAGCGCTGAGTGAATTCGCGGACCGCGTGCTCAGAATCCTCCCGAGGTGGCTCGACCGGGTGTTCGTAGATCATCCGGTACCGGCCGCCGGGCAGCGGGAACGCAAAAAGTGGAATCACAGGTGCGCCGGTGCGGATGGCCAGCGCCGCGAGCGTCGACGTGGTCGCCGCCGGCCGTCCGAAGAAATCCACATAGATCGCGTCGGCGCTCGTCATGTGCTGGTCGATCAGTATGCCGACGCCCTTCCCCTCGGCAAGCAGGCGGAGAACCTTGCGCACGGCGCCGCGCCGGTACACGACTTCGTTGCCGTTGGACGTGCGAACGCCTTCGAGCAGATCGTGCAACCTCGGGTTGTCCAGCGGCCGCGCCATGACGGCCATCGGCTCGAATTTCAGCGCGTGTGCCAGCGCCTGCTGCTCCCAGAAGCCAAAGTGCCCCGTGCAGAACAGGATCCCTTTCCCCTGCGCCAGCGCGAGCCGCACGCGCTCTTCGCCTTCCCAATCCACCCGGGACAACTGCTGTTCCCTGGGGAGCGACGCGTACTTGAGCAATTCGAGCAGCAATCGGCCGAAATGCTGGAACATCGACCTCGCGATCGCCCTGCACTCGTCCGCTGATTTCTTGGGGAACGCCACCTTGAGATTTGCGAGCGCGATGCGCCGGTGCACGCGATCGACGAGATAGAACGTCAGCCCAAGCCCTTCGCCCACCCGCCGCACCGCAGCGAGCGGCAGAGCGCGCACGAAGAGCGCGACCAACTTGACGGCGAGGTATTCGAGCTGATACCTCACTGTTCTCCCGCCGCGCGTATCGCGCGAAGGCGCTCTGCCAGCCAGGGCCTGAAGGCCGGATCCATGTCGATTTCGAGGGGAACCGCCAGTATTTGGGGTCTGACCCCCGTACCTGTACCGGGGTCAGACCCCAAACGCGCTAAGTCCTTCTCTGTCGTGAGGATCACGGCAGCACCCGACGACAAAGCAGCCCGAGCGACTTCATCGAGCTCTGACCCCGAATAGTGATGATGATCGCCGAACGACCGGCGTCCTGCCAGGGTCCACCCGGCCTTTTCGAGATCGTTGAAGAAGCGCGACGGCTTTGCAATGCCGGCAAATGCAAACGCCGGACGATCCGGACGTGGCCCGCCCAGCCGGCGCGTGAACGTAAAGAGAGGTCGCCCGTTATCGACGAGGTCAGCCCTGCCTATCCCCTCCTCGACGAAAAATGCGTCCGCGGCCGACGCGGCGTCGAGCGGCTCGCGAAAGCGGCCGAATGGCAGCGTGCGCGTATCCTCCCCGGCGTCTGGCAGCACGAGCAGGTCGATGTCGCGCGCCAGATCGAAATGCTGAAAGCCATCGTCGAGCACGTGGACGGTGCATCCCAACCGGCTTTCGGCGATGCGGCCTGCCGCGTACCGGCTCCCTGACACGAGCACGGCGGCGCCTGACACGGCGCGCGCCAGCATTTGCGGCTCGTCGCCGGAACGCTCGACTCCCTCGAGCACGCGTCGGCCATCACTGACGATGACCACACCCTCGTCGCGGATCTTTCTGGCGTACCCACGGCTGAGAATCGACGGACGCTCGCGCATGTCGAGCAGCGCGCGCGCAATCTCGGCAGCGAGCGGCGTCTTGCCGCTGCCGCCGACGGTGAGATTGCCGATGCTGATGACGGGCGCGGCGAGACGCCGCCTCAAATAGGGCCGGCGCTCGTAGTACCGGCGTCGCGCGCGCGCGAGTCGGCCGTAAAGAAGATCCAGCAATCGTTAACGGACCACGCGGAACGGGCGGACGACGCCCATCGTGCCGCCTCGCAGCGGCAACAGCTGCGCGATCATCGCGAGGCACTTGTCTTTCGCGCCGCGATTCGACTCGACGAGGGCCCGCGCCGCCGCGCCCAGCCGGGCGCGCCTGACAGGATCGGTCAGCAAACCGAGCAGCGCCTCTTCGAGTCCCCGCGGACCGGTTACCTGAATGGCGGCGTCCTGGGCGACGAACGCCTCGGCGATCTCTTTGAAGTTGTGCATGTGCGGGCCGAAGACGATCGGCTTGCCGAACACCGCCGGCTCCAGGATATTGTGCCCGCCGGTATCAACCAGGCTGCCCCCGACGAAGACAGCGGTGGCGACCTGATACACCTGCGCCAGTTCGCCGATCGTGTCGAGCACGACGACGTCCGCACGGGGCTCGGCGTCTATCTGCAGATCGGAGCGCTTCGCGGTGACGAACGCCTGGTCGCGCGCGAGCTGCGCGACTTCTGCGAACCGTTCGGGGTGTCGCGGTGCGAGGAGCAGCAGCGGATTGGCGGTGCTCGCCTTGATGCGCCTGAACGCTTGCAGCACGATCTGTTCTTCCTCGCGCATCGTGCTGCCCGCGACAATGACTGGACGGCCGGACGTCATGCGGAAATATCGCAGCACGCGATTGTGCCCCCGCCCGTCGAGCGTGGGAGCGCCCGGCACATCGAGCGAATCGAATTTCAGGCTGCCGGTCACAACGACCTTCGCCGGATCGGCGCCGATGTCGATGACGCGCCGCGCCCCCTCCTCAGTCTGCATGCAGAAACGGTCGACGTCTGCGAGGACGTTTTTGAAGAAGGGCTTCGCAAGCTTGTAACGCGGGTACGAGCGCGACGAGATGCGGCCGTTCACGAGCACCGTCGCGACCCCCATCCGCTTGCATTGCCGCAGGAGATTCGGCCAAATCTCCGTTTCCATCATCACGAACAAGCGGGGCTTTACGAGCCGCAGCGTCCGCCGGACGATGATCGGAAGATCGAGCGGCAGATAGAACACCGCGTCGACGTCGTGCACGTTACGCCGCGCCACCTGCTGCCCCGCCATCGTCGTGGTCGACAGAAAGATGCGCAGGTTCGGATATCGCCGCCGCAAATCGGCAATCAACGCGCGGACGGTCATCGTCTCGCCGACCGAAACCGCGTGGATCCAGATCGATTCCTCGCCGTCGAGGTTGAACGACACGGGGAGATACCCCATGCGCTGCCCCAGGCTGCCGATATATTTCTTGTAACGGATCGCCTGGTACGCGAGATAGGGCGAGACCACGACGCCCAGAATCAGAATCAGCAGGCTATAGAGAACGTACATGTATGTGGGAGTTTCGTGATGGGGTGATCGTACATTAGAATTCTCCTTTTGGCCGCCGGCATTTTTTGTCCGCCGTGGGCCATCCCCTTATCGGAGGAAAGCGATGGCTGTGAAGGTCGGCATCAACGGGTTCGGGCGTATCGGCCGCAACATCATGCGGGCGGCGCTCGGCAACAAGGAGATTGACTTCGTCGCGGTGAACGACCTGACCAACGCCGCCACGCTTGCGCACCTGCTCAAGTACGACTCGGTGCTCGGCAATCTGAAGGCAAGAGTGGAAGTGCAGGGGGACGGCATCGCCGTCGACGGCGACGTGTTCAAGGTCCTCTCGTTCCGCGACCCGGCGCAGCTCCCGTGGAAAGACCTGGGCGTCGACGTGGTGTTCGAGTCGACGGGTCTCTTCACCGACCGTGACTCCGCCGCCAAACACGTCACCGCCGGCGCCAAGCGGGTCGTGATCACCGCGCCCGCCAAGGGACCGGACATCACGGTCGTCATGGGCGTGAACCACGACAAGTACGATCCGGCGAAGCACCAGATCATCTCGAACGCGTCGTGCACGACCAACTGCCTGGCGCCCGTCGCCAAGATCCTGCACGAAAAGTACGGGATCAAGAAGGGCTGGATGACGACCGTCCACGCGTACACGAACGATCAGCAACTGCTCGACTTGCCGCACAAGGATCTGCGGCGCGCGCGCGCGGCGGCGCTGTCGATTATCCCCACCACGACCGGCGCGGCGAGCGCCGTCGGCGAAGTCCTGCCCGAGTTGAAGGGCAAACTCGACGGGATCGCGATGCGGGTGCCGGTGCCGAACGTGTCGGTCGTCGACCTGGCCGTTCTGGTCGACAAAAAAACCAGCGCCGACGAAGTGAACGGCGCGTTCCGTGACGCGTCCGAAGGCGCGTTGAAGGGCATCCTGCAATACATGACGGAGCCGCTCGTCTCGATCGATTTCCGCGGCAATCCACATTCGTCGATTCTGGACGTCGACTACACGAAGGTGATGGACGGCGACTTCGTGAAGATCCTTGCGTGGTACGACAACGAGTGGGGCTATTCGAACCGCTGCGTCGACCTGTTGAACTACATGGCGAAGAAGGGACTCTGAAGGCAAGAATCGGAAGAATCGGAAGAGTCGGAAGAGTCGGAAGAGTCGAGAAGAGTCGAGAAGAGTCGAAGAGTCCTGAGAGTCGGCGGTGAAATGAAACTTTCGATCCGCGATCTTGATGTGAAGGGGCGGCGCGTGTTCATCCGCGTGGACTTCAACGTCCCGCTGGAGAACGGCGTCGTGACCGACGACACGCGCATTCGCGCGGCGGTGCCGACGATTCGCTACGCGCTCGAGCGAGGCGCCACCGCTATCCTCGCGTCGCATCTGGGTCGGCCGAAGGGACAGGTCAACCCGAAGTACAGCCTGCGGCCCGTCGCGCCGAAGGTGGCAGAACTGGTCGGCCGCCCAGTGGCGTTCGCAGCGGATTGCATCGGCGACGCGGCGAAATCGATCGTGGACGAAGCGCATCGCGCGGGCGGCGGCGTCGTGTTGTTGGAAAACCTGCGATTCCATGCGGAAGAGGAAAAAAACGACGCGGCGTTCGCCCGGCAGCTCGCGTCGCTGACCGATTTGTACGTCAACGACGCGTTCGGCGCGGCACATCGCGCGCACGCCTCGGTCGAAGCGATTACTCACGTCGTGGGCAAGGCCGCGGCAGGGCTGCTCATGGAAAAAGAGCTGGAGTACCTCGGCCGCGTGCTGACGTCGCCCGACCGCCCGCTCGTCGCGATTCTGGGCGGCGCAAAAGTCTCCGACAAGCTCGAAGTGATTCAGAACTTTCTCTCGCGGGTCGATCGCCTCATCATCGGCGGCGCCATGGCGTATACGTTCCTGAAATCGCGTGGTCTGCCGGTCGGTCGCTCGCTCGTCGAAGACGACAAGATCGATGTGGCGCGCGACATCGAGGCAAAGGCCAAGGCCCGAGGGCTGCAGATAGGGCTGCCCGTCGATCACGTCGTCGCCGCGAAGATCGAAGCGGGTGCAGCAAGCGAGACGCTGGATGTGGACGACCCGAAGATCGGCGATCGCATGGGCCTCGACATCGGCCCAAAGACGATCGGTTTGTATGCGGACCTGATCCGAGACGCGAAGACCGTCGTCTGGAACGGCCCGATGGGGGTGTTCGAGGTTCCCGATTTCGCAAAGGGCACCAAAGCTGTCGCCGAAGACGTGGCCTCCGTGAACGGCACGACCATCGTGGGCGGCGGCGACTCGATCGCCGCGGTGAATCAGGCGGGGGTCGCCGACCGCATCACACACATCTCGACCGGCGGCGGCGCGTCGCTGGAATTTCTGGGCGGCCGTAAACTGCCTGGGGTTGAAGCGCTGGCGGATAAATAGAAACTGTACGGTTCGGGGTTCCGGGTGCTGGGTTCTGGGGTGCCGGTTCTTGGTTCGACGTTCTAGGTTCGCAGCAACGAACCCAGAACGCCGAACCCAGAACGCCGAACCCGGAACCGGCACCCAGAACCCAGCACCCAGAACCCCGAACCGCAGAGAAGTAGAGGCCTATGCGAGTACCGTTCATTGCCGGCAACTGGAAGATGTTCAAGACCGTCCACGAGACGACCGTCTACGTCAAGGAATTGCGCGTGCTCGTCAAGGACATCAAGGACGTCACCGTCGTGATCGCGGCGCCGTTTACCGCGGTGCATGCGGCCTGCGAAGCGGCCCGCAACAGTAACGTGGCGGTCTCCGCGCAAAACATGTTCTGGGAACGCGAAGGGGCGTTCACCGGAGAAATCAGCGCCGGCATGGTCAAGGAGACGGGCGCGCAGTACGCGATCATCGGCCATTCCGAGCGCCGCACGCTTTTCGGCGAGACCGACGTGACGGTCAACAGAAAGACGATCGCGGCCATCGCCGCGTCGCTGACGCCAATCGTCTGCATCGGCGAAACGCTCGAGCAGCGCGAGCGCAACGAGACGATGGACGTCCTGGATCGTCAGATCAAAGGCGGGCTGGACGGCTTGACCGGCGATCAGGTCGCCGCGCTGGTCATGGCCTACGAGCCTGTCTGGGCGATCGGCACAGGCCGGACCGCGACGCCGGCACAGGCCGGTGAGGCCCATGCGCACATCCGGTCGCGACTGCGCCAGTGGTTCGGCGCGACGGCGGCGGATCAATGCCTTCTGCTCTACGGTGGCAGCGTCAAGCCAGACAACATTCGAGATCTGATGGCACAGGCCGACGTGGACGGCGCCCTGGTTGGCGGCGCAAGCCTCGATGTCCGCTCGTTTTACGACATCATCGTCAAGAGCCGTCCCGGCGGGGTATAATCGGGAGTTCACATCAGCCGTCCGCCGTTGCCGTGAGTTCTTGCGGCGAACGGACGACGGGCAACGGAAAACGAGTTTATGTATTACGTACTAGTAGCGGCTTACGTGCTCGTGTGTCTCGTGCTTTCGATGGTGATTCTTCTGCAGCAAGGGCGCGGCGGCGATATCGCCAGCGCTTTTGGCGGCAGCAGCAGCCAGGCGGCATTCGGCGCGCGATCGGGCGCGACCCTGTTGACCAAGGCGACGTCGATTGCGGCGGTGCTGTTCATGCTCTTTGCGCTGACGCTGTCGATGCTCGGTCAGCGCGGCGGGTCCCGGTCGGTCATCAGCGGCACGCCGGCACCTGCGCCGGCCACCGCGAAGCCCGCTCCGGCGGCACCGGCACCGACGACACCTGCGCCAGCGGCACCGACACCTGCGCCGGCGAAATAGAAGGCAACAACCCTCCGATACGCACGGCCACGCGGAAGTGGCGGAACTGGCAGACGCACCAGCTTGAGGGGCTGGCGGTAGCAATACCATCGGGGTTCAAATCCCCGCTTCCGCACCAGTTAGAAAGGGCCAGCATGTGCTGGCCTTTTTGCATTTCATGGGCAAGATAGCTAACGGATAGCTAACCAAAGCTGTTTGACCCTTCCTAAAAGTGCGGTGTGATGCGTACGAATCGAACTAATTCTGATGCGAGGTTCACCTTTCGGCGCCGTCTCCCTGAACGCCAATCAGGAATTTCACAACGCGTTCCGTATGTCCGATCAAGACGTGCCCCGCGTCAGGAAGCATCGTGACTTCCGCTTTGGGTACGGTGCGTTCGAGACGACGTTTTGTGGCTACGGAATCGAGCATAACGTCGCGCGCGCCGACGATCGCGAGGACCGGTATGGTGATGTGCCGTAAGGATTCGTCCCGGAACACCGGCAGCTTCGCCATGCGCGGCCGGAAGTGCTCGTGGATGAGCGCGATGAAACCCATGAACGCTTTAATTGCCGGCGAGACCTTCACCGGCTGCCGTCCGAAGACTTTTTCCGCCAGCCTGCGTTTGCCCCAGGCGCCACACGCACGCAACACGATGGCGGTGAAGACGATCCCGAGCTTCTGCCGTCCGACTCCACCGGGGCAAATAACCGCAAGGCGCGCGGTACGGTCTGGACGCCGAATAGCGTAGTCGAGCGCGAGCCACCCGCCGAGCGAGATTCCGACGATGGAAATGCGATCGAGTGACAGCGTATCGAGCACGTCGTCGAGCCACTGCGCATAGGCGCCGGAGTCGAGAGGCGGCCGTGAAGGCGCGCTCAGTCCAGCTTCGCCAATCATATCAATGGCGTAAACACGGAAACGTGCCGCGAATATAGGGACATCCCCGATCCACATGACGCTGTTGCCGGCGCTGCCGTGAAGCAGTAGGAGAGGCGGTGCGTTGACATCGCCACACGCGACGACAAAAGTCTCGCCCTGGCTGGTGGCGATACGGATGTGCTCGTTGGGGACCGGCCAGCATTTGAGGAACGCGAGATAGCGCTCGCGGACAAGACGTTCCCCCTCGGCGGTTTTGTAGATCGGCGTCATCGAAATGGCTCCCTGTGAAATTCGGGCACACCTCCGGCTTATGCCCTGCGGGCGAGTCGTTTCGTCCGTTGTTAGTTGAGAGTCAGGCGAGTTAACGTCCACATTGGGGAATTCAGCCCGCCGGATCGTGATCCGCGAAGGCCAGCCGGATGGCGTAGTCGCGGATGTCTTCCGGCCACCCGGAAATGAGCTCGCCGAAGCGTCGGCGGTCGTAGGCGAACAGTGCGCGTGTCGCCTCCTCAAATCCGGGCAAGTTGCCACTGATGGCGGAGATGAACCGGTACGTCGACTCCTGGGCCGCGCGGACGCGATCGCGGTCGCCACTAGTCCGGCGGGCCCCGTCGACAAGCTTCCGCAGCGCCACCGAGGCTCCGCCGGGCTGAGCGTTCAACCAGTCCCAGTGGCTGGGCAGCAGAGTCACTTCGCGGGCGATGACGCCAAGGCGTGGGCGTCCACGACCGCGTGGCTCGGTCTGACTATCCAGGGACTGCGGGGACTCCAGCGCACGGAGGTCGATGTCCAGCTGTCGGCCAGTCTTATCATCGAAAACTAGATAGTCGCCGCCCTGGGGCTTATCTCTCAAGAAAAGAGCGATTTCGCTGTTCGTGCCCGAGGCGACTTTGCGGAATTGGTGGAAGACGCTGCAGCTCACCCATTCAATATACCCGGGTAAAAATGCCGTGTCAATATTGCCCGGGTAAATATATTCTGGATGTGGATTCTGGCAAGTTTGCCCTTCTCCGGGATGCTCGGCGCGCATCGCCGTGGCGCCTGGCTACACTCCGCGATCGCGACGCAGCAGTGTTCGGACTTTGGCAATCGGAATGAGCAGAACTTGGGATTCAGGCGGCCACGTGACGCTCGAAATACAATCCTCATTGAACCCTGGGTCGCGCTCGCACCAGGACTTTCACGTTCTTGGAAACTACCTCCTGGGTCGCCAGTCCACCATCTCGGAGCACAACCCTGGGTGTCAGCTCGATCTCTGTCGGCTCTTGAGATAGATCGTCCATGTGGAGCCACCACTCGGCGCGAATGTTCGCCGTTTCCCCTGGTTGCAATGGCAGGAGCGACTGGTCGAACGGAAAGCCGTGGAGCGTCGTTGCGGCATTACCTGCGGAAAGGGGGATGACGCGCGCACCGCAGTGAAAGTTACTTCGAGACGCTGTTCAATCCGACACTGCTCCGCCTGATTGCTCCCAATTACAGACCACGGGATGGCGATGGTTTCCTTGCCGATGTTTTTGACCATCACCTCGAAGTTGAGCTTGTCGCCTTGCGTGAGGTCTGTGGGACTGAGCGAGACCACCGTTAGTTCGAGTTGTGAGGGTGGTGGGCGATAGCCTTCGATCGTGCTCGGTCCACACGACAATCCGTACCGTTCTCCACCCACTGAGGGATCGTGTAACCTTTGTTGCTCAGCGGTCACATCAATTCGGTGCTGCGCAAGAGCCGTCGGGGCGACGACACACAGGAACGCCACTGCAACGAGCTTCATTGTTCCTTGGACATCTTTCTCAGCTCCGTCAGCACGACTTCGACGGGCGACCCGCCGTAGTGCGGTACGGAGTACCGCGTCGTGTACTTGTCGCTGCGCTCAGGCGTGTCAGTAGTCCTTACTACAAAGATGCGTTCCGCTGGCCACCAATTCAGAAAGAGCAGAAACTCTTCACCTGATTCGTACGGCTCCGGCGCGCCGCTCGACTGATCTTGCAGAAACGTCGTCTGAGTGCCGGCGCTCGGCACACCATCATGTTGCTTGAACACTTCCAGGATCGCAGCGGCATGCCTGAACCATCCTGCCGGTGCGGACAGTTCCTTATCCGTCTCTGTAATCCTCAAATACATCACGGCGTCCGCTCGTTCAAAAAATTCTCGGAGGGTGGTGGCGCGTGATAAGCACTCGCATATGGCGCTCGGTTGTGTGACCAGATCCACTCGTTGCACCTGCCCTGACACGACCCGGACGTTGTCGCGGGTGGTGTTATCGAAGCCGAGAAGCCGTACCGTGACGCGATAGAGGTTCGGCGGCAACGCCGTCAACTGGTAGCAGCCCTCAGCATCGGCAAGAACGGTGAACTTGGTGCCCGCCGCAGTCGCAGTCACGGTTGCACGTGGCAGCGGGTGGTGAAGGGAGTAGGTGATGCAGCCTGCCACACCCCCGGTTGTCTGCGCGGATACGGGAACACTCAGCACCACAACCAAGAGCGTCAACAAGACGCGAATCCCAGACATATACAACTCTTTATCGGCGGTACGCATTCCTTAGACACCTACTTCCGATAACTAGGTTAACTGAGTGCTGCACACGGGATACAAGGATCGCTTGCGTCGGGGTTTGTCCTATCCGGTAGGGCTTCAAGAGTTAGATACGGTCCTTTGCGAGATCCCCCAGGCTGCTGACCTGCACGTCAGCTTTACAGCGACCCCGCTACGGACGCGTGATACGCAGTTCAATGTCGTAGTCACGCACGACATGCCTCATCCGATTCTCGCGGCCCGCTTTGAAAGAGCCGAGAAACGGCCCAGCATCAGTAACAGCCCGTTTGCTGACGAATACCTTCGCGGTCGTTGGTCGATAACTATTTACCCGGTGGCGAGTGCGCGACGGGCGCAAGCACGAAGGCTGCTCATAGCGGCATTGCCTGACGTTCGCGACTGGTTTTGCCGAACTCGGCCAGAATCGTGGTACTACGGCAGAAAAGTTTGTGAGGTTCACTTCGATCCTATCGCAGGGGCTGTTCAAGTGAACGACGTTGTCGAAGCGACGTAGCGAGATAAAGCAGACAAAGACAAAGCGAGTGCCTCTAGTAGCGCGAGCATGCACACTTCGAGAAGCTTCAACCGCTCGGCCGGTAGCAGTTTGGCAAACGTCCGATAAGAGCGATATGGGCAAGGTGTTGGATCTGCTATTGCGGCTTGGGAAGTGGGTGGCGTATGCCTTCTTCGGACTGCTGCTTGCCATCTTCGGACTGCTCATGTTGGCCGAGGGAGGATGTCAGACTCCGTTTCCGGAAACTGATGTCACGCACCAGAAGCCGTACTCCGACTTTATTGGTCGGGAGTATCGCGTTGTGTCAAAGGTGAGCGCGTATGCCTGGAACGATTTTCCCGATAAAGACAAAATTCTGTCGATTACGTTGTTGCCTCCGCCGGGAGTTCGCAACCGATTCGTCTCGCATGTGACACCGCTAAAGGAAGGGCAGAGGATTCGTATCATAGGCGCCCGGCGTCAATTCGCATTGTTCGGATTCCACAGGCATTACGTCGTCTTGGCTCCTGGCGCAGGACTGCGGCCGGAGGACGTCGATATCGCGATCGACATGAACTCCGATGGCTTTCCTGACCCGCTCGTGTACGAACCAATCATCAGGGATTAGCAAGGTCCCGGGTCTTACGGGGTCAGGCCGCAACCCCTGAAAATCTGGACTCCACCTTGTCGCGATTCCCTCGGGAAGTCCAACCCGCGAACGGCCGATAATCTGAACGTAGCTATGGCGCGACTAGCATCGGTCGTTCCTCATGCGCATTCCGCGTAACTTTCACAGCCGCCCCTTCACGGAGCAGACGTGGCTGCTCGAAAATTCATGGTGCGGCCATTGTGGTGCCGCAGATCTAGGTATGACAGACGCAACCGAATTCGAAGAGGACGGCGTGATCATCGTCGAGGGTCGGCGCCGACGTTGTAGGTCACCCAAGTGTGCCGCCAGCGGAAGACTGAGCCGCAGCCAATCCGAAGGTAGTGCGTCCGCCGTCCGTGCAGGTCGAATCCATCAAGGTGGTTGCTGGAGACCTGCCGGTAGCGCATCGGCGTCTGCCCCGCGCCGCGCGTAGGGCAGACGCTTTGCCTTCGTCGAATACCGCCCAAGGCGATTTCGGCTAGCACTAAACTCTAGAGTCAACTTGAAGGTGCGATAAGAAAATCCACCAAAGAGTTAGGTTCGATCCAATTTTTGCGACGTCGAGTTCCGTTTTGGGACAGCTCGCACACACACACCTCCAGGACGGTCGAATATCTTCGCGTATGTGCTCAGATCGCACGCGGCACGTCGATTGCCTAGACCATTGTGTTGAGTACCCATGACGAGCCCCGACTGCGCGACCAAACCAAGTTGTGGCTTGCCGCGATCTCGGCTGACCTTCGGGCTGCCATCCGGCAAGAAGGCGACGGACTACGTGCGTCAATCGACCAGCGGGTCGCAGCCCTAGAAAGCATCGTCTCCCGTAACGATGAACTCTTCGAGCGTCTCACTCAAGACGTTCACGCTCTTGCAGCTGAAGAGGCTCTGGCGGCAGCGACGCGCACGCGCGAGGAGGCAGAGGCGGCAGCAAAGTCCGAAGTGAGTGGAGTTCGAGCCCGCTTCGAGGCGGATCTTGAAGCGGCGCGGGTGGAATTCGAAACAATACGTACGGCGATGAAAACGCAGCTCGCGGAAACCGAGCGCGACATCATCGCGATGCGGCACAAGCGTGATGAATACGCTGCACAACTCGACGAAGCCGCCGGACGGATCAATGCGCTCGAAGAGGCGAACGCGCAGGCGGTACGCGTGCGTCAGGTCGCAGACGCGCGTCTTGAAGAGGAAATCCAGCGGCGTACCATGGTCATCAAGCAGTTGGACGCCGCGCGTCAGGAAATTGTGGTCGCGAAAGCGGAAGCCGACTCGTGCCGACTCGAAGCACACATGGCAGGCGAGCGCGTGAGCGCAGTGGAACATCGCTTGGTCGAGCTGGAGGCGGCTGCACAGGTTCGGCCCACACCAGCGGATGGCAACAGCTATGCGGTGGTGGACCGCATCAAGAGTGGCATTGCAGATCTGGCCAGTGCGAGCACCGACGAAATCCTATCAACGTTGCTCGAGCACCTCAGTCAAAGTTTCGCTGTGGCGGCGGTGTTTGCCGTTGAGGCCAAAGGCTTGAGATTGTGGAAAAATCGCAGCGGCGTGTCTGCGATTGCCATTCCCGCTCAGATACCATTGGAGAGTGAGTCCCCGGTGGCACGGGCTTTCAGGCACCGCATAACAGTGAACATCGACGTGCCTTCCGCCGGTGACGGCGGCGCGGCAGCGGCGCCGCGGCGACCTGGCCATGCCATTGCCGTCCCTGTAACGGCGCAAGGGCGCGTCATCGCTGTGGCGTACGCGGAGAATCCGCCCGACTATTCCGACGATCTTGTGCGCGCGTTGGAGACGGTTGCCGAGATCCTCGTCGGCTGCGTCAACCAGCGATTGAACCGCAATCAACTTTCCGCTCAGCCCCAGCCTTCGACTGAGTCCGAGCGAACGGAGCAGCGCGCGGGCAACTCCTCGACAACGATCGAGCCCGGTCAATACGCTGTAAGCCGCCAGGCTCGACGCGTGAAGATCAACTCGTCGACTGAGGTCCTAGTGGATGGAGTCGCGAGCACGCCGGTCGATGTCTCGGCACTCGGCGCACAGATCATCTCGCCAGCCGCGATGCGGCCGAATCGCTGCGTGCGCATTCAGCTGCCGAATGGAGGGAATCGATTGAATTGCGAGGGTCGAATCGTATGGGCGCAACTCGACTCGGCGCGCGCGGACGCGCCGGCAACGTACCGAGCAGGGGTCTGCTTCGTGGGCATCAATCTGTCGGCTATTACGACGTTCGTCTCGCAATACGCTCCCGCCGAAACGTTGGCTGTCGGCCAGAAATAAAAAATGACCACGACAGCGCCGAATCCAGGCGAATCATCCGGCGAACAGCAGTGCCTCCCAATAGCAAAATTCTAGGCCGCACGGTTGAGGAGCTCGGCGATCGACTGTTGTAGTTCCAGAAGCGTCACAGGCTTGGTCAGGCTCCGTTGAAAGCCGGCCTGCAGCGCGCGATCGCGATCCTCGGTCCGCGCATACGCCGTCAGGGCGATAGCGGGTACGAGGCTCAGCTCTCCAGGCAGAGCGCGAATGCGACGAATCAGCGTCAAGCCGTCCTCGTCCGGCATGGCGATGTCGCTCACGACGACATCTGCCCCTTCCGCGGTCAACCGCTCGAACGCTTCGGGCGCTGACCCAGCCAACAGCGGCTGCGCATGCATCGCGGCAAGCGCCTCCGACAGCAGCTCGCGTGTTGTCTGATCATCATCGACAACGAGCACACGCACGCCGTCGAGCGACGGGACGACGACCGTCGAGGGCAATACAGGTGTGACCGACCGACCAGCTGCGGCCGATGGAAGCTCAACAGTGAACGTCGAGCCTTGATGTTCGCCCGCGCTTGCCACGGTTATCGTGCCGCCGTGCATCTCAACGAGTTCGCGAACGATCGCGAGACCGAGGCCGATGCCCCCGTATCCCCGTGTCGCCGAGCTGTCGGCCTGGCGGAACCGTTCGAAGACGTGCGGGAGAAACTCCGCATGAATGCCGACGCCCGTGTCGCGCACGACCAGCCGTGTGCGCGCATCGTCGCCGTTCACGTCGATGTCGACGCGCCCGCCGGGCGGTGTGAATTTGATCGCATTCGACACCAGATTCCAGACGATCTGCTGTATGCGCTCAGCGTCTGCGCGTACGTTCGCGTGTGGAGAGTCGATGGTGGTGTGCAGCTGGAGTCCCCGGGCATCGGCCGCCGGTCGGAGAGAATCCACCACGCCCGCGACGACAGCGTCGAGCGCCACCCCTCGCAAGTCGAGGCGCGTTTTGCCCATCGAGAGGCGGGAAATATCCAGGAGGTCCTCGATGAGTTGTATCTGTACGCGCGCGTTGCGCTCAATTGTCTCGAGGGCGTGCGCGCGCCGTTCTTCTCGGACCGCACCGCTACGGAGCATGCTGACCCATCCCACAACGGCGTTGAGCGGCGTGCGAAGCTCGTGGGAAATCATGGTGAGAAATTCGTCCTTCGCCCGGCTGGCGCTCTGCGCCTCGTTGCGTGCGTGACGCTCCAGCTCGACCATTGTTCGTAGATCCGTCTCGGTTTTCTTGAGGGCCTGCTCGGACGCGCGCAACTCCGCCTCGTGCGTCGCGGCGATCTGCCACGCGCGAATCTGCACGGCGGAGATCAGAAACAGCAGCAGCGAAAACGCGATTCCCACGAGCTGCGTCCGCTCCGCCGGTTGCGTGACCAGCGCGTCTGATGGTCCGGCTTTCGAGCTGACCAGCACAGTCCACCGCCGATTGTCTCCCACGCGCACCGATTGAGTGAGATGGTACGGGCCGCGATCGGCGCGTGGCGATCCTCCGAGTGGCGCCCCCAACGGCGCTGTGCCGTCGTACACGTCGAATACCACCTCGTCGGTCACTTCCTGCGATATGTGACGGATCAGTTGTGGCACGTGTAGCGGCGCCAGCACCCAGCCGACAAGCGCGCAGCGGCGTTCTTCTACCGTGTCGAGCGGGGCGCGCGATCGATAGGCCGGCTGCAGCACCACAGCAATCGCGCTCTCTTCGGCGAGAGGGAATGGATGCGGTCCCGTCAGATTGGCGGAAACCTTCAGCTCTCCAGTATCTGCGGCCGCATCCATGATCGGCCGCAGCAGTGGATGGGTCGCGATGTCATACCCGAGCACCCTACCGTTCGTGCGAGGCTCGAGGAACACCGTCGGCACGTACTCTTTCCGTCGGCCAGCCGGAGAGATTCTGATATTGGAACCTTCGAGGCGCAGACCCCTCAGCAGTCCCGCAAGCTGGCGCTGCGGCGCTCGGACGGCGAAGCCAATACCGACCAGACCGGGGTAGCGATCGTTGAGCCGAAGCGCGGCCACGAAAGCCCGGAACTCGGACACAGGAATTTCATTGTTCGCGCGAAGCAGCGCGCCGCTGGCCCGCACAACTTCTAAATAGGAGTCGATTCGAGACTGGATTTGCTTCGCCGCCTCGTGCGCTTCGGTACTGAACTGTGCTTCAGCCCGCGCGCGCTCCGTCGCGGCGACGTATCTGCCAGCCGCCATCGACAAGGCGATGCCAGCGGCGAGCAGGGCAAACGGCACCCACCACCGGAGCATCAGCCGCGCCAGCAAACCAGGGCGCACGTTCACGGATATCTTATCGGCGCCAACAGTCGCATCGCGCAACGCCGCCGTGAAGTCGGCGTCCGCTCCGCACTCGGGGCCTGACCGCAGGAAATCCTGGGTCTGTTCTTCTTCTCCCTGCCCAGCGTCAATAATGACGGAGTTAGCTAACCATAAGCTAACTGACGCCCTGACACTGGACAGAACGAGACGACACGAAGTTGGATCGAAACACGGGAAAATTCGAACAAAACGGCACGGCTCGGCAGAAGCGGGCACCAGGTCAGCTCTCATTCTGCGAAATCCCCGCTTCCGCACCATTCGACCCGTCCTTTGGGGCCTCGCTCATGGCAGGCCACATGGATACAATCGTCCAGGCAGACATGAGCAGTCCGGGATCGTTCTGCACGTCGGTCCTGATGACGTCCGATCCGGATCGGGCAACCCGCTTCTACACTGCCCTCTTTGGGTGGACGACGAAGCCGGCCACTCCCGACCACACTTTCCTGCAATTCGACGGCAAGACCGTCGCCAGCATTCAGACCATCGCCAGCGGACACGACGTGTGGATCCCCCATGTGTGCGTCGATGCTCTCGAGCGCACGGCCGAGTCGGCGACGGCGCTTGGAGCAACGCTGCTCAATGTGACAGACGTGCCCGGTGTGGCGCGACTGGCTACACTCCGCGATCGCGAAGCAGCAGTGTTCGGACTCTGGCAACCCGCTCCACATGGTGGTGCCGAGCAGACGGACGTCGTGGGCTCAATCTGGTGGATCGAGGTCCTCGCTCGCGATCCGCAAATCACTCGCGACTTCTACGCTGAGTTGTTCGGTTGGAACGCACGCGACACGTCCTTCGAACCCTTCGAGGTCTACACCGTCTTCGAACGTCCCGGAAACCAGGAGGCGGGGCTGCTACCGATTCAGGCGGCGTGGGAGATCGAACCCTACTGGAGCACCATCATTTCGGTCGATGACTGCGATGCCACGATGAGCCGCGCCCCGGGGCTTGGCGGCCAGATGGGTTTCGTCCACACGGTTCCCAAGCACGGGCGGGTGGGCAGCATCTTCGATCCTGGTGGGGCCTTTCTCGCGCTGCGCGGGCCTGTCCCAGCACCCTCCACTTAAAACCCGAAATCTTCGATTCCGCACTGTCGCTGCGTACGCACGCCTAGGGAGGCACGAAATCTCGGAGCCGCCGATCGGATTTCGGAGGACCGATCGTCAGCAGCAGACTCCTTAGCAACAAGAACTGAAATACCAGCGTGGCATCGATCTTGTTGTGGACGCGCTCGGCGCTGGAGTGCGGGATGCAGCGTCCCGACACCGCCGTCAGGAGGCCGTCATGCGTCGCGTCCTTGCAACTGTCGTGGCACCACTCGTCTTCGTCACCGTTGCCGTACCGAGCGCAACGGCACAGGAGAAGCCAGTCACACTGAACCTTGGTGGCGGCTATACGTTCGCTCTCGGCGAGGTGCGTGAGCACCTCGGCGACGGGTTCAACATCAACGTCGGCATGACGTACAACGTCAACGAGAAGGTCGGCATTCAGGCCGAGTACAGCTTCACTGGACTGGGTCAGAAGCTGGTCGATCTTCCGACGGTCACTCCGCCCCCTGGCCTGACCGCGCTGCGAAACATCTACGCCGACATGAACATGCAGTACGTGAACTTCAACGTCCTGTTCAAGCCGTCGACGGAGAACCGGATGAAACCGTACCTCGTCACCGGAGCTGGCGTGTACTTCCGTCCAGTCACGGTCACCACGCCAGGAGCGGGCTATATGCCCCCCTACTGCGACCCGTGGTTCTACTGGTGCTACCCGGGCGGGCTTGTCCCCGTCGACTACATACTCGCCGAGGAGACTTCGACTGACTTCGGGATCAACCTCGGCGGCGGAGTGAACTTCGGCCTGAGCGAGGCGGCTAGCTTCTACGTGGAGATGCGCTATCACTACATCTTTGGCCCGGAGCTGAAGAACTCAGCGGGAGAGTCGCAAGGCAAGGCGAACGGCCAGTTCCTCCCGATCACGTTCGGCTTCAGGTTCTAGTCTGGGAGAATGCTGAAGGAGAGGCGAAAGCAGACGTGAGAGAAGGCGCGCATCACGCTGGGCGGAAGATCGGTCGTGAGCGGCATGGCCGCTCCTCCGCCCACAACTACGAAGCCGGCAAATCGCAGTCACCATCCAGGCGCGTGGCTACAATGACCGCAATTTTGAAGCGGCGAAAACAGGGGCGAGGGATCAAACACTCCACGTTCTCAGTTCGGCTATCCTAAACCCAATCAGCTCGCGTCAACTTCACGTCGCTGGCAACGCGCCGAGGAGGCCCGCTCAATGGGGCGAACCGACGTTCTGCTGGAGTTGATCCGAACGCGGAACGCCGCCGCGCTCGCATCGCTCATCGCGCTCTTCATCGTTGGCCGCATCCTGGGAAACCGAATGTCCACGTGGATCGTGGTTCTTCTCGGTCTTCTCGCCGTCACGCTCGGCTATGCCCTCAGCGGTCACACCAACTGAAGGCCGCCGACCATCGCGACAAAAGAGTTAATGATGAGTGAAAACGTCCGCCTCGTCGGCTAGGCTTAACGGCATGGGTATTCCCTGGCTCCTGGCGTTGAGGGCGATTCCCTGGGACACGATCCTGGCCAACGCGCCGTCCATCCTGCGATCGGCGGATGCGCTGCTGTCGGAGACGAAGGCACGCCCGCCTTCGGCGGCGTCCCGGAATGACATTCAGGCTCTTGCCGATCGTGTCGCCGCACTCGAGCAGCGCGACCGGGAAACCGCGGAGCTGCTCACGCGTGTCAGCACGCAGGTCACGGCGCTGACCACTGCGGTTGAAGTGCTCGAGGCACGGGTCCGTTGGCTGCTCGTGGTGGCCATCGCGGCGTCAGTGATGTCTATTCTGGCGGGCGGAATCGCATTGTTCGCGCGATAGCCCTAACGACGCTTTCGCCGATCTCTCAGCCCGCGCAGCAGTGTGTTCTTGCGGCGTACTACAAGCCTCCGGCGGGAGAATCGCCTTCGCTGGATGCTGTCCGGAGCTGCCTGGTACACCTCCCAGACATACTCGCAACGCGCGCAGTAGCACATGTAATGGACCCGGCGCCCCTCAACGACTGAATCGGCGCGCACCGACACGTTGGTGACGCAGTGTGGGCAAAGGGGGAGAGCGGCCACAAACACGATACTGCAAGGCGAAGGCCGCCGTGGATTGAGCCTGAACGCCGTTGGCAAGCCGAACGCGGTTTCGGCGACCTCCCGCCTCTGTTCTCGATTCTTCCAGGACCCGTGTCCGAACACTTGACCGAGGAGGAACGTCATTTTGAAGATCTGGCCGCCATACGCCAGAACATGGCACCACCGGCGGCACCAGCCGGCATGGTCAACATGATGGTCCTTGGAAAGTCGCGAAACAAAGGGATCGGCCCCAGGCGAATGACCTCGGACCAGATCCACGTGGCGACCGCGCTCGTAAAGATCCCCGCAAGTACGTAGTACGCGATGCCCGTGCGGTTCCGCCATTGAAACAATCGATGCAACGGCATGGCAATCAACAACGTTGCCGTGTACAGCACCGGCAATCCGAAGCACGCGCCGATTACCCACGCCGCAGGCGCAACGAGCAATCGTGCGAAGCGCAGATATGCGGCAGTCCCGATGTAGATAACCACAAAGGCGACGAGTGGCGCGATAAGAAACGCCCTCAGCGTCGAATCGCGAGGTCCGAATGGCGCCACTGGCGGCCTCCCATCCCGATCAAAACATATATCCATCAGCTGTTCGGCCAACGATCACGAGCGCAAACCCGCTTCCACGGCTACGAGCACATCTCGCTCAGCGCGCGCGCTTCGTCGGACGTGATGGACAAATCCCATCGCTGTTTGACGGCACGCCACGCCGTCGCGTAGTGGCACCAGCTTTCGCGGAGCGGAGGCCGCCACGCTTCCGGTCCTTTGTCCCCTTTGAGGCGATTTGTCGCGGCGCCGACCGCCACGAGGTGCTCGGGGTCGAGCAAGTCGTTCGCATAATCGCGCTTGCGCGAGCGATCCCAGGCCCAGCCCCCGCTGCGATGCGCGTTCGCGAGCGCCACGCGATGATCGATTTCCACATCGTCCGGGTCGGTGAACACGGCGCCGGTGTACTCGTCGCGCCAGCGTCCGGCGACAACACGGCATCCGCGGGCGTCCAGCACGGGCGCGATGAGCGATTCCTCGATGAGTACTTCCTGCCGCGTGTCCTGGCAGTCGCCATCCTGGTCGATCCACTGCGGCCAGTCGGCGCGGTTGTAGGCCGGCAGCGCGGCCACAGCCGTCGGAGCCCCGGGATTTGCCGGAATCGTCGGCGTCCGCTCGCACGCTGCGGCAAGAAGCGCGAGCGAGAGAAATACCCACCTCATGGAATGACCTGTCCGACCGCGCATGTGTCAGGCGACGCGACGCGCTGGGGGGATCGCGAGGTTACCGCATCTCAACGATCAGCGCGACCTGTTCGGATACGTCGAGAGGATGGAACCCCGCCGCGTGCGAGCAGGGGCCAGCTACTGCTGAGGCGGTGAAGGCGACCAGCCGTGGCCGCACTTCACGCATATCCACGACGGCGGATCCCAGGATCTCACCTTGACAGTCATCACCTCGACAGCCCCGCAATTCGGACAGCGCGGCGTTTCGGGTGAAGGTGTGTTCGCCATCAGTGAGGGCCGGACGTTAACACATTGTTGCAGTACAAAGTGTCTCAGCCTGTATCAAGCAACATTCGTGTCGAGAAGGTGCGTTACGATCAAGGTGGAAGCGATGCCGGACACGAGGCTTGATATCCGTGCCGTCGAGCAACTCTCGCCTGAAGAGATCCAGCACTTGTTCGGGTGGGGCGAGAACATCTTCGAGACGGCGCATCTCAATCTCACATACCGCGCGAAGGACTCACGCGATCGGCGCTTTGTCTTGTACGAGGCGCACGTGCCAGTGAGCCACGCCGGCGTGCTCCGGCACCACGCACGAGCGAATGGCCGGCCGGCGCTGATCGGCGGGGTCGGCGGAGTCGTCACAGTGCCAGCGGCCCGGAGACGCGGCTATGCCGGGCAGTTGCTGCGCCATGCGGCGGCCTTCCTCCGGGACGAGTGGAAGGTGGATTTCGGGCTGCTCTTCTGCATCGATCGGCGGGTCGGCTTCTACCAGCGGCTCGAATGGACGGAAGTCCCGTGCGAAGTGCTCATCGATCAACCGAATGGCAAAGTGCCGAGCCCGTTCCACGTGATGACGCTGCCATTCAAGACGGAATTCAGCAGGATTGACGCCTTGGACCTCGGGAGCCCGTCATGGTGAGCCCCGGTCCGCCACCCTGCCGCAGGGCCAGGCGACCCCAGCACCGACTATATTGGTGCGCATGCCGCCAAGAATACTGATCTGTTGCCTGGCGCTCGCCGTCGCCTGCTCGACCGCGGAGAAGCCGCCGGCCGCGGGAGCTGGCGCGCTCTGGTTCGACGGCGCGCGACTCATCGTTGGCGACGGAAGCGAACCTGTCGAGAACGCCTCCGTTCTCGTCGAAGGGGACACGATCGCGTGGGCGGGCCCGGCGAACACGCGCACACCGCCGCAGGGCGCCCTCCGGATCGATGTGTCCGGCAAGACGCTTGTCCCGGCCTTGATCGACGGCCACAACCACATCGGGCTCGTCGACATGCGGGATGGCAGCAACAGGAAACCGAACTACACGCGCGAGAACCTCGTCGACCAGCTCGAGCGGTACGCGTATTACGGCGTGGCGGCTGCGCTGAGCATGGGGCTCGAGGCCGATCCGGAGCTCGCGTACCGCCTGCGCGACGAGTTGATTCCGAATGCGGCGCGTTTTCTGACCGTGGGGAAAGGCATCGCTGCGACTTCGATGGCAGGTCCTCCAGGAGAAGCTCGGTCGGGAATTCCGTACGGCGCCGCGACGGCGGACGATGGCCGCAAAGCCGTTCAGCAGCTGCATGCGAGAGGCGTCAGGTTCGTGAAGATCTGGGTCGACGATCGTGACGGCGCCGTGCCGAAACTGCAGCCTGATGTGTATCGCGCGATCATCACAGAAGCCCACGCCAACGGCCAGCAGGTGCTCGCCCATCTCGGCCGGACGTCGGGACTGGAGGACGCCAAAGACTTGTTCCGGGCCGGCATCGACGGATTCGTGCACACGGTGCGCGACCGTGATGTGGATCAGGACTATCTCGATCTCGTGAGAGCGCACCCGAATGTCTGGACCGGTCCGAACGTGCCCGGCCCCGGGATGACGGCCAACGACCTGGCGTCGCTGAGTGAGACGTTGCCGTCCAGCCAGATTGAAAAGATGCGTCAGGACATCGCGCAGAGCAAAGCTGCTGGAAACAAAGCGGCGATCGAGCTGTTCCAGCTCCACTGCCGCAATCTGCGAAAGATTCACGATGCCGGTATGACGATCGGATTAGGCACCGATGGGACGGGCAACGGCTTCGGCGCTCACGAGCAACTCGTGTTCTACACGCAATGCGGCATGAGTCCCCACGAGGCGATCGTCGCTGCGACCGGCACGAACGCGAGACTCCTGCACCTCGACACGATCGGGACCATCGCCGCCGGCAAGGAAGCCAGCTTCATCGTGCTGGATGCGAATCCGCTGGATGACGTCCTCAACACGCGGCGCATTTCGAGCGTGTACCTCAGGGGCAGGCAGGTCGATCGAAACGCGCTGCGCGCGAAGTGGACAGGCGCGAACTAGCGCGCGAAACAGTAGATACGACCTGCGCCGCCGCGAGGCGCGGTGTTCGCGCAGTTCTGGTTCGCGTGCGCAGAATTCCACGACGATAACGCCCCTGCCATGCTTTGATTTGGGCCCATTCCGTCGGAATGTCCAACCTGCCCGATGGCGCTCGCAGAGTCCGATGTCCAATCCGCGCAGGTCATACCCGCCAACACCCTCCCGTCGGCTGTCGATCCCGTGAGGATGTCGTGCTCAACCGGGGCGGGAGAACCCGTCCATTGTCCGTTGATGCGCAGCCCGTGTTCGTTGACGAACAATTCCGCATCCCCTGTGCGGGAGTGGAGCTCGGTCACGTTGTTCGCGATGAGGAGGTGGTTGGCGTTGAACCACGGTCCGGTGCCGATCCGGTCGCGTGCGTGCGTCGGCTGATTGCCGTTGGCCGGATCGCGCTCGACGCTGAGGTAGGCGCGCCAGTTGCTGCCGCCGTGACCCGCTGCAATAGCGAGCCGCTGGCATGTCAGATCCGCTCCCGCGAGGCCACCAAGATTGCCAGTCACGCTGGTTGCGCTGCTCACGAAGAAGCTGGTCGTCTTACCGGTAGGCGTGGTGGGTCCGCTATCGCTTTCACAACCGGCGGCCATGATCGCCACGAACACGAGGATACTGTTTCTCATTGGCTGTCCCCCCACGGTTGAGCGTAGGTTCAGCCGCGGGAGATTGTCAACGTTCGCGATCGAGAGACATCAATAAGGACCCGCGATCGGTTGCACAGGTCCATTGAAACGATCTTCTTTCGGTTCCCCTGCCAGCGGTGGCAGTTCGAACGGCACGTCCGGCAGGGTCACATCCGGCGTGTGATCGAGCAGATGCCTGATGAGGTTGAGCCGCCCTCGCCGCTGATCGTTGAAATCGACGGCAACCCAGGGCGCGTGACTGGTATGCGTCACCTCGAACATCGCATCACGGGCTTCACCGTACTCCACATATCGCGCGCGCGCCTCGAGATCGATGGGCGAGAGCTTCCAGCGCTTCAGCGGATCCAGCGCGCGCTCCTGGAATCGCTCTTCCTGATGCTGCTGATCGGCGGTCAGCCAGTATTTGTAGAGCAGGATGCCCTCGTCGACCAGCAACTTCTCGAACACCGGTGCTTGCTTCAGAAACAGCTCGTATTCGCCGCTCGTGGAGTACCCCATGACTTTCTCGACCCCGGCGCGGTTGTACCAGCTGCGATCGAAGAGCACGAGCTCGCCTGCGGCTGGGAGATGCGTGCCGTACCGCTGAAAGTACCACTGCGTGCGCTCTCGCTCGGTGGGCTTGGGCAAACTGACGATGTGGACCTGGCGGGGGTTGAGCCGCTCGGCAATTGCGCTGATCAACCCGCCTTTGCCGGCCGTGTCTCTGCCTTCGATCAACACGAGCATGCGGGTGCCCGTCTGCTTCAGCCAGCGGGCCAGGTTGTTCAGCTCGACCTGCATCGAATCGAGCAGGTTTTCGTACTCTTTCTTCTTGAGTTTGTCCACGCCGGCTGATTATACGGGCAGCCGTTGGCGCAATCGGTCAGTTCTTACCCGCGGACTTGTAGCGGCCCAGAAGCTCGATCACGTACGCCGCGCGCTCTTTCCGCTCTGGGCCGAGCACGTAGATTTCGTATGCAATCGCCTTCAGAATCGTGACCGCCAGCGTCGCACGCGCCTCGTCCCACGCGCCGCTCGGGTGGTTGGTCACGAGCGACAGCCCGCGCATGAACGATTCCGCGACCGCAGGGTGCTTCTTGCCGAGCTGCAGGATCTGTTCTGCGCGATCCGCGCCTCCGAGGCCCTGCTCCGAAAGCAGCAGATCCAGCGTGCGTTCGGCACACGCGCCGGCGCCGGTGAGGAAGGACATTTTCAAACAGCCGTCGGCTTCGTCCAGAAGCGCGCGCAGCGGCAGCGGCACCTGATCGTCGAGCGTCAGGAATCGCGGGAGACGTGTGTCTCCTGAGGTGCGGGTCGCTCCGACGCCTGGCTCGTGTGTCGTTGATGTGGGCATAGGTTCTCGCTCGCTGATGACAGAAGCATCACTTTCGATGCGCGGCGGCAGCGGCTCAGCGTCGAACCGCTGGAGCAGCTGCTCAATGTGCTCGATGTGCAGATCGGGTGTCGTGCCGCCGGCTGCCGGCACGGCGGCCTCGGGGGCGTCGACCGGTTGACTCGCCTGCCGCAGCGTCGCCGCCTGCGCCAGATACTCGGCCACTTCAGTGGCGAACGCCACGGGATCGCAACCCTCGTTGACGCTCGACGAGTCTTTCTGGGATTGCCAACCGAACCGGCGTTTCTTTTCGCTCGGCTGCTCGGCGTCTCGAATCCGCGGAATGGACAACAGCTGCACGTGCGAGGCGTCGCCGCCGCGCGCGGCGAGGCGCGCCACGATTCGCTCTTCGTCCTGGGGCGCGAGCAGAGGGCTGACCAGAATCAAGTCGGGCACTCGCCGTTCCAGCGAGGCAAACGCTTCGTCGGTCGATCCGACGACTTTCAGCGTGCCGCCGATGCGCGCGCCGAGTATCCGCTCGAGGATGGCTGCCTGCGCCGCGTCGGGTTCGACCGCGAGGGCGTACGAGTCGCCGGCCTTGTGGCTCTCGTCGCCAGACTCTTCGGCCACGGCTTTTTGGCGCATCAGCGCAGCGTGGAGTGGCAATTTGGATACCAGCTGATTTTCACCGCAACGTGTGGGCAACGGCACTTCTACATGGCATATGCAATAACGGGCTTGGTCGTGCACTGACAGTTCTGCAATCGGAGAGAGCCCGGGTGGGATCGGCCTCAGGCAGACAGCGGCTCGGAAACGACACGCGCACTGTGACTTACGAAGCCGCGGATGCGAGGTGTCATGAAAACGAAAACGGGTACGTTTTCGGCATTGAGCACCTGACAATGTTGCGAGAACCTGCAGCTGCCCCCGAGTCCAGCGGCAACGTACGTCCGGGCTTCGAAGACGGTCTGGGTCGGCGTTACCGCCCTGCGGCGCGCCTCGACAGCGACGCGCCCCTGGAAATTCTGTGCTTTCGCCACGAGATCACCGACGTGCCTGCGTTCGAATTCGCGCTGCGCGAGCGCGTGGCGCGGTTTTCGGACTTGCAGCACCCGTCGTTTACACGGATCCGGAAAGTCGACAGGCTCAACGACGAGCATGGCACGGTTGTGCTCATGTCCGATGGCGCCGCCGGCGTCCGCCTCATCGACATCCTCTCGGAAGTCGAGCGTTCCGGCCGCGTCCTCGACCTGGACGCAGCGCTGTCGGTGGTTCGGCAGCTCATCTCGGCGCTGAGCGCGCTCCACAAGCACGCCCGCGTCGCACATGGCGCGATCGCACCGGAGCGTTTGTACGTGACACCTCGCGGCCGCGTCCTGCTCGTCGAGTACGCGCTCGGCGCGGCGCTCGAGCAATTGAAGTATTCGCGGGAGCGCTATTGGAAAGAGCTTCGCGTCGCGATGCCGATGAACGTGGGGCTGTCCCGATTCGACGAGCGCGCCGATCTCACGCAGGTGGGGGTCGTCGCCCTGTCGTTGATCGTCGGCCGGCCGTTTCGTGATGAGGAATACCCTCGACAACTCGAGGACCTGTTGGCGGCGGCACAGGCCCGCGACCTCAACGGCTCGTGCGAGGCATTGCCGTCAACGCTGCGCGAGTGGCTGAAGCGGGCGCTGCAGATCGACGCGCGGAGCTCGTTCCGAACCATGTCCGACGCCGAGGCAGCACTGGATGAGGTGCTGAGGGGAGAGGCGAAATACAACGCAGCTCCCAGTTCGCTCGAAGCCTTCATGCAGCGTTACGAGCGTCCGGCGCCCATCGCACCTATCGCACCTATCGCACCTATCGCACCCATAGCACCCGTCGCACCCGTTTTCACCGCGACGCCGGCACCGACTCCCGTCCCGTCGAGGCCTGCGCGCGAGGCGTCCATCCCTGCGGCGCCGGCCGACGAGCCTCCGGCCATCGAGCCCTACGAGCCGATACCGATCGATTCCACGGACCTGTCCGATGAGGGACCCCATGCATTCGATGACGAAGAGGACGCGATGAGATCGGCACCCGCCGGCGCGCGACGTTCCGGTCGTCTCAAGTGGATCGTGGCTGGCATCGCCGTCATCGTGGTGACCGCGGCAGGCGGTTTTGCCGCGCGCCAGCGAATAGCGGCCGCCACTCCTCCCGTGACGACTGGCAAGATGACGGTCAACACGGAACCTACTGGAGCCGAGGTGGAAGTCGACGGTGAAAAACGCGGGCGCGCCCCTCTCAGCCTCGCCCTCGCGGCCGGCGCGCACACGCTTGTGGTTCGCGCGAATGGCGAATCGCGGACGATTCCGGTCACCATCACCGCGGGCGCCGACGTGTCCCAGTACCTCGAGCTGCCGAAAGCCGGCTCAGGCTTCGGTCAACTGCAAGTGCGCACTGAGCCCGCCGGCGCGCGCATCAGCATCGACGGCACACCGCTCGGCAAAACGCCGATGACGATCGTCGAGATCGTGCCGGGCGAACACGCGGTGACGCTCGAGAGCGACCTCGGCAGCGTGACGCAGAAGGTGAACATCGAGGCGGGCGTGCAGGCATCGCTCGTCGTGCCGATGGGCGCCCAGTCCGCCACGGCCTCGTCCGGCTGGATCTCGGTGACCTCACCCCTCGAAGTGGAACTGCGAGAGAACGGCCGCCTTCTCGGCACGAGCGGGATCGACCGCATCATGCTGGCGGCGGGCAAGCACGACATCGAGCTCGTCAACGATCTGGTGGGCTACCGCGAGATGCGAACAGTACAGGTCGCGTCCGGCAAGGTCGCTGCCCTGAACATTGCGATTCCAAAAGGTACCGTCTCGTTGAACGCCGTGCCCTGGGCAACCGTGTCGATCGACGGAGAAAACGTCGGCGACACACCAATCGGCAATTTCCCGCTGGCCCCCGGACAGCACGAAGTGGTGTTCCGAAACACCGAGCTCGGGGAGCAGCGCCGGATTATCACGGTCACGCTGCGCGCACCGACGCGGCTCAGCGTCGATCTGACACGAAAATGAGAACATCATTCCTCGTCGCCTGCATTCTGCTGTTATCGCCGATGGCGCTGCACGCCGAGGACAGCGTCGCCGCCGCCCGCGAACTGTATACGGCCGCGAATTACGAAGACGCGCTGGTCGTCTTGAACCGGCTCGATTCGTCGAGCGGCCAGCCGTCGGATCGCATGGCCATCAATCAGTACAGGGCGTTCTGCCTGCTCGCACTCGGGCGCATGGCCGAGGCCGAGCGTGCGATCGAAGCCGTGTTGACGGTCGACCTTCTCTATCGCCCGGCAGACGCCGACATGTCGCCGCGCCTGCGGGCGGCGTTTGCAGGCGTGCGGCAGCGGATTCTTCCGGCGATCGTGCAACAGGAATACGCGCGCGCAAAGGCGGCGTTCGACCGTCAGGATTACCCGACGGCGATCGCGCAGTTCGATCGCGTGCTGCGAACGCTTGGAAGCCCCGACCTCGGGGCTGTGGGCGAGAATCCGCCCCTCTCCGACCTTCGCACGCTGGCCAACGGATTCCGCGATTTGAGCGTCAAGGCGGCGACTCCGCCGCCGCCCCCGCCGCAGCCCGTGCTGCCATCGGCGCCTGTCGCTGTCGTCCCTCCCAAGGGCATCTACGGCGGCTTTGAGACAGGCATCAGGCCGCCGGTCGCTGTTCGACAGGTGCTGCCGGCATTCCCGCGCGATCTCGTTTCGCGGACCGCCGACGGCGTGCTGGAAGTCGTCATCAACGAAACGGGCGCGGTCGAGTCTGCCGTCATGCGCACGCCGATCAACCCGCGCTACGACCTGGTTGTGGTGTCGGCTGCAAAAAACTGGAAGTACGCGCCCGCGACGCTGAATGGCGTCCCGGTGAAATTCCGCAAGACGATCAACATCTCACTGAAGCCGCCGGCCTGAGGAGCCGGCAACGGCACTCACGCACACTACGGTCGGCGGCGGCCGGACTGCCGCCCTGCCTGCACGGCTTGAACCGTAGAAAGAATCGCCAGCGCGACCAGCGGGAAGACCGCGTAGTACGACAGCCGCATCCGTGCTTTCACCCGCGCAATGCTGTCGCTCGTCCAGACATTGCTCGGAACGCCCGTGAAATCGAACAGCAGCGCGTTGGTGTCCTGTCCGTGCGCTGCGGCCCACGCGCGCCCTTCCGGCGTGTACTCGTCGCCCGTGACAAACTGCTGTCCTTCGTACACCGCGATACGCGTATCGAACAGCGTGCCGTAATAGCTGTGGCACCAGACTGCGCCTGCGGCGCCGAGCACTGCTGCCGCGATCCATCCGAGCGCGTGCCGCCGAGCGGAGAACCCGGTCATGGCGACGTAGAGCAATCCACTCGTGACCGATGAGAGAAGCGTGCCGAGCGCGATGAACGACTGCGGATCGCCGATGGGCGGTGGACGGTATATCGCAGTCGCTGTCGAGGCGACGACCGCGCCTACGGCGCTGATCGCCGTCCAACGCTTGTTGATGTTCTCAGACGGCATCGCTGGTCATAGACCCGGCGCTACCAACAGGTCGGCGTCGAGCGTAGGAGCCTTGTTTACCCCGAGCCTCACAAGAAGTTCTGGACCATGCCGCGACGCATCCTTCGGATCTTGCGCCCAGATGACGTACGCACCCGGCGGAAGCGCGAGAGACGTCGGCGAGCTGAATTGCGGAAACGGCGCGGCCTTTCTGCCTGGGAATCCGGCAAGGGGCGCGTTGATGTACATCACCTGCCACTGCGGCGACTCCGACCGGGTTTTGCCCTCCAGCCATGTGCGCACATTCAGCGCCACCTGCCCGGCCATCCCGTCTGGATGATTCCGGCAGTACTGAGCTTTCAGCGCAAGGTCGGCGCGAACGGCATCGACAACCGGTTGCCGTTGCGTCGGCGGAAGCTCGTTGATGCGCTGTAACGCGGTGAGGATGGCATCGAGCCCGGCAAGAACGGCTGCTGGAAGGCTGGAGTTTGGCCGGGTCCCCACCGATTCCCTAAGCCAGCGGATATCGCGCGCCGTGTCGACCGACGTAGGTGCTTTCGCGACCACATCGCCCGGCGGAAATACTTTCGCGAGCACGTCGAGCACTTGCAGCGCTCGCTGCTGGTCAGGGCTCAGCGCGGGAGCTTGTGCGCCGGCCGCCGCAGACAGCGCGAGCCACACGCACGCGACCGTCAAACCGTGATGAATGGTCCTGGATGGCGCCAGCATGTGAACCCTCCCTTAGCGAAGGATACCCTCTTTTGTTTACCTTTGACCGGGCCACGCCGCTGCATCAAACTCCTCATGACAATCGCCCGACATTCCAGGTGTTGTGCAAAATGAGGAACAACGAGATGAGACGGTTCGCCATTCTGACTTCACTTGTAGGCATCGTCTGGGTGGCTGGCGGCGCCGCGCAATCACCGAATCCGTTCGGCATCCCTTCAGCCGATCAACCGACACCGGCCTCTGCCATCGACGCCGTCCCCGGTTCGCGAGCGCAAGGCTGGCTTGCGCAAGGGCGCTCCGAGGTGCTTGCGCGCCATGGCATCGTCGCCACGAGCGATCCGTTGGCGGCCCAGGCTGGCGTCGAGATACTGCGCCAGGGGGGCAACGCAATCGACGCGGCCGTTGCGGCGGGAGCGGTGCTCGACGTCACGTCTCAAAATGACACCGGCATCGGCGGCGATCTCTTCGCTTTGGTGTGGTCGGCGCGAGACAAGAAGCTGTACGCGCTGAACTCGGGCGGCTGGGCACCTGCCGCATGGACGCCGCAGTTCTTCACCGAAAAGCTCGGGGCGAAGTCGGTCCCGGGTTCGGGAGTCAATTCAGCGACGGTACCAGGAGCCATCTCCGGTTACGACGCGTTGCTCAAACGGTTCGGGAGCATGACCTTCGAACAAACATTCGAGCGCGCGGCGCGCATCGCCGAGGAAGGTTGGGGATTGGCCGAACGTCGCCACGCCGATCTCCGAAGTGCCGCAAACGGACTGCGTGCAGACGCCGATTCGCGCCAGACCTTTCTCAGCGGCGACCACGCGCCAGACCTGTACAGCATCATCCGCAATCCTGCGCTCGCAAAGGCGCTTCGTCTTCTGCAGAAGCAAGGTCGCGACGCTTTCTATCGTGGGGACATCGCCACCGCCATCGTCGCAAAGGTACAGGCGAATGGCGGCGTGATGGCGAAAACCGACCTCGCGGAATTCCAGTCGGAGTGGGTCGAACCGATTTCGACGACCTATCACGGGTACGACATCTTCGAGCTGCCGCCGCCCGGGCAGGGATTCGCAGCGCTGCAGATGCTGAACATTCTCGACGTGTGCGTACCAAAGCTGGGCGCGAATCTCACGAAGCTAGGCCCATCAGACCCGATGTATTGGCACCTGATGGTCGAAGCGAAGAAACTGGCCTACTCGGATCTGTACGCGTACAACGGCGACCCCAAGTTCGCCAGGGTGCCGGTCGACAAACTCCTATCGAAATCGTACGCGGCGACGCTCTGCGATCGGATCGACTTGAACGCTGCGTCGAAGCCGCGCGTCGGCGGCGGGCTCGATGGCGGCACAATCTATCTGACAGCGGCCGATCGCTGGGGCAACATGGTCTCGCTGATTCACAGCGTGTTCAGCGTGTACGGCAGCCGCGCGACGGTCGGCCAGTATGGCTTCATCCTGCACAATCGCGGAGGGGCATTCTCTCTGGATCTGCGAAGCCCGAACGTCGTGGCGCCGCGGAAGCGGCCGTTCCACACCATCATCGCGGGTTTCGTCATGAAGGACGGCAGACCGCTCATGACCTTCGGCAACATGGGTGGCAACGTGCAACCTGAGACGCACGCCCAGCACATCGTCAATCTGATCGATCTGGGGATGAACGTGCAGATGACGACCGACGCTGCGAGGTTTACGCACAATCAGACGTCAAACGCCCTCGCCCTGGAGGCGAATCTCTTCAATCGTGTTGGCGCCGCGTTGAAGGCGAAGGGACACGACGTACGGCCGGTGAACGGCGGCGCCGTCGGCGGTTACCAGGGAATCCTGTTTACGCGCGATCCAACTCTTCCCGAGCCCACGCTCGATCGCAGCACGAACGATGCGCCGGTCAACGGCGTCTATCGCGCCGGCTCCGACCATCGGAAAGATGGGCAGGCGGTTGGATGGTGAGCTACAGCCCCTCGCCTTTCATCATGAGCCTCATGTGGGTATTCGCCTGCCTGAGCCCGCCTTCTCCCGTTTGCCATCCGGTCTGACCATCGCCGTTCGCATCGACGCCAATCGCAATCTGGCCGACCAGCCCCGTCAATTCGTCCACGAGAATCTGGCCGCCGCCGACGTCCTTCGCCTCCAGGAGTTTGCGCGTCGTGGCGATGGCTTCGTCGGTCCACTTGGCGACGTTCTCGAGCGAGGCGGCGACGTGCGCCGCGTGCGTCTTGACGTTGTCCGAAGCGCCGTCTGACTTCGCCGCCAACTGGACGTGCTGAAGCGCGCCAGCAACGGCGCGCTTGACGCCGTATCCCGATCCGGGCACCTCGATTTTCACGTAGGTTGTCGGCAGTCGCGCGTACGCGGTTTTTAAGATCGCATCTGTTTCGGGGCCAGGGTCGAGCGCGTTCAGAAGGTACCCGCCATACAGCCAGAAGTCGTTGATGCGCCCCTCGAGATCGGCACGCTCGACCTGCTCCATCGCGATCTGCGTGTCGCCGATAGCGGTCGGAAGAAACCCTTTCGCGTCCGGCGTGTCCTTCCAGCTCGTCATGACGTGGCCGATGTGGGCGTGGGCTGCGCTTGCCGGTGCCTGCGCGTGGACAGAAACCATCGACAGCAGCACGGCTCCACTGAATGCAGCAGTTGCCCATCCGATGTGTGATCTCAGCATCACTGGCACCTCCGGACGGGATGTTATACGACCGTTAGGCTGGAAGAAACCACGGAACATGAAGCCGAGATGAAGCACGGCGTCAACAAAGGCTATACGCCTTGTGCTATCTTCTCGCGAGCAACACCAATTTCGAAGCTTGGCGCGTTCACGGCGCCGCGACTTCATAAGGAGATCGAAATGAAGAGAAGTGTCTTTGTTCTTGCCGGCGCCGCTGCCATCGTGGCCGGATCCATCCTGGCCGCACAGCAGCCGGGCGCGAAACCGACGACGCCTATGGGCTTCTTCGTGACCAGCACTCCCGTCGGTGATGGCGCCAACCTCGGCGGTCTCCAGGGCGCCGACGCGCACTGTCAGAAGCTTGCCGCTGCGTCCGGGCAACCAGGCGCGGGTGAACGAGTCTGGCACGCCTACCTGAGCACGCAGGGACCGGGCGCCGTCAACGCCCGCGACCGCATTGGCTCGGGCCCATGGGCGAACTCACGCGGCGGTATCGTGGCGCGCGACGTCGCGCATCTGCACGGGGACACGGTCGAGCTGGCGCAAATCGGCAGCAACCTCACCAAGACGACGGCGCTGACTGAAAAGCAGACGATGGTTCTTGGCGCGGGCGATATGGGCCCGGAGGGAAAGCCGCTGAACCAGCACGACATTCTGACCGGCTCGACATCGGCGGGCAATGCGTTTCCGGCCGGTGAAGATCGCACCTGCAACAACTGGACGAGCAACTCGACGGGCTCGGCGCAGCTCGGTCACTTCGATCGCACCGGCGGCGGCAACGCGTCGTGGAACTCAGCGCACGGGAGCAAGGGCTGCAGCCAGCCGAACCTGATCTCGACAGGCGGCAACGGTTACATGTACTGCTTCGCTGTGAAATAGACACGCGCGGCCGACGCGCCACTACTCCGAGGAGGGATCGCGCCACACCAGAAATGGATCGAGCGTGGTCCCTCCCCACCATCGTTTGTCGGGATCGAGTTTCGCGATCGCGAAGTGCAGGTGCGGCGTATTTTTCGGCGCGTTGCCCGTCGTTCCGACATATCCCACCACATCGCCTCTTTTCAGCATCGCGCCTTCTTTCATCCCAGCCGCGTAGCTGTCGAGGTGCGCGTAGTAGTAGACAAACCTCTCTGACGGGTCGAACTGATAGAGCGTCAATCCGCCGGCGTTGCTCGTGAAGAGCTTCGCCACTTTTCCGTCTTCGACCGCGAACACGTCGGTGCCTCGAGGCGCGAGAATATCCATCGCTTCGTGTTTTCTGCTGCTTCCGCGGGCATCGGCGAAGCTCGACACCAGATCGTGCGCCTCGAGCCCGCGGACGGGAATCAGCAACGATCGCCGTCGAAGATCATCGATGTCGGACCCGAGCACTGCGGTGTTCGCCGAGATCGTGGGCGTATCACTGGGCGCGACAGCGGCCTCGCGCGGCACGTCGTCCACCGGCTTTGCCTTGGGGACCGATGGATCGACGCGCGCGCCAGAGGACGCCGACGGCGCCTGAAGGCCGGGCCGTGCCCAATTCAGCGTCTTCGCGCCGGCCCACCACAGGAGCAGCACGACCGACAGCGCGACCCACGGCGCAATCGCTTCAGCGTGGACCGCGCGGCGCCGATGGTGCACCCTCATTGAATCGTGACTTTGGTGCCTGGCGTGACCAGACGCCCGAGCTTCGTCGCATCCCAGTTCGTCAGGCGAATGCAGCCGTGCGACTCGGTGCGACCGATCGTCGCGGGCTCTGGAGTGCCATGAAGACCGAAATGCTCCTTGTTGATATCGACCCACACGACACCGACAGGGTTATTGGGTCCGGCCGGAATCTTCGCTTTCGCATGCGTTGGATCGGCGTCCCAGAACAGGTCTGGGTTGTAATTGAACGTCGGATTCCACGAAACGCCGGTCACCTTCCAGTCGCCGACCGGGAGCGGATCTTTGCTGCTGCCGATGGTGATTGGCGCGTACATCAACACTTTTCCATCCGCATCGCGGACAAGGAGCGACTTGGTCGCACCGGAAATCACCACTTCGCGCGACTGCGGCGCAGGGGCTGGTTTCGTTCCAGTGGTTCCTCTTGCGGCAGGAGCAGCAGGTTTGGCTCCAGCCGCGACAGGCTTGGACGCCGCAGCTGACTTCGCGCCGGCCGTTGCCTTCTCAGCATTGGTGGTTGGCTCGAACGGTTCCACAGCGGGCACCTTAATGGCGTCGCCGGCGGACCACGCCGCCCCTGGGTTGAGCGCTTGCAGCAGCGCTGGGCTCGCGTGAAATTTCTCTGCGAGCGCTTCGAGCGCTGACGTATAGCCCAGCGCCGGGAGCTTGGCGCTTTCCATCATGTCTGCAGGCATCGATCCGATAAAGGGGCCGGCAACATCCTCGGGCGCGATCGTGTAGGTGACGACCGGCTCAGCAGGAGCGGTCAACGCCGCGATTGTTTCTTCGTTGACGACACCCGTTGCCGACAGTCCCGCGGACTTCTGAAACTGAGAGAGCGCAAGCCTCGTTTTCGGACCGCCGCGGCCGTCGATTTCACCCGGAGAGAAGCCGGCACGGTCCAGCGCGACCTGAACACCTATCATTTGTTGCGCGTCTGGCGCCGCGGCCGAGCGCTTTTGTGCCATCGCGATACCTGGGACAAGGACCAGCGCGAGTATGAATATGTATGAACGCTGGACATTCGGAGCAAAGGGATTTCTCATGCTGTCTGACAGAGCAAACATCGTTCCGATAACATATGGGCCCTTGGGTCCCATTACAGACGAGTTGGCCTCTGCAGGTGACGCGCTTTTTCGCCGCCGCAGCTATATGCCCCTCGTGCTCGTCCCTCTGTTCGTGCTCAGCGTGTTCGACGGCCGCCGGCCGACGCCGTTGTCATGGGAAGTCCTATGCTTTGCGGTGGCACTCAGCGGGCTCGCGTTCAGGGCGTTTGTCATCGGAACCGCTCCGCAAGGCGCATCGACGCGAGGCACGCGGCGCCCGACCGCAGACTCGTTGTCGACGCGCGGCGCGTACTCGATGGTGCGGCATCCGCTGTACGTGGCAAACACGCTCATCGCGCTCGGATGTGCGCTGCTGTCTGGCACGTGGTACCTGCCGCTCATCGTCGTGCTCCTGAGCTTCGTCTACCACGAGCGCATCGCCGCACGTGAGGAGGCTTTTCTGCAGAGCACGTTCGGCGACGCGTTCCGCGCATGGGCGAACGACGTGCCCGCGATGATCCCGGCATTCAGCCGCTACGCGCCTTCGAATGTGCCCTTTCAGTCGCAGAAGGTCATCATGCAGGAGTCGCACGGGCTCTGCGCCATCGGAACGGCGTTTCTCGTGCTCGACACGCTCGAGGATTCCGTGCGGCTGGGAACCTTCCATGTCGATCCTACATGGGTGGCAGTATTCGTCGTCACGCTGATTCCATTCCTCATCGTCGTGACCGTCAAGAAACTGGGACGGCGGAGACCGCAAATATAATGGCCGCGATGAAGGTAAGGCTCGGCTCCGAGCGGCTGCTGGCATCTGGGACACTCAAGAAGAAACGGGTCGGCATCGTATCGAACCCAGCCTCGGTCGACGCGAACTATCAACACATCGTGCGGGCCATCGCGGTCGCGCCGGACGTCACGCTTGCAGCCATCTTCGGCCCGCAGCACGGCTATCGCGCGGACGTGCAGGACAACATGATCGAGACCGGTCATGCGCATGATCCCACTCGCGGCGTCCCGGTGTACTCGCTGTACAGCGAGACGAGGGAGCCAACGGCGCAGATGCTCGACGGGATCGACGTACTCGTGATCGATCTCCAGGACGTCGGCTCGCGCATCTATACCTTCGTGTACACCATGGCCAATTGCCTGCGCGCGTGCAGGAAGCACGGCGTGCCGGTGATCGTCACCGATCGCCCTAATCCTGTCGGGGGTGAGGAAATCGACGGTCCGATGCTCATGGACGGCTTCGAGTCGTTCGTCGGCCAGTTTCCGATCCCCATGCGCCACGGCATGACGATTGGCGAGCTTGCGCGATTTTTCAACGAAGGTGGCGGCATCGGCGCCGACCTCACTGTGGTGCCGATGGACAACTGGGCGCGCCGGATGTACTACGAAGACACCGCACTGCCATGGGTCATGCCGTCACCGAACATGCCGACGATCGAGTCGGCGGTGGTCTATCCGGGAACGGTTCTCTTCGAGGGAACGAACGTGTCGGAGGGACGAGGTACGACGCGACCGTTCGAGCTGATTGGCGCACCATGGGTCGACGCCGAAGCGCTGGCCGACAAGCTCGCCAGCTACAATCTGCCAGGTGTGCACATTCGATCGGCTGTCTTCGAACCGACGTTCCAAAAACACGCGAAGCACGCATGTGGCGGCTGCCAGATTCACGTACTCAACCGTGACGCGTTCCGCGTTGTGACGACCGCGGTGGCCGTGCTCGTCGAGATACGCGCGCAGAACCCCGAGCGATTCCAGTGGCGGCAGCCGCCGTATGAATACGAGCTGACGAAACTGCCGTTCGACATCCTCGCCGGGTCGAGCGAGTTGCGGATGCAGGTCGAGGCCGGCGCGCCGGTCGAGACCATCTCTGAGAGCTGGATGCCGGCGCTCGAACGATTCCGCGCCACCCGAAAGCCGTTCTTGCTGTACTAGGAGAGAGCAACATGGAACGTCAGAAGCGCGCAGAGCTCATTGCGAGATACAAGGACGGCTATCGCGTGGTCGCCGCGGCACTCGAAGGCTCATCCGACAAGGACCTCGACTCGCGGCCGGCGCCCGGAAAATGGAGCGCTCGAGAGATCGTCCATCACCTTGCCGACAGCGAGATGACATCCGCTGTCAGGCTTCGGCTGCTCGTGGCCGAGGAACACGCGGCGATTCGTGCCTACGACGAGAAGGAATTTGCCGCACGGCTCCACTATCAGCGCCCGATTGCGAGCTCGCTTCTCGCGTTTCAGGCGGCGCGCCTGTCCACCGGCGAGCTGCTCGACTCGATGACCGAAGCCGACTTCGCAAAAAAAGGAACGCACCCCGAACACGGGAGCTACGGCGTGGACCGCTGGCTCGAGATTTATGCCGAGCACGCACACCAGCATGCGGAGCAGATTCGCAGAGCACGAGCGTCGGCGAGATGAATCCATCCTTTACGTATTCGGTTTCGATCGTCGCTACCCCGTCGCGCGTGATGTGGGCGTTCTTCAATCCCGCCGCGCTTGCATCGTGGTGGCAGACGTCGCGATCGGTGACGGTGCCTCGCGTGCTGGGCGCGTACGCCGTCGAATGGGAGCCGACGGAATTCGCGGACGATGTGCTGGGGAGGCTCGGCGGCGCGTTTCACGGAACGGTCATGGAGTACAAGCCGGACCGCGAGTTTTTCGTGGCCGAGGCCTTCTGGCTGCCGCCCGACGGCAATCCGATTGGGCCGATGGCGCTCGAAGTGAGCTGCGAGCCGCAGCGCACCAGGAACCCGCAAATCACGCTGGTGAAAGTGACGCAGCGCGCGTCGGAGGATGGCGATCGCTGGAAGCGGTACTACGAAGTGATTGCGCCGGGCTGGGAGCGCGCGCTCCAGTCGCTGAAGCGGTACCTCGAGTCTACGGGGCTGACCTAAAGGTCAGCACTACGAAGTACTATTCGCCGAATAGATCGCGCGGCTCTCGTAGTGCCGACCTTCAGGTCGGCTTACTCGAACCTCTGCAAATTCACTGAATTCTGATCGGCGCGCTCGAGCCGGGCGTTTGCGCTGATGAACACCACCACCGAGCCGCTCGGCACGAGACCCCTTGTGCTGAGCTCCTGCTTCAACAGCGTGCCCGTCGTGTCCACATCCTTCCCGATGCCCGTCGTCATCGGCGTCACGCCGCGATACAGCGTCAGCTGGCGGGCGATCACCTCGGTTTCGGTCGACGCAAATATTGGTGTGCGCGGACGGAGGGCGGAGAGTACGCGAGCGGCATTCCCAAGCCGCGTGATCGCGACTATCGCAAACGCATTGCAGTGGTCCGCCAGCGTGACCGCAGCTTCGGCGAGCGCCAACACGTGCGGCGCGCGCGGCACCTCGATGGTCGGCGTAACAATGCCAATGGCGCCGGTGTTACCGGGTCCGATGCGCTCGGCCTCGCGAATGACGGCATCGAGGGTCTCGACCGTTCTGACCGGATAGAGGCCGACAGCGGTCTCCCCAGCCAACATGATGGCATCGACGCCGTCGTCGACGGCGTTCGCAGCATCGCTCACCTCAGCCCGTGTCGGCCGTGACTCGAGGCGCATCGACTCCAGGACCTGGGTCGCGACGATGACCGGAATGCCCGAGCGTCGCGCCTTCCGTGTGATTTCCTTCTGCGAGGTCGGCACTCTCTCGAGCGGCATTTCCAAGCCAAGATCGCCGCGCGCCACCATGACGCCTTGCGACACTTTCAGGATTTCTTCGAGATGATCGAGGGCCTCTGGGCGTTCGATTTTCGCGATGAGTGGAATGTTCGGGGCGCCAATCTCCGTGAGGATCTGTCTCGCCTGCCACATGTCGTCCGCGCTGCGCACGAAGCTCAACGCGACCATGTCCACGCCGAGCTGCGCTCCGAACTTGAGGTCCTCGATGTCCTTCGGCGTCAGTGCTTCGGCCGAAAGCTGCACGCCGGGTGCGTTGATGCCCTTGTGCTCATCGAGCACTCCGCCTTCGACGACTCTCGCGAGAATCTCGCGTCCGTCGGCTCGCTCGATCTCGAGCTGAATCTTGCCATCGTCGAGGAGCAACCGCCCGCCCGGGCGCGTCTTGCGCACGAGCTCGCCGTATGTCGTATAGATGTGCTCGTCATCGCCCTCCCCGTCGCCGGCAACGATGCGAATCGCCTGCCCGTCCTTCAGCACAACCGGGCGCCCTTCTTTCAGCCGCCCTGTCCTGATCTTCGGACCGCCCAAATCCTGAAGTATCGACACGACTTTCGTCGCGCGGGCTGCAGCGGCGCGGATCTTCCGGAAGGTGTCGGCGTGCGCCTCGTGCGTTCCGTGGGAAAAATTGAGCCGGCATACGTCGACGCCGGCGCTGATGAGCTGTTCGATGATTTCGTCTGTTCGACTTGCCGGGCCAATCGTGGCGATGATCTTTGTGTGCCGCATGTTCACGACAGCTTACATCGCAAGGGCCTGCAGCGTACAATTCCCGCGATGGACGAAAGTGTTCGAGGACGCGCGAAGCGAGTGCTTGTCGTTGGTACATCCTGCGACGAACGCGGTATCGCTGCGCACGCCGCACTGGCGCCGGATGGGTTGCTGATTGTGATCGAGAGCGATCCCGCGCGCGCCGCCGAGCTGCGCCGTACGTATCTGGGCGACGCACTCGGATCGAGATGCACGGTCATCGGCGGCGACCCTCGGCGCATTCTCTACAAACTCGCAGGGCCGTTCGATCTAATCTTCTGCGCCAGCCAACATCTCGAAGTACGTCCGATGCTTCAACAATTGCTCGCGCCGGATGGCGTGCTCATCGCGAATGGCGACAACACCTAGTTTGCCGGACAGCCCCGTCTCGAAACATGTGGCCGATACGCTCGAGCGGATCGCCGGCCTGAACCCGACGCTCAATGCGTTTATTTCGGTATTCGACGACGACGCGATGGCGCAGGCGCGGGTGCTCGACGAAGAGTTGCGCCTTGGTCGATCGCGCGGCCCGCTGCATGGCCGCACGATTTCCATCAAGGACTTGATCGACGTCAAAGGTGTCCCGACAACCGCAGCATCGCGAGTGCGAGCCGGGCACATCGCCGCGGCCGACGCGCCGATCGTGGCCTGTCTGCGCGAGGCCGGCGCGGTCATCATCGGCAAAACGAACCTGCATGAGTTCGCCCTCGGCACGACAAGCGACGAATCCGCGTTTGGTCCCGTGCGGAACCCTCACGACCCGAGCCGATCGCCGGGAGGATCCAGCGGCGGTTCTGGTGCGGCCGTGGCCGCCGGAATGGGATGGGCGTCGATCGGCACAGATACTGGCGGCTCGATTCGCATCCCCGCGTGCGCATGCGGGGTCGTGGGGCTGAAGCCGACGTTCGGGGAAATCACGACGGTCGGAGTGGTCCCGCTGTCCGTATCACTTGACCACGTTGGACCGCTCGCAGCGTCGGTCGCTGATGCGTGGGCGATTTACGACGCGCTGACCGGCTCGGGCCATCAGCCCGAATCTGCCGGTCCGATAGGCAGCGTGCGATTGGGGAGACTCGGCGGCTACTTTCTCGAGACCCTGGACGCCGACGTGCGCGCGCGATTCGAGGAGGCACTGATCCGGTTGAAGGATGCCGGCGCCGCGATTGTGGACGCAGAGCTCCGCCACCTGCCGGACATCGCAGCGACCTACGTGAACGTCGCACTTCCGGAAGCGTTTGCCTACCACTCGGATGCGCTGAAGCATGCGCCGGAGGAGTTTGGCCGGAACGTCCGCGAGCGGTTGGAAATGGGCGGGCACATCTCGCGCAACGCCTACATCAAGGCGCAAAGCGACAGAGCGCAAATGAGGATAGCCGTTGACAGCGCGCTGTCAGACTGCGATGTGCTCGTGCTCCCGACGATGCCGATACCGCCGCAGCCTGTCGGCGCCGCGACGGTAGTCGTCGACGCCATCGAGCAACCGCTGAGACCGCTGACGCTCAGGCTGACCCAGCTATTCAACCTCACCGGTCATCCCGCGATTTCGATTCCATGCGGAGAGACGCGGGATGGATTGCCGTGCGGGATTCAACTGGTTGGCCGTCACAAACAGACCTCAGAGCTGCTTCGGACGTCTCTCAGCTGTGAAGCCTTCGTGACTCCACGTGCACTTTCATCTTCCTTGCGCCGGTAAGCACCGATAGCACCAGGCTCACGATGCTGATGATGAGCGCGCCGACGAAGGCATCCCAGAACCCGCCCACGTAGAAACCCAGGTTGAAGAAGCGTGAGACCCATCCCGTCATCATCAACATGAGGGCGTTGATGACGAACATGAAGAGGCCGAGCGTGAGGATGATGAGTGGAAGCGAAAGCAGCTTCAGCACCGGCCTGATGCTCGCGTTGAGCGCGCCAAATACCAGCGCGACGAACAGGAGCGACCAGACGCTCCCGCGATGGTCGATGCCGTCGACCAGCTGGACGGCCACCCACAGCGCAGCGGCATTGATGAGCAGCCGGACAAGGAAGACCATCTCGTCGAATATTATAGATGGGTGATAGGACGATTATTCCACGCGTGGGAGCGCCGGCTTCACGCTGCCAGCAAGGATCGCGTGGTAAGGCCGTTCGAGTGGGGGCTCGACTGGATAGAGGCGAACGAGCAGATGGAGGGCTCGCCGCCTGAGAGAGTTCTGCTTGATTGGGCCGCTCACGCCGTTTCGGACAGCACGCGCTTCTTCGAAACCCCCGAGACATCCGATTACACGTTCCGCTCAGGCGTTGACGGCGCCTCCGGGTCGGTGTCTTTTCCAAGCGCGATGCAGACGCCGTATCCCCAGAACAACACGGTGCACGCACTGTATTTCGACGCGAGGCCTCGTCGCGCCGAAGCGCACAGTGGGCGCGAAGGCGGGCGGGCCGTTCTGGTGCTTCCGCAATGGAATGCCGGCCCGGACGGTCACGTCGGCCTCTGCCGCTTGTTGAACCGATTCGGGATGAGCGCGCTGCGGCTCACCCTGCCCTACCATGACGCGCGCAGGCCGCCAGAATTGAATCGCGCCGACTACATCGTCAGCGCCAATGTGGGCCGCACATTACAAGCGTGCCGCCAGGCCGTCATGGACGCGCGCCGGGCGATCGGGTGGCTGGCATCACAAGGCTACGACCGGATCGGCATACTCGGGACAAGCCTTGGGTCGTGCCTGTCACTCCTGACTGCCGCCCACGAGCCGCGCGTGCGCGCCCAGGCGTTGAACCACATCTCGCCGTACTTCGCAGACGTCGTGTGGCGCGGCTTGTCGACGACGCACGTGCGAGAGGGGCTCGAGGGCGCCGTCGACCTCGAGCGGCTTAGAGAGATGTGGCTGCCGATAAGCCCGCACATCTACCTGGATCGGATCAAAGACAGGAAGACCTTGCTCGTCTACGCGAAGTACGACCTGACATTTCCTGTCGATCTCTCGCGGGAGCTCGTCAACGAGTTCAATCGGCGAAAGATCCCCTACGAGCTGGCGGTGTTGCCGTGCGGGCACTACTCGACCGGCCTCGCGCCGTTCAAGTTTCTCGATGGCTTTGTCCTGACGAGGTTCCTGGCGAGAAATCTGTAGTTACAGATAGTCGAGCAGATTCAGCAGCGCCTGATAGATGACATTCGCGAGCTCGGTGACGAGCGGCCCCACTTCGCCGGTTTCGACCATGTCGGCCACGGTCACGGGATCCGACAGCAGCAACCAGATGAGGGCTCCGGCGAATATCGCCGCTATGATGGCGACTCCCGCGGAAAGGCTGACGCTGAGGCGCGAAGAGCGCATAGGTTACAGTCTGGGCAATAGCGGAGTGGGTTCCCCTAATCCTGCAGCCGCCAACTGCGGTAACACAATAGACGAGTCGGACACGATGGCGGTTGCAAGGCGGTCCGGGTGAAGATGCGTTGACGCAGCCTGCCGTGCGCCATCGACCGTCACATCAGACACTCGCGACGTGAACGTGTCGAAATAGTCGTCTGGAAGCCCATACAGCACGAGCTGGGCCATCGCCCGCGCAATCTGCTCTGCCGTCTCGAAATTCCTCGGATAGCCGCGCGTCAGCGCTGCCTTCGCCACCTCGACCTCTTCGGCGGTCGGCGGCCGATCGGTACGGATGGCGTCAATCTCAAGGAGGGACGATCGAATCGCCTCGCCGGTTCCGTCGCTCTGGACGCTGGTCTGCAGGACGAACGGACCGCGGCCGCGCCGGAAATCAAACGCTGTTCGCGCGCCGTAGGTCAGCCCCTTCTCCTGCCGCAGTTTCATGTTGATGCGGCTGACGAACTGTCCTCCGAGAATCATGTTGAGCACGATCAGCTGATGATAGTCCGGCGTGTCGCGCGACAGACCCACCTCGCCGATCCGAATCTCGCTTTGCGCCGAACCGGGCTTGTCGACGATGACGAGCCGATGAACCGGCGCAGTCGGCGGCGGAGCAATCGCGGCGTCGTCGGGAATCTCGGGCGCCCCCTCCAGCCAGCTTCCGAATGTGTCCGCGGCGATCCGGCGAAACTCATCGGCCGCGATGTCGCCTGAGGCAATGAGGGTGGCGTTCGGCGCGCGATACAGGCGCGCGTGAAACGTCTTGACCGTGTCGATGGTGAGTTGCCGCAGTGACTCTTCGGTGCCGAGCGCCATATGCGCGTACGGATGCGTGCCGTAGACGACCTGCATGAACGCGCGATCGGCGATCGCCGAGGGCATGTCGCGAATCTGCACGAGTCGCGTGAGCCGCAGCTGGCGAATGCGATCGAAGTCCTCCACGTCGAGTCTCGGGCGGATGATGCAGTCGGCGAAAAGCGTCAGCGCCTGCCGTGCGAATTTGGCGAGCGCTGTTACGGTAAAGACCGTCGCGTCGGCGGACACCTCAGTGTCGAGATGGGCGCCGATACGGGCGAAGGCAGCGTTCACGTCGATCGCCGACATGTTGCCCGTGCCTTCGTCCATCATGTCCGCAGTGATGGCGGCGAGTCCTTCGAACCCCTCGAAATCGGCGGCCGAACCGATCGGCAGGACGAGGATGAACGTGACTACCGGCAGCGTCCGGTGCTCGGCCGACCATAGCGCCAGGCGGTTGGACAGGCGGTCCTTCTCAATCCGCGAGAAGCGGAACGGAAGCAGCGGGCCAACGGCCGGAAGGCGCGTCCGATCGGCGCGCGTCACGACACCACCGCCGGCGTGGAATCCGGCAGGGCGAGCGACAGCTTTCCTCTGGGGACGACGCTCATCACCACGCGATTGTCAGTACGGAGATACTTTCGGACCGCGCGATGCAGGTCCTGCTGGGTGACACCGGCATACCGCGCGAGGTCGCGCTCGAAATAGCCCGGATCGTTGACGAACACGCTATAGGCATTGAGCTGATCGGCCTTGCCTCCAAAACCGCCGAGCGTCTGCAGGCGATACACGAACTGCGCTTCGACCTGCGCGTGTCCTCGCCGCATTTCATCCTCGGTGGGGCCCTCGTCGGTCAGCTGCGCGAGCTCCTCGTCTATCGCCTGCTGCAGCTCGACGAGCGAATGACCGGGAGCCGCAGTCGCCAGCACCTGCCAGAAGCCGCCGAGCTCGCGCGAGTTCTGAAATGCCATCACCTCGCTGGCGATGCGCCGCTCATAGACAAGCGCTTTGTACAGGCGCGAGACCTTGCCATTTGCGAACAGATCGGACAGCAGGTCCATTTCCGCGTCGCCGTCGGTGAACATGGCCGGAGAGTGCCACGACAGGTACAGGCGCGGCAGTTCGACGCGATCCTCGAGCAGCAGCCTGCGTTCGCCGGTGGTTTCCGCCGTCAGCTCGAGCGGAGCCGGCTTGGGCCCTGGCGGAATCTCATCGAAGTGCTGCTTCACGCGCTCGAGCGCATCGTCCGTGTCCACGTCACCCGCGACGACCAGCGACGCGTTCGACGGGTGGTAATACGTCCGGAAAAATTCACGCACGTCGTCGAACGTCGCGGCTTTGAGATCGGCTGTCTCTCCAATCGTCATCCAATGGTAGGGATGGTTCGACGGAAACAGCGCCGCGACGATCGCCATGGTCGACAGGCCGTAGGGCCGGTTCTCGTAGTTTTGACGCCGCTCGTTCAGCACGACCTCGCGCTGCGTCTCGAATTTCTGCATCGTGAGCGCGGGCAGGAGATATCCCATCCGGTCCGATTCCATCCACAGCGCCAGATCCAGGGCGTTCGTGGGAACGACCTCCCAGTAGTTCGTCCTGTCCGGGTTGGTGGATCCGTTCAGCGCGGCGCCCGCTTCCTGCAGCGGATGGAAATAGCCTTTGTCGTAGTGCTGCGAACCTTCGAACATCAGGTGCTCGAACAGATGCGCGAACCCCGTGCGGCCCGGATGTTCGTTCTTCGAACCGACGTGATACCAGAGATTGACCGCCACCATCGGCAGGCGACGATCCTCGTGGATGATCACGCGAAGGCCGTTCTCGAGCGTGTGCTGCGTAAATGGAATATTCATGAATGGGGTCTGACCCCATTTTTACGTTTTACGAAATTGGGGTGAGCGGTATCGGCGCTCGTTTGTAGCTTGCGATGGACACTTCCGCCGCGACGCGCTCGGCGGTCGCCATGATCGCTTTTGCCGCGGGCGACTCGGGCTCGCTCAACATGAGAGGCACGCCTGTGTCGCTGCCCTCGCGGATCGGCTGGTAGATCGGCACGCGGCCGAGAAACGCCACGTTCATGCTCTCGGCCATTTTCTGCCCGCCACCGTGCCCGAAAATGTCCGCGGAGTGCTCGCAATTCGGGCAGACGAAGTGGCTCATGTTCTCGATGATGCCGAGTGTCGGGATATTCAGCTTCTGGTACATCCGGATCGCGCGCCGGCTATCGGCGAGCGACACCTGCTGCGGAGTCGTTACGACGATCGATCCGGCGACTGGAACCGTCTGGCTCAGGCTCAACGCGACGTCTCCGGTTCCCGGCGGCATATCGACGATGAGGTAGTCCAGGTTGTTCCAGCGGACTTCGCGGAAGAACTGCTGGATGGCGCCGTGCAGCATCGGCCCGCGCCAGATCACCGGCGCATCGTCAGAGGTCATGAAACCCATGGAGATGACCTGAAGGCCGTACTTCTCCGCCGGCAGGATCTTCTTGCCGTCTGTGGTGAGTTGCGTGTTGATACCGAGCATGATCGGCACGTTGGGACCGTAGATGTCCCCGTCGATGATGCCGACGCGGCTTCCGTGCTTCGCCAGCGCGATCGCAAGGTTGACCGCGACCGTCGTCTTTCCGACGCCGCCCTTGCCGGCGCCGACGGCGATGATGTTCTTCACCCCTTCGACCGGCGCGCGTCCCGCCTCGGGAGACGCCACGGCGCGCACGCTGGCAGTCATTTCCACGTCGACCGCGGTGACTCCAGGCAGCGCAGACACCGCCGCGTGCGCCTGGTCGCGCAACATGTCCTTTACGGGGCACGCAGGGGTCGTCAGCTCGATCGTGAACCCCACGCGGCCGCCGTCGATGCGGAGATTCTTGATGAATCCAAGCGACACGATGTCCCGGTGCAGATCGGGATCCTTGACGACCGTCAGCGCGCCGAGCACAGCCGTTTCAGTCAGCATACTCAAATGATTATGACAGAGAGGGAAGCTGAGGCTGAAATCCGGACCTCAACCTGCAATCTAAAATCCTGGATCTGAAATCTACGAGCGGTAATCCGGGTTCAACTCAACACAACACGCACTTCAACGTGCGTGGGCGGAGCGGACGGTGCGCACACCGACAGGGCAAACCGATCGCCGTCCTGTACTCGTGGAGGCACGACGAGGCGAACAGGATGGCGGCCGAGGGCCTCTCCGCTGCCCTCGCAGGTTACGCATGGGTCGGACCAGATTTCTCCGCGCCCGCCGCAAGCACGACAGAACTTGCGCACCGGCACGTCGAGCGGCACGGTGACGCCGGAGAACGCTTCCCATGGCGACAGGTACAGCACGGCCGACAGCCGGCGCGAACGATCGCCTTCCGTCGACGCCGCGACGAAGCACGCGCGCATCCGTTCGACGGCGGCGTGCAGCGATGGAAAATCGATCGCGACTTCGTCGTCGAACCATCCATTCCGGCGCGCGAGCGGCATCGCCAGCACGCGTTTCGCGGCGCGTCCGTCGTCACGAGGGCGAATGGAATAGTTCCGCATCGACTCAGGTACGATAGGGTCGCCACTGCGGCTTGTCAAGGCAAGCGGCGGGTGTTAGCATCCGCGCGCGATCATGGAACAACGAGAATGTCCAGTGTGCGGCGAGCGAATGCGTTTGCGCACGCGCGAGCAGACCGATCGCGTCCCGGGTACGCGCCAGGTCAAGACCACCGCCGTGCGCGAGTGGGTATGCCCCGAGTGCGACCACTTCGAGGACGCCGAAGAATCCTGAAATAAGGAAACGGCCCAGGACCAGGGCCAAAGAAGCTGGAGCTTAGCGCGCGCCGAGCGTCAGCAGCACTTCCTTGCGAAGCGCGTCTTCGAACTCTTCAAAGTTCAGCGCGGTCTCACATTCGTCGCACAGCACTTCAAAAACCGCCGGGCGGCTTTCTTCAGAGACTTCCACGCGCGAGTCTTCCAGGTGCACCACGTGCATCTGGAGAGTCTTCACGAGAAAATTCTGGCTGTTCCCACAACTCGGACACGTAAGGGTCAATTCTGTCTCCTCTCGACGGATGGATTGTATGGGATGGATTCCGCAGAACGCAACGAAAACTTGGACTTTTCGCGAAGTTAGGCGCAAACACGGGAATTTGCGTTATAAAATGCACCTCAATGGCTGAAACGGTTACCACCAAAGAGGGCACGTTCGAGATCAAGAGCGAAGCGCATGGCCCTCATTGGGTCGCATGGCTCGCGAGCACTGCAGACGGCGCGCCCGACCGGGCAGTGCTGATCGTCGGCCAGACGCAGGCCGAGGCCGTGACGCGTGCGCGCCAGTGGGCCGACAGCCGTTAGTCTTCCTCCAAATCCGTGAAAGCAATGTCGTTCGTTACGGCCGACGGGACCGCCGTCGCACGTCCCATCACGTGATCCATCAGTCCGCAGTACGTCCCCTTGGCTTCGAGCGAGACGACAGACAACCCCGGATCGATCGTACGGTGCAACGCGGCCACACAACCACACGGAAGCGCCTTGAACGCCTCGAACTCGAACTGTGCGGTGATGCCCATTTAGCCTCCGTACAGTTAGACTGATTTTGTCGGCGTTTGGTTTCGTCTTTTCGCCACGGCCGGCGGCCCACCAGTCAGATCAAACCCGGATACCAGATTTGTCCGTCCGAACGGAGCTGCGCGAAGGGCGTCAGCCGATGCGGCTGAACGGCCGCCTTCCCACGCTGACTCATGATGTGGTGAACCTCGACGTGGCGTGCGACGAGCGCGTCGGACAGCAGCATCCGGTGGCATTGCCACCACACGGCCTCGGCACACATCACGGCGACCCTGCGCTCTTCGCCGAACTCGAGAAGCTCCGCCACAGCCGCGGCGAAGTCCGCGGTCAGCATGTGATCGGCGTAGCCGCGGAATGCCTCGTTGCGCCACGCGCCGTTTGGCGAGTCCGGCCGTGGCTTGCGCAGCCCGCCGAGCGATGCGAAGTGGCGATACTGGATGCCGTCCCGGCCAAGACGTTCCGCGAGGGCCTCGCTCCCGAAGTGGGGGTGGCGCCGCGATCGGGGGATTGTCCGCACATCAGCAAGCCCGTTGACCGCGTTCGTGCGAAGCAGCGCGACGAACTCGTCAGCGCTTCGAGTGGAGTGACCGATCGTCCAGATGGCGTGCATACACCAGCCTGCCTTCAACCGGCATGCCAGGGTACATCGCCTTAGCGGCCGTGACGTACATTTCGAGCTGCCGATCGTGCTCCTCGGCTGGCTTACCGGTCTTCAGCTCGAGGACCGTGACACCGCCGTCGCGGCGATGGATGAGGCAGTCGAACGTGCCGCGCAGGATCATCGGCGACGAGCCTGGACGAACGGAGAACGGCACTTCAAAAAGCGGCTCTCCCGAGCGCAGCGCGTCGGACAGCTCCGGCTGTGCGCAGAGCCCGAGATATGCGTCTCGCGCGTGCTCGAACACCGTCTCGATATCGTCTGCTTCGACGCTTTCCTCGTCCCGAATCAGCCGCGCGAGCTCGCTCGCGATGTCTCGATCGCCATCGCCGGCGAGCGACGTGCCGAATCGCTCGAACAACCGGTGCACGAGCGTGCCGGTCAGGCTGCGGCTGCTCGTGTCGATCTGATTGCGGCGCCGCCTCTCGACCGCGGGTGCGAAGGCTCGCGTAACGGCAACTCTGGGCAGCTCGAAGGGATCGACGAGTGGAGCGAAGTCGGCCGGCGCTCGCTGTTCGGATCTCGACGCCGAGGCGCCGAGACGCGGAGAAGAAATTCCTTCCAAAGGATTCTCTGCGCCTTCCCGTCTCTGCGTCGAACAGACTCTGAACCTGTGCACGTGGCCGGATGCGGCGGACCATTCCGTCGTCTCTGGCGCCGGCGAGACGCTGGCGACTTCAAGGCGTGCCTTGATACCTGCGGGCAGGATGTCGCCCAGACTGCCGCCGAACGCGCGCCATCGCCCGTCCTTTACTTCTGAGGCGAGGTACAGGCGATCGCGCGCGCGCGTCAGAGCCACGTAGAGCAGACGCTTCGTTTCCTCGCGGTCCTTGGCCTTCGCGTCGGCGTCGGCTTCCGACTGAAAGTCGCCAACGCTCAGCCATGCTGCTCCGTGTTCGGCATCGGACACGACGCGAATCGCATGGCGGCGTCCGCCGGTGCCGCGGCTGAGGTTCACGACGAAGACGACGGGAAATTCCAGCCCCTTGGCGGCATGAATCGTCATGAGGCTGACCGAATCGCCGGCGTCGATGACGGCGTTGGACTCATCGCCGGCTGTCAGCCGCTCGAGGTGCTCGGCGAGCCGTGACATCGTCGCGTATCCGCGGTTCTGGACACGGCGGATCATCCCGCGGATTTTCTTGAGGTTTTCTCTCGCCTGACGCACTCGCGGGCCTCGCGTCTCGAACGCATAGGCGGTTTCGTCGAGGATGAGCTCGAGAACCTCGGCCGGTGGCAGCCGATCGACGAGCCCGAGCCATCGCCCGATGCTCTGCCGTGCGCGCTCCAGCACGAGTCGATCCTCGCGATCGAGCGCCGCCAGATCGACCGTGCGGGCCGATAGGGCCGACGCGAGACTCGGGGCAAGGGCTTGCAGCGCGGGATCGGACAACCGCACGAATCGCGAGCGCAGCAGCGCCGCCGCGCGCAAATTGGACTCGGGTACCGCCAGGTAGCGCAGCAAGGCAAGCACGTCCTTGATCTCGTCCGCCTCGAAAAAGCCGAGCCCTTTGTACACGTACGACGGAATGTGCTGCCGCTCGAGCGCCTTCTCGAAATCCTGATGGCTGTCCTTCGTCCGGAAGAGGATGCCGACGTCCTTCGGGGTCATCGGCCGTAGCTCGTGCGTGTCGGGGTCGCGGACGGGCGTCTGCGCGTCGAGCAATCGGCGAATCTCCCACGCGACCGCGTCTGCGTGATCGGCGACGCTCGGCGCTACGACGAGGCCGAGCGCGTCACCAGGGGGTACCGGCCGCTCGACGGGAAACCTGTCGTTCTCGCCAAAGCGGAAGGCATCGCGGCGTTGCTCGTCCTTTTCGATCTCGCCGAACACGTCGTTGGCAAACGCGAGGAGCTGCGGCACCGCGCGGAAGCTGCGCGAGATCGCGCGGCGCGAGTCGCCATCGGGACGCAGCTGGTCGACGAAGGCGCCAGCCTCGTCCATGACGGCCACGTCGGCGTCGCGAAATGCGTAAATGGACTGCTTCCGATCGCCGACGAGAAAAATTGACGGGATGAGCGGCGCGCCCTCGGCGAGACCGCTGCCCTCGCCCCAGGAGCGAATGAGCAGCGCGACCAGCATCCATTGTGCACGGCTTGTGTCCTGGAACTCGTCGAGCAGCACGTGGTGATATCGGCCTTCGAGGCGGTATCGGCTGCGCGCGAACTCGTCCATCTGTCCGAGCAGCGACAGTGCCTGGCCCAGCGTCTCGGAAAAATCGAGCACACCGTGAGCATCGAGGGTCTCGCGGTACTGCCGGAGCGCGATTTGATAGACGCGTCTCACTGCGCGGGACAACACCGCATTCAGATCGCGTCTGAATCCTTTCAGAACGTTGGCGACCTCGCCGGCAACGCCGAGCACGTCGTGCCGGTGAATCTTCCACGCGTCCGCGGTTCTGCAGTCTTTCGCGGAGTACCCATCGAACCGCTGGCGGGGCTGTTTGTCCTTGTTGAGAAAATGGTTTTCGACGCGATCGAGCACCCCGCGCGCGAGGCCGGGAGCCGGCACTGTGCCGCTGGCGATCGAACGCATGCCCGCGGAGAAGATGGTCCATCGACGGTGGTGAATCGGTCCGTTCGCGAGAAATCCTTCGACGCCGCCGGTCAGACCGGTGAAAACACCACGAAGCCGCTCGAACGCGTCCGCGCACGCCATTTCGGCGGTGAGGTCGCGTGGGCCTGAGGCGAGCGCGCGGTCGATCGCGTCGTCCACGACCAGCCGCCGATCGATCAGGTTCGCGAGGCCGTCCCGCAGCCTCTGCTCCCGAAGCTCTGCAAACAGCAGACGGACGTGGTCGTCGGTTCGTGCAAGGCCGCGGCCGATGTCGAGCGCCTGATCCAGCGCCTCCTCCATCAGACGCGGCACCTGCGTCTCGTCGGCCATCTCGAAGCCGGGGTCGAGGTTGGCCTCGAGCGGAAACTCGCGGAGCAACGACAGGCAGAACGCGTCGATGGTGCTGATGTCGACGTCGCCGGATCGATCGCGCATGTCGCGCCAGATCTGCTGGTCCGGTCCTGCGGCATCGGCCCGCGTGCGCAGCTCGGTGACGATGCGGCCTCGCATCTCGGCAGCGGCTTTGCGGGTAAACGTGATCGCAAGGATGTTCGCCGGCTCGACGCCGCGGCTCAACAGGTTGAGATAGCGGTCGACGAGCACATGCGTCTTGCCGGTGCCCGCTGACGCTTCGAGGACCACGTTGTGCGCGGGATCGACCGCGCGCTTGCGCGCCGCCGAGTCCGGCAGCTCGTCCAAAAGGGGGACGGCCCCTTTTGGCTCGGGGGCCGCCTCGCCATCGAACGGCAACCAGTCAGACGTCGCCAACGTAGTCCTTCCGGCACACCGCCGCGTGCGCGCAGCGGGTGCACATCATCGTGTCTGCCGGCGTCGGCGGAAACTCGCCGCGCTCGATTCGATCGACCGCGTCGAGCAGACGCGTCTGGGCGTCGACGAGCGTCGTATCCCTCGTTTTGCCCCGTGCGAGCATCGGCACGAACTGTCGATCCTGGCCGAACGCGATATAGCCGGCCTGCCCGGGCTCCCAATCCTCGCCGCGGGTCTTTCGCAGGTGTTGGACTGTGCACACGGTGTAGACCGGTAATTGCAGCGCCTGCTTGCGATCTGGCGCCCGGCTCAGCTTGTAGTCGATGATGCGGAACGTGCGATCCTCGAGCAGATCGATGCGATCGGCTTTTCCGCGCAGCGCGATACGCCGCGTTCCTGCTTCGGTTTGAATATCGAACTCGCCGTCGAGCGAATGCTCCAGCAGCCGCTCGCGCACGGGTGTGTCCCACTCCGCCTCGAGCTGAAACACAGCCTCGGCCAGCCCTTCATCGGCGGCAGAACCGAGAAGGCGTGTGCGTTGCACCGCCGCTTCGTCTTCGGGCAGCTTCGCGAGCAGGGGCTCGATCACGGCGCCAAAAATCAGCCGAGCCTGAGGCAGATTCTCCGGGGTGATGCCGAGATGTCCCTGGCGGTTCCATTCTTCAAAAAATCTCTGGAAGACTTCGTGGACGAAGATTCCGAGCTCTTTCGGGTTGAGCGTGGCTTCGTCTTCGGGATCCTCCTGGAGGCCGAGGACACGCTCCGAAAAGAATCGGAACGGGCACTGAAGGTACCGCTCGAGCGAGCTGACGCTGTACGCTGCCGGCTTGTACGACGCCGCCGCGCCGTGAAATCGATCGGCCTCAGCGGCAGAGCGCGCGGTTCGGAGACCGAGCCACGCCAATGTGTCACCCTCGACAGCCGACGGGTCGACAGGATCAAGTGCGAGCGCTTCGTACACGAACAGTCGGCCTGGGTTTCGAGCGGGCCGTACCTCGGTGCGGAAACCGAGACGATCGGCATCCTCCAAAAACACGCTCGGACCGACGATCGAGTCGTTCTCCAGCTCGAACGTCGACAGGTGCACGTGCCGACGCGCCAGCGCCATCAGATCGTGGAATGCGGCGCGCTCGCCGGCGAGCGCCATGCGCGAGTCGGGCCAATCGAGCTGACTCAGCAGCGATGCCGGGTAGAAGATGCTCTTCGACGAGCGCTGCGGCCACTCACCTTCCACCAGGCCGACGAGAAATACCTCATCGAACTCCCCATATCGCGCTGCCTGGGCATCCAAAAGCTGCACGCCCGCGTGCCCGGCGCGCGGCGAAAACGTCTGCCCCTCGATCCATCGTCGAATCATGGCGGCGACGGTCGCAAACTCGACAGCCGAATCGTCGAGATACTGGTGTGCCCTGCGCAACCCATGAATTGCGGACAGCACCGCGCGTCGCGCTCGCAAGTGACGCTCGCGCAGCGGATCCGCGGCCTCGGGCATCCTATCGTGCGCGTTAACGAAGGCGAGCAGCGCTTCGAGCTGCACCGACGGGCGTTCGGGTCCTGTGAGCGGTGTGAGCTCGACGGCAGCCGCGACGGCCGCCTTCGCGGCCTTCCACCGTTCGAACGGCCTCAGGTTATCAAGGCCGCCGAAATACCCTTCGTCGGCGAGCGCGCGGTTGAGTCCGGCGACGTCCGATCGGCGTATCGCGGCGCCGTCGACCTCGAAGGAAAAATGTGGCGAGCCGAGCAGCGCGACGGCGGGCTCGCGAGTGAAGTTCGACGTGACGAACTCGAACACGAGGTCGAGAGCGGCGGCGTACGGCTCCGCCGCCAGCGGCAACGCGTCAAACGTCTGATAGGGAACGCCGGCATCTGCGAACACATCGCGCGCGAGATAGACATAAGGAAGCGGCCGCTTGAATACGACGGCCCGGCTTGCGAGATCGTCAGGGCCGGCGGTCTTCACCTCGGCGGCGATTGATGAGAGCTCGTCTTCACGGTCGCGGCTCACCGTGTACGACTGCGTCTCGGCATTCGCAATCAGCACGGGGCGGCTGGAGTAGTCCACGACCTCGTCCGGGTCGTGTGGCAGCTCCCCTTCTTCGAACCCAGGCATGAACTTCTCGAGCCGTTCCAGGAGGCCCGCGGCGATCGTCGCTCGCGTGGCGACGATATCGATGTGTTCAAGGCGAGGGAGCTGCGTCAACAACGCGAGATCGGCGGGCCAGAGGCCGGCCGCGTCGACCGATCGCTCGCCGACCGTCACGACAATCTGACGAAGAGGTTGGGAGAACTCTGCGTCGATCAGCTTCGCGCGGAGCGCGTACTCGTCGACCGCGCCAGTCGCGTCCCTTCGCGCCTCGTATCCGCGGAAGGTAGCCGCCAGGAATCTCGTCTGCTTCAGCAATCGCGCTGCGCCGCGATCGTCGTCTGCATCGCGCTGAAGCTCGCGCACGAGTACGCGCTCGAAGTTGTCGACGGACGAATCGCGCCGGCGAAGGTCGTCGTAGAGCGCGAGCATCTCGACAAGCAGGCCTGCGCGCAACCGGAACGGCGGTTCCACCTCCGACGCCGCCACGTCGCGCGCGGCGGCATTGAGCAGCACCTCCCGCTCGAGATCTGAAAGCCGCCGCGGCGGCATCGCGAGCCGCGCATGCATCGCGTCGTACCATCCGGATCGGGTCAGAATCTGCGGCAACACAAGCGCCCGATCCGTTGGCGACCGGCCCAGAAGACGATGATTTTCCAGCGTGCGGCGCAACTGATCGGCCGCAGCGGCGCTGGGCACGATGACGGCGCAGCTGCGCGCGCGCCACACATCGGCGTGGCTGACGAGGCGACGGATAGTGCGTTGAAAAGCGCGTAGGTCCGCTGCCCTGAAGAGGCGCGTCTGGCGGGGACTAATCACCGGATCTCGGGAAGGCGAACGGCCGCCTCCATATCCTCCTGCGCTCTGGTCAGCAGCATCATCGACCCTGCTGCCGCCGAAGACGCGTCCCACGCAAGCTGCAATTCGCCGGAGACGGTCGCCTGCCTTCGTGTCTTCACCGCCGTCTCTGCGAGAGTTACGGCACTCGTCAGGAGCGCGTGGGCAGGCTTCAGCTCGTCCGGGACCGCGACGACGTTCAGCGCCTTCGCGTGGCTCGTGAGGCGGCCCGCAAGGCCCACGAGCACCGTTGCCTCGGACCCGGCAAGGCGCTTGATGTCGTCGAGGCTGCGCTGCGCCTTGACCATCGATGCCACGATCGGCGCGACGCTTTTCTGGTAGGCACGGAAGCTGGACGAACGCTCGTGCCAGCGATCGCGAGCGAGACGCAGCCGGCGTGCCGCGTCCAGCTGCGTCCTCACCTGCTCGATCAGGGCATTGATCTCCTCCGGCCGCTTGCGGCCGAGCTGCGCGTCGCGCCGATCGACGGTCGCAAGCACGCGTTCCACCGCGCGCACGTCCGCGCGCGAGGCGGCAGCCGCCGCCCGGGTCATGGCCGTCGACGTCAGCGCGCCGTAGTTCTTCTCGAGCCTGGCTTCTTCGGCTATCGCGCGGATCGCCCAGCGGCGAGTCGGCACCGCCCAATCGGCCGGGAGCGCGTTTCGTGGATTGTCGATGGCGGCAATCACACCGCGAAGAATCGACACCCGGTCGACGGAAATGTCGGTGACCTTCGCCGCAGCTATCGCATGCGTGAGGGACTCGGCGACCGTCGGCGCCCTGAGCATCGGCGACTGATCCCGAGGATCGCGCGCTGGCGCCGTCGTCACGAGATCGATGGCGAACGCCGTTTCGCCGGCCGCGACTCGCAACCCGGAGATCGCCTCGTCCAACAGGGCCAGCATCTCGCGCACGTCGTCGGCGCGGTAGCCGTAGTGATCCTTTGGCCAGGACGCGAGCCGGCGGCGAGCGTCGACCGCCATGGTCAATCGCGCTTTTGGATCCTTCGCCAGAACAATCGCATTCAACGTCGCAGCGACTTCGCCGGCCAGCGCGGCGTAGTCGGACTCGGCGCTGTTCACCATGTAATGGTTATGCCTCGCCGACTCGGCGTATTTTTCGGTGGCCGTCCAGTTGACCGCGGAGAGCGGCAGATTGACGACATGCAGGCTGGGATCGGCCGCAGCTGACGGATCGACCACACCCATCGGCATCGAGAACACGAGCCTATCGCCGACGCGCGCGTAAGCGCCATAACTGACGATGGCGGTGCCGTCGTTGAGGAAGACGCGAAACAACGTGGTCGACTCGGCGAGCGCAGGCGCCGCGGGGGCGAGCCACAGCGAAGCCGCCAATGCCAAGCAAATTCGACTGTGCATTGAGGACTTCAGAGTAATGGGCCGTACGGAGCGAGTCAAGCGGAAGGGCGGATGCTTGCACTGCCGAAGCGCCGAAGGCGCGCCGGCGTGTTGAAAAGCTGTTGATGGAAGGTGCATTTCCTGTGGAGTACGTGACAACGAAATTTTTTTTTCAACGGATTGGCTGTGAATCGTCACGGACCGGCCGTTGCGGCCCGCCTTCGTACTTCGTTTCGCTTGTTTCGCCGTTCGCACTGCGTAGAATCTCTTCTGCTCCTCATTTCATTTTCCTAAATTCACATACTGTCGTGCGGCACCGCTTTGAACGAACTATTGCCGGCCGACCCTTCGTCATTGAAGTGACGTGGGTCGCTGAGAAACGCTGGCGCGCCCATATCGTCAGGATACCGGGCGTGCCGACAGCGATGATGCCCTTCTATGGTGAAACCGCCGATGAGGCCGCGACCAATCTGAGCATGTGGCTCGACCGCGCGCACCAGAACCAGCAGCGGTTGAATACGGTATAGTTAAGAGCACGAAACCCCACGTCCTTGCGCTCGTTATCACTGGCCTCGTCCTGGGGGCCATAAGCGGCATCGATTCCTGGGCCGACAGCGACCTCCCACGTATACGCTTTATCGCAACCGGCGGCACGATCGCCACGCGCGGCGGCACGCGCATGAGCGCCGAAGAAGTCCTCCAGCTGGTTCCGGGACTCCAGCGCCACGCGCGGCCGGAACCCGAGCAGTTCGCCAACGTCGCCAGCACGGCCATGACGCTCGATCAGTGGGTGCAGCTGGCCAGGCGCATCAACGAGGTCTTCGATCACGACCCTGGCTTGACCGGCGCCGTCATTACCTCAGGCACTGACTCGCTCGAAGAGCTTGCGTACTTTCTCCATCTGACCGTCAAAACCGCCAAGCCGGTCGTGCTGGTCGGAGCCATGAGAAATGCCGGCGCGCTCGGCTACGAAGGTCCTGCGAATCTCCTCGACGCGTTCCGTGTTGCGGCGTCGGCCGAATCGCGCGGCAAGGGCGTGCTGGTCGTGATGAACGACGAGATCAATTCCGCGCGAGAGGTGGCAAAGACCGACGCGCTGCGCGTGCAGACGTTCCAGAGCCGTCCTTACGGCATCCTGGGCGTCGTGGATCCCGACCGCGTCGTGTACTATCGCGACCCCCTGAAGAGGCACACGCAGAAAGCCGAGTTCGACCTGTCCACGGTTACCTCGCTCCCGCGCGTCGATATCATGATGTTCTACCAGGGCGCGTCGAGCGATCTGCTGCATGCGTCCGTCGACGCCGGCGCCAAGGGCATCGTCATTGCGGTCGCGGGCGCCGACCTCACGGGTGGATCTTTGGGACCGGGCATCAGCTACGCGGAGCGCCAGGGAGTGGTCGTCGTGGCTGCCACAAGAACCGGAAGCGGACGGATTGCCGCGCAGTCTGCCACCCGGGTGCGCGACGGCATGATCGGCGGCGAAGACCTGACGCCGCTCAAAGCGCGCATCCTTTTGATGCTCGCGCTGACGAAGACGCAGTCGCCCACCGAGATTCAGCGGATGTTTACAGAGTACTAGCCTCAGCCGCTGTGTCGGACGTGGACGATGTCGCCGTCCTCGACGATGTAGTCCTTGCCCTTCAGGTGAAGCTTCGCGGTTTCCTTCAGATGGACTTCGGCAGCGTGGCCGGAGCCGCGCTCGGCACCGGCAGCCAGTAGATCGTCGCACTTCATCACTTCGGCACGAATGAACCCGCGGGCCAGGTCGCTGTGTATGGCGCCTGCCGCGTCGACGGCCGTCCCGCCGCGGCGTATCGTCCAGGCGCGCACTTCGTCTTCGCCGACAGTAAAGAAACAGATATAACCGAGCGCCTTGTACAGCAGCCGCGTCAGCACGTTCACGGCGGGCTCTTCGACCCCGAGCGCCTCCAGAAACTCGGCCCGCTCGGCCGGATTCTCGATCTGCGCGACTTCCGCCTCGACCTTGGCGGACAGGGCGCAGACTTCGTTGCCCGGACCGGTGATTCTCGTCCGGGCTGAGTCGAGCAATTGCGGATTGGGAAAGTTCGACTCGCCGCAGTTGAGCGCGGTGACCATGCCCTTGAGCGTCAGAAACTGCAGGGAGCGAATCTTCTTCAGCTCGGCCTCCTGCATCGGGTGCTCGCGGAGTGATTTGCCGCTTTCCAGGTAGGGCTTGAGCGTTTGCAGCAGAGCCGCTTCTTCGACGCTCGCAGTGTCGGCCTTCTTTTTCTGTTCCTGCGCGATGCGCTCGAGGCGCAACTCCACGAGGCTGAGATCGGTGATGGCGAGCTCGAGGTTCATCACCTCGACATCGCGGAGCGGATCGACGGAACCGCTCGCATGGAACACCGCCTCATCTTCGAAGGCCCGAACGACGTGACAGAGCGCATCCATGTCTTTCAGCTTGCCGAGCCATTGCTCGCGCGGCTTCGACTCCTTCGGCGGAGCCGGTGCGAGCGTGCACTCAATCTCGGCGTACTTCGTCTTCTTGGGCTTGTATAAACCAGAGAGTTTGTCGATGCGCGAATCGGTGACCTTCACCATGCCGACGGGGTACTCGCCCGCCCGGGTTAGCAGCTGGTCGTAAGGCACGCCAGTCATCAGCGAAAACAGGGTCTTCTTGCCGACCTGCGGCAAGCCGATCAGGGCGATCTTCATGGCCCAACAGTACTACTACACGTTGAACTTGAAGAGCATCACGTCGCCGTCGGCGACGACATATTCCTTGCCCTCAATCCGATACAGGCCCTTGTCTCGGGCAGCGGCAATCGAGCCGCACCCGATGAGGTCGTCATACCCCAGAGTTTCGGCCTTGATGAACCCGCGCTCGAAGTCCGAATGGATGACGCCCGCGGCCTGCGGCGCGGTGTCTCCGATTCGGATCGTCCATGCGCGCACTTCCTTCTCCCCCGCCGTAAAGTAGGTCTGCAGCCCAAGCAGGCGATAGGTGGCGCGGATGAGCGCGCCGATGCCGCTCTCGTCCACGCCAAGCTCCTTCAGAAACGCATTGGCTTCCTCTGGCGACAGATCGACGAGATCGCTCTCGATTTGGGCGCTGATGACAACGGCGTCGCATGAAAGGTGCGTCTGCACGTACTCCCGCACTTTTTTCACATACGGGTTCGCGTCCGCGTCAGCGAGGTCCGATTCCTTCACGTTGCAGGCGAAGATTGTCGGTTTGTCGGAAAGGAGAAAAAACTGCCTCGCGAGCAGCCGTTCGTCTGCCGTCAGCTCGAGCGCCAGCGCAGGCTTTCCGGCATTCAAGCCGTCCTCGATCTTCGCCAGGACCGCGTCCTCTAACGTTGCTGCCTTGTCGCCTCCCTTGATGCCCTTGGCCACGCGCTCGCGCCGCTTCGTGACTGTTTCCATGTCGGCCAGGATCAGCTCGGTGTTGATCACGTCGATGTCGCGCACGGGATCGACCGTGACGGAGACGTGATGGACATCCGGGTCGTCGAAGCACCGGACGACCTGCACGATCGCATCGACCTCGCGGACGTGCGTGAGGAACTTGTTGCCCAGCCCTTCACCCGCGCTCGCGCCTTTGACGAGGCCGGCGATATCGACGAGCTCAATGGCCGCAGGGATCACGACGCTGGTTTTGGCGATGCGGCGCAGTGGTTCCAGTCGGGCATCGGGCACGACGACAGTACCGACGTTCGGATCGATGGTGCAGAACGGATAGTTCGCAGCTTCCGCTTTGCGCGTGCGCGTGATGGCGTTGAAGAGGGTGGACTTGCCCACGTTGGGCAGCCCGACGATTCCGGCTCGAAGCATGATGATCTCAGATTCGGGAATGAAGGAACGTGCGGACCGACCGTGAGTTGGAACGGCGAGTTGCAGCCCTTAGCGCTGGCGCCTATTGTATCGAAGCCGTTCCACCTGCGGCAACACGGGGTCGAGACAAAATGATAACAACGCGTTCGACATTCGCTTCCGCTCTTCAGTTGTCGCTCCGCGCCGCCGTGTCTGCGGCGTCGGCCGTCGCGATCGCCCTTTTCCTGGAGTTGCAGTACCCCGTTTACGCCCTGCTCGCTGCGGTCATCGTCCTGGAACTGTCGCCGTCGAGAACGCTACAGCTCGCCGTACAGCGTTTGGCGGGCACTCTACTTGGGGCGACGGTTGGAGCCGTGCTCAGCTACTCTCTGCCGGCCGGTCCGCTGGCAATCCTGGTGAGCGTCCTGGTTGCCATGCTGCTCAGCTACGTCGTTCGCCTGCAGGCTGCGGCGAAGTTGGCTGGATATGTATGTGGCATCGTTGTCCTCGCCTACCGTGCCGACCCGTGGTCGTACGCCTTGTACCGAGTGATAGAAACCCTTCTGGGCATCGGCATGGCCGTGCTCGTAAGCCTTGTGCCGAAGATGATGCGAGTGGAGGAACCCACCGAGGCGGATTTCTAAGGCGAGCCGGAACTCCACATCGGAGAGTTCACCGGAGGGAATGATTCATGTGGAGGACTCTATTCCGCGTGCCAGTGATGAGCGACGCAGCCGTTGCTGCACGCGTGATTTGCCAAAGACGTTGACCGCAAACGAGAGCGCGATGAGCTGGCAGTCGAGTAGCGGATTCCAGCGAGCGGTGTACGTCCGATCCAGTTCGAGTGCGTCTTCCGAAGACAGGGCACCGACGACCTGAGCGAGTCCGGTCAGCCCTGGCTTTTTCTCCCATCGAAAGTCGAACGCGACTCCCGTCCAGCCGAGACGCCGCACGTCGCTCTCGGTGAGAGGGCGCGGCCCAACGGCGCTCATCTCACCGGACAGGATGTTGATGAACTGCGGAACCTCATCGAGGCCTGTCGCCCGCAGCACCTTGCCGACTCGCGTAATCCGGCCGCCACGCATCGTGCGGATCTTGATGATGGAAAAGGGCCGCCTGCGGTATCCGAGGCGCTGCTGACGAAACAACACCGGCCGACCATCGTCGATGAGCACGGCCGCGGCGGCGGCCGCGATCACCGGCGCGAACACGAGAAGGCCGGCACTGGCGCCGACGACATCAAACGTCCGTTTGAGACGCGACATGGCTCGAAGTTCCCTGCAACTGTATGCGGACAGTGTCGCACGCGGCAGGGACAACAACCGAGCCACGAAGTGAAACCGGCACGGGGACGAGATGAGGCCGCCCATTTCGCCCCGTGCCGTCCATCACCTCATGCTGGTTTCCGACTGGCTGTGCCTGAATGCTGCTCAGCCTCTCGCCCTGAGGATCGTCCACGTCGACGACTCGCAATCGTCACGTTGTTCTGAACATCGTTGATCGTGGGAATCGCCCACGCGATTTCGCCGACGTCCCGTTTGAGCCGTCTGACCGGAACGCTGCCTGTCAGCGTCACACGCCCTCCCTCGCAGCGCACTTCGACTTCGTTGGTACCACTCAAGAACTCGAAGGCATCGTAGAGAAAATCTTCCGCCTCCTGGTCGGTGGTGGGTCCTGACGGCTGGCCCCGCTTGGTCGCGACAGCCGTCAGCAGCGCTGGGGCCGTGATCATCGGCGAACCGGCAAACGTGAGGGAATTGACGGGTAGTGCGTGCGCGTAGGCTTCAGGTGGCAACGAGTTGGCGATCTCCGACATCGTGCCGGCCGCGCGATTGTTGAGCGGAGGCAGTGTCTGAAACCATCCGAACGTCGGCGATGGAATCCCCTGCCAATTCAGAGGCGCCGATCCAAATAGAGGCTCGATCATTTGTATTCTCCCTGTGTGAGCGAGGGCGGGCCTGCCGGCCCGCCCCCCATTTACGCGACGAGTCCTACATGACGTGGCCCGGCTGGGCAGGGAAAAACTGCTGCCCGGCAGGAACTGCCTGAAATGGAAGACCTGTCGCGCCAAGCGGTGACTGCTGAGCCAACAGCTGTTGTTGCAGCTGCTGGATCTGTTGCGGGACGACCTGAATCCACTGTTGCAGTTGCTGGAGCTGCTGCTGTTGGACGTAATTCAACTGCTGCAGTTGTTGTATCTGGTGGTTCACGATCTGGAGCGATTGCAGAATCGGCTGCAGCGGAGAAAACCCGGACTGATAGGGCCCTGTCACTTGACTGCCGTACGGAGAGAGCCCCCATGGGGTTGGCTGCAGCGGATAGGTCGCTGGTGATCCGATTCCGAACTGAGCTCCTGCCATTTGACCTCCTTGATGACGATGACCAACCCCTGGACGTTCAGCGATCCCGCCTTGCCATGACATCGACACAGACTTCGTCGACCTCCGCGTACACTCGAGCGCATGTGCGCTTGTCGCTGCTCCGATACGAAGCTGCGCGTTGTTGGATGTCTCGCGTGAGGTTAACAAGTCGTCAGTTTTTGCGTCATGTGTCGCGAGATGTTGACTCGCCACATTGTCGGTCGTAGAAAGAGATGAGTTCGCAACTCGCGTACCAAAGGCGACAGAGATCAATGCGAAGGTTTTCGATCGTTCACGGCTGGAGCGTGTCGGCATGTACGTCAACCGAGTAATTTTGTCCGTCGCTTCTGCATTCCAGACACGCACAAGCTGCCACATGCGATCGTCGCGAGCGTGTTCTTCGCTTAACGAATCGATGACGTGGACACTCGAAATAGAGTTCACACCATAGACAGGTCGCGTTCGAGGATCGGTGTTCGCTCTTTGTGTGGCGAGGTGACTCGGATCTCTGTGAAGGGTGACCTTTAGTCGCGACACTCCTGGCGCTTCGGGAGGATGTGAGGAGGGACTTCCGCCACTTTCCGCCATTCGACGTTGAAGCTGCCGCGGTAGCCAAACAGCGGCCCCCAGACGCTGTTGTGCACATCGACGACGATTCGGAAACATCTGGCCGCGTCGTCGTACCACTCCCGCACGTCGGCGATCCCGCTGAACAGCATCGGGAAGCTGAACCCGATTACACCCTCATAGAACCGCTGCGCGCCAGATCGCAGCCTCAGACCACCAGCCTCGTCCACCGAAAGGTCGATATCGACCGCCAGATGCTCATGCGACCCGAGGTAATCGACGACCCTGCTTCTGGCGTCGCTGTAGATCATGTAGGCATCGAACCTGCGGATCCGACGCGATTTGAAGGTTCGAATCCACGAAACGGTCTCGCGGCCAAACCGATCGACGAAGGCGTAGTTCTCGATGGTGAAAGGGATGTTCCGTCCGGTTTCGGGAAACATGATGCGGCGACAACTGCCGACGCGGAGAAACGGCTCCGTATAGAACCTGCCCTTCCAAATCTCGTCCATGACGCCCGTTCCGATCGAAGCGAGCCCGTCAGCGCTCGAGAAGCCGAAGCGCCGCTGAATCTCCGGGTGGAGACGGTGAAAATCGGCTCCGAGCACTCGCTTATAGATTGAACTCATGCCGTCTCCGAAGAGGGACGCCGCAGGCAACGTGCTGCGGACGGAAGGTTCCCGAGAACGAGAAGGTCGATGGCCGCGAGGCAGGCGACCGTCAAGTTCAGCGACGCCGGGTTAAACGCAGCCTCAAAGTAACGCGGTGAGCTCAGGCCGACCGCCGCAGTGGCAAACAGCATCGACCCGAGACACGTGTATATCGGCCATCGCTGGTGCCAGCCGATCAGCAGCACCGACGCGAACACCAGCTCCAGGATGCCGAGCGCGGTCACCGCGACACCTGTGACACCAGCCGCGACGCCGGCGTCCCGCAGCATGGCGATCTCATCGACGTTTTGCGTGAGGAGCTTGGGTACGAGCCCCTGATAGGCGAAGACGGCAGCGAGTGCAACACGTGCGATGAAATGCACCAGCGTCTGCCGCATAGCATCTGCAGGATCCACGCGCTGCTCGAGCCACATGCGCAGACGATCGAAGCTCCACGCCGTCGCCCAGCCGATGAGAGGACGAAAGATCACGCGATCGAAGAGCGTTCCGAAAGGTCCAAAACGCGTCCGGTAGTCGTACCGTGTCAGGAACCGAATGCCTTCAGCAGTCGGTATGTACTTCCAGTAACCACTGCCCTCGCGAATGATCGAAAGAGCTTCGACGGAGCCGAATCTCAAGGCGGAGGAGCGGCTGCCGTTTGTCAGATCCCGTTGCCCTGACGTTTCACCCTCTCCGCTCACTTCGAAACCGAACGCGATCCGCGTCATGTATCGAAACCGCTGCGGGTCGGTGACGAGCGCCCTCGGCAGGTAGTCGATGCGCGAGAAGCGCAGATCCCATCGCTCGTGCAGTGCCGGCGTCTGCGTGTGCGCCCACAGCGCGTCCATCGGCGCACGAATGAGAATCTCGACGTAGATGCTCATGCCGGAACACCGTTGGAGCGCGTCGCGCGCTTCATCGCGGCGGCTGAGCGATCTCGAAATCGTGCTTGAAGCACGCGCACGATGGGCTGACCGGCCCGGGCGAGCGGAGCTTGCGGCCACGATCTCGCGCGGATTCGATAGATGACGTCATCCGTCTGCGGATCGATGAACACCTCGAAAATCTCTTCGCCGCTCTCCGCGTGGTTCGTCAGCGTTCCGTAGGCGAAGCCAAACCGAGCGTCATCATCCAGGCTGGCAACCGTGTAGACAACGCGGCAGCCATTCAGGGACCAGACTCCGAAGTGGCGAATCAGAACCGCCACGACGGTTCCAACCGCGACAGGTGCATGCCGCGGGTACGTTTCGACCCAGCCGACATCGAACTGTTTCCAGGCAATGAGTGCTGTCCGCGCTCGCTCGAAATCGGCTGAGCCGTGTCCAATGACCAGCGTCGTCACATCGAGCTCGTGAGGAGCGCTGGTGTTGAGCAGTCCGGCCGGACCGTACGACAACGGCAGGTTTTCAGAGTCACGAAGGAACCGGTCGATAGTGGCAGGCGACGGACGCCGGACCATGAACATGGATCCCTCATGCGGATACAGGATTCCCGAAGAGGCCTTCGCGAACGAGCTCGTCGACGGCGATCACGAACCGTCGGACCGGGGAAACATGAAGACTCAGAGCCGCAGAGGGCAGCAATTGTCGAGTCAGGGACACGAGGGCCGACGTCGCGCGCTGGTGTGGGCTTTTGTCCAGCAGCCACCAGAGAAGCACGGCCAGATGCACGAGGTACAGAAGCCGGCCAAGCGCTTCAGCCAGCGGCTGCTTCGGTGCATCGCTCGATCCGACGACGGCGTGCTCGAAGACCTGCTGGACCCTGAGGCGGGAGAACGCCGTGGTCGAGGAAAAAATGCCCTCTTCGGGATCGCCAACCAGAACCGGCGTCAGTGCGCGCAAAGCCAGCCGATGCGGCTTGAGGACGTCGAGACTGGTACTCAGGGCAAAGATGAACCGTTCGCGCCATCTGCCGGGCGGCATCTCGGCAGCCTTGCGCGCGTAGTCCGAGGACAGGTCATCGTAAAGCGCAAGGACGACGGCCTGCTTGCTCGGGAAGTAGCGATACAGGAGTCCGACGCTGACGCCCGCCTCTTCGGCAATATTCCGAAGCGTTGTCGCTTCGTAGCCACGGGCGGCGATCAGCTGCATCGCCGTGGAATACAGGCGCTCCCTCGCCGCGGCACCCTGAGGAGTCTGGCCTGGCGGCCGCCCACGTTTTCGGGGCTTGACATTTTTAGTGAACATGTTCATTAATATTAGAGCATGACTGGTTCACCTGCGCAAGTGCCGCCTGAGCAAGGTGTTCACCTCGTGCTCTACGACGGGGTCTGCGGGCTGTGCAACCGCCTGCTGCAGTTCCTCCTCGAGCACGATGACGCCGCCGTCTTCACCTTCGCGTCACTCCAAAGCCCTGTTGGACGGGCGATGGTCGAGCGCTTCGGCGGCGACCCCGACGAACTGATCTCCTTTTACGTTGTGGCCAACTATCGAGCAGGTGGCGCTCAGCTGTTGAGCAGGAGCAGCGCCGCGCTGTTCGTCGCCGGCCAACTCAGGTGGCCCTGGAAGGCGGCACGCCTTCTGCGCATCCTGCCGAGCGCGATCCGGGAATACATCTACAACGTCATCGCTCGAAACCGGTATCGCGTGTTCGGACGCTACGACCAATGTCTGGTCCCGTCTCCTGAGTTCCGCCATCGCTTCATCGACGGCTAGGCAGGCAATTATGCGAATCGTGATTCCAGGCGGGTCAGGACAGGTCGGAACGATCCTGGCGCGTGCGTTCCACCGCGATGGCCATGACGTCATCGTCCTCAGCCGGCAACCACAGATCCGTCCGTGGCCCGTCGTCGCGTGGGATGGCGTCACCCTCGGCTCCTGGCGATCGGTCGTTGACGGCTCAGACGTCGTCATCAACCTGGCGGGACGCAGCGTCAACTGCCGCTACACCGCGGCGAATCGACAGGACATCCTGCGCTCGCGCGTAGAGTCGACGCGCGTGGTCGGCGAGGCCATCGCTCGATCACAGCGGCCGCCGCGCACGTGGCTCCAGGCCAGCACCGCGACGATTTATGCGCATCGATACGATGCTGCCAATGACGAATGGTCAGGCGCGCTCGGCGGCGACGAACCGAATGCGCCGAGCTCCTGGCGGTTCAGCATCGAGGTCGCGCGAGCGTGGGAGCGCGCCTTCGAAGAAGCCGTTACCGATGGAACTCGGAAGGTCGCGCTACGGTCAGCAATGACGTTGAGTCCGGACGCTGGAGGCGTGTTCGACACAATCCTCGGGCTGGCACGCCACGGCCTCGGCGGAAGCGCCGGCGACGGACGGCAGTTCATGTCGTGGATTCACTACGAGGATTTCGTCGCGGCCGTGCGGTGGCTGATAGCGCGGGACGACATGGATGGCGCGGTCAACATCGCATCGCCACACCCGCTGCCGAACGCGGCGTTCATGCAGGTACTTCGTGAGGCGTGCGGCGTGAGGCTTGGCCTCCCTGCCAGGAAATGGATGCTCGAGATCGGTGCGGTGTTCATGCGCACGGAAAGCGAGCTCATTCTGAAGAGCCGGCGCGTGGTTCCGGCCAGATTGCTCGAGGGCGGTTTCAGGTTCAAGTACCCGGATTGGCGGGACGCCGCGCTCGATCTGTGCCGTCAGTCGTCCGCCTCCGCCGCTGGGCGGCTACGGCGCGACATCCCTCGCCTTTGGAAGGCACTCTGATTCAAACGTCAATGCAGCTCTCAACCAAAGTGACGTTTCGCGTGGGGTGTGAGTGCATCGGTCAAGGCACGAAATGCCGTAATTTGCCTCCGAAAATCCGATGCGGAGCGCAACGCGAGGGCTGCTCTCCATAGACTGAGCGTCGTCGCTGCTCGCGATGGGACGCCGTTTTGGCCAGTCTGAACGCGCTCGGAGTTCGATTTCCCTGGGGTCCGACGTACCGCCCAACCGGCGGCACAGGTCGTGCTGTCCGTACGCGTGATTCGCGCTCCTACTCATGCCCCTCCCTGCGGATACGGCCGCGTCTGCCGCCGCAGCGCACGACATCTCGTGACTCGGGGGGCGAGGATCTGAATCACAGCGAGCGCGGGTTCAAGGAGGTTTTCATGACACGCCCAAGTGTTGTCGGAACGTGCCTAGCTCTGGTCGCGTTGTTGGCCGTGCACGGCGCCACGCCGCGCGCCGCCGGACTGCAGTCGCCTTCGCAGGCAGGAGCGGCTGCGGCGGCCGCCACAGCGAGCCCTGAACTGATTGGCGCGCTCTCGAAGGAGATCGGCGCAACGCCCGAACAGGCGGCTGGCGCAGCGGGCGCACTGTTCGGCGTAGCGAAATCGCGGCTCAACGCCGACGAGTTCTCGCAAGTCGCGAACGCCGTCCCGGGCATGACCTCGCTGCTTGCGGCGGCGCCGGCAGCCGGCGGTGCGGTTGGGACGGCCGGTGCGCTGTCGCAGATCACCGGGTCGGCGGCCAGCCTCGCGTCAGCGGCCTCCGCATTCAGCAAGCTCGGACTCAAGCCTGAGATGGTGGCCAAGGCCGTGCCTGTCCTGACGTCGTTCGTGACGAAATCGGGCGGCGCGAGCGTCGGAAGCCTGCTGGCCGGCGCGCTTAAGTGATGAGAGTCCGGACGCGTCTCGATCGATCCTCGTCGCAGACCGCGAACTGAAGAATGGCCAACCAATCAGCTCGCGGATCGAAATGAAAGGATGGTGGACCAGACCGGGATCGAACCGGTGACCTCATGAATGCCATTCATGCGCGCTCCCAACTGCGCTACTGGCCCACGTTTGGGAAGGAGAGCTAACTCTTAATAATAACGCACCTTTAGTTTCCCCTCGCCTGGAAAAGTCGCTGCGTCATGTCGGTCAAGTTCTGCCGCCAGAGCGGCCACACGTGCCCCATGTCGGGCACCTCCTGTTCGGTAAACTGCACACCCTTCGATTTCAGCCAGCCTTTGAATTGCCTGTTCACTCCGATAAGGCCATCGCTGGTCCCGCACACGATCCACAACATCCGCAGCCGGGAATTGGCCTTCGCATCGAGGTCGGGAAACGTTTTTTCGAATATCGATTCAGCCATTGTCGGCGGTGCGGCGCCTCGGCCGCCGCCCCGGCCTGCGTTGGCCGGCATGCCGCCCCACAACATCGGCGCCGAACTGAAGGCACCGATCCAGGCAAACTTGTCGAGGTTCTTCAGGCCGACATATAGAGACTCTGCGCCGCCCATCGACAGCCCGGCGATCGCGCGTTGCTCGCGATTGCGACTCACGTTGTACGCCTTGTCGACGACCGGCATCACTTCTTCGAGGAGGATCTTCGCATATCCCGTAATGTTTTCGGGTGTGCGTCCGCCTGCAGGACCGGTCGACGTGCCGTAACCGAGAGGCGTCACGACGATCATCGGAACCGCCTTCCGCTGCGCGATCAGGTTGTCGAGGATGTGATTCGCGGCTCCGCCATTCATCCAACGCTCTGCGTCGTCTCCCAATCCATGCAATAGATAGAGCACCGGGTATGGCTGAGGACGGCGCGCCTCGTAATTCGGCGGCGTGTAAACTAAGAAGTCGCGATCGTCATTCGCCACGGCCGAACGAAATGCATGGCGCGCGATCGCACCGCGCGGCACACCGGGCGCCGGCAGCCACGCTGCGGATCCCGGCACCATGAACATCGTCTGGAATCCGTTGAAAGATGTCTGCGCCTGGCGGTTCGACGGATCGTTCATCGTGCCGCCGTCGACAACGAACGAGTACGTGTAAATGTCCGGTGTCATCGGATCCGTCGTGAGACTCCACACCCCCTGATCGTCTTTTTGCATCGGCAGCCGCTTGCCCCCGATGGCAACTGCAACCTCTTTGGCGTTCGGGGCTCGAAGACGGAAGGTGACGCGGTGATCTGCACCGACTTCCGGCGACTTCACTGGGCCGGCAGACGCCTCCTGCGATGCGGCATTTACGGGTGCAGCGGGAGGAGCCTGCGGCGCTGCAGAGGGCGCACCTACTAACGTGGATGCGATGAAGACGACGAAGAGTAGGCGTATTCGATTCATCGCCACCTCCGCGGCGGATTATACCGGCTGAATTACGGCTCCGCGCGCCGTTATCGCCTGGAGGCTTCAAATCCCCGCAGGCTCGTCACAGTGCTAGAGGCGGCCGGCCTGTCCCCGCAGACGTGGTGAGCGTCCAGGTTTCCGGCTCGTGCTCGCAGCGGCCGGACGATAGCCGCGTTCCTAAAAGGGTCAAACCTTCGTACACTGAATGTATGGCGGAAGAACCTAACGCCCAATACCTTGTCGAGCAGGCAGAACACGCAGCAATCGCCGGAGATCTCGCGGCCGCCGACGAATTGCTGAGGGCCGCCGCCCGGATTCAGGAAGCCGAGCGTGGTCCGGCCCATCCAGATCTCACGAGCACGCTGAACAATCTCGCGATCGTCGCCGAAAAAGCCGGGCGGCTTGGGGATGCCGAGACGTTCTATCGGCGCGCGGCGGCAATCGCGGCGGCCTCCCTCCCGCCCGGCCACCAGACAGTCGCCGACACCAGAAAAAATCTCGAAGACTTCTGCCGTGAGCGTGGGTTGCCGATCGACCCAGCCGTGCGGGAGGCCCCGACGGCCGTGCAGGCAACACCGACAGCCGTGCAGTCGGCTTTGAGAGCCGTGCCATCGGCCCCGAAAAAGGCGCGCGGCAACCTTCCATGGGTGGCGGCCATCATTGCGGTTGCGGTCATCGCTGGAGCGCTGCTGATCCGGCGAGACTCGCCGGCGCCTGAAGTGCCGAAGCCGGCCGCGACGGCAGTGCCCGAAGCGACGAAGCCCATCGAACCCCCGGCACCGCCAGTCGCCACCACGCCGCGCGAAGAGCCCGCGGCGCGGAAAGCGGCCCCACCCCGCCGCGGACCACCCGCGTCTCCCGAGGCGCGTCGGACGGCTGCGCCGATCAGTCTGGGCACTGTCCAGCTCTGCAAGACGTTTTCCACGAGAGACGAACGCTGGACGTGCGTTCCGGTGGACGACCCGGCGGCACGTGGCCGGATCGTTCTTTACACGCGCGTGAAATCACCTCGAAATACATCGGTTGTGCATCGCTGGTACCGAGGAAGCGAACTGCAGCAGTCGGTGAAGCTGGGCACGCAAGCATCTGTGTCGGACGGGTATCGCACCTATAGCCAGCTGACCATCAACAGTCCGGGAAAATGGCGGGTGGAAGTCAGAAGCGCGGACGGCGACCTCCTGTTCGAAAAATCGTTCGGCGTCCGCTGACAGCCGGCCTGGACGGCGGTGGCCAACCTTCGAGTGGCTCCGGATGGCGGCCCTGCGGCTCCGCAATGGCCGAGCTGTCGCAATTCGTCGCATTTCGCCGAATTCTCCACGGAAACGCGGGTTTCCTCTAAACTAGTACAACCAGATCGCACAATTTTCTTAACGCGTTGACAGAGGGCTCAACATGTCAGACCGGAGTCATCGCCAAGGGGTCCTGCGGGCACTCTCAGTGACGCTGCTCATGGGTGTCGGCGCGGCCGCCGCACCTCAGGATCTCCGCCTCGTCAACGCCGCGAAGGATCAGAACGCGCAACAGGTACGCACGTTGCTCAACGGCCATCCTGACGTGAACGTTCGATCCGAGGACGGCTCGACGGCGCTGTTGTGGGCCGCGCATTGGAACGATCTGCAGACGGCCACGCTGCTGGTCCGCGCCGGCGCCGATGCGAATACCGCGAACGATTTCAAGATGACGCCGCTCGCGCAAGCCTGCACGAATGGAAACGCCGAGTTCGTCGATTTACTGCTGAAGGCCGGCGCAAATCCAAACTCGCCGATCGGAACGGGCGAAACGCCGCTGATGACATGCGCGCGGACCGGCAGCGCCGAGGCTGTCCGCATGCTGCTGGTGCACGGCGCCGATGCGAACGCCAAAGAGCCGAACCAGAATCAGACCGCGTTGATGTGGGCCGCGGCCCAAAAACATGCGAAGGTGCTCCCGATCCTGATTGAGGCCGGCGCGGACCTCAAGGCCCACACCAAGTCAGGATTTACCGCGCTGCACTTTGCCGCGCGCGTCGGTGACATGGAGTCGACGAAGACGCTGCTGGATGCCGGCGTCGACGTGAACATCAAATCGCAGCCCGACAGGGACAACGCACGAGGACAAGGACCAGGCGCCGCAGGAGCGGGAAGAGGCGCTGCGCCAGGACGGGCCGGCGGCCGCGGCGGCGCCATTGTCGGTGGCGGGGCCGGCGCGCGCGCAGGCACGAACTTCCCCGGCAGCACGGCGCTGCTCGTCGCGACGGTGCGGGGCCAAGTGCCACTCGCGTTGGCTCTTCTGGATCGCGGGGCAGATCCCAATGTCCTCGAAGCGGGATTCACTCCGCTTCACTGGGCCGCGGCCACGTGGGAAAACGGACTGGCGAACCCCGTCTACGGGTTTGTCGATCCGATCGGCGGCATTCCGGATCGCGAAGCGAAGCTGCAGCTCGTCACGGCGCTGCTGGCGCACGGCGCGGATCCGAATCTGCAGATGACGACCCGTCCACCGGGATACGGCGGCACGGGCACCGGCGGCTACAACGATGCGCCCGGCGCGACGGCATTCATCCTTGCCGCCAATGCGGCGGATGTAGAAATGATGCGCCTGCTGCTCAAAGCCGGCGCCGATCCGCACCTCGTGACCAAGACCAACTCCAACGCGCTGCTCGCGGCGACGGCGCTCAACCGGGGAATCGGCGAAATCATCGACGACGAGGGGCGGGCGCTCGAGGCGGTCAAATTCCTGCTCGACCTGGGTGTCGACCCGAAGGCCGTCACCACGTACGACGAAAATGCGCTGTTCGGTCCTGCCTATCGCGGTTGGAACAAGATCATCGAGCTCCTGATTGAGAAGGGTGTCGAAGTGAATATGGTGAACAAGGCCGGCGTGACACCGTATCTTGCGGCCTCGGGTTTCGGCGATCGTCTCGGTGGCGTGCTCTTCAACAAAGCGGGCGCAGACATCTTGCTCAAACACGGGGCGGATCCCAAGCTCGGTCATCCGTGCCAGGCGCAGAACAGATGCCGGCCGGAGTAATGATGATGATGCGAACACGGCAGAGAAAGCTGACGCTGATGATGGCGTGTGGATCGATCGCGCTCGTCGCGACGATCTCGGCGACCCTGTTGGCAGACCAGTCACCCACGCCGGCACCTTCGCAGAGCGCTACGGCATCCGCAACGGAGCCTACGCCTGCTCGAGCGCTTGTGACCACGTATTGCGTGACGTGCCACAACCAGCGCCTGAAAACCGCCAACCTCACGCTCGACGACCTGGACGCCGATCACATATCCAACTCGGCCGACACCTGGGAAAAGGTCGTCGTGAAGCTCCGAAGCCGCTCGATGCCGCCGCCGGCGGCGCGCAGGCCCGACAACGCGACGTACGACCGCGTGGCCACCTGGCTCGAGAACGAGCTGGATCGTGCCGCCGAAGCCCATGTGAACCCAGGCCGGACGGCCGAGTTCCATCGGCTCAACCGCACTGAATACGCCAATGCGGTTCGCGACCTTCTTGCAGTGGAAATCGACCCCAAGGTGATGCTGCCCCCTGACGAACAGGCGTTCGGATTCGACAACAACGCCGACGCGCTTTCGATGCAACCCGCGCTGCTCGACCGCTACCTTGCCGCCGCCGCGAAGATTGCGCGGCTGGTCGTCGGCGATCCGACCATTCCGGCGGGGTTCGAGCGCTACACCGCGCTGAAAGACAACTCGAACGAGACCACGTGGCTGTGGCAGAACGAGAGGCTCGGAGAGGAATTCCCACTGGGGTCGCGCGGCGGGATCGAGGCGCGCCATTACTTTCCGGTGGACGGTGAGTACGTGTTCAAGATTCGACTGGACCGCACCGACACCGGCCTCATACGCGGCTTGCGCGCGCGCACCGACATCGAGATTCGCGTGGACGGCGTCCGCGTCGGTCAGTTGAGCGTCGGCGGCACGCCGGAGTTCACCGCGGCGAATGCGAACCCCGGGATCGGAAACTATGCAGAATCCGGGAGCCCGCTGGCGAACGCCGATGACAAATTAGAAGTGCGCACGGCGGTCAAGGCGGGCATGCGGCAGGTGATCGCCACCATCGTCAAGGCGGACAACGTTCTGGTCGAGGGACTGGCGCTGGATGCGGTCCCGGTCTGGAGCCGCGAATACACGAACAAGCCCGACAACCCGACCCTCATCTCGGCACTGTTCATTGGCGGGCCGTACGACGGCCGCGTATCACCCGACTCCCCGGCCAGGCGGCGGCTTTTCGTCTGCGATCCCGCAGCCAGCGCGAGCACATCCGCGCGGGCCAATACGGCCGAGACGGCCTGCGCGACGAAGATCCTGTCGGCCCTCGCGCGGCGCGCCTATCGCCGTTCCCTGACCAACGACGACGTTCGAACGCTCGTCGGCTTCTACCGGACGGCGCGCGCCCAGGGAGATTTTGACGCGGGCATTCGTGCGGGCATCGAGATGGTTCTCGTGAGCCCGGATTTCCTGTTCCGGATTTCGCGCGATCCGGCCGGCGCCGCTCCCGGCACCGCCTACGCCCTGCCGGATATCGAGCTCGCGTCGCGCCTGTCGTTTTTCCTGTGGAGCAGCATCCCGGACGACGAACTGCTCGACACGGCGATTCGCGGCAAGCTGCACGAGCCCGCAGTGCTCGATCGACAAGTCCGCCGCATGCTGGGCGACAAGCGGGCGCGCACGGCGCTCGTACAGAACTTCTTCGCGAACTGGCTGCAGACACGAAACGTCGCGCTGCTGACGCCGGATCTCAACCAGAAGTTTCCCTGGTTCGACGACAACCTGCGTGTGGCCTTCGTCAAGGAGATGGAGTTGTTCCTCGACGAGCAGCTGAAAGACGACCGCAGCGTCGTCGATTTGCTCACGTCGAACCAGACCTTTCTCAACGAACAGCTCGCGCGGCACTATGGCGTCTCTGACGTGTATGGGAGCCATTTCCGGGCCGTCACGCTCACCGACGAGAATCGCTTCGGGCTGCTCGGCAAAGCGGCGCTGCTGTCGGTGACGTCCTACTCGACCCGCACAGCTCCCACGATTCGCGGAAAATATCTGCTCGAGAACATCCTTGCGGCGCCGCCGCCGGCGCCGCCGCCCAACATACCGGCGCTCGAGGAGACCAGCAAAGACGGCAAACCTCGCTCGGTTCGCGAGATGCTCGAGGTGCACCGGAAAAATCCGACGTGCGCGAGTTGTCACGCTCGGATGGATCCACTCGGGCTGAGCCTGGAAAATTTCGACGCCATCGGACAGTGGCGCACCACGGACGCGGGCACGCCGATTAACGCCTCGGGCGTGCTGCTGGACGGCACGAAAGTCGACGGACCTGCGGCGCTGCGCCGGGCGCTTGTCGCCCAGAAAGAGCAGTTCGTGAGGACCGTCACAGAGAAACTGCTGACCTATGCGATCGGCCGCGGGCTCGAACACTACGACGCCCCGGCGATACGCGGTGTCGTCCGGGTGGCCGCTGCCGACGACTACCGCTGGTCGTCGACGATTCTCGCGCTCGTGAAGAGCGCACCGTTTCGGATGAGGAGGACAGGATCATGATCGTGACCAAGAAGGCGATCTCGCGCCGGACGATTCTTCGCGGGGTGGGCGCCACCGTGGCATTGCCGCTGCTCGACGCGATGATTCCGGCGCTGACGGCTCAGGTCAAGACGGCTGCCAAACCCATCCGCCGCCTCGGGGTTGTCTACCATCCAAACGGCGTCATTTACGACAAATGGTTGCCGAAGGGCGTCGGCACCGATTTCGAGCTCTCGCCCACACTTGCCGGGCTGCAGCCGTATCGCGACAAGTTGACCGTTGTGACGGGCCTCTTCATGGACCTGGCAGAGGCGCTGGGCGACGGCGGCGGCGATCATTCCCGCGCGTGCGGCGGGTATCTGAACGGCGTGCATTGCAAGAAATCCGATACCGTCGTCGAGGCCGGGATTTCGATGGATCAGATTGCGGCCCGGGCTTTCGAGCGCGAGACACAGCTCTCGTCGCTTCAGCTGCAAATGGACGACAACAGCATCGTCGGCTCGTGCGACGTCGGGTACAGCTGCGCCTACAGCAGCACGATCTCGTGGCTGACGCCGACGCTGCCGCTGATGACCGAGAACAACCCACGCGTCGTGTTCGAGCGGCTGTTTGGCGCCAGCGACAGCACAGACCCGAAGGTCCGTGCGGCGCGCCTGCGCCAGGACCGCAGCATCCTCGATGCGGTGACGGATCGCGTCAGGCAGCTGCAGCGGGAGCTCGGCGCGTCTGACAACCGGAAGGTGAACGACTACCTCACCTCGCTGCGCGACGTGGAGCGGCGGATCCAGTTGACGGAGGCGCAGAGCGCGAAAGAAGTACCTGACGTGGCGCGCCCTGCGGGCATTCCAGACAGCTTCGACGAGCACGCGCACTTGCTCTACGACCTGCAGCTTCTTGCGTATCAGTCAGACATCACGCGTGTCATCACGTTCATGTACGGACGAGAGCAGAGTCCGCGTCCATATCCGCAGATCGGCGTTCCCGAGCCGCACCATCCTGTTACGCATCACCAGAACGATCCGGAGAAGATGGAAAAGTGCGTCAAGATTCAGCAGTACCACCTGAAACTCTTCACCGACTATCTGGAGAAGCTTCGAAATACTCCTGATGGCGACGGAACCCTGCTCGACAACGTGATGATTCTCTACGGCGCGGCGATCAGCAACAGCGATCGCCATAGCCACGGACCGCTCCCGACGCTGCTCGTTGGCGGAGGCTCGGGTACGCTCAAGGGCGGTCAACATCTCGTCTATCCGGAACACACACCGCTGACGAACCTGCAGCTCACGATGCTGAACTTGCTCGGCATACCGACGGAGAAGCTGGGCGACAGCACCGGGCAGTTCAAGGAGCTCTCCGGCGTAGCCGTGTAGAGCGCCGTCCGGGCCACCGTCCACATCGCGAATGCGGTGGCCCACACTCATTCAGTGGGTCGTCCTAAAGGCGCTCGCTTCGAGTGCAGAGGAAGCCGTGCGACTTCAGCATCGTGAGCGCAATTAACTTCGCCTTGCTGGTGCTCGGTTTGGGCACGTGTGCGCGAGGTGTCTACGCGTTGGTTGCCCAGGACGTCGAGGAAGACAACGAGCGGATGGTCGGCCCGGCGGCGACTCGACATGGTGTCATCCTGATTGCGATCGGACTCGGCATTGCTTCGCATGCGATCTTTGAATGGCGCTGGATTAACATGCTGGTCGAGTGGCTGCACCGGCGCGCGAATTGACGGTTCTCTCAGATTGCAGGTGGACTGAAGGCGCGTCGGTGACTTGTGGCATACTCCGAGTCCTTCAACGACGGCAACGAAGGAGCTCGAATGCGCCACGTGGTGTGGATCTGGTGCTCGGTGGCAATCATGACGGTTGGGCTGGCGGCGCAGGCGCCGCAGAATCCAACACTGGCCGGCGCCGCGCCCGCGGCGCAGATTCCCGATACGAATCCGTTCACGTCTGAGAGCGATATTCGCGCCGGCGAAGCATTATTTCAGACGCATTGTTCCTATTGTCACGGCTCGTTCGGCGAAGGGGGACGCGGCGCCGATTTGACGGCTGGTGTCTACCGGCATGGCGGACGCGACGCGGAGCTGTACGCGTCGGTTCGGAACGGCATCCCTGGAACAGAGATGGCGCCTGTGCGCGTCAGCGACGATGACGTCTGGAGGATGGTGGCGTTTGTAAAGGGCCTCGGCTCGAAAGGGCTCCTCGAAAAAGCCCCTGGCGATCCCGCTGCCGGCCGGCTTGTCTACCAGAAGTCCGGGTGCGCCACATGCCACCGCATCGAATCCGATGGCGGCAATCTCGGGCCCGAACTGACGGACATCGGCCGCCGCCGCGGCCTCAAGTTTCTCGCCGAGTCGCTCGTCACACCCGAGGCGGACATCGCGGTGCCCTATCGCGCGGTGCAGGTCGTGCTGAAATCGGGTCAGACCGTGACAGGGATGCGATTGAACCGAGACGATCTCTCCATTCAGCTCCGCGACAGCCGCGACAACCTTCGCTCGTTCCTCATGCAGAACGTCGAAGACGTGCGCTACGACAAGCCGTCGCTGATGCCGGCCTACGCGTCGATGAATCCCACCGATCGCGAGAACCTGATCGCGTACTTGCACTCCCTGAAAGGGTCGCTATGACATCCAAGCGGGCTGGCGTGTGGGCGGTTGCGGCGGTTCTCCTGACGGCGGCTTCATGGACGCTGAGCGGCCAGAGCCAGCCCGTCACGTTTGAGCGACTCCTCAAAGCAGACCAGGAGCCGGGCAACTGGCTGATGTATTCAGGCACGTACAGCGGCTGGCGCTTCAGCAAGCTGAACCAGATCAACACCCAGAACGTGAAGAACCTGCGCGTCAAATGGCTGTTCCAGGCGCGCCACATCGAGAAGTTCGAGACCACGCCGCTCGTCGTGGACGGAATCATGTATCTCACGCGGCCCGAGAATGCGATTTATGCGCTCGACGCGCTCACCGGGCGGCAGTTGTGGATGTACGAGTACAGGAACCCTGAGCGTACGTACAACTGCTGCGGCAAGAACAACAGAGGGCTCGCGATCCTCGGCACGACGCTCTTCATGAACACGCTCGACATGCACGTCGTCGCGGTGGACGCAAAATCCGGACGCGAGATCTGGAAGACCGAGATGTTCGATCACACGGCCGCCGGCGGCTATGCGGCAACCGGGGCCCCGCTGGTCGTCAAGGACAAGGTGATCGTGGGCATGGCCGGCGGCGAGCGCGGTGTGAGCGGATTCCTCGACGCCTACGATGCGAAGACCGGCAAGCACATGTGGCGCTTCAACACCATTCCTCAACCGGGCGAACCAAACTTCGGCACCTGGGGTGGCGACTCGTGGAAGACCGGCGGCGCGTCAACGTGGAATACCGGTTCGTACGATCCCGACACGAACACGTTGTTCTGGGGGACGAGCAACCCGTGGCCCGACTACAACGACGACCTTCGCTCCGGCGACAACTTGTACTCCTGCTCGGTGCTGGCGCTCGACCCCGACACGGGAAAGCTGAAGTGGCACTACCAATTCACGCCGCACGATCTACATGATTGGGACGCCACGCAGAACCCTGTGCTGGTCGACACTGAATTCCTTGGGCAGGCCCGCAAGGTGCTCGCATGGCCGAATCGCAACGGGTTCTTTTACCTGATCGATCGAACCAACGGAAAGTTTCTGTCGGCGAAGGCCTTCGTCAAGCAGACGTGGAACGACGGCTTCGACTACGAAAACAATGGTCGGCCGAAGGTCGTTCCGGGCACCGATCCGACGCCGGAAGGCAACGCGAAAGTGTGGCCGGGCATCGACGGCGGCGCGAACTGGATGTCGCACAGCTATAGCCCGCTGACGAAGCTTGTCTATGTGTTCGCGCGCGAAGAACGCAGGGTGTACACCAAGAACGCGATCCAACATCCCACGACCGACCCGGCCGCCACTCCACAGGCCCCCAACGCGGCCCCCGTGGGTGGGCGGGTCCGAGGCGGGTACGACGACTGTCTGGTCGTCGGAATTGACTGCGGCAAGCGGCTTCCGACATTCGCGCCCGAAGAAAGCTTCGGCAAAGCCGTCGCCATCGATCCGGCCACCGGTACAACAAGGTGGGAACACCGGGTTCTCTCTCCTCCCTGGGGTGGATTGATGAGCACGGCCGGCAACCTGGTGTTCGGCGGCACCATCGAGGGCGTCGTCTTCGCGCTCAACGCAACGACCGGCGAGCGCCTCTGGGCCTTTTCCAGCAACGGCCCGGTGTACGGCACTGCGATCAGTTACCTCGCAGACGGCAAGCAGTTCGTCTCAATCCCAGCGGGCGATTTGATTGTGACCTTCGCGCTGGACTGACGCTCAAAAAGTCCAATTTCTTGGAGATTCTTGGAGATCCTTGGATCTCTGTCGTCTTTGCAAATTCCAGTATTTCCGATCGCAAAATTCAATTGCTTTTGGGAGGAGTTGCTCTAGCATTCTCCTCACACGGCAAACGCGTCGGTTCCTAAGCGAGATTAGAACTCCCATTCGTGCTCCGAACCTCAAGGAGGCAGATATGGTCTATCTCCGAATCCTGGGCTGCGCTCTCACTCTCTCTCTCACACTCAGCAACTTTGCTTTCGCGCAGGGCACGGCTGACATCGTCGGCCGCGTCACCGATGCCAGCGGCGCCGTGCTCCCAGCGGTCACAGTCACTGCGGAGAACATTGCCACGAAGAGCATACGCACGACCGTCAGCACCGCCACCGGCGACTACCTGTTCACGCTGCTTCCGATCGGCGCCTACACGGTGAAGATCGAGCTCCAGGGTTTTCAAACGGTCACCTCACGCGTGGATCTGGCGACGGGCGACCGCGCGCGCGTCGACGCGAAGATGGAACTGGGGACGGTGCAGGAAAACCTGACCGTCAGCGGCGAGGCCCCACTGCTGCAGACCGACTCTGCGACGGTCAGCTCGCTCATCGACCAGAAGACGGTGCAGGATGCTCCGATCCCGGGTCGCAACATCATCCGCATGGTGCAGCTCATTCCGGGCGCGAATGAAGGTGCGCTCAGCTCGCTCGCCAACGGCACACGGCCCGACGAGCGCCGGCAGACGTCGTCTGTGTCCATCAACGGCGTCAACGACGTGTTGAACAACCAGCTCGTCGATGGCATGGACAACAACGAGCGCACCATCGGCACTGTCGCGATCAAACCGTCGATTGACGCAATCGCGGAGGTGCGCGTTCAGACAAACATGTACACCGCGGAGACCGGCCGTACGCTCGGCGGCGTCATCAACATCATCACGAAATCCGGCGGAAACCAGTTTCATGGCTCCGGGTTCGAGTTCGCCCGCCACGAAAAGTTCGACGCGCGTCTCTTCTTTGCGCAGGACAAGCCTTTGACGCGCCAGAACCAGTTTGGCGGAAGCATTGGTGGACCAATAAGCAAAGACCGGACGTTTTTCTTTGCCGACTACGAAGGGTATCGGATCAAGCAAGGGGTGCCGTTCGTCGTCACGGTGCCCACGGTCAGGATGAGAAACGGCGACTTCGGAGAGCTGTCGGCCCAGATCTACGACCCTAGCAACGCGACGCGGACGCCGTTTGCGGGGAATCAGATTCCGGCCAGCCGTTTCGATCCAATCGCCGTCAAGTACATGCAGCTCTACCCGATGCCCAACGGTCCGGGGCTGGCCAACAACTACGCGTTCACGAACCAGCGCACCCAGGACAACGACGCGGTCGACTTCCGTGTCGACCACCGGTTCGACGATCGCAACACCATCTTCGCGCGATATTCGTACAACAAGACCGACACGCTGACGCCAAGCCTGTGCCCGCCGACCCTCGTGGGTGGCAACTCCGTCGACCCGACGTGCATCGTCGGCGGAGCGGCTACCGGGAACTACGCGGGACCGAACTACACCACCGCGCACAACGTGACCGGCAACTACGTGCGCATCCTGAACGCGACGACCATCATGGAGGTGAAGGCCAACTACTCGAAGCCTGACATCCTGTCGCTGGGCCCGAACAACAACAAGAATTATGGCGATTTGTTCGGCGTGCCAAATGCGAATACCGGTGCGCAGGAGACCAGCGGATTGCCGCTGATGGAGATGCGGCCGACGACGATTGCCGCGCTCGGCGAGACGCAATGGGTTCCGCTGCAGATCTACAACCGCACGAAGCAGTATTCCGGCTCTATCAGCAACACGCGCGGCGCACACAACATCCGCGTCGGCGCAGGTGTGGTCATGCGGAGCTTCGGCGTGCTGCAGTCGAATTCCGCTCAAGGGCTCTGGGGATTCGATTCGACGCCGACCAACAGCGGCGCCACCGGCCTCGGCGGCAACGCATTCGCGTCGTTCCTCCTGGGCTACCCGACGGACGTGCGCAGGCTCTACACGCCCGGCATGCCGCACTACCACAGCAATGAGCCGAGCGTGTATTTCCAGGACGACTGGCGCGCGAAATCATGGCTCACGGTGAACATGGGTATCCGCTATGACGTGTTTACTCCGCTCACCGAGGAGGACAATCACCTGTCGAACTTCGTTCCTTCTCAGGGGAAACTGCTCGTAGCTGGCGAAGGCGGCGTGGGGAAGACCGCCGGCGTCAATACAGACTACTCGGACATAGGACCGCGGTTCGGTTTCTCGGCGACTCTGCCGGCGAAAATGGTGCTCCGTGGCGGTTGGGGGCTTGCCTACTATCCCAATAACAAGAACGCGGGCGCCTTCATGAAGAACCCGCCGTTCACGGCCAACTACGGCCCGAATACGAGCCTTGCGGCATCCGGCGGCGTGCCGAACTTGATCCTCAAAGATGGCCTTCCCGCGGTTGTGTTTGCGAATCCCTCTCAACCAACCGGGAACGTGATCGGCACCGACATCAACTTCAAGTCCGATCGCGCGCAGCAGTTCAACCTCATGCTCGAGAAAGAGTTCGGCGGCAACGTGGTGACGGTCGGTTATGTGGGTTCGCGCGGCGATCGGCTGCAGCTCGGTCCCGCGATGAACTACAACCTCGCTCCGGCCGGTCCGGGAGGGGTAAACCAGCGGCGGCCGTACTTCTCTCAGTACCCGCAGATGGCAAACGTGAACATCCTGTCGAACTTCGGCAAGTCGACGTATAACGCCGCGCAGTTCGTGTTCAACCGCCGCTACCGCGGCGGCCTCACGATGACCTCGCACTACACATGGGCGCATTCGCGGCAATACACGCCCGTGCCGTGGGACTTCAGCAAGTTCGAGTGGGGCGACACGCAGCAGTTCGACGTCCGCCATCGTTTTGTCCTGACCGCCGCCTATGAGCTGCCGTTCGGCAAGGATCTTACGGGAGTGGCCCATGGTTTCCTGTCCAACTGGCAGATCAATGGCACGGCGTACCTGCAATCCGGTGTCGCCTATACCGTGGTGAACGCCGCCTCACGGACCAACACGGGTAACGGTGCGGGAACGCTCAACGGCGGCGACCGGCCGATCGTAAACGGCGATCCGAATCTCCCGTCGAGCGAGCGGACGGTGCAACGCTGGTTCAACACCAGCGTCTTCTCCGATGCACCGCAGTTCAGCGCCGGCAATATCGGGCTGGATCTGATGCACGGGCCGTCGCAACGGCGGCTGGATTTTTCGCTCTTCAAGGATCTGTCGCTGGGCGCCACCCAGAAGCTGCAGCTTCGAATGGAGGTGTACAACATCACGAACACGCCGAGCTTCTGGCTGCCTGACTTCAATTACGGCAGCTCCGGGTTTGGCAGCATCTCGAGCACGGGAAACTCAATCCCGCGACAGATGCAGTTTGGAGTGAAGTACCTCTTCTAACTCGGACGCACGCACGGGAGGCATGGAGAATTCGCGTATGCGGATTCTCCGTGCCTCCACCTCACCGGCCGCAACATCCTCTTAGAACCTGACTGCGAACCGCAGCCCTTTCCCACGGCGGCTAAGGATTGGCAACGCGCGGACCTCTGCCGAGCCCGACGCCGACTGGAAAACGGTCTTTCGAATGAGCGCGTCGATTCCCATTCCGATGCCCGCGCCGATCGCGCCGAGCTTGAACATGGCTTCGTAATCGTCTCGACAGTTGTCCCAGGGTTCCATCCGCGTGCAGAAGAACAGTCCCGAAGCCACTCCAGCGCCTGCCCCGATCAGCGCGCCATTCCACAGAGAGTCGGACTGACGCACAACGACACCAGACGGTTGAGGCGTTTGAGCTGCAGCCACAGACGCAATCGACATAAGTAATATGAGTGCCAGAGCGATCCGCTTCATGGTCGTAATACCCCCTCATTACGTCATGCGTGGCGTGTGCCAAAACCGGCTCAGCGTCATAAAATGTCCTTATGCGCGGGGCACGGGGCTGGCTGATGGCGACATTGGTTTTTCTGGCGGGTTTTCTGGCGAGTTGCTCCTCGCCGACATCTCCACAGATACCGGCGGGCGCGATCCGGATAAACGGCACGGTCCGCTATGTCGCTCTTGAAGGTGGGTTCTGGGCGGTTCGCGGCGAAGATGGCGTGACCTACGACCCGATGAACGGCCTGGCACCTCAATACCAGCGAGAAAATCTGCGCATCACACTCGTCGCAAAGATGCGTGACGACATGGGCGGGGTTCACATGGTCGGGCCGATCGTCGAAGTGCTGTCAATACGAGAGCGCTAAGATCTGCCCGCCGACGAATTACCTCCTCCGCGGACCTCTTATGGAGCTGCCTTGGCAAGGGGCCCTATGATGCGCTCGTAGTCCTCTCTCGTATCGATGTCGGTGAACGCGCCCTCATCGTCGACTGGCACTTCGATCATTTCAGCCGCGTGCGCGCGAACGACCGGCTTCGCTCCCTGCGCGGGATCGGCGCGCCGCAGTTCATCGAACAACTCGCACCCAAAGATAACCGGATGCCCGTGACGGCCGTTTGACACCGGACGCACTATTGCCGCGCCCCGCTCACGGTGTACTGCGATCAACCGGCGCACCGTTGAGGCGCTGACGAACGGCACGTCGATCAACGTCACGAGCGCCGCTCGCGCCCCAGAACCTTCGATCGCGCGCAGTCCCGCGTGCAATGACGTCAGCTGTCCCTGCTCGTAGTCGGGGTTGTCAACAATCCGTACACTCGTTGCGGGTTGCCGCACACCAGCGCGAATCGCTTCTGCATCCGCGCCCACAACGACGACGATGTCATCGACGCCGGCATCGAGCAGCGTGCGGGTCACGCGATCGAAAAAGGTCTCTCCTGAAGTTCCGATGGGCAACAACGCCTTCGGACGTCCCATCCGCGAAGATTTGCCGCCCGCGAGCACGATTCCCGGGATATTTGCCATATTCGATGCAGAGCAGCGTTTGACCCGCGCCGCTCGCGACTACTATAGAATCTCTGCATGAGCGATGTGGGTGTGAAGGTTCGCTGCCAGCGTTGCGGCGATCAGATGGATCTTAGAGACCCGCCGCCGGGAACACCCTGGCAGCCCAATCAATTCTGGGTGTGTCAGAAGTGCGGCCGCCACTATTGGACCACGTACCCGTCACAACCCGGCGCTGCGCCCGCCGCGCCGGCGGCACCTGCCGCTGCGGCCAAGCCAGCCGCCGAGTGATTTTCCGCGCAGGTCTCCCATGAATACCAGTCCAAGCGACGAAGACGAAGACGACGAAGTCTTTGATGATGAAGAGTTTAACGAGGATGCTGACGTCGACGAAGACGACGACGACACCGATCCGGACGACGAAGAAGAGGATGAAACGTGGCAAGTTGTCGCACCTTGACTTCGTAGGGTGAAGCACCTACACTGGCCCCGTTCTCGACCGGAGAGGCTCCCAAAGGCCGGATCTCCAAGAGGTTACACGGCTTTCAGCAGACGGCCGGGAACATTCGGAGGACACGGGCATGCCGACCGGGACGATCGCACGGCTTCTGATCGACAAGGGTTTCGGGTTCATCCGCGATGAAGGCGGAATCGAACATTTCTTTCATCGCAGCTCTGTCCGGGGCGCAGTGTTTGAGCTGCTGCGCGAAGGCCAGCGCGTCGAGTTCACTCCTGAGGAATCTCAGAAGGGTCCGCGCGCCGGCGACGTTCGCCTCGTAGAGGGTTAGCCTTCACCTGCCGGCGCCGATCGGTGCCGGAACCCATCGGCTTCGTCGGCGGATGTCCCAACAACGTCGTCGTACTTCAGGTCTGTACGCCGAGCATTCGAAAGAACGCCTCGGTGTCGTTCAGGTCTCTCACCACTACATCCGCTCCAGACTTCCGAAGCGTGTCGATATCGGACGGACCGGTGGCGACCGCTACCGACCGCGCACCCGCGGCCTTCGCGCACGCCACATCGAGCACCGTGTCACCGACGACGACGACGTCGCTGGGTTGTACCGGCGGAACGCCGCACGCCTGGGCGCGCTCCATGGCGATGTCGAACAGGTGGTTGCGATCGGTGACATCGTCACCGTAAGCGCCGCAGCGAAAAAACTTCCAGATATCGAAGTGCTGGAGCTTGATCCGCGCTCCGTCTTCGCAGTTACCCGTAAGCAGCGCGCAAAAGACGTCGTCGCGCGCGTCGAGGCTCTCCAGCAAACGGCGTACACCGGGGAGGACGCCCTTTCCCGGAGCCGGTTCTCGCAACGCATCTGCCAGACGCGCGAAATAGCGCTCGCGAAACCGGTGGAAATTATCACCGCCCAGATCGACACCCGCGCGAGCAGCGGCGTCGTTGAGGATCCACCGGTCGGTACGGCCCGCCATGACCACGCTGTCGAATGCGCCGGCGATGCCGAAGAGATCTTCGAACGCGCGATTCATCGCGCGGCTGCCCGCGCGGCCAGTGCGGATCAGGGTGCCGTCGATGTCGAGGAGCACAATCGTCATGTCCTCGACCTTCGCAACGATCAGGATTCCGAGCGAACGTTGCCCGCGCGCGGGCCCTTCGGCGATGACTCTTCGTCGAAGGCGACGCGCTGCCCTTCGGCGAGTTGATCGAAGCTGCCCTGCACACCGCTGCGATGGAAGAACCACTCCTGCCCGCCATCGTCACGGATGAAGCCGAAGCCGCGATCACGCACGAGTCGTTTGATGGTGCCTGTAGGCATGGCGCACTCCTTACGTAGCCGGTCTTGCTCTACAATACCAGCAAACTTCTGCTATTTGGCGTCCCCCTTTCGCTGAAAGCTGGCATGCATCGGCGGTGTACAATGCCCGCTCTCTCGACGGAATCTTGAGGAGGAATATGGGTCGATCGCAACTCACCGTCGCCGGCGCGGCAGCCGCGTTCGGATTGGCAACGGTGATTGTCGCGGCACAGGCGCCGAAGCCGCCGGCCGGTCGCGGACAAGGGCAGCCGGCCGCTGCACAACCGGGAGGACCTCCGCCCAATCCCGCGGATCCCAGTCTGCCTCAAGGTCAGGGCGGCGGCCGAGGGACAGGCGCGCCGGTCTTTCAATCTGCGCGCGCCACAATCAAGGGTACGAGTGGCATGACGGGCACGGCTACGTTCTACGAAATTTCGAACGGGGGCGATTTGCCGAACATCACCATCAACGCGCAGGGCACGGGACAGTTCAACATCTACCCGACGCGCTTGACGATGGGCGGCCCCACTGGGTGTTCGATGCCGATGGATCGGCCATCGTCATTCATCAGAATCTCGACACAATTGTTCCGGGCGCGTCCAGTTCGAGTGTGAGCGGCGGACCTGCGATTGCGTGCGGCGTGATCGAGCGATAGGAGCCGAGGAAGGGTCAGGATGCCGGCGGCGGTACGGCTATCGCTTGCGGCGTCATCGTGAAGTAAGCTAGTCGTTTCAATTACAGGAGAATCAAACGATGCAGAAGTCACGTCTTTGGATGTTTGCCCAGTCGATGCCGCTCGCCGCGCTGATGGTCGTCGCGAGCGCCTGCGGCGGTTCTGAGCCGCCCGCACAACCGGCCGCCGAGGCCCCAGCGGCCGCACCGGCGCCTGCTCCCGCGCCTGCGGCCCCCGCCCGCCGCGTGTTCTTTGTCGAGCCGCAGGACGGCGCGACGGTAAAGAGCCCCGTCAAGGCGAAATTCGGGCTCGAAGGCTACGAGCTCGCGCCAGTTCCCAAGGAAGCGCCGACGCCTGATAAGGTTCGCGCGGGGATGGGACATCATCATCTCGGCATCGACATGGACTGCCTGCCGGCCGGAACCGAAATCGTCAAGGGCACGCCGTCATGGGTGCACTTCGGCACGGGCGCTACCGAAATCGATGTCCAGCTCGAACCGGGGACGCACAAGCTGACGCTGCAGCTCGGCGATGACCTTCACCGTACGATCGAAGGCCTCTGCCAGACGATCACGGTCAACGTTCAGAAGTAGCGAAACGCGGCCGACCCAAAGGCCGGCGCTACGTACGTGGGCGCTACGTCACATAGGGCGTAGTGCTGGCCTTCAGGCCAGCCTACCAAAAGCGCAGCGACGGACGCTTCTTCACTTCTCCGGTGGCCGGCTGCCACGTCAGCAGCCGGCCACCGGTCGCTTTCGCAAATTTCTCATCCATCAGCAACCCGACCGTAGTCAGGCCACGCCGCGCGACGACCGCGCTGACGATGGCGGCAAACGCCTTCGCATCGCCCACCGACAGATTCGCCGTGGGATGCTCCAGCACGAGGATGGCGGGATCGAACGCGAGAGCGCGCGCAAGATAGATTTGCGAGCGCACGAGGGGCGGCACGTCGGCAACGCGGCGCTCGAGATCCTGCGCGTCGATGCCCGCCTCGCTGCCGAGCTGCGCGACGCGTGTCATGGTCGCCGGCGGCACGGGCTCGAGATCGAGATCGAATGAAATCGCCAGGTTCTGCGCGACGGTCATCGCCTCGAGCAGCACGATGCGCTCGCTGACGATGCCGAAGCGCTCGACGAATGCGAGCCATTCGTCGCCATTGGCGATGGCGCGCGTGGGGCGGCCGAGGCTTTCCACCTCGCCCGTGTCGGGAAGCGACGCGCCGGTAATCAGGTTGACGAACACCTCTGCTTCGGGACGGTCGAACCCGATGAGCATGGTGAGGCGTCCTGCGGGGACGCGCAGGTTGCGAACTCGCAGCGGCCGCAAGCCGCCGTACTGTTTTTCTACGTTTGTGAGGACAAGCGCGTCGGGCACTACTGCAGCAGCTGGTTCACTTCTTCGACGACGCGGCCGCTTTCGGTGAGGGCATTGATCTCGATGCGGAGTGCGCCGAGATTGAGCGCGAGGCACGAATACGCCAGCACACCGTGCACGCCCGCCGGAAGGACGCCAGTATCAACGCTCGCGCCCGCGAGTGCCGTGATGATCGTGCCGACCATCGCAAGCGTGGCAATGGAAAAGACCGGCTTGCGGGCAATGGCAATGCGCCGTTCGAACTCGCGCGAAAGACCGCCCTCGGCTGCCGCCTCTCTCACCGCTTTTCCCTTGCCGAGAAAATAGAACATCATCATCGAGTGCGTGAACAGCGTGATCATCGTGCTGAAGATGCCGATCGATATGTGCTGTCCGAGCGCCCCGTTGCTTGTCCAGGTCAGCCCTAGATAGATTGCGGTGGCGATGCCGGCCACCGACGCGAAAATTCCCGTGAGCAATGCCGCCGCCATCAACTCTCCCCTGTCACGCGAGCCTTGAGCCGTTCGAAGCGGTCCAGCGGAAGCCCGACTGTGCCAAACGCCGCTTTCCTCCGCTCCTTTTCACCGTGGTAGTCGGAGCCACCCGACACCAGGATGCCGTGACGATCGGCAAACGCCAGATAGTGCTGCGTTGTCGCCTCATCATGCTCGCTGTGGAACGCCTCGACGGCCGTCAGTCCCGCATCAATCATGCCCGCGATCAGATCGTCCCGCTTCAGAAGGCCTGGATGCGCGAGCGAGGCGATGCCTCCGGCCCGTTTGATGATGCCGATGACGTCAGCGGGACACGGTCCGCGCCGCGGAATGTATGCGGGCTTGCCTTCACCGATGAGCTGGTCGAAGGCCTGACGGGTATCGGCGACGTGCCCCGCCTTGATCAGGGCCTTGGCTACCGACGGCCTGCCGAGCGACCGCCCATTCGGAAGGGGCGCAAGCAATGCGTCGCAATCGACGGGTTTACCCATGCTGGAGAGCTTCTCGGCCATCTCCTTGATGCGCCGCACGCGATCGGCGCGCTGCCGCTCGAGAAACCCGGCGAGCTCCGCATCGTCGCGCTCGATGAAGTACCCGAGGACGTGGACGTCGCGTCCGTCGTGCACAGCGGTAATTTCGATGCCAGGCACAAATGCCATCCGAGATGCCTCGGCCGCGCTTTCGACTTCGGGCAACGCCGCGACCGTGTCGTGATCGGTCACGCTCATCGTCCGGATGCCGGCGCGCCACGCGAGGTCGACCAGCACAGCGGGATCGTACAGCCCATCAGAGGCAGTCGTATGCAGGTGGAGATCGATCACGCTAGGCGTGGGCGCGGCGGCGCGCCTTGACCGTGTGTGCCGGCTTGCGTCGCCCTTTGCGGTTGATGAGGCTCTTGTATTCGCGAATGAGGAGCTCGAGGTGCTGCTTCTCCTCGTCGGCAAATTCCATGAAGATCTGCTTGCCTTCGGAGTCCTCGAACCGCTCGCCGTACTTCTTGAAGAAGCGATGCGAGCCCCGCTCGCATTTGATGCCGATCAGCAGCGCCTGTTGATCGTTGACGCCTTTGCTGAGCCGGTCTGCACCCTCGGCGAACAGCCCGTTCGCGGCGCCTTTGAAGAAGAGAAACGCGGGCCGCGATTCGAGCTGCGGATCGACCTTCAGGAGCTGCGCGTACCGGGCCTCGAGCGTGCCCAGATGCTCTTTCTCCTCCTCGGCGAGTTTTTGAAAGACCGTGCGGCCCCGAGGATCCTGCGTGAAGCGCGCAGCGCGCGTGTAGAACTCGAGCCCGCTTCGCTCGGTGGCGATGGCAATGCGCAGGGCATCGCGCGCAAAGATCATCTCGCTGGTGCCGCCGGCGAGAGCGGTCGGGCGGCCGGTCTGGCAGTCCTCGCACGTGCCGTAAATCTGCACCACGCTCTGCTTGCCTGCGAACTTTCTCGCAGCCGCGACCTCTTCGATCAGCGCTTCGATGTCGGAGCTGAGAAACTCGAACGACTGGTTGCAGGTCTTGCAGATGAGGTGAAAGTGGCGCGGGTGCCTGTACGAATGCTCGAACCGGAACCGTCCTTCGCCGAAGTCCACCTTGCGGGCAATCCCTGCGTCCATCATCCACTGCAGGGTGCGGTACACAGTCGCCCGGCTGATGCCGCGATCTTCCTTGCGGATCAAATCGACGAGGTCGTCTGCGCTGAGGTGCCCTTCCTGGCGGAGGAACGCGTTGACGATGAAATCGCGTTTGCTGGACCGTTTGCCTCCGGCAGGGCGCACGCGTTCGACATCAATGGAAGACATGCGCGGGTTCCTGTTCCTATTCCCGTTCCAGTTCCCCGTTCCGGGTGCGGACGCAGGGCCGAACCGGAATGCGGAACCTTGGAACTCTGAACCCCTTAGTGGCTGTGGCCGTGGTGGTCGCCGCCACCTTCTTCGGTCGAGAACGATGAGCCGCAGCCGCAGGTGGAGGTGGCGTTCGGGTTCTTGATAGTGAATCCGCCGCCGGTGACGGTTTCGACGAAATCTACCTCGGCGCCCTTGAGGTACCGGATGCTGATGGGATCGACATAGAGCGTCACGCCGTTCGACTGGAACACCTGGTCGCCATCGCCGCCGTGCTCTTCAATCATCAGCCCGTACTGGAAGCCAGAACACCCCCCGCCCTGCACGAACACGCGCAGGCCGCTGTTCAGCTTCTGCTCTTCGGTGAGAAGCTCGGTAATCTTGGAGGCGGCTGCAGACGACACGTTAATCATTTCAATCTCCTGGAACGTCGAATCCTACTGTGGAAATTATACAATACTGGGCCCGCGTGCCGACCCCGCATACCGACCAGTTGTGGCACCGTGCTACGGCACTTTGGGCCGGAATTACCGCACTTTTGCCCGATCTTGCCCCTGCTGTGGCGCTTCAGCAGCGTCTCATCAGCCTGACGCTCGACGCCACGTCGGCGTTGGCCGACACGCCGCGCCTGGCGCTGGACCAGGCGTCAATCCTCGGCAAGTGGCAAAAAGGTCTGCCGGCACTGCGCAATGAGGTTGTTCCGATCCCGCCTCGCCTGAAGGACATCCTTCAGCCAATCTGCACTGCGTTGGCCGACGCGGGGGCCGGCGACAGCGCACTCCACATCGGAGCCGCCATTGCCGCTCAATCTATAGACGCGGATTCGTTGCTTGGCGTTTCGCTCGCCCGCAATCAGAAGGCTATCAGAACGAGCGCCCTCCACATGGGATTCTCACCCGATCTGGTCTGGCTGATTGGCGAGTTGGGTAGTGCACCGCTGGCGCATCACCTACAACATCTTGTGTTGGGGTCTGACCCCCGTACCGGTACGGGGGTCAGACCCCATGACTGGCAGCGCGGGTACTGTCCGTTCTGCGGGTCGTGGCCGGCGTTCATCGAAGCGCACGCCGGCACGCGCGCGCTTCGGTGTTCATATTGCGCGCTCGAGTGGACGCTCGCGTCGAACGGTTGCGTTTATTGCGGAAACGCCGGCAGCGATTTCGTCGCCGCGGCCCCGGATGTACAGCAGCCGCAGCGGCGTGTCGAGCTGTGCGGACGATGCAGCGGCTACACGAAAGTGATCGACGTCGACGACCCGACGCCGTTCCCGCTGCTGGCCATTGAAGATCTTGCGACGTTGAGCCTCGACCAGGGCGCGATGGATCGTGGCTACCGGCGGCCCGAGCTGTTCGATCTCGACACCATCGAGCCGCGCACGTCCTGTTAGCTACGGCCTGACGACACTCAATAGCTCGAGTTTCTTGGCGGACTCGGCTTCCAGGTCCTTGTGCAGACTGTTGCCATGCGCGTCCATCGTCACGATGGCTGGAAAATCGCGCACCCACAGGTGCCACATCGCCTCCGGCATGCCGAATTCCATCAACGAGACGTCATCGGTGCGCTCGATGCACCGCGCATAGAACTGGGCCGCGCCGCCGACTGCATTCAGATACACGGCGCCCGATTCCTTCAGCCCTTGCAACGTCTTGGCGCCCATGCCGCCCTTCCCCATTACCGCGCGCACTCCGTAGCGGCGGATTATTTCTGCCTGATACGGTTCCTCGCGGATGCTCGTCGTCGGACCAGCAGCCGTGATGGTCCATCCGCTCCCTTCTTTCTTGACGACAGGGCCGCAGTGATAAAGGACCGAGCCGTGCAGATCGACGGGAGGCTCATGCTTCATGAGGTGCGCGTGCACGGCGTCGCGGCCGGTGTACATCCGGCCCGACACGAGGACCACATCGCCAACCTTCAGTGACCGAACAGTCTCCTCGTCGAGCGGAGACGTCAGGCTGATCTCACGGCCGGTGCGGGCGAACCCTTCCTGATCGATCATGGGAATCATCGGATTGCTCGGATCGCGATAGAGCCACTGCTTTATCGACCCCTCGCGCGCGTCGAGGCGCACGCCGAGCCTGCGGAACGCCCAGCAGTCGTACGCGACCGATACGAAGAAGCTCGCCGGCAGCCGATTGAGCACACCGATTTTGCAGCCGATGAGGCTGACGTTTCCGCCGAAACCCATCGTGCCGATGCCAAGCGTATTGATGGTGCCCATGATGCTGGCCTCGAGATCGGCGAGACGGCCGTCCGGGTTCACATCGTCGAGCGTACGGAACAGCTGCTCCTTCGCGTGAAGGTAGCCTGACGTTCGATCGCCGCCAATGCACACGCCGATCGCGCCGGGCGCGCACCCTTTGCCCTGCGCGTTCCATACCGCGTGCAATATGCATTTGCGCGCGCCTTCGAGACTGCGATCGGCACGTCCAAGATTCGGCAGCTCGGTGGGCAGCGAATACTGGATGTTCATGTTCTCGCAGCCGCCGCCCTTCAGCAGCAGCTTCACCTCGATGTCGTCCTCTTCCCACTGATCGAAGTGGATGATCGGCGTCCCAGGCCCGAGATTGTCACCGGAGTTTTCACCGGTGATCGAGTCCACCGAATTCGGCCGCAACTTGCCGAGTTTCGTGGCCTTGGCGACGGCCTCTCGAATCTGTTGCCGCATCCATATCTGATCGGCACCGCGCGGCACGCGCACTTCGAACGTCGGCATGCCTGTGTCCTGGCAGATCGCCCCTTCGCCGGACGCCGCCTGATCGATGTTCTGCGCGATGATCGTCAGCGCCTGCGCCGACCGTGTTCCCGGCTGCTCGGCGCCGATGGCGCCCTTCATGGCGGCGCGTACATCCGGCGGTAAATCGGTCGAGGTCCTGACGATGAGGTCGAGCACGCTATCGAAAAACCCTTGCGGCATCCGGGTAGTATAGTGGGGATATGGACCGGATTGAGCGCGATCCGCTCGGCGAACACGCCGTGCCAGCGGATGCGTACTACGGAATCCAGACTCGACGCGCGGTCGAAAATTTTCCCATCAGCGGGCTGCGCGCGCCGGACGAGCTCATTACGGCGACCGTCCTCGTCAAGAAAGCCGCGGCGGCCGCGAACAAGGCCGCAGGCCGGCTTCCGCATGACGTCGGGAAGGCGATCATGGACGCCGCTGACGAGATCCTCGCCGGCAAGCTGCGCGATCAGTTCGTGGTCGACGTTTATCAGGCGGGCGCCGGGACGTCGCACAACATGAACACGAACGAAGTACTCGCGAATCGCGCCGCCGAGATGCTGGGCGAGCCACGTGGCGTCTACAGCCGAGTGCACCCGAACGATCACGTGAACATGTCGCAGTCGACCAACGACGTGTTCCCGAGTGCAACTCGCCTGGCGCTGCTGCTCGATCACGGCCCACTCGTCGATAGCGCCCGGAAGCTTCAGGCTGCGCTCGAACACAAGGCGCACGAGTTCGCGTCGATCTTGAAGGTCGGCCGGACACACCTTCAGGATGCCGTGCCGATCACGCTCGGCGAGGTCTTCAGCGGCTATGCCGCGTGCGTGGAACGTGGTGCGGACGATGTGGAAGCGGCCTCCGAGCAATTGCTGGAACTGAATCTGGGAGCAACGGCAGTAGGCACCGGGCTGAATGCCGGCAGCGACTACGCCGAATCCGCGATCAACTACATCCGGTCGTATACGAAGCTGCCCGTCCGCCGCGCCCGGAATCTGTTCCGGGTGACGCAGAGCATGGGCGACATCGCCGGGTACTCCGGCGCACTACGGCGCCTGTCGATCGAGCTGGGAAAGATCGCGAGCGATTTACGGCTGCTCAGCATGGGACCGCGCGCCGGAATTTCGGAGATTGCGCTTCCTGCCGTGCAGCCGGGATCGTCCATCATGCCAGGCAAGGTGAATCCGTCGGTGCCGGAAATGGTCAACCAGGTCTGCTATCAGGTGATGGGCTGTGATGTGACCGTCGCCATGGCCGCGGAGGCCGGGCAGCTCGAGCTGAATGTGATGATGCCGGTGATCGCGTTCAACGCACTGCACTCTTCGCGCATCCTGCGCGAGGCCATGACGGCGCTGCGAACGAAGACCGTCGAAGGGATTATGGCCGACTCCGATCGCGCGCGAGAGCTGCTCGACCGCAGCACCGCGGTCGCGACGGCGCTCAGCCCACACATCGGGTACGCGGCGACGGCCGACATTGCAAAGGAATCTGTCCGTACGGGAAAGTCGATTCGCCAGATTGCAAAAGAGCGGGGCGTTCTCACCGACGGCGAGCTCGATACCCTTCTGGCCCCCGAGCGCATGACCACACCGGATAAATGAAACGCATTGCCATCATCGTTGCGCTGTTCGGCGTCGCCGGGTTTGCCGACCTAAAGGTCGGCACTACGCACGCAACCGCCGCCGCCGCGTTGTCCACGTCATCGTCTGTCGTAGTGCCGACCTTTAGGTCGGCCCCGCAGTCCTCTGTCGTAGTGCCGACCTTCAGGTCGGCCCCGCAGTCGTCTGGCGTAGTGCCGACCTTCAGGTCGGCCTTCCAGCAGAAGCCTGGCAAACCCGTGGGCCGCAATCCGCGGCTGTTCGCGCCGCAGGATCTCGGGCTGCTCGAGCCGCCCGATCGCGAGGCGTGGCAGAAACCCGATCAGGTAATGGACGCACTGCACGTGGCGGAGGGCACGACGGTCGTCGATCTCGGCGCGGGCGGCGGGTGGTTCACGATGCGGCTGGCGCGCCGTGTCGGCCCGAACGGCAGAGTCTACGCGGTGGACGTTCAGCGACTCATGATCGAGGCAATCAGCCGGCGCATCGAGCGCGAGGGGCTGAACGACATCGTCAAGCCGGTGCTCGGTCAATTCGACGATCCCAAGCTTCCGGCCGATGCGAGGCCGGACGCTGTGCTCACGGTCGATACCTTTCACGAGATGGAAGACCCGGTCCTGATGCTCAAGAACGTGGCGCGCACGCTCAAGCCGCAGGGACGGATCGGCATCATCGACTATCGCGAAGGTGAAGGGGGCCCCGGGCCCGATTCAGTCGAGCGCGTGCCTCCAAGCGTCGTCATCTCCCAGGCCGCCGCCGCGGGACTAAAGCTCGTCGAACAACACAAATTTCTGCCGTATCAATATTTTCTGATCTTCGGGAAGTAGCGAGGCGCTCTGCTGAGGCCCCTCCGAAGCGCGCTCACGATCGCCGGCAGCGACTCCATTGGCGGAGCCGGCATTCAGGCCGACCTGAAAACATTCGCCGCGCTCGGGGTGTACGGAGTGTCTGCCGTCACCGCCGTCACAGCGCAGAACACGACCGGTGTCTCGGAAATCCACCCAATACCTGCCGACATTGTGCGGGCGCAAATCGATCGTGTCGCACAGGATGTCGAGATTGCCGCGGTCAAGACCGGAATGCTTGCGACGCCGGATATCGTTCGCGCAGTGGCTGAAAGCATCAGCCGCCTGGGACTCCGGAACGTCGTCGTCGATCCGGTCCTCGCGAGCGGTGGAGCCGGTGCCCGCACCCTTCTTGCCCCTGAAGCCGTCTCAGTACTGAAGACGCTGCTCCTGCCCGTGGCGGCGGTGGTGACCCCCAATGTGGCAGAAGCCGCGGCGCTCTGCGGAGTAGACGTGAATTCGCTCGACGCTGCACGCGAAGCTGCCAGGCGAATTGCCGGGCTCGGGGCCGGGGCGGTCGTGATCAAGGGAGGCCATCTTCGTGGACCGCAGGCGATCGACCTGCTGTTTCACGATGGGGTTTTCACCGAGCTTGCCGCTCCCCGCGCCGACATCGGCGTCATCCACGGCACGGGGTGCACGTTCGCCTCAGCGATCGCCGCCTGGCTGGCAGACGGATGCGGCGTCGCAACCTCTGTGGAACGCGCGAAGCGGCACGTCACGGGCGCGATTGAGCATTCGTTCTCAGTCGGCCGCGGCGCGCGCGTACTGAACCATTTCTGGGAGCAGCCTTCGCCGCGCTGACACGCGTGCAATGCGGCTGGAGGCCACCGGCGCTTATAATCGTAGGGCTCGGCTTCAGCCGAGCCCTACGCTCGACGGTACACGCTCAAGTGGAGATGAAATCAATAGCGGTGACGACGGAGACGCTGCAGCTGGACGCGCTGGTCGGGCTGGTGTCGAACGGCGGCGGCCACGGGGCGGTAACGGCATTCGTCGGCATCGTGCGCGACAACAACCTGAACCGCCGAGTGACGCATCTCGAGTACGAGGCGTACGAGCCGATGGCGCTCAAGGCGCTCGCGCAGATCTGCGAGGAAGCCGACCGAGAGTGGCCAGGCACACGCCTGGCGGTGCACCATCGAGTCGGACGGCTCGCGATTGGCGAGGCCAGCATCGTCATTGCCGCCGCTAGCCCGCATCGGGCGGCGGCGTTCGCGGCATGCCGTTACGTCATCGAGCGGGTCAAGCAGATCGTGCCGATTTGGAAGCACGAATTTTTCGAGGGCGGTGAAGTCTGGATCGAGGGGGCGACCGCGAACCCGGAAGACGAGGCGGCGCGGCTCGAAGCCGTGCGGCGCGCATGCGCGTGACCGTCCGGTTGTTTGCGAGACTCCGAGACATCGCGGGCGCCGGTGACCTCTCGCGCGAGGCTCAGGCGGGTGCGACCGTCGGCGATGTATGGCGCGGGCTCGTAGCCGACTTTCCCGAGATGTCGCGTTACGAATCGTCGATGTCGTCCGCCGTCAACGCAGAATATGCGCGGATGGGGACGACGGTCGCCGACGGCGATGAGATTGCGTTTCTCCCTCCAGTTTCTGGTGGTTGATTGACATGCTGGACAAGCTGAATGCGGTCGAGGCCAACTACGAGGAGCTGACAGCGCTCCTGGCGACCCCGTCCGTCCAATCGGACTCGAACGAGTACCGCAAGCACGCGAAGGCGCTCGCCGAAATCGAGCCACTGGTCGAGAAGGCCCGCGAATACAAGTCGGTGCTGAAGGAACTCGAGCAAGCCGAGGAACTCATCAAGAGCGGCGATGCTGACATGCGCGAGCTTGCCGGGGAAGAGCTCGACGGCCTCAAGCAGCGTCGCGACGCGTTGGTCGCCGAGATCAAGCTGCTGCTGATCCCGAAAGATCCCAACGATCAGAAGAATGTCATCCTCGAAATCCGCGCCGGTACGGGCGGCGAGGAGGCCGCGCTGTTCGCCTACGAGCTGTTCCGGATGTACAGCAAGTTCGCGGAAAAGCAGGGCTGGCGCGTCGACCTCATGTCCACGAGCGAGAGCGACGTCGGCGGCGTCAAAGAAGTGATCGCGACCATCGAAGGGCGCGGGGCGTACAGCAAGCTGAAGTACGAGAGCGGCGTGCACCGTGTGCAGCGCGTCCCCGCGACCGAAGCGGCGGGCCGCATCCATACGTCCACGGTCACCGTCGCGGTGCTGCCCGAAGCGGAGGAGGTCGACGTCCAGATCAATCCCAAGGACCTGCGCATCGACACGTTCTGCTCCAGCGGCCCCGGCGGCCAGAGCGTCAACACGACCTACTCAGCCGTCCGCATCACGCACATCCCGACCAACACCGTCGTCTCGCAGCAGGACGAGAAGTCGCAGATCAAGAACAAGGCGAAGGCCATGCGCGTACTCCGCGCCCGGCTCTACGAAATGGAAATGCAGAAGCAGCAGGATGCGATCGCCAAGGACCGGCGCAGCCAGGTCGGTACCGGCGAGCGCTCGGAGAAGATCCGGACGTATAACTTCAAGGAAAACCGTATTACCGATCACCGCGTGCCAGGGCTTACGATCCATCGCCTCGCCGAAGTACTGAACGCTGGCGATCTCACCGACCTGCTCGACACCGTGTCGATGCACTATCAAACCGAGAAACTGAAAGAAGCGACGACAACGTGATCATGACCATCCACGATCTCGTTCTGGGCGCACGCGACCGGTTCATGAACGCCGGCATCAGCGCCAATCTCGCCGCGCTCGACGCCGAGGTGCTCGCGCGCCAGGTGTTGGGGTGGGACCGCGCACGTTTCCTGACTGATCGCGATGCGACCGCGACCAGCATGTTTCTCCTTCGCTACGAGCCGCTCGTCGCCCGCCGCGAGCGCCGGGAGCCGGTGTCGTACATCCTCGGCACACGCGAGTTCTGGGGACTGCCCTTCGAGGTGGGCCCCGACGTGTTGATCCCCAGACACGAGACGGAGTTCATCGTCGAGGAAACGCTGGCGCTCGTCGGCCGGGACGGTCACCCGCTGATCGTCGACGTCGGCACCGGCAGCGGGTGCATCGCCATCTCGCTGGCGCTGGAGATTCCGGGGGCGCGCGTCATCGCCACAGACCTGTCACGCCACGCACTCGGGGTCGCGCGGCGCAACGCGGCGCGTCACGACGTGAGCCATCGCATCACATTTGTCGAGACGAGCTTCCTCGATGACGTCGAGGGGCCGGTGGACATCATCGTGTCGAATCCGCCGTACGTGCCTTCCGTGTCGGAGCCGGGACTGACGCCTGAGGTGCGCGACTACGAGCCTGCCGTCGCGTTGTTCGGAGGCGAGGACGGCCTCGAGGGGTTGCGCAGCGTGCTCGAGGGCGCCGCCAGACGATTGGCGACCGGCGGATGGCTCGTCATGGAGTTCGGGTGCGGTCAGGACGATTGCGTCACCGAGCTTGTGAGCCACGTCGACGAGCTCGAGGTCGTCAAGATTCGTCACGACCTGCAGGACATCCCGCGCACCGTCGTGTGCCGGCGGACACGATGAGCGATTGTCTATTCTGCAAAATGGTCGCGGGTGAGATCCCGGTGAAACCGGTCTACGAAGACGATCAGCTCGTTGTCATCAAAGACATCAACCCGCAAGCGCCGCTCCACGTGCTTCTCATTCCGAAAGCGCACATTGCGTCGCTCAACGAGCTCGCGCCCGAGCACGACGCGCTCGTCGGCTCGATGTTTCGCCGCGCGGCCGCAATTGCCCAGGAGAACGGGTACTCCGATCGCGGATTCCGCACGGTCTTCAACACCAATCGCGAAGCCGGCCAAAGCGTGTTTCACATCCATCTGCACCTTCTCGCCGGGCGCGCGCTTGGCTGGCCTCCGGGTTAGAACGCACTCCCCCGACTCTCTCGACTCCCCCGACTCTCCCCGACTCTCCCCGACTCTTCTCGACTCTTCCGACTCTTCCGACTCTTCCAGCTACACCATCCCGTCCAACTCCACGAGACTCCGAATCACGGGTACGTCTGTGGCACGCGGGCTGTCGATCGTCTCGGATCGACGGACAAGGACGCCCCGCATTCCGACCCGGCGCGCGCCGTCGATGTCCTGCGTGAGGCTGTCGCCGACCATCAAGGCATCGGACGCCGACACCCCCGCCAGCTTCAGGGCCGCTTCAAAAATGCTCGGATGAGGCTTCATGAAGCCGTGCTGGGAAGACGAGACGGCGACGTCGATGAGGCCATTCAGCTCGAAGTGTTCCTGGAACGCGTCGAGGCAGCGATGCGAGTTCGAGATGAGCCCGATCACGATATCGCGCGCGGCGAGGGCCTCGAGCGACGCGGGCACGTCGTCATAGAGAAGAAAGTGCTCGCACAGCGCCCATTCCTGGTAGATCTCCGCCGCGCATGGCTCGACAGCGGCGCCGGCGCCCCCCATCGCCCTGATGATGTGGGCCGTGTAGTCGATAAAGATCTGAGGGTTGTACACGGCGTCCTGCTCGCGATCGAGGATGTGCGAGGCAGAAATCACCGCGTCAGAAAAGCGCGACGCATCAACCTTGATGCCGTGTCGCGCGCAGAACGCGCGGTAGCCCTCGCCCTGAAACGCCGGACCAGGATAGATGAGCGTGAAGTCGACGTCGAAGAACACCGCCTGCGTCGGCGGCGTCATCCTTCTCGATCGCCAGTCGCCACGGCGCGCGCCTCGTATGGACCTGCGATGACGACCGACGCACGATTCACCTCGAGTGTTTGCTTCGCGGCGGCGTTCACATCCTCGAGCGTCACCGCGTCGAGAAGCGCCGGCAGCCGCAGGTCGTGGTCGAGCCCCAACCCAAAGAATTCCGCGGTCTGGAGAAAGGTCGCGATCGCGCCGTTCGTCTCGAGGAGCCGGGGGATCGAGCCGATCAAGTACAGCTTGCAGTCGTCGAGTTCCTGCGCGGTCAGCCCTTCGGTCGCCATGCGCCGAATCTCCTCGTCTATGGAGGCGATGGCGCGATCCACATTGGCCGGGTTCACGCCGGCACGCACGATAAGCGGTCCCTCGACCACGTTCGCGTCGAATGAGCTGAACACGTAATACGCCATACCCTGCCGCTCGCGAATGCTGTCGCCGAGGCGGCCCCCGATGCCGTACTGCCCGAGCGCGTTGTTCATGAGCGTGTAGGCGTAGTACTTCGGATCGCTGCGAACGATGGTCGTGAACCCGTATCCGATGTCCGCCTGCACTTTGTTCATCATCGGGATCACGCGCTCACGGCGCGGCCGATCGGCAGGCGGGTGTGAGAGCGATATCTCGCTGGGAACCGGCTTTCGCCACGAGGCGAAGACGCGCTCGCCCGCCTCGATCGCTCTTCCCCGCTCGACATCTCCCACGATGACCACCGTGGTCACCGCTGGCGCAAAGCGCGCGTCGTGGAACGCCATCAGGTCGTGGCGTTCGATGCGGTTGACGGTCTCCACCGTCCCTTTCGAGGGACGGCCGTATGGATGCTGATCCGGATACAGGATGGAAAACAGGGCCTGCATCGCCATCGCTGCGGGGTTGTCCGCATCCTGACGGATCGCGTTCAGCACCTCCCCTTTGCGCTTGTCGATTTCCTGGGGTGGGAACGCCGGCTGCATCACGACGTCGCCGACGAGCTCGAGCATCGCCTCGAAGTCTTCGGATAGACACGTGCAGCTGACGGTCAGCACGTGGCGATTGGCGCCAACGGTGAGCGACACACCGCGCTCGTCGAACGCTTCCGCAATCTCGTCCGTCGTGTGTGTCTGGGTGCCCCTGTCGACGACACGCGACGCAAGGTGACTGAGGCCCACGAGGGCGTTGGGGTCGTAGATGCTCCCAGCTCTCACGCCGACCTGTATCGTGACCGCCGGAACGGTATGCGCCTGCTTGGAGATGACGACTACGCCGTTGTCGGCTGTGTGACGGCTGGCGCCAAGCCCCTTCTGAACGGCGGTTGTCATCCGTGCGCTCCATCCGTTGGCGTAAACCAGCCGATCGTCCGCCGATCGGATCGGAAATGTTTTCTGGCGGCGCTCTCGACCTGTTCCTGCGTCACGGCCGCGATGCGGCTCGGCGCATCGTGAAACACATCGAGACCGGCGACGGTCTGAAAATATCCAAGCTGATGCGCAAGATTAGTGACGCTGTCGTTTTCAAAAACCAATCTGGCCCGCAGCTGGTTCTTCGCTTTCACCAGCTCGCGGTCGGTGATCCCGTTTCGCGTGACCTCTTCCAGGGCCGTTGTCGCCGCGTTTTCAACTTCGGCGAGACTCACGCCTTCCATCGCCGTGGCGGAGATCAAATACAGAAAAGGGTGCTCAGTCGGCAAGAGACCGGCGCCGACGCTTGATGCGAGACGACGTTCCACGAGCGCGCGGTATAAGCGCGCGCTCCTTTGTGGTGGCGGCGTACGAAAACTCGACCATAAGTTGATGCCCTTGGCGCCGGTCAGGATGGCGTCGAGCACCAGCACCGGGAAGAAGTCGGCATCGCCGACGGCCGGCGCGTGATACGCCAACTTCAAATACGCGGTCGTCCCTTCGCGCGCGACCTCGATGCGCCGCTCGCCAAGTTGCTCTGGCTCGACCACTTTGACGCGCCGCGGAGCCGCTCCTGCCGGGATCGCGCCGAATTGCGAGTCGACGCGGCGCAGCACGTCTGCGGTATCCACGTCTCCCGCGACGACCACCGTCGCATTGTTCGGAATGTAATTACGGCGGTAGTACTGATACAGATCGTCGCGCGTCATCGTCTGAAGATCGGAGAGCCAGCCGATCGTCGGGTGGCGATACGGATGAACTTTATACGCGGCCGCGATCACTTCCTGCTCGAGAAGCGTGTCAGGATCGTTTTCGCTTCCCTGAAGCTCTGAGATGATGACCGTGCGCTCCGACTCGCAGTCGTCGGGATCGTAGAGGCAGTTGGCCATGCGCTCGGCCTCGATGAACAACATGCGATCGAGACCTGCAGTCGAAGCCGTCTCCATGTAGGTGGTCTGGTCGATCCACGTATACCCATTCCAGCTGCCGCCGAACTTCTCGATGATGCCCTTGACCTGGTCTCGGGGGATGTTGGTCGTGCCCTTGAAGTTCATGTGCTCGACCCAGTGCGAAACGCCGGTGAGGCCGGTCACCTCATCCTTCGAACCGACTTTGTACCAGCACCAAACCGAGGCTAGGGGCGCCGTGTGGACTTCGGCCACTATTACAGTGAGGCCGTTGTCGAGGACCACCGATGTCATATTGCTGTCCATTATACCGGCCGCTTTCGACGCGCCTCCCGGCCTGAACCTCGCAAATTCCTAAGTAATTGTGCTGTTTGGTACAGCCGGGACTGGCAAGAACGTTGCATTATCGTGTGCAGGACTTCTGACGATACATTTACTGGAGGATGCAATGCGAAAACAATTATTCGTTCCCATGATGGTGGGAATGCTCGCGTTAGGCGCCGTGCAGGCGTTCGCCCAATCCGCGACCGTGGTCATGCGGAATGGCGATCGTGTGCGCGCCGACGTGATCGACATGGGGCGTAATTTCACGTTGAACGTGAACGGCCAGACGCGGCAGGTGCCGATCGGCGACATCGTGCTCATCGACTTCGCCGGCGACGGACGCAACGTGACCGGGGATGAAATCTCGAAGGTCAACGCGGCCAACGGCGGCTACGTGGTGATGCGGAACGGCGAGCAGTTCAATGCCTCGCTGCAGGACTTCACCGGCAAGCCGCTCATCGCCGTGTTCTCGAATGGGCGCCGCAGCAACATCGGAGACGTGGCGCGGATTTATCTCGGATCCGTGAGCAACGTTCCTGGCTTCCCGACGCAGTCGGCGAGCAACCCCAGTGTCGCGCCGAACGAGCCGATGCCCGAAAGGCCGGCCGGCTGGCGCGGCCGTGGTCGCGGCCGCGATTCGTACGGCGAGCGCTCCGCCGCACCGCCAAACGCCAGGTCCGTCGTGGTGCCGTCGAACGTGCAGTGGACCAACACCGGCTTCAACGTCAGCCGGGGCCAGTACCTGCGGTTCGAACCGTCAGGCGAGATCCGGTTGAGCACTAACGGCGACGACGTCGCGCGCGCCGCAGGGGCGCTGAGTTTCCGCCATGCGGACAAGGCTACGATTCCGACGATTCCGGTCGGCGCGCTCATCGGCCGCATCGGGAACGGTCAGCCTTTTTCGATTGGCGATACCTCGAACGCATTCGATATGCCCGACAACGGGCGCCTGTTCCTCGGAGTGAACGACGACCACGTCGCCGATAACAGCGGCAATTTCGTCGTCAAGATCTGGGAACCGTAGACTCTCTTCGCTGACAGGCTCAGGGCAGAGGGCAGAAGCCTTCTGCCCTGAGCCTCTACCTTCCGCCCGCTGCTCTCCGTCGCCCTCCGCCCCTGAAGTACAATTCCCTTCTGAATGTCCGACTGGAAAGACACCCTTAACCTCCCCCGTACCGACTTTCCGATGAAGGCGAACCTGCAATCCGCCGAGCCGGAGGCGCTGGCGCGCTGGGAGAGCATGAATCTCTACGCCAGGATTCGCGAGGCACGCAAGGGCGCGGCGAAATTCGTCCTGCATGACGGCCCGCCCTATACGAGCGGCCACATTCACCTGGGCACGGCCCTCAACAAAATTTTGAAGGATGTCGTAGTCAAGTCACGGTCGATGGCCGGCTTCGATGCACCGTACGTGGTGGGCTACGACTGTCACGGCTTGCCAATCGAACTGAAAGTCGACAAAGAACTGGGCTCGAAGAAGCGCGACATGAGCGTGGCCGAGTTCTGTCGTGCGTGCCGCGCGTACGCCGAACGATTTGTGGGAACGATGACAGAGCAGTTCCAACGTCTGGGCATCCTCGGTACTTGGGATCAGCCGTATCTGACGATGGATTATCGCTACCAGGCGGCCATCGCGCGTACGTTCGGGCGCTTCGTCGAAAAAGGGCTGGTCTATAAAGGCAAGAAACCGGTGCACTGGTGTATTCATTGCCGGACAGCCCTTGCCGAAGCCGAAGTCGAATACCAGCCACACACGTCGCCGTCGATCTACGTCGAGTTCCCCCTTGCGCCTGAAAGCGCTGGCGAGTTGGCTTCGCGCGTCCCCGCGCTCGCGGGTCGGGACGTGTCAGTGTTGATATGGACGACCACACCTTGGACGATTCCGTCGAATCTTGCGGTGGCGTTTCATCCGGAGTTCGACTATGCGGCATACGAGGTCGACGGCCGAGCCATCATCGTGGCGGAGGCGCTCGCGCCCAAGGTGGCCGAAGCAACCGGACGAGCGTTCGACCAAGTGGTCGCCAGGATGAAGGGGGAGCAACTCGAGTACATCCGCTTCCGGCATCCTCTTTTTCATCGAGATTCGCTTGGTGTGCTAGGCGCGTACGTGACGCTCGAAGCGGGAACGGGCGTCGTGCATACAGCGCCTGGACACGGGGCCGACGACTTCAGTACCGGGCAGAAGTATGGGCTCGAAGTCCTGGCCCCGATCGGTCCAGCTGGCCATTTCCTCGACACGGTCGATCTGTTTGCGGGGCAGCGCGTCTTCGATGCAAATTCGGCGGTCGAACTGGAACTGAAGAAGCGGGCTCGGCTGTGGCATCGCTCCGATTTCTCACATCAGTACCCGCACTGCTGGCGCTGCCATCATCCGGTGATCTTTCTTGCGACGTCGCAGTGGTTCATCCGAATGGATGGTGAACCGGTTATTCCGTCCAATGGAGGGCCGTTTCATACGCTGCGCCAGGCGGCGCTTCATGCCATCGATCATGACGTGACGTGGGTGCCGTCATGGGGACACGATCGCATTTCCAACATGGTCTCCAGTCGTCCCGACTGGTGCATCTCGCGCCAGCGCGCGTGGGGTGTGCCGATTCCCGCAGTGGACTGCACTCGATGTGCCGAAGCGATCACCACCTCTGAACTCGTGCAACAGGCCGCGAGCATTTTTGAGCAGCACGGCGCACACGCGTGGTACGAGCGGCCCGTTGTGGACTTTCTTCCAGCAGGTCTGACGTGTCCCTCGTGTGGGGAATCGGTGTTCGAAAAGGAGATGAATATCCTTGATGTCTGGTTCGATTCAGGATCCAGCCACGAGGCCGTGCTGTCGGTGCGGCCTGAACTCACCTGGCCGTCTGATCTGTATCTCGAAGGCAGCGATCAGCATCGCGGCTGGTTCCAGAGCTCGCTTCTCCTTGGGCTCGGCACTCGAGGACGCGCGCCATATCGACAGGTCGTGACTCACGGCTTCCTGCTGGACACAGACGGCCAAAAGATGTCGAAGTCCCTCGGTAACGTGATCAGCCCGCAGGACGTCATCAAACAGAGCGGCGCCGACGTCCTTCGTTTGTGGGTGTCGATGAGCGACTACCAAGAAGAAACGCGCGTCAGCAAGGAAATTCTGGCACGCGTGGCTGAGGCGTACCGAAAGATTCGCAACACCTTGCGATATCTTCTCTCGAACTTGTACGATTTCGACCCGGCGCGTCATACCGTCGAACGCGTCGACATGGAGGAGGTCGATCGGTACATCCTCGCCCGCTACGGTGAGCTCGCGCAAAAGATTCTGAGCGCTTACGAAGCGTACGATTACAGCACGATCTTCCAGATGGTCAACGCGTTCATCACCGTCGATCTGAGCGCGTTCTACGCCGACGTTTCGAAAGACCGGCTTTATACATTCGCGGCTGGTTCAAAGGAAAGACGATCGGCACAGACGGCAATGTTCGTGATGACCGACGGACTGGCGCGGCTGCTGGCGCCAATCCTGTCCTTTTCGATGGAAGAGTTGTGGCGTTATGTCCCTGGGAAACGTGAGGAATCGGTCCACCTCGCGCTCTTCCCGACCGTACAGGCGGTCGAGAAGTGGGTTGACCCGGACCTTCTGGAACGCTGGAATCGCCTCCTGCACATTCGTTCGGACGTCAACGCTGGAATTGAAGTTGAGCGCAAGGAGAAGCGGATCGGCAGTTCCCTGGGTGCACACGTCGAATTGAGCGCAACCGGCAGAGACCACGAACTCCTGAAGCAGTACGAAGCACAGTTGCCGATGTTGTTCATCGTGTCAGAAGTCACACTCCGGGATTCTCACGGAACTCCGCTGCCAGAGGGGCATGGTCTCAAGCTCGACCCAGGGGTCTTCGGGGTTCGTGTGGTCCCCGCTTCTGGCGTGAAATGCGAGCGCTGCTGGCGTTACGTGTCGACCATGTCGACGGATCCGGCGCAGCCCGGCATTTGCGATCGCTGCCAGGACGCGTTATCGGAAGCCAACGCGGCCTGATGACATCGATCCGCAGCCGAACCCCCGAGCTCTGGATCGCCGCGGCCATCGTCGTGATGGACCAGGCGACGAAGGCGTTGGTCAAAGCCCGACTGCCGCTGCACGACAGCGTGACGGTGATTCCCGGCTTCTTCGATCTCACGCACGTCCGCAACACAGGGGCGGCGTTTGGCATGCTCAACAACATGCAATTCGCCTACAAACCGGCTGTCATGGTCGTCGTCGCCCTCGTGGCGCTCGGCGCCGTCGCCAGCTACGCGCTGACCCTGCCGCAGACCCAGCGGATCGCACGATACGGGCTCGCGCTGATTCTGGGAGGCGCGGCCGGCAACCTGATCGACAGGGCCACCCTCGGGTATGTCGTCGACTTTGTCGACGTCTACTGGCGGGGCGTGCATTTCTGGGCTTTCAATGTAGCCGACTCCGCGATTACAGTTGGCGTCATACTGATGCTGCTCGACGTGTTGGGAGTGGGACGTGTACCCGAGACTGTTTGAGATTCCGGCGATCTTCGGCATAGGGCCGCTGACCATCTACACGTACGGGGTCATGCTGGCGGCGGCGTACCTTGCCGGCTTGCAGTTGGCCATCGTACGAGGGCGGAAAGCCGGACTCGATTCCGGCCGCCTCCTCGATCTCGGCGTCTACATCGTCATCGCGGCGCTGATCGGCGCAAAGCTGCTCCTGCTGCTGGTCAATTTCAACTACTTCCGCAACAACCCGAACGAGATTCTCGTGCTGGCGCGCTCCGGCGGCGTGTTTTACGGCGGCCTCATCAGCGCGACGCTCGTGGCGTTCTGGTATATCCGCCGCCATCGACTGCCCTTCTGGACGACGTGCGACATGTTCGCGCCGGGCATCGCGCTCGGTCACGTCATCGGACGGCTTGGCTGTCTCATGGCCGGATGCTGCTACGGACGGCCGACGAACGTCGCGTGGGCCGTCACCTTCACCGACCCATTCGCCGCCGCAAACGTCGGCACACCGTTGAACGTGCCGCTGCATCCGACGCAGGTGTACGAAGCCGGCGCGGAGCTGATCATCCTGATCTTCCTGTTGCTCACTGAACGAAAGGGCCGAACCTATCCCGGGCGCACGTTCTGGGGATACATGCTGCTGTACGCCGCATCTCGGTTCATCATCGAGTTCTACCGCGCCGACGAGCGCGGCTTCGTCATGGGTCTGTCGACGTCGCAGTTCATTTCGGTCGTGCTCGCTCCCTTGAGCCTGTTCATGCTGTTCTACCTTCGCCGCCGGCCGTCGCCTCAGCCCGCGAAAGCGGCTCGACGCGCCGCCTGATCAGTTTTCAGCCTCGCCGCTGAGCGCCACGACATAGAGGTTTCTCTCACGGAATGCACTGCGGCACGTCAAAACCGGCAGGACGCCGAAGGTCGAGTCGTTCGTACACGAAGTCGATGGCGCCGACGATCGCTTGCCGCTGCGTCACTTCCCATCGGACAGGCAGCAGCGAGTCCGTGTCAATCCACAGCGACTGGATCGGCACGAAGTCGGCGGGGTTCGGAGCAGGATCGCCGGTCATGACGACGGCATCCGAGATCGCGAGCGGAGAAACGAGCGCTCGAGCGTCGCGCTCGCTAATGAGCCTACGTCCGCCGCTCGCAAGGGTTGCTGCCACTCTGAGCATCTCCAGAGGACGCGCCATGGCAGCATCTCGCGGTCCCGGTTCGCGTGCCGTTACCTGGCGCACCTGCAACGTCAGATTCTGCAGATATTCGATAACCATACCGCTCGCTGCCTGGACGCCGTTACAACGGCGCGCTGGACCAGGCAAGTACTCAAACTGCGACAGGATCACGTCGGGCAGGCTGAACACACGCACAGTGCCACTGGGGCCGGTGATACCAGCGATGCTCTCGCCGCGGCCTTTGTAGCGAATCATGCGGGGCGTGCCATTCTGCCGCATGAGGATCTCGGGTTCGCCCCCACGCTGACCAATCAAACGCAGCGTCCTGCCGCCCATCGCCTGGCGAATCCCACTCACCACCGTTTCTATCTCTGTCGTCGTCAATGGCCGCTCTAGCTTCAGCAGCGCCGCTGGTGAGGCCATGCCGACCTGAAGCAGCATGGCAGTGGTCAGCGCCAGGAGTGGGAACTTCATGCGCGCGATCCTTTATTGATTAAGCTATTACATCGTGATTCGCAACGATCTGCTCGTATCCGCCGACGAAGCCGGCATCCGCATCGATCGCTATCTGACGAGCGTCCTCGGCGGCCAGTCGCGATCGCAGATTCAGCGGCTCATCAAAGACGGAAAGGTCACCATTGCGGGTCAAGCCGTGCCTGCGAATCGCGTCGTGCGGGCCGGCGACACGATTGCGATCGACATTCCGGAGCCCGTCAGCGCGAGTCCCCAACCTGAAGACCACAACTTAGACATCGTTTATCAGGATTCGGACCTGATCGTGGTCAACAAACCAGCGGGGATGGTCGTGCATCCTGCCGCAGGACACGCCGAGGGCACGCTCGTCAACGCGCTCCTCCACGAGGTTGACGACCTGAGCGGCATCGGCGGCGAGCTGAGGCCCGGTATCGTCCATCGCCTCGATCGCGGGACATCGGGTCTGATGGTTGTGGCAAAGAGCGACCGCGCCCACATCGAGTTGTCGCGGCAGTTTCACGATCGCGAAGTCGAGAAGGAGTACATCGCGCTGGTGTGGGGAGTCGTTCAGGCCGGAAAACGCATCGACTTGCCGATCGGCCGCGACCCGGCGGACCGTAAGAAGATGTCAGCCAAGGCTCGCCGCGCGAGGTCGGCCGTGACGCGGATTACGGCCGCGCTGCACATACCGGGCGTCACGCTTATCCACGTCGCCATCGCCACGGGCCGTACCCATCAGATTCGCGTGCACCTGAGCGAGATCGGGCATCCGATTGTCGGAGACGCCGTCTACGGCGGCCTGCGCAGGCGCGTGCCAGGAGACCTGCGTGCGGTCCTGACGCTCGAACGACCGTTCCTCCACGCCGGACGCCTTGTGTTTCATCACCCGACCGATCAGCGCAAGATGGAGTTCGAGGCGCCGCTGCCGGACGACCTGCAAACCGTACTCAATCAGATCCTGCCCGAGGACTATGAGCGAACCACTCCCTGATCTGAAGCACTCGGACGTCATCTACAAAGGGCGCGTTTTCTCGGTGACGGTAGACGAGATCCGTTATCCGGACGGCCGGGTGGTGAAGATGGAATGCGTACGCCACCGCGGTTCGGTTGTGCTGCTGCCGATGACGGCTCCCGACCGCATCCTGCTGGTGCGCCAATACCGCTACGTCGTCAATCGATGGCTCTGGGAACTGCCGGCGGGAACGCTCGAGCCGAACGAGAGCCTCGAGGCCGCGGCGCTTCGAGAGTGCCACGAGGAAGTCGGGAAGATCGCGGGCCATGCGCAGAAGCTGCTGAGCTTCTTCCCGTCACCAGGTTTCTGCGATGAAGAGATGAACTTTTTCCTGCTGACCAATCTACGCGATCGGCTGCCGGGCGAGCCTGCGCCTCACCAGGACCCCGACGAGATTCTGAACGTGAAAGAGTTTTCGGTGAAGGACGTGCGGGAGATGGTAAGGGCAGGCGAAATCAGCGATATGAAGACGGTGATGGGAATGGGGTTGGTGTAACTAGAGATCTAAAGATCTATAGATCTAAAGATCTCTAGCTGCACCGCACTTATTGCACAGTGCTCTGCACCCGTGTCGCGGTCCTGCGCTCGCGATGCGTCGTCGAAGGCGGCGTCAAGGCCAGCAGCACCGCCTCGTCGATCGTCGACACCAGGTGAATCGTCAGGTCGCGGCGAAGTTCCTCGTTGAGATCTTCCTTCACGTCCTTGTCGTTCTGCCGCGGCAGAATGATTTCCTTGACCCCGAGGCGGCGCGCCGCGAGCACCTTCTCCTTGATGCCGCCAACCGGCAGCACGCGGCCCGAGAGGGTAATCTCGCCGGTCATCGCGATATCGCCCCTCACGGGACGCCCCGTGAGCTCTGACGCGAGCGCGACAGCCATGGTCACGCCCGCCGACGGCCCGTCTTTCGGGATGGCGCCGGACGGCACGTGCAGATGAATCTCCGACGACTTGTAGAAATCGGGATCGACGCTGAACTGCGCGGCGTGCGCGCGGAACCAGGAGAGCGCGGCCCTAGCTGATTCCTTCATCACGTCTCCCAGATGTCCCGTCAGCGTGAGCGTGCCGGACCCCTGCATGCGGGACGCTTCGATGAACAGCACCTCCCCGCCGACAGGCGTCCACGCCATGCCGATGGCGACGCCGGGATTCTTCGTGCGCTCCTCGATTTCCTCGTCGAGAAAACGCGGCGCGCCGAGCAGCTCGACGACAGTGTCGCGCGTGATCTCGACCGGCTCCTCTCGTCCCTCGGCGCGGCGCCTCGCGATCTTCCGGATCAGCGACGCGAGCTCGCGCTCGAGATTCCGGACACCCGCCTCGCGCGTGTAGCCCCGAATCACGAGCCGGATGGCTTCGTCGGTAAACGTCACCATCTCCGCCGTGAGGCCGTGATTCGCGACCTGCTTGGCAACGAGGTGCTCTTTCGCGATATTGAGCTTCTCCTCCTCGGTGTAGCCCGGCAGCTCGAGTACTTCCATTCGATCGCGGAGCGGCGGCGGAATGGTATCGAGCACGTTGGCCGTCGTCACGAACAGCACTTCCGACAGGTCGAACGGGACGTCGAGATAGTGATCGCGGAACGAGTTGTTCTGCTCCGGATCCAGCACCTCGAGCAGCGCCGAGCTCGGGTCGCCGCGAAAGTCGGAGCCGAGCTTGTCGATCTCGTCGAGGATGAACACGGGATTCTTCGACTCGGCCCGCCGCAACCCCTGGATGATCTGGCCCGGCAGCGCGCCGATATAGGTGCGCCTGTGACCACGGATCTCCGCCTCGTCGCGCATGCCGCCGAGCGACACCCGGACGAACTTGCGATCCAGCGAGTTCGCGATCGACTTGGCGAGCGACGTCTTCCCAACTCCTGGAGGGCCCGCAAAGCAGAGGATCGGCCCTTTCATCGTCGGGTTGAGCTTCCGCACCGCGAGATATTCGAGGATGCGATCCTTCACTTTCTCGAGCCCGGAGTGATCGGCGTCAAGCACGGTCTTGGTCCGTGCGAGGTCGATGACTTCGTCGGTGCGCTTCGACCAGGGCAGCGCGATAAGCCAGTCCACGTACGTGCGCGAGACCGTGTATTCCGCGGCTGCGACGGGCATCTTGGACAGGCGATCGAGCTCGCGCTTGGCCTCTTTCTTTACGGCCTCTGGCATGCCCGCCGCCTCGATTTTCTCGCGCAGCTCTTCGATTTCCTTGGTCTGATCGTCGCCTTCGCCCAGCTCCTTTTGAATCGCCTTCATCTGCTCGCGCAGGAAGTATTCGCGCTGGTTCTTGCCGACCTCCGACTGGACCTGGGACTGAATCTTCGAGCCCAGCTCGAGCACTTCGGCTTCCTTGATCAGGAGCCGGTTGAGCAGATCGAGACGCGCGCGCACATCGACGGTTTCGAGCACCTCCTGCTTCACCGCCGTGCTGAGCGTCGCAAGGCTCGAGGCGATGAAGTCGGCGAGCCGGCCCGGCTCGGTAATGTTCATGGCCAGCGCCTGCAGATCGTCGGACAGCAGCGGCGACAGCGAGACGACATGCTGGAAGTTGGTTTTGATGTTCCGCTGCAGCGCGTCGATCTCGAGCCGATCTTCGTCGCGCACCACGTCGTCCGCGGTGTTGACGCGCGCACGCAGATACGGCCGCACAGCCGTGACGGTGTCGAGCTGCAGCCGCGACAGACCCTGCACGATCAGGCGCAGACTGCCGTCGGGCAGCTTGAACATCTTGTGAATGTGCGTCGCCGTGCCGATGCGGTGCATATCGTCCTGCGTCGGCTCTTCGATCGACGCATCGCGCTGGGTGAAGACGCCGACCAGCTTGCTCCCGTTGATCGCCTCTTCGATGAGGCGCACGGAGCTCTCGCGGGCGACCGCCAGCGGCAGGAACGAGTTGGGAAACAGGACGGTGTCGCGCAGCGGCAGAATCGGCAGCTCGCTTGGAATGGCTACCGGATGTTCCGCAGACGCGTCGCCGATATCGAGACGTTCGTCTTCAGGACTCATACTCCCCCCGTGGTCTCGCAGTTTAGTGCTTTTTTGGCTTCTGGTTCTCTTACGAGGCGGGGCACAGGCTCCGCCTCGACGGCGGAGCCTGTTGAAGGGACGCCGTATCAGCTCGACATGTCAAAGAAGAACGCCGGACCGTTGCGCTTTTGTGCGAGCACTTTCTCGCGCTCGACGGCCATCTCGCGGCCTTCTTCACATTCCTTGCATCGGACGGCAAACGGCAGCGCGCGCAGCCGCTTGTCTGAAATTTCTCCGCCGCAATCGGCGCAATACCCGTATGCGCCTTCCTCGAGCCGGTGGAGCGCGTCGTTGATCTTGGTGAGCGTTTCCGCCTTCATCTGAATCAACGCAAATTCGATATCTTCCTGAATGTCCGCTTCGGAGCTTTCGCCAGCGTCCAGGACCTCGTGTACCTTGCCCCACGCGTCGGCTTCGCGCTGATCCCGAATACGGCCCTGCACTTCGCTCATGATCTCTTTACGGCGCTCTTCGAGCATCCGCTTCAAGTCGGAGTAGCGGGCCTCGTTCATTGAGGCGTCCTGTTTTCGTGTCGTCATGATTCCGACTCCTTCCGCCGTTGTCTCAAATCCAGTCACTCTACGATCCCGTCGCTTTCGGCATGTTGCAAACTAGGTGCCTAACAGCCTCCCGGGGCAAATCGCAAAGAAGACCCGGTTTTGGTAGGAAAATTTGGGATAGGCCGGTAAAAAGAGTCTGGTCCTCCGAAGAACATTGGCTCCGGCCGTCCCTATCCCTACGTCTATCTCGCTCACCAAATTCGACTTACCGCACCAGACACGTCAGAGTTGCGGGATTTCGTAACTCGTAAATAATTAGACGCCGCGTGTGCCCCTACGGTTCGTTTTGAAGACAGTGGGTGACAAGGTCGTCGATAGAGGACAATTTAGTTGTTACGCCGGAGGACGGTTTCCCACACCATGCTGTGTCCCGTTTGCCATCAACGAAAGGCCAAGCGCTCCTGCCCGGCGCTGTGAAAACAGATCTGCGCGGTGTGCTGCGGCACGAAGCGGCTGACCGAGATCGCCTGCCCGCCCGATTGCGGCTACCTCTCAACGGCCCGTACGCATCCGCCCGCCGTCGTCCAACGCCAGCAGGAAATGGATCGGGCAATGCTGCTGCCCTTGCTGCAAGGGCTGTCAGAGCGCCAGGCCAGGTTGTTTCTCATGTTGTCGGGTGTCGCTGCGCGATATCGGTCTGACGCACTTCAGAAGCTGGTCGACGAAGACATCGCGCAAGCCGCGGGCGCTCTGGCGTCCACGCTCGAAACCTCCGCGAAAGGTATCGTCTACGAGCACCAGCCTTCCTCGCTTGTGGCGGCTCGCTTGATGGCAGAGCTCAAGGGCGTGGTCGATGAGGTCGTGAAAAATGGCGGCTCTGCGCTCGAGCGCGATGCGGCCGTAGTGCTCCGCCGCATCGAGCACGCGGCAATGATGATGGTCTCGGTGAGACCGAACGCCAACGAGTTGCAGTTACTGCTGACCCGCGTCCTGACTCCGCCTCCAGGGCAGGAAGCGCCGGAGGAGCCTTCGGCGCCGGCGTCCTCGCTGATCATTCCCTGATGCCTGGGGTCAACGGTTTACGGCCCGCAAACCGCAAACGGTAAACCGCTAACGGTTTACGGTATAATGCAGGGTTCCTTTTGGAGGAGTAATGGCAAAGATTTGTGAAGTCTGCGGGAAGAAGCCTGTCGTCGGCCGTACGGTCAGCCACGCCCACAACGTGCGGCCACGCCGCTTCGAGCCGAACCTGCAGGTCGTGCGAGCCTTGATTAACGGCGGGGTCCGCCGCATCCGCGTGTGCACCCGCTGCCTGCGTTCGAACAAGATCACCAAAGCAGCCTAGCGATGTTGTCTGCCGTGTCGAGCGAGTCGGCCCCTAAGGCACTGGGGCCGTATTCTCAGGCGATCCGGGCCGGACAGTTCCTGTTCGTGTCAGGGCAGGTGCCTATCGATCCGTCGACGGGCCAATTGGTGTCCGGGAGTATCGCCGAGCAAACCCGGCGCGCGTTTCAGAACGTGGGGGAGATTCTGGCGGCCGCCGGCGCATCGTTCCAGCACGTTGCGAGGACGACGGTGTATCTGGCGGACCTGTCCGATTTTGCCGCGATGAACGAGGTCTACGCGACCTTCTTCACGCCGCCTCAGCCCGCAAGGTCGACGATCCAGGCCGCACGCCTGCCCAGGGACGCGAAAATCGAAGTCGACGTGATCGCGTTTCTCGGCTGAGTCTTCTCCCAACCGCAAAGACGCGGCGACGCAACGGATCCTCTTTTAAAGAAATGCTCTGGTCTCACCGCAAAGACGCTACGGCGCGAAGCGTTTTGTTTTTCTAAAGGAAGATTCCCTGCGTCGTGGCGGTGAAGACGTGAAAGATCAGGTGCGGGCGCCGGAGCGTTCGACGTCAAGCACTCCCTCGACTCCTCGGAGCAGCTTGATCACCTTCTCGAGGTGTTTCACATCTTTGATTTCGACCGCCATGTTGATGCGACCGAGGTGGTCGTTGTCTGCGCCTGTCGCCTCGACGTTCGTGATGTTCGTGTTGATCGCCGCGATGCGTGAGCTGACGTCGGCGAGAATCCCCTTTCGATCCTCAACCTGCATCGTCAGGCGCACGATATAGCGCGACGCATCGGCGGCGCTGTCCCACTCGACGTCAATGCGGCGCTCGGGGTCGTAGAGCAGGTTCATGACATTCGGGCAGGTCGCCGAGTGCACTGACACGCCTTTTCCGCGCGTGATGTAGCCGACGATCTTCTCGCCCCGAATCGGATTGCAGCACCGTGCCCGGACGACCATCAGGTCGTCGATGCCGCTCACCTTGATCTTGTCCTCGCCGCCTGGCGACACTCCTCCGCCGAGCACGCGGCGGACGACAGACGCGACGGCGCCTTCGGGCGGTTTTTCCTTCAGCTGTTCCTGCGGCACGAGCTTGGTCAGCAGCTTCCGCGGCGCGACCTTGCCGTAGCCGATCTCGGCGAAGATCTCGTCGCTCGCGCCGTAGTCGGCGCTCAGCTTCTTGAACGCCTCGCTCTCGAAGAGCGCCGCCGGGTTCACGTCGAAGCGGCGGGCTTCCTTTTCGAGCAGCCGCCGCCCGAGCTCGACCGAACGCGACCGCTCTTCCGCCTGCACGAAGTGCTTAATCTTGTTGCGCGCCCGCGCCGTCACGACAAAGTTCAGCCAGTCGCGGCTCGGCTTATGGCCGCCGCTGGTCACGATCTCGACGATGTCGCCGTTGCGCAGGCGCGTTCGCAGCGGCACCATCTTTCCGTTGACCCGAGCGCCGACGCACTGATGTCCGATGTCGGTGTGAATCGCATAGGCGAAATCGACCGGCGTCGCGCCGCGCGGAAACGCTTTCACCTGCCCCTTAGGCGTGAAGATGTAGACCTCTTCAGGGTAGAGATCGACCTTCAGGTTCTGAATGAACTCGTGCGGGTCGCGGACCTCGCTCTGCACCTCGAGCAACTGGCGCAGCCACTGGAAGTGGCGCTCGTCACGGTGATCGCCGATTCGTCCTTCCTTGTACTTCCAGTGCGCGGCGATTCCCTCTTCGGCGTGCCGGTGCATCTCCTCGGTGCGGATCTGCACCTCGAACGGCACCCCGCGCTCGCTGATGACCGACGTATGCAGCGACTGGTAGCCGTTCGGCCGCGGCATCGCGATGAAATCCTTTATGCGTCCCGGCACCGGCGACCATGTCTGATGAATGATGCCCAGCGCCGCATAGCAGTCCTTGATGCTGTCAGTGATGATCCGCAGCGCCACGAAGTCGTAGACCTGATCCAGCTCGATGCGCTGCCGCTTGAGCTTCTGGTTGATGCTGTACAGCCGCTTCAGCCGCCCATCGACCTGCTTCACCGGCACCTGCGCCTCGCTCAGCTTCGCGATGACGGTTTTCTTGAGGTAGTCGATCTCGACATCGGCGGCTTTGCGCTTGTTCTCGACCTTGGCGGTCAGCGCCTGATACCCGGCGGGATCGAGATACTTGAACGACAGCTCCTCCAGCTCGTTTTTGATTTTGCTCATGCCGAGCCGGTTGGCGATGGGCGCGTAAATATCGAGCGTCTCCTGGGCCGTGCGCTGCTGGCGATCCTCCGACATGTGCGACAGCGTGCGCATGTTGTGCAGCCGATCGGCGAGCTTCACGAGGATGACGCGGATGTCGTCGACCATCGCGAGCAGCATCTTCCGGAAATTCTCGGCCTGACGCTCCTCACTCGACGAAAACGGAATGGCGCTGATCTTGGTGACCCCTTCGACAACGTGCGCTACTTCGGGTCCGAAGTGCTCCTGGATCTTTTCAATCGTCGTGAGGGTGTCTTCGACGACGTCGTGCAGCAGCCCGGCGGCGATCGCGACCGGATCGAGCCGCATGTCGGCCAGAATGCTGGCGACCTCGAGGGGGTGGACGAGATAGGGCTCCCCGGAATGCCGGACCTGCCCCTTATGTTCGAGGGCCGAGAACACGTAGGCCCGGCGAAGGAACTCGCGTTCCTCGTCAGAGGTGTAGGCCCGCACGCGCTCGAGAAGGTCCTCAAATCGAATCATTGTTCAGAACAAAACTGGCCGAAACGGTGTCTAAGTTAAGTATCGGCAGATGGTTAGGACATTCTAAAGCATCCTTGACTTTGGGTTTTGCGCGTCCATATACTTGGCGGGTTTTCCTCCAAAATCCCGCGGTTCTGTAATCGCGGAGCGGCGCAGGGCGGTGGGGCCCTGTTGGCGACGCGATGGAGCGGGTGTTGGGGCCCCGCGGTTTTAACAATGTGAAGGGGGATCTGATGCGTGTGCGAAGCAAGGCGATTCTGGCGTCGACGGCCATCATCGCAGCGATGGCGTTGTCAGCCTGCGGCCAGTACGGGAATCTTCAGGCGCGGAAGGCGTTCAAGGACGCCAATACGCTCTATCAGGCTCAGAATTATCGTGAGGCCGCGACCAAGTACGAGGAGGCCATCACCGCATCTCCGGACTCCCCAGAAGCGGTGACGGCGTATTTCTTCCTCGGGAACAGCTACGACAACCTCTACAAGCCTGCCCGCAAAGGCGAGAAGGAGAACGACGAACACCTCGCCAAAGCGATCACAAACTACAAGATCTCAGCCGAACGCGAGACGCGGCCCGACATCAAGAAGCTGGCGCTGCAGTATCTCGTCAATGCGTACGGTCCCGACAAACTCGATGATCCGACGCAGGCCGAGCCCATCGTTCAGCGAATGATGCAGCTCGACCCGACCAACACGGAAAACTACTTCGCCCTTGCCAAGATTTACGAGGATGCGGGCAACCTGGACGAGGCTGAGGGCATGCTGAACAAGGCGCGTGAAGCGAAACCGAAGGAAGCGGCGGTCTATCAGCAGCTCGCCGGCTTCTATCAGCGCCAGGGAGAGTTCGACAAGCTCATCGCCGCCGTTCAGCAGCGTGCCGAGCTCGAGCCGAACAACCCGGAGGCCCACTATGCCGTCGCAACCTACTACTGGGACGAAGCGTACCGGAATACGCGGCTGAACGAGGCGCAGAAGCGCGAGTACGTGAAGAACGGTCTCACGTCAGTCGACAAGGCGCTGGCGCTGAACGCCGACTACGTCGAGGCGCTCACCTATCGCGGTCTGCTCCTGCGCATCGAAGCGGCAATGGAGAAGGACGCGGCGCGTCAGAAGGCACTCCTCACTGAAGCATCGCAGCTGCAGGAGAAGGCAGTCGCGCTGAAGAAGAAGCAGGCGGCCGGCGCGTAACGGAACAAAAACGTAAAACGAAGCACGAATGAAGAGGCCGCTCGGAGCAATCCGGGCGGCCTTTTTTGTTCGCACTCGTTGCCTTCTTTCCCGAGCGATATGGACACACGACCGTTGGGATCGTCTGGCCTGACTGTCCCGGTCATTGGATTGGGGACGTGGCGCACTTTCGACGTACGAGATCGCGCCGCCAGGCAGAACGCTCGAGCCGTCGTCGAACGTGCATTGGCGGCAGGCGCAACCGTGTTCGACTCGTCCCCCATGTATGGAGAGTCCGAGCGCGTGCTCGCCGAAGCGCTCGACGCGCGGAGGCGGGACGCGCTCATCGCCACGAAGGTGTGGGCCTCATCCGCGTCTGAAGGACGCCGGCAGATCGACCACGGCCTGCGTCTGTTCGGAGGTCTGGTCGACATCTACCAAATCCACAACCTCGCGAGCTGGCGCGAGCAGCTTCCGCTGCTCGAGGCGGAGCGCGAAAAGGGTCGAGTGCGCCTCATCGGTGCGACCCACTACAGCGCGAGCGCGTTTGGCGACCTGGCGGCGGTGGCGAAGAGCGGCCGTATCGGCGCGATCCAGATTCCCTATAACCCGCGCGAACGTCAGGTGGAGCGGGTGCTGTTGCCGCTTGCGGCCGATCTCGGGCTGGGCGTCATTGTCATGCGGCCATTCGGTGAAGGCAGCCTGTTGCGCCGGCGGCCTCCTGAGAGCGACCTGAAGCCGCTCGCACCATTCGGGGTCACCACGTGGGCCCAGGCGCTCCTGAAGTGGATCCTGAGCGATCCTCGCTGCCACACGGCCATACCTGCGACATCGAACCCTGATCGGGTCGACCAGAACGCAGGCGCTGGCCGTGCGCCCTGGTTCGGGGCCGACGAGCGCGACTACGTCGCCAGATTCTTCGCGTAGGGCACAGTCATCGGCCACAAAAGCAAAAGAGGCCGGCATCCTGAGATGCCGGCCTCTTTTCGTTTTTCGTTCTTCGTTTCTTAGTTGCCCGTCTGAACGCCTGCGGCCCTGCGCATGCCTTCAGTGACGATGCCGACCTTCTCGACACCGGCGCCTTTGGCTGCGTCGATGACGGCAACGATTTCGCCGTAGCGAAGCGTCCCGGCCGCGGCAATGAACATCGTCTTTTCCTGGCGCTGTTCGAAGATGGTGCGAAGTCTGGTTTCGAGCTCACCCAGGTTGGCGACGATCTGCTTGTTCACCGACATCTGACGATCGGCCGACATTTCCAGCACGATCTGGCTGCTGTCGACCTGCTGTTGCTGAGCCTGCTGGGTTTCCGCCGGCAGGTTGATGTCGAGCCCCTTCTGCGTGAGCGGCAGAGCGGCCATGAAGATGACGAGCAGCACGAGCAGCACGTCGATCATCGGCGTGACGTTCATGTCCGAGCTCGCCTGCAGGCTCTTTGATTTGACGTTGTCTTCGGCGCCGAAGTGTTTGTGGGCGTGTCCGTGGGTTGTCATTAATTGCCTCCCCGCACTTTCGGGTCGGTAATCAGACCCATGTCCTCGACGCCCGCCGACCGTAGATTGTCCATCGTCTCCATGACGGTGGCGTAGTCCACGTCCACGTCAGCCTTGATGAGGACCATCTTGTCGGTCGCCGTCGCCATGAGATCGGCCACGCGGCTGGTCAGATCGCCTGGGCGCAGCGGCACCGAGTTCAGGAAAATCTGCTTGTTGGCCTGAATACCGACGACAGTCTGCCCCTGCGTGTCGGGCTTGTCGGTAGTATTGGCCGCCTGGGGCAGCTTCACGTCGACGCCCTTCTGGAGCATCGGCGCGACCAGCATCATGATGATCAAGAGCACAAGCATGACGTCGACGAGCGGCGTCACGTTGATATCGGATTTGACGCCGCCTTTTGAGCCGCCAACATCCATTGACATAACGGTTACTCCTCTTGGGGTCTGACCCCCGTACTATTCGCGGGGGTCAGACCCCGCAAAACACTACGCCGTCTTCTTAATGAAGTAGTCCACCAGCTCCGACGACGAGTTGTCCATCTCGACGTTGAAGTACTCGATGCGGCCGGTCAGGTAGTTGTAGAACCACACCGCCGGAATCGCGACGAGCAACCCGAGCGCGGTCTCGACGAGCGCTTCCGCGATACCGGCAGAGACGGCGCCGATGCCACCCGAGCCCGTGGACGCGATACCAGTGAACGCGTTGATGACGCCGACGACCGTGCCGAGCAGTCCGACGAACGGCGCGGTCGCGCCGATGGTCGCCAGGGCGCTGACGCCCTTCTTCAGATCGTTCGCGGTCAGTGCGGTGGCGCGCTGAATCGACCGGCGCACGGTGTCGAGCAGTTCCTCGCGGCTGAGGCCGCCGGCATTTTCCTGCTGGAACTGATATTCCTGGAGACCGGCAAGCACGACTTTCGCGAGGTGACTATAACGATAGTTCTTGTTGGTCGAGATGGCGATGGCGTCCTTCAAGCGGCCGTCCTTGAGGTGCTTCGCAACCTGCGGGGCGTAAACCTTCGACTGGTTTTTCGCCTGCATGAACGTGTAGATGCGCTCGACGGCGACGCCGATCGACCACATCGACATGAAGAAGAGAACGAAGGCCACGGCCTTCGCGACGAAGCCCATCTGATTCCACATTTCAATTAGGTCAAGAGAACCGCTTTCCATCGTCCGCTCCTTAATTAAATGAGACTATTCCTGCCCGGCTTCAGCCGGACCCCTTGTTACTACCGGAGAGTGAAGTTGACGGTGACCGTCATGATGACGGGCACCGGCACGCCGTTCAACAGCGTCGGCGTGTACTGCCATTGCCGGACGGCTTCGATGGCCGCGGCGTCGAGCAGCGGAATCGACCGCAGGACGCGCACATCCTGCACTTTGCCGTCAGGGCCGATGGTGGCTTCGAGAATCACGACGCCCTGCACGCGCGCCGACTGCGCAATCGGCGGATACGTCGGACTCTGATCTCGCACCTTCTTGGGAGGCTGAATCGCACCGCCAACGCGAACCGGCGCCGGAGGCGGCGGTGGCGGAGGGGGTGCTTCGGGCACGCCGCCAGGGATGCCGCCGACCACGCCACCGATATCGCCCGCCACGGTCGCGACGCGCTCTTGCGTGACGTCAAGACCAGTCTCGGGTTTGATTTCGGAAGGCGCCTGCACGGGAGCCGCTGACGGATTGACTTCCATCACCGGCTTCGGCGCCGCAGCCTGCGGCGGCGGGGGCGGTGGGGGTGGGGGCGGCGGCGGCGGCGGGGCCGACACGAACGCCATCATCGACGGCGGCGTAGGCAATACGTCGGCCGCCAGGAGCGGAATCACAATCAATACACCGATGACTCCCACGTGAGCCAGGATCGACAGCGGAAGCGTGTACCACTGCTTGCTTCCCACCGAAATCGAGGGTTTCACGACGTCACCGAACATCTCGCGTGCCACGTCAGTCCTCCTGCCGAATTGTGAGGGGTCGCCTTACCCTATTTGCGGAGGCCCCTCTCTCCGCCAAATACAAGTATGTCAATGAAACCCGGCGATCGAATTAGACACCGGAAAAACGATTCCGGTCCGAAGGTTCCGCCCGCCACGCACATTTCAGCGGAGACACCACCACAGCCCTGCCGTTTGAGGAAAACCCGCGAATCATATGACCGGGTACCCCCAATGTCAACACGCAAAACGGTTCAATTTGTCGCAGGAATCCGCATATTCCTTGCGGATGTGACAAACCGCTATCCGCTGCGCGCGAGCTTGATGCGCATGGCGTAAAACGAACGCCACACGAACACCACCGACGCGCCGAAAAACAGCGCCGCGAGAAGGTGCGTCACTTGCGAGCCCTGGCTGGCGGTCAACTGCACCGCCAACTCTACCGCCAGCAACCCGAACAACGTCGTGAACTTGATAATCGGATTCATGGCGACCGACGACGTATCTTTGAACGGGTCTCCGACCGTGTCGCCAATCACGGTTGCTGCGTGGAGGGCCGTGCCCTTGTCCTTCAGCTCGACTTCTACGACCTTTTTCGCATTATCCCAAGCGCCGCCGGCGTTAGCCATAAAAATCGCCTGGAACAGGCCGAACAGCGCGATCGAAATCAGATACCCGATGAAGAAGTAAGGCTCGACGAAGGCGAACGCGAGCGTCGAAAAGAACACCGCCAGAAAGATGTTGAACATCCCCTTCTGCGCATATTGCGTGCAGATTTCGACCACGCGCTTGCTGTCGGCCACCGAAGCCTTTTCCACGCCATCGAGCTTGATGTTCGCCTTGATGAACTCCACCGCGCGATACGCGCCTGTCGTCACCGCCTGCGTCGAGGCGCCTGTGAACCAGTAGATGACCGATCCGCCGGCGATGAGTCCCAGAAGGAATGGCGCGTGAAGGATCGACAGCCGCTCCACATTCTGTGTCAGGCCGGCGGTCAACATCACGACAATGGAGAAAATCATCGTCGTCGAGCCGACGACCGCCGTCCCGATCAGCACGGGCTTGGCCGTCGCTTTGAACGTGTTCCCGGCGCCGTCGTTTTCTTCGAGCAGATGCTTCGCTTTGGCGAAGTCAGGGACGAATCCGTAGTCGCGCCTGATCTCATCTTTGATCCCGGGCAGCGCTTCAATGACCGACAGCTCGAAAACCGATTGGGCGTTGTCGGTCACCGGGCCGTACGAATCGACAGCGATCGTCACCGGTCCCATGCCGAGAAACCCGAACGCCACGAGGCCGAACGCGAAGACCGGCGACGCAATCATCAGCGCGTCGAAGCCCATCAGGCTCACCCAGTAGGCGACGCTCATCAGCGCGACGATGCTCAGGCCCAGCCAATACGCGCTGAAATTGCCGGCCACGAGACCGGCGAGAATGTTCAGCGAGGCGCCGCCCTCGCGCGACGACGATACGACTTCGCGCACGTGGGCCGATTCGGTCGACGTGAACACCTTCACGAGCTCCGGAATGATGGCGCCCGCCAGCGTGCCGCACGTGATGACCGATGAGAGCTTCCACCACATCGTGCCGTCGCCGAGCTCTCGAATCAGCACATACGACACGGCGTAGGTCATGACCACCGAGACGATCGACGTCAGCCACACGAGCACCGTGAGCGGGGTTTCAAAATTCATCACCGCGGCGCCGGCGTACTTCGCCCGCATGAGCACGCCGTTGATGAGATACGAAAAGCCGCTGGCGACGACCATCATCACGCGGATCATGAAGATCCAGACGAGCAGCTGCACCTGGACCGTCTCGCTCTGCACGGCCGTGAGGATGAAGGTGATCAGCGCGACGCCCGTCACCCCGTACGTCTCGAAGCCGTCGGCGCTGGGGCCGACAGAGTCTCCGGCGTTATCGCCCGTGCAGTCCGCGATGACGCCCGGGTTGCGCGCGTCGTCTTCCTTGATGTTGAAGACGATCTTCATCAGGTCTGCGCCGATGTCCGCGATCTTGGTGAAGATGCCGCCGGCGATGCGCAGCGCCGATGCGCCGAGCGACTCGCCGATGGCGAAGCCGAGGAAACAGGACCCGGCGAGATCGCGCGGGATAAACAGCAGGATGCACAGCATGATGAACAGCTCGACGCTGATCAGCAGCATGCCGATGCTCATCCCCGCTTCGAGGGGAATCGAGTGCAGCGGATACGGCTGCCCGCGCAGGCTCGCGAACGCCATCCGTGAGTTCGCGAAGGTGTTCACCCGGATGCCGAACCACGCGACGCAGTAGCTCCCGGCAATGCCCACCAGGCTGAAGAGGAGGATGATCCCCACGCGGAAAAGGGGAAAGTGCAGGATCAGCCCGAAATACAGGGCGATGATCAACCCCACGAAAATCTCGAGAACGAGGATGAACTTGCCCTGGGTCACGAGGTACGTCTTGCAGGTCTCGTAGATCAGCTCCGACACCTCGAGCATCGAGCGGTGCACCGGAAGCTTCTGCAGCCGCGAGTACGTCACCAGACCGAAGAGCAATCCGAGCACGCAGATACCGAGGCCGCCAACCAGCAGCGTTCGCGAGTTGTACCCGAGAAAGCTCACCTGCCCCAGATCGGGCAGCACAAGGCTCGCCTCGCCACCTCCTGCATGAGCCGGCACACCCTCGGGCTGCTGCCTCATCGCAGCTTCAGCCGTCGTCGCCAGCACGACGAACACGGCTAGCACGAACCACTTCATCATGATCTCCCCGTCACGTTATCAGTATTCTTGTCCGCAATCAGCGCCGGCAGCGTCATTCCGCCGGTAAGGAAGACGCGGATCCCTTCCTCTACGGTGAGGTCGGGAAAGAACGCGCTCTCACGCCGGCAGATCACCACGTCGCCGAGATAAAGATGGTTGGTTGGGACGTAGACGGCGATGAGCGACTCGGTTTGGCCGGCCGACTGGATGGAAAACTCCTTGGTTAGAAATCCAAGTATATAGCCGCGGCCGTCCGTACGAATCATCACAACCCGCTTGAATCCATATTCGTTGTCCGGCGAGAACGCGAGGACCAGCTGCTTGACAGGGGCGTAGACCGTACGGAATACGGGCACCCGCAGCAGATACCCTTCGGCCCTTTTCAGGACCCGCTTGCCCAGCACATTGGTCGCGATGACGCCGACAATAAGGATAAGGACCGCCGTTGTGGCGATCCCGAGCCCAGGCGGCACCTCGGTGCCGTGGTATTCCTTGAAGTACCGCTGGTAAAGCGGCGCCGTGAAGCCGTCGACCACGCCGAACACCCAGATCAAGGCGACGATGCTGATGACGAGCGGCACCAGCACGAAGAAGCCGGTGACGAACCGGCGGCGAAGCCACGACATCATCCCCGCACCCACCCTGCCCCCATTGCCGCAAGGAGGGCCACGCCAAGCGCGATGCGATACCACGCGAACGGGGCAAATCCCGCCCGCCGGACGAATCCCAGAAACGGCTTGATGATAAGCAGCGAGGAGAGGAATGCCATCACGAAACCAACGGCGATTTCCGCGCTCCGCGCCGCCGTGAGCTGATCGTGGACCTCGAGAAACTCATGCGCAAATGCGGCCGACATCGTGGGGATGGCCACAAAGAACGAAAACTCGGCCGCGGCAGCTCGATCCATGCGCATCGCGAGCCCTCCGATGATCGTGGCGCCCGATCGAGATACGCCGGGAATCAGCGAGAGCACCTGGCACATCCCGACGCCGAACGCGCGCGGCAGCGGAATGCGTTCTGCGTCGAGGACGATCGGGGCCTGCTGCAGGCGTTCGACGAGCAGCATCACCAGCCCGCCTGCGATGAACGCGCCGGCAAAGACGCGCGGGCTCTTGTACAGGACCGACTGGATGTAGTCCGCGAAGAGCGCACCCACGACGAGCACGGGAATCGTGGCAAGAACGATGGCCGCGGCGAAATGCCGGGCGGCAGCGTCCGTCCGGAGCCGCGCCGCCACGCTGAACAGCTTTGCGCGATACAGCCATACGACGGCGAGAATGGATCCGAGCTGAATCATCACGGTGAAGACGCCGCCCGGGTCGTCATACCCGATTGCCTCACCGAGAAGCAGCAGATGTGCCGTGGATGAGACCGGCAGGAATTCGGTGATTCCCTGTACGATTCCGAGCAGCGCCGCAGCTAGAAGCGTCACGCAAAACTGAAGCGATCTACGACGCGCGTGCTTTCCGCTGCTTGGATTTACCCGAAGACTGAGGAGCCGCGGCGACGGGCGCTACAGCGGTCTGCGGTGCGCGGCCTCCGCGCCAGAAGCTCACGATCGCCGCCGCGATGAAGATGGTCGAGTAAGTGCCCGTGATGATGCCCACGACCATCGTGAACGCGAACCCACGCAGCACTTCTCCGCCGAACAGGAACAGCGCCAGTGCGCTCATCAGCGCCGTGCCGGCTGTAATGAGCGTCCGTCCGAGGGTCTGGTTGATCGACCGGTTGATGATCTCGTTCAGGCCGTCCCGGCGCATGGCGCGGGCATTTTCACGCACGCGGTCGAAAATAACGATCGTGTCGTTGGTCGAGTACCCGGTGATGGTCAGAATGGCCGCTATGACGTTCAACGTGAGGTCGTACTGGAAGAACGCGAGAAACGCGAACGTCACGAGGAGGTCGTGAAACGTTGCCACGATGGCGCCGACGCCGAAGCTGATCTGGAAACGAAGCCCTATGTACAGCAGGATCGCGACCATCGACAGCACGGTCGCCAGGATACCCTTGCGCGTCAGCTCCTGGCCGACGATCGGGCCGACGATCTCGCTGCCGGCAATGCTGAAGTTGCCGACATTGGCCTGCTTCAAAGCGGCGGTCATCTGCTCGCGCGAGCGGCTCAACGACCCATCCGACTCACTGCCGACCAGCGGCACCCGGACCATGATCTTGTGTTCACCAGGAGTGCCGTATTCCTGCACCGACGTCTCGATGCCTGGAAACGCCTGCTGCATGGCCCCGCGAACCTGATCGATGCTGACCGGCTTTTCGAACTGCGTGATGACGACGGTCCCGCCGGCGAACTCGACGCCAAGCGGAATACCTTTGGTCATGACCACGAAGAAGCCGGCCAGGACGACAGCCCAGGAAAGCCCCAGCGCGTACCAGCGCCATCGCAGAAAGTTGTAGTTCGTGTCCTTGAAGATATGCATAAAGCCTAGATGCTGATCGACGCGACTTTTTTATTGGCGAGTTCCGCCTCGAACAGCGTTTTCGAGACGAAGATCGACGTGAACAGGTTCGACAGCAGACCGAAGAAGAGCGCGACCGCGAACCCGCGAATCGGACCGGTGCCGAACTGGAACAGGAAGGCCGCTGAGATCAGCGCGGCTGTATGCGTATCGACGAGCGTCAGGAACACGCGGCTGAAGCCGGCGTTGATGGCGGCCCGTACGCCCCGCTGCGCTTCCAGCTCCTCCTTGATGCGCTCGAAAATCAAGACGTTCGAGTCGACGCCCATACCCATCGTCAGGACGAAGCCGGCAATGCCGGGCAGCGTCATGACCGCTCCGACGTACGCCATCAGCCCGAGAAGAATGATCAGGTTGAACACGAGCGCGACGATCGCGTTGACGCCCGACAGTTTGTAGTAAATCAACATGAACACGCTGATCAGCAGGAGTCCCGCCACCGACGCGATGACACCGGACCGAATCGAGTCGGCGCCGAGCGTTGGACCGATGGTCTGCTCCTGCAGGTAGGTCAGCGTCGCCGGCAGCGCGCCCGACCGGAGGATCAGCGCCAGATTCTGCGCTTCTTCCTGCGTAAACCCGCCCGCGATCTGGCCGTCGGAGGCAATGCGTCCCTCGATGACGGGCGCGGACTGGACGGCCTTGTCGAGCACGATCGCAAGATTGCGCCCGATGTTCTCACCCGTCACGCGCGCGAACGCGGCAGCGCCCGACGAATTCAACGTGAAGCCGACGGCCGGCAGGTTGTTCTGATCGAGCTGCACGCGGGCGCTGCGCAAATCCTGTCCCGTCACGGCCGCGACCCGCCGAACCAGGTAGTACACCGGACCCGCGCCCCCTGTGCGATCGCCGGAGCCGGTCAACACTTCCATGTTTGACGGAAGGACGCCGCCGCTGTTACGCAGCACATCTTCGCGGGTGGCGGCAGGGCCCTGTTCGACGAGCTTCAGTTCGAGCATACCAGGCGAACCGATGACCTGCTTCGCGCGGTCGACGTCGGATACGCCCGGCAGCTGGACGAGGATCTGATCGTCGCCCTGCTGTGCGATGCTCGGTTCGGTGACGCCAAGCTCATTGACGCGCCGTTCGATCGTCTGCCTTGCCTGCACGACCGCTTCCTCGCGAAGCCTCTGCGCGATGTTCGGGCGCATCCGGAACGTGAAACTGCCGCCGACGCCGGGGCTGCGGTCGAAATCCACGCCCTCCTGCTCAGCAGCTTGACGGAACGCCTGGTCCTGCCCGGGCGGCACACCGTCGACGCGGAACGACGTCACGTCCAGGATCGCGACGCTGGCCGGCACGCTGCGGCGTTTCAGCTCTTCCTGGAGACGGCCGCTATCCTGCTCCGTCTTCACGCGCAGGGCATCATCGGTCTGCACGCGTAAGACAAGGTGCACGCCTCCCTTGAGGTCGAGACCAAGTTTCAACTGGCGATCCAGCAGCCATTGCGGCGCCGGCAGCTTGTAGAGGCCGGCCAGAATCGGGTAGACCCCGATCCCGAAGAACACGACGAAGACAGCGACGATGGTGATGATCTTCCAGCGTAAGTTCGACATGATGTTAATTGGTGTCGGCCAGCGACTCCTGGCCCTGATAGCCCACAATGGCGCTCTTCGCGAGCTCGATACGCACCTTCTCGGCAATCTGCAGCTGCACGGTGTTCCCGTCCACCTTCGTCACCGACCCGTAAATGCCGCCGTTTGTGACGATGCGATCGCCGACCTTGAGCGCTCCGAGAAACTCCTGGAGCTTCTTCTGGCGGCGCTTGGTCGGCAGCAGGATGATGAAATAAAAGATCGCGAAGACGAGCGCGATCGGAATCAGCTGCACGTATGGATTCACGCCAGGGCCCTGCGGGGTTCCCATGGCTAGCAGGAGGCTATACATAAGTTGCGATTAGGGAAAGATTCGGCGGTACTCCTGCCGGATTTCCTCCAATGTGGAAAACACTATAGCCTCTCTAATCCGCTTCATGGTGTCAAGGTAAAAGTGGAGATTATGCAACGTGTTAAGGGTGCCCGCGGTCATTTCGCCAGCCTGAAAAAGATGCCGTAAATAGGCGCGCGAAAAGTGGCGGCAGGTGTAGCAGCCGCACCGGGGATCGAGGGGACCCTTGTCGTCGGCGTACTCCGCGTTCTTGATGTTCAGACGGCCGCCACTCGTAAAAAGCTGTCCGTTCCGCGCGTTACGCGTGGGCAGGACGCAGTCGAACATGTCGATGCCGCGCGCGACACTCTCGACGAGATCGACCGGCGTGCCCACACCCATAAGGTAGCGGGGGCGATCGTGGGGGAGCAACGGCGCCGTCTGCTCGGTGATGTCGTACATCTCCGGGATTGGCTCGCCAACGCTGAGGCCCCCGATGGCATATGCCTCGAAGCCGATCGAGACCGTCTCTTCGACGCTGCGCCGGCGCAGATCGGGGAACGTCCCTCCCTGGATGATGCCGAACTGCGCCTGCCCAGGGTTCGTGACCTGGGGTCTGACCCCCGTACCGGTACCGGGGTCAGACCCCATGAACTCATTTCGAAGCCGCAGGAAGTGATCTCTCCCGCGCTTACCCCAGCGCAGCGTGCGGTCGAGCGACTCGCGGGCGCGGTCGTGCGACGCCGGATGCTCGAGGCATTCGTCCAGCACCATCGCGATATCCGAGCCAAGCTGCGCCTGAATGTCGACCGCCGATTCTGGCGTCAGCAGGTGCTCGCTGCCGTCGAGATGCGAGCGGAACGTCGCTCCTTCTTCGTGCACTTTCCGCCGCGCCGCCAGGCTGAAGACCTGATAGCCGCCGCTGTCGGTCAGGATCGGCTTGTTCCATCCCATGAACGCATGCAGGCCGCCGAAGGCGCCGATGCGCCCGGCGCCGGGGCGCAGATACAAGTGATAGGTATTGGCGAGGATGATCTCCGCACCCAGATCGTCGAGATCCCGATGCGTCAAGGCTTTCACCGCGCCTTGCGTGCCCACCGCCATGAACGCAGGTGTCTGCACGTTGCCGTGAGGCGTCGTCAATACGCCTCGCCTCGCGGCGCCGTCGGTGTGCGTCACCGAAAAGGTGAATGGAGACATGGCAGGCTGCGGACTCCGGGCTGCGGACTACGGGCCTGAAGCCGGAAGCCAGGAGCCTGAAGCCAGTTATATTAGTAGCTAACTGTGAAGAAAATCCGCGTCGGCATCATCTACGGCGGCCGGTCTGGCGAGCACGAAGTGTCGATCGCATCCGCTGCCGCCGTCGTCCAGAACCTCGACAAGCAGCGCTACGAAGCCATCCCGGTGCGCATCGAAAAGGACGGCCGGTGGATCATCGCCGATCGGCTGCCCGCATCGTCGTCGGCCGCGGAGGTGATCGAGCAGAGCCGCGCGCACACGGCGCAGCGGCTTGGACGTGGCGGACGCGAGGCGCATCTCGTCGCGCATCCGGGCGATGAGCAGATCATGACGATCGAGCGCGGCAACAATCCTTCGATTACAGGGTTGGCGCTCGACGTGGTGTTTCCCGTTCTTCATGGCCCGTATGGCGAGGACGGCACCGTGCAGGGGCTGCTCGAATTGGCAAATATTCCGTATGTCGGCGCCGGCGTGCTCGCGTCGGCAGTCGGCATGGACAAAGCCGTCGCCAAGCAGGTGTTCGCCGCGCGCGGGTTGCCCCAGGCGAAGTATCTCGTCGTCCTTCGCAACGACTGGATCGCCGCCCCGGCGCCGATCAGGAAGAACGTCGCATCCACGCTGGGCTACCCGGTGTTCGTCAAGCCCGCGAACCTCGGGTCGAGCGTCGGCATCTCCAAAGCGAAGAGCGATGCCGAGCTTCCAGCGGCGATCGATCTCGCCGCAGAGTTCGATCGAAAGATCGTCATTGAGGCCGCGGTGCCCAACGCGCGCGAGATCGAGATCGCCGTGCTCGGCAACGACGCGCCCGAGGTGTCGGCCCCAGGAGAAGTCATCCCTTCGCGCGAGTTCTACGACTACGAGGCCAAGTATCTGGACACCGACTCGCGCACCATCATTCCGGCGGAGCTGTCCCCCAAGGTCACGGCGGAGGTGCAGCGGCTCGCCATCGAGGTCTTTCGCGCTGTCGACTGCGCAGGGATGGCGCGCGTCGACTTCCTCATGGATGGCGCGAAGGGCACGCTGTATGTCAACGAGATCAACACCATCCCAGGGTTCACCACTATCAGCATGTATTCAAAGATGTGGGCCGCATCGGGGTTGCCCTATCCCGAACTGCTCGACCGGCTGATCACCCTGGCGCGCGAACGCCACGCAGAAAAGCAGCAGCTCCGCACAAGCTTGCCGTGAGAATCACGGCCGCGGCTCTCCTGCTGGCGGCGCTGGCCTCGCCCGCGGAAGCAGCGGGCCTCACCTCACCAGAGGGGCTCGCCCAAGTCTACGAACTGATTCTCGATGGCCGGTTCGACGAAGGCGAGCGGCAACTCAAAACCGCCTGTCCTCCGGCACCGCAACCCGGCTGCGCCGTTCTCGGGGCGGTCGCCGATTACTGGCGGCTGCTCATCAATCCAGAGGACGTCAGCCGCGATACGGCGCTGCTCGCCCGCATCAACGGAGCCATCACCGCCACCGAAGCCTGGGTCGCCCGTGAACCGAAGCGGGCTGAAGCCTGGTTCTATCTCGGCGGCGCCTATGGCACGCGCGTGCTCTTTCGCGGACAGCGCGGGCAATATCTTTCGGCGGCGCGCGACGGCAAGCGCATCCACGACGCGCTGCAGCTCGCGATCTCGCTCGATCCGTCGCTCGGGGACGCGTATTTCGGGTTGGGGCTCTATCACTACTACGCGGCCATCGCCCCGCGCGCGGCGCGCATTCTCAGCATGCTGATGTTTCTGCCAGGAGGCGATCGAGCCCTCGGCCTCAAGGAAATGGAACAGGCGCGCAGCAAAGGGATCCTGCTGCGGGGTGAAGCGGATTATCAGCTCCACCTCATCTATTTGTGGTACGAGCGCCAGAGCACCACGGCGCTGCACCTGGCCGAGGGACTGCGAGCACGCTACCCGAACAACCCGGTGTTCTACCTTCGACTGGGCGAGCTGCAGAGCGGCTACGTTCGCAATCACCAGGCGGCGCTTCAGACGTATCGCACGATGCTCGATGCGGCGCGCGCCGGACGAATCGCCATGCCGTCGACGTCAGAGGTCTACGCGCGTCTCGGTATGGCGCAAGAGATGGATGCGCTCTGCGACAGCGCTGGAGCGATTGAACAATTGAACGCGATCATCGCGTCGAAGCCTGCGTCGCCGTACGGCGGACTCGCGCGCGCGCACTATCAGCTCGGCGTGGTGCACGATCGAATGGGACGCCGCGCCGATGCGATCGCGTCGTATCAACGCGCGCTGGCGATCAACCCGCGCGACGATCGATTGCGCTTGCGTGAGAAGATCCGCGCAGCGATCGCACGCGCGCCGGCGACACGCGGATGCCGCTAGTCCAAATTTTTTTCGTTTTCAATCACTTTTTTGTTGACTTCAACCTTTTCTCATCCATAATCTACATCTTGTATGAGGGTGGACGGCTCAGACCACCCCTAGTGAACCTCGGTCCGGGCTTTTCAGCTGAGCGAGTCATAACTTCAAGGAGGAAGAATGGCGAAAAAGGGTGGAAAGAAAAAGGGCGGCAAGAAGCGGTAGTAGCCGTCCCACCGGTTCCGGGGGTGCTCAGCAATGGACACCCCCTCTTTTTTTTTAGATCGCTCGCTCTCCTACGAGAGTTAGCACCAAGGCGGGCCGTTGCGTTACGCGCGAGAGCTAATGTGCCAGGCGGCAGATGCATCGCGGTAGACGCGTCGAACGGTTCTCGCAACCTTACTCATGAGAGGGGGGAATAAAAATGGCGAAAAAAGGCGGCAAGAAAAAGGGCGGCAAGAAGCGCTAGGTCCCTTCCCAGGAGGCGGTCCCATCGCGGGTCGCCTCCTGTGTTCCCACAGTCACTGCACTCCATCCCACACGCGGATCCTCCGAATCACATCCCACGGATTGATCGCATCGACCACTTCCATTCCCGAGACGACGCGGCCGAACACCGTATAGCGGGCGTCGAGGTGCGGCTGCGGACTGTGCGTGATGAAAAACTGGCTGCCGCCCGTGTCCCGCCAGGCCAGCGCCATGCCGACGGTGCCGCGGAGATACGGTTCCTGGTTCAGCTCATCGCGAATCGTATAGCCGGGCCCGCCGTCGCCGTCACCGCGTGGGTCCCCTCCCTGTATGACGAAGTTCGGCACGACGCGGTGGAACGACAGCCCGTCAAAGTAACCTTTGCGCGCCAGCGTGACGAAGTTGGCCGCTGTGATCGGCGCGTCGAGCACGTCGAGCTCGATTTCGATCGCGCCCTTCTCCGTCTCGATGAAGACGTGCGGCGACACGGACGGAGTGATCAATGACGGCGTCTCATACTGAATCCCCGTCGACGGAGCCGGCCGTATGGCGCTCGCCGTCTCTATGGTCGGATCGAGGCCCTTCAGCAGCTCGGCTGCCTTGACGCGCACGGCCCAATCCTTGTCGCCAAGCCCCGTTCGCAGCGTCGGCACCGCCGCAGCCGCGCCGTATTTCGAAAGGGCTTCGAGCACGGCCGCGCGCGTGTCGATCACGAGGTCGGCTTCGCCGCGTTTGTAGGCCGCGACCAGCGCCTCTATCCCGCCGTCGGGTTTCAGCTCGCCGATGTTCGAGGCCGCCGCTGACCGAATGCCCACGTCGTCCTTCGCAAGGTGCTCGAAGAGGATCTTCGCCATGCCCGGCGCTTTCAGCTTCGTCATCGCCGACAGCACCGAAGGGATGACGCGTGCGTCCGTGTCTCCGAGCATCGGCGTCAGTCGCGGGAGCGATCGCTCTGGATCCTGTGACCCGAGAATGGTCGCCAGCCCGGCCCGCACGCTCCAATGCGGATCCGGATCGAGCCCCGACAGCACCGTCAGGAACGTGTCGTCGCCACGCTTCGAGAACCCCTGCAGTGCCGCGAGCCTCACCGTCGGCAGCGGATCGCCGAGGAAATCGACGAAGTCGTCGACGCTGACGTCGCCGGCGGATTCCCCCAACGCGAGCAGCGTCTCCGCGCGCGCCGCCGGATTGAGGCCGCGTGTGTAGAGAAATTTCGTCAGCACCGGCTGCGCGCCGGCATCTCCGATGCGTCCCAGCGCGCGAATCGCTTCGATGGTGACTGCGCTCGTCGCACGCGACGGCTCGATCAGCGGCAAGAGCACAGGAACCGCCGACGCATCGCGGAGCGCGCCGAGGCCTTTGATGGCAAAGGCCCTGGTGTATACCGGCTCTACGGCTGAAAGCATCAACAGCGTCGGCAGCGCCCGCTTGTCTTCGATGCGCTGCAGTGCGTAGGCGACAGGCCACCATTGCACGCGCGGCTGGCCATCGGGCGCGAGCACCGACGCCGCGATGGCGTCGAAATTCTTCAGCCGGGCCAGTGCGTACACGCCCAGTCTGAACGCGTCCGCCGGCGGATTGACCTCGGCCCGGGCATCGTCAGGTGCGACGGATGCCGCAGCCGCGGCGTGCGACGCCACCATCTTTCCGATCGCGGGCGCGGATGCGGCGTCGTTCATCAACCCAAGCGCCTCGGCCGCACGCCCTGCGACCATCGGCACAGGATCGGCGACTGCAGCCCGCAGCGGCTCGACGGCCGACGGATCGCCGATCAAACCAAGCGCGAACGCCGCCATCTGCCGGACTTCGGGATCGGGGTCTGTCTGCAGAAGCCGCACGAGCGGCGGCACGCCTTCAGGCAGTCCCACGCGGCCGACCGCGATGGCGGCCCTACGTCGAACCCGTGCCTCGCTGTCGTCGAGCAGCCGAATCAAATCGGGAGGAGGCGGCGGCGGCGGAAGCGGAGCGCGCTTGTCCTGTACAACCGGCGGCGGCGCGACCGGCGCGGCGGCATCGCGGAGCATCCGCTGATCTTCGAGGCGAAGCATCCACGACATCTTCGTGTCGAACGGCACAACGGTTGGAGGCGGAGGCGGTACGCTCCCGCACGCGGCGGTGAACACGAGGAGGAGAAGGAGCGATATGTGTCTGGCTGTGTAACGCAGCATGCAAAGGTCTCGAACCGCCATGATAACAGGGGTTTGCCGTGTCCATGTGCGCCACGCCAACGCGGGTGCGCGGGATGTACTGGGTGCGGTACACTTTCCGCAGGTTGGACTTTCGATACATCGCGATCGACGGCCCCATCGGCGCCGGCAAATCCGCTCTCGCAGAGCGGCTCGCGGCGAGGCTCGACGCCTCGCACGTGCGTGAAGATCAGGAGAACCCGTTCCTCGCCGATTTCTATTCCGACCGGCCGGGCGCCGCGCTACAGGCCCAGCTCTTCTATCTGCTGAATCGCCATCGGCAGCTCGTCGATCGGCGGCAGGCCGACCTGTTCGCGCAGATCGCCATCTGCGATTACATCTTCGAGAAGGATCGCATCTACGCATACCTGAATCTCGACGACAACGAGCTGTTCATCTACCAGCGGCTGTTCGATCTGCTCGCGCAGGACGTCCCGACGCCCGATCTCGTGATCTACCTGCAGACGCCCACCGACGTTCTCTTGAAGCGCCTGCAGGCCCGCGAGCGCGACCCCGAACGTCCGAACCTGGTACCCGACGAGAACTACCTCCGCGAGCTCAACGAGGCGTACCATCATTTCTTCTTTCACTACACGGCGACGTCTCTGCTCGTCGTCGAAGGCTCGGAATTCCGGCCGCAGGATGACGATGAAGCGCTGGATGATCTGGTGAAGCAGATCAAGACAATGGGCCGCGGGACGCGGTACTACGTTCCGCGGACCGGGTTGAGGTAAAGTCGCCACGTATGGCCTGGTTCAAAAAAGCGCGCAAGGGCATCGACGCCGCTGACGCAAAGCCAAGCCGGGTGCCCGAAGGGCTGTGGGTCAAGTGCACCGGGTGCTCGCAAATCCTGTACAACAAGGATCTCGCGCAGAATCTGAGCGTGTGCCCGAAATGCGGGTATCACTTCCGGATGGGCTCGGCCGATCGCCTGCGTGCGCTGTTCGACGGCCCCTGGGTCGAATACGACCGGGCGCTCGTCTCGACCGATCCGCTGAAGTTCACCGACACCAAGCCCTACCATGCACGCCTCAAGGCCAGCATCGCCGCCACGGGGATGAACGACGCCGTGGTCGTCGCGCGCGGATGCATCGACGGGTACGAAGCGATCGTGGCGGCCATGGAATACGGGTTCATCGGCGGCAGCATGGGCGTGGTGGTCGGCGAGAAAATCACCAGAGGCATCGAGCGCGCGCTGGCGACGCGGCGGCCGATGATCATCGTCTCGTGTTCCGGCGGCGCCCGGATGATGGAAGGCGCGCTGTCCCTCATGCAGATGGCGAAAATCTGCGCGGCGCTCGCGCGGCTCGATCAGGAGGGCATTCCCTACATTTCGATCCTCACCGATCCGACGACCGGCGGGGTCACCGCGAGCTTCGCGATGCTCGGCGACCTGAACATCGCCGAGCCGGGAGCGCTGATCGGGTTTGCGGGGCCGCGTGTGATCGAGCAGACGATCCGCCAGAAGCTCCCTGAAGGATTTCAGCGAAGCGAGTTCCTGCTCGAGCACGGTATGCTCGACCTCATCGTCGATCGCCGCGAGATGAAGGGGGCGATCGCAAAGGCGCTCCGGTTCATGGGACAGTATCCGCTCGAAGCCCGCCAACCAGACGACGCCGCCGTCGCCGCGGAGCCGTAGATGTGGATCCAGTCCAGTACCTCCTAAGCCTCGAAAAATTCGGCATCAAGTTCGGGCTCGCGAACATCCAGACGCTCGCCGCCGCACTCGGCAACCCCCAGACCCGCTTCAAGAGCATTCTGATTGCCGGCACGAACGGCAAAGGGTCGGTGACGGCGACGATCGACATGGCCCTGCGTTCGGCGGGACTGAAGGTTGGCCGTTACACATCGCCGCACCTGGTCCGGCTCGAAGAGCGGTTTGCGATCGACGGCACGCCGGTCGACTCCGGCGTGCTCATCGGGCTCATTCAAGAAATGCAAATCCTGATCGACGGCCTGCTTGCGAGCGGATCGCTCGAATCGCCGCCTACGTTCTTCGAGGTGACCACGGCCATCGGGTTCGAGGTGTTCCGGCGGGCGCACGTCGACGTCGCGGTCCTGGAGGTCGGGCTCGGCGGCCGCCTCGACGCCACGAACATCGTCCAGCCCATCGCGACGGCGATCACCTCGATCGACTTCGACCACGAGCAATATCTCGGCAACACGCTGGCGGCGATTGCAGCCGAGAAGGCTGGGGTGCTCAGGCGCGGCATCCCGGTCGTCGTCGGGCCTGTTCCGGCGGAAGCGCGCGACGTCCTCGTATCCATGAGCGAGCTCAGCGGAGCGATCTTCGTCGAGGCCGATGCCGGCGTGCGCCTCGAGTCGACCAGCGCCGACGGCCGGACCACCATCAGGCTTGTGACGGAACTGCGCGACTACGGCCGGGTGCAGCTCGGGCTCCGCGGCGACCACCAGGTGCCGAATGCCCTGGTCGCCGTACGCCTTCTGGAACAGCTCGAGCGGGAGCTGCCGGTGACCGCCGCGTCGATTACCGCGGGCATTCGCGACGTACGCTGGCCTGGCAGATTGCAGATGCTCGAACTGCCAGGAGGCCGACGCGTGCTCCTCGACGCCGCGCACAACCCCGCCGGCGCATGGGCGCTGGCGAGCTACCTGAAGCGCGAGTTCCCCGAACCGCTTCCGATTGTGTTCGGCGCGATGCGCGACAAAGACGTCACGCTGATGCTGAAGACGCTTCTTCGTGTGGCGTCGGTCATCGTGATGACGCAGCCCGACACACCTCGCGCGCACGATGCGGGTGAGCTCGCGGCCATTGCACGCTCACTGTCGCCTGCCATCAGCATCGAGGTGGAGGCCGATCCCGCGCGCGCACTGGAGCGCGCGTGGAGCCACTGCCCGGTCATCTGCGCGGCGGGATCGATTTTTCTCGTCGGCAATCTCCTCGAGCGCATCGGTGAGCAGGCCCGCGACGTGTAGGCATTCGCCCGACGCCGCCAATTCGCGGGCCTGTCGCGCCGAAGCCGTCGATTGCGGGCGGGCGAAGGCGGATGTTATCCTTCGAGGGCCTGCTTTTTTCCGTCCGATCTGCATGATCAATCTGTTCAGGGGTGCCCTGACCGCTGTCGCTCTGCTCCTTGCGACGCCGCAGTTCACTGCCGCTCAACTTACTGACATCCCTGGCTTCGACAAGGTCCTGGCGCAGATACAGCAGAGCCTCGACGGCAACCGCATCGTCTTCAACGAGGCCGTCGAGATGGAGCAAGGCGACATGCGGTTCTACGCCGATCACGTCGAGTACTTCGTCGACACCAACCGTATGATCGCCACCGGCAACGTGTTGCTCATCGAGAAGGACCATCAGATCGCCGCGGACCGCGCAGACTTCAACGCGAAGACACGCCTTGGCACGTTTTACAACGCGCGCGGCTTTGCGACGCTCGGCCCGCCGCCCGGCGCGCCGCGCGGCGGCGAGCCGGCACCTGGCGCCTCAGAGCCGGACGTGCAGTTCTTCGGCGAGACGCTCGAGAAAACTGGCGAGGACACCTACATCATCACCAAGGGCGGCTTCACGTCATGCGTGCAGGCGAACCCGCGGTGGGAAATGACGTCGGGATCGTTGAAGCTGCGCGTCGACCATTACGCGCTGCTGCGGAACATGTTCCTGAAAGTGAAGGGAGTTCCGGCGATCTACCTTCCCATGATGTATTACCCGCTCAGCAAAGATAACCGGAGTACAGGCTTCCTGATGCCGAGCTACGGCAGCTCCTCCTATAAGGGGCAGACCATCAGCAACGCGTTCTTCTGGGCGATCAACCGCAGCCAGGACGCCACGTTTCTGCACGATTGGTATTCCAAAACCGGCCAGGCGGTGGCGGGCGAATACCGGTACGTATCGCTCGGCGGCTCCGGCAACGTGCGCACCGATTTCCTGAACGAACACCCCACGTCTTTCGTCGGCACCGATGGCGAAACGATCGAGCAGGGAGGGCGCCGGACGTTCCGGACCTATGGCAATCTCAGCCAGAGCCTCGGCGGCTCGTGGTACGCCCAGGCCCGCGCCGACTATTCAAGCGATCTCACGGTCGATCGCCTCTACGACTCGGACATCGCGCGGGCGACACGGCGCACGCGGAGCTACGGCGGATCTATGAGCGGCACGACCAAAGGGATCCGCTTCACTGGCACCTACGATCGGAACGAGTATTTCGCCGAGAACTCGACGTCGTCATTGCGCGGCACTGCGCCCCGCATCAACGCGTCCCGGCCGGATCGGCTCCTGCCGGGACTGCCGGTGTACGCATCGGTGAACTCGGAGTACGTGCGCATCGAACAGAAACAGTTCGATGACGTGCACGCACTGACGCGGGACGATGGTCTGCATCGGTTCGATATCGTGCCGGCCGTGCGCTTCCCGTTCAACAAGCTGTCGTTCATGACATTCAATACGACGGCACAGTTCCGCAACACGTTCTGGTCGCAGAGCCAGCTCGTTGAGATGGTCAATGGCGCGGAGGTGCCGCGGCCGGACGTGCGCCTCGAGGCGCCGATCACGCGGCGGTTCATGGAGCTGAGCGCCGACGTGAATGGGCCGACGCTCGTGAGAATCTGGGACGCGCCGAAGAGCTCGTACGCGCAGCGCTTTCGCCACTCCATCATCCCGTTCGCCCAGGTGCTCTACCGGACGGCGATCGACGACTACAACGCGATCCCGAAGGTCGAAGGCTCCGACAGCATCGTGGGCAGCGCGACGTCATACAGCTACGGCGTGAATACCCGCTTCTACGCGAAACGCACGGTCGACGGCCCGCGCGCGATTCCGCGCGAAGTAATCAGCGCCACCATCAAGCAGACCTACAACACCGATGCCCGGTCGGTGCTGTCCGATGCCGACCAGCGGTCACGCAATCCGGCCATCGCGCCGACGTCGCATTTCACACCCGTGCAGGTGCTGGTCCGCACGTCGCCGTTCGATGGCCTCACCGGCACGTTCAGAACCGACTACGACGGACGATACAGCCGCTTCCGAAGCATGAGCGCCGAAGCGGGTTGGGAGCGGGAAGTCGTGTCGCATCTGGCAAGCTGGAGCAACGTGCGGTTCCGCCCGAACGCTCTGGGAGTGAACGTGGCGCGGCAGACGCATTACTTCAACTCGTTCACGAATCTGCGCTTTCTGCAGAATCGTTACGGCATCACGCACTCGCTCAACTGGGACGTGAAGAACCAGTCGCTGACGCAGCATCGCATCGCCGGCTACTACAACGCGCAGTGCTGCGGTTTTTCTGCCGAGTACCAGTTCATCGATCTCAGCCAGTTCAGCGGAGTCGGTGTCCAGCAGGACTCGCGTTTTCACTTCTCCGTGACGCTGGGTGGAATCGGCAACGTCTCGAACATTTTCGGCGCCATGGGCGGCCCCAACAGCCGGTAGTTCGCACCGGCGCCCGCTTCGACTCGGCGGGCTGAGTTGTTCTAAACTCTGACGCCAGATGAAGGGGATTCTCCTTGCCGGCGGTGCCGGCACCCGCCTCCACCCGTTGACCCTTGTTGTTTCCAAGCAGCTTCTGCCGGTTTACAACAAGCCGATGGTCTACTACCCGCTGTCGACGCTCATGCTGGCGGGGATCCGGGAAATCCTGCTGATCTCGACGCCAGCGGACATTCAGGGATTCCGGCGACTGCTTCGCGATGGCAGCCACCTCGGCCTGGATATCGACTATGCGGTTCAGGAACGCCCCGAAGGGCTCGCCCAGGCGTTCCTGATAGGCCGTGATTTCGTCGGAGCGTCTTCGGTCGCGCTGGCGCTCGGCGACAACATCTTCTACGGCCATGGCCTCAGCGATGTGCTGCGGACGGCCGGCTCACGCACGTCGGGCGCGAACGTGTTTGCCTACAGCGTGAAGGATCCCGAACGCTACGGCGTCGTGGAATTCGGCCCCGATGGCCTGGCAGTCAACATCGTCGAAAAGCCGACCGAGCCCAGGTCCCAGTGGGCGGTAACGGGATTGTATTTTTACGACAATCAGGTCGTCGAGATCGCCGAGTCGCTGAAGCCGTCGGTGCGCGGAGAGCTCGAAATCACCGACGTCAATCGCGTGTATCTCGAGCGTGGACAGTTGCACGTCTCGAAGCTCGGCCGGGGCATCGCCTGGCTCGACACGGGCACCTACGAAGCGCTGCAGCACGCCTCGAACTTCGTACAGAGTATCGAGGAGCGGCAGGGGCTGATGATGGCCTGCCTCGAAGAAATTGCGTACCGCATGGGGTACATCACCGCGGACGACGTGCGTTGCCTCGCGCGACCGATGACCGGCAGCTATGGTCGCTATCTTCTTGACCTCCTCGATCAGGACATCGATTGATCGATTCGATTATGTGTAGCCGCAGCAGACTGTGTCTGCGGACGAGTGGAGTTTGAATAAATGGTCGAAGTTCTCGTCACGGGCGGAGCGGGTTTCATCGGCAGCAACTTCGTGCGTCACGCTCTCGAGACACATCCGGACTGGCGCGTCACGACGCTGGACAAGCTGACCTACGCGGGACGGATGGAGACGCTGAAAGACGTCATCGACCATCCACGCCATCGGTTCGTCCACGGCGACATCGCTGATGCTCCCATCGCCGCGCCATTGGTCAAGGCGTCGAATATCGTCGTCCATTTCGCCGCCGAGACCCACGTCGATCGATCTATCCTCGAAGCTGCGGAGTTCATCAAGACCGACGTCATCGGCACATTCGTGCTGCTCGAGGCCGCGCGCGCCGCTGACAACTTGAAGTGTTTCGTCCAAATTTCGACCGACGAGGTATACGGCAGCGTCCCGCAGGGATCGAGTGTCGAGACCGACGAGCTGCGGCCGCGCAATCCGTACTCGGCCAGCAAGGCGGGCGCGGATCGCCTGGCCTACAGTTACTGGGCGACGTATGGCGTCCCGGTCGTGATTACGAGGGCGTCCAACAATTACGGGCCGTTCCAGTTTCCCGAGAAGGCCATCCCGCTCTTCATCACGAATGCCGTCGACAACATCCCCGTGCCGCTGTACGGCAAGGGCTTGAACATCCGCGACTGGTTGCACGTCATGGATCACTGCCGCGGCATCGACCTCGTGATCGAGCGCGGACAGACGGGAGAGGTCTACAACATCGGCGGCGGCAACGAGGTGCGCAACGTCGATCTCACGCATATGCTGCTCCGGTTCGCCGAGCGTCCAGAGTCGCTGATCAAGAGTGTCCAGGACCGCAAGGGACATGACCAGCGCTACAGCCTCGACACTTCGAAGCTGCGCGCGCTCGGCTGGAAGCCCGAAGTGCCATTCGAAGACGGGCTCAAAGACACTGTTCGTTGGTATCGGGAGAACGAATGGTGGTGGCGCCCCATTAAAGAGGAAGACCCGGCTTTCCGGGCGTATTACCAGACGCAATACGGCTCGCGACCGTGAGCACGGCGCTCGTGACCGGGGCCCGGGGGTTCGCCGGGCGCTATCTGGTCGAACACCTGGAGACGGCCGGCGTCACGGTCACGGGATGGGGGCGCAACGAGGTGGACCTCCTCGACCGAGAGGCGGTATCTCGCGCTGTCTCCGAGCTTCGTCCCTCTGTGGTGTACCACTGCGCCGGCGCCGCGCACGTGGGCCAGTCCTTCAGCAACATCGCCGACACACTCGCAGCCAACGTGCTCGGCACGCATCATCTGCTCGACGCGCTTCACACCGCGCGTGTCCAGGCCAGGGTACTCATTACAGGATCGTCGCTCGTCTATCGCCAGTCGGATCGCGCACTGAAAGAAGAGGACCCGACTGGACCTGCCACGCCGTATGCGGTCAGCAAGCTTGCGCAGGAGATGCTCGGCCAGCGGAGCGTGCGCGAAGATGGGCAACATGTGCTGCTGGCGCGCCCTTTTAACCACACGGGACCTCGGCAGGATCCAAACTACGCGGCCCCTTCATTCGCGCAACAGATAGCCCTCATCGAAAAAGGCCGCGTGAAGCCCGAAATCGTCGTCGGCAATCTCGACGCCTCACGCGATCTTCACGACGTACGGGATACGGTCCGCGCGTACGCAGCCATCGTCGAACGCGGCGATCCCGGGCGGATCTATAACGTCTGCGCCGGCCAGGCCTTCAAGATCCGCGAGGTACTCGACCGGTTGGTTGCGCTCAGCAAAGTGCCCGTCACGATCACGGTCGATGCGGCACGCTACCGGCCGAGCGACAACCTCGTCCTCTGGGGCGATCGGAGCCGAATCGAGCGCGAGCTCGGGTGGAAACCTGACATCCCGCTCGATCGGACGCTCGCCGACTTGCTGGGCTACTGGAGAAAGGCGGTAGAATAAGCGAAGATAATACGAAAGACCGGAACGTGAAGGTTTATCCCCTCCTCTTTGATCTCGGCACGCCAAAACCGACGACGCGGGATGTCGCCACTCAAATAAAGGAGCGCGGAGCGGTCGATGGACTGCCCGACGCTGCGCACAGGGCCGATGGCGCGAGCTATCAGGAAGTGACCTGCCGCTCGGCGTTGAATCCGGTCAAAGGCATGCCGTTCAGCTGGACCCTCAACCCGTATCGCGGCTGCACGCACGGCTGCCACTACTGCTTCGCGCGGCGCTACCACGTCCAGTTCGAGCTCGACAGCAGTGACGCCTTCTCGTCGGTCATCCTCGTCAAGCGAAACTTCGCGGACGTGCTGACGCGAGAGCTCGACCGGCCGTCCTGGAAGCGCCAGTACGTGGCCGTTGGCACCGCGACCGACGTCTATCAACCGATCGAAGGACACTACAGGCTCACACGCAGGTCGCTCGAAGCGCTTGCGAACGCGCGAACGCCTGCCGGCGTGATCACGAAAGGGCCGATGGTCGTCCGCGACAAAGACGTGCTTCTGGAGCTCACGAAACGCGCGAGCTGCACCGTCTACATGAGCGTGCCTACGGTGGACGAGAACGCCTGGCGCACCCTCGAGCCCGGCACGGCTCATCCGCTGCAGCGGCTACGCGCCGTGCGAGAACTGAACGACGCCGGCATTCGCGCGGGCGTGTTGATGAACCCGATCGTGCCGGGGCTCACCTCGCAGCCGGCGAAGCTCGAGCAGACCATCAAGGCCATTGCCGACCATGGCGCCGCCTTCATGGGAATGAATCTTTTGTACCTGAAGGACGGCACCCGGGTGCACTTCATGAATTTTCTGGAGAAGCATTTTCCGGCGCTGGCCACGAAGTATCAGCGCCTGTACCGGGGCGCGTACGCGCCAGACGCATATGCGAAGGAAGTGCGCGGAATGGTCAGGATGCTGCAAAAGAAATACAAGGTCTCGAAGCGCGGCGAAGACGACACAGAAACGCCCGGCGAGAAAGACCCGCCGGGCGGACAGGGCTCGTTCGATTACTGACGGCTATCGCAGATTCATGAGCGCTTCGATCCGCTGCTCGGTCGAAGGATGCGTGCTGAACATGCTGAGCAGCCCGCCGGCCGAAAACGGCTTCACGATGAACATGTGCGAGGTGGCCGGATTGGCGTCGAGCGGAATCTGCTTCGATCCCAGCTCGAGCTTGCGAAGCGCATTCATCAGCCCGTACGGCGTTCCCGCGATTTTGGCGCCGCCCGCATCCGCGAGGAACTCGCGCGACCGCGAGATCGCCGCCTGCACCAGCATGGCTGCCATCGGCGCGAAGATGATCGTCGCGAGCATCGCGAACGGATTCGACCCTTCGCGATTGTCCCGGCTGCCGCCGCCGAACATCGCGGCGAACTGCGCCATTCGCGCGACCATCATGATGGCAGCGGCCACGGTCGCCGCGACGGAGCTGATGAGGATGTCGCGATGCTTCACGTGCGCAAGCTCGTGTGCGATGACCCCTTCGAGCTCCTGATCGTCCAACAGCCGCAGGATGCCTTCGGTGGCCGCGACCGCAGCGTGGCTCGGGTTGCGTCCCGTGGCAAAGGCGTTCGGCGACGGATCAGGAATCACATAGACCTTCGGCATCGGCAGGCTCGCCTGCGTGGCGAGCCTGCGCGTCGTCACCGACAACCTGTGCTCCGGCCCGACTTCCTGGGCGCGGTACATCTTCAGGACGATCTTGTCGGAAAACCAGTAGGAGACGAAATTCATGACGACCGCAAAACCGAACGCGATCACGAGGCCCTGAGAGCCGCCCAGCATTTCCCCGAGCGCCAGAAGAATGCCGCTCAGAAGGCCCAACAGCAGAACGGTTTTCACTGAGTTGTTCATAGTTGTTTAGACGGGTCAGCCGCCTGTTCGGTTTCCGAAATCCGACTCTATCGTACTCGATATAATGAGGCCGATGGATCGCGTCAGACTGGCGGTGTGCGGGGTTCTGGCAGCAGGGTGGTTGACCGTTTCGGCACAGGTGCCGCAACCATTTCCCGGCCGTCCGAACCCGCCCAGAACGGTCCCGCCACCGCCGAAGACGGTTCCTGCGCCCGCTGAGACTCCTGCGCCCGTTGAGATCAAGCCGGCCGCTCCACCGGAAGCCACGCCGACGGAGGCCACACTCGGGTTCCCGATTTACCCCAACGCGCAGTTCCTGGCGTCGTACGACGCCGGCCGCGGGCAGCGGTATTACCTGTTCGGCAGTGAGTTGTCCTTTGCGGCGCTGGTCAAGTACTACCAGAACGCCCTGAAGAACCGCGGAACGCTGGTATTCGACGCGCCGGCCACGCATATCTTCGAGATTGGCCGGTTCCGTGAGGAGACGATGGCGTTTCCGCCGGGTGTGACCGTGAAGGACTACACGTGGAACGGCAGCGCGGGCTACCTCAACCCGAAACGACGCGGGCAGCCGGCGCGATTCCCGAGCGTCATTCAGATAGTGCCGTCGCTCGACGGCGCAAAGTAGGCCGCGAGCTTTGCCATCCTCACGACGGACTCAGCTCGGCTTGGCGACGTAGATTTCTCGCTTCTTCCTGAACTCTTCCGACTTCTCCTGCATGCCCGTCTCAACGGCGTCGGCGTCCGACACGCCGTGCTCTTTGGCGTAGTCGCGCACCTGCTGCGTCAACTCCATGCTGCAGAACTTCGGCCCGCACATCGAACAGAAATGCGCGACCTTCGCGCCGTCAGCCGGCAGGGTTTCGTCGTGATACGCGCGGGCGGTCACGGGGTCGAGCGCCAGGTTGAACTGATCGTCCCACCGGAACTCGAAACGGGCTTTCGACAGCGCGTCGTCCCACGCCTGCGCGCGGGGATGGCCTTTCGCCAGATCCGCCGCGTGCGCGGCAATCTTGTAGGCGATGACGCCGGCCTTGACGTCATCTTTGTTCGGAAGGCCGAGGTGCTCTTTCGGCGTGACATAGCAGAGCATCGCCGTGCCGTACCAGCCAATCATTGCCGCGCCGATCGCCGATGTGATGTGGTCGTATCCCGGAGCGATGTCGGTGGTCAGCGGCCCGAGCGTGTAGAACGGCGCTTCGTCGCACCATTTCAGCTGCTTTTCCATGTTCTCGCGGATGAGATGCATCGGCACGTGGCCGGGCCCTTCGTTCATGACCTGTACGTCGTACTCCCACGCGATCTTCGTGAGCTCGCCTTGTGTCTCGAGCTCCGCGAATTGCGGCGCGTCGTTCGCGTCCGCGATCGAGCCGGGGCGCAGGCCGTCACCGAGCGAGAAGGACACGTCGTACGCCTTCATGATCTCGCAGATCTCGCGGAAGTGCGTGTAGGTGAAGTTTTCCTTGTGATGCGCGAGGCACCACTTGGCCATGATCGATCCGCCGCGCGAAACGATCCCCGTCACGCGCCGCGCGGTCATGGGGATGTAGCGGAGCAGCACGCCCGCGTGGACCGTGAAGTAGTCCACCCCCTGCTCGGCCTGCTCGATGAGCGTGTCGCGATAGATCTCCCACGTCAGGTCTTCGGGGCGGCCACCGACTTTCTCGAGGGCCTGATAAATCGGAACCGTGCCGATCGGCACCGGCGAATTCCGCAGAATCCATTCGCGCGTCTCGTGGATATCCTTCCCTGTCGAGAGATCCATCACCGTGTCGGAGCCCCACAGGATCGCCCAGCGCAGCTTCTCGACTTCCTCGTCAATCGACGAGCTCACCGCGGAGTTTCCGATGTTCGCGTTGATCTTCACCAGGAAGTTGCGGCCGATGATCATCGGCTCGAGCTCGGGGTGGTTGATATTGGCCGGGATGATCGCCCGGCCGCGCGCGACTTCCGACCGCACGAACTCCGCGTCGAATCCTTCCCGCGCGGCGATGAACTCCATTTCCGGCGTGATGACGTTCTTGCGCGCGTAGTGGAGCTGCGTGACGGTGTCCTTGCCGCGCAGAACGGCGCGGAAGAGCGTCTTCGGCAGCTCGGCGCGCCGCCTCGAATCGGGAATGTAAGTGCGCGGAACCGACTGTACATCTCCACGCGCGGCGATCCACTCGCGGCGGAGCGGCGGCAGCCCTTCGCGCACGTCGCAGCCCTGTGGTCCGCTGGAGTCGTACACCTGCAGCGGGGGTTCGCCGCCGGAGAGCGCGATCTCTCGCACCGGAACCTTGTAGGGGCCGACGTACACCTTGCGCGAATTGGGGTGGGTGTCGTGCGCGGACATCTTCGATCTCCTTCACGGTCCGGCTGAAGCCGGACACTACTCTGGAGGGCGGAACCTGGCAGGACCGCGCTCCCTTCGCCGGTCTCAACCGGATCAGGTTCCAAGGGTCGTGTCTCAATCGCCGCTGGTCATCAGCGGGATACCCCTGGCGGTGCTTTAACTATAGCAGGGCTGGCGGCCCGATGGGTTTTTCGCGGGTGCTAAGATTCGGGCCTGGAGCCCGCAGCGTGAAGCCTGAACTGTTGTTATTCGATTTCGGCGGTGTGCTCGTCGAGTTTGCCGGACCCAAGGAGCTTGGGCGGCACCTCCGATGGCCGTCGACGCCCGACGTCATCCTCGACCGCTGGACGAAATGCCCGCACACCGACGAGTTCGAGCGCGGACGGCTGTCGCCTGTGGACTGGGCCGAGCGGTTCATTCACGATTGGGATGTCGATCTGCGACCGGACGCGTTCCTCGCAAAGTTCACGACCTGGTCGCGCCGCGTCCTGCCTGGCGCGAGGGAGCTGCTCGAGCAGCTGCGGCCACACTATCGGCTGGCCGCCTTGAGCAACTCGAACGAGCTTCACTGGGAGCGCAACGCGAACGAGCTGCGCATCCTCGAGCTGTTCGAGTTTGCCATTTCCTCCCATCAGGTCGGTTTGTGTAAACCGGATCCGAACATCTTCAAGGTGGCCATCGAACGCGCCCATGTCTCTTCGCCTGGCTCGATCGTGTTCTTCGACGATCTTGCCGCCAACGTCGACGCGGCGACATCGGTGGGGCTTCGTGCCCATCAGGTGCGCGGCGTCGACGAGCTGCGCGCCCGACTGATCAGCGAGGGCTTGCTGTAGCGGGGATATTCGTTTTCGTTTTTCGTTCTTCGTTTTTCGTTCTTCGTTTTTCGTTCTTCGTTCTTCGTTCTTCGTTCTTCGTTCTTCGTTTTTCGTTCTTCGTTTTTCGTTCTTCGTTTTTCGTTCTTCGTTTTTCGTTCTTCGTTTTTCGTT